>Ga0268288_10003_pt1 | contig 604853 bp, 497 predicted proteins | sample BraspS3V5C_FD_191349 | JGI IMG/M metagenome (GOLD analysis project Ga0268288, IMG submission 191349) | Soil microbial communities from Anza Borrego Desert, Southern California, United States - Bradyrhizobium sp. S3-V5C | ecosystem: Environmental > Terrestrial > Soil > Desert | place: USA... | reverse complement strand
GACTTGATCCCCGCCCCCGGCTCGACCGCGACCTCGGCGCCCAGCGCCTTGAACTTCTTCACGGTGTCCGGCGAGGCCGCAACCCGCGGCTCCGACGGATCGATTTCCTTCGCTACGGCAATCTTCACTTACCGAACCCTTCCTTGGCAAAAACCCACCTGCGGCCGGGCACGCTCATCGCCGTTCATTTCCGAACGACACGATGCCTCCGGAACCGAATTGCGCACAGCGTTCGGCAAACCTGACGACCTCGGCACGGCTCTTGCGATCGCTGATCTGCATGAACGCCATCAGCAGCGCGATGCACTCGTCCGACTTCTGGTCGTCCCTTGCTTTCTGCAAATCCACCATCACTGCCCCGACATCGCGTCGCCGTTCGGACGCCCGCACGTCGCCAGAACGGCAGTTCCTGTCGTCCTGCCGTTTCGATTTTTTGAATTGCCGCTATCCGCCGAGATATGCCGAGCGGACATGCTCGTCATCGATCAGCTCTTTGCCGCTGCCCGACAGCACGACGGCCCCGGTCTCGAGAAGGTAGGCATAGTCGCACATCTCGAGAGCGGAGTACGCATTCTGCTCGACCATCAGGACGGTCGTGCCCGACTTGCGGATATTGTCGATGATCGTGAACACTTGCTCGACAATGTTGGGCGCCAGTCCGAGCGAAGGTTCGTCGAACATGATCAGCTTGGGCCGGGACATGATGGCGCGCCCGATCGCCAGCATCTGCTGCTCGCCGCCCGATAGCGTGCCGGCGATCTGGCCGCGGCGCTCCGCCAGCCGCGGAAACATGCCGAATATCCGCTCCCGGTCTGCCTCGATCTCGCGCTGGTCGGTGCGGAGATACGCGCCCATGTCGAGATTCTCATCAACGGTCATGTCGAAGAACACCCGCCGCCCCTCCGGACAATGCGCAATACCGAGGCTGAGGATCTGCCGGGCCGAGCACTTCGTGATATCCTTGCCCTCGAGCGTGATGCGGCCCGACGCCGACGGCAATATTCCCGAGATCGCGCGCAGCGTCGTACTCTTGCCCGCGCCGTTCGCGCCGATCAGCGCCACGAGCTGCCCGCGCTCGATCTCGAGCGTGACACCCTTGACCGCTTCGACCTTGCCGTAGCGGCATACGAGATTCTCAATGCGCAGCATGCCGGCTCGCCTTTTCGCCAAGATAGGCCCGTATCACCTCGGGGTTGCCGCGAATCTCCGCAGGCGGTCCCGAGGCGATGATACGGCCGTAGTTCAACACGACAATCCGGTCGGAGACGCCCATCACCATGGGAACATCGTGTTCGACCAGAAGGATGGACATGCCACGCTTGTGAAGCTTGTCGAGCAGCTCCATGAAACGCGCGGTCTCGGTGGCGTTCATGCCCGACACCGGCTCGTCGAGCAGAAGCATCGACGGATCCGATGCCAGCGCCAGTGCGACGCCGAGCAGCCGCTGGTCGCCGTATGACAGCGAACCCGCGAGCTCGTCCGCCCGACGTGCAATGCCGACCATCTCGAGCAATTCCTGCGCGAGATGGCGCAGCTCGGCTTCCGATTGCTTCTCCCGGGGCAGCGCCAGCAACACATCGAGCAGGCTCGATCGCCCGCGCCGATGCAGACCGATCATGACATTGTCGAACACCGTCACGCTCTGGAACACGCTGGTCCGCTGAAAGGTCCGCGCCAGTCCGAGCGACGTCACCTGATGCGGTTTCAGATTGCTGAGCGAGTTGCCGCGGTAGCGGACCTCGCCCTTGGTCGGCCGCAGGAATCCGGTGATGACGTTGAAGGCGGTCGTCTTGCCCGCGCCGTTAGGCCCGATGAGACTGACGACTTCCCCCTTGTTGACGGTGAAGCTCATGTCGGCGATTGCCACCAGCCCACCGAAGTGCACGGCGATGTGCTCAACGGATAGAACGGGCTCCGGCGTCGCGAGATCGATAGCGGTCATGGCGTGTCGCGCACCTTGGCTTGATAGGAATCTGCGCTGCTCGGCTCCTTGCGGGGGGTCAGGAACCATTTCTCGATCGCCGGAACGATTCCGGTGGGCAGCACAAAGACGATGATGATCATCAGCAGACCATAGAGGATCCACTGAATCTCGGGCGCGGCAAACGACCGGACAGCGACCGGCAGGAAGCCGAAGATGAGGCCGCCCACGATCGGGCCGGCCAGCGTGCCCTTGCCGCCCGAGATCACCATGATCACGATCGTGACGGTGTAGATGAACGCGAACACGTCCGGATCGATGATCTTCAGGTAATGCGCGTAGAGGCTCCCCGCCGCGCCGGCGATGCCCGCGGAGAACACCGCGGCCAGCACCAGATAACGCGTGACGTCGATGCCGACCGAGACCGCGAGCGATTCGTTCTCCTTGAGCGCGACCATCGCGCGCCCGACCCGCGAATAGACCAGGCGCCGGATCACCACATAGGCGACGATGGCGACGCCGAGCACCAGATAGTAGTTCGACTGCTTGCTGTAGAAATCCAGCGAACCCAGCCCGGGCAATCCAAGCGTCATTGGTGGGATCGAGGTCAGCGCCAGCGGCCCCTGGGTCAGCTCGACCCAGTTCAACGCGATCAGCCTGACGACCTCGGCGAAGCTGACGGTCACGATGACGAAATAGGCACCTCTCACCTTGAACGACAATTTGCCGACGGCATAGCCGCAGATCGCCGCAACCAGCGTGCCGATCACGAAGCCGGACCAGGGCGGCCAGGGTTCGTGAACCACACGAAAGCCGCCGATCAGTTCGACATCGAAGCCGAGCGAGACCAGTGCGCTGGTGTAGGCGCCGATACCGAAGAAGGCGACATGTCCCAGGCTGAGCTGCCCGGTATAGCCGAGCAGCAGATTGAGGCTCATGGCGGCAATGATGAAGATGCCCGTCGTGATGAATGTATTGAGCAGATAGGGATCTTGCAGCCACAGCGGTACCGACGCGAACGCCAGCAGCGAGAGATAGGGGATCAGCCGCTTCATCCGACGCGCTCCACGCGGGCGAACAGCCCCGTCGGCCTGAACAGAAGCACGGCGATGATGATCAGGAATCCCATGGCGTCGCGGTAGCCGGACGAGATGTAACCGGCGCCGAGTTCCTCGGCCAGCGCGAGCAGGAAGCCGCCGATCGTGGCGCCCTGAATGCTCCCCAGCCCACCGAGAATGACGATCGCAAACGACTTCAGCGACGCCAGATTGCCCATCTGCGGCGAGATCACATAGACCGGCCCCAGCAACGCTCCGGCGGCCGCGGCAAGGCTCGAGCCGATCGCAAACGTCGCCATGTAGATGAACTGGATGTTGACGCCCATCAATGATGCGGCGTCGCGGTCCTGGAACGTCGCTCGCATGGCCTTGCCGAGCTTGGTGCGGTTGATCAAGAAATAAGCCACACCGATCAGCGCAAGCGCAGCGCAGAACACGAACAGGCGCAGCCAGGAGACGGAGAACGACCCGATCACGAGCGGCAGCTCCGGAAACGGCGTCGCGACCGACTTGGCAACGCCGCCCCAGACGAACTGCTCGCCGTTCTGCATCACGATCATGGCGCCGATCATGACCAGCATCGTGGTGTCGATGTCGGCACCGCGCATCGGCCGCAGCAACACGAACTCCAGGAGAGCGCCGAGCAGACAGCCCGCGACGATTGCCGCGATCAGCGCAACGAAGAAGTTCGCGCCGAGCATGATCGCCACGAAGTACAGAATATACGCTCCGAACGAATAGAGCTCGCCATGCGCGAAATTGACCACGCGCATGATGCCGAAGATCAGCGTCAGGCCGATCCCCAGCAAGGCGTAGGTACTTCCGAGGATGAGCGTGTTGATGAGGTGTTGAAGAAGCTCGGTCATGATCAATGGCTTCGGCCGAACGATTGCGCGGGCCGCCGTGTGGTTGGAGGAAAGCAAATGCCACGGGGGTCGCCCGACGGGCGGCACCCCGCGCGCGACGTGCGGGTCTTACGATCCCGACAGGACCACCTTATCGTTCTCGATCTTGATCAGATAGAGATTGGGCATGCTTTGTCCGCTCTCCTTGCCGGCCGGTCCCTGCTTGACGAATTTGATCGGACCGTTGAGGCCGGTGAAGTCGACCTTCCAGAGCGCCTCGGTGATGGCTTCCGGGTCAGCCTTGCCGGCACGCTTGATCGCATTGGCGATGGTGCGGATGCCGTCATAGCCGCGGAAGCTCTCGGTGGCGCCTGCGAAAGCGAAGCCGCGCTTCTTCCACTCGCCGAGGAAGTAGTTGGTCGCGACCGGATCCGGCGTCTTGTCCGGATACCAGGGCGCGAAGGTGGTCAGGTGCATCGAGCCGTTGGCGGCGGCACCCGCCTGCTCGATCAGCTGGTCGGGATTCTGCGAGCCGCCGGTCGTGACGATCTTCTTGGTGATGCCGAGCGCGGCGGCCTGCTTGAGCACCAGCGTCAGCTGCTCGACGGCCGTCGTGACCATGATCGTGTCGGAGTCGGTCGCCTTGATCTTGGAGAGCTGGGCGCTCATGTCCTGCGCGGCCTGATCCATGATCTCGACGAGGCCGATCTGGACGTTCTGCGCCTTCAGCGCCTTGCCGAAATCGTCGGCCGAACCACGACCCCAATCATTGTTGATGACGAGGAAGTCGGCCTTCTTGATGCCGAGCGTCGGCATGATCGGCTTGAACTCGGCCGCTTCGACCGACGACGGCGGCGAGATACGGAAGATATAGGGATTGCCCGACGTCGTGATCTTGCTGGACGACGACGTCTCGACCACCATCGGGATCTTGTATTCCATCAGCTTCGGCATCACCGCGAGCGTGAGGCTGGATCCCCACGCGCCCATCATGACCGGGACCTTGTCGCGCGTGATCAGCTTCTCCGCGACAGCCGCAGCCTCGGTCGGATTGCTCTTGTTGTCCTCGATGACGAGCTCGATCTTGCTACCGAGCAACCCGCCCTTCGCGTTGATCTCGTCAGCGGCGATCTTGGCGCCGTTGACGACATAGGTTCCGGATGCCGCGAAGGGTCCGGTGAGCGGCTCGTTGACGCCAATCTTGATGGTTTGGGCAGCAGCGCCAGCTGCCGTCAGGCTCGACATCATCCCAGCCAACGCGACGCTGAGAAGCAATCCGTGTGTTCGGCTCATCTTTCCTCTCCTGCTCGTTTTGAGCGTTCTTCGAAACCTGAAACAGGGATACAGCGCGCCACCTGTGGTCTTGCCGGCTCTTGTTCGGCGGCCGCTCAAACTGGATGATCCTATCATCCTATATTTAGTATATTAATATCAATCCTCGTTCACGCGTCAAGTCTTCCGGCTGCTGCATTTTGCGCCGCACTGCTGTCATTTCGCACAAAACAAACGGACCGCACCGATCTACGAAGCCATCGCACGGTCCGGCAATGGCATTAGCCGTCGTTGCGACCACTTGCCTCATTGTTGAATTCAGTCGTCAGTCGATCCCACTCGTTGAGACTGTCCTGAATGCGGGTCCAGAAAGACTGCGCACGACGTCGTTCAAAATCAGCGACAGCAACGCCTTGCTGCTCGACCCAGGTATAGTAGCCGAGATTGAAGATCGCGCGCCGCTTCGTCTCGGTCAGCTCGACGACGTGATCGGAGGCGACACCGAGCAAACATGCGCCAAATGTTTCGGCCGCGTTGATCTCATCGAAGCCTCTCGAATAGTGAGACTGCTCGAACTGCGTACGCTCGCTCTGATAGAGCGAGGCACTGTCCGTCGCCACCGTCACGATCACCTGGTCCGGGCCGTACGCCATCTGCTTGGCGAGCTTGATGGCCGCGACGATGTTGGCGAACCCGGAAATGCCGACGTGATCGAAACTGCGCACCAGCGCCGGCTCGAGACCGCGGCGCCGCTCGAGATAATTCCGGCCGGTCTTCGATCCGAACAGCAGGTTCAACCGGTCGGTGACGCGGTCCGAGACGCCGACTACGAAATCCAGATTCATGACGTTCTGGATCAAGGGAATGTGCTTGTCGCCGATCCCCTGGATATTATGCTCGCCATAGCCGTTGTTGAGCATGGTGGGACATTCGAGCGCCTCGACGGCCGCCGTCTTGGAGCCCCAGCGGGTCTTGAGAAAATCACCGGCCGCGATCGTGCCTGACGATCCCGTGGCGGAGACGAAGGCGGCGAGCTCATAATCCTGATCCGCCTTGAAGGCCTTGAAAGCCTCCTCCGCCGCCCGTCCCGTGCACGTATAATGGATGAGATAGTTCGAGAACGACGAGAACTGATTGAGGATGACATTGCTGTCGTCCGCTCTCAGCTCGGCGCATTTGTCGTAGATTTCCTTGACGTTGCTCTCGGTGCCCGGCGTCCTCACGATGTCGCTGGGATCGCTGACCCATTTCTCGAGCCATTCGAACCGTTCGCGGCTCATCCCCTCCGGCAACACGGCAACGCCGCGGCAGCCGAGGATACGGGAGACCGCGACCCCGCCGCGACAGTAGTTGCCGGTCGACGGCCAGACCGCCTTCTGCTCCGCCGGATCGAAGCGGCCGGTCACCAACTGCTCGATCAAGGCGGCATAGGCGGGCAGCACCTTGTGCGCGCCAATCATCGGAAATCGGTTGCCGAGCAGGACGATGATCGGTGCGTCGACGCCGGTGAACTCCTTGCGCAGGACGATGTGCCCCGGCACCCAGTCCCTGCTCCTACGGTTGGTCCCATTATACCAATGCATGCGGTAGAGATTGGCCGCGTTGGGCTCGTCGGGCCCGACCGACTCGATCTCTCCCCACAGGCGGGCGGAAGGCACGTCCGGATGCGCGAGCTGCGAGAAGGTCGGCAGCTTAAGCTTGAGCTTGCGGGCCTGCGACGCCGCCTTGCGCCATATTTGCTGATCAACGATCGAAGGCTCGATAAGGAACGTCATGGTCAGTTTCCGTCAAAGGCTGCGTGAGCCGCCTGCCGCGCATGCGGTGCCGGCGGCTTGCCGTTCGCAGACGGCATCGAATGAGCGTTGGCGACGGGCATCGCCGGCGTCGCCGTAGAGCGTCGTACGCTGCCGCGGGACGCGTCCGGAGGAGACGATAATCGATTCCATCTCCTGGGGTGTCATTTCCTGGCCATGCGCAGCGCCGGCAGAGCGGGAGATGCTCTCGTCCATGAGCGTGCCGCCGAGATCGTTCACGCCGGCCGCGAGGCACTGGCGGACACCCTCGGGTCCCATCTTCACCCACGAGGTCTGGATGTTGGTGATGAAGGGATTGAGCACCAGCCGGGCGACGGCATGCATCAGGATCGCCTCGCGGAAAGTCGGCCCCGGCCGGGCCCTGCCCTTCAGATAGACCGGCGCTTCCATATGGACGAAGGGAAGCGGAACGAATTCAGTGAACCCGCCCGTCTCTGCCTGCAGACGCCGCACGCGCAGCAGATGGCGCGCCCAATGCTCATATCGTTCGATATGACCGAACATGATCGTCGCGGTCGACTTGAACCCGACGAGGTGAGCGGTGCGCATCACGTCGAGCCATTGCTGGGTGCGGATCTTGTCCGCGCACAGCGTCTCCCGCACCTCGTCATCGAGGATCTCGGCGGCCGTCCCCGGCAATGTGCCGAGACCAGCGGCCTTGAGCCGTTGCAGAAACTCGGCAACGGGAATGCCGAGGGTCTGAGCACCCTGGTGGATTTCAAGCGGCGAGAACGCGTGCATGTGCATGTCCGGCACGGCGCCCTTAACGGCCCGGCAGACATCAAGATATTTCTGGCCGGTGTAGGACGGATGGATGCCGCCCTGCATGCAGACTTCGGACGCGCCGCGATCCCAGGCTTCGACGACGCGCTGCGCGACTTCGCTCATCTCGAGGTCGTACGGCTTGCCGCGGAGGTTCTCGCTCATCTTGCCCTTCGAGAAGGCGCAGAACTGGCATTTGAACGAGCAAATGTTGGTGTAGTTGATGTTCCGGCAGACGACATAGGAAACCACGTCGCCATTAACCGCGCGTCTGAGCTCGTCGGCACCGCGGCAGACTGTCCCGAAATCGTCCTCATGCGCGCGGAACAAGCGGACGATCTCGCCCTCGGTCAGTTCGCTGCCGCGCTGGGCGTGCGCGATGATCGCAGGAACGTCGGTCGCGACGGAGCTACGCGCAGGACGCTTGCGCCACTCCAGTTCACGGGCTGGAAGGCTGCCGACATGTCCAGGATGCCAGTCATCGGTGCGCGGCGCCCCATCGCCATCGATCCTGTCGAGAACCGATTTCAGCAATTTGCTGTCGAGCCAGCGCGAGGGATTCCGCGCGAACGCCGGATAGATCGGCAGGCGCTTGGCCAGCCGCTTGCCGGCGGACCGCGTCGCCGCTTCCAGCAGCCGCAGATGCGGCCATGGCGCCTCGGGGTTGACGTGATCTGGGGTGACGGGTGAGACCCCTCCCCAGTCATTGATCCCCGCGGCGACAACCCGCCCGAGCGCCGCCGGGCTTAGGTTGGGCGGAGCCTGGATGTTCATGCCCGGCTCGAAGAGCAGACGCGCTATCGCGATGGTCCAAAGATGGTCCTCGACCGACGGCGCCTCCGCGGTCGCCATCCGGGTGCCCGCCTTGGGCCTGAAGTTCTGGATGATGATTTCCTGGATGTGGCCGTGCGCATCGTTGAGATCGCGCAACGCGAGCAGCGCATCGACGCGCTCGGCACGCGTCTCGCCGATCCCGATCAGGATGCCCGACGTGAACGGGACTGCGAGCTTGCCTGCGGCTTCGATGGTTTCGAGCCGCACCGCCGGCACCTTGTCGGGCGAGCCGAAATGCGGGCCACCCTTCGCACAGAGCCGCTCCGACGCGGATTCGAGCATGATGCCCTGCGAGACCGAGACCTTGCGCAACATCGCAAGATCCTCCGCGGACATGATCCCGGGGTTGATGTGCGGAAGAAGGCCGGTGCGCTCGAAGACCGCCTTTGCGACTTCGGCCACATATGACAGCGTCGAGTCATGCCCGAGCCTCGCGAGCTCCTCGCGTGCGATCCTGTAGCGGAGCTCCGGCTTGTCACCGAGGGTGAAAAGCGCCTCGTGGCAGCCGGCCTCCTTGCCAGCTTGCGCGATCGCGACCGCCTCGTCGATGGACAGATACGGCTTGATGCCGGTGCGCGGGGCGTGCGCGAACGTGCAATAATGGCAAACGTCGCGGCACAGCTGCGTGAGCGGGATAAAGACTTTCGGCGAATAGGTCACGGCATCGCCATGGGCGGCGTCGCGGCGACTTGCAGCGGCCCTCAGCAGTTCGGTCGTGTCGGCGATATCGACGAGTTCGTAGGCCTGATCGCGCGACAGACGTTGATCGAGCCTCAAGTCGGGCAGCAAAGTCATCAGAACAGCCTCACGGGAGCAGGAGCGTCTTCGACACCGAAACGCTCGGCGATGTTGATCTGGTCCACGAAGGATCGGGTCATTCCGCGATCCTGCGACGCCAGCAGATAGGGTCCGAAATCGAGCGGGCAGTCGATGTCCTTGCCGATGCCGTCGGATTTCAGCACGCTGACACCGAGGTCGCGCGCGCGCGCGGTGCTGCGATGCCGGCGAAAGCTGTCCTCGCCGAACTGCGGTTGCAGCAGCCGGGGCGAGCGCATCGCGAGCGCATTGGTGCCGCCATCGTACAAGGCCGGCACCAGCACGATCGGCGTGTGGTTGAGCAATTCGACCACGTTCTCGAAATCCCGCGAGGCGGCGAAAGGAATGTCGGCCGGGACGATCATGACCCGGCGATCATAGATCTCGAACGCATCGAGACCGAACTGCACGGCCTTGTTCACGCCGGCCTCCGCCGGGTCGAAAATCGCCGCGGCACCAAACGACTTGGCGATAGCGAGCGCGTCCAGATCGGAGCTGACCACGGCGATCCCGTCGACGGTCCTTGCGGCGTTGAGGCTTTGCAGGACGTCGCGCAGCATCGCCTGCGCAAGCTCGGCGCGCTCCGGCGCGTAGAGGACGTCGCCCAGCCTGCTCTTCGCGCGACTGAACTTCTTCACGGGAACAAGTGCCCAGGTCTCGGAATGGCCCATCGGATGCTCAGCGATCGAACTGTTCGAGGAATTTGAGGCACGCTTCGGCCAAACGGATCCGTTCGTCCTTGGAGCGCATGATGGTGTCGGTGAGGTGCACCGGGATTTCGATCCGCGCGGCGTCGGACTGATCGACCTGGTCCATCACGAAGCCGTCGAGGAACGGGTAATGCCGGACGATCGAAGCGCAACTGGTCTCGACCCCGAGCTCGCTCATGATCTTGGCGGTCGGTCCCTTGATCGCGCGCCCGCCGACCAGCGGCGAAACGGCAACGATCGGCGCCTTGACTGTCTCCAGTGCCGGAAGCAGGCCTGGAACAGCCAGGATCGGATCGATGCTGAGATACGGATTGGACGGGCATAGGATGATCGCATCGGCGTTCCCGATCGACTGCAACACGGCGTTGGTGGCCGTGCCCCTGCCCGGATTGTCGAACTCTATGCGCTTGACGACCGGCTGCGCCTGCGCGCCGACAAAATAGCGCTGGAACGACATCCTCTCGTCGGCGGTGACGATCATGGTCGCGAACGGATCGTCGCTCATCGGAAGGATTGCCGCGGCGATGTTCAGCCGCTGGGCAAGTTCACGCGTGAAGTCGGTGAGACTGACGCCGGCGCGCAGCGCGCGCGAGCGAACGACGTGCAGCGCGAGATCGCGATCGCCGAGCCTGAACCAGGTTTCGCCACCGAGCCCACCAAGGGCGTCCATGAAGTTCCAGCTCTCGCCTGCCCGGCCCCAGCCGCGCTCTTCGTCGGCGAGTTCGCCAAGCGTGTAGACCACCGTATCCAGGTCAGGTGACACCGACAGGCCGAGATGCTCGAAGTCATCGCCGGTATTGACGACGACGCTGAGCTTGGCGCCGAGCAAGCGGCTGAGACCATAGGCGAGCTTGGCGCCACCAACGCCTCCGCACAGCGCAACGATCTTCTTGTCACCCTGGTTCATCGGAACATGTCCTGGCTCTTGGGTCGCGCGAGCACAGATGCGGACGACGCAGGCCCGGTTAGTTGCAGGCCCCGGACCACAACGACCGGCCGCGCCTCGGCGGCCTGCCCCATCAGCAGCGAAGCCGCGGCGGCTATTTCATCGGCCACGGCAATTTCGGTCATCCGCATCGCACGGCCGAACATGTCGGGGACACCGATCTGGCTCAGCAGTGACGGCACACCCGCCGCACCGATCGCAACGCCGACCACGCCGTTTCGCCACGGGCGGCCGAAACTGTCATTGATGACGACGCCAAGACCAAGGCCGTCGTCCGGGTCGAGCATGGCTTTGAGCTCACGCGCCGAGCCGTCCGGATCCTTCGGCAGGAGCAGAACCCGCTCCTCTCCGTCGTGGTGTTCGATATTGGACTGGTCGATGCCGGCGTTGGCCATGACGAAGCCGAGCCGATGCGCCGCGATCAGAACGTTCGGCCTGTGCTTGACGATCTCGTCGGATTCGCCGAGCACCACCTCGATGAATCGCGGATCCTTGCCGACCGTCTTCGCAAGCTCGAGCGCGGCCGCCGATGGCTCGATATCGGCGAGGCGGACATAGCGCCCTTCGGATTTCGAGACGATCTTCTGCGCGATGACGAGCACATCGCCTCGCTCGAGGCGCAACGCCATCCCGGTCAAAGCGGCTCGCACGATGACCGCGAGATTGTCCCCTGGACTGACATGCGGGATGCCGTCCAGGGCGATATATTCGACGCGGCCGCCGACAGCCATGGGATCAGGCGACCGATTTCGCGGTCAGGCCGGTGATGCGGATTCCCGCGCCGGGGACCTTGTAGCGACGGTTGATACCGATCAGCACCGACGTCAAGGCTTCGGCCGCCGCCGAATTGGCCAGAACGCCACCATCGATGCCCGCGCTTGCGACCTCATTCGCGAGGCTGATGACAATATCTCGCGCGGCCTTGTCGTCGCCGAACACCAGCACGTCGCAATCCGCTCGCCCGCCCTGATGCAGCTTGGTGGCGCCCACATTGTGGAAAGCCGAGACCACCCGCACGCCCGGACCAAGCAGCTGCTGAGCGATTTGCGCAGCCGAGCCCGCGGAAGGAAGCTGGACCACCGAGACCTTGGGCGGCACCAGCGGGACCGCGGCATCGACCACGATCTTGCCCTGCACCACGTCCTTGACCTCGGTCAGCGTCGCATCATGGCTTGCGAAGGGCACCGCGAGCACCACGATGTCGCCCGCCCTGGCGGCGCCGACATTGTCGTCACCGGCCACCTCGCCCGTCATCGCCTCGGCAACGCTCTTCGCTTTCTCGGCTGATCGCGAACCGAGAACGACCTTGTAGCCGGCCGCAAGCCAGCATTTGGCCAGGCCGGAGCCCAGGTCCCCCGTACCTCCGAGGATGGCGATGGTCGGTTTGTCGGTCATAACACAGGTGCCTTTCAGGATTAGTCCAGGATCATGTCGGTCAGAGGCACAAGCTTGACGCCCGCCTTCTCGAGACCTTCGCGGACGGCGCGCGCTGTCGCGACGCCGGTTGGCTCATCGCCATGCACGCAAAGCGTATGAACCTTGCATGTGATCTTCTTGCCGTTGCGCGAGGTAATGGTGTTGTTCAGCACCATATCGAGCACCTGCTGCGTCGCGACGGCAGCGTCCTTGATGACCGAACCTGGAATTTTCCGTGACGTCAGGTTGCCGTCATCATCGTACTGACGATCGCAGAAGCCCTCGATCGCGACCGGCAGATTGAGGCCGCGGCCGGCCTTCTCCATCTCCGAGCCCGCGAGCGCGACATAGATGATGCGCGGATCGACCGCCTTGATGGCGCGGCCGATGGCGAGTGCGTAGTCCTTGTCCTCTGCGGCCATGTTGTTCAGGGCGCCGTGCGGTTTGAGGTGGGTGACGCGCTCGCCTTCATAGGCCGCCATCGCCTGGAGAGCGCCAATCTGATAGGCGATCATGTATTCGAGATCGTCGGGACGCATGTCGATGCGGCGACGGCCGAAACCCCAGATGTCGTTGAAGCCGGGATGGGCTCCGATCGTGACGCCGAGCCGCTTGGCTTCCCGCACCACATTGCGCATCACGCGCGGATCACCGGCATGGAAGCCGCAGGCGATATTGGCTGAACCAATGACGTTCAGGATGCCCGCATCATCGCCGATGTCGTAGGCACCGAAGCCCTCGGCCATGTCGGCATTGAGATTGATCGAAATCGTCATCCGCTTCTCCTGTCCAAGCGTCCGCGAACCCTATCGTACTATTGTTAGTACGACAATCCCTTTTATGAGAGAAGATGCCTTGCGCCGCGACGGGGCGCTGGTTCGGATTCGATATTGAACTATCATCCCAATGATAGTATGTATCGCCGCGCGTGACAAGTTGCGCCGCTCGGACATATACGCCTGAACGGCTGCCCTAACCGCGCATTCCCTCACCGCAAAGGCTGGTCTGAATGTTCCTGTCGAACGCAAGCCCATCTCACAATCACCCCCTTGATCCGGCGGACGTCGCGACATTGGCACGCGAGCAAGCGAATGAAGTTGAGCGCTTTCTCACCTTCCGGGAGAATCACAAGCCGACACCGCTCCAATCGCTGTCGGCCCTGGCGCGGGAACTCGGCGTCGGTACTGTGCACATCAAGGATGAGTCCTACCGTCTGGGACTCGGCAGCTTCAAGGCACTCGGCGGATCCTACGCGGTCGTCAGGCTACTGCTGGAGATGGCCAGCAGCAAGCTCGGCCGCGCAGTCGACATCAGCGAGATCGGCACACCGGCGGTTCGCGACATCGCGCGGGGCCTGACCGTCGGATGCGCAACCGACGGAAATCATGGCCGCTCCGTTGCCGCAGGCGCCCAGATGGTCGGCGCGAAGGCCGTCATCTTTGTTCACAGCGGTGTCACGGACGAACGCGTCGCGGCCATCTCGCGGTTTGGCGCCGAGATCGTACGCGTCACCGGGACATATGACGACTCGGTCGCCGTGGCCGATCAGACGTGCCGCGACAATGGCTGGATCGTCGTCTCCGATACGTCGTGGCCGGGATACGAGCGCATCCCTGGCCTCGTGATGCAGGGCTACACCGCCATGCTGAATGAAATCCTCCGGGACATGCCGGATCGCCCGTCTCATGTGTTCATCCAGGCCGGCGTCGGGGGCCTTGCCGCGGCAGTCGCCGGGTATTTCGAGATCGTGTTCGGCAAGGACCGGCCGACCTTCGTGGTCGTCGAGCCCGAGCGGGCGGCCTGTCTTTACGAGAGCGCGGTGGCCGGGCACCCCACCAAGATCGCACATGGCGAGCCGACCATCATGGCGATGCTCGAATGTTACGAACCGTCGCTGGTGGCCTGGCGAATCCTGTCGCGCAAGGCCGATGGGTTCATGACTGTCGGCGAGGACGACGCGGCCGAAGCGATGCGCAGTCTCGCGCGCCCTCTGGATCGCGATCCGGCCATCGTCGCCGGCGAAAGCGGAGCGGCCGGGCTTGCCGGGCTCCGCGTGGCAACGAGGGACAAGGCCATCCGCGACAAGCTTGGGCTCGGCCCCGCCTCGCGCGTGCTCCTGATCAACACCGAAGGGGCAACCGATCAGGCGCGTTATACGGAGATCGTCGGATCGTCGCCGGCTACGGTTCTGCAATCGGCGGCCTGATCGCGTCTGACCTGCGACATCCAGATCATGGTGCGATCGTCTGGAATCGCATCATGATCTGATCTGCTTGTTCGAGACGATATTTCCGGAAGAGCGACTTCCTCCCTTCCGGTCCGGGCTCTAGGCCTTGGTGCGCTTCTTGCTCTTTTCCATGAGATCGACGCGAAGCGCGAAGCAGCTGCGGTGATAATGGATATTGGCGACATAGACCGCGATGTTATCGCTGTCCACGAGCACGAGCCGACAATCGGCGGTCGGTTCACCCAATCCGATCTTGAGCAGCTCCGCCGTCTCCGGATCCGCCACGCCGATCGTCACGATCTGATGCGCGTGGACGATTTCGATATCATCCATCTCCATGATCTTGGTGAGCGCGGCCGTATGGGTAAAGCGCTTGCGGTCCTTCACGAAGATATTGCGCGCCAGGTAGAGATTGACAACGGAGAACGGTTCGTCGTCGTTGTACTGCACGCTTCGCAGGAAGGCGTAGCCTTCGGCGGGCTTGCCTTCGTGTGCCGCGAGCTGCGGCGCCGCGACGTTCTCCTCGATATGGACGCGCTTGAGAACGTTGCTCTTCACCGAGTCGACCATCGACTCGAAGTCGTTGGCGAGATTCAGCCAATGACGGTTCTTGGGCCTGCCGGAGACGAAGGTCCCGCGTCCCTGCTGGGCGTCGAGGAGACCTTCACTGCGCAGCATCTCGATCGCCTGCCGGATCGTGACCCTCGCCACGCCGAACTCGCCTTCAAGCTCCTCGATGGTCGAGATCTTGTCGCCTTCCTGCCAGTGGCCGGTCTCGACACGTTGGCGCATGACGGATGCCACCTGGACATACAAGGGGACGCGGCTGCGATCGTAATTTGGGACTAGCTTATTCATGTCAGTAAGATAGTCCCTTTTCTCGCTCAAAGCGAGCTTTATCGGCGAATGCGCCTCACTTGCGCCTGAACAACCACCCGAAGGCACGTTTGACATAGTCCAGTGCCATTGTTCGCATCAACGCACCGGCATCGAATTCCTTAACGATGGTGGGCTCGTCACCCGTCCCGCCTTCCGCCCGATGCGAAAGCTTCGCTTCGAGATTCTGCACGAAGACCGCGATGATCCGACCGGCAACATCCTGAATTAATCCCGAACGGCTGAACTGAGCCAGGGCACCGGTCAGGGTGAAGCCGATGGTCAAGTCGACCTTGGTTTGGTCCGGAGCCTCGCCTTGCTTCACGGAGTAGCCGATCAATCCGCGGGTTGACGAGTTGCTTCGCTTGTCCTTGCCGGCACCAACGATCGTGCCGGAGCGCGTGGCATCGTCGCGTGTCACGTCTGCGACGCCCTGGAATTCGGCGGAGATCGGTCCAACCTTGATCTTGATTTGCCCATTCACATGGCCATCGACGGGCTCGCCGGCAAGAGATGCTCCCGGCAAACAGGAGGCAACGGCCCCGATATTGGCGAAGAAGTCCCACACCAGACCGACCGGATGCGCGACCGTGAAGCTCTCGGTGAAGCTGGTTTGCGGCTTCCAGTTCGTGTCCTTCAACGATGCGGCGGCGACAGGCGCTGCCTGAGCATTCCCGACCTGAGGAGCATCTACCAGCTTTGCCGGCGCAACGGCAGTGGCGGCGACGGCGGCGGCGTGACCGGACCCCGAGGGTCCGAGCCGGGTCCGGTTGCCGTTCGGAATGGCCGCGATCCCGCGCGCCCGCCGTTCCCTCACTACCTGCTGGATCGCGCGGACGATGCCAACATATCCGGTGCAGCGACAGAGATTGCCGCTCATCGCGATGCGGATGTCGTGCTCGGTCGGTGCATCCATGCGCAGCACGACGTCCCGCGCCGAGACGATCATGCCCGGCGTGCAGTAACCGCACTGCAGGCCGTGCTCCCTGGTGAAGGCGGCGCGCAGCTCGCGCGTGATCTCGTCTTCATCCAAGCCCTCGATCGTCGTGACCTCGGCCTGCTGGCAAGCGACGGCGAAAGTGATGCAAGAGCGCGTCGGCACGCCATCGACCAGCAACGTGCAGGCGCCGCAAACGCCGTGCTCGCATCCAAGATGGGTGCCGGTCAGGTTGAGCTTCTCGCGCAGGAAATCGGCGAGATGCGTTCGAGGCTGGATGTCCGCGCTGACGGACTTTCCGTTGACGTTGATACTCAGCATGTTCATTGCGGCCGCGCCTGCTCGAGCGCGCGACGAAGCGCTGCGATGTGGGTCTTCCTGTCGAGAGCGTCTTCCATACCGGCCTTTTCGAGTATCTCGCCTACCGCGCAATCGTTGAAGTGCTCGCCGGGACGCTCCGCACGTCCATCGCCAATGACGTTGGCGGCTTCAGTAATGACGATGGGCCGGCTCTCCGTCGCGCCGATCACGGCCCGGCTCACGCCACGATCCGGATCGGTGAGGAAGGATCCGATCGCGTGAGCGAACTCACCGGTCTTGCGGCAGCTCTTGAAATAGCCCCAGCGCGCCGATCTTCCGAGTTTGGGTATCCTTACGTGAACGAGCACCTCTCCCGGCCGTATGTCGGCTTCCAGAGCGCCGAGCATGTAGTCCTCGACGGCAAGCGTGCGTTCGCCGTTCGGACCGCGCAGGACGACTTTTGCGCCCAGCGCTGCCAGAATGGAGTGCCAGTCCGCCGACGGATCCGCATGGGTCAAGCTGCCGCCAATCGTGCCGCGATTGCGAACGGCTCGATAGGCAATTCCGTTCGCGACCGTCGGCAGCGCGCCCCGGGTGAAATCCGGAACGCGCTGGTCCTCGATATCGGCATGGGTGATGCAGGCGCCGATCCTGATCTCGTCGGATTTCTCCTCGACGCGGCGCAACTCCTCCACGCCGGTGAGGTCGACGATGAGATCGGGCTGCACCAGGCGCAGGTTCAGCATCGGACCCAACGACTGGCTGCCCGCCATCATCTTGACGGTCCGGCTATCGTCGGAGACCAGCTTGATGACCGCATCGACCCCATCGGGGCGCGCATAGTCGAAATTGACTGGCTTCACGCCGGCAATCCTTCCGCCAGTTCGGGACGCTTCGCCTTGCGCGATTCGGTTGCGGCCTGGATCGCTTCGAGCACACGGCGCGGCGTCATCGGTGTGTGCAGAAGCTGTGCCCCAAGCGGACGCAAGGCGTCGTTGACGGCGTTGCCGATCGCTCCGGGTGGCGCGATCGCTCCGCCTTCGCCAATGCCCTTGACGCCAAATTCCGTGTACGGCGCCAACGTCTCCATGTGACCGACTTTCGGCGCCGGCACCTCGGTCGGCCCGGGCAGCAGATAGTCGGCGAAGGTCGATGCAAGCGGTTGCCCCGAAGTGTCGAAATTCATCTCCTCGTACATCGCGGTGCCGATCCCCTGCGCAAGGCCACCGTAGATCTGGCCGTCCACCACCATCGGGTTGATGAGCTGGCCGCCATCCTCCACGATCACATAGTCGAGCAGCTCGATGTCGCCGAGCTCGGGATCGACCGCGACGACCGCAATGTGGGTCGCGTAGCTGAAGGTGCCGGAATCCCTCGCCGGCTTGTAGCCGATGGTCACTTCCAGCCCGCGCGGATCGACCGACGCTGGAAGGTCTTGCGGCCGGCGGTACCAGGTGTGGGCGATCGCGTCGATCGTCACGCTGTTCGACGGACCGATGACCGATCCGTTCTCGAGCCTGACATTGGCGACGTCGGTCTGCAGCAAATGAGCGCCGATGCCCTTCACGAGCTTGGCAAGCTCGCGCGAGGCGGTCGCGACGGCGCCACCGGACATCACGGCGCAGCGCGATCCCCAGCTGCCCGTCGAGTACGGCGTGTATTCGGTATCGCCGTGCACCAGCTTGATCCGCGCGATGTCGATGCCGAGGATTTCGTTCGCGACCTGCGGCAGCGTGGTCTCCATGCTCTGACCATGCGAATGCGCGCCGATACGAAGCTCGAGGCCACCGTCCGGCGTCATGCGCGCGGTCGCTTGCTCATGGCCCGGAACCATCGGAATGCCCCAGCCTGCATAGACCGAGGTACCGTGGGCGCCCTGCTCGCAGTAAACCGACAGACCGACGCCGATCAACCGGCCATCGGGCTCGCCCTTCTTCTGCCTAGCGCGAAGGCCGGCAAGGTCGATCTTGTCGAGCGCCTGCCGCAGCGATTCCGGATAGTCGCCGCTGTCGAAATGCTTCTTGGTGATGTTGTCGAACGGCATCTGCTCGGGGCGCACGAGATTCTTCAACCTCACCTCGTAAGGTTCGAGGCCACACTCATGCGCGATCGCATCCATCATCAGTTCGATCGCGTAGCAGACGCCGGTGCGCGCCACGCCACGATACGGCAGGATGGGGCATTTGTTGGTCGAGACCGACCAGGTGCGGCAACGATACGACGGAAAATCGTACGGTCCAGGCAGGATGCTGGCGATCTGCGCCGCTTCGAGGCAGGCCGAGAACGGATACGACGAATAGGCGCCGGAATCGACCGAGGCTTCGCACTCGACGCCGCGCAGCTTGCCGTCGCGATCGGCGTAGACAGTGATGTTGTAATGGTGCTCACGGCAATTTGCACCTGCGGTCAGATGCTCGCGGCGATCCTCGATCCAGCGCACCGGATAGCCGCAGCGCATCGCAAGCCAGCCGAGACAGACATCCTCCGTCAGCACGATCCCCTTGTAGCCGAACCCGCCGCCGACATCCGGCGAAACGATCCGGATCTTCAGCTGTTCGAGATTGAGGCATTCCGACAGACCGTTGCGCACGATATGCGGCTGCTGGTTTCCGGTGTACAGCACCAGCTGGTCCATCCGCTTGTGCCAAACGGCGACCGTTCCCCGGCCTTCCATGGGCGCCATGCTCTGGCGCGCGGTCGAGATTTCGCGCGTGATCTTGATCGGCGCGTCGTAGGCCGCTTCCATGTTGATGTCGACGAACGTCTCGAGAAAAACGTTGTCGCCCCACTCCTCGTGCACCAGGGCGGAATCGGGACGCCGCGCGAGCAGCATGTCGTGGACCGCTGGCAGCTCCTCGAAATCGACTTCGACCGCGGCAGCGATGTCCTCGGCTTCCGCGCGGGTATCGGCAACGCACATCGCGATCAGTTCGCCGACCTGGCGGACCTTTTCATAGGCAAGGATCGGTTGGTCCGACGGCTTGAATCCCGGCAGACCAGAGACGGCGCGGATCGGGCGCGTGTCGGCCGCCAGATCGGACGCAATGAACACGCTGTCGCGAAGATGCGGCGGGATGCGGATGTCCTTGATCCGCGCATGCGCAAGCGGGCTGCGAACGAACGCGACATCGCGCATGCCGGGCAGGCGAATATCGCCGACATACTCGCCTCGCCCGCGGAGAAAGCGATCGTCCTCCTTGCGGGGAATCGAAGCTCCTACGCCTTGCTTCGCCATTCCGTGCACCTCTTTGCCGTATGTGAACTTCTGTTCCTCCTCTCCGAGGAAGCAGAATTCATCTTATTGTTGATATGATAGCATCAATTGACGAAAGCGTCGAGTCTGACAGCGCTCTCCCGGGAGCAGCAAGTCGCACTTTCCAGGCGTTTGCAACATCCCAAAAAAGAAGGAGGCCCAACCAGGGCCTCCTTCGGAATTCTGCTCGCCCTGGCCGCTATTTCGGGGAGTTGCACCAGTCGTAGATGCTCAAGGCCATGACCTTGATCGCCGTGAGATAATCGTCGATCGAGACGTACTCGTCATTGGCATGCATCACGGCCGTCGAGCCGGGCCCGAAAATCACCGTCGGCGTGTCGGCGTATTTGTTGAGGAAGCGGGTGTCGGCGGCGCCTTGACGCCCCGAGATCGTCGGCGGCTTGCCGGTGATCTCGGTGTAGACGTTGCAGACCGTCTGGACGATCGGATGCTTGACCGGGATCTCGGAAGCTTCCGCATCGTAACCGACGAATTTGACCACCGGCGGGTGATCCTTCATCCAGGGATCGCTGGCCGCGAGCTCTGCGATCTTCTTGACTAGGCTCTGCTTGACCGCTTCGTGATCCTCGCTCGGAACGGTGCCGATCGAGCCCTTCAGGACGGCGCTGGCCGGGAATGCGCTCGGATAGTTTCCGGCCTGGAAGCTGCCGATGATGCAGGGAAGCGAGTCAATGGCGCTCGGATAGAGCGCATGCTTGACCGTCGCAACGCGTTCGTCTTCGAGTTCCTGCACCGCCTTGACGATCTTGTTGCCAAGCTCGATGGCGCTGATGCCGAGATAGCGTTGCTGGATGCCGGCCGGCTTGCCCTCGACGTCGATCTGGAACCAGATGCGACCAATGCACGCAGGCTGCACGAACAGGTCGCTGGTCTCACCCGAGATGCCGGCGTCGGCCTTGTAGCCGCGGATCACCGTGTCGAGCGTGCCGTGACCGCTGACCTCCTCGTCGATGACGATGTTGATCATGACATCGCCCTTGGGCGTGAGCCCGAGCTCCTTGAGATACTGCACCGCGAGGACATGGCTCGCGACGCCGCTCTTCATGTCGCAGGACCCGCGACCATAGATGCGCCCGTTCTTGATCGATGCGGACCAGGGATTGTCGCTCCAGCCTTCGCCATTGCCGACCGGAATCACGTCGGTGTGCCCGTTGAGCAACAGCGAGCGGCCGCCGCCCGTACCCTTCAGCGTGGCCACGATGTTGGGACGATTCTCGTAGCCGCGATCGACTGGGCGGTAGCCCGGATGCTTCTTGAGCTGCTCCCAGTCGGTCTCCCACATGTCGACCTCGAGGCCGATGTTGGTGAGATAGCCGTGCATGTGCTTCTGGATCGCGGCCTCATCGCCGGTCACGCTGGGGATCGCCACCATATCCTGAAGGAACTTGATGGCGTGATCCTTCGACGCATCGACCTTGTCGAGGATCTTCTTTCGTACGGGATCGGTCATCTCTTTTGCCTTTTCTTGCTTGTCGCCGGGACCGTTACTTGGCGCGCAGCCGCGGAATGATCTCGCGTGCGATCGTCTCGACCTGATCGGCCTGATACTTGTAGGGAACGAAGATGATCTTCTGCACGCCCATCGCGATGTGCTCACGCAGCTGCGCGACGCATTCGTCGACCGAACCCATGATGGCGCTCTCGCGGCTGCAATCGCTATGCGCCGGGAAGTCCCATTCCTTGTTGAGCCAATCCATCATGTCGGCCTCGACCGCCTGCCGCGACTTGCCGATCATGATCGGCAGCTGGGACGCGTTCAGGAGCTTGGACGGGTCCTTGCCGCCCTCCTTGGCGAAGTTGACGATCTTGTCCCAGGACTTCTTGAAGTCGGCCGGACGATAGAAATAGGTCAACCAGCCGTCACCGTTGACGGCGGCGCGCTTGAGCACCGGATCGGCATAGCCGCCGATCAGCAGCGGGATCTGCGGCTGCGCCGGCTTCGGATACATCACTGCCTTCGAGATGTTGTGGCGCATGTATTCGCCGCTGACCGACGCCTCCGTCCAGAGCCGCCGCATGATCTCGAGGTTCTCGTCCATGATCTTGCCGCGCTTCTCGAAGGGAATGCCGAGCGCGTCGAACTCCCGCTTGTACCAGCCCGACGCCATTCCCATGATCAGGCGACCGTCGGACAGTTGGTCCATGCTAGACAGTTGCTTGGCGAGCGCGACCGCGTTGCGCAGCGGCAGCACGAGGATGCCGGTGCCCATCTTGATCCGCTTGGTGCGCGCCGCAATGCCGGTGAGCGCCGTCAGCGAATCGATGATCGGAAAGTTCGGCTCGACGCCGAGCAGCATGTGGTCCCACACCCAGACCGAATCGTAGCCCAATTCCTCGACCCGCACGCCGTACTCGACGAGGGCACGCGCGTTCGGCATTTCGGGATAGGCGGTGAAGTTGCGGGCGGCGATACCAAACGTGTTGGCAAGGGTCATCGATATATCTCCGGAACTTGGGCTTAGGCCGTGAAAAGACGTTCGGGGTCGAGAATGCGCAGCGTCTCGAGTTCGTGATCGGTCGGGGGCGACGTGACGTGGAGCTTCTCGTCGAAGTCCAGCCTGAAGCCCGTATTGTCCTGAACCTCTTCGCGGCTGACGCCGGGGTTCAGCGCCAGAACCTTGATGCGACGCGTGCGGTCATCGAAGCCGAAGATCGCAAGCTCGGTGATGACGCGCCACATCCCGCCGCTCGGCAGGCCGGAGTCTCGCCGGCTGGTGCCGCCGCGGATGAAACCGGGGCTGGTGATGAAGTCGACATGTTCGACGAAACGACGCTTCTCGTGCTTCATCGCGACGATCATGTTGGTCAGGCTCGAGATGTCGTTGCCGCCGCCGGTGCCGGGCAGACGGGTCTTCGGGTTGGCCGGATCGCCGATGAAGGACGAATTCAGGTTGCCGAACTGGTCGATCTGCGCGCCGCCCATGAAGCCGACGTCGACATAGCCGCGCTGCAGCAGCAGCAGCACGTCGGCGCTGCCGAGCACCATGTTGGCGCGCTTGGTACAACGCTGGTCGTTGGTGGACGGTGGCAGCTTGCCGGGCTCGACGAACGCGCCGATGACGCCGCCTTCGAACAGGATGGTCAGCGCGGGACAGCGCGTGCGCTGCGCCAGGGTTGCCGCCAGCAGCGGCACGCCGATGCCGGCGAAGACAACCTGGCCGTCCGTCAGCTGGCGCGCGCTGAGGATCGCGAGAATCTCGCTCGCCGTGTAGCGTTGGGCTTCAGTCATTGTAGATGCTCCTGCCCTTCTGCGTCGCCTCGAGCAGTTCATCCATGCCGATCAGGGCGAGATATTCGTTCCAGGATTTCGGGCTGTAGAAATAACGGTCGAGATATTCCTGCATGCCTTTCACGGGATCTCCGTTGACCTGCGCCACGTAGGCTTCCATGTGGCGCATCATCGGCTCATAGACGCCGTAGCATTCGTGCGGCGCGGACCCGTAAGGGACCTCGACGACCGCATCGACGCAGAAGAACGGGATCTTGGTCTGGTCGGGAGCGCGACGAATCTGATCGTTCGAGACGATGCGCTCGGTGGTCAGGATCACGCTGTTCGCAGCGAGCGCGAGATCGATGTCCATGAACTGCAGACCGTCGATCTGGGCATTGCCGTAGGCGTCGCAACGCTGGACATGAATCAGCGCGACATCGGGATTGAGCGCCGGGACCAGCAAGACCTTCTCGCCGGTGAACGGACAGTCCATCTGCTTGGCTTCTGGACGCTGGTCCATGATGTTGGATCCGAGCATGGCGCGGGTCGGCAGGAACGGCACGCCCATGCCGCCGGCGCGAAACCGCATGCCGATCGCCATATGGCTCCATTCCTCGTAGGCTTTGTCGCCCTTCTCCACGTGATGGCGCATCACCTTGGAAAGACCCCAAAGGATGCCCTGGGCGAACCAGCTGGTGACGACGCGGTTGGCAATCCCCGATCCGAAAACGAGATCGCCGTCGGTCGACACGATGCATCGCGAGATCGAGAGGTCCTTGCGATGCTGCCGGATCAGTTCCCAAAGCAGCGCCATCGGCGTACGCGACATGGTCGAGCCGCCGACGCCGACTTTCATGCCGTCCTGGACGAATCGAGCGGCCTCTTCGAGGGAGACAACCTTTTCGCGCAAACTCCGGTCGCGCCGCGACATGTTCTCTCGGAGCCGGTCATACGGCTCCACCAGGGTATCCGGCAAAACAACCTCCTTGTCGGGGAAACCGGTAGCGGTCGAGGGCTCGGTCGCGAGCCTCACTAATTGAGCCTATCGTACTAATGTTAGGCTCATACGACAAGTGGAAATTTTGGTTTCCCGCCAACTGGAGCTGCCGCCCTAAAATCAAGGCCTGCGAGGAACGCGAGCCAAGTGGGGCCTTGAGCGCCCTGGCCCGAATGCCGATGCCTGCTCTGCAAAACTGGATGGGAGTCCTGCCTCGGGACACGACCCGGCCCGAGCCAGCGCAACGCGCTTGCATCGATCGGTATCGGCGCAGCACTCGTCATGGAAAAGCTGCTGCCATTATTTTTGGCTTCTCTGCTCAACCGATGACCGGCGCGCGCCGCATCAGGGGCGATTGCGAACGTCCTGCTGCGCGGAGTTTTGCTGATCGCTGATCAGTTCGCGGAGCGCGATCGGTACAGGCAAACCTTTGGCATGGATCATGCCTGCAAAGACCCATGCAGTTTGCATTTGAGCCTGCGCTTCCCCCTCAGGACGCCCTGCGGCACGTGGCCCGCGTTGCCGTGCGGCGGAGGCCATGCCGTGCACTCTGCCCAACCGAACAATCAAGTGACTAGGCGGCACATAATGGACCACTATCTGTCATCGACACCGCAGAACCTGCATTGGGGTTCACGGGACCGACCGCAGGATCCTGTGATCAGCATCGCTTCCGGCGACCGCGTCACGATCGAAACGCTACCTGCCGAACCGGACGAGATGCCTGGCGTACCCGCTGACGTCACCGCCGTCGCGACGCAAGGCAGTTCGCCCGCGGCTCCGCGATTGCTGACCGGTCCCGTCCATATTCGGGATGCCGAGCCTGGTGATGTGCTGGAAGTGCGGATTCTCGATATTCGGCTACGGGCGGATTGGGGCTGGAACATGCGGATTCCCGCCGCCAATTCATTGGATTTCTGCCGACAATATGTGGCGCTCGACCGGGCCCGCAACGTCGCGCGATTGCCATGGGGACGCGAACTCACGCTCTCGCCCTGCTTCGGCAATTTCAGCGTCGCTCCGCCAAGCGACTGGGATCGACGCCCGTTCAGCGGTCATCTCGACGACGAAGACCTCGGCATCGGCAGCGCTGCGTTCTTTCCCGTCTTCGTCAGAGGCGCCCTGTTCTCTGCGGGCCACGGCCACGCGCTGCTGGAAGACGGCGATGTCCATCTGAGCGCGATCGAAACGGCGCTCGCCGGCACCTTCGAGTTCCACGTCCATCGAAACTTACACCTGTCGGCGCCACGCTTCGAGGCAAGCCGAACCGTCGGAGGTTGCGGCTGCTCGACCCTCGCGCTGCGACATTAGAGATCGACGAAGACCGCCGCGTCTAGTTCTGCCGCAACACCCAATCGACGATGCCGGCAGCCTCGACAGGAACCTTCGTCTTCCATAGCGCGATGGGGGCTTCCGCGCCCTTCTTGAGCGCGGCGATCACCGCGGCCGGCGCAGGATCCGCGATCGTGACACCGTTTTCGCGCATCCGTGCATAGTTCTCCGTCGTCCGGGTCGCGAGCAGCTCGAATTGGCTGGCCTCGGTTTCCGCTGCGGCCTGTAGCACCTCATCCTGGACTTGCTTCGGCAGCGCCTCGAACGCCTCCGCGCTGACGAAGGCGATCGAAATCGGAATCGCGTAGTTGATCGGCGTAAAGTACGCGAGATCGTCCCATAGCTTCCTTCCTGCCCCGCCGTCGCCAGACGTCAGGATGGCATTGAGCTGATGGCTCTTCACTTTCGCAACGGCCTCATTGAACGACAGGTACTCCGCTGCGGCGCCGGCCGAGCGCAGCACCTGCGCCGAATTGTTGTCGTAGGTTCGCACCGCGAGTGTGCGCAGATCATCCGCACTTGCGATCGGACGGCTGCTCCAAAGCCCCGTGGAAGGCCAAATCGTGATGTAGAGCAGCCGCATGCCGCGCCGGGCAAGCGCCCGTTCGTAGAGCGGACGGGCGCGGGCATTTGCAGCCTTTGCCGCATCGACGGATTGCACGGCGAACGGAAGTGAGGCCAGGCCAAAAAGAGCGTCGGACGCCTCGAGCGGACCGGCGAATGCGTCGCCGCCGGTGATCCGATGGTCCTCGACCGCCTGGAACATCCTCGCCGATCCGATCTTGAGCTGATCGTCAAACGTGTTGGCAATCGTGACGCTTGCGTTTGTTCGGAGCGAAACCAACCGCGCAAAGGTCGTCAAACCCACGCCTGAGATATTGCGCTCGGGGTATTCGGTCGCAAATCGCCAGGCGACCTGCGCGGACGACGGGGCGGGGGCGAGCCATGTCGCAGTGAAGGCGACAAGGGCCAAAGTGAGGAACTTCCAGGTTAGCCAAGGCATGTACCGCCTTGCCCGTCCTGAACTCGCGGCATGCCGCGACGTCGCCGCGCCAAGCTGGTCTTTCATCTGCGAGACACCCCATGCGAAAATTGGACGGCAAGTCATTGCAGCGCTCCGGCCAACAATGTCGTTCGACACGGCAGGCCGAACCAGCAACAGAGTTTCATGCCCCGATTGCGACCGATAGATCAAGCCATGCTTGACTGCGCGTTGACGGCCATCATGTCCTTGTGCGGCGAAGGACGCGCTTCGCCCGGAGTGGCCAACGACCATCTCTCGCGCTTCCAGCAAGACAATTACAACGCGAACTGCCACAAAACTGCAATGGTATCGATGCTATCGTTCATACGCAGCTCACGCGACAGAAACTGCAATGAATGTCCGCAGTGCGTCATCTCCCATGTATCAGTCTTGCTTTCGACATCTTGTCGTGACGGCGGCGGCAATCCTCTGCTCCGCCGCGAATGCAGCTGAATTTACCATCGTCAACGCTTCCAACACGCCATTGCAGCACCTCTACGTGTCACCATGCGGAGCCGCGCATTGGGGACCGGACCAGTTCACCGAGGCGCTGCCGCCGTCACGGTTCTATACCGTCTCCAGCATCGCACCCGGCTGCTATGACATTCAATTCGTGGTTGCACCCTGGAACAATTGTGTGATTGCAGGGGCGTCCCTTCGCCGCCGCGAGGTCTGGAAGGTAACGCAGTGGACAGTGTTCGGGTCGCAGAGCGGAGACTGCTCGCATGTCGCGGGCTACGTTCCGGCACACCGGCATCCCTGGACCTGGCAACCATCATCAGCATCGTCGGACATGAAGAGAGATTGACGTGGCAAAGGTGCTGGTGACCGGCGGCGCCGGATTTCTTGGCTCACATTTGTGCGAGCGGCTCGTCGAACAGGGTCACGACGTGCTTTGCGTGGACAACTATTTCACCGGCAGCAGGGGCAACATCGCGCACCTGATCGGCAATCCCCGATTTGAGGTGATGCGTCACGACGTGACTTTCCCGCTCTATGTCGAAGTGGACCAGATCTACAATCTGGCCTGTCCTGCCTCCCCGATCCACTACCAGTTCGACCCGGTCCAGACCACCAAGACCAGCGTCCATGGCGCCATCAACATGCTTGGGCTCGCCAAGCGCGTGAAGGCAAAGATCCTCCAGGCCTCGACCTCCGAAGTCTACGGCGATCCCGAGATCCATCCGCAGGTCGAGTCCTACTGGGGTCACGTCAACCCGATCGGGCTGCGTTCCTGCTACGACGAAGGCAAGCGTTGCGCCGAGACCTTGTTCTTCGACTATTGGCGCCAGCACGGGCTGCGGATCAAGGTTGTGCGGATCTTCAACACTTACGGCCCGCGGATGCATCCCAATGACGGCCGTGTCGTGTCGAATTTCATTGTTCAGGCGCTAGCGGGCAATGACATCACGATCTACGGCGATGGCAGCCAGACCCGCAGCTTTTGCTATGTCGATGACCTCATCGAAGCCATGATCCGGACCATGAACACGCCGAACGACTTCACGGGGCCGATCAACATCGGCAATCCGCGCGAGTTCACCATCCGCCAACTGGCCGAACAGGTGATCGCGATGACCGGATCGCGCAGCAAGCTGGTGTTCGCCCCGCTACCGTCGGACGATCCGCGTCAAAGGCAGCCGAATATTTCATTGGCCCGCTCGGTTCTCGGTTGGGAACCGACCATTCATCTCAACCATGGCCTCGAGAAGACCATCGACTACTTCCGTGGTCAGCTGAGAGCGGCAGCGGAATAGCGTCGACGCGGGACTGGACCGCTCACGCCGTCTTGCGACGCCAGAAGGCGTGCACCGTCAAACTGACTTTCAATACCGCATCGCCGGCCGTGCGCTCGGCGGATCCGCCGGGCTGGACCAGCAGGGCGTCGACAAAGACATAAGGGACGCCGCTTTCAAGCCGATAGAGCAGCGACTGCAAGGCAGGAAGCGTCGCATTGAAAGAAATTTGGAGCCTGATCGCATCGGTCTTGTCGTCGCGATCGGCGGGAACTCCGGACGCGACCAGCACCGCGCGCTGGCTTGCGACCAGGTCGGACAAATAGGCCTGGAACTGCGCCGTGGCGAGCCCGCTGGTCGGCGCATCGAGGAACGCCGCCACGGGAGCGGCCCGGTTCTGCGCCTGCACGCGGCGGCTTGGTGCCGACTTCGATCGCGCCTCGAGGGCTGCGAGCTGGTCACGCTGCTCGGTCAGGTGCTGCAATGCGTCGGCGCGCGACCCGAGCGCTCCCACCACGGTGACCACGCAGACCATCAGCAGCGCGCAGAAGCCGCCGACCGCGAAGAGTTGATCCCGGTTGAAACTACTGACAACGCCGAGATTGAACTTCAGCTTCAGCACGTTCATTCCCCATCGATCCTAACGTGCGGCTCGACGCGCGCCTCGATATGGAACACGAAGCGTGCGCCATCGGCGTTGCGTGTCGTCGGCGCAAAGAAATGCACATCCTTGAAGTGCCCCGACTGCTCAAGCGGCGCGATCAGCGACGGTGCGTCGCCGGCCAGGCCGACGATGCGCAGCGTCGAGCCATCCATGTTTAATTCGGTGAGATAAGACGTCTCCGGCAGCGCGCGCGACAGCGCCTCGACGACCACCACCGCGACTGGCGACGTCTCCTTCAGGGCATGCGCCCGTTCGGGCGGTGCGAGCGCGGCGATCGACTCCCGTGACGAACTGCCTCTGATCTGACGCTGCAACGCCGCAAGGCGCGATCCGACCTCATCGCTTTCGCTGTCGGCAGATGCCGCAGTCATGAAAGCCCAGACATTCACGACCACGGTCAGGCAGACTGCCACCGCCATCAGGCCGCCGACGGCGCTCCGCACCCTGGAAAGGCTGGCGTCGGTCGTGTCGGCAAGCCGTGACCACAATGTGATCTCGGGAGCGGCGTCGGTCCCGCCATTTCCCGCGACGACACGATCGACACGTAACCCCAGCGCGCCGAGCTGTTTGCAGGCGTCGTCGAGCGCCGCGCGCGAGGTGAGGAGAACCCGCACGTTGAGAGTGCTCGCATCGCTGCTCACGACGTTGAAGCCATGGACCGCCTGGTTCGCGCGCCATGGGAATAGCCGCTCGATCTGATTGCGGACGATGCCCGGCAGCAGATCACGTGCCTGGGCTGGTACACTCAGCGAGCGAGAGACGATTTCGGAACCTGGAAGCTCGAGAATGACGAACGATCCTTGCGCGGCCCGCACGACGTCGTCCGGCAGCGTTGCGCCGCCGGGTCCGGTCGCAGACTTCGTCCTTTGCGCTCGCCTGGCGTCTTCGAGGACCCATTCGCCGCTTTCCCGCGTGACTCTGATGGAGTGTCGAGCGCGGCGCCGCTCCTGCCCGCCCAGCCATAGCCGGGCAAGAATGTCGATCCAGCGCCTCATGATCGCGTCGATGCTCATGGACGAGGCTCCAGCGATGCGACGAATCCGGTCCTGGCGAATGGCGACACCGGGGTCCAGGCAAGAACCCGGTAAGGTTGCTTGTCGTCGCGGAGCAGCACGATGTAGGCTTTCGCCGCGGCGGTGTACCCGTCAGTCGTGCTCGCGATCAGGTCCGCCGCGACGACGTTGTTCTGCTGCACCTTCAGGTATTTCTGCGCCGGGCCGAGAACGAATGCGAGACGATCCGGATCGACGAACGGCGTGTTGCGCATGTCGAGAATGGCTTCAAGCCGCGACGCATCGAAGGACGGCAGCGCCCGCAGCACCGCAACCGGCGCGGTGAGCGGGTTGATGGTTTCGCTGCCGAACACCGTGATCAGCGGCGTCATCGCCGCGATCCATTCCGGCTGCATGCCGGGAATATCGGCAAGCTGCCTGATGTCGGTGAATGGCATTGTGCCGGCGGCCGCCGGCGGCTGCTCGGCCTTGCCGGCCGGCGCCGGCGATTTCGCCGTATCGTCCGGCCGTGGCTGCGTCACCGTTTCGCGACGCGCGACGATCCGTTGCGCGACGATCCGCGCATCCTCGTCCTCGGCGCCGACATATCGCAGCAGCGATGTCAGCAGCTCGACCGGAGCCTTTCCGATATCGATGCGGCCGCCCTCGTCCGTCACCGTCACCCGCACCGATCCGGTCGGAAATGCCAGCGTGACGCTGCGCTCGGTGAGCAGGCCGCCTCGCAGCGCCGCGACGATACCGGCAGCCCCTTCGAGCCCCGCCGTCAGCAGCGCACCGCCCTGCACCCGATCCCGATCAATCCGGACAATCCCAGCCAGGCTGCGAAAGGTCGTGGATGTCGCCATGACGAGCGCGGAACATAGCGCTATCGCCCATAGCACGACGAGCAATACCATGCCGCGTTGCGAGCGCCGACTGCTCATCCACGCCCTCCCGCCGGCGCATCCTTCGCCGGCTCGGTTTGCTTGGGCGCCGCCGGCTTGCCGGACACACATTCAGCGCCGGCCTCGCCCTGGGCGCAGCCGATCGGCGCGTCGGCGCGCAGCACGAACTGAACGCCGCGTAGCAGATCTGCTCCACTCGCGCGGTCACGGATGGTGAGCCGCACCAATCGCGGCAGGATTGGTCGCCCGCTCCAGGTCTCGTTCCAGGACAGCGTTCCATCCGAATCAAGGCTTCCGAACGTAAAACTCATGTCGACCTGTCCTTCGATCAACTGGACGGGATCGCCGAGCGTGACGCTCGCGAATGCGGTACGTTCTCCCAGCGATCGCGCGCGGCGCCGGACCAGATGGCTGACCCCGTCGGTCTCCTCGACCTGCAAGCTGACCACTTCTTCGCCCTGGTTTCCGCTGCCGGTGATGAACCTCACCTGGGCAGCGTCGCCATTGAAGGCGACAATCGTATCGGCGCCGCTGCCGGACTGAAGCACCTGACGGGCCGAACCAAGGTCTGCCGCAATGCGGTCGACAGCGAGCAGCAGTTGATCGGCTTTCCCCACCAACCCGGTTCTGCGGTCGAAATTGAGTGCAACGTTGTTGATCAGCATCGCGGTCGCGGCAATCACAGCCGACCCGATAGCCAGCGCGGCGAGCACTTCGATCAGGGTAAAGCCGCGTGTCGTGCGGACGCCGGACTGAATGGCCACCATCATTCGTCAGCTCCCAAACCGAGCCGCAGGCTGTCGGCGCTTACCATTTGCCCGGGAGCCCACGACACGGTCGCAACGAGATGGAATGCGATCCAATTTGGACGCTTGGTGGCAGGCTGCCTGTTCTTGTCTGCCGGGACGGGTGTGGCTTCCTCGCGCTGCGGGACCATGGCATCGACAAACATCGGCTCGGCTGCGATCGACCACCGCAGCCCACCCGTCTCGCCCTCGCGCGGTCCGTTGGCGAGACCCGAACGATCGAACGGCGCATCGAGGATCGTGCGCAACAACATCTGCGCGGCGATCCGGTCATCGATCTTGTCGGCAATGCGGCGCGCGTAAAACAGATGCGGCCCGACCACAGACACGAAGGCCAGCAGCAGCGCCAACGCCACCAGCGCCTCGATCAGCGTAAACCCGGCCCGCGTCTTGCGCGAGTCAGGGCAGATCGACCGCAACACGGCCGTTGTACCAGTTGACGTCGACCTCATAGCGCACATTCTCCCAGGAGAACTTCAGGATCGCGCCAGTCGATGCGCCATCGGGCTCGAACCGGACCACCGCCCGTCGTCCCGACCAGAGCTCGTCGACGCCGACCACATCGACCACGACATCGCGCGGAATCGCGACAGCCCCGCTCGGCCCCACGATCGTTCGCGTATTCCCATCGAGCGACACCCGGCGGCTTTGTCCGGTGAGAACGGCGGCAAGCCGCTCGCGGCGCAGCAAGGCCGCCGTTTGCAGCGTCAATGCCTTCAACTTGCCACGCCCGGTGCCGGGGACCATGGCCACCACCAGCGAAGCCAACATCGCAATGATCAGCATCACCGCCATCATCTCGATCAGGGTGAAGCCGGCACATGAACCCGCGGTTCGCGTTGGCGCCATCAGCTGTTCCTACATCGCGAGTTCGGTGATGCTGAGCAGCGCGCTCATGATCGACACCACCAGCGTCCCGATGCCGATACTGACCGCGATGATGGTGATGGGTCCGATCGCGCCCATCAACCGGTCAAGCCCGATCGCAAGCCGTTGCTCGTAGAGCTCCGCGGCGTGCTGCGCGATCGCCGACAGGTCACCGGTTTCGTCACCGACCCGGAGCATGCGCACCGCGAGCGGCGGCACCAGGTCGCTCTCGGCGAGTGCCTCGATGAAGCGGCGGCCGTTGCGCACCTGCTCATGCACCCGCTCGACCGCGGCCGCGTAACGGGGCTCGGTGATGATATCGCGCAGGATCTTGAGCGCGGTCGGGAGCGCGACGCCGTTCTCGACCAGAAGCCCCAGCGTACCGATGAAGCGCGCGGTGCGACGGTCGTGCATCGGCCCGGACACGCCGGGAATCGTCACCAGCACCTCCATCACCCGAGCCCGTGCCGCCGGCTGGCGCAAGATGAACCAGCCGAGCAGCAGCGCCGCGGTGCAGGAGCCAAGAAAAGTATTGAGGTTGGCGCGCAGCCAGGTTGACATCGTGAGCGCAAAGGCGGCCCCCGAATTGAGCCGGCCGCGCAATTCCGAGAACACCGACTCGAACTGTGGAACCACGTAGAGCAGGAAGAAGAACAGGATCACCAGCGCCGATCCGACGAGGAACAACGGATAGCGGATCGCTCCCGATATCCGTTGCGACAGCTGCTCGCGCCGCGTCCGGTCCTGGACGATCGCCCGCAACACCACTTCGAGCTTGCCGGAGGCTTCGCCGGCACGCACCATCGCGATATAGATCGGCTCAATGACCTGGTTATAGCGCTCCAGCGCCTCGGCAAAGCCGTCGCCGCCCGAGACTGCCGAGCGCAACCCGCCGGCAAAGCGAGCCACCGCCTTGTTGGTGTCTTCCTCCAGGGTCTGCAACGCGGCCTCAAGCGTCAATCCCGAGCGGAGCAGCAAAGCGAGCAGTCGAAGAAAGGTGGTCAGCTCGCGCTGCTTGGGCAAGCTTCCACTGGAAATGCCGGCGCGAAGCACGTTGCGGCCCGCGACCTCCGCCTCGACCGGCAGATGGCCGAGATATTCGATCCGCCGCAACACCTCCTCGCGGGAGGGCGCCTCGACGTCGCCGAGAATGATCTCGCCGGCCTTGGTCAACGCCCGGTAGCGGTAGTGCGGCATGATCCACCTACAGACTCGTGGTCAGGCGGAAGATTTCATCGAGCGTGGTCTGGCCGGCGCGCAGCTTTTCGATGCCGTCCTCGGTCATCGACGTCATCCCCGCAGCCCGCGCCACGGCCTCGAGCTCGGAGGCATCGGTCTTCGGCCCGATTGCCCGTCGCACGGGCGGACCAATCTCCATGATCTCGAACACGCCCTTGCGCCCGCGGAACCCGGTCGAGCCGCACCAGTCGCAGCCCTTGGGACGACAGACCACCTCGCCCGCCGCAATCCCGAGCGCGGCATAGCGCTCGTCGGCAGCCACGTCCGCGGCTGACAATCGGTAGCTCTCTTTGCAATGGTCGCACAGGATCCGCACCAACCGCTGCGCCACGATGACCCGCGCGCACGACGCCAGCAGGAAGCTCTCGATGCCCATGTCGATCAGCCGCGTGATCGCGCCCGCCGCGGTGTTGGTGTGTAACGTCGTCAGGACGAGATGCCCGGTCAGCGCGGCATGGACGCCGATATGAGCGGTCTCGGAATCGCGCATTTCACCGACCATGATGACGTCGGGATCGAGCCGCATGAACGAGCGCAACGCCGACGCAAAGGTCAATCCGATCCCGGGATGCACCTGGGTCTGGGTGATGCCGGGAATCTGGTACTCGACCGGATCCTCCACGGTCAGGATCTTGCGGGTCGCCTCATTGATGACCGCCAGCGACGCCGCGAGCGTCGTGGTCTTGCCCGATCCGGTCGGTCCGGTGACGATGACCATGCCATAGGGCGCCTGCAACGCCTTGCGCAGAATCGATTCGTTGCGCGCGCTGAGGCCGATCTGGTCGATCGAGACCAACCCTGCTCCCTTGCGCAACAACCGAATGACGGCGCATTCGCCGTGCATCGTGGGCATGGTCGCGACGCGCAAATCGATCTCGTTGCCGCTGACCACGATATGGGCACGCCCGTCCTGCGCCAGCCGACGTTCGGTGATGTTAAGGCCGGCCATGATCTTGAGGCGCGACAAGATTCCCTTCGCCATGCTGATCGGCGGCGCCGCCACATGCTTCAGCATGCCGTCAACGCGCAATCGCACCTGCAACGCATTCCCCGCCGGCTCGATGTGGAGATCCGTCGCCCGCTGCTCGACAGCGAGGCGCAACAAGTCATCCAGCGCCCGTACCACCGGCGCACCGCGCGCAAGGTCGCGCAGATTGTCGAGGTTGTCCTCGCCCGCGCTCGCGCCGGCTTCCTGAGCATCGCTGGGCTGCTCCGCCTCGAGCCGCAATGCAAGCGCCGCCTCCAGGTCTTCGGCGGTTGCCACCGCGAGCGCGACCGGTCGGCGCAACACCAACTCGACCGCCCGCACGGTCTCGTCATCGATCGGAACGACCACTGCAAGGCGCAACTTTCCGGCTGCGCTTTCATAGGGAAACAGCCGCTCCTCCTTGAGGAAGCGGGTCGACATCTCGCCGCCGGCGAAGCGCCCATCCACCAGATCGTCGCGACGGGCACGATCACATCGATAGAAGCTTGCGAGTTCGTCCGCCAGCGCCGAGGGGGTCAGTTTCGTGACGGCGCTCCAATCGACATTGCCTGCCGATCCGTCGGCGTTGCGGGTCCGACCGGCGATGTCTTCCTTCTGCCCGTCGCGCAACGCGCCCTTGCCGGCAAGATAAGTCATGAAGTCGATCGGCGGCGTCGCAGCCGTATTGCTTTCAAGCACTGCCATGGCTGCCCCTCGATCGACCAGGCTCGTTCCGCTGGTCGAGGCATGATGTCCGACGCTGTGAGCCTGCTGATCCATCGCATGTCACCTGCCGTCGCCCAACGGCAACCGCTGTGCCAGCACCGTAGTTTCATCGCCCAGCGGGGCCCGCGGCGCGTGATCCCGCTGGCCGAACGGACCTCGACGCCGAAACGCAACTCCAGACATCCGCGCGTTGCGATCGAGACAGATCGCGCAATGCGCCAACGCCTGCTTGAGCTCAACCTGCACCGTCCGAACGCTGACGCCAAAGCGCTCCGCGACGAGCCTCAGCGGCGCATCTTCAACGCATATCGCCATGAATATCTCGCGACGCCGGGCCGGTAACTCCTCGATGGAGCGCTTGAGCGCGTTGATCTCCGAACGCGCCTCGATGATCCGGTCCGGACCCGGCGTTTCGTCCGGAAGATCGAACAGCGGGTCCGCTTCGCGCACCACGCGGCGCCGCCGCTCCGCCACCCGACGATTGCTGATGGCGCTCATCGCCACGCGGAACAGATATGCATGGAGGTCGCGAACGGGTCCGATTCCATCCGCATTGCTCAAGCGCAGAAACGTGTCCTGCAAGGCTTCGTTGGCAAGATCGGCCGATCCGGCCCGACGCGTCAAACGTTGTTTGAGGTCGTCGTAACTTGCGACGAGGAGTGTGAGCAACGCCGCTCGAGTGGTGTCGCTCATTCCAGGGACCCCATCCCCAACCGCGGCATTTGAGACGCTTCCATCCGGTCGCGCCGTTTCTAGCCGCAGTAAATGACACGGCAATGAAACCACAACGAGCAGTTATTTTGCGACACACCTCGCTACAGACGATGACATGCATTTGTTTTCTTCGACACGAAGCGAGCGTTGATTTTGCTACACTCGAAGCGGCGTCGATCGCAAATCCCGTTCGCCAGGTTCCATCGACGACGCAACGTTGCGCGCCAGCAAGATGGCTGTCGCTCGCAACGACACCCACGTCACGAAATTCCGCTCGCGATCACCGTCCGCTGTGACGCCTGCACACGTTCCATTCCCTGCAAGGCCACGACGCTTTGCGTATCGAACGCCAGCGCTGTACGGAAACTGGCTTCCGCTTCATCATGCTGTTGACGTGCGAGCGAGAGATCGCCCAGAGCACAATGAGCGGTCACACGGCTGGGATCGAGTGCAATCGCATGTTTCAGGCTGATTTCGGCGCCATGCAGGTTGCCTCGCGTGACGCAGGCACGGCCCAGGGCTTCGTAGAACTCGGACGATTGCTGCTGATTGATCTTCGTTGCTGCGAGGAAGTGCGTCATCGCAGTGTCGAAATCGCCAAACCCGCATAGCGCCAACGCATATTTGGCATGCACCGTATCGTTGACGGGCGCGAGTTCCAACGCCTTGCGATAATGCTGACCGATGAGACGCCTTGTCATGTCGGCGTGCATGCCGCTTGCGTGCCCGTTGTCGCCGAGTTTGCACAGCGCATTGGCGTACGCTACATGAACATCGGCGCTCGCAGGCGCCAGTTCGATCGCCCTGCGATACTGCGCGAGCGCCTGCTCGGCTTTCTCAGCGGCCATCAACGCATCGGCCAACGCCATGCGTGCCGGTGCGAGATCAGGAGCCTGGGTGACCGCAGTGTGCAGCAAAGTGTGCGCACGCCTCGCGTTACCCAAAACAAGTTCCAACGCGCCGAGATTGCACAATGTGTTGACATGACCGGGGTCAAGAGAAAGAACCTTCTCGAACAGCGCCTTCGATCGATCGAGATGTCCTGTGCGGTTCTGGCGACAGGCCTCGACGAACAATGCATCGCAGAGGACCGGACTGGCTTCGCGTGGGCTCGCCGTCATCCGCAACGCCGAGGCGATCACCGGATCTGCGTTCCCGCCCATCGAAGACGAAGCACTGGAGCCGGCGAAGGACCACAGTGCGGCGCGCAGCCGAGCAACCACGCCGGCCCAGTCGCCCGCGTCCTTCTGCCGGAACAGCAGCGCCTGCGGGTACCAGGGCGTATCCGCGCGATCCTTGAGCCAACGCCAATCACTGGAGCTGGCAAGCAGGATCCAAACCGGCTTGCCCATAGCGCCGGCGAGATGCGCAATCGCACTGTCGACCGTGATGACGAGATCGAGATTGGCGATGATCGCCGCCACGTCGGCAAACGACGTCGGATCGATCAGCGGAGCGGCATCGAGGATACGGCCGGCGAACTCCTGCACCTGTTGTTCGCCGGGACCGATCTGCAGGCTGACGAACCGCGCACCCGGACAGTCGAGCAAGGGTCGCAACTGGCCGAGCCGGATCGAGCGGTGCCAGTCGTTGGGATGCGCCGGATTGCCTTGCCAGACCAAGCCGACGGAGATACCGGCGTAGTTCGCCAGACGCTCGCGCCACTGCGCGACCCGCCCCGGATCCGGTGTGATATAGGGGACCGGCGCCGGAACCGTGTCGCTTTGTGTTCCGAAGATGAGCGGCAGCGACATCAACGGCACGTGCAGGTCGAACGCCGGCGCCGTCTCCTCGTTGCTGAAGAGATCGTCTATACCGGGCACGGATCGCATCAGTGACAGCAGCTGCTGAGGTGCACGGAGGATTACGCGGCCGCCCCGTGCCTTGACCATCGGCGCATAACGCACGAACTGGATGATGTCGCCGAATCCCTGCTCGCATTGCAGCAGGATCGTCTTGCCGGCGAGATCCTCACCCTCCCAGCGCAGCCGCTGGGTCGGCAACAGGTGCTTAAGCACCTCCGGCTCCTTCAATCGCCATTCGTTGTGCGGCCACGCGGCGCACCAGTCGCCGTGAACGAACAGACAGATGAAGAGAACCGTGTGCAGATGCGCATGATCGGGGTGCCGCGCCAGCATGTCGCGTACGACTTCAATGGCCTCGTCGGTACGGCCCATGTCGTTGAGCAGCGTCGCGAAATCGACCACCGGCTCGACATAGTCGGGCGCGTGAGCCCGGATGTCGCGGTACGCGTTGTGGGCGAAGTCGGTTAGATCGAGCTTCGTCAGCGCCTGCGCCAGGCCGAACAGGGCCGGCACGTTGTCCGGCCGCAGCGTCAACGCCGCTGCAAACGCGGCGAGTGCCTGCGGATGTTGATGGTCCTTGAGCAGGAGCGCACCGAGATTGGCGTGCGCTTCGTTATCGGCGGGATCGAGCCGGATCGCCTCCTCGAGCAGTTCGAGCGCTTGCTCGTCCTCGCCGCGATACAGCGCGATCACGCCACGCATGTGCAACGCACGCTGGCGTACGCCGGCTTCGTGCTCAATGGTCTCAAGTAGCACATCGGCACTGTTGAGCTGACCATCGCGAAATAGAGCAATCGCGCGATCCACGACACTCCGGACAAATTCCTCGCGCCGCTCCGATGACCCTCCCTTCAGCAACGCAAGCCCTGCTTGTATCGCATGTGCCTCGTTGGTCCCTGCCTTTGACATCGGAATGGTCCCTTGTTCGCCAGCCGGCGCCTTCACGGCACTGGCGTTTTGCTTCGTCGCAGCCGGGCCGGGCATCACCGGGACAGGTCCGGCGACGGCGAAATCAATGTGCGCTACGCTGCATCCCGGGCATTCTTCGCCTCGCACCATTCGGTCCACAGCCGCATCAGTTCGCGGGACAGGTTGTTCGCGAAGCGCGGGGGATCGCAGAGCGGAGAGGCCGCGACGCGGTCGCGCAGGCCGCGGCGCAGCTCCGCGAGCTCATCGCGGCGGCAGCTCCAGTCGACCGCCATGGCGACGTAGTCGTCGATGCTGTGAGCACAGAAGCTGGCGAGCCCTGCCCCCGTCAGATGGGCCGCTGAGTGCCGGCCCGCAAAGGTGTCGCCGACGAAGGTGACGGTCGGAACGCCCATCCACATTGCCTCGAGCGTGGTGACGCCGGCGGAGTACGGGAACGGATCGAGCGCGAGATCGACCTGACCGTAGGCCTGCAACAGCTTGATCTGCTCGCTCTCGCCGACCAGCTCCACACGCTCCATCGGCACGCCACCGCGGCCGAGCACGCCATGGATGGCGTCACGCGTGCTCGCCTCGCCAAGGCCGCCATAGACCATCAGGATGCGCGAGTCCGGCACCAATTCGAGAATGCGTGCCCAGGCCTTGCCGACCTCTTCGTTGAGCTTGGCCGGGCGATTGAAGCAGCCAAAGGTGAAGCGGCCCTCGTTCAAGCACGGCAGCGATGGCACTTCCGGCGCATTGGTGGGCGGATGATAACAGACATAGCAGTCCGGCAGCCGGATCGGACGCTCGACATAGGCTGCGTCATGCTCCGGCGGAATTTCCACCGCATCCGCGATGAGGCCATCATAGGTGTCGAGGCCGACCGTCCCGACGTAGCCCGCCCAGCCGAGCTGGATCGGCGCAGCACGCGTCGCAAACAGCGACAGACGGTTACCGGCAGTGTGGCCGGAGAGGTCGAACAGGACATCGACGTGATCGTCCGCAATCTGCTGCGCCAGCGCCACGTCATTGAGCCCGGACACGTCACGCCAATTCAGGGCAATCGCCTTGTAGCGCTCGCTGAAATCGTCGTCCTGGCGCTTGCTGTCAGTCTTGTAGCAAACGATCTCGTAGCCGAGCTCCGCGAGCGCCTCGAAGGCGCGCAGGGTGAGGAACGCCACCGCATGCCGATGCATATCCGCCGATACGAGGCCAAGCCGCGGCTTGCGCGCCGGTTCCGGCGGGTTCGGGAACGCAAGGCGATCCTGCGGCGCGCTCGGCCGATACAGCGCTGCCCATCGCTTGTGCTCGCGGAACAGCTCGTCGCGGGTGACGCCCGGCTTGTGCTGGAGCGCAAACAGCAGGGTGCCGGCGACCATGGCGCTGCCGGGATCGAGTTCGCCCGCACGCCGATAGGCCCCGACCGCATCCTCGATGCGGCCCTGTCCGAGGAAGCCGAAACCACGGGCCACGTGATGTTCGGCCTGCAGCGGATCGAGCGCGAGCGCACGGTCGATAAAGCCCAGCCCGCGCTCAAACTGCCGCTGGTTGATCAGGAAGTGGCCGTACATGTATTGCGGCAAGGCGACCGTTGGCGCACTTTCGGCGGCGAGTTCGAACAACCGCGCCGCCTGCAGGTCGCGGGCGGCAGCGCCGAAATTCATCCCGAGCTCGATGATCGCCTTGTAGTTCTGGCTGTCGATCGTGGAGGCGGCCCGCAGATCCTCTACGGCCCTGTCGAATTGACCATCCATCACGTAAGCGAGGCCGCGCGTGCGGTAGGCATCCGCGTAGGCGCCATCAAGGTCGATCGCTCGGTCGAGCGCTTGGATGGCCTCGTCACGTCTGTTCTCGGTCAACAGCGCCAGGCCGAGGCTGTATTGCGCGAGCTGCATGTTGGGCATCAGCCGCAGTCCCTCTTGAAGATAGGGAATGCCGTCGCGCGTGCGCCCGGTGCGCGCAAGGCAGGTGCCGATCTCGGCCAGCGCCGGCGCATGCGTCGGCATCACGCGAAGTTCCGCCATGAATGCCTCGCGGGCATCGTCGAAGCGGTCGAATCGGCACAGCGCGACGCCCTTGCAGTAGTTGAAAGCCGGCTGCTCCGGTGCGAGCCGCGCCGCCTCGTTGAACGCCCGCAGCGCCTGGCGCCAGCGATCCTGCCTGGCATGCGTGACGCCCTGTTGATGCAGATCCTGCGCGCGCCTCAGGCTGGACGACGGAAGCTCGCCGCGCACGTTTGCGAACGGCTGCTGCACCGGCCGCACCAAAATCGCATGGCCGCCATGCTCCACGCGAATCGCAAGTGGCCCGCTCGGATTGTCTTCCATGTAGGAGGCTCCGCTCGAGATGAGATCACGCGAAGGTTGTACTACCGGACATTGCATCGTCTGGCAGCACAGCGTCAGACCAAGAAGCCATAGATCATCTCGCGACCCGTTGCCAAGATTTTTTTCAGATCAATATCGAAAATAATCTCTGCGCGAAGCCGCATTCAAAGTTGTCTATTAGACGTGAAGCTCATCATCGGCGACGGAGACATGACGTCGACGTACGGGACCTTTGTTTCTTCTTAGATTCATCTCATGAATCTGGAATAGGCAGCAAAACAACTTCATCTAATCTGAAGATTACTTTGCAGTCTCGTGACGACGGGATGACGACGCGCGTCCGGTGACCAACCCCACAGGATGAGTGAAATGAAACTGCAATCCACCAAACTGCTCGGCACCGCTTCGGTGCTCGCGCTGCTCGCCTCGTCGGCAGCCACGCCGGCGAATGCGGCGGCCAGCAACGGCCTCTACTTCGGCGGCAGCACGCTCGCCTCCGAAGCCTTCCGCCAGATCTTCGACTGCTACACCGGCGCGACCGTCGGTGCGTCGGGCTGGACCGACGGCTTTACGTTCTCGTCCAGCTTCAACGCCAATACGCCGACCCCCGGCCTGCTGCCGACCACCTGCACGATCGTGACGTCGGTGCAGGGCATGTACGCCGGTGTCGGCAGCGGCAACGGCCTGCGTGGCTACATCTCCAACAAGCCGAGCCAGTGGTACGGCGGCACGGTCACTCCTCCGGCCACGTTCAGCCTGACCTCCACGTCGCAGCAGCCGCTGTTCCCCTCCGCACAGCCGCCGTATGTCGACACCCTCAACACGACCTTCGGCTCCTATCCCTATCCGCGCGTGGACGTCGGCCTCGGCGATTCGCCGCTGCCCGCGACCCTCGCGGCCATGACGACCTCGTCGATCACCTTTACTCCGACCACCAACTGGAATTCGCTGCCGGCCACGGTGACCGCGAGCGGCTCCACCAACGTCAGCTACAATACGTCGAGCTGGGGTCAGCCGCTGCAGTTGCCGGCCTTCGAGGTTCCGGTGGCCATCCCAGTCAATCTGAGCTTCACGCCCAATTCACAGGTCAAGTCTGGCGGCAATATCGTGGCCGGCGGCGCCATCCAGCTCTCGGGCGCACAACTCTGCGCGATCTTCTCGGGCTTGGTGACCGACTGGAGCAGCTCGACCAGCATTCCAACTCTTGACAGCACCGGCACCTTGGTGTCGCAGCCGTTCTACTACACCAATGTCGGCAACGGCATCGGAACCGCCGCGCAGTACACGACCACGTCTGCGCCGATCAAGGTCGTGTACCGCTCGGATGGCAGCGGCACGAGCTTCATTCTGACCAACTATCTGAAGGCGGTCTGCCCGCTGATCGACAAGAATGGCACCGCCAAATACGCGACGATCTTCGGCGCCACCAACCTGCCGAGCACCAGCTTCAGCAACCTGATCGCCAACATCAACAACACGACGATCACAAACAACTGGGTTGGTGCAACCGGAAGCGGCGGAGTTCAGTCCGGGGTCGCCAACACCTCGAACAGCATCGGCTATGTCAGCGGCGACTTCGTGAAGCCCTTCGCCATCGCCAGCAATGCGCCGAATTCTGCCTCGGTGCAGAACGAGTACCAGCGCATCCACGGCACCTACATCCCGGCGACCACCACGACGACGAGCCCGACGTTCATCGCGCCGACACCGGCTGCCGTGAACACTGCCTGGGGCGACGCGGCCCTGACGCCTCCATCGACGACATCGACCTGGGCCGCCTACAACGTGTATGGCATCAACTACCCTGCGACCGAGCCGTCCACCAATCACGGCGGTCTGTCGGTCGGAGGCCTCTCGGTCCTCCCGCTGACCAACGGCAATGGCGCCTATCCGCTGTCGGGCACCACCTTCCTCTATCTCTATAGCTGCTATGGCAACAACACCAACGGGCAGAACCTGATCAACTTCCTGAACTGGTTCTACCAGAATCCGACGGCCAATCAGGCCCCGGCCATCCTGCGGAACAACAGCTTCTCATCGCTGGTTACCGGATGGCAGACCCGCATCAAGAACGGCGTGCTGACGGCCGGCTCGGGCGTCGCCATCGCGCTCGCTTCCGGCGGCAGCAAGGACGGTTGCACCGGCGTCACCGGCGGTGCCAATCCGTAACGCGTGACGGCACTGGACCAGGTCGCAGCCGCGCCTGATCCGGCAGCCTCGACAACAACGGCCGGGCGCCTCGACCGAGGCGCCCGGTTTTTTCGTGCCGAGATTTGTGCGATCGCACCACGCAAGGTCGCTTCTCTGTCGTCACGCGCATAAGCCTGATCACGAGCAAGAGTTGACGCGCAGGCTTGCGACCTCATCATGGATGTGGCGCCACCCTTCATGGCATTGTCATTCGACGCAGCCGCAACAAAAATCAACGCAAACGGCTGCGCAACACCATCTCTCAGATTGTCTTAGAGATGCGAGCCACATCGGCGCCGATGCCGACAACGGCGCGCAAGGTCGTTCACCTTGCGCGGCGGATACGTTTGATTTGTCTTGAGACGTTCCTGCAAGGTCTTCTTCATCGCCATACACTGATCATCACCGAACAAGATCGGGTATCTCGAGATTCATCGGGCGGTCGCGCGGCGCCTGCGTGACATGATTGAAAACAGGGAGCATCACGATGAAAACGCAATCCTTCGCCGGGCGCCTGCTGGGCACGACCTCGCTGGTCGTGCTCTCGGCTGCCGCCATGATCGGGACCCAGCAGCCGGCTGCGGCCCAGAGCACGATCTCGACCGGCATCTATGGCGGCGGCAGCATGCTGCCATCGCTGGCGCTGCGGCAGATCTTCGACTGCTATGCGGGCACCACCGTCGCCAATGACGGACAGACCTTCTCGCCGAGCTTCACCACCGCGGCACCGAGCCCCGGCCTGCTGCCCGCGAGTTGCACGATGTTCTCCACCGCGGTCGAAGGCCTGTTCGCCGCGGTCGGCTCCGGCAACGGCCAGCGCGCCTACATCGCCAACGACACGCACCAGCTGTTCCGCGGCAATCCGAAATCGGCGCCGGCGCTGGTGAAGCGGCCGTCGATCAATCCGCCGTTCCGCGACACCGCAAACGCCAACTTTTCGAAATTTCCATATCCGCAGCTCGATTTCGTCACCAGCGACGCACCGCTCGCCAGCAGCCTGAGCAGCCTGACCACGGTCTCGTTCGGCAGCTTCGTGCCGACCACCAACTGGCAGAACACGGTGCTGATCGCCGCGAAGACCAGCGCGGTCGCGACCTACAACTCCGCCGCCGTCGGTGCGCCGATCCAGGTCCCGGTTCTCGAAGTGCCGGTCGCGATCGCCGTCAACACCAGCAATCCGGTCACCGGCGTGGTCTGGTCCAACCAGTCCGCGCTGACGCCGAACACCCAGGCCGGCGGCGCGATCCAGCTTTCGGCGGCGCAGCTGTGCGCGATCTTCTCGGCGACGGTGACCGACTGGAGCGACTCCTCGACGTTGATCCCCTATCTCGACAAGAACGGCACGCAGCAGCTGCAGCACTTCTACGACGACAACACCAACGGCGCGCTCACGCCGGTCGCCTATGCCAGCGGCCGCCTGCCCATCAAGGTGGTGTATCGTTCGGACGAATCCGGCTCGAGCTTCATCCTCACCAACTATCTCGCCAACTTCTGCCCGCTGCTCGACCCCACGGGCACCTATAATTACAAGGCGATCTTCACTGGCGTCGGCGTCACCAACAACGGAACGGTGTCGACAACCGCGAACCTGCCGTCGGCCAAGTTCATCAACCTGCTCGAGAACATCCGCGCGGTCAAAGGCGACACCAATCACGATCACCGCGATTCACTCGCGGTCGAGGACGATTCGGACCGCCCCGATCCGCGCTGGATCAGCGCCGAGGGCAGCAACCACGAAGCGCTGAAGATCGGGACGGGCTCGCTCCGCGCCGGCCGGATCGGCTATCTCAGCGCCGATTTCACCCAGCCCTATGCCAAGACGGTGAGCGAGGAGATCCTGGGCAATACTTTGTCGGCGCCGGCACCGCTGTCCGCCAGCATCCAGAGCCAGGATCAGCGCATCTCGGGCGTCTACCATCCCGGCCAGGCCGTGGGCGGCAGCGCGCAGAACTTCGTGCCGCCGACTCCGCTCGGCGCCCAGATCGCGTTCGGCAACCTCAACTTCCCGGCGGCTCCGGCCACCTACAACGACTGGAATATCTATGCCCAGGTGTACGGGCCGAGCGCGATTTTCGGCGGCGTGTCGTATGCCGGCCGATCGGTCATCGCGACCCCGCAAGGCGCGGGCGCCTATCCGATCACAGGCGCATCGTTCCTCGATGTCTACAGCTGCTACGCCGATCCGTCGGGGACGCGCGTGCCGGCACTGACGAACTGGCTCGCCTGGTTCTTCGGCGGATCGCAGAGCGACCTGTCGCCCTACGATCCGACAAGCTCCAACGCGACCAACCCGGGGTACGATCCGAACGTCGCGGCGATCATCCAGAACAATGGCCTGCACGAGCTCGATCCGGCCTGGGCGGCATCGCTGCAGGCCCAGTACCTGCTGCCCGGTATCGACGGCGGTCGCCCGACCGCCATTGCCGCCTATCGCACGTCCGGCGGTCAGGTCGACGGCTGCACTGGCGTCACCGGCGGCGCGAAGTAAGTCAGCACCGGGCACGCGGAACGCTATCGACAAGCAACCGGCCGGGCGTCTCGATCGAGACGCCCGGCCTTCTTTCTGTGCTTGCTGCATGGCGCGATGAGGTTGAACCGGATCGGCAGCGGGCCTTCAGGGCAATCGCAAATGAATGGAAATCTGGCGCGCACCATTGTCGCGGCCATCCTTCGAGACGCCGCTACGCGGCTCCTCAGCGGTGGCGGAATAGATTCACTCAGCTTGCTCAGCGTCATCACCCGCGCAGGCGGGTGATCCAGTATTCCAGAGACGGCAGTGGGTGAGCCGATAGGCCGCGGCGTACTGGGTCGCCCGGTCGAGCCGGGCGACGACGACAGTGGATGAGGACAGAGTCTCACATCCTTTCAGGACGAGGTCTTGTTTTGTGTGGCACAATCCCAGACCCTCATGGTGAGGAGCGCCGCTTGCGGCGCGTCTCGAACCATGAGGCCCCACTGCTCTGCTGCCACAACAGCGGCATATGCGATTGCAATCGCGCGAACAGCGACTACTGCCCTGGCCGGCGCCGTTTGTCGTCGTCGCTCTTCGATGTGCCCTGACCGGTGCCGCCGCCGCTGGCGTCGGGCGTCTCGCCGCCGCTGCCGCCATAACCCAGCACTTCGACGATGACGATGGAAGGCTGGTCGTTGGGCCTGGACGGCGCCACCTGGCCGGCCTGCTGGGTGGCGGCCGTCGTGTTGGTGGCGGTGGTCAGCGCGACCGTGTTCGGCGGCGGCGTGAAGGCGAGGCCGGTCACCGTGCCGGTCGCCGTGATGTTGAAGGCGTTGAGCACGACCAGCGCCACCAGCGTGATGTCGTTGCCGCGGATACCGGCGGCACCGACGTCGATGGTGCCGCGCGGCGCGATCAGCGTCACGTTGCTCTTGGTCGGATCCTGTCCCGGCAGCGTCACCAGCGCGGCGATGCCGGCGCCGGTGACGAGCCCCTGCGGATTGACCGCGCAATAGCCGTTGACGTCGCAGATCTGGCTGACCGACGGGCTGGAGGCATAGGTCTTCGGTCCCGAGCCGGCGTTGATGTCGCCGTTGGCGTCGAACAGGCCGATGTCGCCGCCCTGCTGGGTCATGATACGGCTCTGGTTGACCAGGATCGAGTCGTTGGCAAAGGCGCGGATGCTGCCGCCGGCAAGCGTCAGGATGCCCTCCTGGTTCGGCAGCAGCGCATCGAGCGAACTGTGCCCAACCGTGATGCCGCCGCCCGGCCCGATGATGTTGATGTCGCCGCCCTGCTGGCTCTCGAGCAGCGACGCCGCGATGTTGAACTTGCCGGTCGGGACCTTGGTGGCGGCGCCGTTGCCGCCGCCGGTGTTGTTGTCCGTGTAGCCATAGCCCGCGGGGAACAGGGTCGAGATCGCCGCGTAGGCGCGGGCATACTGCCCGTAATACGGGCTCGACGGATTCTTGTAGTCCTTGCCGACCTGGATCAGGAGGTCGAGGAAAGCGCGGTTGACCAGCAATTGCTGGCGCGCCGGCGACAGGCCCTGGAAGGTGGTCCAGGCCTGGTCGCGCGACTGGCCGAGGATCGAGGCGATGTCGGCAAGGAAATCGATGCCGCCGGTGCCGGCCTGCGCCGGATTGACGTAATTGGCAATCGCCGTTGTGTAGTCGATGCCCGGCTTGACACCGAACAGCAAATCGATTTCGGCGCCCTGCGCCGGTAGGTAGAATCTGGGGAGTTGGGAGGACTGGTTGAACCCGCTGCCGAACGAGGTGCCGTTTCCGAGCGTCGCAATGCCATTCTGCGCAGCAGAAGTGCCTGACGCCGTGAACGGCCCCAGATCACGCCCGGCCTGCAGCACGAAGGTGCCGGGGCCGTAGAGGTAATAGCTGCCACCGACAAAGTCGTTGCCCGCGACGATGCTGGTGATGTCGCCGGCGTTGTTGTTCTGCCCGATGAAGCTGAAGCCATTCGTCTGCGGACCGCTGCTGGTGGTCGCGAGCACGCCTGGCCCGGAGAGTGCCCCATAGATGTTGTTGCCGGCTTCGATCCGCGCCGGCTTGTTCAGCGTCAGGCCGCTAACGCTGTTGGCAGCGGCGTTGACGGCGTAGATGTCCTGGCCGGCCGCGATCACGACCGGGTCGGGGTCGTTCGCATGCAGGGCCTGGGTCAGGCTGGGCGGCACCAGCCCGAGCGGACTGATGTAGCTGGAGCGATAGCCGATTGTGCCGCCGTATTGATCGCTGCCGGCGCCGTTGCCAATGTATTGCGACGACGTCGTGGCAGGATCCTGCATCACAAGCCCTGCTCCGAGGCGAATCGATTGCCCCGCGACGAGGGTAATTGTGCCGGTATCGTCGCCGGCCTGGGTCGGAACAGAAACGAGAGTGGCCTGCGCCGTGGCGGCGGTGAGATCCACATTGCCCTGCAGCGAAATCAGATCGAGTGTCGCCGGCAATAACAAACCAACAGCTCCTATGGTGCTGTTATTGTGGAGGAACAACCCAGTCGTGTTGCCCGACGCACTGTCGTCCCTAGCGATGGTCAGCGCTGTCACGTCCCCAGCGGTGCTGGTCAGCGAGACGCCGCTGCCAGGACCGTATGTCGTAAAGTACTGGTTCCATGCATCATGGACACCGTTACTGTTGCTGCCGGGCATGGCGCCAAACGGCGTGCGCCAACCGCTGTCGCTCGGCAGGGACGCCGGATCGAAGACATTACCGAGCGCAATCGCGCCGCGGGCGGCGATCCTGACGAAACCATCCTGCACCGCGAGCAGCAACGGCAGCGGAACAGTCCCCGCGACGTTGTTGCTGCCGTCGAGTTGCTGCAGGACAGTCGGCAGACCGGTGATTGGATTCGACGGATCGACGGTGACGGAACCGCCCACCTGGATCAGCCCGGTGCCGCGGCCGACCAGGAAGTTGCTGCTCAGGAGATTGCCATCGGCCTTCACCGCCAGATTGCCACCACCATAATAGGTCACGGTGGGGCCGTTTACATTGCCATTCCTGTTGGGGACGCCGGTGCCGCCGCCGACCACAAGGGTTTCCGGCAACGAAGCGCCGATATCGACGATATCGCCGCCGGCGATCAGCGTGACATTGCCGCCGCCGAGCGCGCCGACGCCCTGGAAGAAGGTATTGAAGTTAATCCAGGCGGCGGTCTGGCAAGTCGCGAGGAAGATGCCACAGCTGGAGAAGGGCGTCGCTGTACCGGTGGCCTGACCGAAGCCAAAGTACCATGGGCTCCAGAACTGGCCGGTGGGGCCGTTCGGGACGCCAAACTGGCTGCCGTTGCCATCGTCGGTTGGCGTCTCGATGCCGATGATCGAGCCGCCGGCGCTGATGGTCACCGCACCGCCGCCGCTCGACCAGTTCGGCTGACCCACGAGGCCATTCGGGGTCGCCAAATACATCGCGGCCATTGACGGAGCCCGGAAGTCAACCGGAGTGCTCTCGATATGACCGGCCGTGTAGATCGCACCCGGCGCGGTCTGATCGATGAACGCGACGTTACCGGCGGCAGTGATGTCGATCGCGCCGGTGCCGGTGCGCACGAGGGTCGGGATGACGATCGTCGGATAGACAAAGTTAAAATTGGAATCATAGGTGCCAAATGAACTGACGTACGCGGTGTGGCCGTCGATGATGACGCTGCCGCGCGGATTGCTGACGGAGGTTGGGTCCGGGAGCGGGATCACGGCATTGGGATTGGCCGGAGGCACGCCGCTTCCGATCGCCGCGCCGGCGACAAAATTATAGGAGAACGAGCCATTGTTGACGCCGGGGACGATGGCCATCAGGCTCGCCGCCGAAGTCGTGTTGAATTCGTAGATCCCGGTGCTCGGCTGCTGGGCGGGATTGTTGGCGATCAGATTGGCGACGAGATCGGCCTGGGTCGAGGGATCCGTCACGAATGCGCTGGAGGATTCATAGAAGCCGTCGCTGATCGTGGCGTTGATGACGACGTTGTTGATGGCCTGCAAGGTCAGCACGCCGGGCTCGCCGACGCTGGTGCGATAGGCCGGCTGGTAGTTGGTCAGGGGTGCATTCTGGCTCGCGGTGGCCAGCGTCGTGACGCCGCCGAGATTCCAGTTGCTGGCGACCGTGATGTTGCCGCCGTTGATCGTCGCGTTCGGATTGATCAGAGCGATCTCGGGGCGGTAGTGCACGTTCTGGACATTGCCGAAGCTTCCGGAATCCCTCGGGCGGACGCTGAAGCCCTGCACGAAACCGACCAGCGTGTTCTGGTAGAAATTGACGTGAGGGGTGTAGGCACCGGCAGCAGGGATGTCGTAGGTCGAGATCGGATAGATCGACGCAGTGCCGTCCGGGCTTGTTGGGAAGACGACCTGTATCGGCGTGCCATCAGCCTGCGGCGCATAGAAGCCGGCGGGATCGATGATGCCGTCGAAATGCTTGTCGAGCTCGGCCGGACTGTCTTTGGTGCTCCACACTGCATAGGCATTGACCACAACACCAGCGCCGGGCTTGCCGCCGTTGCTGCTGTCGACGACATTGCCCCTGAAGCTGATATTGACGGTGCCATCGCTCAGGATCGGGGCGCGCAGGATGACCTGCCCGCCGGTGTTCGAGATATTGGTTCCCCCTGCCCCGCCACTGACATCGAAGGTGACATTGGACGCGACCGTGATCGCACCGGACGAAGACACGTTCTCATAGCCATAGGTGGTATTCAGCGAGCCGTCCGGCGTGCCGGTGGTGCCGAGCTTGATGGTGCCGCCGTTCTGCACCAGCATCGAGGTGCCGTTGCCATAATTCGGATTCGAGGGATCGTCCTTGACCCAGGCCGCGGTCAGCCGGGTTCCGGCCCCGATCACCACGCCATTCGCACCGTAAAGCGCGATCTGACCGTTGAGACCGCTGGCATCAAGCGTGGCGATCTGGTTGGCGGGATTGCTCACATCGCCGCTGCCGTAAATGTAGACACCGCCGTTGCTCGCCGTGAGCGTGATCTGCCCGGCGTTCAAGGCCGGCGCCAGCGCGTTGGCAACCGATCCGATCACGATGTCGCCCTGCTGCAGGGTGACCGCGATGCTACCGGTGAAGCTCGTCGGCAACTGGCTGCCCGCCGCTAGGCTGCCGGCGTTCAGCGTGAAGTTGCCGCCGAGATCCTTGAACGCGGCGTGCCCGTCGAGCGTGCCGCCCAGCATCACGCTGCCTGCCGCCTGGATCGAAAGCGAGCCCGCGAAACCGATGCCGGCGGATGCGACGTTGACCGTCGCCTGGGGGTCGATGGTCACATTGCCGGTGTTCGACACCAGCTTCACCTTGCCGCCAGGCGAATCCTTGACGACGTCAAGGACCATCACCCGCGAACCGGAGGCATCGATCGATGCACCCGCGCCGAGCGCGACGTCGCCGGCGGTCGCGGTGAGGCTGAGATTGCCGGACCGCGCTTGAATGACCGCGGCATCGAAGATCGACGCAGCCGTGACGGAGAGCGCGCCGCCGATGTTGGAGGCGATGCTCGCGGGCGCAGTGCCTGGACCGGTGACCAGGCTCACGGCGCCGCGGCTGACCAGCGACTGGCTGGCGCCAGCGTTGACCAGTATCACCGGTGCGGACAGCAGCACGCTCGCCGTGCCGGCATCCAGGTTGCCAGCACTGGTGAATGCGATGGCCTGGCCACCGTTCAGAGTGACCTGGCCAAAGCCGCCCAAGCTCTTGGCGCCGACATCCTCGGTGACGGTCCCGCTGGCGTTCAGCGTCAGCGTGCCGCCGGCGCCGGCGATGCCCGTCCCGGTAACGCCGCGGCTGTTGGCGAGATCGATGTTGCCGGCGTTGACGGTGGTGGCGCCGCCCTGGCCGTACAGCCCGGCGCTGTCGAAGGTCAGTGTGCCGATCGGATGACTGGCATCGCCGATCTGAAGCCCGCCGGCATCATACAGATTGATCACCGATGCGCTGCGCAGGCGGACCGAGACCGCGTCGTTGAAGTTCGCCAGCACCGCAGTGTTCAGCACGACGCCGGACGAGCCGCCGCCGACATTGATGACCGAACCGGCGATATCGTAGTTCCTCGCGGTCAGGACGGCGCTCGAGGCCAGCGCGCCGTTGCCGCTGCTGTCCAGCGTAAGGGCGTTGCCGCCGTCGATGACCGCGCCGGCGCCGATGGAGAAGGCGCCCTGCGGCGTCGAGCTGCTCGGCGGCGTGCCCGGTCCGCTGTACTGGCCGGGCACGAAGTACCGCGTCACGTTCACCGCGGTGCCGTTGGAGACGCGCAGCATCGCGCCGTCACCGGTCACGCCCGCGGTGTACCCGGTCAGCTGTCCATTGTTGTACTGCGCGACCGGATTGGCGCCGAAGCTGATGTCACGATCGGTGCCGCCGGGCACCGTGCCGACCGCGCGCACCACGCTGCCGGCATCGACCACCACGCCCCGGCCGCCGCCGCCCAAAGAGACCAGCACAAGCTCGGGGCCCGTGAGCGGATGCGCCGCGTCGGTCAGGATCTCGAGATTGAGTGCGGTGGCTGCGATGTTCTGGACGCCATTGACGACCTGGGCGGTGCCGCCGATCAGCACCGAGGATGCACCGAGGCCGCTGATCTGGTCGGCATCGAGCACAAGGTATTTCGCCGAGCTCGTGCAGCCGGGCGCGCTGCCGCTCAGGCAAGCGTCCGCCGGCACTGCCTTGTCGCCAGCCAGGATCAGGATGTTGCTGCCGCCGATCTGGACCTGGCCGCCGCCACCGACGAGGCCTGGCGCGAGACTGCTGGTGCCGGGTCCGAACAGGTTCTTGCCCGCCAGGTTGAGGGAGTCGATCGCACCGAGCACCAGCACGCCGCCGTCGATCGGCAAGGGCGGCGGAGCTTTGCCCGCGGCGAGTGCCTGGTTGCGGAAGAACGTCGTGCCTGAGGTGATGTCGATGCGCGAATATCTCGACCACACCGCCTGCGACTGTAGCTGGAACGTGGCGGACTGCGACGATTGCGCGCCGGTAAGCGAATTGCCGAGGGTGCCGGTGACATATTGCGAGCCGTCCGGGCTGGTGAAGCTCTTGGCCGCGCCCGGATTGACATTGTTCGCCACCTGCACGACGCGGTAAGCGCCGGGCAATGTCGCATACATGCCCGGCAGCAGCGTATAGGTACCGGCCGGGATGCCGTTGCCGCCGGCGATGGTCACCGACTGGCCCGGGCTGATCGCGTTGGCGTAAGGTACGCTGGCGCCGGACGGCACCGCCGTGCCGGAGTAATAGGGGGTGTCGGCGAAGTTGGGATCGTACGCGGCCACATTCGCCAGATAGCTCGGCACCAGCGCATAGACCTGCCGTCCGTCGGAATAGGTCGGCGTGATCGCGGCGGTTGCCGGGTTCTGCTGGTAGGTCGTGAGCACATTGCGCGTACCGCCCGTGCCCGCCACATATTCGGTGGCATAGATGTCGCCGCCGCCACTGAGGTCGAGCACCGCGCCGGAGCTGGTGGTGACGGTGGTGCCAAACAGGCTGATCGACTTGGCCGGCGGCGCCGTCAGCACCGGCGGCACATTTGCGTTACCGGACGTGCCCCGGTACCAGGTCGTGTCGTCGACGGTGTAGCCATCCGGAATCGCAAGGCCGGCCGCCGAGACGGAGGTCAGGCTGCCCGTCCCCAACGTGACGTTCTTGGTCGGCGCGAACGCGCCTGTAACAAACAAGTTGCCCGCACCTATCAGACCGGAGATGTTCCCGAAACCGGCCGGAACCTGGCTGGCATCCGTAACGCCGAGGACGATGCTGCCGAGCGGTGCCCAAAGCGTGCCGTTCTGCACGATGTTCTGCGCGCTGACGATGATGCCGCCGCCCGCCGACAGCGGTGCCGTGGCAACACCGTTCTGCACGATGGTGATGGTGCTGGAGGAGCCCTGTGTGCCGGTCGACATCAAGACGAAGTCGGTATTGCTGACCGGATAAATCTCGGTCGCCCGCAACGTCAGGTTGCCCGGCACGATCAGAGCGCCGACGAAGGTCGATCGACCGCTGCTGTTACTGCTGCCGATCGCGCCATAGTTGTCGGGCAACAGCCGGATCGCGCTTGTGCTGGTGAAACCTGTATTGACGACGTTGTCGAGCGCGATCGCGCCCTGCAGGTCGATCCACCGAGCCGAGATATTCAGCGTGCCGTCGGCAACCTGCGGGACCGCAAACGTCCCAGGAGTGGTCTTTCCGACAACGCGAACATAGCCCGCATCGAGGTTCACGACCGCGCCGCCGATGCTCGGGATGCTGCCGAGCCCGAAATTATTGCTGGAGTTGCTAAGATCAACGCCTGACGGCAGCAGCCCACTGCTTGCCGGCAGCAGCACGATATTTCCGAAACTTGCATTCAGTGTCAGCGCACCGGGGATCGCTACGTTCATCGAACCCGCGAATGCGATGGTTTGCGTATTCAAGGTGACGGAATCGAAGCCGCTGCCGCTGAGCGTATCAGCGCCGATGAATACACCCGGCGTGAGCGATCCATTCGGGGCCGGCAGATTTGCCCCAACGACTCCAGCGGACTCGATCACGATCGCGGTGGGAAAGTTGTTGGCGTTCCCGATCGTCAAGCTGCCGCCGGACGCCAGCGGCGCGCCGCCAGATGCGTCGACCGTGCCGGCGAAGTAAACCTCGGTACCGAGCAACTGCAGGCTGCCACCATTGCTCCAGGCTGCCTGTCCCACAAGACGCGGCGCCACCCCGCCCTGCGGCAGCTGGATCAGGTTGCTGGCAGCCGAAACCGCCGCGCCCCGCAGATCGAACCGGGCTCCGGGCTCCACCACGACCGGGACGTTGTCCGAAGTCGCGTTCACAAACGTGCTTGCAAGCGTAATGGTGCCACCACCCAGCACCGTGCCGGTGGAATAGGCGACCACCTGAGGATTGGGCACGAAGGTGCCGCTGACATCGAGATCGGCGGTCGCGCCGATCCGGACTCCGTTGCCGGAGATGTTGATGGTACCGGCCGGCGCGACGATGCTGCCGAGGACCGTGGTCGCCGCGAACGTGCCCGTGCCACCGTTTGAAAGCGCGATTGCCGCAGCATTCAAGGTGACGGTCGCCTGCGGATCGGTGACGATGCTGCTCCCGGTGTCAACCAGAATGCCGGTCTGGGAATTCAGGGTCAGACCGACCGGCTGGCGCAATCCGTCCAGCAACTGCCCGACCGATACAAAGCTGCGCACCAACGTCCCAGTCGGGATCTGCATCTCATGGCCGGTGGGCAAGAAATTGGTCTGCCGCAACACCAGCTGCGTGCCGGCCGTGACGGTCGTGCCGCCGTTGATGTCGGACAGCGTGTACTGCGAGAAGGCGCCGGTGAAGAATGAGGGCGGCAGAACCAGCTGGCCGGCCTTGGCGTCCGATACGGCAATGCCGGAAACCGCGACGTCGGCAAGCGCATTGGCCGTTGCACCGGAGAGATATGACGTAACCTGCCCGGCCGTGCCATCGATGACGACCGTCGGCACTTGCAGCGACAGCGTGCCGCCACCGTCAAAGCCGCCTGCGTAGATCGTAGCGCCCAGAATTATGTTGGCTTGATTTGGATGGTTGACACTGCCGTCCGGGTTGGTGCCGTGCGGGACGACGTTAAACGGGTTGGTCCCTTGACCGTTGCCCGCGATCCTGCCGGGAAATCCGCCGAGATAGGTTGTCAAAGTCAAACTGCCGCCCTTGCCGATCGGGAGGCCGTCGGACCCGGTCTTGAGCTTGCCGGTCAAGCCGGCATAGCCTCCGCCGGACAGATCGATGACGCTGCCGGGTGTCAACACGATGCTCTGGGTGACGTCCGTGAAAGCGCCATCTTCCGAACTTGGCCCGTTGCTTGCGGCCACCGTCGCAATGCTCACGCTACCGCCATTGACGTAGGCCGGCCCCTGGAACCGATCCGCGGACAGACCGGTATCGTTGACCCAGAGGCCGTGCACGTCCAGCACCGCGTTGGGCCCGATCACCAGCGCCGGCGTCGGCGGCTGTTGCGGTGGCGTCTTGGCACCATAGGTGAAGCCGGTCAGGCTGATGTTGCCGCCCGGCGCGCTGAGCACACCGTCGATGGTCGACACCCCGTCGAGGGTGATACTTCCGCCAGGTCGAACCACCAGCACTGCATCCGTCGGCATGTTGAGCTGGCTCGCGCCCTTGATCGAGATGGCGTTGAGCGAGGCATTCGACAGTACATCAGAGAACAGCGGGAAGATGCCGTTGGTCAGCGCCGGCATCCAGGTCGACGCATTGGCGAAGCTGAAGGTGCTCAGCCCGTATGGATCCGGCCCTGCGTCCGCCTGCGGCTCGAGCGCCACATTGTACGCGCTGGGGCCACCATTCCCGACGAAACTGACGCCCAGCGAACCGCCGATGGGCATCGGATCGAGGCCTGCGCGCTGGCGCTTGCCGGCGGTGACGTCGGCTACGATATCGCCTTCGAGAATTGGGGCGCTGGCAGTGACGTTGACGGCGCCGGCATTGGCGCCGGCGATGTAGCCGGCCTCATAATACGCGCCGGAGCCTCCGAGCGGGCTGACATAGACCTCGGTGACATTCCAGCGCGGATGGTTGACCACGAAGCCGTTGGCAATCGCCACATAGGAGATGTTCGGATTGGCATTGCCGATGTTGTAGGTGCGCCCGTCGGCGCCGAGCAGCCGCGTGGTGTTGATGATACCGCCGAGATATTGCACGTAGCCGGCCGAGACGTTGATCACGGAGCCCGGCTGCTGGATCACGTTGCCCGCCGACGTGTTGAGGGTGCCGCCCCTGGTGAGGATCTGGTCGATGCTCTGGGGGATCAGCCCGGCATAGCCGGCCGCGGTGAGGATCGGCGAGCCGACCCACTGGAAGCCGTCGGCGCGGGTGCCGCTCAGGCGCAGATCGATGGTCACCGTCTGGCCGATCAGGCCCTGCGCCAACGGCGTGTCCGCCACCTCGGCCGCAGTGATTTTGAAAGTCACCAGGTTGGTCGACATCGGCAAGGTGACGCCGGCGATGCCGGAGAGATCGATGGTGCTGCCCGGTTCGAGCAGGACGGCGTTCGTCGTGCCGCCGCTCCCGGCACTGATGGTGAGCGCCGCGCCCGGCGCCTTGATCAGCGCGCCGCCGAGACCTGCGCCACTACCTTGGACGTCGACATTCCCCTGAGCGCTGATGTTGATCTGCGGCTGCAACACCTGTTGGAAATACGGGGCGGTCGCACCGTTGGTGCCATTCGCCGTGGTGGTTGAATTGACGGTCGAGGTAGGCAGCGTGGTGCTGGCTTCGTCCGGCAGGATGGAGGTCAGGCTCGTCGCCCCCAGCACAACGTTGCCGTCAGTGCCGTTCCCGCAGCCGAGCTGACACAGCGTGCTCAGAGCGATCGAGCCCGTCCGCGTGGTGCTGGTGGTGGCGACGATGGCGCCGAGCTGGCTGATCGATCCGCCCGCAAGCGTGACGGCGCCGTCGTTGGAGACAAGCAGCCCGGTCGTCTCGTTGCGGACAACGCCGCTACCAGCCACCGGAGTGGCCGATCTACCGGTGAGCACCTGCATCGCTGTCTTGACGCCAACCACACTCGCCGTCGGCGTGACCAGGGTCACGGCTCCGCCCGAGGCGAGGATGATCTGGCCGTTCTGGGTGGTGATGCTACCGGCATTGCTGATGCCGCCGTCGGCAAGCAACGCTACATAGCCACCGTTTCCGCTCGAAGTGACCTGCCCGGTGGTATCGATCACGGCGCCGGGCTGGACGACGATCTTGCCATTGTTGCCCTGGTTGAAGACCGCAGCGTTCAGTCCGTTCGTCACTCCGGTAGGCAGCGAACTCTGGAACAGGCCGCCCTGCAAGTAGGCTTTGTAATTGCTCCCGGTCAAGCTGGGGTCCAGATCAAGCGTCGAGGCGATCAGGGTGTTGACGTTGATCTGGCTGGTGCCGCCGAAGATGATGCCGTTCTGGTTGATCAGGTAGACCCTGCCATCGGCCTTGATCGAGCCCAGGATCTGGCTCGGCGAGGCGCCCGCCGCGATCTTGTTGAGCGCGGCCCAGCTGGCGTTGCCACGCTGGTTGAAATTGACAATCGTACCCGTGCCGACGTTGAACGACTGCCAGTTCAACAGCGCCTGCGGCTGGGTCTGGTCGATGTTGACGGTGGACTTGCCGCCGCTCGTGGTTTGGGTCGGCGTGTTGGCGCCGACCCAGGTGGTGACGGGATTGGCGATGCCGGTCGCCTTGAGGCCGCTGTCCGGCACCAGGCCGCCGACGTTGAGGCCGTTCGGGATCGTGCTCGGCGCGCTCGCGGAAACGTTTCGCGCCTGGGTCTGCATTGCCTGCAAGGCCTGGATCGCCCGCGTCGCGCGCATCAACGACTGCTGGCTATTCTGGGCCGCTTGTTGCGCTTGCTGTGCCGCGACCTGCGCCGCGTCCGTCGCCACCTGCGTCGCCGCGGTGTTCACCCCCCACGTGCCAAACGGGCGTGCGCTTGCGGACGAGCTCACCGCGATCGCGACCGAACTCACGCCGGCCAGAAACAGAGTGCGGCGCGAACCGGGACGAGCGCGGGGTAGCGAATTCATGCAGGCCTCTCAATGCAGCAAGTGATACGAATCGAGCATCCACAACAACGCATCGGCCATGCCGGAACTCAGCCTGGCGCGATGCCGACAGATCGACCAGAAGCGCGCAAGGCCATCGGTGCGCCCGCTCGCATCCAAGCGGACGCGCCCGACGAACTCGGGACGCCTCTCCACTCTGTAAGACAGTTTGAGGCGGCCTAACGCGAAGCGCTTCGATGAAGAAATTTTTCAACTATGCGGAGAACCAGAACCGGCGGTCACGGTGAACTGAAAACCCGGCAGTAATTCAAGAGCCTATAGCGAAGCGCGAAACGATGACTCGAATGCCGTTGCGCTCGTCGCTGGCTGCGGAGTCAGCCGCCAGGGGCTGAGACCTTCGGCCGCGGGATCCGGCGTTCCGGCGGCTTTGCGGCCTTTGCCGCCTTTGCAGCACCGTCAAACAGCCCGAAATCGACCGAGCGTTCGCCCTGGGTCAGGACCAGCCGGCGCGGCTCGACCCGCTCGACCTTCCAGCCGCTGACATCGTCGCCGGTGCGCACGCGGATGACCTTGTCGCCGTTGCCGCCAGCGCGGATCGCGGCGCGCCCATCGCCGTTCTCGCTGACGATGCCGAGCACAACCACGCTCGGCGGCGGAGGTGGCGGCGGCGGTGGTTCCTGCCGCGCCACAGCCGCGACCGGCTTCGGCGGCGGCCGTCGCGTCGGCGAGAACAGCGGGTGCTCCGTGGTCGCATTCAGCTGCTGGAGCGGCTGCAACTGCACCGGATTGTTGGCGACAGCCCCGTTGGTCGATGGCGCGTCTGCCGCGTAGGCGAACGGCGCGCACAGCCAAAGCGCGACGGCCATCGACACTTGCATCTGCATTTGCCGCGCGATCGACATGCGCCTGCCGCTCGTTCTGCCGTTCCCAGTTTTGCTGCTTATGGATCTGCTCATGCGCTTCCCTGCGCAGCCCTCGACAGGCCGTCATCAACGCGTGCCACAATCAAACTGCGTCAGGCCCGTGTGCGTTGCAAGCCCTCGTTCGCGCGCAAGGCAAGAAGCTACGCGCGGCAGCCTGTATGCGTCAAATCGGTGAACACGAATCACAACTGCACATTGTCGTCATGCGCGCGGAGCGGAGACTGTTGTTACGCCGACGTCATTGAAGCCGAACACACTCCACACGGCCCGGTGGACGGCATCTTGCCGTTACCGCGGCTTTCCGCCGACACCCGAGACGGTCGAGAAGAAGCACATCGATATCAAAGGCGTGGCGTCATGCGTTCGAGTTGCATCCCTGCCGGCCTCGCGCCGCTGCTGCTCGGCGCCGTGCTCCTGGCCCTGGCGTGCAGCGTCGGGGCGGGGCAGGCGCTGGCCGCGTGCGAGTTGCATTCGCGCGGTGGCACAATTACGCGTGTGGTCCACATCCAGCTCGACAACGTGCATCTGCGTCGCGACAATCCGAATGTGCCGTCCGATCTCGAGCAGATGCCGCATTTGCGGAGTTTCCTGCAGCGCGACGGGATCATCGCCAGCAACCATCAGACCTCGCCGCTGGCGCAAAGGGCGCCCGACACCCTCACGATCCTGACCGGCTTGTTTGGCGACCGAATGGGCGTGCCGATCGGCGACAGCAGCGCCGCGTTCCGTGGCGACGGCAGCATCGGATTTGCCGGCGCATTGGCCTACTGGACCGCCACAGGCAGCGACGGCAAGCCACTGATGCTCGCCGACACCGGCAAGATGGCCCCGGCGCCGTGGGTGCCGTTCACCCGTGCCGGCTGCGATGTCGGCGCATTCGCAGTCACGGGCCTGACGTTACAGCAACTCGGCCCGGATGTGGCGACCGTGCTCGGAGCATCGGATGCACGCGCGGCGGCCGGCGATCCGAAGCAGGCGCGCGCGGATCTGCTCGGCATCGCCATCCACTGCGCCCGCGGCAGCCTGCTATGCGGCAACGTGCATGCGCGGCCTGATCCGCTGCCTGACGAGCCTGGCGGCTACGCCGGCTTCGCTACGCTGTTCGGCGACCGTCATGTGCAGCCGGTGATCTCGCCCAACGGGCCGGTAACGGATCTCGGCGGCGACGTCATCGCCGACGACGCTGGCCATTCAGGCTTCCCCGGTCCGTCCGAGACGACCTCCACGCAGTCGCTCGGCTATGCCGCGGCGATGCTGGAGGCCGGCGTGCCCGTGGTCTATGTGGCAATTGGCGACGCGCACAAACCTCCGGCTGCCGCCGCGCGCCGGCGCTCCTACGGCCCCGGCGAGCGCGATCACGTCGCAAGGCTCGCCGACGACGACGCAGCGTTTAAGGCATTCATCGAACGGCTCGCCGTGAGCGGGATCAACACGGGCAACACGCTGTTCATTGTCGTGCCCACGGGCAACGACCGGTTTTTCGGCGGGCCACCGAGCCCGCCCGCATGCGACGGCCGCACGCAGCCGTGCAGCTATCGCTCGATCGGCGCGATCGACGCCGCCCTCGATCGGTTGCTTGCGACCGAGCGCCGCAACGTGACGGCGTTCGACATCCAAAGTAGTAGCGCCCCGCCCTTCTACATCCACGGCAATCCAGCTTCCACCGATCCACTGACGCGCGTGTTTTCGCAAGATGTCGGCAAGCTCAGCGCACTCAATCCGCTGACCGGCAGGACCGACCGGCTGGCGGCGATGCTCGCCGACCGCGCGCAAATGCAGCTCATGCACATGATCACGGCGAGCCCCGCGCGCACGCCAAACCTGATCATGTTTGGCGATCCCGCCTATATCTACCGAGCGTCGGCAAGCCGCGCCGATTGCGCCGCGCCGCCTGCCTGCATCGCGATCGATTCGGATGTGAGTTGGGTAGGCGGCGACATCCAGCAGGTCCTTGCCGGCAGCTGGTTCGGCATGGCGGGTCCGGGCGTCGCTCAGCTTGGCGAGACGGCGGCAATCCCCTCGCATCATGCCGACCTGCGCCCCACGATGCTCGCGCTCGTGGGCCTGACCGACCGCTACGTCCACGATGGCGTAGTGCTGGTGGACATGCTCGAGAGCAACGCCCTGCCGACCGAACTCGCGAGTGGCCGCGACGCCTACGCGGGCCTGGCTCGCGCCTACAAGAGCCTCAACGATCCGCTCGGTCAGCTCAGCCGCAACAGCCTCGCGCTGGCAACCGGGGCCATTCAGGCCGGCGACACCAGTTATCAGCGTTATCTCGATGCGATCGGGGCGATCACCGACAGACGCGACGCCTTGGCGCGCGAGATCAACGCACAGCTCGACGGCACAGCGTTCGCGCACCGGTCGATCAATGCCGCCTCTGCCCGCGCCCTGGTCGGCCGCGCCGAGGCGCTGATCAACGCGGTCGAGGACCTCGCGGGTAGCAGTCTCGCGCCCGCCGTTCGTCCGTGGAAGGCGGCAAGCGATGCACACTGACACAGAGCCGCCGGCGCCGCGGGCACATCCCCGCGACGCGCGCAGAGGGAGAACATACGTGCAGCTTCCCGAACGATCCCGTCTCCCGCGCGCGGCGTCGCTCACCGTCATGGTTGGCCTGTGGCTCACGATCGGAGGCCTGCTGGGCGGCTGCATGATCGACAAGAGCGTCGATCTGCCGGGCCGTGATCAGGTCACTGATCCGATCCGCGATGCCGATCTGCGCGCGCGCTGGACCGGTCCGCTCGGCGGGACGTCCGGCGCGACGGCTTCGGCGCGTGCGGCACAGCCCATGGTGTTTCCAGGCACGGATCAGAATCCAACACCGGACCAGACGTCGCGCGAAGTCGGCACGACCGCAGCGACGCGCGTGGCGACTGCGGTGGACAGCGATGTCATGGCCGAAGGCAGCGGCGTCGAGCTGAACTTCGACAACGCCGATATCCCGACGGTGGTGAAGTCCGTGATCGGCGACGGCCTCGGATTCAACTACGTCATCGACCCGCGCGTGCAGGGCGTGATCACGTTGGCTTCTGCGCAAAGGATCCCGCGCAAGGACGTGCTGCCGCTCTTCGAGAGCGTGTTGCGCATGATGAATGCCGCAGTGGTGCGGGAGAACAATCTGATCAAGATCGTGCCGCTGCCGGAAGCCGCCGGTGCCGGCGTCGCCGGCTTCGGCGCCGGACAGCCCGGCTACGGCGTTTCGATCGTGCCCTTGCGCTACGTATCCGCTGCGACAATCGCCAAGACCGCGGAGAACTTCCTGTCGCGGCCGGGTGCCGTACGCGTCGACCAGGCGCGCAATGTGCTGTTGATTCAGGGCACCGCCTCCGAGCGCCAGGCCGCGGTCGGCGTGATCGGCGAGCTCGACGTGGAATGGCTGCGCAACCAATCGGTTGGGCTCTATCCGCTGAAATCGACCGCGCCCGAGACCATGATCCGCGAGCTCGACAAGGTGTTCGATACCGCCGAGGGCGGTCAGGGCCAGGGCGTCATCAAGTTCCAGCCGGTGACGCGCATGAACGCAGTGCTGGTGGTGAGCAAGAACAGCAAGATACTGGAACGCGCCACCCAATGGGTGCGGCGGCTCGACCGCTCCGACCCGACCGGCACCACGGTCCGCGTCTACAGCCTGCGCTTCGGCAACGCCCGCAACATTGCCCGTATCCTCAACGAGATGTTCGTCGGCCGCTCTTCCTCGCAAGCGGGCGGCGACAACCAGACCAGCGCCACCGCGCCCGGACAGAACGGAACGACGTCGCGGCTCGATTCGCTCGGCAGCGGCACGTTCAGCAGCAACAACAATAACAACACTCAAGGCACCAGCACCACCACGACGGGTGGCAGTACCGACAGCTCAGGCAATGCGAACAAGACCCAGGTCGGATTCGGCGACCGCAAGGACGACGACCAGGATACGACGGGCCCCAGCCAAGCCAATCTGGGCAGCCTTCCGCGTGGCATCTTCCAGAATGTCCGCATCACCGCGGACAAATCGACCAACGCGATCATGGTCTACTCCAACCAGGAGGATTACGTCGTGATCGAGCGCGCGCTGGAGCAGCTCGACCGGCCGCGGCTGCAAGTCGCCGTCGACGCCATGGTCGCCGAGGTCACGCTGACGAACGCTCTGCAATATGGCGTGCAGGCCTACCTGACCAGCGCCAACGCCGGCGCCGGACAGGACAAGGGATCCGTTGGCCTGTTTGCCGCTGCACAGTCCGCGACGCAAACCGCCCTGCTCTCGCGCGTGCTGCCCGGGTTCAATGCCGTGCTTGGCGCCGAAGCAAATCCCAAGCTGGTCCTGAACGCGCTCTCTACCTTGACGACCGTCAAGGTACTCTCGGCGCCCTCGCTGGTGGTCGCCGACAACGAGCCCGCGATCCTCGAGGTCGGCGATCAGGTGCCGATCTCGACCGGCAGCACCGTCACCGGGCTCAACGTGGTGAGCAGCATCAGCCGGCAGAACACCGGCATCATCCTGAAGGTCCTGCCGCACGTGCATCCGAACGGCTCGATCGAGCTCGAGATCGAGCAGGAAGTCTCCAACGTCGTCAATCCCGCCGGCGCGAGTGCCCAGAACCTGACGCCCACCATCTCGCAGCGGCGCATCCACTCGACGATTGCCACCAGCAGCGGCCAGACCGCGTTGCTCGGCGGCCTGATCAAGGAGGACGACGAGCGCACGGTGGCGGGACTGCCGGGCCTCAACGAGATCAAGTATCTGGGCGACCTGCTCAGCCAGAAGAACGACAGCAAGACCCGCTCGGAGATCATCGTCTTCGTCACCACCAAGATCGTGCGTAATCCGCACGACGCCCAGGTGGTTGCGGAGGAATTCCGCGAGCGCCTCGACAGCATGCGGCGCGCCCCCTCCGGCTTCGGCACGGTGCCCGCGGCACCGGCACCGGTCGCGCGCAAGTGAGGTGAAGATTGAAATCGCCGGTCGCGATGCTGTCATCCATGCTGACGCTGCTCGGAGCGGCGCTCGTCGGCACGGCCGCGGCGGCCGCCGAGCTGAGCATCGTGACCCTGAAGGACGACGTCACCATTCTTACGCTCGGCGGCGACGTCGCTGCGGGCGATACGGAGGCCGCCGAAGCGCTGATCAAGACCGCCAACGACGGCGACCGGCTGATCTCGGCAGTGCGGCTCGACTCGCCGGGCGGCAGCCTCGCCGAGGCAGTCAAGCTGGCCGGCCTGATCCGCAGGGCGAAGCTGCCGACCATGGTCGCGGCCGGATCGCGCTGTGCCTCCGCCTGCTTCATCGTGTTCGCCGCGGGAAACGAGAAATTCGCCAGCTACGACGCCGCAATCGGCGTCCACGGCGTATCGGACAAGTTCGGTCATGAAACCGCGCAAACCGAAGAGGCGACCATCGCGATGGCTCGTTTCGCGAGCGGTTTCGGCGTGCCGCCACGCATCATCGGCCAGATGGTGACGACACATGCCCACGAGATCGCATGGCTGACGCCCGACGATCTACGCGCCATGGGCACGATCATGACCGATCGACCCGCCCATCGCCCGCCTGCGGCATCGCCCGACGAGCGGTGGCTCTCCGGGCTCGACGTTCAACCGGACGACCGGGCAACGACCCGGCAGTCCCGGGAACGAAACGCTCAGCCCCGAGCGCGATGAAGCGAGATTGACGCATCATCATGAGGGTTTTCGGCAAGTCACTTCCCGCTTTGTCGATCGGGCCCTAGGTCAGCATCGAGATGATCGACTGAAGCTGATTGGATGCCGAGGTCACCAGTCCGTCGAACGACGTCTGGCCATGCGCCGCGGCGTGCAGGATGTATTCGGCAACCGCCGCCTTGAGACCGAACACCGATTGATCGGCCGGGACGCTTGCCATGACCGCTTCCAACGCATCGCGCATCGTCTGGATCAGTTCGGAGCTATACTTCATGGCTGCCCTCCGCACCGTCAGAATAGGCCGGGTGCGCGAACTGGCCACTCACAAGCCCGCGATTCCAGATTGCCATTTCTTAATCGATTCACGCGCAAGTGACCCAGCCAGACATCAGATCGTAATGCGATTCCATGGATCGCATCATGACCTAGAGATCCTTCTCGGCAAGCTTGCGGAAATCGTCGGGCACCGAGCGTGCGGCTTCCAGCGTCGCCGAGCCATATCCGATCGCGTCCCAGCCGAAGCGATCGCGGATCTTGTCGATCGCGCAATCGGCCGCCCAGCGGGCGATCCCCGGCGGGCTTCCAGGGCGAAGTGGCGCATCCTCTAGTCCGAGCGGCAGCTCCAGCGCGAGGTCCCAGTGCTCCTCGAGATGCGACACCGAGATGGCGAGCAGCGAGATGATCTTCTCACCCGGATGATCCGCGAGCGCAGCACGCACCAAATTCTCGGCGAGCCGGGCGATGATCACCGTCGTGAACACCGGCGCATCGAGCGTCATCGAGCGTGTCACCGACTTCAGGTCTGCGAAGCGAACGCGGACCGTCACGGTACGTCCCGGTCGGGATTTCGCGCGCAGCCGCGTGGCGACGCGGTCGGCGAGATGAAGCAGCGTCGGCCGAATGATCCGTTCGGTCGCGGGCTTGCGGCCGAGCGCCGATTGCGCACCGGCTGATCGCGCCCGCCGATGCGGCTTGAGTTGTCGTGGATCACGGTTCCAGGCCAGCGCCGCGAGTTTCTCGCCCGCCGCCGGGCCGAGCAGCCGCGTCAACGACCGCTCGGACAATCTTGCGAGCTGACCGATCGTCGAGACCCCGATCGCGTCCAGCCGCGTCCTGGTCACCGGTCCCACGCCCCACATCAGCTCGACCGGCAGATCGTGGAGGAATCTCAGCTCGGCGTCGGGATCAACCACGACCAACCCGTCGGGCTTGGCGACCTGCGACGCGATCTTTGCCAGATGCTTGGTGCGCGCGACGCCCACCGAGATCGGAAGACCGAGTTCGTTGCGCACCCGGCGCCGGATCTTCGCGGCGATGTCGGCGGGCGATCCGAACAGATGGGTACAGCCGGCCACGTCCGCGAACGCCTCGTCGATCGAGATGCGCTCGACCAGCGGCGTAAAATCGCCGACCACCGCAATCGCCGCATCGCCGAGTCGCTGGTAGTCGCTGAAATGGCCGCCGACAAAAATCAGTTGCGGACACAACTCGCGCGCCTGCCGTCCCGACATGCCGCCGTGAACGCCGAACGCCTTGGCTTCATAGGATGCCGCAAGCACCACCCCGCCACCGACGGCGATCGGCTTGCCCCGCAGCGACGGCTCGAGCAGCTGCTCGACCGATGCATAGAAGGCGTCCAGGTCGGCGTGGAGGATGGTGGCTGCGTCTGCCATCGCGATCCGTTCATCCCCGACGTGGTCAACGCGCTCGTCTTCACCTAGAACAAAATAAGAACACAGCAATCGCCGGTCAACCCGAAATTTGCCGTGGGGCTCCGAATGATGTCCCCGTTAACCACCACGGCTGCCCGGGTGTTTTGATAGGCAGGCTTCTTCGGGTAGATATCTGGAATGACCGATCACGCCCACCAGGTGGACTTCCAGGCCTCGGCCTCGCTTTACAAATGGCCTTCGCTCAACAACGCCAGGCGCGAGGACCGCATCCCCTACATGGTTGTCAGCACAACGCTCGACCAATGCATCCGGGATTTGATGGCGAAGCCTGAGAAGACGCGACACCTCTACGAGATCCGCACCACGGCGCAACCGCCCCTCGTCCCCGACGTGCTGTCGCCCGAGCACGTGATCGAACTCGCCAGGCTTCGCGAATATCTCTGAGACGTGCTGCTAGACCGCGCGGTTCTGCGTCGGGGAGCGGCCGCCGCCGTCGGCGACCAGCACCGCGCCCGTCACGAACGACGCCTCGTCGGAAGCCAGGAACAAGCAGCACGCCGCGATCTCGGCGGGCTCCGCCATCCGGCCCAGCGCGATCCGCCGTTCGACGCTGTGAAACTCGACGTCCGGCGTGGTGCCATTCTGGTCCGCGAGCAATTGCATCTCATAGGCGCTCATCGGCGTCCGCACCCAGCCCGGAGCCACGGCATTGGCGCGGATGCCGTCGGCGCCGTGCGCGTAGGCCAGCGAGCGCGTATAGGCGACCACCGCCGCCTTGCTGGCGGCATAGCTTGCGCTGTCCGGGCTGGCATTGAACGCGGCCACCGAGGCGACGTTGACGATCGCGCCGCCGCGCTGCTTGAGCAGCGGCAGCGATGCGCGGCAGACCCGCATCGTGCCGGTGAGGTTGACATCGAGTGTCCTGGCCCAGACCTCGTCGGAGACGCTTGCGGGCTGGTCCGGCACGATCAGGCCGGCAGCGTTGACGACGATGTCGAGCCACGCGCCGCAGGCGGCGACCGCCTTGGCAACATCGTCCGCGCGCGTAACGTCGCCACGCACCGCCTGCCCGCCGCACGCGGCCGCCGCGGCGTCGAGCTCGGCGTCACCGAGGCCAAACAGCACGACGCGCGCGCCGCTCAACGCCAGCAATGCCGCCGTGGCCCGCCCGATCCCGGTGGCTGCGCCCGTCACCAGCGCCGTCTTTCCATCCAGCCGCGGCATCAGATCACGATCCTGAGCAGCGGCAACCGGTCATCACAAGCGATCGTGCTCATCTACAGTCCCCACTGCCGTTCGACGGCAAACCCGGTCTCCGGCAGTGTCGAGCCGCCGTCGACGACGATGGTTTGCCCGGTGACGTATCTGGCCTCAACGGAGGCGAGATAGAGCATCGCGCAGGCGATGTCGTCGGCGCTGCCCATCCGCCCCATCGGAATGAAGCGTTCGAGCTTCGCCTTGTTCTCCGGCGCGCTCATGGTGCCGCGGCCGGGCTTCTCGATGAAGCCGGCCTCGACGCCGTTGACCGTGATGCCGTCGCGCGCCAGCTCGAACGCCGCGCCGCGGATGAATGCGTTGACGCCGGCCTTCGCCGCCGAGTAATGCGCGCCACCGCCCATCGCGACGCGCGCGGACACCGAGGAAGTCACGAGAACACGACCAAAGCCGATGGCGCGCATATGCGGAATTGCCGCCTGCGCGAGCCAGATGCTGGCGGTCAGATTCAGCGTCAGCGTCTCGTCGAGCTTCGCTTCGTCGAGCTCGTCGAGCGACGCCCATGGACAGCCGCCGGCATTGTGCACGACGATATCGAGCCGACCGTGTTGGGCAGCGACGCCGTCGATCATCGCCCGCAAGTCCTCCCGATCGAGCTTGTCGAACGGAACGCAATGCGCAGCAAGCCCATCCGCCACCAACTCGCGCGCCAGCGCCTCGGCCACGTCAGGCGTCCGGTTGGCGACCGCCACGGTGGCGCCGGCTTGCGCGAGCCGCGTCACGATGGCGGCGCCGATCCCCCTGCCACCGCCGGTAACGATGGCGACGCGACCTGCAAGATTGAACGGCGACGCCCGCATCAGATGGCTCCCGCGCCTCGCACCAGGTCGATGAACCGCCCGAACACCGCGGTGTGCTGGTCGACGTCCCGCGCCGACGTCGCCGGACACATCAGCAGCATGGTGTGGAACGGCGTCACCAGAATGCCCTCGTTCATGTAGAACGCATGCAGCAGGGTTTCGAGATCGGGCTGCCTGCCGGCGATGACGTCGGCGCCGCTGCGCGGCGGATGCGGCATGAACATGATCTCGGCGCGCGCGCCGATCTGCGTGACGTGCCATGGCAGACCGGCGGTCTCGATCAGGTGGCGCGCTTCCTGCGCGAGCCAGGTCGCGGCCCCGATCATCCGCTCGTAATTCGCCGAGCTCAGTACCTTCTCCAGCACCGCGCGCATGGTCGCGACCGTCAATGCGTTGCCGGCGAGCGTGCCGCCGAATCCGAGATGCGCGGACTGCCGCTCGCGCGGATTGACGTAGGGGACCTGTTTCCAGAGTCGCTCGGCGATCTCCTGGCTCAGACCGAACACGCCGGCGGGAATGCCACCCGCGATCGCCTTGCCGGCAACAAAAATGTCGGGCTCGAGCCCATGGCTTGCGGTGTAGCCGCCGGGTCCGCAGGACAGCGTATGGGTTTCGTCGATGATCAGGATGGTGCCGGCGCGGCGCGTCAGCTCGCGCAAGGTCTCGTGAAAACCTTCAGCGACCGGGATCATGCCGAAATTGGTCATCAGCGGCTCGGTCAGCACGCAGGCGACATCGCCCTGCGCCAGCGCTGCTGCCAGTGCCGCGACATCGTTGAACTCGACCACCCGGCTGACGGCATCATGATCGATGCCGTTGGGATGGATCATATTGCGCAGGCCGACCCTGCCGTCGCGGATCTCGACATGCGCCTCCTCGACGCCGCCATGATAGCAGCCGGAGAACACCAGTACCTTGCGGCGGCCGGTGATCATGCGCGAGATGCGGATCGCGGCGCGGTTGGCGTCGGTCGCCGACGTCGTCAGGGTCCAGTATTTCGGACCGAAGCGGCGCGACAGCTCGGCGCCGACCCAGAGACTGTCCTCGGTCGGCAGCATCATGGTCGTGCCACGCCTGAGCTGATCGAGCGCTGCCTCCGTCACCGCCTCGGGCGCGTGCCCACACATGCCGCCGGTGTCGCCGAGGCAAAAATCGATATAGTCGCGCCCGTCGATGTCCCTGATATGCGCCCCTTGCGCTTCCTCGGCATAAATCGGGAAGCCGCCCGCCCAGCGCCGCATCCAGTGCGATGGGCCGCCATAGAGGAAATGCTGCCGGCCTTCCTGCCATGCCGCGGCCGATCGCGGATGCAGCGCGCGAAAGCGTTCCTGCTCGGCATCGAGCAAACGGTTCAGAACGCCGGCGCGTTCAGTGGTTGCAGATGTCATAGCGCGATCCAGGCGGTCTTGAGGTCGGTATAGGCGTCGAGGGCGTGGAGCGACTTGTCGCGTCCGAAGCCGGATTGCTTGAAACCGCCGAGCGGCACCGTGATGTCGGCGCCGCCATAGGCGTTGACGTGAACGACGCCGGCCCTCACCGCGCGCACCATGCGATGCGCCGTCGACAGCGCGCCGGTCCACACCGCCGACGCAAGCCCATAGGGCGTCGCATTGGCCAGTGCGACGGCCTCTTCCTCGCTCTCGAACCGTGTGACCGACAGCACCGGCCCGAACACCTCCTCGCGCCACACCTCCATCGCCGGCGTCACCTCGGCGAGGATCGCGGGCGCCATGAAGTTTCCGCCGCTGTCGACGCGGATCTGCTCGCCGCCGATCAGCCGCTTCGCACCCTGCGCTTCTGCGCGGGCGACGGCGTCGAGGTTCTTGCGCAGCTGTACCTTGCTGGCGACGGCGCCGATATCGGACGTCAGATCGAGCGGATCTCCGACGCGGAGCCCGGCGGTGGCGTCGAGCAGCTCGGCCATGAAGCGGTCATAGATCGCCGACTGCACCAGCAGCCGCGAGCCGGCGACGCAGACCTGGCCCGAGTTGCGGAAGATGCCGTTGGCCGAGACCTTGGCCGCCTGCTTGATATCAGGCACGTCGGCGAACACGATGTTGGGCGACTTGCCGCCGAGCTCGAGATGGACGCGCTTCAGGTTCGAGCGCGCCGAACATTCCAGCAGCCGGCGGCCGACCGCGCCCGAGCCGGTGAAGGCCAGCACATCGACATCCATGTGCAGCGCCAGCGCTTCGCCGGCCGATGCGCCACGACCGGTGACGACGTTGAACACGCCGTCCGGCAACCCCGCCTCCGCCGCCAGCTCGGCAAGCCGCAGCAGCGTCAGCGAGGCAAGCTCCGGCGGCTTGACCACGACCGAATTTCCGGCGGCGAGCGCGGGGCCGATCTTCCACGCTCCGATCATCAGCGGGAAATTCCACGGCACGATCACGCCGACCACGCCGAGCGGTTCGCGATGCACGAGGCCGAGCACGTCGCCCGCGGTGGGCGCGATCTCGCCATAGACCTTGTCGATCGCCTCGGCGTAGTAGCGGATGCTGCCGGCCGCCGACAACGGTTCGGCCTTGTAGGCCATGCCGATCTCGGTGCCATTGTCGCGCACGCCAAGCACTGCGATCTCGAGCGCGTGCTGCTCGATCAGATCGGCGAACCGCAGCAGGACTTTCTTGCGCTGCGCCGGCGCGGCACGCGACCAGCCGCCCTGCTCGAACGCATCCCGGGCACGCTTCACCGCGCGGTCGATATCGCCGGCATTGCCGTCGGCGATCGTGGTCAGCAGCCGGCCGTCGATCGGCGACACCACGTCGATCCGCGCCTCGCCGAGCGCCGGCACCGCTCGGCCGCCGACAAAGAGTTGCTGGGCCGGAATGGCGGCCGACCGCAATCGATCGATCTGGGCTTGCTGCATGCGACTCGTTGTGTGCTGGCGGAGCAGCCCCCTCGGCGGGCGTGCTTACATGGTGCAATCCTCGCCAAATCAAGGCGTTGCCAGCAATCAACCGATAGGTGGATGTCACCACCGGGCCCATCCACATAGCGTGATCCCACGATGGCCGAGCGCTCCGTCTGCGCTGTGCAAACCGGTTGTCACCATCCCTTACGCCCGCCGGCGAGCCGAAGGTCATGCCCGAGATGACGCAGCCCCGCATTCTCCTGATCGGAACCGGCGACACCAAGGCCGACGAATTGCTGTTCATGAGCGAGTGCATCGCCCGTGCCGGCGGCAACACCATCATGATGGACATCAGCGTGCTCGGCGACCCGCCTTACCAGCCCGAGCACGACAAGCGCGCGGTCGCGGCCGCCGCCGAGACCACGATCGAAGCGATCGCATCGAGCGGCGACGAGAACTCCGCGATGTCCCTGATGGCGATCGGCGCCGCAAATCTCGCGCGCGAACTCGCGGCACAAGATGCCATCGACGGCGTGATCGCGATCGGCGGCACGATGGGCACCGACCTTGCGCTCGATGTCGCGCAAGCGCTACCGCTCGGCCTGCCGAAGCTGATCGTCTCGACGGTTGCATTCTCGCATCTGATCCCGCCCGAGCGCGTCGCCGCCGATCTGATGATGATCCTGTGGGCCGGCGGTCTCTATGGCCTCAACGGTACCTGCACCGCGGTGCTGTCGCAAGCCTGCGGCGCGATCGTCGGCGCGGCAAGGAGCGCGATCAAGCCGCGCAAGGACCGCCCGGTGGTTGCGATCACCTCGCTCGGCAAGAGCTGCCTGCGCTACATGGTCGAGCTCAAACCGCAGCTCGAGCGGCGCGGTTACGAAGTGGTCGTCTTCCACACCACCGGCATGGGCGGCCGCGCGATGGAATCGATCGCAGCTCAGCGCGGTTTCGCCGCGGTGCTGGATCTCAGTCTCCAGGAAGTCGCCAATCAGCTCACCGGCTCGGTGGTCAATTCCGGCGCTGATCGGTTGGAGAATGCCGGCCGGGCCGGCATTCCGCAGATCGTCGCCCCCGGCGCGGTCGACATGGTGGACTTCCCGGCATGGCTCGGGGTCCCGAGGGAGCTGTCGGATCGTCCGTTCCACGCGCATAACCGGCTGCTCGCCTCGGCCACGTCCGGGGCGGCCGATCGCCGCCGGATCGCGGGCGCGATTGCCGAAAAATTATCGCGCGCCAGCGCACCGGTTGCCTTCGTGCTGCCGGCCGGCGGCATCCAGCAATGGGACCGCGACGGCGAGGCGCTGCACGATCCCGACGCCCTCGCCGCCTTTGTCGACGCCATGCGGTCGGCGATCCGGGCGCCGGTCGAACTGCACGAGATCAAGGACCACATCAACAGTACGGCGTTCAACGAGACGGTGCTCGCGATCTTCGACCGATGGGTCGCGGCCGGCATCGTCCCGGCCGGCCGCGCTACGGTGGCCGCATGACGCGGCCGCTTGCCCAGGCCCTGGTACTCGATTTCGGCGGCGTCATCTCGAAGACCCTGTTCGAGACCCATGACCTGACCGAGCATGCGCTCGGGCTCGCGCCGTGCACGCTGAAATGGCTCGGCCCGTTCGCGCCCGACAGCGATCCGCTGTGGACGTCCATGCAGCGCGGCGAGATTTCGGAGCGCGACTATTGGCTGACCCGCAGCCGCGAGGTCGGGCGGATGGTCGGCGAAGACTGGCGCGACATGGAAACCTTCGTGAAGCGTGCGCGCGGCGCCGATCCCGAAACCGTGATCCGTCCCGAGGCGGCACGCGCGATCAATCTCGCCGCCGACGCCGGGTTCCGGCTCGCCATTCTGTCGAACGAGCTCGACCTGTTCTACGGTGCCGATTTCCGGTCCCGGCTTCCGATCCTCAAGCGTTTCGATACCATCGTCGACGCGACCCATACCGGGATTCTGAAACCCCACCCCCGTGCCTATCAAAGCGTGCTGGACGAACTGGCGCTGGAGGCGGACAATTGCGTGTTCGTCGACGACCAGCGCCGCAACATCACCGGCGCCGTTGCGTGCAACATGCGCACGGTGCTGTTTGACGTACGCAGCCCGGCCGCGTCCTACAGCGAGGCGCTGCGGCATTTCGGGCTGCAATTCGAGTAAGGCGTTTTTCGAGCGAATGGGTGAGAATCTGGAGCCCCGTTTCGATTCCGTCGGAACGAACAGGCCCTAGCCGGACAGAGAGCGATCATGCGCGACAGAAACTTCCTGGTTGAGAACAACGCCAAGCCGATCTGGCATCCGATGGCCCATCCCGCCGAGATGCGGGCGCAACCGCCACGGATCGTGATGAAGGGCGAAGGCGTCGAAGTCACCGATATCGACGGCAAGACCGTGATCGATGCGGTGGGCGGCCTGTGGAACGTCAACCTCGGCTACAGCTGCGATCCGATCAAGCGGGCAATCAACGAGCAGCTCAGTGCGCTGCCATACTATTCGGGCTTCCGCGGCACCTCGAGCGGTCCCGCGATCGAGCTCGCCTACGAGCTCACCGAATGGTTCAAGCCCGAGGGCATGGTGCGCGCCTTCTTTACGTCAGGTGGATCGGACTCGGTCGAGACCGCGCTGCGGCTCGCGCGGCAGTACTGGAAGATCAAGGGCCAGGCCGACCGCACCAAATTCCTGGCATTGAAGAAGGGCTATCACGGCACCCATTTCGGCGGCGCGTCCGTCAACGGCAACGCCAATTTCCGCCGCAACTATGAGCCGATGCTGCCGGGTGTCTTCCATATCCCGGCGCCGTCGACCTATCGCAATCCGTTCAACGAGAGCGATCCGGCAAAGCTCGCGCAGCTTTGCGCGGCAGCGATGGAGGAGGAGATCGCGTTCCAGGGCGGCGACACCATCGCGGCCTTCATCATGGAGCCGGTGCTCGGCGCCGGCGGCGTGATCGTGCCGCCGGACAACTTCATGAAGCTGGCACGCGAGATCTGCGATCGTCACGGCATCCTGATGATCGCGGACGAGGTCGTCACCGGCTTCGGGCGCACCGGCGCATGGTCGGGCTCGCGGCTGTGGGGCGTGAAGCCCGACATGATGACGATGGCCAAGGCGATCACCTCGGGCTACTTCCCGCTCGGCGCGACGCTGATCGGTGAAGCCGTCGCCGAGGCCTTCGAGGCCGACACCACGACCTTCGGCTCGATCGGCCATGGCTACACCTATTCGGGCCATCCGGTCGGCTGTGCTGCCGGCATCGCGGCGCTCGCCGAGACGCGCCGCCTCAAGCTGGACGAGAATGCCGCCGCGCGCGGCAAGGACCTCGCGCAGGCGCTGGCCGCGCTCAAAGCCAAGCACGCCCTCGTCGGCGACGTCAGGGGCAAGGGCCTGATGGCCGCGCTCGAGCTGGTTGCGGATCGCGACAGCAAGAAGCCGGCCGACAAGAAGACGATGGCGAAGGTCGCGGACAGCGCCTACGAGGCCGGCGTGATGCTGCGCGTTTCCGGCAACAACCTGATCCTGTCCCCGCCCCTGATCCTCACCGCGGCCGACGTCAAGCGGATCGCGGCAGGTATCGACGCCGGTCTGTCAGCGGCCGGCTGACAGCGCGCTCACGCACGCCATGGCGCGCTCGAACGGTGCGCCATCCACCCTGTCGCGGTCGAGGCAATCGGCCAGCGATGCCGCCGACATCCGCTGATCGGTGCAGAAGATCCGCATGAAGTCGGCCGCCAGCGCGACCTTGCGCGGCGCGGATTGGCGCGCCCAATCGCTGCTGCTCAGATAGAGCAAGGACGCATCGTCGGCGCTGCTTTCAGCGGTCGCGCCGCGCGCCGCCGGCTGCGTTGCCAACACCGCCAGCGCCGCAACAGTGACCACGCGGAAGCGCCGCGTCATTTGGCTGCCTTGGCATCGACCGCCGGCGGCACGTCGAGCGCCGGATTGCGATCGAAGAAGTTGAACGGGCGCAGCCGGAAGCCGTGCCACAGGCCGGGCATCACCGGCCAATCCTCGGCACGCGGCACGTGGCGGAAGCCCACCGTGTACCACAGCACGAGGTCGCGATCCTCGATCGGCCGCTTCGCCGCGGTCCATTTCGGCAGGCCATCGACCTCGGCATTTTCGTTGGGGTACTGGCCCGCAGCGTAGCGTTCGTCCCTGGCGTAGGCCGAGGTCCACAGCGTGTAGGCGCTGAAGCCGGCGCGCAACTGGATCGGATCATCCTTGGCAAGCAACGAGACGTCGGAGTGGCCGGGCATCAGCTGATAGCTGGTGCGGTAGCCCTGCTTGTTGGTCTTGGCGGTGCTCTCGATCCTGAATTGCGCCGCGTTCAGCGGCAGCGTGATCGGCCCTTCGGTCGCGACCGGCCTGGTCTCGACCTGCCACAGGCTCTTGCGCTGGCCTTCGTCGAGCCGGCGGACGCTGAAGCGATCCTCGACCAGCCGGTTCGAGGTGCCGTCGACATCCATGTCGATCCGGAACGTCATGTAGTGATCGTGGTTGACCGCCAGCAGCCGCTCGTCCACCAGCGTGCCATAGGCGGTATCCTGCTTGGCGGTCGGATCGCTCAGGGTCCGGCTCGCGACGCCCTTGGTCGCATCGATGCCGTAGGCGCCCAGCCGCACATCGATATTGCCGGCACGGTCGAACACATAGTCGACCAGATAGTCGTAATTGCCGACCACCGGCGCCATCCGCACCACCAGTTCGTTGTTCGGCCGCACCTCGGCGGTGTTGTTGAGCAATTCGCTGTGGCGCCAGATCGGATCACCGGTCGGACGCTCGAAGATGCAGACCGCACCCTTGGACACGACCGGATTGCCCTTGGTGTCCGAGATCGTGAGATCGAGGAAGTGCGCGCCTTCGGGACAATCCGCGCCGGGCTGCAATTCGCTGGAGAGCACGCCGAAACCGTATTCGCCGATATCCATATAGGCGCGGAACGACCAGGTCTGCGCTGGATCCATGTAGGGCACGAACATCTCGCTCGCCGACATCTGGTAGGCGATGTCGCGCAGCGTGCCGTGATCGTCGTAGCGGATCAGCGACAGCACGGCGCCGACACGCGGCTCGAGGCGGACGTGGAACGACCAATTGTCCCAGTGCACCTGGCCGCTCTCGACATGCACGTTGCTGCCTTGCGGCGCCGTGATCTCGATCGGTTTCGGCAGCTTGCGGTATTTGCCGGAGTCGGCATAAGCGTGCGATGGGGTCTGGGCCGGCGGTGGCACCACGCCGAGATCGGTCACCGACAGCACGGTCTTGCTCTTGAGATCGACCTGGGCGACCAGATTCTCGATCGGCTTGCCCCAGAGATTGTTGCCCGCACCCGTCGTGTCGACGCAGGGGACATTGAGCAGGCGGCGGCCCTTCAGGGCGGGATCGGTCACCGGCCCGACCGTCAGCGGCAGGCACAACACATTCTTGAAGTCGGTGATGCCGCGCTTGGCCATCGCGGCGATCCAGCGCGGGTCCTGCTTCGGCAGGTCGCCGGACGACATCAGTTCGTCGATCGTCAGCGCCGCTTCATGATCCTGGACCTCGTCCCAGCCGAGCAGGCGCCGCGCCGCGAGATCGATATGCGCCTCGTAGAGATGGCCGCCGTGCAGCAGCGTCGCGATCGCCCGCCGCATGAACGGCTGTCCCGGCCGCCATGCCCGCACCTCGTCCTTGGGATCCTCGTCGAGCGCCATCGAGACGACCCGCGTGGCGTCGTCGAACTTGCCGGCCCCACGCAGGACGTCGGTGACCGAGCGGATCTCATCCGTGGTCAGCCCGTCCATCGGGTGCATCGCGGCGACCTGTGGCCACATCCTGCGCTCGGCCTGCGACGGCTGCGGCAAAGCGAGCGTTGCGACGGCCGCACCGGCCAGGGCCCATCGACCGACCCGGGATAACAGAGCCATTGCGCCCTCTCCTCAAAACTGGAGTCGTCAGAATACAGGCAATGGTGACGGCGTGAAGGCCCGCCTCACCCGGTAACCCGTTCCGACGCGCCGGGCAGGATCGTGGCCGTGACCGGGCGTGGCGGCGTCCGGTGCACATCGAGCAGCCGCAGACCCATGCGGTCGCGCAAGGCCGGCCAGATGCCGCGCGGCGCCACCATCATCACGACCACCGCGATGATGCCGAGCCCGACCAGATACCAGCCGCCGGACAGGCCGAGCGGCCCGGTCATCAATTCGCGCAGGCCGAAGAAGATGATGACCCCGAGGATCGGGCCTTCAAGCGTGCCGATGCCGCCGATGATCACGATGAACATCATGTAGACCGACCAGTTGACGTCGAAGGCAGCGAGCGGCGCGATGAACAGATTGCCCATGAAGCTGAGCGCGCCGGCGAGCCCGCATCCCGCCGCCGAAAGCACGAAGGCGATGAAGCGGTTGTGCCGCACGTCGACCCCGACGCTCATCGCGGCAAGATCATTGTCGCGCACGCTCATCAGCCCGAGCCCGAAGCTCGAGGTCATCATCTTGTACAGCGCCGCGATCGTGATCAGCGTCAGGCTGCCGGCGAGCCAGAACATCGTGGGCTCGAACCAGTCGAAATCGATCAGCTTGCTGGTGGCGAGCGGCACGCCCGAGGTGCCGCCGACCGCCTGCGACTTCATCGTGAACGCGCCGATGATCTCGGCGAACACCCACATCGCGATCGAGAAATAGGCGTCGCGCAGTCGAAACAGCGGAAAGGCGATGATCGCCGCAACCGCCGCCGCGACCAGCGGCGCCACCGGCAGCACCCAGATCGGCGTGACCTCGAGCCATCCCGAGGTCAGGAACAGCGCATAGGCGCCGAAGGCGATGAACACCTGGTGGCCGAGCGAGACCAGCCCGGCATAGCCCGCCAGCAGGTTCCACATCTGCGCCATGGTCAGCAGCAGCAGGCATTCGGTTGCGAGCCGCAGGACGCCTTCGTTCAGCGCGAACGGCGCGCCTGCGATCACCGCAACGAGAACGATCGCGCTCGCCAGCAGAATTGTTCGTCTCGGCATCGGCGTCACACCTTGCTCGACACGAGGCCGGACGGACGGATCAACAGCATGATGAAGAACAACAGATGTGCATAGAGCAGCCCGGCATTGGGATCGATCTTCAGCCCGATCAGTTGCGCCATGCCGAGCGCGATACCGCCGAGCAGCGCACCCCAGAACGAGCCGAGCCCGCCGAGCACCACGACCTCGAACGCGATCAATAGCCGCTCGGCACCCGAGAACGGGGTGAAGCTCGAGCGCACCGCGAGCAGGACGCCGCCGATCGCACCGAGCGCCAGCGACAGACCCATGACATAGTTATAGACCCGATCGGGCTTGACGCCGGACAGACGGACGATGTCGCGGCGGTCGGCGGTGGCGCGCACGATGCGGCCGAACTCGGTGTGGCGCAGCACCAGCTGCAACGCCACGAACAACAGCGCCGCCAACACCAGCGTCAGCAGCGGCATGATGCCGATGTTGAGACCGCCGATCTCGAGGCTGGCGCGCGACAGCTCGCCGACTTGCAAGCTACGCACGTCGGCGCCGAACACCTCGACCATCACGTTGCGCAGGATCACCGAGACGCCGAAGGTCAACAGCAAGGGCGACAGCGGATCGGGCGACGTCACCACCCGGTTGACGATGACGGCCTGGTAAAGCCAGCCGACCGCAAAGGACAGCGCGAGCACCGGGATCAGCATCAGCAGCGGCGGCACCGCCGGAAACAGATTGGCCAGCAGCACCGCGCAGAACGCGCTCAGCACCATGAATTCGCCGTGTGCGATGTTGACGACGCGCATCACGCCGAACACCAGCGCGAGTCCGATGCCGAGCAGCGCGTAAAGCCCGCCCAGCAGGGCGCCGTTGATCAATGTCTCAACCCAGATCATGTTCGTTGCCAACCTTGGCTAGTTTCTTGGCTAGTTTCCGAAATAGGCGTGCGTCAGCTGCTCCGGCTGCAACCCTTGCGCCGGGCCGGTCAACGACACCCGCCCCTTCAACAGGCAATAAATCCGCTCGGAGGTCGCAAGCGCGCGCTTGACGTCCTGCTCGACCAGCACGACGGCGGTGCCCTCGCGGCGGATGTCGGCAAACGAGCGATAGATCTGCTCGACTACCACCGGCGCGAGCCCGAGCGAGATCTCGTCGCACAGCAGGAGCCGTGGATTCGACATCAGCGCGCGGCCAATCGCCGCCATCTGCTGCTGGCCGCCGGAGAGCTGGCCCGGAAACATCCGCCGCCGCTCCTCCAGGATCGGGAACAGGTCGAACACTCGCCGCAGGGTCCAGCTGCCCTTGCGCCGGTTGACGCTACCCATCAGCAGGTTCTCCTCGATGGTCAGCGAGTCGAACAGCAACCGGCCCTCCGGCACCATGATCAGGCCGAGCCGCGACACATCTTCGGCCGGCATCTGCGAGATGTCGATGCCGTCGAAAACCACCGCTCCGCGCCGCTCCTCGTTGAGCCCGACCAGCGCCTTCAGGAATGTGGACTTGCCGGCGCCGTTGGCGCCGACCAGCGCCACCGCCTCGCCGTCCGCGACGGTGAAGTTCATGTCGAACACAGCCTGGAGATCGCCATAGAAGATTTGCAGGCCGTTCACATCAAGCAACGCCATCGGCCTTCAATCCCATGTAGATCTCGCGCACCACCGCGCTGTCCATCACCTCGGCCGGCGGCCCTTCGAGCACCTTGCGGCCGAAATCGAGCACCAGGATGCGATCCGACACCGCCCGCAGCGCATGCGGAATGTGCTCGATCCAGATCATGGCGTGATCCGCCTTGACCGATTTGATGATCGCGACCAGCCGCTCGACCTCGGGCTCAGTCAGGCCGGCGGCAATCTCGTCGAGCAGGATCAGCTTCGGCTTCGAGGCCAGCGCCTTGGCGAATTCCAGCCGCTTGCGGTCGATCAGCGGCAACGCGCCGGCGAGCTTGTCGGCCTTGGCGTCGAGCCCGGTCCGCTGCAACACCTCCATGGTCCAGTTCGACGCTGCCTCGCCATACAGGCCCGCGCCATAGGATGCGGCGACCAGCGCGTTCTCATAGACCGACAGATGCGGAAACGGCTGCGGAATCTGGAACGCCCGCCCGAGCCCCATTCGTGCCCTTTGGTGCGGCGGTAGCCCTGTGATCTCCTTGTCGTCCAGCATGATCGAACCACCGTCGGTCGTGAGCAGGCCGACGATCAGGTTCAACAGCGAGCTCTTGCCGGCGCCGTTCGGGCCGATCACGCCAAGGCATTCGCCGCGCGCCAGCTCGAAGCTGACGCCGTCGGCGACCACGATCTCGCCAAAGCGCTTGGCCAGCTCGCTGACGCGCAGAAGCGGTGGACGATCGCTGATGGGAATCGGCACGATCAGTGTCTCCACAAACTCGTCATGCCCGGGCTCGTCCCGGTCATCCACGTCTTCATGTCCGCGCAAAGAAACACGTGGATGGCCGGGACAAGCCCGGCCATGACGGTGTCCAGGAGCCCGTTCATTCCAAGCAAGACAGAAGTGCGCAGAAGCGGCGCCATCTCAGGCGAGCTTCGACAACAGCTGGAGATCGGCCTGCTTCGGGATGAACGGCGCGGTGCCGTTGTGCACGATCAGGAGCTCGTATTTCGACTTGCCGCCCTTGGTCTTGCGCCATTGCCCGCCGGACAGCGAGGTCACCGCGACGTTCTTGATCGGGCTGTCCTTGAACTTGACGCGGCCGACCACGGTCTCCATGTCGAGGCCCGCGATCGCATCGCGCAGCGAATTCTTGTCCTTGGGATCGCTGTTCTGCAACGCCGCCAGCCCGACCTCCCACAACGCATGGGCGTAACCGATCGGCTGGGTCCATTGCTTGCCGGTGGTCTTCTCCCATTCGGCCGCGAGTTCGGCGGCGCTCTGTCCGGTCAGCGACGATTTGAACGGATAGGCCGGCGTCCACCACACCTCGGTCGACATGCCGTCGCCGCGATCGCCCAGCGCGTTCACCGCTGCCGGGAACAGGAAGGCCGCGGCCACCGTGCAGATCTGGGGCTTGAAGCCAGCCTGCGCGGCCTGGTTCCACAGCGTCACCCAGTGATTGCTGAAGGTGAAGCCGGAGACGATGTCGACGCCATTGTTCTTGAACAGCGCGATCTGGTTGGTGAAATCGTCGGTTGCGATCTGGAATTTGCCGGCCGAGAATTCCTGATAGCCGGCCGCCGAGATGCCCGCCGGCAGCCCGAGCTTCGGATCGGAGAACGCCTGGCCCGGCGGATTGTCGATATAGAGCGTGCCGACCTTCTTGTTGGTCTCGACCGACTGCCACATGCCGAGGAAATTTCGCGCGACGTCGTCGGCACCCCAGAAGAAGTGGTAGCTGTAGGGGAAACCCTTGTCCGGCGTCGACTTCCGCGGGAACATCCAGCCCTGCCACGGCACCTGGGTCGAGATCGTGGGAATGCCGCGGGCGTCGGCGAGCTCCTGCACCGGCGGCTGGGCGTCGCCGTCCTCGATCAGGATCAGGTCGCATTTTTCACGGAGCACCAATTCACTCGCGATCACCGACGAACGGTTCGGATCGGACTGGTTGTCCTTGAACACCAGCTCGACCTGATAGGTCTTGCCGCCGATCTTCAGACCGTCCTTCAGCCGCGCCTTGATGCGCTCATGGATCCAGGGATCGGGCTCGGCGAATTGCGCGCGGACGCCGGACAGGCACCCGACCCAGCCGATCTTGATGGTGTTGCCGGCGGCACGCGCGACGTTGACCAGCGGCACGTTCATCGCCGATGCGAGGCCAGTGGCGCCGGCCGCCTTCAGCAGCGTGCGCCGGTCGAGCCGGCCGGATGTCTTGTCATTTTTTATCTCAGTCATGTCCCTCTCCCTCCATAACCAATGATGAAATCATTCGACCGCGGACTTACGCCGCGGATCTCTGAATAGCTGCGCGGCTGACCGCCGCGAATTTGCACAATGTGTTCTCGATGATCTCGCGCGGGATGCCGCGCACGATGAAGACGAGCCGCGAGCGCCGGTCGGCCGACGGCCAGCCCTGCAACGTGATCGGCGGATGGAACACGTGCTGCACGCCATGCACCACGACAGGTGCATCCGGCGCGTCGGCGACATGCACGATCGCCTTGAAGCGCAGCAGGTCTTCGCCCTTCAGCGCCGCGACATAGTCGAGCCAGCGCGCGAACGCTTCGCGCTCGATCGGCTGGTCGATGATCAGGCTGTAGGACGATACACCCGCGTCGTGCGCATGGTGGCTGTGGTGGCCGCAATCATCGCCGTCGCAATGGTGCTCCGCATGATCGTGCGGCGCATTCGCCGCTTGCGACGCCAGGTCGAACCAGCGCACCACGTCGGCGGAGCGGGCCGCCGGATCGAACAGCCCGGCATCGAGCACCTTTGCCGGATCGACCATCCCGTCCCACACGCGATGACGCACCGCGACCGGATTGATCGCGGCAAGACGCGCCTCGAGCCGCGCCAGCGCGTCGTCGGCGGCCAGATCGGTCTTGGTCACCAGCAGCCGGTCAGCGACCGCGATCTGCCTGACGGCCTCGTCATGGGCTGCAAGGGTGTGCGCGCCATTGACGGCATCGACGGTCGCGACCACGCCGTCGATCCGGTAGCGGCCGACGACATCGGGCGCCGTCATCAGCGTATGCAGTACCGGCACCGGATCGGCGAGCCCGGTGGTCTCGACCAGCACACGGTGGAACGGCGGCATCGTGCCGGCGGAGCGACGCGCGGCGAGATCGGCCAGCGTCTCGATCAGATCCTCGCGTACCGAGCAGCAGATGCAGCCATTGTCGAGCAGCGCCAGCCGGTCCTCGCTGCTCTCGACCAGCAGATGATCCAACGCCACCTCGCCGAACTCGTTGATGATGGCGACAACGCCATTGAGCTCCTTCTGGCGCAGCAGATGGTTCAGCACCGTGGTCTTGCCGCTGCCGAGGAAGCCGGTCAGCACCGTGACCGGGATCTGGTCCACAGTCATCATCATGCACCCCGCTCGTAGACCTTGCGGCCTTCGAAGAAGGTCATCTCGACCCGCGTATCGGCCAGTTGGTCCGACGGGATGTCGAAGATCATCTGGTCAAGCACGATCAGATCGGCCGACTTGCCGACCTCGATCGAGCCGATCGACTGGCCGAGGCCGGCCGCGCGCGCGGCGTCGATGGTGTAGATGTCGATCACGGTGGCGAGATCGAGCGCCTGCTCCGCCCACAGCGACTTGCCGGGAAAGTCCCCCGTCGGGTTTTGCCGTGTCACCATGCCCTCGATGCCCTGCCAGGGATCGGGGATCGGGATGACAGGCCAGTCCGAACCGCCCGCCATCAACGCGCCGGCCTCCTTGAGGTCCTTGTTCGGCCAGAAGCGCTGCGCGCGCTCCTCACCCATCGCGGCCTTGTGCGCCTCGAGGAAGATGGTCGGATACCAGATGATCGGCGACAGATCGGCGGCAACGCCGAGCTCGGCGAAGCGCTTGATGTCGTCGGGCGCGATGTAGCTCGCATGCGCGATCTGGTGCACCAGATCGGTCGCCCCGTTGAAGCTGCGCACCACGTCGATGGCATCGAGTGCCTGCGTCACCGCGGCATCGCCAGCGCAATGGATCTTGGCGGCAAGGCCGAGCTTCTCGCATCGTCCGAGCCAGCGGATCAGGTCCGGCACCGTCAGCATGGTCGCGCCGCGGAAGCAGCAGCCACGCACGGGATCGGCCAGATAAGGCTCGTGGAAGGCGGCGGTCTTGGCACCCGGCACGCCGTCGAGGAATACCTTGACATAATCAGGCTTCACATGGGCGCCGCGATACTGCTCGCGCAGCGCAAACAGCTCCTCGCCGGCCTTGCCGAACATGAAGCCCGGTTCGACCACCGGCATCGCACAGACCGCCCAGGCGGTGAGCTCGCCCCGATCGTCGAGCCCCTTCAGCGCGGCCATGATCGGCTGCATGCTGGCAGCATCGATGAAGGCGGTGACACCGTAGGTGTTGAGCACCGAGATCGAGCGCGCCACCGCGGCGCGGTCCATCTCCGCTGTGTAGTGACCGGACGCCGCCAGCGCCCGCTCCACCAGCCCCGAGGCGGCCTCGATCATGATCCCAGTCAGCGTCCCGGTCTTGAGGTCACGGCCGATCTCGCCGTCGGTCGGGTCGTCGGAATCGGCCTGCACGCCGGCGAGCCGCAGCGCCGCCGAGCTTGCCCAGCGGTTGTGATAGGTGTCGTCGCGCAACACGACCGGATGACCGAGGCATGCCGCATCGAGCAGCGCGCAGGACTCCGCGGTGTTCATCTCGTTCAGCAGATTGTTGCCGAACTGGCCACCGACGATCCAGGCGCCCGGCGCAGCCGCCGACGCCGCCTTGTGCAGGGTCTCGGCAATCCTTGGAATGCTGTCGGCGTTGGAGAAGCGCAGTTCGTAGAGATCGGCCTGCCCGCCCATCATGATGTGATTGTGGATGTCGACGATCCCCGGCATCGCCATCCGGCCGCCGAGATCGACGGTCGCCGTCGCCTCGCCGATCAGCGACGCGACGTCGCGCTCCTCGCCCACGGCGACGAACCGGCCGCCCTTGATCGCCGCGCATGTCGCCCAGGGCTGGCCACGGTTCGAGGTGTAGATCCGGCCGTTGCGGAAGACCGTGTCGGCGAATGTCCTGCTCATGCGGATCAACTTCTCGATTGGAAATACCTGGAGCGATCAGCCTTTCGCCGTGCGGTGCACAACGCCGAACCGCGCACGACGCCAGCGTGACGCCAAAGGTTCGGCATGTCGGCATCGGGAACAATCCACCATCCGGTGGATGCTCCCGCCGCCTCCCTGCAAGCGCAGGACTATTGCGTATTGCCTGCCCCCGCAGGGGCGCACTTCCAAAATATCGAAAACAACCCCATGCAAAGCAGCCGGCGGCGTGCCGGCACCCGGTACGCGACTTGACACGTCTGGCAAATCGGTGATACTATTCTATTAATCCGAATTCTGCGTCGCGCGTTAGAATCCCAGCGCCAGCCCGTCCTTGCGGTGGTCGGAGGCTCCGAACAGCACGCCCCTCGCATGATCGATGCGGATTGCCTGGCAGCCGCCGATCGGCTCCTCCGAGAAGCGCGCATCATGGCCGCGGGCGCGAAGGTCGTCGCGCACATCAGGCGAAATCGTCGTCTCCAGCGACAGCACGCCATCGAAGGCAAAGGAGCGCGGCGCTTCCGCCGCCGCCGGGATATCCATCTTCATGTCGAAGATGTTCGACAGTAGGTTAGCGTGTCCCGCAGCCTGATAGTGCCCACCCATCACCCCGAACGACATCACAGTCTTGCCATCCTTGCGCAGCAGCCCGGGGATGATGGTGTGCATCGGCCGCTTGCGCGGCCCGAGCGAATTCGGGTGTCCAGGCCTGGCACGGAAGCTCCACCCGCGGTTGTGCAACAGGATGCCCGATTTCGGCGCATAGATGCCGCTGCCGAACGGATAGAACAGCGAGTTGATCAGCGACACCGCATTGAGGTCGCGGTCGACCACCGTGACATAGACGGTGTCGCGGTGCTCGATGTCGTCCCAGATGGCGGGCGCCGAGGCGCTGTTCATGTCGATCTTGCTGCGGATCCTTCCGATGTAGCCATCGGCAAGGAAAGCGGCAGGATCGACGGCGCCGGTGGCGGGATCGCAGAAGAAGGCGTCGCGCGCGCGGTAAGCGGCCTTGGTCGCCTCAGCCAGCAGATGGATGCGATCGGCCTGTGCGAGCGCGCCGACGTCGAAGCCTGCGAGCGTGCGCAGGATCATCAGCGCGGCGAGGCCCTGCCCGTTCGGCGGGCACTCGACCACGTCGTGGTCATGGTAATGCGCCGAGATCGGCTGCACGTAATCGGAGGTCTGCACGGCGAAATCCTCGCTGCTGTGTGCCCCGCCGAGGCCGCGCAGGATATCGACCATCTCGTCGGCGGCCTCGCCCACATAGAACGCCTCGCGCCCGTGTTGCGCGATCCGGCGCAAGGTACGGCCGAGCGCAGGTTGCGAGCGTACATCGCCAATGTCGGGCGTCTTTCCGCCGGGAAGGAACTGCGCGGCCGCATTGCCGTCGATCTCGATCCGCGCCCGGAAGCGGCGCCAATCCTCGGCGACCCGCGGCGTGACACAGAAGCCCTGCTCGGCGGCCGAGATCGCCGGCCGGAAGATCTCCTCCAACGACTTGCTGCCGTGATCGGCGACCAGCCTGCACCAGGCATCGATCGCGCCCGGCACGGTCACCGCCTCGGGCGCGGTCGGCGGAATGTCGCGGGCGTCGCTTGCGGAGAATTTCCCGGCGTCGGTGCCGGCAGGCGTGCGGCCGGAGCCGTTCAGCGCGATCGGTGCGCCGGCCTTCGGCGAATACAGCGCGAAGCAGTCGCCGCCGATCCCGGTCATCTGCGGCTCGACCACGCCCTGCACCGCGACCGCCGCCACCGCGGCATCGACGGCATTGCCACCGGCTTTCAGCATCTCGACCGCGGCGAGCGTCGCCTGCGGGTGCGAGGTCGCCGCCATGCCACGTTCCGCAACCGCCACCGAACGGCCGATGACCATGAAATCACGCATCTCGCTTCCTCAGATGTTGTGAGCGGCAGCCGCTCGCCAACATTGTCGAAAACGACACCGGTCCTCGCGGAACTCTCGGCTTGCGCGGGCGGCAGCAGCAATCCACCGTAAGGTGGATCAAGCGGACAAATCATGTCGCGAGAGTATGGGACCTGTGACTTAGAGGCCGCGCCACACACTCGGTGTCGTCCTGGCGAAAGCCAGGACCATCACCCCAAATAGCAATTGCGGTGCGACGCTGGAGCCACAACCCCGTTCACAATCAACGGCGGTGGCTATGGGTCCTGGCTTTCGCCAGGACGACGCCTGGAAGGCACCTAGAGCGCGACACGTTCGCCCTAGTGCGGGCGCGACATCATCGCCACGACGGCCGAGCGGGTCTCGACGCCGAGCTTCTCGAAGATGTGGATCAGGTGCGTCTTCACCGTTGCGAGCCCGATGTTCAGGCACTCGCCGATCTCGCGGTTGGTCCGGCCGCAGCACAACAGCTCGACGACTTCCATCTCGCGCGAGGTCAGGCCGTAGCGTGCCGGCTCGTCGGTGTTCGACAGGCGGCTGGTCAGGTTGAACTCGAGATAGTCGTGGATCTTCTCGGCGATGTGCATGGAGCCGTCGGGGATCGCACAGCCCGGCGCCCAGAGCACGCTCATTCCGGCGACGATCCGGTCGTTGCGGCGGAAGAAGAATTCGATCATGTCGGCGACGCCGCATTGGCCGGCGAAGGCACGGTAGGTCGCCGCCTCCTGGGTCGCGCACTGGCTGAGGGCGACGCTCAGCCGGGCGATCGGCCGGTTGCTCGCGGAGCGAGGATGCAGCGGATCGAGCCGGTTCATGCCGGCAAGATACTGGTCGTGGAAACTCGGCGGGACGTTGCTGGAGAGCACGAAGCGGTTCAGCGTCAGGCTGCCATCGACCTCGTAGAACGCGGTCGCAGACCCTTCGAGAATTCCTCGCGCGAACTGAATGGCCTGCGTGGTTGCCGGATCCGGTCGGCCCAGAAGCGCGATCATGACCTACCTCCCGATGTTTCCCGATGGCGAACGTCTGCGCGTCGCATGCCCGTCACGCTGGGGCAGACGCTGGGCATAGTCAAGCAAATTGCGGGCCAAGCCGGCGCAGCGCCCACGCCAGACGCGGTTACGCCGGGGTAACCCGACGGCCCCCTCCACCATCCGGTTGATTGCGAGCGGCGCGGCGCATGCGGAACTTTCAGACATCTTCCGATATCATTGCTGGATCAAGAATGAATTCGCGTCGCATCATGGCTGCCTTCCCCTCGGCCGCCGACCAACAAGTCACGCTCGCCAACTGGCGTCAGCATCCGTTCAGCGAGTGGGGATTTCGTAACGTCCGCGAGCTGCTGCCGACCGCAAACATCGCACGCGCCCAGACGCCGGCGCCGCTGTCCTTTGCACAGCGCCATCTCGACGACATCGGCTTCGCCGACCCGCACGGAAAGACGATCGGCGTCGGTCAGGCGCTGCGCGCCAGCCATACCGACGGCATCGTGGTGTCGCATCGCGGACAGGTCGTGTTCGAATGGTATGCGCACGGCCTGACGCCGGACACGCCGCACCTCATCTTCTCCGTCAGCAAGTCGGTCGCCGGAACGCTTGGCGGCATCCTGGCCGATCGCAGCATGCTCGATCCCGACGCGCCGGTGACGCGCTACATCCCCGAGATGGAAGGATCGGTCTATGGCGGCGCCTGCACGGTGCGGCATCTGCTCGACATGAGCGTGGGCATCCGGTTCGACGAGGACTACATGTCGCGCGACGGCGACGTCATGAACTACCGCCGCTCGACCGGTTGGGAGCCGCCGGATCCAACCATTCCGCCGACCAATTTGCGCGACTATCTGCGCACCCTGCGGCCAAACGGCGCGCCGCACGGCGAGACCTTCCACTACGTCTCGACCAACACCGACGTGCTCGGCTGGGTCTATGAGCGTGCCTGCGGCATGTCCTACGCGAAGATCCTCACGCAATATCTGTGGCAGCCGATGGGCGCCGAGCACGACGCCTACATCACGGTCGATTCCCGCGGTGCCGCGCGCGTCGCCGGCGGCATCTGCGCGACGCTGCGTGACCTCGCCCGGTTCGGCGAGATGATGCGCAACCACGGCATCAGCAACGGACGCCAGGTGGTGCCGGGCTGGTGGGTCGACGACATCAGGCAGAACGGCAATGCGGAGGCGTGGTCGCGCGGCGACCTGACCAAGGTGTTCCCGAACGGCAATTACCGCAACAAATGGTACACGCTCGACCGGCGCGAGACTCCGTTTGCGGCCGTCGGCATCCATGGCCAATGGATCTACATCGATCCGACGCACGAGACGGTGATCGCGCGCGTCTCCTCGCAGCCGCTGCCGATGGATCTCGATCTCGATCATATGTGGATGCGCGGCTATCGCGCGATCGCGGCCAGGCTCGCGGGCGAGGCCTGAGCCGGTTGCGACAGGGGGACATCATGGGACCATCGATCAACCGCCGCCGCCTGTTGCAGGTTGGCGCCGGCGCGAGCCTCGGCCTTGCGGTGCCAAGTCTTGCGATGCCAGGCATCGCGCGGGCCAGCACGAAGACCATCACGGCCGTCATGCACGCGCCGCTGCGTGCCACCGATCCGATCATGACGACGGCGTGGACCGCCCGCAACCACGGCTACATGATCTACGACACGCTGTTCTCGACCAATTCGAAATTCGAGATCAAGCCGCAGATGGTCGAGGCCTGGGAGGCCTCCGCCGACAGCCTTACCTACACATTCCGGCTGCGGCCCGGCCTCAAATTCCACGACGGCAGCGCTGTGACCTCGGCCGACGTGATCCCTTCGCTGCAACGCTGGGCAAAACGCGATTCGATGGGCCAGAAGCTGTTCGAATTCGTCGCCGAGCTGAAGCCGGTCGATGAACGAACCTTCCGCATGGTGCTGAAGGAGCCATGCGGCTTCGTGCTGGCGGCACTCGGCAAGCCGACCGCCAACGTGCCGTTCATCGTACCGGCGCGGATTGCCGCGACGGCCGCCGACCAGGCCATCACGGACCACGTCGGCTCCGGGCCGTTCCGCTTCGTCACCTCGGAATTCCAGCCCGGCGTGAAGGCGGCTTACGAGAGAAACCCTGACTACGTCTCGCGCGACGAGCCATCGGACGGCACCGGCGGCGGCAAGGTCGTGAAGATCGGCCGCTACGAATGGATCAGCGTGCCGGACTTCCAGATCGCGACCAACGCGCTGATCAACGACGAGATCGACTATTTCGAGGTGCCGCCACACGACCATCATCCGTTACTGGCGCGGGCCTCGAATGTCGAGTTGACCGATTACAACACGCTGGGCTTCTCCGGCATGTGCCGGATGAACTGGCTGGTGCCGCCGTTCGACCGGCCGGAAATCCGCCAGGCCGTGCTGCACGCGGTGAACCAGAAGGACTGGCTCGACACCCAGATCGGCAACCCCGACTACTACAAGATCACCCCGGCGATCTTCATCGCCGGCACGCCGTTCGAGAGCACGATCGGCTGGTCGACCAGGGCCGACACCGCGAAGGCCAGGGAGCTGCTCAAGCAGGGCGGCTACAAGGGCGAGCCAATCACGATCCTGCACGCGACCGACGCCCCGATCATCACCGCGCTCGGCACGGTCACCGCCGAGGCGCTGCGTTCGATCGGCATGAACGTCAACCTGCTGGCGATGGATTGGGGATCGGTGGTGGCACGGCGCGCCAAGCAATCGATGCCAGCCGAGGGCGGCTGGTCGCTTTACCATTCGACCTGGGCCAGCGCGGACCTGATCAATCCGATCGGCAATGCCTGCGTCAACGGCAAGGGCAAGAATGGCGGCTTCTTCGGCTGGGTCGAGGATGCCGAGCTGGAGCGGCTGCGCGACGGCTTTTCCCGCGCCGCGGCGCCGACGGACCAGAAGGCGCTCGCCGACAAGATCCAGGCGCGCGCCTATGAGGTGGTGACCCACGTCCCGACCGGGCAGTACAACCAGCCGGCGGCGACGCGGAAGGTGCTGAAGGACATCGTCCGCGCGCCGGTGCCGCTGTTCTGGAACGTCGACAAGACCGGCTGATGGCGCGCTGCCACGCTCCACGTGAGCACGATTCTCTCTGAGAGCCGGTTAGCACCTGTCCGGATCATGCTTCAGTTCACAACCTGACGGCGTTCTTCCGGCGTCAGCTTCTTCATCTGCTCCGCGCTCAATTGGCCGTCGCCGATCAACTGGAACGCGCTGTTCGGGTCGTACTGGCTCTGCTTGTCGTTGCCGCGCCGCTTCGGCTCCTCGCTGCCATCACCGCCGCCATAGCCGAGCACTTCGACGATGATCACGGATGGCTGGTCATTGGTGCGCGGCGGCGGCGCGGCCGCCTGCTGGGCCGCGGCGCCGGCGGTGTTCGATGCTTCGCTCAACGCGCCGATGTTGGGCGCCTGGACCACCGGCACGCCGATCACGCCGCCTTGTGCCTGGATGTTGGCGGCGTTGACGATATGCAGCGCCGCGATGTTGACGAAACTCGACGCGCGGATGCCGGCTTCGCCCGCATCGACGGTGCCGAGCGGCGCGATCAGATCGACCGTCCCGCGCGGCACTTCCGGGATCGGTTGCAAGGTTGCGATGCCAGCGCCGCTCGACGGCACCACCGGCGATATCGTGACATTGCCGTAGCTGTCATAGGCGCGCTTCGGCGGCGTATAGATCACGGTGGTCTTGGCTCCGCGGCCGGCGTTGATATCGCCCTCCGCCGACCAGATCATGATGTTGCCGCCGAACGTCGTCATGATGCGCGACAGGCCCATCAACACGCTGTTCTGCGAATAGATCTGGATGTTGCCCGCGCCTTGCGTGATCAGGCCCGCGTCGGCGCCCGGCACCAATCCTTCGGTGCCGATCGTGACGCCGCCGCCGGGGGTCAGGAACTGGATGTCGCCGCCGAAATCGGTGTGCACGAAGCCGCTTTGAATCTTGTAGTTCGCCGCGCCCGGCGTGCCGGATGCCGCGGTGAAGATCGTGATGTCGCCGCGATAGGCGTCATCATGCGGGAACAGCGCCGCGATCGCCTCGCGGCCGCGCAGATAGGAACCGGTGCGCGGACCACCGACCTCGTTGTACTCGCGGCCACCTGCGGTCAATTCGGCATAGTAGACCTGCCGCAGGAAGATGCGCTGCTGCTCGCCCGGAAGCGCCAGGAAGTAACCGAGCGCATCGGCCTTGGCGCCGGCATAGCCGAAGCGTTGCGTAAGCCAGTCGTAGAGCTCGTCCCCATAGGTCTTGGCGACCTTGCCGGGCTGGTCGGCGAGCGGCCCGGCGCCGGCGAGATTGTTCGGATCGAGATACAGCCTGGCAAAGGCTGACCAATCCACCTGCCCGACGCCAACCTCGCCCGCGCCAACGCCGGCCTGCATGACGACGCCCGCGCCAGGGCGGCTGTCCCCTGCCGCGAGAGCTCCGATGCTTTCGACCGTGGCCGTGGACCCCTGATAGATGTTCCTGCCCGCCGTGATTTCGAGCGTGCCCGGCCCGGCGATCGCCCATCCTTGCTTCGCCGCAAGTTGGAGCCCTGGCCAACCGGCATAGATGATGCTGCCGCCCGCCGCGATGGTCGACACGTCGTTTTGATCGCTGTGCAGGATCAGGCCCATCGTATCGACGATGTCACCGCCCGCCAGCATCCGCAGCGGCCTGGCCGCCTGATACGACACGATATTGATGGTGGTACCGGCAACGATCTGTTTGTTTGTCAGGATCTCGCCATAGGTGATGCCCGTGATATCGCCGTTCACTGCATAGATGCGCGACGGATCGCTTTGGGCCGGTACGGCCCTGTCCTTTACCGTGTTTGCGTCGAAGACGAAGGGCTGTCCGCCGTCCGCGTAAGTGTAGACGTTCTGCGCACCGTTGACCTGGTCGGTTATCGCCTTGGGGTCGCCCCAATAGTTGGAGTTGGTCACATTCATTCCATCGGTCAAGGTTGCCCAGCCCGGCTTGAACGGTGTCGCCAGACCCGACGTCGGAGTCGTCAGAAGGCCGGTCTCCTGCATGTTGCCGAAGATCGATCCTTGCGCGAGAACCTCGAACGAGCCGCTCGATGACGGCAGCAGGAATCCTCCGCCGAGGCCGTAGATACTTCCGTTCGCGGCGACCGCATGCACGATCGACGGCAGGAAGTGGGAGGAACGCGGGCCGCTGCCCGGCGAGAGCGAACCACCGGCCGCGAACATGTCGAGCGCGGTGGTCCCGGTCCATAGCGAGAACCAGCTCGCGGCGGAGCCGCCATTGTCCACGGCGGTCAAGCCGGTGACACCGACACGGCCGGGATCGAGAATCGTTCCCACAGCGAGATCGCCGCGCGCGCGGATGTCGATCACGCTGTCGCCCGGCGCGAAGTCTCCGCCCGCGAGCGTCGTCATCGAATACGGCGTCAACGGATTGATCGGCCGCGGATCCGAGCCGCCGTCGTTACGGACGTTCGACGCGGTCAGGCTGCCGAAGTCTCCCGTTGCGATATCCGTGCGTCCGCGCAGATTGACGAACTGATTGCCGCCGGTGCCGATATCGCCGGCCTTCACCGACAGCGAACCGCCGCCGGTCTGCGCGAGGCTGCCATCGGCCATCACACGGCCGCTGCCGCCGACGGCGATGACCACGCCACGGCCTGCATCGCCCACCGTGCCTCCCGCTTGCACCGTCACATTGCCGCCGCCAAGCGCGCCGAGGCCGGAGAACGCGGACAGTCCCAACGACAACCTGCTTGGATCCTGGATCTGATCGACCGTATAGCTGCCGAAATTGATGCCCCAGGCGGTCCGCTGATCGATCTCCGAACCACCCTGGCGCCACAGCCAGGATCCGATCGCGGTAGTTCTGCCCAGCAGTGCACCCCTGACATCACCTTGCGCGACCAGAACGAAATCGCCGCCATGCTCGGGGTAGTACATCCGCTCCGCGCCGAGCGTCGCCTGATAGTTGGCGTTCGCCGAACCCAGCATCGCGCCATCGGGCAATCTGCCCCGATCGAGGTTATAGGGATCGTTGGCCGCGGTCCCGGTCTCCTTGATGGCGGTGCCGGCGGTATAGACCCCGAATGCGGACTGCTGGTCGTAACTGCCGCCAGCGAGAATCTCGAGGTCGCCCGTTCCGGTGCGCACGACGCTGACGCCTGGCGTCGTCGGCTTGTTGATGGTGACGCTGAAGGGATCGTTCAGCACCACGTTGCCGGAACCGGCCAGCGCGTCGGCCGTCTGCAACGTGCGGCCGTCGGCACTCGCAAGGTCGGCGCCGCCGACCAGCCGCATCGACCAGGACTGCATCCCCGGTGCGAGCATCGGTGCGATCGCCCAGATCTGGCGATCGCCCGGTCCGGTCAACATGCTGACGACCGTTCCCTGCGGCAACACGAATCCAACCGGAAGATCGACGTCTTGCCGGAACGTGTAGCCTCTGAACAGCGTCAAGTCGGTGTTGGGCGGAAGCTTCATCGGCACGAAGAAGATTCCCGATCCAAGGAGCCGGTTCGCGCCAGCACCGTCGAAATAGACACCGGCACTGATCTTGCTGCCGGCCGGCCAGGTCACCGTGCCCTCGAGCAGCTCGCCATCCCGGTAGAGCACGCTGCCGTCCGGACCGTAGATATTCCCGCCTCTCAGCGTCGGCTTGATGGTCAGGTTCAGGGTTATCTTGAACTGTTGTGACAATACGACATCGACAGGCAGCGGATGGTCGCTGCTGGGCGTGACGTTGATCCTGCGATCGAGCGCTGGGGCCGTGGCCGTGTACTCAAGCCACATGTTCACCTTGGCCGTTGCTGGAATCACCGACCCCGTACCGAGCGTCGTTCCACTGAGTTTGACGACGTAGCCACCGGCGCCCACCGTGGCGTTCTGCATCAGCGTTTCGACCGCGTCCGGCGACGCGGCTGGCGGTGCGAAGCCGTCGGTGATGCTGCCGTTGATCTTGAGATCGTGGGCGGCGCGGACGACGAGCACGCCCGGTTCGCCGGAGCCGCGCACCGCCGGATCGGCATTCGGCCCATAGCGATAGCCGGAGAGATCGAGATCGCCCTTCGTCGAGAGAGCCCCGTCTGACGCAATGGTGACGCCCGGCCGCAGATGGTAGGCTGAGCCATAGGCCGCGAGCCCGGCCAGGCGGTTCTGTAAGTCGGCGTTCTGGAGCGCCGCGTTGATGAACGCCGTGCTGTCGTCATTCAGGCCATCGAGATAGGCCTGGTCGATCGCACTACCGTCCGGAAGGTCGTAGGTGCGGAACCCGTTCATCGCGATGCTGCTCGCACCGCGAATATTGAGCGGGCCGCGCGCGTCGATCGCGATGTCGTTGGCGCCCGCACCGTCTCCGCCGGTGCCGCCGCGGCGCGGCGCGTTCAGCTCAAGTTTGCCGCGTGCCACGCCATCCGGTGAAGTCATGTCGATGGTCGCGCCTGCGGCCAGCGTCATGGTGCCGCGCGTGGTCGTGAGCTCGACATGTGCGGTGTTGTCGGCCTCGATCGGCGCCCCGTAGCTGTCGGTCTGCAACACATTGCCATGAACATCGAGCACGGCATTCGAGGTGAGCGTTAGGTCGTCGCGCGCAGACAGGCGGATGGTGCCGGGCTTCGCCCCGCTCGCATCGATCCTGCCATCGACCGTGAGGCTGCCCTGATCGACTGAGATCGTCACGGTGCGTGCGTTGACGCCGTCACCGATGACGAGACTGCCCTGCCGCAGATCGAAGCCGCGGGCGCTGAAGAAACCGCCATCGTTGAGCTTGGCATTCAGCGCGGCGAAATCGCCGAAATTCTGCGCCGCGACCGCGAACTGGCCGCTGTCGTAATCGCCGGTCGAAGATCCCTTGAGCGTTCCGGCGAACGAAACCTGGCCGTGCGCTGCGTCGATCGCCCTGGCCGTGATCGAACCCGCGGCATTGCTGACGGCCGAGACGTCGATCACCGAACCCGCATTCTGGATGATGTTGCCGCTCGCCGAGCTCAGGATGAGATCGCCGCCCCAGCTGGACTTGGTGACATCGAAGAAGGCAATGCTGCGGCCCGAGAGGTCGAGGGTCGCGTTTGCGCCGAGCACGATGTCGTGCGTCGCATTCAGCGTCAGCTTGCCGGAAGGCAAGGCAAATGCGGTATCGACAAGGACGCTGTCGCCGGTGAAGGAGAGCGTGCCGCCGAGATCCGTCACACCGCGTGTGTCGGCGGGAGCGGCCCCCGCTACCCCGACCAGGCGTATCGCTGCGCCGGCGCTGACATCGAGCTTGGACCCGTTGCTGGCCGTGATCAGCGGGGTAGCGATGGTGAGCGCGCCGCCCTGCAAGATGCCGCTGCCGTCCTGGCTGAGCCCGACCTTCAGCGTGCCATTGCTGTTCGATGTGATGCTTCTCGCCGCCGTCAGCGTGACGTCAGAGAAGCCAAGCGCCAGACGGCCCAGGGTGGCGCCATCGGTCGTCTTGCTCAGCGAGGCGTCATAGCCGAACAGGATTTCGCTGGCGTCGATGGCGAGATGCCCCGCTCCCGTGCCGGGTCCGCTGGGCAGCACAGCGCCAGGCGCCTGGTTGCCGTAGGGGCTCGTGGTCGTGCCGCTGCCGGTACGGATGCCGTTCCAGACCAGCGTGTCGGCGGTGATGCTGGCAGTGTCGCCCGCGGCGCCGAGACCGTAGATGGCCGGTGTATTGAGCACGAATTTGAGAGAATCGGAGGAAGCGCCGCCCTGGCGCGTGATGTCGAGGTCGACACTGCCGATCAGATTGAAGGCGCCGCTCGCCGTGATGATGAGCTGCTCGAGCGCGGGCGTGCCGGCGGTCGTCGACGGCCGTAGCAGCTTGTCGAGCACGCTCTGGGTGAGATTCCAGCCGGTCGGCAAATGGCCTGCGGCCTGCGCCGCGGCAAGCGCGGCCTCGGTGCCGACATTGACCTGCGCCTGCGTGACGTTGAGGTAGCGCGCGCCGAAATTGACGTCGCCCATCGTGAGTCCGCCCGGGGCAGCGAGCACCACACTGCCGTCGGTCAGCAGCGAGGCACCGCTCGCAATGCTGATCTTGCCGGGTCCAACGGCATCCAGGAACTGGAACCAGCCATTGGCCACCGCGAGCACAGCGGGACTCTGGTCGGGATTCGCCGACGTGTAAGGTCCGATGTTGGAATAGACGTAACCGAGCGTCGAATCGACGAGGCTATTGCCCAGTCCGCGCGTATCGACCGTCGCGCCGCTGGCTATGTTGATGGTGTTGCCTACCAGGAACACCTGGCCCGCGCTGACAATCGTTCCATCGAGCAGATTGACGGAAGCGGTCGAGCTTCCGTCAAAATAGATCTTGGCGCCGGCTCCGGGATTGTCATCGGTGAAGTATGCGCTCGTGCCGCCCAACAGAAGCGTCGGCGCCTTGAAGGCATTGATATCGGCGCTCGAGATCGACACATGCCCCGCGATGGGCGTAACACCTGGCGCCGTGATGTCGAGCACGGCAGGCCCTGTCGTGGTGAACGACGGTCGGATGATCAGCGTGCCGTCAATGCCGCCTTTGGCGCCATCGAACAGTGCGGCGCCTGCGAAGGACAGCGGATTGCTGCCGTCGGACGACGGACGAAGGGTGATGTCGAGCACCTTGCCGTCCTCCGGCAAGCGAGGCCGGAAGCCGCCGAAGGTGGCGGCCTGCGCTCGCTCGAAGTCAGCATAGCTGGTCTCGTTGTACTGCGAATAGAGCCGTGCGGTCTGGCCGGACGTGAGGATCACGCGCGTCGGCAGCGCGTCCAGGATTCCAGTGTTGGCAACTCCGAGATAGCCCGATGTGACGACCGAACCGTTACCCGCCGTCACAGCCGGCGTCACGGTCGTTCCGGTCACGCCGAACTCGACCCGGTAGCCGCCAGGCACCAGCGCATAGCTCGAGGGCAGCAGCGTATAGGTGCCCGCCGGTACTCCCGGCACACCGGAGGGAAGCGTGATTTGCTGGCCGATCACCGGATCGCCGGCACCGTTGGTTGCGATCACCGGCGCGTATTTGTCCGCCGAACCAGGTACGATCGCATAGACCTTGTTGCCGGCAGCGCTATAGCTGTTGACCGGATTGGCGTTGACCAGCGCCGTCTTCAGCACATCGACCGAGCCGCCGCGGCCGGAGACGAAACCCGCGCCCGTGAGCGTGCCGCCGCCGGTCAGATCGATCACGGCCCCGACCTCGCCTATGAACGACGTGGCATTGATCGAAACGCCGCTGGCGATCTTTACGCTGCTTGTATGATCGTCATAGGACGCACTTGCAAGATTGTGCAGCGTGCCGTCCGCGCCTTGATAGGTGATGCTGTCCGAAGTGCCGCCAAATGGCATGATCAGGCCGGCCGCGCTCGCGGAGGTGATGCTGCCGCTGCGGAACGTGATGTTCGATTGGGCCAGGGTGTTGGCGAGCGATTGATAGTTGTTGAACCAGACACGGCCGAGCGGCGCCCGAACGACGCCGCCCTGATCGATGTTGGCGGCAATAAAGACGAGATCACCGAAGACCGATGCCGGGACCGCCGGCGTCTCGTCGTCATTGCGGCGGATGACGAGACGAGCATCGGAATCATAGACGCTGTTGTTCCCGCCTGGACGATTCCCGACCTTGATGATCGCGACGGCGCCGCTCAAGGGATAGATCTGGTCCGCGGTCAGCGCGAGATTCTCGACATCGAGCCCGCCATTGCCGAAGCGTATGTCGCCGCTGCTTTGCAACGTGACCTGATGAAAGCCACGGGCATCGAACGCAACGCTGATAGGCCGCCCAAGATCGACGGATCCACTGCCTTGTTTGCCGGTGGCACCGAACTGGACGTTGCCGTAGACGTCGACGAGGTCGCCTGCCACCGTGAAACTTCCGCCATCGGCCGGATTGCGGACATGAAGGTCGTTGATGCCGGGCGAATACCCGATCTGCGCCTGCGCCTTGGCCGCGTCGTAAACGCCATCCAGACGGACATAGGGCGCGGACAGGCGGATCGTGCTGTTTGGTGCGTCGGGCGCCGCGGCGATCACGCCGCTGGACAGGTGAAGGCTGCGCGACAGGCTGAGATCGACATTGCCGTCGAAGACGAGAAGATCGCGCGTGTACAGCGAAAGCGAACCGAAGCTGCCCTTCTCGACCTGGTCGACGCCGATCACCGTCCGCCCGAATTTCAGGGCCGGATCGGCCTCGCCGGGCGACAGATCGGCGCTCAAGCCGCTGCCCGGCGCGTACTGCACCAGCGTGATATCGCGCGACCGCTGGAATGCCTCGGGCAGATTGCCCGTGGCATAGGGCGCATTCGCGTTTGGCTGCCCGACGGCATAGCCGCGGCTCGACATGGTCAGATTCAGCGTGCCGCCGGAAGCGCCACTGCCGCCGGAAGCGGCGCGCAAGGTGCCGTCGAGCGCCATCCCGAAACTGGAATAGAGCGAGATCGCCCCGCCATCGCTCGCGGCGAGGGTCGGCACATAGCGATTGCCGTTGAGGACGTCGACGAGCGCGGCAGTCCCCGACGCATCGATCAGCGCGCCCGGGCGAACGATCACGAAGGCATCGCTGACCACGGGATAGCCGTCTGAATCGAGCGCCCCCGTGCCGCCGATCCGGATCGTGCCGCCATCCGGCACCGCCGCGTAGGACACCCCGCGCGCGTCGAGCGACACTGCATCACGCGCCGAGACATCGAGCACCGCGTCGTCGCCGATCCAGAACGAACGCGTCAGGCTGAATTCGCCATAGCCCATGTTGTACCGGTTGTCGCCGGGGGCGTCTTGCAGGCTCGTGATCAGGATGTTGCCGGCGGGTGCCGTGATCGTGCCGTCGATCACCGTTTGGCGATTGGCGTAGATCGAAACCGAGCGGCCCGGATCGACATTGATGGACGCGCCCTTCGCCAGCGTGAAATCGTGCAGGCTCGAGAACGTCACGTCGGCGCCGACACGCTGCGTGGCGCTGTACTTGAAGGGGTCGATCGTGAACCTGGGCGGCGTCCAGAGTTCCGCGGCATCTGCGACAGGGCTCCCGGTGGGCGCGGTGAAGCTGCCCTCGGTGAAACGATAGACCGGCACCGCGGCGTCCACGCGCGTGCCCTCGCCGATCTGGATGCCGGTGTTGCTGCTGATGTTGTAGGCCGTAAAGCCGGACTGGAAGATCGCGGGATCGAGCACCAGCGCATCGGCCACGGCTTCGCCGATCGCGATCTCCTGGCCCGCGTTCAAGGTCAACGTGCCGCCACCGGCAAAACCATAACCGCGAATCGTGCCATCGAGGATCAGCGGATTGGTGAAGAACTGCGTCCAGGCCAGATGCGAATAGTCATTGGCGATGAGGCTGACATTGCCGCCCTTGCCGCCGATCGTCTTGCCGGTCGACAGGATCGCGCCACCCGAGGACACATCGATGAGCGACCCGCTGGCGAGCGTGATGCCGCCGGTCGTCGACACGGTGAAGTTGCCGCCATCCAGATGCGCCTGACCGGAAGTATCGGCTCCGGTCAGTCCGTTGCTCCACAACCCGCTGAGATCAACGATGACCTTCTCGCCGATCGTGACCTGCGCCTTGCCGTTGGCGTCATTCAGCGCCCACCATTGCTCGTTCTGCCCCTGACCGAGCAACGCATGCATGAGATTGGTCAACGTCACGCTGCCGCCATGCGCCGTGACGTTTGCGTCGAGCTCGAGATGCGGCGCCGCGAAGGTCACCTGCGCGCCCGGGGCAAGCTCGAGCGGCGCATCGACCACGATCTGCTTGCTGCTCGCAACGTTGAGCCCACCCAGCTTGGCGGCATTGAGTGCGTCCGAATTGAACAGCGCCGTCCCGATCCGGTCGTCGGGCAACGCCGACGAGGCATTCAGCGTGTCGGTGATCCCGGCCGTTCGGCCGAACACGACCCGCGCGTCGGATGCGGCGGTGAGGCCGATTCCCGAATAGCCGCCGAGCGCGAGCTTGCCCTGGAGCGGCGCGACATTCTGAGACAGCTTGTAGCCGTCGGCGATGCCGTCCGGCCGCTCCGTGGTCTGGCGTGAACCGGTGACGACATCCGCGAGGATGTCCGCTTCGAACACCGCCGTCGGCGTCGACAGCACCAGAGACCCGGCGTCGCGACCGATGGTGTAGCCGTCCTCCCAGCGGCTCGTCAGCCGGCCCTTGCCGAACGGATTGGCCCAGACTTCGGTCAGATTCGGCGCAACCTTGCCGCCGAGCTTGTGCTCGCGGATGAATCCGGCGCCAAGACCGTAATACGTCGTATCGGCGCGTGCCTGCCCGATGCTGTAGAGGCGGCCGTCCGCGCCCAGCAGATTGGAGGTGAGGACATAACCGCCCTGATAGCTGAGCGAGCCGCCGGAGACGTCGAACACCGCCCCTTTCTGCGCGACGACCTCCGGCCCGGCCAGCGTGACGGTGCCGCCGACCGCGGCCCATTCGCCGATCCGGTGAGCGCTGTTGGCGAGATAGCCGGAGACCTCGAGCAGGCCGCCCGGCGTATAGTAGCGGTCGGTCGCATAGCCACCGCTGCCTGCCGGCACCAACACCAGGTCGCGCGCGTCGATCCAGATATCCGCGTTCTTCAGGTAGTCCGCATCACGGTTGCCGGGCGAGTCGCGCAGCTCATTGCCTTGCACGTTGATCAGCAGGTTGTTGGACGACATCGGCAGCAGCACGCCGCGCACGCCCGAGACGTCGATGACCGATCCGCTCTCGGCGAAGACGCGATGGCTGGCGCTGACCGCCACCTGGCCACCTTGCGCCTGCGTGATCGAGCTGTCCTTGAAGGTGACGGTGCCGCCGCTGACGATCTCGATCCGTCCCTGGTCGAGCCGGTCGGACAGCTGCGAAAGGTTGTCGAACTGGGCGTTGGCAACCGGAGCATGGGTGAACGCCGTGGAATCGGCGACCAACTGGCTGCGCTGGCTGTCGAGCGCGGTCTCGCTGCTGTCGAGCTCGGGCAGGATCGTGGTCAGGCTGCCGCTGCCGAGCGTGATGCTGCCGGCCGCATCGGAAGCTGCGTTCAACAGGTGGATCGTGCCGCGGGTGTTGACCGAGCTGGTGGCGACCAGCACCCCGTCCTGGGCGATGCTGCGGCCCGCCAGCGTGATGTCGCCCTGCTGGGCGAAGATCAGGCCGGAATTGCCGACCGCCGCGATCGCATCGCGCACGATCGGCGAGATTTCGTTGCCGCGCGTGGTCGAGGCCTGGTTGGCGTCGGTGCTGTAACCCGGCCGCAGCAGAAAGTCGTTACCGGCGGCAAGTTGCACCTGGCCCCGCGGCGCGCTGATCGAGCCGGCATTGCTGACCTCGGTGCCCATCAGCAGGACGAAGCCGCCGCCCTGCGTCACCGACGACGGCGCGTTGGTCGAGATCAGCGCACCGGCCTCGACCCTGACGGCACCGCGCGCGCCGGTGAAGCTCGGCACGTATTGGCCGCCGGCCTGCTGCGCGTAGATGCCGTTGGTGAGGAACTGGGTATCGGTGATGCCAGCGCTCGAGGCGATCAGCGAGCCGACATTCACCTGGCTCGCGCCGCCGAAGATGATGCCGTTCTGGTTGATCACATAGACCGAGCCGTCGGCCTTAATATTGCCGAGGATCTGGCTCGGCGCCGTGCTGCCGGCCACGCGGTTGAGCGCGACCCAATTGGCATTGCCTTGCTGGTCGAAGGTCAGCGTGGTGCGTGCGCCGACGTTGAACGAATTCCAGTTGAGGATCGCCTGCGCCCGGGTTTGCCGGATGCCGACCTGGGTCTGGCCTGTGGCATCGATCGCCTGCGTCGGCGCGTTCGCGCCCTGCCATCCCTGCGCCGCCTGCAGTCCGCCGGGCGCAAGGCCGTTGGGGACCGCGACCTGCGGCAGCGTCACCGAACGCTGCGAGGCCTGCGCCGCGCTGCGCGCTGCATTCTGCAAGCCCTGCATCGCCTGGATGGCGCGCGTCGCCCGCGTCATCGCATCCTGGCCCTGCTTGGCGGCGGCCGCCGCATCCTGCGCCGTCGATTGCGACGCAGCCATCGCCGCGGCCGATGGTGAGGCTGTCCAGGCCGACCCAAACGGACGCGCGGTCACCGGCGCGTTGGCAAGCAATGCCGCAACGCTGACGCTGCCGAACAACGCAGCGCGAATGGTGGCGCGGGAGAGAGAGCTGGAGAAGCGGGGAACCATGGGATCGCTTTCTTGCGCGGGAGCCATATGCAGCCGAGTCTTCGTGTCGGCGCCGGCACCGAGACCCTCGCGGCTGTGACGATCCCGACTAGGGCGACCCGCACGCTGGACCCGAACTTTTTTCGCAAGCCCCGCGCGGCGCCTCCTCAGCTCAGCAACACGATGCCGCCGGGAAGTGCTTTGGCCTTCACACCAAAGGCTTGCTCGAGTTGCAGGAGAACCTCGTCGGTGCGGTCGATATGGAAGCGGCCGTTGACCAGACGGGCGTTCAGTTCGGCATTGACGATGAAGATCCGGCCCGATCGGTACCGGTTCACCTCCTCCACCACCTTGGGCAGCGGCGTGTAACGGAAGATCAGCAAGCCCTCTTGCCAGGCTGCCTCGACCGCCGGATCGATCGCGACGATATCGCCGAGGCGCCGCTCGTCATAGGCGACCTGCTGCTTCTCACGAACGACGCGGGCATTTCCCTGATGCTCGACGCGAACCTCGCCTCCCAGGCAGGTGACGCGCACCTCGGCGCCGAGGTAGCGCACGTCGAACGAGGCTTGCGTTGCCACCGTCTGACCGCTGGACGCAATCACGGTCACAGGTTTGGCCAGTCGCGGACTGGTCGCGATCGATGCCTGTCCGGTGATCAACTCGATCCGGCTGCTGTCGCCATGGTCCGGCCGCAACGCGATGCTGGTTCGCGTATCCAGGTTGATCGACACGCTGTCGTTCAGCGCAAGCTTGCGCTGCTCTCCCGTCCCTGTCCGATAGTCCGCCGCAAGCTCGGACCATGACGGCCAGAGTTCGAGCGGCGGGTGCAGCGCCACCGCTCCTGCGGCCACCGCTGCGGTCGCAAGTCCGCCGCGAAGCACCAGCCTGCGGGTCATCACGCGCCGGGCCTCGCCATCGAGCAATGCGTCGACCGATGCAGGATCATAGCGGAGGTTATCACTGGCGTTGCCGACAGTTTCCCAAACCTTGCTGGCCTTGGCAAAGGCGATCGCATGGGCCGCGCTCTGCCGGCGCCATAGCTGGAATGCGTCGGCGTCCTCGACCGTCGCGTCGCCGGACGTCAAGCGCCTCACCCAGGCATGTGCTTCCTGCTCCAATGCGCCAAGCGCCATCGTCGATTTGCCGCCTTTGCCCGTCATGCGGACATGCCTCGCAGCGCGCCCGGTCGGCGGCTGTCGCCGCCGGGTCGTCCGCTTGTCCATTTGACGTTCGCCATGGCCATGAACCGCACAATTATTTTCCGAGCTTCAGCGCGCATTGTTCCTGGGCGATGCGAAGCTCCTTCTCAACCAGGCGCAACGAGACCCCAAGCCGGCTGGCAATTTCCCGCTGCGGCATGCCTTGAAGGCGCGCCGCCAGCAGGATGACCCGGCGGCGCGGCGTCAGTTCCGCGATCGCCTTCTGCAGCGCCTCGATCTCGAAGCGGGCTTCCGCAATCTGGCCCGGCCCCGGCGCATCGTCCACGATATGAAGCAGATCCTGGACCTCGTTGCGCGCCAGGCGGCGTTTCTCGGCGCGCTGCCGGTCGATCGCGACATTGAACGCCATGCGGAACAGATACGCGGCCGGGCTTTGCACCGACCCGGCCACTTCGGCCTGCCCGAGACGGAGATAAGTGTCCTGCAACGCATCGCCGGCGAGCTCCGCCGATCCCAGGCGGCGGCTCAGCCGCAGCTTGAGATCATCGTAGCGGGCGGCCAGAAAGTTGCGCAGCATGATGCGGGTTGCGTCGCTCATCGCATCCAGCTCATTTCGCCGCGCCGCTGGTACGGATCGCGTCGATCCCGGCGCAATCCTGCGTCTGGTCCGACGGGCGCGCCGCGACAACCATCGTCAGGGGTTGCGCGATGCCCGGCGGCGGCGCCTCCTTGATTTTCAACCCGCGCAGCGTCGTCTCGATCGTGCCATCGACGCGCGCATCGCCGGTCTTGCCCAGCAGCCTGGCCTGCTCAACGGTTCCCGTTGGCGCGATCCAGAACTGGACGGCGATCCGATAGCGGCCCGGTCGCAGCAGCGTGTCCTTGCAGAACGCGTCGCGGACGCGTTCCTGCACCACGGCATAGTAGCGGTCACGAACCGCCGGATCGGCCTTTCGCGCGTCGATCTCTGGCGTCGCGCGCTGCCCGGCCGCCGGCGACGAGGGCACGATCACCACCGCATTCTCCGACGTCAGACGGCCGACAAGCCCGGTGCCATCGAGCAGGATCTGCAAGGCTTCGGACGGCGCGAAGACGCCCCGCACCTCGCCCGAGCGCCGGCCGGTCGCGAGCCGTGCGTCATAGAGCACCTCGCGCTTCGAGGTGGCGCCGTAGCTCTCCAACGCGGAGGTCAGGGGTTGCGACGGAATATCGAACGTCATCGGCGGCGCGGCAGCGGCCGCGCCCTGTTGTCCCGCCGCGACATCGGCGCCGGCGCCCAGCATGCAAAGACAGATCAAAACGCGTAGTCGACGAGCGTCTGAGGGGCGCCCTGCCAAGCCCCTCGAAAGATATCCAATACTCATCGCATCCGCGTCGATTGTTTCCCGGGCGGGTCACTGTGTCCAATCTGCAACGTTAACGCCGAAGTGTGACAACGGTGCGTAAGCCGCTGTGCGGGGGTCCGACCCGCACTGGAACGGCAGCCCGCTCTACTTCTTCAGCTCGGCATAGAGCTGCATCACCCGCTGCGGCAGCACGTCGATGCGCGGCACGCGAAGCGCGTGGCGCGCGCCGAAGATGCGATCGAGCTGGGCAAATCGCCCCTCGCCGATGCCGAAGGCGAACAGATCGGTGCCGCGCCGGCGCAACTGCTGAGCGGCACGGCGCGCGTCCTCGACCAGATATTGCGGGTCCGGGACATCGACGTCGGACGGCTCGCCATCGGTGAGGACGAGCAGCACCTTGCGGAACGCACGGCGTCCCGCGAGATAGCCCCCCGCATGCCGCAACGCTGCACCGAGCCGGGTGGAATGGCTACTGCCGAGACTGGCGAGCCGCGACCGAATGATGGCATCCATCGGCTCGTCAAAGCCCTTGATGCGCAGATAGCCGACGCGCTCGCGGCCGTCGGAGCTGAAACCGTGCACCGCGATCGCATCATTGGCGGCGTCGACCGCCGCCGCCATGATTGCGGCGGCCTTGCGCTCGACATCGAGAACCGAGCGGCCACGGTGGTCGCGGTCGGCGGTCGATTGCGACAGGTCGAGCAGCAGCAGGATGGCGAGATCGCGCGGCCCCGGCGCATCGCGCTGGTAGACCCTGGGTTCGCTGATACTGCCGGCGCGCCGCTCGATCGTCAGCGCAATCGCCGCGTCGATATCGAGCGCCTCGCCGTCGCGCTGGCCCTTGTGCCTGATTCGCCGTCCGATCGACGCATCGCGCGTCAGTCGCGTGATCCAGCGAACGGTCTCGGCGTCGGTCGGCGGATCGAAGGATTTGGCGGAGGCGACGGCATCGGTCTCCAGAATGGTGGTCCAGTCGGCCCGCTCGGCCCGCGCGGCATAATCCCATTCCGGATAGGTCGCGACCGGAAATCCATCGAGCAACGTGACCGCGCTGGGCTTCGCACGCAGCGTCTCGTCCGGCCGGGCATTGTCGTCGGTGGAGCGTCCATCCGCGTCATCACGCCGTTCGATCCGGACGGAATCGACCGCGAGTTCGATGGTCTCGGTCGGGCTGTCCGGTTGATCGCCAAAATCCCACAGCGCCAGATTGTCGTCGCGATAGGCCGGTTCAACCACATAGCTCCTGGCATTGAACTGCAACCGCATCTGCCCGATGTCATTGCCGAGCAGGCCGCCGATCTCGCGGCTGATCGCCGGATCGGTCCACCGGTCCGCGGCAGCGGCAAACAGCTGTCGTCCCTTGCTCACCCACGCATCCGGATCGTGATAGTCCGGATCGATCAGCGCCCGCGCCAGCCGCATCATCAGCCCGGCCGCCGTCGCCTGTTCGGACGGCACAGCGCTGTGAAATGGCAGCCAAAGCCGGCGCAGCCCGGGCATGTCGCCGAGTGCCAGCGTCTCGACCCGGGCATCCTCGATCAGCGACACCAGCGCGATTTGCAGCGCCTTCAATCGCCCGACCGAAAAGCGGACAGTGGAATGCGCAAGATGCGCGCCGGCATGCGCCACCGCCGCGAGATAGATGGCATCCGCCCCCTCGCCCGCGAAGCCGGGAAAGGTCTCCGGGAGGCCGATGAAGCCGGCGGAGAGCGAGGTGCGCCGCGGGACCGGTGTCGGTGCAATGGCAAGCTTGCGGAAACGCGGCTTTCTGTTCCACAGCGCGAGCATGGTCGCTGCGAGGCGCTTCTCCAGCCGGGCAAAATCATCGCTGGTCCGGCCGACCGCGAACAGCCGCACCGAGAGCTGATCGTCGAGTGCGAAATAGCCGCGGCGGCGCGATGCGCGGCCGCCACTCGCGCGCAAGCCGGCCGAAACCCAGGCGGCAAAGTCCGCGGCGCCGGCATGCGCCAGCAGTTGCTCCAGCCGGCCGATCGCAAGACCCACCGATTCCGGACCCGCCTCTGCGAGCTCGCCAAGCGCGGCAAGAACGGCGGCGAGGTCTCCGGCATCCGCGAGCCGCGGCAGCACCTTGGACATCTCGGCGAGTAGCGCATGGGCAACGCGGCTCCCCGCGCTGCGGCCGATACCACCGGCGGCGCGGCCGATCGCGATCAGATCGTCGGTCGACCGCGTTGCCGGCCATTGCTCGGACTGACGCAGAAAGCCCAGCAGCACGGCGTGGCCGAGATTGGCCTCGAACAGATGGAGCACGGCCTCGTCCCAGGCCGGGAGGTGATCGGGCTGGCCTGTTCGGCGCAACGCGGCTCGCGCGGTCTGCACGGCCGCGCCGAGCTCATCGTGGCCGCGCAGCAGCGCCGCAAGCCGCCGCTCGGATCGGAAGCTATCGAGCGAACTGATTTGCGCGACCGCCACCTTGCGAGCTTCCATTCACGCGCAGGCCGAAATCACGTCGCGCAACGTGTTCCTGGTGTCCGCATCGTCCGTCAAGGGCACGACGATCGTGGTCTCGCACGCCTTCTCGAGGCTGATGCCGCAGCCGACCAGGCGGCCGGCATTCACCAGCATCCGGGTCGAGGCGCCTTCGTCGAGACCTTGGCCCTTCAGATTGCGGCTGTGCTGTGCGATCTTCACCAGGAGGTCGGCGAGATCACGCTCGATGCCCGCCTCGCGCGCCACCACCTCGGTTTCCGCCGAACGGTCGGGGTAGCCGAAGTCGAGCGCCGCGAAACGCTGCTTGGTGGATTCCTTGAGGTCCTTGATCGCGCTCTGGTAGCCCGGATTGTAGGAGATCACGAGCTGAAAGTCGGAATGGGCGTGGATCAGCTCGCCGCGCTTCTCCAGCGGCAGCACGCGCCGATCGTCGGTCAATGGATGGATCACGACCGTGGTGTCCTGACGTGCCTCGACGATCTCGTCGAGATAGCAGATCGCGCCAAGGCGCACGGCCGTGGTCAGCGGACCGTCGCTCCACACCGTCCCCTCCGCATCGAGCAGCCAGCGGCCGACCAGATCCGCCGCCGTCATGTCCTCATGACAGGCGACCGTGATCAGCGGGCGGCCGAGCCGCCACGCCATATACTCGATGAAGCGGGTCTTGCCGCAGCCAGTGGGGCCTTTCAGCATCACCGGCATGCGGCTCGCATAGGCCGCACCGAACAGTTCGACCTCGTCCTTGAGCGGCCGGTAATACGGCTCCTCGCGGATGCGGTACTGGTCAAGCAGCAAAGCGGGATTGGACAAGCTCACGCCTCCCATGATCGCGCAGGCAGCCGTTCGCAACCGGACATCACGATGCGAGCAGTTCCTTGAGCTTGGTGTCGATGAAGCCGACATCGACCGGATTGGTCCCCGGCCCGCCCGCGAAGTGGCCCCAGATCGACGGCACCGGCACGAACTTGGCGTTCGGCATGTTCGCCACCTCGTTCTCGCTGTCTTCAGGCGGGAAGTAGAGATCGGTCTGCCCCGGCATGACATAGGCCTTGGCCTTGATCGCCCTCAGCGCGGCCTTGAAGTCGCCGTTGTAGACCTCGTTGGCGCTGATATCGCCGTTCTGCCAGGTCCACAGCATCGCGAGCAGATTGTTCGGATCCTTGGGCAGGAAGAAGCCCTCCCAGAACGCGACCAGGAAATCCTCCAGCGACGAATAGCCCATCGTCTTGATGTCGAGCTGCTCGCGATAGAACGCCTGCGAGAAGCCCCAGCCGGCATAGACCCGCGCGGCGGCGCGCAGGCCGCGGGCGGGCTTGTCGGTGTACCAGCCCTCCTTCCACGCGGCGTCCGCCGTGAGCGCGGCCTTGACGCCTTCGAGGAACACGTAGTTGTGCCGGGAGCACTTCGCCGAGCCGCAGAACGGCGCCAGCAGATCCATCATGTCGGGATAGAGCGCGCCCCAATGGAACGTCTGCAACGCCCCCATCGACCAGCCGACCACCAGGCGAATGTGCTTGATACCGAACTTCTCGGTCACCAGCCGGTGCTGGGCACGCACATTGTCGTAGGCCGTCACCTGCGGAAAGCGCGGTCCGTTATAGGGTTCCGGCGTGTTGCTCGGCGACGACGACAGGCCGTTGCCCAGCATGTTCGGAATGATGATGAAGTATTTCGCGGGGTCGAGCGCCATGCCCGGCCCGATCAGCCATTCATTGTCATAGTGCTGGCCCGAGTACCAGGTCGGATAGACGATCACATTGTCCTTGGCCGCATTGAGCTGGCCAAACGTCTTGTAGGCAAGCTTGCAGTCGCGAATGGTCGCGCCGCGCTGCAAGGCCAAATTGCCGAGATCATAGATCTGATAGTCGACGCTCATTGATGTATCCTTCTTGCTTGATTGAGCTGATCGCTTACGCGGGCCGCGCCACCTTTTCGGTCGAAGAGTCCACCCGCGCGATCGCGCCGTACACGATGCCGGCGACCAGCGCGGCTGAGATCGCAGTGGACAACCCCGGCATCAGGTTTTCAACCGCAAAAGCGCACAGCGACCCGATGCCCCAGGCAATGAAGGGCTTGGCACGCCAGTCGACATCCGCACGCGCCTCGGTGCGCAGCAGATACTGATCGACCAGGATGATCGCGCCGATCGGCGGCACCAGGATGCCGAGCAGCGACAGCCACTGGATGAAGAACGCCCAGACGTTGCCTGCCGCCACGACGATGCCGATGACGCCGAGGATCACGGCCATCAGCCGCATATTGGTACCGAGGATACGGGACCAGCCGGTGGCCGCATTGTAAAGACAATGTGAGCACACCGAGCCGAGATTGGTGTAGAGAAAGATGAACGCGAGGATGCTGAGCCAGGTCAGCTGCTTGCCGTTCATGAAGCCGAACATGTTGTCGACGCCGAACGGATTGGCGTTCGGCACCGCGAGCGCAGCCGTCATCACGCCGCCGACCAGCATCGCCACCAGATTGGCGAACGGAAACGCGCTGAACGTGGCGAACAGCGATGCTCTGGGGCTGGGCGCCCAGCGGTTGAAGTCAGCGGTCACGGTGCCAGCATCGATGAACAGCGCCAGCACCACCGTGAGGCCGACGCCCATCGACATGCTGGCCACACCATTGTTGCCGGCATAGCTGAAGATCGCCGCCGACGTCGTGGTCGACGCCGCGTCGGCCGCGACCCAGAGGCCGAGCACGACGAACAGCGGCACCGACGCCAGCCCGATATAGTGCAATCCCTTCACCCCGACGAAAGTGATCCCGATATAGAGCACGCCGGCGACGATGGTCATCGCCACGTAGTTGAGACCGTAGGTCGAGGAAATCAAGGCGCCGGTGATGCCGGTCTGCACCGCATACCAGCCGAGCAGCAGTGTCGACAGCAGGCCCGACGCCAGCACATAACCCTTCTTGCCGAACACGATGCTGGCGATCAGGGCGAAGTTCATGCCCTTCCGCGTGCCGATCAGGCCAAGCGCGCCGACATACGCAAACATGATCAGATTGCCGATGATCATCGCCACCAGCGCATTCTTGAATCCCATGCCCAGCACCAGCAGCGATCCGGTCATCGCGCCGGTGATGATCATCGGAAAGCCCAGCCACACCATGGTAACCGAGAACGCGCTGCGCCGGGCGCTGATCGGCACCGGCTCGTGCTCAAACTCGTGGCCGAGAAGGTCGTCGATTTGCCCCTCGGCATGATGAACGACACCGCTATTGGCTTCGCTGCTCATGGCAACCCCCGTTTCCCCTTGCAACAGTTTTCGGTACCGTGCCGGCGCGCGTGATCGCGCCGGCACGGCTCGATCTCTCAAATCAACGGTGTGCGACCTTCTGGTTGGGAATGCCCTCGATCGGACATTCGTCGGTTCCGACGGACGGACGGGTCATGGCTTCGACCATTTCCCGCGTGCCTTCGGGATCCGTGATCCAGTTCTTGTAGAACGTGTACGGGCACACCGCGTGGCCGCGGTCGCCTTCGCCGGAGTTGATCAGACCGGTATAGCCGCGGTGCATCAGCTTGAAGAGATGGTTCTGCGACTGCATGTTGCGGCGGGCGTCGCGGATCAGGGAAACCGAGAGCTGGGCGTACTGGATGCCGTTCTCCTCGGTGCCGCACTCGCCGAGCGTCCGGCCGTCGAAGCCGATCAGCGCCGAATGGCCGAAGTAGGAATAGACGCCGTCGAAGCCGGAGGCATTGGCGACCGCGACGTAGCAATTGTTGGCCCAGGCCATCGATTTCGAGATCTGGATCTGCTGCTCCTTCGCCGGATACATGTAGCCCTGACAGCGCACGATCAGCTCGGCGCCGCGCATCGCGCAGTCACGCCAGATCTCCGGATAGTTGCCGTCGTCGCAGATGATCAGGCTGATCTTCAGCCCCTTCGGCCCTTCCGAGACATAGGTGCAATCGCCGGGGTACCAGCCCTCGATCGGCACCCAGGGCATGATCTTGCGATACTTCTGCACGATCTCGCCCTTGTCGTTCATCAGGATCAAGGTGTTGTACGGCGCCTTGTTGGGATGCTCCTCGTGACGTTCGCCGGTCAGCGAGAACACGCCCCAGACCTTGGCCTTGCGGCAGGCGTCGGCGAAGATGCGGGTCTCCTCGCCCGGCACCGACGAGGCCGTCTCGTACATCTCCTTGGAGTCGTACATGATGCCGTGGGTCGAGTATTCCGGGAAGATCACGAGGTCCATGCCCGGCAGGCCGAGTTTCATGCCCTCGACCATCTTGGCGATGTTGCGCGCGTTCTCCAGCACCTCGGCCTTGGTGTGCAGGCGCGGCATCTTGTAGTTGACCACGGCAACGCCGACCGTGTCCTTGCTGCTCGATATGTCTCCATGCAACATGTCTCGACTCCCTTTCTTGAACAATAAGTCCCGCTACACGGCCATGTGCAGCTGGATGAGATCATCGGTGAGCTCACCGATCGCGCCCTTGGCGACGACGCGTCCCTTTTCGAGCAGCGCGAAGCGGTGAGACGCACGCCGCGCGAACGCGACATTCTGCTCGACCAGCACGACCGTGATGCCGCGCTCGCGGTTGAGGCGCGTGATCACGTCCTCGATCTGCTCGACGATGTTCGGCTGGATGCCTTCGGTCGGCTCATCCAGCAGGATGACCTTGGGCTGGGCCAGCAGCGCCCGCGCGATCGCAAGTTGCTGCTGCTGGCCGCCGGAGAGATTGCCGCCATAGCGGTTGAGAAAGTCCTTGAGCACCGGAAACAGCTCGAGCACCCATTCCTCGATGCCGTTGGCCGATTTGGCGGCGAAGGTGCCGAGCGTCAGGTTCTCCCGTACGGTGAATTTCGGCAGGATGCCGCGGCCCTGCGGCACGTAGGCGATGCCGGCCTTGGCGCGTTGATAGGTTCGCAGCGGCGAGATGTCGGCGCCATCGAGCGACAGCCGCCCGGTGACCCGGTCCATCAGGCCGAGGATGCTGCGCATCAGCGTGGTCTTGCCGACCCCGTTGCGGCCGAGCACCGAGAGGAATTCGCCGTTGCCGACCATCAGGTTGATGCCCTGCAAGGCGCGGCTGTTGCCGTAGAAGGCGTCGACGTCGGTCAGCTCAAGCATGGCTGATACCTCCCGATCCGAGATAGGCGCGGCGGACTTCCGGATGCGCCTCGACTTCCGCCGCGGTGCCTTCCGCCAGCATCTGGCCCATATGCATCACCGAGATGATGTCGCCGATCGCCTTGACGAAGCCCATGTCGTGCTCGACCACGATCAGCGTGTGCTTGCCCTTGAGCCGCGCGAACAATTCGGCGGTCTTGCGGGTCTCCTGCGCGGTCATGCCGGCAGTCGGCTCGTCCATCAGGATCAGCTCGGCGTCCTGGGCGACCAGCATGCCGATCTCCAGCCACTGGGTCTGGCCGTGCGACAGATAAGCGGCCGGCCGGTCGAGCTGTTCGGTGAGCCCGACCAGTTCGGCCAGGCGTTCGACGTCCTCGCGTCCGGCATTGCCGATATTCCAGCGCAGATTGCCGAGCACGGAGGTGCGGCGCGCCCGCGCCACTTCCAGGTTCTCGCTCGCCGAAAGCTCGCGGAACACGCTCGGCACCTGGAACTTGCGGCCGACCCCGGCGCGGGCGATCTCGTACTCCTCGAGATCCTGGAGCGCAGTGCCGTCAAAATTGACGGTGCCGCTGCTCGGCTTGACCTTGCCGCAGATGATGTCGAGCGCCGTGGTCTTGCCGGCGCCATTCGGCCCGATCAGGCAGCGCAGTTCGCCCTTGCGCACGCTCATGTTGAGCGCGTTGAGCGCCTTGAAGCCGTTGAAGGAGACCGAGACGTCGCGCAGATCGAGATGCGAGCTCATAGGCTGCCCTCCGTCTGGCCGACGCCTTGCGCAACGCGACCACTGGCAGCCTGGCGACGCTGCACGATCCAGCGCAGGATGACTTGCGCCAGGCCAGCGAGCCCTTTCGGCAGGAAAAGCACGACCAGCACGAACAGCGCGCCCATCACCAGCGTCCAGGTTTCGAGGAACGCCGCGGATTCGGACAGCGCACCCTGCATGCCCGCCACCAGCACGGCGCCGAGGAACGCCCCGACCAGGCTCTGCCGGCCGCCGACGGCGCACCACACCACGACCGAGAGCGACAGCTGCACGCCGAGGAAGGTCGGCGACGCAAACTCCATCACGACCGTGTAGAGCATGCCCGCAAGGCCCGCGATCGCCGCCGACAGCGCGAACACGAAGATCTGGTAGAGCGCGACGTCGTAGCCGAAGTAGCGCACCCGGCTCTCATGGTCACGGATCGCCTGCACGATCAGACCGGCCTTGGACTTCGTGAAGGCAAAGGCGACCAGCAGGCTGAGCAGCACGCAACAGGCGACGAGATAATAAGTGGCGCGGCCATAGGCGTCGAAGGCGACGCCGAAGATCTCGAGCTGGGCCAGATCGGTGATGCCGTTGAAGCCGCCGGTGTAACTCTGCTGGTCGATGATCACGAGATTGATCACCACCATGGTGGCGAGCGTGATGATCGAGACATAGACGCCGGTGACACGCCCGCGGAACATGAACCAGCCGAGCGCCGCCGCGACCAGCGCCGGCACGATCAGGCCCGCGGCGATGGCAAAGGACAGCGAGCGGAACGGCTCCCAGAACCACGGCAGATGCGCGACATTGTTCCAGACCATGAAATCCGGCAGACCACTTGCTCCGGTGTGCACAGGAACGGTCTTGAGCTTCAGCGCCATCGCCATGGCGTAGGAGCCGAGCCCGAAGCTCATCGCCTGGCCGAGATTGAGGATGCCGCCGAAGCCCCAGGACAGCCCCAGCGATATCGTGAGGATGCCGAGCACCAGATAGCGCGCGACCTTGTTGAGCAGGAAGTCGTTGTTGAGCAGCACAGGGAGCGCAAACACCATGGCGCAGACGACGAGTATCGGAGCAAGCTGCCCGATGAGGCGCTGCAATCCGCTGGAAGTAGAAGCATTCGACGGCATGAATCGGCGATCTGTCTCAGGCCCGCACGCGTGCGGTGAAAAGCCCTTCGGGGCGGAAACGGATGAGGACGACGATGGCGAGCAACACGATCGCCTTGGCCACCGTGTCGTTTTGCAGGAAGGCGATGCCGCCGGAGAGCTCGCCGAGGATGAAGGCGCTCGCCACGGTGCCGGCGAGGCTCTGCACGCCGCCGAGCACGACCACCATGAAGGCATCGACCACATAGCCGGTGCCCATGTCCGGCGAGACGCTCTTGAGCGGCGACACCAGTGCACCGGCGAGTCCTGCAAGGCCCGCACCGTAGGCAAAAGTCAGCGCGTAGACCCGCTTGGCGTTGATGCCGAACGAGGCCGCGACCGAGCGGTCCTGGATGATGGCGCGCAGCTTCATCCCGACCGGCGTCCGGTTCATCAGCAGCCAGGTCGCACCGAACAGCGCGATCGACACCACGAACAGGAACACCCGGTACGACGAGACCGAGATGCCGAACACGTCCATGCTGTCGGACAATGCCGGCGGCAGCTGCACGTAGCGCAGCTCGCTGCCGACCGAGAGCCGAACCGCCTGTTGCAGCATGATGCCGACGCCCCAGGTCGCGAGGATCGTATCCAGTGGCCGGTTGTTGAGCAGGCCCAGGACATAACGTTCGATGATCCAGCCGAACGCGGCGACCACGAGGAAGATCGGAACCAGGCTCGCCAGCAGGCCGAGCCCGAGATAGGTATGGAACACCCAGGAAGCATAGGCGCCGAGCATCACGAACTCGCCATGGGCGAGATTGATGATGCCCATCGAGCCGTAGATGATCGATAGCCCCAGCGCGACCAGCAGCAGGATCGACCCGATGCTGAGTCCCGTGACGATTTGTTCGATGAATTGGTCCACGTCGGGATCCGCTCTTCCGTGTTCGTTTGATGCACCCTGCCGCTCGCACGCATCTGCGCGAGAGTCGGCATTGCAGGAAGCTGGCCGCCGGCGCCGCACGCCGACGGCCTTCGTCAGCCCCCGTCGTCAGCTCTTCTCGACCAGGCCCTTCTCGGTGCAGGACTGCCCGGGATAGGCCGCGTAAGGCACCGGCTTCAGCCAATCCTTGGCTTCGACCAGGATCTCGAACTGGCCGTTCGACTTCGCCTGGGCGATCTTGGGCCACAGCCAGGTATGCAGGTTCTCCGGCTCGATCTGAACCTTGCCCTGCGGCGCGATCATGCTCTGACCCTTGACCGCGTCGCGGATGTTCGGCGGCGTGAGGTCGCTGGTCGCGAGCTTCTCTACCGCCTGCTTGAACAGATAGGTCTGGAAGTAGCAGGCCTCCGACACGAAATGCGTCACCTTGTCGGCGCCCCAGCGCTTCTTGTAGGCCTCGACGAATTTCTCGTTCTCCGGCGATTTGTGCACCATGAAGTACGGCGCCGAGGTGAAGTGACCGGCGGCCGCCTCGCCGCCCATCGCCGCGACCTCGTTCTCGGAGGTCGTCAGGCTCGCCATCGGCATCTTCTCGGGATCGAGGCCGGCAGCCTTGTACTGACGGTGCAGCGCGACCACGGAATCGCCGACCACTGTCGAGAAGATCACGTTCGGCTGGGTCGAGCGGATCTTGTTGATGACGGACGAGAATTCGGAATGGCCGAGCGGCACATATTCTTCCGCCACGACCTCGCCGCCGAGTTTCTCGAGCAGCTTCTTGCAGTAGTTGTTCTCTTCCTTCGGATAGATGTAGTTGGATCCGATCAGGTAGAACTTCTTGCCGAACTTCTTGACCAGCCAGGGCACGAACTCATCCTGCTGCTGATTCGGCACCGCGCCGGTGTAGATCACGTTCTTCGAGCACTCGCGGCCTTCGTAGAGCGTCGGATACCAATAGAGATTGTTCTGCCGCTCGAACACCGGAAGCACAGCCTTGCGGCTCGCCGAAGTGTAGGAGCCGAATACGCTGACGCATTTGTCGCCGACGACGAGCTTGCGTGCCTTCTCCGAGAAGGTGGCCGGATCGGAGGCGGGATCCTCGACGATCGGAACGATCTTGCTGCCCTTGATGCCGCCGGCGGCGTTGATTTCCTCGATCGCGAGCAGCGTTGCCTTGTTCAGCGATTCCTCGATGATCGCGGTCGTTCCGGTCAGCGAGAACAGCACGCCCACCTTGATCTCGCCGCCCGCGGCGTAAGCGAGGTCTGCGTTCTTGACCCAGATATGCGGCAGTCCGGCGCCGGCAAATGCGCCAAGCGCCGCGGTATTCCTCAGCAACGTCCGCCGTGAAATGCTCATCCTTAAGCTCCCTTCAGGACTGAAAAAACAAAAAGCCCTCCCGATGCGCGCTGACGCGAGCATTGGGAGGGCTTTGTTGCCGGTTGTGTCGAAGGCGGCTGTGTCGCCGCCGGCCCCGCTATTGGGGCTTACTGTTGATGATCGTAGCCAAGCAGTTCGAACGAGTCAACAATCGCCGCGGCGACTGCGCTTGCCGACACGCGACGATCCATCGCCTGTCGCCTGATGAAACCATAGGCTTCGGTTTCCGGCATCTGACGCGTCGCCATCAGGATCGCCTTGGCACGTTCCACCGTGCGCATCGAGCGCAGATTGTCGTCGAGCTTCTCGATCTTGCTGCGCAGCCGCCGTTCATAGCCGAACTGGCTGCGCGCCAGCACGAGGCTCGACAGCACCGCATTCGGCGTGAACGGCCGCGGCAGAACCGCATTGGGCGTCGCATGACACAGCGCGTCGGCCTGAACCGCTTCCGTCGCCGGCAGGATCACGACCAGCGCCGAACGCGCGTCGCCGGGAATCCACGGCAGCCGCCGTGCCAGATCCGAAGAATATTCGCAGTACACCACGTCGGCGTCGGCAGGCACGCTCTCCGGCATCGGCCAGACCTGCCGCACCCGCATCCTGAATCGTTGCAATTCGCGCATCAGCATGCCGATCTGATCGTCGACCGGCGCGACCACGACCGCCGACAGATCGGCGAGCTCTTGAACCATGGTCTTGCGCCCGCCGACTTCTCGGCTCGGCGACGGCTTACGCGACATTTCGTTCATTGGACGCTTCCTGTTTGCGTTGCCCGACCATATCCGATCAGGAACGGATCCGCATGCACCGCTTCCTTCGACTGGCTGACGACGTCGAACTGTCCCTTGCGGTTGGCCCGCCCGATCCGGGTCCACAGGTCGGTATGGCCCGACATCGGGTTGACGGTGACCGCACCTTGCGGTGCATCAAAACTGGTGCCGAACACCATGGAACGCAGCACCTCGGTGTCGAGCGAATTGACCTGCTCAAGCGCCTTCGCAAACAGATGCAGTTGGAAATAGGATGACTCGGCGCACATGTTGGTCGAGATATCGGCGCCGAACCGCTTCTTGAAGCGCTGCACGAACGCGTTGTTGGCGCTGCCTTCGACGCCCTGGAAGTAGGATGCAGCGGTCACGTGCCCCTCGCCGACGTCGAAGCCCATGGCGGCGATTTCGGCTTCCGTGGTGGTCAGGCTGGCGATCGGCGTCTGCTTTGGATCGAGCCCGACATTGGCATAGGCCTGATAGAGGAACACGGTGCCCTCGCCCACCACGGTCGAGAAGATCACGTCGGGCCGGACACGCTTGATGTCCTGGATGATCGGGACGAAGTCCTGCCAGCGCGCATAGACGTTGACGTAACGCTCGCCGACGACCGAGCCGCCATTGCTCTTGAGCAGCTCCCGCATCACCCGGTTGGACTCGCGCGGATAGATGTAGTCCGAACCCACGAAATAGAACCGTGTTCCGAACGTATCCATCAGATAGCGGCACAGCGCGAGGCTGTTTTGATTCGGCGAGGCGCCTGTGTAGATGACGTTCGGCGACGCCTCGAACCCCTCGTAAAGCGTCGGGTACCAAAGCAGGCCGTTCAGCCGTTCGACGACTGGCAGCACCGCCTTGCGGCTCGACGAGGTGTAGCAGCCGAACATAGTCGTAACCTGATCCTCCACCATCAACCGTTTGGCGTAGTGGCCATAGGCGGCCGAATCCGAACCAGGGTCATAGGCGACGGGAACCAGCTCGCGGCCGCACACCCCGCCGGCCTCGTTAACCTCCTCGATCGCAAGTTGCGTGCCCTGATATTGGGTTTCCTCGATCACCGACATGAAGCCGGTTCGCGAGAACAGCACGCCGATCCGCCACGGAGCGGATGTTGTTTGGGTAAGGTTCGACATGATCAGGCCCTCGACAGAATAGGAGGGACGAGAGGGATTATTGTTCTTGTTGCTCTCGAACAGCATTGCCGGGAGCGGAAGATTGCATGTCATCTGCCGCGAGACAAGGACCCTCGCAGCTCATCCTGTCAGCGACGTTGACGCGAAAGCAGGCAAGCCACGCCTCAACAGAGGCAGACCGCAGGTGCAGAGGTCCGCGGAGCAGCTATCTCCGGTAGTCGCGCTCGACTGCCCGCATCAAGCGCAGGGATGGATAGTCACTCCGGGGAAACCTACCGCCGACGCCATTGCAGCAGGGAATAAGGTGGGTTCGACTCGCCGTGATGCTCGAAGACCCCGTCGACATCGGCGCCGATCGCAACCGCCTGTGCGGGATCGCCGAGCAGATTGCCTACCATGCGCACGCCGCCGGCATGCGGCAGCTCGACGAGCACGGCGATGTAGGGACCGTGCCCCTTCAATGCAGCGTGCGATGGATGCCACGCCCGCTCCCAACTGAAGATCCGGCCATGCGGCTCGACCTCGGTCCATTCCGGATCGAAGGCGTGGCAATGATGGCAGATCCATTCCGGACCAAACTGCCAAGTGTCGCAATGGCGGCAGCGTTGCACCAGAAGCCTGCCCTGGCGCAGTCCTTCCCAATACGGCGCGGAAAGTCCGTCGGGCTCCGCCACCGGGATCGGCAGCCCGGCCGGAAGATAGCGCGCGTTGGCATCATTGCTCATAGAGTGGCGTCCGAACCGAGAATGAGGTTGCTGGCGGGAGAGACCATCGGACCTCCGATGACCATTGCGACGTCGTTGCGGCGGGCCTGGTTCGGCGATGTGCCGCGCACCTGGCGAACCGCTTCCAGGACCAGTTCGAAACCGTGCATGTAGCATTCGGCGAGATTGCCGCCGCTGGTGTTGAGCGGCAGCCGCCCGGAAGGCGCGATCAGATTGTCGAAGGTCAGGAAATCATTGGCCTCGTCCGGCCTGAAGAAGCCGTGCTCCGCCAGCGCCATCACGACGCCGCCGGTGAAATTCTCATACGCCTGCACCACGCCGACATCGGATGGCCCGACCCCGGCCATGCGATAGAGATCTGGCGCGACGGTCTCAAAACTCGCCGTGGCGTACAGCGGCGAATTGTGCGCGGTCGCCGCCGCGCGATGTCCGGACCCGGAAGCCGCGCCAAGCACATAGGCGCCCTTGTGCCGGAAGTCGCCGGCGCGCTCCGCCGGAACCAGCAGCAAGGCTGCGGCGCCGTCATTCTCCATGCAGCAATCGAACAGATGAAGCGGCTCCACGATCCAGCGCGAGGCGTCGTACTTGTCTGGCTCCAGCGGCCTGCCATGCATCACCGCGCGCGGATTGGCCTGCGCGTGATGGTAGGAGGCGAGCGCGATGGCACGCAACGCCTCCTGCCGAACGCCATGCTCGTGCATGTAGCGCTGGACCCGCATCGCAAACCGCTGCGGCGGCGCCAGCACGCCGTAAGGCATCAAATAGGATCGCTCGCCCGAAACGGTGAGGATGCCGGCCGCCTGCCCGAAGCGGCCGTACTGGCCCTGCGCCAGCGAGCGGAACACCACGACGCAGTCGGCAAGGCCCGCGACGATCGAGGCCGCCGCATTGGCAACCGCCGCGCAGCAGCCGCCGCCGCCACCGCCCCATTGCATCGTCGCGGTGCGCAGTTGGCGCGTGCCGAGCGCCGCGGCCAGCCGCGACGCTTCGCTGCGGTCGTCGCTGTAGGAGGAGAACCCGTCGATGTCGCGCGGATCGAGCCCGGCATCCGCGCAAGCTGCCAGAATGGCTTTCAACGCCAGCTTGAACTCCGGATCGGGAGACGCGCCATGACGATAATATTCGGTCTCGCCGATCCCGATCACCGCCACCCGGCCCCGCAGCGTCCGTTCGTCTCGTGCGCGTACCGTCACGGCTTGGTATCCTCCCGCGATGGCTGGCTGCCGAAAGCTCCGCCCGTAGCGAGTTGCGCGATGCGCGCGTCGTCATAGCCGAGCAGCTCACGCAGAACGTCTTCGGTATGCTGGCCGACGGCCGGTGCCGCGACGGGATCGACGATCGGCGTCCGCGAATAGCGGATCGGCAGGTTCACATTCGGCACCCAGCCGATCGTCTGGTGCGGAATCCTGGTGACGATTTCGCGCTCGCGCGCCTCCGGCGAGCGGATCGCCTCGCCGACACTGCGCACCTGGCCGCAGGGCACGCCGGCTGCCCGCATTCGTGACTGCCAGTGCGACCATGGCTGCCGGGCAAACGCCTCGCCGAGGATCGCAAACAACTCCTCGCGCCGGCGGATCCGGTCAGGACCCGTGGCGTAGATCTCGGCCGCGGCGAGATCCTCGCGCTCGAGCACCTGCGCCATCAAGCGCTGGAAGATCTTGTCGTTGCCGCAATTGATATAGAACGAACAATCGCTGGCCAGGAAGACGCCCGACGGGCAGGTGTCGGGACTGGTATTGCCGCTCCGCTTCGGATCGGCATTGTTGAAAAGCGACTGCATGGTCGCGTACCCGGTCATCAGGACGGCATTCTCGAACAATGATACTTCGATGGCCTGGCCGAGGCCACTGCGCTCACGCGCGAGCAGCGCGCCCAGGATCGCATTGCTCGCCATCATCGCGGTGCTGATGTCCATCACCGGCGACAAGGCCCGCACGCCTTCGCGATCGGCGTAGCCGTTCATCGAAACGAAGCCGCTCTCGACCTGCGCGATCGGGTCGAATCCCAGCCGGTCGGCAAACGCGCCGTCGCGGCCATAGGCCGACACCGCGCAGTAGACGATCTCGGGCCTGAGCTTGCGGCAGCTCTCATAGTCGAGCCCGAGCCGCGTCATGACGCCGGCCGAGAAATTCTCGACGACGACGTCGGCGGTTGCGATCAGCTCACGCGCGACCTGCAATCCCTCCGGGGATTTGAGATCGAGCGCGACGCTGCGCTTGTTGCGGTTGGTCCACAGGAACGGCGCACCGTGCCTGAGGTCCGGATGCAGCGGAGGATACCGCCGCAGATCGTCGCCCCGGCCGGGCGCCTCGACCTTGATCACCTCGGCGCCCATGTCCGCCAGGATCATGGTCGCGAACGGCCCCGCGATGAAGTGCGAGAAATCGATCACCCGGATTCCCTCGAGCGCCATCGGCGCGCCGGCCGGACGAGGCGTGTGCTCGGGGAATTCGGCTTCAAGCTGATCCAGCATGTGAGACATCCGTATGTCTTGAGAAAGGTTGATCCAGGTTCGCTGCCGTCGTCTTCAATTGCTGGTCGGCGCCGCGACCAGCGAGCACCCGCCCTGATCGAGCGGCCGGAACGCCTCGGAGCCCGTGAGCACGCCGACCTGCTCGAGCAAATCCCATTTGCTCTTCGATGCATTCGGGCTCTTGACCTTGAAGATGTACATGTTGTGGATGGCGCGGCCGTCCGCGCGCACCACGACGGGCCCGAACAAGGCGTCGTCGATCGGATTCTCCTTCAGCTTCCGGATCACTGCCTGCGCATCATTGGTTGCCGCGGCCTGTGCCGCGTTCAGATAGGCCAGCACCGAGGAATAGACGCCGGCATGGAATGCGGTCGGCGACTGCCCGTGTTGCCGCTCGCTGAACCGGGCCGACCAGGTGCGGCTGGCATCGTTGAGATCCCAGTAGAACGGCTGGGTAATGATCAACCCGTCGCCGACTGCTAGTCCGCTGGACTCGACGTCGTTGGTGGTGGTCAGCAGCGCTGCGAAGGTGCGCCCGCCCTGCTTCAGCCCGAATTCGGCGGATTGCTTGATCAGGCTGACGGTGTCGCCGCCGGCGGTGGCGAACGCGATCACGTCGGCGCCCGAGCCCTCGGCCTGCAAGATGAACGACGCATAGTCCGCATTGTTGATCGGCACATTGACCGATCCAAGAACGGTGCCGCCACCCGTGCCGATCACCGCCGTGCCGTCGCGGACCATCGATTTGCCGAGCGCATTGTCGGTGGCGATGAAGTACCATTTCTTGCCGCCATGCCGCACCAGATAGGCGCCGATCGTGTGCGATGCCGCCCAGGTATCGAAGGTCCATTGAATCGTGTTCGGCGAGCAGTACTTTCCGGTCAGGTCCGAAGACGCCGCGCTCGATGCGATCAGCGCTGCCTTGCTGCCACGCACGACCTCGTTGACGGCAAGCCCGACCGCCGAGTTCGGCACGTCAGCGACCGCATCGACTTTCTCCTGGTCGATCCAGCGTCGCGCGATCGCGGCGCCGACATCGGCCTTGTTCTGATGGTCAGCCGAGACGATCTCGACCTTGAAATCGGGATGCAGCCGCATGAAGTCCTCGGCCGCCATCCTGGCTGCCGTCACCGACCCTTCGCCGGCATTGTCCGAATAGGGCCCGGATGCGTCGTTGAGCACGCCGATCTTCAGGGAACGCGCGGCGTCCGCCGATGCCGGCGAGGTGGCGCTAGCGGCCAGCAGCGACAGCGCGAGAATGCGAGAGAGATATTTCACTTCTTTCCACCCATGTTGTGTTGTTGTTTTCAGAGATCGAGCACGAGCATGCCGGATTTGGCGCCCGAGCAGCAGATCATCACGCTCCGGTTCGTCGCCTGCTCTTCCTCGCTCAGGAACTGATCGCGGTGATCCGGTATGCCTTCGAGCACCCGCGTCTCGCAGGTGCCGCAGACCCCTTCAGTGCAGGCATAGTTCGCGGCGATCCCGGCATCGAGCAGCGCATCGAGGATGGTTTTGCCGGGCTCGACCGCAATCGTGCGGTTGCTCCGCGCGAGCCGGACCGCGAAGCCGCCCTCGGTCGCCGGCGCTTCCCGCGCCTTGAAATATTCGACATGCACGTGATCGGCCGGACGATCGGCGGTCACCGTCTCGAATGCCGCGAGCATGGGCACCGGCCCGCAACAATAGAGATGCGCGTCAGCCGGTGCGCTCCTGACGATGGCCGCGAGATCGAACACCCGTCCCGCCCGCGCGTCGTCGAAATCGACGTGCAGGCTGGCATCGGATCGGAACGCGCCGAGTTCGTCGAGAAACGCGGCAGCGGCACGCGTCCGCGCGGCGTAGTACAGGTCCCAGGGGCGGCCGAGCGCTTCGAGGCGCCGGATCATCGACAGCAACGGTGTGATGCCGATGCCCCCGGCGATCAAAACCGAGTGTTCGGCTTCTTCGCAAAGCGCGAAGTTATTGCGCGGCAGGGAGATCGTCATGATCTCCCCGACCCTGACGGTGTCATGAACGAAGCTGGAGCCGCCGCGGCTCTCGGCATCCTTGTTCACCGCGATGACATAGCGATGCCGCTCGCGCTGATCGTTGAGCAGCGAGTAGCTGCGGATCATGCCGTTCGGCAGATGCAGGTCGATATGGCTGCCGGCGGTGAACGGGGCCAGCTCACTGCCGGTCGGCGCGATCAGCTCATAGGAATGGATACGCTCGGCCTCGTAGCCGATGCGCTTGACCAGCACCTGCTGGGTGTCGGCCGTATGGCCGGATGCGCTCACAGCTCGTACCCGAAATCGGCGCCGAGCTTCGCCCGCATGAACGGCGCGCCGACATCGACCCAGGAATCCTCCGGCGGCAGCCGCAGCGACACCGCCCGCACCATGAACACGTCGGGGTCCGAGACGCCCTTCGGCTTGATCGCGTGATCGCGATAGGCACCGAGCGCCTCCAGAATGAAGCGCCGCGTCATCGCGATGCCGGTATCGCTCGAGCAGAGCGTCTCCTTGGTGCGATCGAAGATCGGCGAGACGCCGCTCTGACAGGCACCGTCCTGCACCCAGAGCCCCGGCAGGCCCGAGAACCAGGTGGTCCGCTGCGCCTCGTAGTCGAACTGAAAACCGTTCTGCGGATTGTATTTGGTCCAGTAGCCGGCATACGGCACCGTCACCGGGTGCTCGACGAGCGCGTGCCGGCTGGCGTGGCCGCTTTCGCGACCCTTGTGGCCCTCCGCGAACACCTGCCGGGTTTTCTCCAACAGCGGTTCCGACGGATGATAGGAGAACATGATGCAGAGCGTGTTCTCGTCGTCGATCGGCACCCAGGCATGCCCGCTCAGATCCGGGAACGGCGAGAGTGGAGGCACCAGCGTATAGAACGGCAGCATGAACTGGTTGACCCGCCAGTACAGCGTGTTGGCATCGTAGTTGCGCCGCGCCGCGATGCTCATGCCGAAATCCTGCTTGATGCATTCGAAGGTCGGCCGCAGGTCGCGCTTCTGGATCCAGGCGCTGGTGGTGCCCTGCGCGTCGAGCCTCCCGTGCAGCAGCGGCGCATGTGCGGAGTCGATCTCGCCCTCGACCGCCTGCAACCAGTTGCACTCCTGCACGCGCACCGAGACATGCACCTGCTCGGCCGGCACCAGATTCCATTCGAGGTTCGGCAGCGGCGGAAGCTCGGCCTGGTCGGGACCCATATAGGTCCAGATCATTCCGTTGCGCTCCTTGCAGGGATAGGCCTTGATCCGCACCCGCTCCTTGAGGCGGCTGCGCACCGGCTCCGCCGGCATGTCGGTCACCGCGCCAGTGACGTCGAACTTCCAGCCGTGATAGACGCAGCGCAGCCCGCAATCCTCGTTTCGTGCGAAGATCAGCGGCGCACCGCGATGCGGACAGGCCTGGTCGACCAGCCCGACGCGGCCCTCGGTGTCGCGGAAAGCGACCAGATCCTCGCCAAGCAAACGGATGCGCTTCGGCTGCCCGTCCTTGGCGAGATCCGCCGACGGCAGGAACGGAATCCAGTACAGCCGAAACAGGTCGCCGAGCGGCGTGCCTTTGCCGACCCTCACCAGGCGTTCATTGTCTTCGCGCGAGAGCATGGTTTGCCTCCTTCAATTGCGGGTGGTCGGACCGGCCGCATTGCCCAACAGCGCGGCGACGCGGTCGGACAACCCGAGGTCCTGTGCGGTCCAAAGCGGATCGGATGCGGCGAGCGGCTGGCGTGGAACGGGAGGTTGCTTGCCCTCCTCCACCAGGTCGACGATCAACTCGATGCGCCGCCGCTCGAGCGCCCTGAGGGCATCCTCGACGACGGCCGCCTCAGCCGTGCATCCCGGAAGCTCCGGATAGGCGAGACGAACCCGCCAATGTCCCGGCTCGGTCTCGACCGCCTCTGCCTCGAGCAGATAGGGAATCGACAGCAGCTCGCGCAGGTCCAACGGCAACCTCCCTGAACGACGTCTTCGCGTCCATTTGATACGTATACGTACTACATGGTCGAATGGCTGACAAGGGCCGAAAACCATTGCCTCGCTCGGGGAACAGACCGGGGTGCGATTGACCGCAGGGTTGAGGACGTCAGGCCAAGCTGCTAACGGCTAACGCGAATTCGTGAAATCGGGGTCGAACGACGGCATGGCAGCCGACAAGGCAAGGAAGACCAGTTCGGCCGCAGACGTCGCGCGCGACTGGCAACTCGAAGGCGGCGTCGGATTTCTGCTGCGGCTGCTGGAGGCCCGCTACGACGGGCTCTATCAAAGCATGACGCGCCAGAGCGACATCACGCCGCGGCAATTCGGCGTGCTGATGGCGCTGTATCAGTTGGGACCGCTCACCCCCTCCGTGCTGGCGGACCGGATCAGTTGCGACCGCAACACGCTCAGCGAAATGCTGAAGCGGATGGTGGCACGCCGGCTGGTCGCGAAGAAGGACAACCCCGACGACCGCCGCTCGCTTCAGGTCCAGATCACCGCCAAGGGCGAGGAAGCGCTGCTGGCCGTGATCCCGGCGGCGGCCCAGTTGCAAGAGATCATGCTGGCTCCGCTGCGCAAGGAAGATCGGGCGCATTTCCTGAAATGCCTGCTGGCGATCGCGAAGGCTCCGCCGCCGGACGCGCCATCCGATCGTTGAGCCCCAGTCAGGCCGTTGCCTTCCCGAAGGTGCCTGATGCCGCAAGCGCCGCGACGGCGTCGGGCGACAGTCCCAAGATTTGCGACAGCACGTCATCGCGCTGCGCGCCGATGCCGGGCACATGACTGCCGATCGGCGTGTCGGCTCCAGACATTTGCCATGGCGCGCTGACGCCGACGAAGTCACCGGCACCATCCGTCACCGTCCCGAACACACCCCGCTGACGGAGGTGGGGATCGGTCAGCGCCGCGCCCGGCGCCCGGTATTCCGCACACGGGACGCCGGCGCGATCCAGCGCCGCGATGCATTCGGCAGCGGTGTGACGCTCCGTCCACTTTTCGATCACCTGCATCATGGCGGTCCAATTGGCGCCGCGCGCCGGAATGCTGGAAAAGCGCGGATCGCTGGTCAGCTCCTCCTGCCCCGTCACTTCACAGAGCGCCGCGAAGTTGCGCGGCGTGACCGGTGCGATCAGGATATCGCCGTCGCGGGTGCGGACCGGCCCATAGGTCGGACGCGGCGAGCGGATCGGGAATTGTGCTTCCTGAAGCTCGTAGACCAGCAGGTTCAGCATGCAATCCATCAGCGCCACGTCGATACGCTGCCCCTCGCCCGTGCGCCCACGCTGAACCAGCGCGGTCTGGATCGCGGAATAGCCGAAGATGCCGCCAAGGATATCGGCGACAAAGATCGCGCCGGCCGCCGGACGTTCCCGGTCGCCGGCATAGCGCATCAGCGAGGTATCGAAACCGCTCTCGGCATGCACGATCATGGCGTAGGCCGCGCGCTCCGCGGCCGGGCCCGACTGTCCATAGCCCGAGATCGAGCAGTAGATCAGGCGCGGGTTGATGGCGCGAAGCGCCTCGTAGCCGAGACCGAGACGATCCATCACGCCGGGTCGGAAATTCTCGACGATGATATCCGCCTCCGCGACCATGCGATGCACCAGCTTGATCGCGTCGGCGTTCTTCAGGTCCAGCGCCAGGCTGCGCTTGCCGGCATTGAGCTGGCCGAAATAGGTGCTGTGGCCGTCGCGCAGCGGCGTGCGCAGCCGCATGTCGTCGCCTTCCGGCGGCTCGATCTTGATGACCTCGGCTCCGACATCGGCGAGCAGCCGCGCGCAATAGGGACCCGCCACCATGATAGAGAAATCCAGCACGCGCATACCCGCGAGCGGCGCCCTGTCGCCATCCTTCTGCATCCGATCTCTCCTATCTCGGCAGTCCGAGCGCGCGTTGCGCGATCAGGCTGCGCTGGATTTCGTTGGTTCCGATGCTGATCACCCACATCAGCGAGTGCCGCAGGTTCTGCTCGAAGCGGCCATTGTCGATCGCGCCCGGCATCTGTTCGGACAGCGCGGCGCGCATGCCGAGGATGTCGAGCGCGGCCTCGCCGAAGCGCTCCATCAGCTCGCCTGAGAACACCTTGCTGATGGCGCCATATTCCGGCGGCGTCACGCCATCGGCGGCAAGCTCGGCGCAGCGCATCATCAATTGCCGGCCGATTTCGATCTCGGAGGCCAGCGTCGCCATCCTGTCGCGGACGATCGGGTCGCCGGCCAGCGATTGATCGCGCTCCCCGGCCATCACATGCACGCGCAACTGCTCGAAGGCGTGCGCGACCTTCAGCACGATGCCGCCGCCGACCAGCCCGCGCTCGAAGGCCAGCGCGCCGGTCAGCACCTTCCAGCCGCCATTGACCTCGCCGACGAGGTTTTCGGCGGGAATGCGGACATTGTCGTAGAAGATGTTGGCGAAGGTGCCGTCGTACATGGTTGCGGACGGACGGATCGTGATGCCCGGCGCGTCCATCGGCACGATGAACATGCTGATGCCGGCGTGCGGCGGCCTGGCGTCCTTGTCGGTGCGCGCGGCGAGGAACATGTATTTGCCCCACCAGGTGGTGGTCCAGATCTTCTGGCCGTTGATCACCCAGTGCTCGCCATTCCTCACGGCGCTGGTGCGCAGCGCCGCAAGATCGGAGCCCGCCTGCGGCTCGCTGTAACCCATGCCGTGCATGGCTTCGCCGCGCAGGATCTCCGGCAGGTACTGCTGCTGCTGCTCCGGTGTGCCGAACATCATCAGCGCATTGGCCTGGATCGCGGCGCCGATCCGCGGCGCCTCGCCCTGCTCCATCGTCTCCATGAAGGCGATCTGCTCCAGCGGGGAGCGGGCCTGGCCGCCGAATTGTTCCGGCCAACCGAGGCCGATCCATCCCGTTTCACCCATATCGCGGGCGAAGCCGGCATCGAATTCGCGCTTGGCGAACGGCTTCTGATCGAACGCGTCCTTCCGTGCTCCGGACCAGTTTTGCCCGAGCCAGCGGCGGACCTGCTCACGATAAGCGTTTCCGGCGGATCCGAGATCGTATTGCGGCAACCCGGCGCCGCCCGCATCCAGCAGGCGTGCGGCCAACCGGCGCTTCGCATCCAAGGCGCCGCCGAGCGCGATCGTATCGAGGTGCACACGCTTGAAATGGATTGGCGCTTCGTGCTCCTCGGCATAGCCGATCGCCCCGAACGTGTGCTGGGTCTCCAGCGCGACCTGCCGCAGCGCGCTGCCGGAGAACGCCGATACGCAATCGGCGAAATAGCGCCAGTCGGCGTCGTCGCCGTCATGCAGCCTGGCGATGTGATCGAGGACCAACCTGACGCCCTCGAGCGCGATCAGGCAATTCGCCAGCTTGTGCTGGATCGCCTGGAACTTGCCGATCGGCTGCCCGAACTGGTGTCGTTCCCTGGCGTAGTCGACGGCCAGCTCGAACGCACGCCGCGCAGCGCCATAGGCGCGCGCGGCCAGCATCGCCTTACCCTTGATGCGAAGGTCGTCCAGATCGACGGCGCCTTCGGCAATGCGCGTGAGCGGCACCGCGTTCAGCCGGACCTCGTAGAGCCCCCACGCCCCCATCGCACGGGTCGCGATGCATTCGACGCCGGGACCGTCGAGCTCGATCAGCGCAAGATGAGCCCGATCGAGCGCGACCAGGAGGTGCGTGGCGCTTCCCGCCGCCTCGACACAGCGAAGCACGCCCGTTGCCGCGTCGTCCGCGGCCACGATCGAACCGGTGCCGCGATCGGGATCCAGCGCTCCGAACGAGAAGGCGACGATCGCCGTCCCGGCATGCAGCCGAGCCTGGAGATCGGCCACGACGCCGGCCTGCGATCCCGACACCGCAAGATTGGCCAGCGCCGCGGACCACATCGGCGCCGGACATCCGGCGCGGCCGAGTTCGGCCATGACGACGAGGATTTCGGCGAGCCCGCCTTCGCCTGCCTCCGCGCCGAGGGCAGCGACCCCCTGCCCGACCAGCTTGCGCCAGATCGCCGATATCTCGTCCGGCGAGGACGACGCCGTCGCGCCACGCGGACGCCAATGCTCATCGAGGAATCCACGTATGGACTCCCGCAGCATCGCCGTGACGTCATCCGGCTGTTCGGTCGCCGTCATCGCCCGGCCTAGCCCTGGCCGAACCGGGGCTTGCGCTTCTCCTTGAACGACATCGTCGCCTCCTTGTGGTCGGCAGTCTCGAACGTCACCTGCTCCAGCGCCATCGAGGCTTCCAGCAGCATGTTGACGCGCTCCTTGACGATCTGGTTGATCGACAGCTTGGTCCAGCGAATGGCCCAGGTCGGGCCGTTGGCGAGCTCGATCGCGATCTCGCGCGCCTTCGCCAGCACCTCCGCGCGCGGCGCGACGTGATTGACCAGCCCGATCCGCTCCGCCTCCTTGCCCTTCAGCAGGGTGCCGCGGATCAGGTATTCCTTGGCCTTGTTGATGCCGATCAGGAGCGGCCAGATCACAGTGCCGCCGTCGCCTGCGACCAGACCGACGCGGGAGACGTGGGTGTCGCCGATCCGCGCGTCCTCGGCCATCACGGTGATGTCGCAGAGCAGCGCATGGGTCGCAGCCAGGCCGATGGCGTCGCCGTTGATCGCCGCGATGATCGGCTTGTCGAGCTCGAGCTGACGCGTCACGCCGCGCCGGCTGATCATGGGATCATGGACCTCGCCCTCTTCAAGGACGTCGCCGCCGGGCCGCTCCGACATCGCCTTCACGTCGCCACCGACGCTGAAGAAGTCGCCGGCGCCGGTCAGCACCACGACATTGACGGCGTGGTCGTCGGCGAGGTCGTCCCAGATCGTGCGCAGCTCGCGGATCAGCTTCTGATTGATGGCGTTGCGCGCCTGCGGGCGGTTCAAGGTCACGGTCGCGACCTTGTCGGCGACCTCGACCGTCATGCATTCATATTTGGCGTAGTTGGACACGTTTACCTCCGTTGTTATTGCTGCTTGGGTTTTGGGATATTTTCCGGCGCGCTATCGAAGCATCCCGGGCTGCACGTCCGCCAATGCGACGTGGAGCGACATCGCCCCGGGGTCCTGCTCCAGCATCCGCTGCACGGATTCCAGATGCGACCGCAGCAGCCGGCTCGCCAGCGCCACGTTTCGCTCGCTCAGCGCCGCCAGGAACTGGCGCCGCTTCTCCGCCAGCCGGGCCATTGCGACACCGCTGGAGGCGACCTTGGCATAGACGAAGCGCATGTGGATCTCGGTGACGGAGTCGACGATCATCGCGATCACCTTGTTGCCGGTCGACGCCGCCAGCAGCTTGTAGAATTCGCGCGAGCATTCGACCCGATCGAGCAGCCGCCCCTCCTTGGTGGCGAGCTCGGTCCGCGCGATATTGGCTTCCAGCGCATCCAGGTCGGCTCTCCGCGCATTCGCGCAGGCGAGCCTGACCACGAGGTCGAGCACATGGACCCGCGCCTCCGACAATTCCCGCACGGAAATCGTCCCGAGGCTCAGCATGTCCCGCATCACCTCGTTCATGCGGCGGGTGTCGCCCTGCTGGATGAAGGCGCCGCCCTTGACGCCCTTCTGCAGCTTGAGAACGCCGGCCATTTCGAGGCTGCGCAGCGCCTCGCGCAGCACGTTGCGGCTGACGCCGAGCTGCTGCGCGAGCTCGCGCTCGGCCGGCAGCTTGTCGCCCGGCTTCAGCACGCCGAGCGCCAGCTGCTCGCGGATCCGCTCGCAGATCTCCTCGAATGTCCGCCTGGTGTGGATCGGCTTGAATGTCGGCGCTGCCGACGCTCCGGCGGCGCGGAGATCGGCGGCCCGCTCCCGCCGGTTCGGCGAGGCGGTGCGGGATCGCTGCGGCGTGCGAGGGCTTGACTTGGTGCTCATGCAGTGGATTATTAAATGGATCACCCATTCAATGGAAGCCCCTTTTTCGGCTTCCGGCAAAGAAAACGACGGGGAGTCCGTATGAGTTTTTCCGAGGAGCAGGTCGCGTTCCGCGACAACGTGCGCAGGATGGTCGCCAAGCACGTGGCGCCGATCGCCGCCGAGATCGACGAGACCGACCGCTTTCCGCTCGAGCTGGTCAAGCTGTTCGGCGAGATGGGACTGATGCAGCTCTGGGTGCCGGAGCGTTACGACGGCCCGAACGGCAATCTGACCATGGCCTGCATCGCGCGCGAGGAGATCTCGAAGGTCTCGCCGGCCTGCGCGTCGATCGCGGCGCTCAACACCATGTTCATCATGCCGCTGCTGCATTTCGGCTCTGAGGAGCAGCGCAGGAAATATCTGCCGATCATCGCCAAGGGCGGCGTGGTCACGGCGATCGCGATCTCCGAGCCGCAGGCCGGCTCCGACGTTGCCGCGCTCAACACCCGCGCCCGCAAGGACGGCGACAGCTACGTCCTCAACGGCCGCAAGCAATGGTGCAGCTACGGCGTCGTCGCCGACTACATCGTGGTGATGGCGCGGACCAGTGACGGCGCCGGGGCCGACGGCATCAGCGCCTTCATCGTCGAACCGAAGAAGATGCAGGGCGTCACGTTCGGCCGCCACGAGCGCAAGATGGGCTTTCGCGGCGCGCCCAATACGCCGATCTTCTTCGACAATGTCCGGGTTCCGGTCGAAAACCTCGTCGGCGAGGAAGGCAAGGGTTTTCGCGCGTCGATGCGCGCACTCGACCTCAATCGCCCGACCATCGGCGCCCAGTCGGTCGGCCTGGCGCAGGGTGCGCTCGATGCGTGCATCGCCTACGCCAAGGAGCGCAAGCAATTCAAGAAGCCGATCGCCGAATTCCAGGGCGTGCAGTTCATGCTCGCCGACATGGCGATGCAGATCGAGGCGGCGCGCGCGCTGGTCTATGAATGCGCCCGGGCCGGCGATGCCGGCGACTGGAAGCGCCTCAACGTGCTGGCCAGCATGGCGAAATGTGTCGGCAGCGACATGGCGATGAAGGTGACCACCGACGCGGTCCAGATCTTCGGCGGCTACGGCTACACCATGGACTATCCGGTCGAGCGCATGATGCGCGACGCCAAGCTGACCCAGATTTTCGAGGGCACCAACCAGATCCAGCGCGTGGTGATCGCCCGCGAGCTGTTGCGCTAGAGCATGATCCGGAAAAGTGCGAAGCGGTTTTCCGAAAACGATCATGCTCAGACAACAAGCCAGAGCGCGATCTCAACGCGCTTTGGCGCAGTTCGATTTTCAACAAGAAACAAATTAGAGGGAGAGACGACCTTGAACCACATCATCGACCGGGTGCTGACGGCCGTCGCGCTGTCCGCCCTGCTGGCGGCGCCTGCCTACGCCCAGAAGGCCTACGGTCCCGGCGCCAGCGACACCGAGATCAAGCTCGGCCAGTCGACGCCGTTGAGCGGGCCGGCCTCCGCCTTCGGCGCCGGCGCCGGCCGCGCGGTGGTCGGCTATTTCGAGATGCTCAACGCGAAAGGCGGCATCAACGGCCGCAAGATCAATTTCACCCAACTCGACAACGCCTACAGCGCGCCGAAAGCGGTCGAGCAATCCCGCAAGCTGATCGAAGATGTCGGCGTGCTGGCCGAGGTCGGCACGATCGGCACCGCGCCCAACGTCGCGATCCAGAAATACCTCAATGCCAAGCAAGTGCCGCAGCTCTTCATCACGGCCGGCGGACGCCGTTTCAACGATCCCAAGACCTTCCCGTGGACGGTTCCGCTCTATCCGGACTTCGAGACCGAGGGCCGCGTCGTCGCCAAGTACATCCTGAGCGCAAAGCCGAACGCCAGGATCGGCGTGCTCTACCAGAACGACGACTACGGCAAGGACTATCTCAAGGGCCTCCGCGCCGGCCTCGGTCCGAAGGCCGAGCTGATCGTCGCGCAGGCGTCCTACGAACTCGCCGACCCGACGATCGATTCGCAGATCGTCCAGCTCAAGGCCGCTGGCGTCGACACGCTGATCGAACAGTCGTCGTCGAAGGCCGCCGCGCAATCGATCCGCAAGGTCTACGAGCTTGGCTGGAAACCCCTGCACGTGATCGGCGGTTCGACGGCATCGGTCGAGACCATCCTGAAACCGGCAGGCCTCGAAGCGTCGAAGGGGCTGGTCACCACGCAATTCCTCAAGCAGCCCGGCGATCCGGCCTGGGCCAATGACGACGAGGTCAAGGCTTACAAGGACTTCCTGAAGACCTACGCGCCGTCAGCCAATCCGGACGACTACTCCGTGCTGGTTGCCTATATGAACGTGCATGGCCTCGAGCTGGCGCTGCGCAAATGCGGCGACGACCTGACCCGCGAGAACCTAATCAAGCAGGCGACCTCGCTGAACGGCGAGCGGCTGCCGATGATGCTTCCGGGTATCTCGATCGGCATACGCCCCGGCGACTACACGCCGTTCCGGACCCTGCGGATCGCGACATTCGACGGCGAAAGCTGGTCGCTGACCGGCGAACCGCTGTCGGCGGATTGAAGACAGTCGGCGAGATCCCTTCGGGCGTCTCGCCGACGTCACCTCAGGCGCGCAGGCTCGGCAGATCGAGCCCGTTGGCGCGGGCGCATTCGATCGCCGTCTCATAGCCGGCGTCGGCGTGGCGCATCACGCCGGTCGCCGGGTCGTTCCACAGCACGCGCTCGAGCCGGCGCGCCGCTTCCGGCGTGCCGTCGGCGACGATCACCATGCCGGCATGCTGCGAATAGCCGATGCCGACGCCGCCGCCGTGGTGCAACGACACCCAGGTGGCCCCGCTCGCACAATTGAGCAGCGCATTGAGCAGCGGCCAGTCCGACACCGCATCCGAACCATCGCGCATCGCCTCGGTCTCGCGGTTCGGGCTCGCCACCGAGCCACTGTCGAGATGATCGCGGCCGATCACGATCGGCGCCTTGAGCTCGCCGCGCGCCACCATCTCGTTGAAGGCAAGGCCGAGGCGATGACGGTCGCCGAGACCGACCCAGCAGATCCGCGCCGGCAGCCCCTGAAACTTGATGCGCGCCTTCGCCATGTCCAGCCAGTTGTGCAGATGGCCATCGTTCGGCATCAGCTCCTTGACCTTGGCATCGGTCTTGAAGATGTCCTCGGGATCGCCGGACAGCGCCGCCCAGCGGAACGGCCCGACGCCGCGACAGAACAGCGGCCGGATATAGGCCGGCACGAAGCCCGGAAAATCGAACGCCTGCTTCAGGCCCATGTCCTTGGCCATCTGGCGGATGTTGTTGCCGTAGTCGAGCGTCGGGATGCCCTGCGCGTGGAAATCCAGCATGGCCCGGACGTGATCGACCATCGAGGTCTTGGAGGCCGTCTCGACCGCCTTCGGATCGGCGGCGCGCCGCGTCTCCCATTCGGCGAGCGTCCACCCCCTCGGCAAATAGCCGTTGATCGGATCATGCGCGCTGGTCTGGTCGGTGACGATGTCCGGCCGCACGCCACGCCGCACCAGTTCCGGAAAGATCTCGGCCGCATTGCCGAGCAGGCCGACCGACACAGGCTTCCCGCTCTTGGTCGCATCGGCAATGATCGCCAACGCCTCGTCGAGCGTCGCGGCCTGGCGGTCGAGATAGCCCGTGCGCAGCCGCATCTCGATCCGGCTCGGCTGGCACTCGACCGCGAGCATCGAAGCGCCGGCCATGGTCGCGGCCAGCGGCTGCGCGCCGCCCATGCCACCGAGGCCCGCCGTGAGAATCCATTTGCCGGCAAGACTGCCGCCATAATGCCGGCGCCCGACCTCGACGAAGGTCTCATAGGTCCCCTGCACGATGCCCTGGCTGCCGATGTAGATCCAGGAGCCGGCCGTCATCTGGCCGAACATCATCAGGCCCTGCCGGTCCAGCTCGTTGAAATGATCGAGCGTCGCCCAATGCGGCACCAGATTCGAATTCGCGATCAGGACGCGCGGCGCATCCGCGTGGGTGCGGAAAACACCGACCGGCTTGCCGGATTGCACCAGCAGCGTCTGATCGGCATCGAGCTTGCGCAAGGAGGCGGCGATCCGGTCAAAACTCTCCCAGTCGCGCGCCGCGCGACCGATGCCGCCATAGACCACGAGCTCGCTCGGGCGCTCGGCGACATCGGGATCCAGATTGTTCATCAGCATGCGCAGCGGCGCTTCCGTCAGCCAGCTCTTCGCACTGACGTCGCTGCCGCGGGGAGCGCGGATGATGCGTTCATTGTCCAGTCGGCGATTCATGACGGGGGGCCCCTGTTGGCTAAGCGAATTTTGGAAACGGATCGGTCGAAAGGGCCGCGATTGCGGCGGCAGGCAACGCGTCGGCTTCGATCAGCCGCGCTGCCTGCGCAAGATCGTCGGCCATGTAGCGGTCCGCGGCGAGCGCGGGAACATGCGCACGCAGCGCAACGATGACGGCGGCGAGCGGCTTGCTCGTTGAATGCGGCGCGCGCAGCGTGATGCCCTGCGCCGCGACCAGCAGCTCGATGCCCAGGATGGCAGCGAGATTGTCGGCCATGTCGGACAGCCGTCGCGCGGCATGGGCCGCCATCGAGACGTGATCTTCCTGGTTGGCGCTGGTCGGCGTCGAATCAATCGAGCACGGCATCGCGCGCTGCTTGTTCTCGGCATACAGCGCGGCCGCCGTGACCTCGGCGATCATGAACCCGGAGTTGATGCCGGGCTCAGGTGTCAAGAACGGCGGCAAGCCGAAATTCAGCGCTGGATCGACCAGCGTTGCGATCCGGCGCTCGCTGGTCGCGCCGATCTCCGAGAGCGCCAGCGCGATCTGGTCGGCGGCGAACGCCACCGGCTCGGCGTGAAAATTGCCGCCGGAGACGATCTCATTGGTCTCGACCAGCACCAGCGGATTATCCGTGACGGCGTTGGCCTCGACGGTCAGCCCGCGCGCGGCCTGCGCGAGCAGATCGAGCACGGCGCCCGCGACCTGCGGCTGGCAGCGCAGGCAATAAGGGTCCTGCACCCGCTCGTCGCCTTCGAGATGCGACTGCCTGATGTCGCTGCCGTCGAGCAGCGCGGTCAAGGTCGCAGCCGCGGCGATCTGCCCGTCGTGGCCGCGCAAGGCCTGGATCTCCGGGCGAAACGGCACCGTCGACGCCATCGCCGCATCGACCGACAGCGCACCGGTCACCAGCGCGGCACACGCCAGCCGATGCGCGCGCAGCAGGCCCGAAATCGCGTAGGCTGTCGAAAACTGCGTGCCGTTGATCAGCGCGAGCCCCTCCTTGGGGCCGAGCGTCAATGGCGCGAGGCCAGCGGTCGCCAGCGCTTCATGGCCCGGCACGATCCGGCCACCGTGGATCGCCTGCCCCTCCCCGATCATCACGGCGGTCATATGCGCGAGCGGCGCGAGATCGCCGGAGGCGCCGACCGAACCCTGCTGCGGGACCAGCGGTGTGACGCCGCGCGCCAGCATGCCCTGCAACTGCTCGATGATTTCACGGCGCACGCCAGAGGCGCCACGGCCGAGCGAGATCACCTTTAACGCCATCATCAGGCGCACGATCGGCTCGGGCGTGGCAGGGCCGACCCCGCAACAATGCGACAGGATCAGGTTGCGCTGAAGCAGCGCCGTCTGGTCGGGCGCAATGCGCGTCGATGCCAGCTTCCCGAATCCGGTATTGATGCCGTAGGCGGGAACGTCGGTCCGTGCCGCCTTCGCCACGATCTCCGCCGCGGCCTCGACCCGCGGCCAGAACGATGCATCGAGCTCGACGGCCGCCCCCGCGAGCACGCGCGCCAGCACATCGAGGCCAACCGTTCCGGGCATCACGACGATGCGCGCATCTCGATCGCTCATTGGCCCCTCCACACCCGGCCGTGCAACGGATTGAAGCCGATCCGGTAGACCAGTTCGGCGGGACGATCGACGTCCCAGATCGCAAGATCGCAGGACTTGCCTGCTTCGAGCGTACCGGTCTCGGCGAGCAAGCCGAGCGCGCGGGCTCCTTCCCGCGTCACGCCTGCGAGACATTCGGCGACCGTCATCCGGAACAGCGTCGCGCCCATGTTCATCGCAAGCAGCAGCGAGGTCAGCGGCGAACTGCCTGGATTGCAGTCGGTCGCCAGCGCCATCGGCACGCCATGTTTGCGGAACAGTTCGACCGGCGGCTTCTGCGTCTCGCGAATGAAATAGAACGCGCCAGGCAGCAGCACCGCCACGGTCCCCGCCTTGGCCATCGCGGCAGCGCCGGCTTCGTCGGTATGCTCGAGATGATCGGCCGACAGCGCGGAGAATTTTGCGGCGAGTGCCGCACCGCCGAGATTCGACAACTGATCCGCGTGCAGCTTCACGGGCACTCCCAGCGCACGCGCCGCTGCGAGCACCCGCGCCGTCTGCTCTCCGGAAAATGCGATGTCTTCCATGAACGCGTCGACGGCATCGGCAAGGCCGGCCTTGGCCACCGCCGGCAGCATCGTGTTGCAGACCAGATCGATGTAGTGGTCCTTGGCGCCATTGGCCTCCGGCGGCAGTGCATGCGCACCGAGGAACGAGGTGCGGATCGCAACCTTCCGCAACTGGCCGAGCTTGCGTGCGGCCGATAGCTGGCGCATCTCGGTCTCGGCATCGAGACCGTAACCGGACTTGATCTCGACCGTGGTTGCGCCTTCGCCGATCAGGGCATCGAGCCGCGGCAGCGCGCCTGCAACCAGTTCGGCCTCGGTCGCCTTGCGTGTTGCGGCAACCGTCGAGACGATGCCGCCGCCGGCGCGCGCGATCTCCTCATAGCTCGCGCCCTTCAAGCGAAGCTCGAACTCGTGCGCGCGATTGCCGCCGAACACGAGATGGGTGTGGCAATCGACCAGGCCGGGCGTGATCCAGCGGCCGCCGCAATCGATCCGCTCGACGGCATCCGCGTCCACAGGAAAATCCGATTGCGCATCCGCATAGACGATGCGGCCGTCGCGCGCCGCGACCAACCCGCGCTCGATCTCGCCGAGATCGGCGCGGTCGCCGCGCATCGTGGCGAGCCGGGCATTGTGCCAGATCCGGTCGAAGCGCTCTGCCATGCGAAAGGTCCCTTCGAGGTGGGATGCTTGACTTATATGTCTAGACATATAATCGTGTCCCGGTTCTGTCCAGCCGGCGTGGAAAAATGACACGACTGCATTTCGCATTCGCGCTGCTGCCCTCGGGCTGGGCCAATGACGTGCGGATCGAGTTCACCGACGGCGTGATCGCCTCGGTGACGGCTGGTGTTGCATCCACCAGCGAAGACGAACGGCACCAACTGGCGGTTCCGGGATTGGCGAGCCTGCACAGCCACGCCTTTCAGCGCGGCATGGCCGGGCTCGCGGAACTGCGTGGCGATACGACGGATACGTTCTGGACCTGGCGCGAGACCATGTATCGCTTCGCGCTGACGATGACGCCGGACGACGTCACTGCCGTTGCCACCCTGCTCTATGTCGAGATGCTCGAGCGCGGCTTCACCCGCGTTGGCGAGTTTCACTACCTCCACCACGATCGCGACGGCTCGCCTTACGCCAACCCCGCCGAGATGGCGGAGCGCATCGCTGAGGCATCCGACGCCGCCGGCATCGGCCTCACCCTGCTGCCGAGCTTCTATGCACACGGCACGTTCGGCGGCGCTGCGCCGCATGCCGGACAACGCCGCTTCATCTGCTCGGTCGACCAGTTCGCGGCGCTGATGGTGGCTTCACGCGATGCGATCCGAAACCTGCCCGGCGCCAATATCGGCATCGCACCGCACAGCCTGCGTGCGGTGGCGCCAGATGAACTCGCGGCGATCATTCCGCTCGCCGGTGCAGACCCCATCCACATCCACGCCGCCGAGCAGGTGCGCGAGGTGGAGGATTGCCTCGCCTGGTCGGGACAGCGACCGGTGCAATGGCTGCTCGACCACGCGCCCGTCGACCAACGCTGGTGCCTGATCCATGCGACGCACATGACGGAGCAGGAAGTCGCGGCGCTCGCCGGCAGCGGCGCGGTTGCCGGCCTCTGTCCCGTCACCGAGGCCAGCCTCGGCGACGGCATCTTTGCGGCGCGCGAATTCCTCGCCGCGGGCGGCCGGTTCGGCATTGGCACTGACTCCAATGTCCTCGTTGGCGTCGCCGACGAACTGCGCCAGCTCGAATACGGCCAGCGGCTGAAACACCGCGAGCGCAATGTGCTCTCGGGGCGCCCCGGCGCGTCCACCGGGCGCGCCCTGTTCGATCACGCCCTCGCGGGCGGCGCGCAGGCGCTCGCGCAAGGGAAGTCCGGGCTGGTACCCGGCGCCCGCGCCGACATCGTCAGCCTCGACACCGCGCATCCATCACTCGCGGGACGGTCGGGGGATGCGGTGGTCGATGGCTGGCTGTTCGCGGCCGGCAGCGATGCGATCGACTGCGTCTGGGCCGGCGGCGACAGGCTGGTCGCGGGCGGGCGGCACCGGCTGCGCGACAGCGCGCGCGAGCGGTTCAATGCCAGCGTCCGAAGGCTCATCGCATGAGCCTCGCTTCGGATCGGGCCAAGGCCAATGCGGTCGGCAAGCCGACGCTGTACAAGCGAATCCGGCTCGACATCGAGACCCGGATCCTGACCGGCGAGTGGCCGCCCGGTCACCGCATCCCGTTCGAGCACCAGCTGATGGCGCGCTATCGCTGCTCGCGGATGACGGTGAACAAGGCGCTGTCCGAACTGGCGCAAGCCGACCTGATCGAGCGGCGGCGGCGCGCCGGCACGTTCGTGCGCCGTCCGCAGCACATGTCGGCCGTGCTCAAGATCGCCGACATCAGGGCCGAGATCAGCGCGCTCGGTCGTGCTTACGGCTATCAGCTGATCGATTGCCGGCGTCGCACCGCAACGTCGGCCGATCGCGCCCGGCTCGGCGTCAGCACCGCCGGCAAGGTGATCGCGATCGCCTGCCGCCACAGCGCCGACAACGTGCCGTTCGCGGTCGAGGACAGGCTGATCGATCTCACCACGGTTCCGGAAGCCGCGAACGCCGATTTTGCACGCGAACCGCCGGGATCATGGCTGCTGCATCACGTGCCGTGGACGGAAGCCGAGCACACGATCAGCGCGGTGATTGCCGATGATCACACCGCAAAAGCCCTCGACATCGCGGTCGGCGCGCCCTGCCTCGTGATCGACCGCTACACCTGGCGCAGCGCACGCACGGTGACGGCGGTGCGGCTGCATTATCCCGGCGAGACGCACCGTCTGGTGGCGCGCTTCAAGGGAGGCTGACGGATCTTTTCTTGCGGCACAATTCATGCAGTGCATGATGCGCCACAACGTGTTTGATGCGGCAATCCGCCGCGACTGACGTGAGACCATCAACAGGGTTCAATCCATCATTTCGCAAAGGGGGCAATCATGCGTTCTGTCAAACTATTTCCAGCAATCATCGCTTTACTGGCGTCGACCACCGCGTTCGCGGATGACGTCAAGGTCGGCGTCGGCATCTCCGGATGGACCGGCTTCGCGCCGCTGACGCTCGCCAAGGAGGCCGGCATCTTCAAGAAGAACGGGCTCGACGTCACCTTGAAGAAGATCCCGCAGAAGGACCGGCACCTCGCGATCGCCTCGGGCGACATCCAATGTGCCGCCACCACGGTCGAGACCTGGATCTCCTGGAACGCCAACGGCGTCGCAACCAAGCAGATCTTCCAGCTCGACAAGAGCTATGGCGCCGACGGCATGGCCGTGCGCAACGACGTCGCGGCGATCAAGGACCTCAAGGGCAAGACCGTTGCGGCCTCGGCGCCGGGCACCTCGCCGTATTTCGCGCTGGCCTGGATGCTGAAGAAGAACGGCCTCACGGTGAAAGACGTCACGGTGGTCAATCTGGAGCCGGCCGCAGCGGCACAAGCCTTCGTTTCGGGGCAGAACGATGCCGCGATGACCTACGAGCCCTATCTGTCGACGGTGCGTGCCGCGCCCGACAAAGGCAAGATCATCGCCACCACGCTCGACTACCCGATCGTGATGGACACGTTCGGCTGTACGCCGAAATTCCTGACCGACAATCCGAAGGCGGCGCAGGCGCTGGCCAACAGCTATTTCGAGGCGCTCGACATGATCGCCAAGGATCAGGCCAAGGCCTATGAGATCATGGGCGCGGACGTGAAACAGACCGGCGAGCAGTTCGGCAACTCGGCCAAGTACCTGCGCTGGCAGGACAAGGCCGCCAACCAGAAATTCTTTGCCGGCGACTTCCTGACCTTCAACAAGGAGGCCGCCGAGCTGCTGCTCGAGGTCGGCATCATCAAGGCCGCGCCGAAGATCGAGGACCTCTACGACGCCAGCTTCATCAAGTGATGCGTCCTCTCGAGCCCACCACATCGAAGCAGCGCGTGGCCTATGGCCTCGCGTTCTTCGTGCTGTTCGTCGCCCTGTGGTCCTGGGCGACGTTCGGCGGCCATGTATCGAAGACCTTCCTCGCCAACCCGCTGACCATGGTGCAGGAAGGCTATGAGCTGCTCGCCAAGCAAGGCTTCCTGTTCGACATCGGCATGACGATCTGGCGCGTCATCGGCGGCTTCGCGCTGGCCGCCGTGATCGCGGTGCCGATCGGCGTGCTGATGGGGGCTTACAAGCCGGTCGAGGCCTTCCTCGAACCGTTCGTGTCCTTTGCGCGCTATCTGCCTGCGTCCGCCTTCATCCCGCTGCTGATCCTGTGGGCGGGGATCGGCGAGCTGCAAAAGCTGCTGGTGATCTTCATCGGCGCCGTGTTCCAGATCATCCTGATGGTCGCCGTCACCGTCGGCGCCACGCGGCGCGATCTGGTCGAGGCCGCCTACACGCTCGGCGCGCGCGACAGCGGCATCATCCGCCGCGTGCTGCTGCCATCCGCGGCACCGGAGATCGCCGAAATCCTCCGCCTAGTGCTGGGCTGGGCCTGGACCTATGTCATCGTCGCCGAACTGATCGGCTCGTCGTCCGGCATCGGGCACATGATCACCGACAGCCAGGCGCTGCTCAACACCGGCCAGATCATCTTCGGCATCATCGTGATCGGGCTGATCGGCCTGATCTCCGATTTCCTGTTCAAGGCGTTCAACGCCTGGCTGTTCCCGTGGAAGCTCGCATGACCCTGCTTCGGATCGATCAGGTCGCGCGCACCTTCCCCGCCCGCGCCGGTAACGCGCCAACCCGGGCGCTGGAGCCGACCACGCTCGACGTCGGCGACAACGACTTCGTCACCATCCTGGGCCCGTCCGGCTGCGGCAAGTCCACCCTGCTCCGGATCATCGCAGGCCTCGACCGGCCAACCAGCGGCCGCGTCACCCTCGATGGCCGCGAGGTCACCGGCCCCGGTGCTGATCGCGGCATGGTGTTCCAGTCCTACACTTTGTTTCCCTGGCTGACCGTGCGCGAGAACATCGCGTTCGGCCTGCGCGAGCGCGGCGCATCGCAAGCCGAACGGCATGAGATCGCCGACGCCTTCATCCGCCGGGTCGGGCTATCGGGCTTCGAAAATCATTGGCCCAAGCAGCTGTCCGGCGGCATGCAGCAGCGCACTGCGATCGCCCGCGCGCTGGCCAACGATCCCAAGATCCTGCTGCTCGACGAACCGTTCGGCGCGCTCGACAACCAGACCCGGGCCTTGATGCAGGAGATGCTGCTCGGGATCTGGGAGCGCGACCAGAAGACGGTGCTGTTCGTCACCCACGACATCGAGGAAGCGATCTTTCTCGGCAGCCGCGTCATCGTGATGAGCGCCCGTCCCGGCCGCATCAAGGCGGAGATCGCGGTCGACCTGCCGCATCCCCGTTCCTACAAGATCAAGACCACGCCTGAATTCGTCGCCCTGAAGGAGCGGCTGGTCGAGGAGATCCGCACCGAAGCGCTGAAGGTCGCCGAACAGGCCTAAAAGGCGATCGTCAGTGGCTGATCATCCAGGGACGTGCGGTCGGAAAGCCCTTGGCGCCGCTCTTGGTCTTGGTCATCAGCCGCGCCGGCTTTTTCTTCCCGGAAGAGGAAGAGCAGCAACCGCAGCCCGGGCCGTGTGCGGCCTTGTACTGATCGAGCGTCTTCGGCGCGTGCCGGCTTTGCTCGTTGGTGGCGTGCGCCTTGCGCTTGTCCGAGGGCATGCAGAAGAACGCCGGCGCGGTCAGGATCACGCGCGGCGAGGTCGTCTCGCATTGCGGGCAATCCTGCGGCAGATCGCATTCCGCCATCGGCCGCATGTCGGTGAATGGGCCGCAGTCATTGCAGAGATATTCGTAGATCGGCATTTCCCTAAATCCCTTGCGCAGTCGTGTGACATCCGGCGACGGATGCGGGGCGGCCAAAGCACAGCCGTCCCGCACCCTTCGCGCAGGGATTACTTGTCTTGCGAGATCGGCATCTGGATGTCGCCCTTGATGTGCTTGATCGGCCCTGCCGACGACGGCATGATGTCGAAATCGAAGATCTCCGTCGGCAGCCATAGCGTGGCGCAGGCATTGGGGACGTCGACCACGCCGGAGATGTGGCCCTGGCACGGCGCGGTGCCGAGGATCGAATAGGCCTGGGCGCCGGAGTAGCCGAACTTCTTCAGATATTCGATCGCGTTCAAACAGGCCTGGCGGTAGGCGATGTGGACGTCGAGGTAATGCTGCTTGCCGGCCTCGTCGACCGAAATGCCCTCGAAGATCAGATAGTCCTTGTAGTTCGGCGTGATCGGCGACGGCTTGAACACGGGATTCTTGATGCCGTATTTCGAGACGCCGTCCTTGATCAGGTCGACCTTGATGTGCAGCCAGCCGGCCATCTCGATGGCGCCGCAGAAGGTAATCTCGCCGTCGCCCTGGCTGAAATGCAAATCGCCCATCGAGAGCCCGCCGCCCGGCACATAGACCGGGAAATAGATCTTCGAGCCGCGCGACAGATCCTTGATGTCGCAATTGCCGCCATGCTCGCGCGGCGGCACGGTGCGGGCGCCCTCGAGGCCGATCTTGGCCTTGACGTCGCCCTTGGCCTGACCGGCATGCGCGGTCGGCGCGAACGGCGGATTGGCGAGGCCCGGCACGCGGGTCGGATTGGTCGCGATCAACTCGGCTTCGCGCGCATTCCACGCCGCCAGCATCTTGGCGTCGGGCAGACAGCCGATCAGGCCGGGATGGATCAGGCCGGCGAAGTTGACGCCGGGGACGTGGCGCGACGAGGTATAGAGCCCCTTGATGTCCCAGATCGACTTCTGCGCCAGCGGGAAATGGTCGGTGAGGAAGCCGCCGCCATTCTGCTTGGAGAAGAAGCCGTTGAAACCCCACAGGCTCTCCTTCAGCGGACCGACATCGAGCAGGTCGACGACCAGGAGGTCGCCCGGCTCGGCGCCCTTGACGCCGATCGGGCCGGAGAGGAAATGCACGATCGACAGGTCGATGTCGCGCACGTCGTCGGCCGAGTCGTTGTTCTTGATGAAGCCGCCGGTCCAGTCGACGGTCTCGATGATGAAGTCGTCGCCCGGGCTGACCCACTCGACGATCGGAACCTCGGGATGCCAGCGATTATGGATCTTGTCGTTTTCATAAGCCGACTTGCTGAGATCGACCTTGATCAGTGTGTCTGGCATCGCAATGCTCCCCTTGGTTTACTGAGTGTGGTTGGTTACACGGACAGATATTTTGAGATCTGCGCGGCATCGACGCTAGCGCGCGGATCGTCGCGGACGATCTCGCCGTTCTCGATGACGAGCACGCGGTCGGCGATGTCGAGCGCGAAGCTCAGCACCTGCTCGGAGACCACGATCGACAGCCCCCGCTCGTCGCGGATCCGCTTCAGGGTGCGCGCCATGTCCTTGATGATCGACGGCTGGATGCCTTCGGTCGGCTCATCAAGCAGCAGCACCTTCGGCTTGGTCGCAAGTGCGCGGGCGATCGCGAGCTGCTGCTGCTGCCCGCCGGAGAGATTGCCGCCGCGCCGGCCCTTCATCTCGAGCAGCACCGGGAACAGTTCGTAGATGTCACCGGGCACCTCCGAGCCGCCTGACACCACGAGCCCGGTCTCGATGTTTTCCTTCACCGTCATGGTGGAGAAGATCATGCGGCCCTGCGGCACGTAGGCGAGCCCCTTCGCCACCCGCTCGTAGCTCTTAAGGCCATCGAGCGCGGCGCCGTCCATGGTCATCTTGCCGCTCTTGGCCGGCAGGATGCCCATCAGGGATTTCATCAGCGTGGTCTTGCCCATGCCGTTGCGGCCCATGATCGCGACGATCTCGTTGGACGCGACCGAGACGTTGAGGCCGTGTAGCACCTCGCTCTGGCCATAGGCGACGTGAAGATCATTGATTGCCAGCATGTCGTCGCTCCCAGGCACGGGTGCTTGTCTTCACCTCTCCCCACCGGGGAGAGGTCGGCGCAAAGCGCCGGGTGAGGGCCTTCAGGTCCCACGAGGGAGCATCACCCCTCGCCCGGATCGCATCTAACGATGCGATCCGACCTCTCCCACAGGGGGAGAGGTGAACCGAGTTCGCGGCTCGACTTGCCGTAACCATGCGTCAGTGCCCCAAATAGACTTCGATCACTTTTGGATCGTTCTTGACGTGCTCCATGGTCCCCTCGGACAGGATCTGCCCCTGGTGCAGCACCGTCACCTTGTGCGCGATGTCCTCGACGAACTTCATGTCGTGCTCGATCACCAGCACCGAGCGGTCCTTGATGATGCGGTTGAGCAGCTCGGCAGTCTTGGCGCGCTCGGAGACGCTCATGCCGGCGACCGGCTCATCGAGCATCAGGAGGTCCGGATCCTGGATCAGCAGCATGCCGATCTCGAGCCACTGCTTCTGGCCATGGCTGAGCTGGTCGGCATAGGTATTGAGCCGGTCCTTGAGGAAGATCATCTCGGCGACCTCCTCGACCCGCTGCTTGACGGTGTCGTCGCGCTGGAAGGTCAGCGAGCCGAACACGGTGCGGCCACGCGGAAAGGAAATCTCGAGGTTCTCGAACACGGTGAGATCCTCGAACACCGACGGGGTCTGGAACTTGCGCCCCACGCCGGCCTGCACGATCTCGTTCTCGCGGAGTTTCGTCAGCTCCTGGCCGCGGAACTGGATCGAGCCTGATGTCGCTCGGGTCTTGCCGCAGATCAGGTCGAGCACCGTGGTCTTGCCGGCGCCGTTCGGGCCGATGATGACGCGGATCTCGTTCTCCTCGACATAGAAGGAGAGATCGTTGACCGCCTTGAAGCCGTCAAAGGACACGGTGAGACCGGAGACCGCGAGCAGGAAGTCTTTGGGCTGATGGCCGACGAGCATGATGATCCCTCCTCACTCGGCCGGTGCGCCGTCGGCGACGAGGCCGGCGGCCGATTTCGATTTGCGTGATGACAAAAGACGATCGATGCGGGGCTGGATGTGGTCCGCCCAGATGCCGGAGAGCCCGTTCGGGAAGGCCAGCACGACCGCGATGAACAACGCGCCGAGACCGAACAGCCAGAGCTGCGGGAAGGATTCCGAGAGGCTGGTCTTGGCGAAATTGACCAGCAGCGCACCCCAGACCGCGCCGAAGATCGACATCCGGCCGCCGACCGCGGTGTAGATCACCATCTCGATCGACGGCACGATGCCGACGAAGGACGGCGACATGAAGCCGACTTCGAGCGTGAACATCGCGCCGCCGATCGCAGCGAACACCGCGGCGGCGCAGAACGCGAAGATCTTGAAGTTGGCGACGCTGTAACCGGAGAAACGCACACGATCCTCCTGCTCCCTCATCGCCACCAGGATGCGCCCGAGTTTTGTCAGGCGGATGAACTGCGCGGCGACGATGCATCCGAACAGCAGCACAACCTCGACGAAATACAGAATGAACTTGGCGTGATCGGTGCGGATGTCCCAGCCGTTCAGCGTGCGCAAATCGGTAATGCCGTTGATGCCGCCGGTGTAGCCCTGCTGCCCCACGATCAGGATGGTGAGGATCGCGGCGATCGCTTGCGTGATGATCGCGAAGTACACGCCACCGACCCGGCGCTTGAACATCGCGGCGCCGATGATCAGCGCGAAGACTGCGGGAACCAGCAAGATCGCCAGCAGCGTGACCGGGAAGCTGTGGAATGGCTTCCAGAAGAAGGGCAGCGAGGTGAGCTGATTCCAATCCATGAAGTCGGGGATGCCGGGCGTCGACTGGATCTTGGTGTTCGCGACCGACGACGCCTCGAGCTTGAGGTACATCGCCATGCAGTAGCCGCCGAGGCCGAAGAACACGCCCTGCCCCAGGCTCAGGATGCCGCCATAGCCCCAGCACAGCACGAGGCCGATGCCGACGAAGGCGTAGGTCAGGTATTTGGCGACCAAATTGAGACGGAAGATATCCAGCGACAGCGGCAGGATCAGAAACAGCAGCACCGCGAGCGCCAGGAAGCCGAGCAGTTCGGAGCGATTGAAAAAGCGCGAGTTGATCATGACCAGCCTGCTTGTTCTTATTTGCGGACCTTGAGTGCGAACAGCCCCTGCGGACGCACCATCAGGATCGCGACGATGGTCAGCAGCGTGATCACCTTGGCCATCGATCCCGACAGGAAGAATTCCAGCGTCGACTGGGTCTGCGAGATCGAGAAGGCGGAGGCGATGGTGCCGAACAGCGAGGCGGCGCCGCCGAACACCACGACCAGGAAAGTGTCGACGATATAGAGCTGGCCGGCGGTCGGTCCGGTCGAGCCGATCATGGTGAAGGCCGAGCCGGCGATCCCCGCGATGCCGCAGCCGAGCCCGAAAGTGTAGCGATCGACCTTCTCGGTGTTGATGCCGACGGCGCCCGCCATGACGCGGTTCTGCACCACGGCTCGCACCTGCTTGCCCCAGCTCGACCAGAACAGGATGTAGAACACGACGATCGTGATCAGGACCGTCAGCCCCATCACGAACATGCCGTTGATCGGGATCTGGATCGAGTCAGTGGCCTGCCAGGAGCCCATCATCCATTCCGGCAGATCGACGCCGACCTCGCGCGCGCCGAACACCGAGCGGTAGGCCTGCTGCAGGATCAGGCTGAGGCCCCAGGTCGCCAGCAGCGTATCGAGCGGGCGCTTGTAGAGGTGGCGTATCAGCGCCCATTCGACCAGCATGCCGAGCGCGCCCGAGGCGATGAACGCCAGGATCATCGCGATGAAGAAGTAGCCCGGGAAAAGCCAGGGCGCGGCGTGCTGCACCACGTTCGACGTCATCCAGGTGACGTAGGCGCCGAGGATCATGAACTCGCCATGGGCCATGTTGATCACGCCCATCTGGCCGAAGATGATGGCAAGCCCCAGCGCCATCAGCACATAGACGGAGAACAGGATGAGCCCGGCAAATCCCTGCATCGCGAGGATGGCGCCGAGGTCGCTGATCGAATAGTCGCCGAACATCTGTCGTCCTCCAGTCCAAGGGGCATGCGCCGCGACGTGTGCGGCGCCCGATCGGCGGCGTGGGCGATGACGTCCACGCCGCGATGCGTTGAGGGAGCGGTTGCGCGGTTTACCCGCCCGGCCTCACTGGTAGCCCTTCGGGAACGGGTTCGGCTCGACGAGGTCTGCGGTCTCGTAGATCAGCTCATACTGGCCGTCGGCCTTGGCGCGCCCGACGCGGGTCTTCGACCACAGATGATGGTTCTCGTGGATGCGCACGTAGCCTTCGGGCGCGCCCTTGAACTCGACCCCGGGCGAGGCCGCCGCGATCTTGTCGATGTCGAACGATCCGGCCTTCTCCGCGGTCAACTTCCACAGCCACGGGCCGAGATAGGCGGCCTGCGTGACGTCGCCGATCACGGTCTTCTCGCCCCACATCTTCTTGAACGCCGGCACGAAGGCCTTGTTGTTCGGGTTGTCGAGTGACTGGAAGTACTTCATGCAGGCATAGGCGCCCGCGATGTTTTCGCCGCCGATGCCGTCGATCTCGTCCTCGGTGACCGAGATCGTCAGCAGCGTCTGCTTCGACAGGTCGATACCCGCCGCCTTGAGCTGCTTGTAGAACGCGACGTTCGAGCCGCCGACGATGATCGCGTAGATCACGTCCGGCTTGGTCAGCTTGATCTTGTTGATGACCGAGTTGAACTGGGTCGAGCCGAGCGGGAAGTATTCCTCGCCGACCACCTTGCAGCCTTGCAAATGGTTCTCGATGTGCTTGCGCGCGATCTTGTTCGAGGTGCGCGGCCAGATGTAGTCGGAGCCGAGCAGATAGAAGCTCTTCGCGCCCTTGGTCTTGTTGACCCAGTCGAGGCCGGCGATGATCTGCTGGGTGGCCTCCTGGCCGGTGTAGATCACGTTCTTGGACTGCTCGAGGCCTTCATAGAAGGTCGGGTAGTACAGCATGCCGTTGTACTGCTCGAACACCGGCAGCACCGCCTTGCGCGAGGCCGAGGTCCAGCAGCCCATCACCGCGGCGCATTTGTCGTTGACCAGCAGCTTCTTGGCTTTCTCCGCGAAGGTCGGCCAGTCGCTCGCGCCGTCCTCCTGGATGAACTTGATCTTGCGGCCCAGCACGCCGCCGGCGGCGTTGATCTGCTCGATCGCGAGCTTCTCGGCCTCGACCGACCCGGTCTCGGAGATCGCCATGGTGCCGGTGACGGAGTGCAGGATGCCGACGGTGACTTCGCTATCGGTGACTGCAAGACCGGTGGTGTTGACCGCAGAAGTTGCAGGAACGTCGGCAAATGCGGGACGGCCCAGCATCGAGATGGCCGGCAATGCGGCCATGCCCATCAAGAGCTTGCGGCGGAGCGGAGACGGCAGTCCTGGTTTGGTTTCGTCTGACATGAGCACCCCATCTGGTTCGAGAACGCTTATTGATGAGGCGAGGATTGCTTACTTTTGTGCAGCGCACTGATACGTGAGATCGCGTATACTGCACCGCAAAATAGCGACGTAGGTTTTTGGTACGGGATTTGCCCGCGATCAGCGCATCGTGGACCAGGAGTTTGAGCGAGTGGCAGGGCGGCAGCGGATAGACCGCGTCAGGCGCCAATACAATCAATGGGTCGCCAACCAGACGCTGGAAGACTACGCGCTGCGCTTCACGGCCAAGAGCGCGCGGCGCTGGTCCGCCGCCCGCGTCGCCAACACCGCGCTTGGCGCGATCTCTTTCCTGGCGCTGGAGGCGATCGGCGGCACCATCACGCTGAACTATGGCGCGATGAATGCCTCCGCGGCGATCCTGGTGGTCAGCGTCATCATCTTCCTGTGCGGGCTGCCGATCGCCTACCACGCCGCGAAGAGCGGCATCGACATCGACCTGCTGACCCGCGGCGCCGGCTTCGGCTATATCGGCTCGACCATCACCTCGTTGATCTACGCCTCCTTCACCTTCATCTTCTTCGCGATCGAGGCGGTGATCCTGGCCAGCGCACTCGACATGTGCTTCGGCATTCCGCGGCCGATCGGCTATCTGATCAGCGCGGTGGTGATCATCCCGCTGGTCATCTACGGCATCACGCTGATCAGCCGGTTCCAGCTCTGGACCCAGCCGCTGTGGATCATCCTCCACATCATGCCGTTCGCGGCGATCGCCTGGGCCAATCCGCATTCCTTCACCGAGTGGCGCAAATTCGCCGGCGACCACGGCGATCCCTCCGGCCATCTCGATCTGCTGCTGTTCGGCACCGCGGCCTCCGTCGTGTTCGCGCTGGTGGCGCAGATCGGCGAGCAGGTCGACTTCCTGCGCTTCCTGCCGCGCGACCGCCGCACCTCGCGCAAGGCCTGGTGGATCGCACTGCTCGGCGCCGGTCCCGGCTGGATCGTGCTCGGTGCGCTGAAGCTGCTGGCCGGCTCGTTCCTGGCCTTCTTCGCGCTCAGCCACGGCGTCTCGGCCGAGCACGCCGCCGAGCCCGCCAACATGTATCTCGAAGCCTTCCGCTACGTGCTGTCACAGCCGGATCTCGCGATGGCGCTGACCGGAACGTTCGTGATCCTGTCGCAGGTCAAGATCAACGTCACCAACGCCTATGCCGGCTCGATCGCCTGGTCGAACTTCTTCTCCCGCCTCACCCACTCGCATCCCGGCCGCGTGGTGTGGCTGGTGTTCAACGTCGTGGTCGCGCTGCTGCTGATGGAGATCGGCGTCTACAAGGCGCTGGAGCAGACGCTGGCGCTGTACTCGAACGTCGCGATCGCCTGGGTCGGCGCGCTGGTCGCCGATCTCGTCATCAACAAGCCGCTCGGCCTGCGGCCGCAGCACATCGAGTTCAAGCGCGCCCATCTCTGCGACATCAATCCGGTCGGCGTCGGCGCGATGACGATCGCGACGGTGGTCTCGATCAGCGCGTTCTACGGCCTGTTCGGCCCGACCGCCAAGGCGCTGTCCGCCTTCGTCGCGCTCGCGGTCGCCTTCGTCACGGCTCCCCTGATTGCCTGGGCGACCGATGGCAAGTACTACATCGCGCGCAAGCCGAAACGGAGCTGGCAGAACATTGAATCGATCCAGTGCTGTATCTGCGAGCATGCGTTCGAGCCCGAGGATATGGCCGCCTGCCCGGCCTATGCCGGCCCGATCTGCTCGTTGTGCTGCTCGCTCGACGCACGCTGCCACGATCTCTGCAAGCCGCATGGGCGGATCGGCGCCCAGGTGTCGGACGCGCTGGGCAAGGTGATGCCGCAGCCGATCTACGCCCGCCTCAACTCGCAGCTCGGACATTACCTCGGCGTGTTCGCGGTCTCCGCCGGCCTCGTGGCGCTGGTGCTCGGCCTGATCTACCTGCAAACCACGGCGGCGCATGCCAACGAGCTGTTGGCCGACGTGCTGTGGAAGGTGTTCTTTGCGCTGACGCTGATCATCGGCGTGGTCGCCTGGCTGTTCGTGCTGGCGCAACAGAGCCGACGCGCCGCGGAAGCGGAAACCCGGCGACAGACCACGCTGCTGATCCAGGAAATCGATGCCCACAAGCGCACCGACGCCGAATTGCAGCGCGCCAAGGAGGTCGCTGAATCAGCCAACCTCGCCAAGAGCCGCTATGTCGTCGGCCTCAGCCACGAGCTTCGCTCGCCGCTGAACGCGATCTCCGGCTATGCCCAGCTGCTGGAGCAGGACGACAGTCTCCAAGTGCGGCCGCGTGAGCAGGTGCGCGTGGTCCGCCGCAGCGCCGACCATCTGTCGGGTCTGATCGACGGCATTCTCGACATCTCCAAGATCGAAGCCGGCCGGCTCTATCTGTCGCGTGACGAGGTGCGGCTGAACGATTTCCTCGAACAGTTGGTCGGCATGTTCCGCCTGCAAGCGGCGGCAAAAGGCATCGACTTCGTGTTCAGGCGGCCGGCCGTGCTGCCCGTCGTGGTCTATGCCGACGAGAAGCGGCTGCGGCAGATCCTGATCAACCTGCTCTCGAACGCGATCAAGTTCACCCAGTCCGGCAAGGTGCAATTCGTCGTGCATTACCGCAGCCCGGTCGCCGAGTTCGAGGTGATCGACACCGGGCCGGGCATCCAGCCCGACGACCTCGAGCGGATCTTCGCGCCGTTCGAGCGCGGCGCACTCGGCGTCACCCAGCCACAGACCGGCACCGGGCTCGGCCTGACCATCAGCCGCCTGCTCGCCGGCGTGATGGGCGGCGACATCAAGGTGTTGAGCACGGTCGGCACCGGCAGCACCTTCAAGGTCAAGCTGCTGCTGTCCGAGGTCACCAACCCGCGCCGCGATGCGCCGGTCGATGCTCCCGTCTATGGCTATCACGGCCCGCGCAAGACGATCCTGATCACCGACGACGACCCGACCCAGCGCGACCTCCTGCGCGAGATCCTGGCGCCGCTCGGCTTCATCCTGCTCAGCGCGCCGGACGGGCCGGGCTGCCTCGCCCTCGCCCAGCATTGCCGGCCGGACATGTTCCTGCTCGATATCTCGATGGCCGGGATGGACGGCTGGACGGTCGCCGAGACCTTGCGCTCCGAAGGCCATCACCAGGCCCGCATCCTGATGATCTCGGCGAGCGCGCTGGAGGCGCACGGCGCGCCGCTGGCTCAACCGTTCCACGACGGCTATTTGATGAAGCCGATCGACATCCCGCGACTGCTGGAGACCATCCGCCAGTTGCTCAAGATCGAGTGGGAGTATGAGGCCGAGCAGGCGCCTGCCCCGCAATGGAAGCCCGATAGCGGCACGCGCCCGCCGGTCAAATATGTCGAAGAGCTGATCAGCCTCGGCCAGCTCGGCTATGTCAGGGCGATCCAGCTCAAGCTCGACGAGATCGGCAACGAGTGTCCCGAGCACGCGGACTTCGTCGAACAGATGCGGACGCTGGTCGACCGGTTCGATCTCGATCAATATATGGCGACGTTGAAGATATTGCACAGCTATGACCATTGAACAGAGAAAGCGCGACGTCGCGCTCGTCGTCGACGACTCGCCGGAGACGTTGCGCCTCCTCACCGACGCGCTCGACGGCGCCGGAATGACCGTGATGGTCGCCCTCGACGGCGCCTCCGCGATGCGCATCGTCGACCAGATCACGCCCGATATCGTGCTGCTCGACGCCGTGATGCCGGGCATGGACGGCTTCGAGACCTGCCGGCGGCTGAAGCGCGATGCCGGGCTCGACGGCGTCCCGATCATCTTCATGACGGGCCTCGCCGAAACCGAGCACATCGTGCGTGGGCTCGAAGCCGGTGGCGTCGACTACGTCACCAAGCCGATCGTGATCGAGGAAATGCTGGCGCGCATTCGGGTCCATCTCGCCAATGCGCGGATGACGCAGAGCGCGCGCGCCGCGCTCGATGTCTCCGGCCGCTATCTGCTCGCGGTCAACAACGCCGGCGCGCTGCTATGGGCGACGCCGCAGGCCCAGAAACTGCTGTCGGATACGCTCGCCGACGCCGCCGACAATTTCGTGTTGCCGGACCCGATGCCGCAATGGCTCGACCACGCACAGAAGGGCAAGGCGGGATCGAAAACCGCAACCGTGGCGTCCTTTCCCGGCAACGAGCAACTTCGGCTGCAATATATGGGCAAGCTTGGCCCCAACGAATTCCTGCTGCGGCTGGCCAAGGACACCAGCGGCGACATGCCTGCCGAGTTCTCCAGCGAGCTTGGCCTCACCACCCGCGAAGGCGAGGTGCTGTCCTGGCTCTCCAAGGGCAAGACCAACCGCGACATCGCGCAGATCCTGGGCCTGAGCCCGCGCACTGTCGACAAGCATCTCGAGCAGATCTATGCCAAGCTCGGGGTCGAGAACCGCACTGCCGCCGCCGCGATCGCGGTCAATGCAAGGCATCGCAAGTCCTGATCTGGCGCCTCTACCCGTTCGGACCAGCCTGCGCAGCAGTCTCTTGGTCCGGCGGTTGCGCCTTGCGCCATTGTGCCGGGGTCACGCCGATGTGGCTCTTGAAGGCCCGCTGAAATGCGGCCTCCGACTGGTAGCCGGCGATCTCCGCAACGGCGCCGGTCGAAAGCGATGATCGCCTCAACTCGTTTGCCGCAAGCGTCATCCGGATATCGGTGAGCAGATCGCTTGCCGATCGGCCAAGCTTCTCCTGGAATTGCCGCGCGAGCGTCGCGCGCGACATGTTGCACAGGCGCGCGAGTTCGGGCAGCGACCACGCACGCGCGGGCTCGTTGAACATGGCGGTCACCGCCGGCGCCAGGCGGGGATCACCGACCAGCGCCAGCAACCCACGCGAGCCGTCATCGGTCTCGCTCGCAAGCCGCAGCGCAAGCGCGAACATCGCCGTGGACAGCGCGTTCAGCATGGCGCGGCCACCCAGATGATCGTCGGCCGTTTCGCTGCGCATCAAGGATACGAGTCCAGCGAGCTGTGCGGCCGTCCGCTTTTCCACCCGCGGGCCGGCATGCACGACGAGACGCGGCGGAAGATAGCTGCGCAACAGACGGTCGTGCGGAGGTGCGATCGCGAAGTGCCCGCACAGCAGGTCGAGCCGTTCGTCCGAACCCAGGTTTTCGCTGATCGTGAAATTCTGCGCCGCCCGGTTTCTAGCCGGCAGAGGTGTCGCCTCGGTGCCGTCATGCATCACGTGTCGCGGATTGCCGGGCAGCAAAAGAATGTCGCCGGACTTCAGCAGCAGCGGCCGACCGCCTGCGGGATTGTCCAGGATCGCCGAGCCGGCGAGCACCGCATGATAGGGGATCTCGTTGGTCGCGCCCGGCCCCTGCTCGATACGCCAGGGCACGCTGTAGCTGCAGCGAATATCGAGCCGCCCGCGGACCGGCATCATCTCGAACAGCCGGCTGAGCCAATCCATGGCCGATCCTCCCCCGAGGCGCCTCCCATGAGACGATTGAGCATATAATCAAGATATATGAACATTCAATGTCTCATGCCGCCCTCCTATTCTCACTCCGCAATCGTTCGCCACCCCAAACACGGAGTGCCACCATGTCCCGTCTCTCAGTCCCCAATCTCGAAACCGACACCGGCCCGTCGGGCTAGGTCTACGCCCAGATCAAGAAGGCTGTCGGCAGTGTCCCGAATGCTTATGCGGCGATCGCCGCCCACGGCCCGGCCGCGCTCAAGGCGATGCTCGCAGCCGACGCGGTGCTCGCCGGCGGCAGCCTGTCCAGGCGCGAGCGAGAGATCATCAAGCTCGTGATCAGCGCCGCGGGCGGTTGCGACTATTGTGTCGCCGCGCATTCGCATCTCGCTGGACTCGCCGGCGTGAAGCCTGACGTGCTGAAGCAGGTCCGCGCCGGCGCGCCTACGGGTGACGCCAAGTACGACACCCTGATCGACTTCGTTCGCAAGCTCGCGCAGTCGAGCGGCACCGTCAGCGACGAGGACTTCGCCGCGATCAAGGCCGCCGGCTACAGCGACGCGCAGCTGGTCGAGATCAGCCTGGCGTTCGCGACCATCGTCTTCACCAACGTCTTCAACCGCATCAACGACACCGACATCGACTTCCCCGCAGTCGCGTGACGCGACCGACGTCAGTCGAACGGAAGGATCACGACCATGACCACGCGTTCCAACACGATGCAGAATCCGCTGGTCCGCGCGCTCACCCGCTTCGGTCTGCTCACGGAGGATCTCGACGACCATGTCATCCGGGCCTGACGCGGCAATAGGTCCGCCGACGGCACGGATCGCCGGCGAGCCTCGCGTTCGCCGGCGACTGCGCGTGCCGGGAGATTGCGCAGGCGCAGCAACTCCGACGCATAGCGACGTGGCAGCCACCACTGCCGCGCGCGTCCGATCGGACAAGTCTTCAAGGCCAAGTCTTAACCCATTGCCGAATTTGCCGAATGCGTTGAAATTGGCCAACTGTAAAGCGCAGCCCGTTGCGCGGCATTGCGGCTTGACGCGGACGCATCGCTTGTTCCCATGCAGGAATGATCCGTAGCTCTCCGGCGATGAACATGGTTCCGCCGCGTGGTCTGCGCTAAAGAAGTGGCGCCGGTGTTGTTCTGGGGTTGAGTTGATGAAGAAGGACGACGTCACGTGCCCACGCTGCGGGGCCGGGTTCCGACGCCTCGAACTGGCATCCGGATCGGGAAGCGCAGGCGAGTATCGCTGCCCGGTCTGTCAGACAAGTCTCGAGCAGTTTAATGGCGACAAGCTCGTTGCCTATCGCCTGACCATCCAACCTTCCATTCGCGGCTTGAAGACCTGATCGCCCGTGGCACATCAAGTGCCAATCAAGATGTCCGCTTCAGGATATAGCTGTCCATGATCCAGCCATGCTGCTCACGCGCATTGCGGCGCGCGGCGACGATGCGGGGGCCTGTCTCCGCGAGATCTCCGGCCATGATGATCTGATCGGGCATGCCGAGATAGGCGCCCCACCAGATCTTGAGGCCCGCGGGATCCAGCGTCTGGAAGGCCGCGCTGCCGTCGAGCATCACGACCACGGTATCCACGCCGGACGGCCAGCCGCCTTCACGCAATCGCCGGCCTGTCGTGACCAGGAACGGTTCGCCGATCTCGTTGAGCGGCAGCGCATGCGCCGCGCACAGCGCCTGGATCGACGTGATGCCCGGGATCACCTCGATGTCGGGCAGCGGATCGAGCCGTCGCGCGATCCGCAGGCTCGAATCGTACAGCGAAGGATCGCCCCAGATCAGCAAGGCGACGCGTCCCTCGCCGCCGAGATGGCGTGCGATCTCATCCGACCAGGTCGCGGCGACCGCATCATGCCAATCGTCGACACCTCTCCGATAATCCTCGTCGCCGGCGTCACGCACCGGCAGATCGAACTCGGCGATCCGCGTGCGATCGTTGCTCAGCGCTTGCGCGCAGATCGTTCGACGCAGGTCGGCGAGATCGGACTTCGCGGTACCTTTGCGCGGGATCAGGATCAGATCGGCGGCATTGATCGCGGCTGTTGCAGCGAGCGTGAGCTGTCGCGGATCGCCGCAGCCGATACCGATCAGCGAGAACGTCAACATGGCCGCGTCACCCCTGCTCCGGCGCCAGCGCACCGAACAGAATGACGGCCGCCGCGGTGGCAGCAGTTGCATCCGTGAGCCGTTCGGCCAGCGCCGCGATCGTGGTGCGGACAAGCTGCTCGTCTGTGTGACCGAGCGACTCCGCCAACAATGCGGGTGTGTCGGGAGCGAGACCCTGCGCGATCAATTTTGCGGCCAATGCCGGAAACGTGCGTCGGCCCATATAGACGACGGTGGTCGCCTCCGGATCGGCCAACGCCGCCCAGTTCAAATCCGCGGGCAATTCGCCGGTGACATCGGCGCCGGTCACGAACTGGACCCGGCGCGAGGTCAGCCGCCGCGTCAGCGGAATGCCGGCCTGCGCCGCGGCAACCGAGGCCGAGGTCACGCCGGGGATGATCTCATAACCGATGCCGGCGGCACGCAGCGCCTCGATCTCTTCCTCGAGCCGGCCAAAGATGCCGGCATCGCCGGACTTCAGCCGCACCACCCGCACGCCGGTCGCGGCATAGTCGACCAGCAGCCGGCTGACATGATGCTGTCGCGCCGACAACCGGCCGGCGCGCTTGCCGACTGCGACGAGATTGGCGCCGGAACGCGCGAGATCGAGGATCGCGCCCGAGGCAAGGTCGTCATACAGCACCACGTCGGCGTCGCGCAGCCGCGCGGCTCCCTTCATGGTCAGGAGTTCGGGATCGCCGGGCCCGGCCGAGACGAAGGAGACGAAGCCGCTCACCGGTCCTCCGCGATCAGATGGAAGAATGTGCCGGTCGCATGGCCGCGCCGCGATCCGGTCTCCGCGACGATCGCGCCGGTCGCATCGCGCACCACCGCGAGCGGCGTGTCGGGCTGCGAGATGATCGTGGAGTAGTGAAACTCATGGCCGCGCAGGCGTGCGCCTGGGCCATAGCCCGGCATCGATCCGGCCAGCTCGGCGATCCGGTAGCCGAGATGCATGCGGCGCTTGGCATAGCTCGTCTCGAGGCCGAGCAGCCCCGCCATCTCGTGGCGCGCGCCGTCGGCATCGGTGAGCGCGGCGCCCAACACCATGTAGCCGCCGCACTCGCCATGCACCGGCTTCGTTCCGGCGAAGGCCCGCACCCCGTCGAGGAAGTGCCTGTTTGCCGCGAGCCGGCCCGCGTGCAGTTCGGGATAACCGCCGGGCAACCAGCACACATCCGCGTCCGCATCGGGGCCCTGATCGGCAAGCGGCGAGAACGTCACGATCTCGGCGCCGGCCGCGCGCCAGGCTTCCAGCATATGCGGGTAGACGAAGGAGAACGCCGCGTCGCGCGCGAGCGCGATGCGCTGGCCGGGCGGTGTGATGTCCAGATGGCGCGCGGCCGGTTGCGGCGGCGAGACCCGGGCTGATCGCAGCACGGCGTCGAGATCGACATGCGCGACGACGAAACGCGCGGCTTCGTCGATCAGGCCGTCGATCTCGGCCTGCTCTTCGGCCTGCACCAGGCCAAGATGTCGCTTCGGCAAGGCGATCTCGGCGTGACGGGGCAGCGCGCCCAACACCGGAATGCCCGCCCCCGCCATGGCATCGCGCACCAGGGCTTCGTGCCGCGCACTGGCGACGCGGTTGAGCACGACGCCGGCGAGCCGCACGCCGGCACGGAAATCGCGCAGCCCGGCAGCGATCGCCGCCGCCGTCTGGGCCTGGCCCGAGGGATCGATCACCAGCAGCACCGGCCATCCCGTCATCTCGGCGATGTCGGCGGTGGCCCCGGTGCCCGAGACGCCGCGCGCGGCGACGCCGTCGAACAAGCCCATCGAGCCTTCCGCCAGCACGAGATCGGCATCCGCGCCGCGGCTCGCCAGATGCGCGATCGCATCCGATGCCATCGCCCAGCTGTCGAGATTGACGGAGGCGCGTCCCGTGGCGACCGCATGGAACGCCGGATCGATGTAGTCAGGTCCGCTCTTGAGACATTGTATCTTGAGCCCGCGATTGCGCCAGGCGCGCGCCAGCGCCAGGGTCAGCGTCGTCTTGCCGACGCCGGAGGCCGGCGCGGAGATCACCAGGCCCGCGGTCATTGAGATGATCCCGGAAAGCGCGGCGCCTCACCAACCGGACGGTAGCGGCGGTCATAGTCGGCGGCATAGAGGCGGCTTTCGGCGAACTCGTTCGCCCCGAGCGTCTTGCCGACCAGGATCAGCGCGGTGCGTTCGAGCTCCGGCCCGATCGCGGCATCCAGCGTCGCGAGCGTGGCGCGGACGATACGCTGGTCCGGCCAGCTCGCGCGCCAGACGATCGCCACCGGACAGTCCGCGCCATAATGCGGCGTCAACTCAGCCACGACCTTGTCCAGCAGATGGATCGAGAGATGGATCGCGAGCACCGCGCCGGTCGCAGCAAACGCCGCGAGCGTCTCGCCGTCCGGCATCGCGCTCGCCCGGCCCGGCGTGCGCGTCAGCACCACCGATTGCGCAAGACCGGGCAGCGTGAGCTCGGCCTCCAGCGCCGCAGCGGCTGCCGAGAAGGCCGGCACGCCGGGCGTGACCGAATAGGGAATCTGCAACGCGCGCAATCGGCGCAATTGTTCTCCCATCGCCGACCAGATCGAGAGATCGCCCGAATGCAGCCGCGCGACGTCCTTGCCTTCGGCATGCGCCTCGGCGATCTCGGCGATGATCTCGTCAAGCGACAGCGGCGCGGTGTTGATGATACGCGCATCCTGCGGGCAATGCGCCAGCACGCCGGCAGGCACCAGCGATCCGGCATAGAGACAGACCGGGCAGGACGCGATGAGATCGCGCCCGCGCAAGGTCAGGAGATCGGCAGCGCCCGGTCCCGCGCCGATGAAATGCACCGTCATTCACCGTCTCCTTCCGCGATCGCCGCGGTCGCCATCCGATCCTGCGAAACGGCCCTTGCCGCAATCAGCCGTGCACCGCGTCCTGCCGCCGCGATCGCCGCGGCTTCGGCGACGGAGCCAGTGCCGAACCTCGCGCTGATCAATTCAGAATGCGTCACGGTTTCGATCTCGGCCAGCGCTTCTGCGGGAATGCTCCGGATCGCCAGCCCGAGTTCCTGCGCCAGCGATGTCAACGCCTGTGCATCGGCCTTGTCGCTCATGGTCGCGAGCGCTGCAAGCCCTTCGGCGCCGCCGGCGGCGCGGAGGGCCTCTCGCAAGGATGCGACACTGGCATCGCGCCTGAATCCGAGACCCGCGACCTTCATCTGATGGCGCTCCATTGCACGATCGGTCGCGCGGCCTTCCAGGAGCGATAGCGGCCCAGCGGCTCGGCCTGGGCGATCTCGACGCGCATCAGTTCGCCGCCATGGCGCTGCTGAAGATCGGAGAGCAGCGCCTCGGTTTCCAGGGTCACCACATGCGCGACCAACCGCGTGCCCGGCGCGATGCGCGACCAGATCGCAGCGAACATATCGGCATCGAGGCCGCCACCGATGAACACGGCATCGGGCGCTTCGAGCTCGGACAGGATGCCCGGCGCCTCGCCTTCGATCACGATGATCCGGTGGTTCAGGCCGAAGCTCGCCGCATTGCCGCGGATATTGGCAGCGCGTTCGCCGCGCGCCTCGATGGCGATAGCCGTCCCGCCGCAGAGCGCCCATTCGATCGAGATCGAGCCCGAGCCAGCGCCGACATCCCACAGCCGCTCGCCAGGCCGCGGCGCAAGCGCCGACAGTGCCAGCGCGCGGACCGGCCGTTTTGTCAGCTGCCCGTCATGCATAAACAATGTGTCGGGAAGCCCGGAGCTACGTGACATGCCTTGCGCGCCGCTCGCTTCCAGCGCGACCGCAACCAGGCTGTCGTCAGGATTGCCACCATAGCTCTCGGCGTGATGCTGCGTGATCGATTCACGCGGTCCACCAAGGGCTGACAGCGCCCACAGCGCTGACGCGCCCCAGCCCTGCTCCGTGAGCCAGCGCGCGAGATCGACAGCCGCCTTGCCATCGCGCACCAGACAGATGATCCGCGCACCACGCGCGAGATGCGGCACCAGCCGCTCGAAGGGCGCGGCATGAAGACCGAGACAGACAGTATTCTCGAGCCGCCAGCCCAGGCGCGCCGCCACCAGCGAGAACGTCGATGGCGCGGAATGCGCGATCCATTCGCCGGGCTGCAACCGCTCGGCGAGGCTGCCACCGGCGCCATGCCAGAACGGATCGCCCGAGGCGAGCACGACAGTCGGACGGCCGCGGCAGCTCAGCACGATATCGGCGTCGAACGGCACCGGCCAGGCACGGCCACGCTCGGTGACGGCGGCCAGCGCGAGATGGCGTTCGCCGCCGAAAATAGTTTCGGCCGCATCGAGCGCCTTTCGGCTTGCTTCGGAGAGCCCCGCAAGGCCATCTTCGCCGATGCCGATGATGGTCAACCAGGGGTTACCCATGATGCGCGCCCTGATCCTGGGCGGAACGGCCGACGCCAATTCGCTCGCCGCGGCGGTCAGTCGCGCGGGGATCGACGCGATCTATTCCTATGGCGGACGCACCCATGCGCCGGCCGAACAGCCATTGCCGACTCGGATCGGCGGCTTCGGTGGCGTTAGCGGCCTTGCCGATTACCTGCGTCGCGAACGCTTCACGCATGTGATCGACGCGACGCATCCGTTCGCAGCCGAGATGAGCCGCAACGCGATCGCGGCCTGCACGCAAACCGCAACGCCGTTGCTCGCGCTCGAACGCGCACCCTGGGACAAGACTCCCGGCGACCGCTGGATCGAGGTCGCAGACGTCGCAGCCTCGGTCGCGGCCTTGCCGGAGAACCCGGCCCGCGTGTTTCTCGCGATCGGGCGCCAGCACGTCGCGCCGTTCGGCAGCCGGCCGCAACATGCCTACACGCTGCGATTTGTCGATCCGCCCGCCGAAACCCTGCCTTTGCCCGATGCGGATGTCATCGTCTCGCGCGGCCCCTTCACGCTCGAGGGCGAGCTCGAGATGATACGCGCGCGCCATATCGAATGGATCGTCGCCCGCAACTCCGGTGGCACCGGCGCGCGCGCCAAGCTCGACGCCGCCCGCGGGCTCGGCCTTCCCGTCATCATGATCACGCGGCCGCTGCTGCCCGACCGGCCGCGGGTCGACAGCGTGAGCGAGGTGATGGAATGGCTTGGTCATCGGACCTGCCTCGGCGCGTAGACCCAGCGGCCGACCCGCCGCGTCGCCGAATTGCCGACGATCACGAGCGTCCGCATGTCGGCCATCTCGGGCCGCGCATCTTGCAGCAAGACCGTCTCGATCCGCTGCTCTGATGTCGAGACGGCGCGTGCGAAAATCACGATGCGCTCGCCGCAGCCCGCCTCGCGCAGGATCTCGAGCACGCGACCGAAACCGTCCGGTCGGCTGGCCGAGCGCGGATTGTACATCGCAATCGCGAAGTCGGCTTCGGCGGCGAGCCGGAGGCGCGTCTCGATCAGCGGCCACGGCTTGAGATTGTCCGAGAGGTTGATCGCGCAGAAATCATGGCCGAGCGGCGCGCCGGCGCTGGCCGCCGCCGCCAGCATCGCCGTGACGCCGGGCAGCACGCGGATCGGCAGCTCATGCCGTTGCGGCGCATTCTCCAGCGCCTCGAACACCGCGGATGCCATCGCGAACACCCCGGGATCACCAGAGGACACCACGACAACATGGTGTCCTTCGGCCGCAAGCCGCAGCGCTTCACTGGCGCGCTGCACTTCCACGCGATTGTCCGACGGGTGCAGCGTCAGCCCGGCGCGCGGCGGCACGCGCGAAACATAGGGCGCATAGCCAATGATATCGGTCGCCACTGCCAGCGCCGCGGAAACCTCGGGCGTGATCAGCGCCTCGTCGCCGGGTCCAAGCCCCGCGATGGTCAGCGTGCCGGTCACTGCCCCGCCTCCCTGCGCCGCCCCTGCCCGTGCACCAGCACGATCGCGAAATACGGACCGTCGGCCTCGCCGATATCAGCCAGCCTGATGACGCGCTGATCCGGCATGGTACCGCGCTCGACCAGCCACGCATCGTCGAGACGCCCCGCGGAGACGAGCGCGCGGCGGATTTTCGGAAGATTGCGGCCGGTCTTCATGACGACCAACGCATCGGACTGATGCATCCGCTGCGCCAGTTCCGCCTCCGGCAGCGTGCCCATCAGAACCGTGGTCACATCGTCGGCAAGCGCGATCGGCTGGCCGACCGCATTCCAGCAACCGACCATGCCGGGAATGCCGGCGATCACCTCGATCTCGACGCGCCCCTGCAAGCGCGAGTGCAGATGCATGAACGAGCCGTAAAAGTAAGGATCGCCTTCGCACAGCACGATGACGTCGATCTCGCGCGCGAGCCGCAACAGCCGCTCGGCCCATTCGTCGTAGAAATCCGCCAGCAGCCGCGCATAGTCCGGATCGTCGAACGCGATCTCCGTGGTGACCGGATATTCCATCGGATATTCGTCGACGTCGGCCGCGAGCATGCCGTCGACGATGCGGCGGGCCTGGCCCGGCTGCCCCTTCTTGCGAAAATACGCGACGTGTCTCGCGCCACGCACGATGCGGTCGGCGCGCACGCTCATGAGGTCCGGATCGCCTGGGCCGAGCCCGCAGCAGATGATGCGTCCCATCGCTATTCGCTCCGGCTCGCCAGCGCATTGACGGCGGCAACCGTGATCGCCGATCCGCCGAGGCGTCCCTCGACCGTCAGCGCCGGCACCGGCGGCTCGGCCATCAATGCCGCCTTGGACTCGGCCGCGCCGACGAAACCGACCGGGCAGCCGATGATCGCCGCCGGCCGTGGGCAGTCGGCATGCTCCAGCATGTTGAGCAGATGGAACAGCGCGGTCGGCGCGTTGCCGATCGCGACGATGGCGCCGGCCAGATGCGGCCGCCACAGCTCGAGCGCGGCAGCGGACCGCGTGTTGCGCATCGATTGCGCCAGCGCGGGCACATCAGGGTCTCCGAGCGTGCAGATCACCGCGTTGCCAGCCGGCAGGCGCGCGCGCGTGATTCCCTCCGACACCATGCGCGCGTCGCAGAGGATCGGCGCGCCGTTCCGCAAGGCTTCCCTTGCGCGGGCGGCCATGCCGGCGGTGAAGCGCACATGCGCTTCCAGGCCCACCATGCCCGCGGCATGGATCATGCGCACCACCACCGGCTCCTCGTCGGACGTGAACCTGGCAAGGTCGGCCTCGGCGCGGATCGTGGCAAACGACTGGCGATAGATCGCCGCGCCATCGGTCTCATAGACGTGCGGCATCAACCGCCTCCCATCAACAGCAAGGGGTTGGCGGCGAGCTCCGCGCCGGTCAGGCCCCGCCTGACCGGCGTATCGCGCGTGGTGCCGCGGCGGATCAGGTCGAAGCCTTCTCGCGTTGCCACGAGCGTGATGTCAACAGGACCGGAATGGGCACAACCTTTGGGGCAACCGGAGACGTGCAGCCGGGCGTCGGCCGGGATGTGCCGGGCGAGCGCTGACGCCAGCATACGCGTATCGGCATGCGCCTCACCGCAACGTGGCGCGCCGCTGCAAGCGATGACGCGCAGCGCCGGATCGTCGGCGTCGGTGACGAGGTCCGCCCCGCAGGGCATCTCATGCATCCCCTCCACCAGCAGCATCCGCCACGGCGTCATCCGCAGCGCCTGCGCGGATGCGGCGAGATGGTTGAGCGTCTGGTGCGGCATTTGCCCGAACGCGACGCCGACCATCGCGCCGATCGGGTAGAGGCCGGGAACAGGCGCCGCCGATCGGGCCACGGGCTCGGCATCGCCGCGCAGGAAGTCGGGCAAGGTCGCGCCGCTGGCCAGATGCGTCGCCATCCGCCGCTTCTCGCCTTTGGCGCCTCCGGAGGCGACGAACCATTCGGCCACCGCCAACGCGACCGGCACGGCCTCGCCGCGGGTGACTGAACGGCCGCGCTCGACGCCATCGGCACGCACCAGCAGCCCACCGTTGCGATCGCGTTCGATCCTGATGTCCGCCGACGCGCCGGTCAGCACCCGGACAGTGCCGTCATCGATTGCGAAACCGAACTTGGTCGGAAGATCGAGCGAAGCACCGGCGAGCGCCCGTTCAAGTTCGGCCGCGAGCGAGCTCGTGTCGTCACCGGCGATCCAGAACGGCGTCACCAGAATGTTGCGCTGCGCCTCGGTCTCGGAATCCGCGTCCAGCAAACCGAGCGCCCCGAGTCCGTCGATCAAGGCCGGATAACCCACTTCGCTGACGCCGCGGATCTGGAGGTTGGCGCGGCTGGTCAGGTCGATCAGGCCGTTGCCGTATCGTGCGGCCAGCTCGGCGATCCCGACCGCCTGCGCTGCTTCAAGCCGTCCACCTCGCGGGCGGATGCGCAACACGAGCCCGTCGCCCGACTGCATCGGCCGCAGCGCGCCGGGACACCAGCCCTTGATCGCAACCGCGCTCATGTCGCCTCCTGCAACGCTGCCGCGATCGAATTGCGCCGCGTCTGCCAGAGCGACGCGTCATGCAGACGGGCAAAGCAGGTTTCGATCGCAGCCAGCGCCGCCGGATTGTCGCGCGCCATGAAGCCGCGAACCTCGTCATTGCCGAGCGTCGCGTCGTAATAGAGGTCGAACAGATGCGGCGGCACCGCGCCGGCGAGATGGGCAAATGCCGCCATATGCTCCAGCGTCGCAGTGATCTCGGCAGCGCCGCGGAAGCCATGGCGCATCATGCCTGCGATCCATGCCGGATTGGCGGCGCGTGCCCGCACCACCCGCGAGATTTCCTCGGTCAGCGAGCGGGCATGCGGCTGATCCGGCCGGGTCGCGTCGAGGTGATAGAGCGACGGGATCTTGGTGCCCAGCCGGACAGCAGCCGCTGCAATGCCGGCCTCATGCGCGGCATAATCCGCCGCCAGCAGCAGGTCGGTCTCAGGCAGATCCTGGGTATGCACGAAACTGTCGGCAGCACCGAGCCGCGCCTCGATGCCTTCGCGATCGGGGCGGATCTCGCCATCGGACGCAATCGCCCAGGAGGACGCCGACAACCACGCTTCGCCGGCGGCGTCACGGGCCTCCGGCGTGAAGACATAGGCTAGCGACGCGATGCCGACGCCATAATGCCCGGGGCGCGGACCGAACACGCGCGCGATGCGCTGCCGGTAAGGATTCTCGTCCGCTTCATCGCTGCGTTCGGACAAGGCTTCCGTGGCAGCCTCGAACAATTGGGCAAGCCCCGAAAACACGTCGCGGAACAAGCCCGATACGCGCAGCGTCACGTCGATACGGGGACGGCCGAGCTCCGCCGGCGCGATGATGTCGTAGCCGGTCACCCGACCCGATCCGTGATCCCAGCGCGGCGCGATGCCGGCGAGATGCAGCGCCATGGCAAAATCCTCGCCGGCGGTGCGCATGGTCGACGAGCCCCAGAGATCGATGACGAGCCCTTTCGGCCAGTCGCCGTGATCCTGCAAATGACGGCGCAGCAGTTCCTCGGCGAGCTTCACGCCTTGCGCATGCGCCGACGGCGTCGGCACCGCGCGCGGATCGACCGCGTACAGATTGCGGCCGGTCGGCAGCACGTCGCTGCGCCCGCGATAGGGCGAGCCTGACGGCCCCGGCGCAACCCGCCGGCCGGCGAGCGCATCGAGCAACGCGGCCTTCTCCGCTTCGCCGCAAGCGCCCTGCCCGAAGACGTGCAGGCCGTCGCCGAACTGGCTCTCCTTGAGATCGCAGACGAAGCGGTCGATTTGCGGAATCGCCTCGGCCGCCGAGACCGACGCCGCAAGACCCAGATCATCCTCGAGGCCCGCGATGCGTGCCTCCTCGCGGATCGCAGCGATCAGGCGCTGCCGTCGGGCGGGATCGAGACCGTCGGCAGTCGAATATTCATCGAGCAAGCGCTCGAGCGCACGCAGGCTTTCCGGCACCGCGGCTTGTGCCAGCGGCGGCGGCAAGTGACCGATCGTCACGGCGCCGATCCGGCGCTTGGCCTGCGCCGCCTCGCCGGGGTCGTTGACGATGAAGGGATAGACAACCGGCAGATCGCCGATCAACGCTTCCGGCCAACACGCCGATGACAGCGCAACCGATTTGCCGGGCAACCATTCCAGCGTGCCATGCGCGCCGATGTGGACGACGGCATCGATAGCCTGCTGCCGGAGCCAGAGATGGAACGCGACATAGGCATGACGCGGCGTGCGCGACAGGTCGTGATAGTCGGCATCGCGGTGCCCGACATCACCGCGCTCCGGTTGAACGGCGATGACCGACTTGCCGCATCGGATCGCGGCGAAATGAAAGGCGCCGTCACGGCAATCGGGATCATCCTCTGGTGCTCCCCACGCGCGCGCCAGATCATCTTGGAGCTGCTCGGGAAGACTGGCGAGCGCCTTGCGATATTCGCGCACGTCCCAAGCCAGTTTACGGCGCAAGAGCGCGTCGCCCGGCGACCTCACCGGCTCGACGTCAAATCCCGCCGCCGCAAGATCCGCCAGCAACGCCTCGACCGAGGCCAGCGCATCGAGGCCGACGGCATGCGCGATCTGATGCGGACGGCCCGGATAATTCGAGAGCACCAGCGCAAGCTGCTTGTCCTGCGCGGACTTGCCGGCAAGACGGTGCCAGGCAGCGACACGCGCGACGATCGCCGCGACGCGCCCGGCATCCGGCCGATGCGCGAGATGCGCGAATTGCAGATCGGGATCGCGCTCGCCCGGCTGCTTGAAACTCACGACGCCCGCGAACAGGCGGCCGTCGACCTCCGGCAGCACCACGTGCATCGCGAGATCGCCGGGCGACAGGCCGCGCAGCGACAAGGCCCAATCCTCGCGCCGCGCGGTGGATAGCGCGACCTGGAAGACAGGACACGATGCGGCGTCGAACGGCGTCTTGCCGTCCTCGCCAGCCGCGGAGAACGCGGTCGCATTGACGATGGCGGCCGGCGCGCATGGTGCGAATTGCGCCCGCAGCCAATCGGCGACGCCCGCCGCCTTCAACGAGGTGACGAAGATCCCGTGGGCGTCAAAGCCCTTCGCGCGCAACGCATCGATCAATGCATCGACCGGCGCGGTGTCGCCGGCCGCGAGATAGGAGCGATAGAACGTCACCAGCGCCCGCGGCCGGCCATCCGATGCCGGCAGCGCCGCGACGGCGCCACGGGAGAGATCGTAAACGCCGGTCTCGGGAAGATCGATCTCGCCGACGACAGGCCCGGCATAGAGTCCGGACGCCAGCGCCAGTTGCGATATCACCGCCTGCGCGGCAACCGGCCCCCCCTTGTCGCACAACACCTTGAGCCGTCGCAGCGCGGAGACCGGCAAGGTCGAGAACTCATCCAGCCGCAGATCGTCGCGGCCGTCCGCCGGCAGCACCACCAGGGCGATGCCGCGCTCCTTCGCCAGCCGATGCACCGCGGCCAGGCCGTAGGACCAGTAGGGCTCGCCACCGATCAGACGGATGAGAATGCCGCGCGCATGAGCGAGCGTCCGCTCGATATAGGTATCGACCGACAGCGGATGGCGCAGCTCCGCGAGATTGGCGAGCCGCAGCGACGGTAACGCGGCGCGTCCCCGCCGCCAGCCGGCTGCGAAGGCCGCGAGATCGCTGTCGGAAAACGACAACACCACGAGATCGGCCGGATCCTGGCCGAGGTCCCTTGGTGTCGCGGTCTCCTCAAGGCCGCGACTCTCGCGGAAGATGACATGCATCAGACACCAAGCCGGGCCCTGATCGCCGCTTCATCGATGTCGCCATGCTCGCCGATCACGACCAGCTTCGATTGCCGGGGCCGCGCACCCCACGGCGTATCGAACTGATGCCGCACCCGCTCGCCGACCGACTGCACCAGCAGGCGCATCGGCTTTCCCGCGACCGCGATGTAGCCCTTGGCGCGCAGCACGTTCTGCTCGCGCGCCAGCCCTTTGATCGAGGCCACCAGCGCATCGATATCGGCGATCTCCGGAAGATCGATCACCACCGAATTGAAATCGTCGTGCTCATGTTCCTCTTCGCCGTCGTGATGCGACGGACGCGACGCGAGATCATTTTCCGCCGCCGCACCGAGACCCAGGATCACGCGCGCATCGATCGTGCCGTCGACCACGGGCAGCATCGGCACCTCACGCGGCATCTCGGCGGCAATCACCTGCTTCGCCGCCTTGATCCCCTCGGCGCCAGCGAGATCGGCCTTGGTCAGCAGCACGATGTCGGCGCAGGCGATCTGGTCCTCGAACACTTCCGAGAGCGGCGTCTCGTGGTCAAGGTTGTCGTCAGCGGCGCGCTGCGCATCGACGGCGACCGGATCCGGCGCAAAACGACCGGCAGCGACCGCCTCGGCATCGGCCAGCGCGATCACGCCGTCGACGGTGATCCGCGAGCGGATCTCCGGCCAGTCGAACGCCTTGAGCAGCGGCTTCGGCAGCGCAAGCCCCGAGGTCTCGATCACGATGTGATCGGGCTTCACGGGACGCGCCAGCAGTTGCTCCATCGCCGGGATGAAATCGTCGGCGACGGTGCAACAGATACAACCATTGGCGAGTTCGACGATGTTCTCGGTCGGACAATTGGCGTCGGCGCAGGATTTCAGGATATCGCCGTCGACCCCTTCGCTGCCGAATTCGTTCACCAGCACCGCGAGCTTCTTGCCGTTGGCGTTGCGGATCAGATGCTGGATCAGCGTGGTCTTGCCGGATCCGAGAAAGCCGGTCACGACGGTGACGGGGACTTTGGTGAGCGTTGTCATTCAGCGGCCTCCGGCACGACGGCAATGGGTGGAATGCGGGCAAGCGACTGCTTGCGAAAGATTTCTGGTCGGCTGCGCCACGGCGCGATGCCATCCGGCGCCGCCGCATAGGCGGACGCGCCGGCGATCACGTCCTTTGCATTGGCCTCCGACAGGCGGCCATAGACATAGGACCACCGTCCGGGCGCGCTGAGCGCGACCGAGCAGCCCTGGCTGCACGCCGACAGGCATTCGACGGGAACCAGATTGACCCCATCAGGCACGCCGGCGTCGCGAATCGCGGCGTGCAGACGTGCGCCCGGCGTGGTTTCACCTTCGGCCACCGTCTGGCCGGCGCGGCAAGTGATGCAGACATGAAGTGTAACGCTCATCGCTCTTCCCGAATTGGCAGTTGGAGGCGATGAGGCAAACGAACCAACCAATGGAGGCTCGTTCCCCGTCGCGGAACACCCCCGTCCGCCGGTCTCAATTGCTGCACTGGCAGGTCTCCCGGCTTGCGGAGCAGGCTGTCGCCCTTCGATCCCCGCCTTCCCGATTTCCGTGGAAATCAGTGGCCTTGGACATCTCTCCGGTCACGGTCGCGGGGGCGGCTGCGCTTCGGGCCCGAACCTGAGCCCTATCGCATTCCCTCTTCGCCTGTCGTAGGACAGGAACCAGCGCGGGCCCACCATTCGTCCAAGCCCAGTACTTGTCAAGCCAAAGGAATATCACATGATTTCTGAACAGGGTGGCGAGCGCGAGGACGCCGGCAGCGAGGCTTCGCTGGAGGCGCGCCACACGGCCAAAATGGCGAAAATCAAGGTCGCCCGGGACCGCATCATGGCGACCAAGAGCGGCGAAAAGGGCCTGATCATCGTTCATACCGGCGCCGGCAAGGGAAAATCATCGTCGGCCTTCGGCATGATCGTGCGCTGCGTGGCCCATGGCTTTCCTTGCGCGGTGGTGCAGTTCATCAAGGGCGCCTGGGATACCGGCGAGCGCCGGTTGCTGACCGGGCATTTCGGCGAGCTCTGTCAATTCCACGCGATGGGCGAAGGTTTCACCTGGGAGACCCAGGATCGCGCCCGCGACATCGCGGCAGCGCAGGCCGGCTGGGAGAAGGCCAAGGAGCTGATCGCGGACGAAAACCTGCGCATGGTCGTGCTCGACGAGATCAACATCGCGCTGCGCTACGACTATCTGGCGATCGCAGACGTGGTCGATTTCCTGAAGACGTCGAAGCCGGCGATGACCCATGTCGTGCTCACCGGGCGCAACGCCAAGGACGAGTTGATCGAGATCGCCGATCTCGTCACCGAGATGACCCTGGTGAAGCATCCGTTCCGCTCTGGCATCAAGGCCCAGCCGGGCGTCGAATTCTAAGAGCCCAACGCCATGGCGCGCGCATTGATGATCCAGGGGGCAGGTTCCGACGTGGGCAAGTCGCTCATCGTCGCGGGCCTCGCGCGTGCCGCCATGCGGCGCGGCCTGCGCGTGCTGCCGTTCAAGCCGCAGAACATGTCGAACAATGCGGCCGTGACCATCGACGGCGGCGAGATCGGACGCGCGCAGGCCTTGCAGGCCCTCGCCGCCGGCGTCGAGCCGCACACCGACATGAACCCGGTACTGCTGAAGCCGGAGACCGATGTCGGCGCCCAGATCATCGTGCACGGCAAGCGGATCGCGACCGCACGCGCGCGCGAATATGCCGCGATGAAACCGTCGCTGATGGGTGCCGTGGTGGAAAGTTTCGACCGCCTCAAGGCACGCACCGACCTGGTGCTGGTCGAAGGCGCCGGCAGCCCCGCCGAGGTCAATCTGCGCAAGGCCGACATCGCCAATATGGGCTTTGCGCGCAAGGCCGACGTGCCGGTGGTGCTGGTCGGCGACATCGACCGCGGCGGCGTGATCGCACAGCTCGTCGGCATCAAGACGGTGATCGATCCCGACGATGCCGCGATGATCCAGGGTTTTGTCATCAACAAGTTCCGCGGCGATCCGACGCTGTTCGACGACGGCTACCGGCTGATCGAAGCCCGTACCGGTTGGCGCGGCTTTGGCGTGCTGCCGTGGTTCGGCCGCGCCGGCGAGCTTCCGGCCGAAGACGCGCTCGGGCTGGGCGAGGCGCGCAAGCCCGGCCAGTGCAAGATTGCGTTTCTGGCGCTGTCGCGGATCGCCAATTTCGACGACCTCGATCCGTTGAAGCTCGAGCCCGGTGTCGATCTCGTGATGGTGCGTCCGGGCGAAGCCATCCCTGGTGATGCAAAACTCGTCATCCTGCCCGGCTCGAAATCGACCCGCGGCGACCTCGCGTTCCTGCGCGCGCAGGGCTGGGAGATCGATCTCTTGGCGCATCATCGCCGCGGCGGCCATGTGCTCGGCCTGTGCGGCGGCTACCAGATGCTCGGGCGGAGCGTCGCCGATCCCGATGGGATCGAAGGTCCCGCCGGCGAAACGCCCGGCCTCGGATTGCTCGACGTCACGACCGTCATGACCGAGCAGAAGACGTTGACCCGCGTCAGCGCGGTCCATGCCGCAACCCGTCAGCCGATCAGCGCCTACGAAATCCATATCGGGCACACCGACGGGGCGGATCGCGCGCGGCCGTTCGCATCGATCGACGGCGCGGCGGAAGGCGCCGTTTCCGCCGATGGACGCGTCCACGGCAGCTATCTGCACGGCCTGTTCGCCTCGGACGATTTCCGCAAGGCGTTCCTTGCGCGACTCGATATCGCGGCCGCGGATCAGCCCTACGGTGCCAGGGTCGAAAGCGCGCTCGACGCGCTGGCCGGGCACATCGAGAGCCATCTCGATGTCGAGGGCCTGCTGGCGCTGGCGCGCTAGATTATCCGCGCGCCAGCACGGCAGAGAGCCGCGACCATTCGGCTTCGTTGCCCGGCAGGCCGAGGCGCAACCATCCCGGCTGTTGCTGGAAAACCCGCGACCAGATCTGGCCGCGGGCAAGCTTCTCCTGTGCGGCCAGCGCATCGCCGACATCATAGAGACGAAACAGCGGCGTGCCGCCGACCAGCGTCCAGCCTCGCGAGCGTGCTGCCGTGTCGAGCCTGACGCAATCGTCCGCGAGCCGCGCAACCGTCGCTCTTGCCCAGTCCCGATCGAGCAACGCCCGCCGCCCAATCGCAATGGCAGCTCCCGAGACCGGCCAAGGGCCCGCCATCGCCGCAAGTCCGGCGATATCGCGTTCGCTGCCGATGGCGAAGCCGAGCCTGACGCCGGCCAGTCCGTAGAATTTCCCGAACGAGCGCAGGATCAGGAGGTGTGGCCGTCCTGCCTCCGCTGCGAGGGAGAGGTCGGGAACGGCGTCGGCAAAACTCTCGTCGATCACGAGCCGGCCGACGCGCGGCAACAACGCCAGCAGTTCGCCCCGTTCGTGGCGCCGTCCATCCGGATTGTTCGGATTGACGACGACGGCAAGATCAGCGTCGGCGAGCGCTGCGAGATCGGATGCTTCCTCGACGTCCCAACCGGCGGCCGACAGCACCGCGGCATACTCATTATAGGTCGGCGCCAGGATGCGCGCCCGCCCGCGAGGCGCGAGACGCGGCAGCAGCTGAATGGCCGCCTGTGCGCCGCCGATCGCTACGATCGGCGCATCGGTCGCGTAGGCCTGCCGCGCGGCGTGGTGGAGAGATTCGATATCCGATCGCGACGGTAACGCGCTCCATTGCCGCGGCTCGACATCGAGCAGCGGATAAGGCTGCCGGTTGATCCCCGTCGACAGGTCGATCCAATCGTCCGCGGCCCCGCCGAAGCGTTGCTGGGCGACGTCAAGATTTCCGCCGTGCTCTCGCATGCGCCGCTCTCTTACAGCAACGCCAGCGCGACGAACACCCCGGCCAGCAGCGTCATGGCACGGCGATAGAGCGTCAGCCCGGCGAGGATGTCGGCGGCGGCCGGATCGCGCGCGGCCTCGTTCAGCCAGGGCTCGTCCGCGACGTGCCCGTGATAGATGCGGGGGCCGCTGAGCCGCACGCCGAGCGCGCCGGCGATCGCGGCTTCCGGCCAGCCGGCATTCGGCGAACGATGCCGCCGTGCATCGCGCAGCATGCATGACCACGCCTGCGAACGGTTTGGCGCGAGCAGCACGAACAGCAGCCCGGTCAGCCGCGCCGGAATGATGTTGGCGAGATCGTCGATCCGGGCCGCCGCCCAGCCGAATGCTTCGTGCCGCTCGGTGCGATGCCCGATCATGGAGTCCAGCGTGTTGATCGCCTTGTAGCCCAGGATTCCCGGCAGGCCGAACAGCGCGCCCCAGAACACCGGCGCCACGATGCCGTCGGACGCGTTCTCGGCAAGACTCTCGATGCTCGCGCGCGCGATCCCGGCGTCGTCGAGCATCGCCGGATCGCGCCCGACGATCTGCCCGACCGCCAGACGGGCAGCTGCGATGTCACCGGAGACCAGCGGCTTGGCCACCGCGGCGACATGGTCATGCAGCGAGCGCAACGCCACCTGCGGCCACGCCAGCACACCGACAACGACGACACCCGCCCATTCGGATGCGAGCATGGACTGAACGGCCCAGCCGAGCGCGGCCGCCAGCGCAATCACCAGGATCGCCGCCGCAGCGCCTGCCGCGCGGCGAAATGGCGACGGATCGGATGTCCGGTTCCAGGCGCCATCAAGCAAATTGATCAGCCAACCGAGCCAGGTCACGGGATGGCCGATGCGCGCAAACAGCGGGGACGGCCAGCCGATCAAGGCATCCACGGCCATCGCCACCACCATCGCTCCCGCAAAACCCACGCATCTCTCCTCGCCGCGATCTCCCGTGATGCGCAAGACGTCGGCCGAGCGCAAGCCCTCGCCGGTGGATTTTCGGCTTTGTCTTTCACCGCGATTGGTGGTTAGAGCGTTTTCGAGCGGAAGCGGATGCCGGTCGCACAGGAGATGATATGGCGGTCATTGTGATCACGGGCGGGGCGCGATCCGGGAAAAGCCGGCGCGCCGAAGGTCGTGCGCGCGCCTTTCCGGGGCAGCCGGTCTATATCGCCACCGCCGAGGCGCTCGATGCTGAAATGGACGAGAGGATCGCCCGGCATCGCGCGCGGCGCGGCAACGACTGGATCGAACGCGAGGTGCCGCTCGATCTCGTCGAGGCGTTGTCCGCGACCGATGGCGGCGGCGCAAGGCTGGTTGATTGCCTGACGCTCTGGCTGTCCAATCTGCTGCATGCCGAGCGCGACTGGTCGCAGGAGGTCACGCGGCTGGCGGCTGCGCTGCCGCACCAGCGCAGCCCGGTGATCCTGGTCACCAACGAGGTCGGCCTCGGCATCGTGCCCGACAATGCGCTGGCGCGAACGTTCCGCGACGCCGCCGGCCTGATGAATCAGTCGATCGCAGCCGCAGCCGACGAGGTCGAATTCGTTGTGGCCGGCCTGCCGATGAAGCTAAAATGAACGCCGCGACCGATCCTGGCAAAGGCTCCGCGATGGTCTCGTTCGACGACGCATTTCGCCATCAACTGCACGAACTGTTCGTGTGGCGGCGCGACGTACGGCGCTTCCGCACCGATCCGCTGCCGGATCGGACGATCGAGCGGCTGATCGAGATCGCCTGCCTGTCGCCTTCGGTCGGCCTCAGCCAGCCCTGGCGCTTCGTCATGGTCGATGACAGAGCGCGGCGCCGTGCCGTGATCGAAGACTTCAAGGCCTGCAACGCCGATGCGCTGCGGTCCTATTCGGGCGAGCGCGCCGCGAAATATGCCGCGCTGAAACTGTCGGGCCTCGAAGAGGCACCCGACCATCTCGCCGTGTTCGCCGAGAAGACCGACCAGATCGGCGCCGGCCTCGGCCGCGCGACGATGCCGGAGACCACGGAATATTCCGTGGTGGCCGCGATCTGCTCGATGTGGCTCGCCGCGCGCGCCGAGGGGATCGGGCTCGGTTGGGTATCGATCCTCAACCCGGACCGCATCCACGACATTCTCGACGTGCCCGCGTCGTGGAAGTTCGTCGGCTATCTCTGCATCGGATACCCTCAGGCGGAATGCGACCGTCCGGAGCTCGAGCAGGCCAAGTGGGAATCGCGACGAGGTGCCGGTGAGTTCACCATCCGACGCTGACCGCGCGACCGCGAGTGGCGGCGTGCAGTGGCGCGCCGACATCGCTTCGCTGGTCTTTGCTCTCCCGCAGCACAGCGCGATCTGCGCAGTGCATCGGGGTGCGTTTCGGACCTTGCTCGGCAGGGAGCCAGAGCCGTCGGCCTGCATCGGCTATTTCGAGCGACACGAAGACGCGTTCCGGGCCGCGGCACGCGACAAGATCCGACGCAAGCGCATCCCGCTTGGAACAAATCTGCATCTTACCAGTCGCGACATCGCCCGAAAGCTGCTAGAAGCCGATCAAATCGAAGGTGGAGAACGACCATGAGCCAATCCCAGGCTACGCAAACCCAGACGGCGCATCTGCCGGTTGCCGCCGGACAGGTCGGACGGCTTGCGCAGTCGCTGATGGCGATGACGCTCGGTCTGTTCATTGTCGGCGTGGTCGGATTCTCGCACATCGACGTGGTCCACAATGCCGCGCACGACGTGCGTCATTCCAACGCATTCCCCTGCCACTGATCCCGTTGGCATGAGCACGTTTCGCTCGATCGTCTTCTCATCGGTCATTGCCGGATTCATCGTTGGCCTGATCGTCACCGCCGCCCAGCAGTTCGGCACCGTTCCGCTGATCCTCAAGGCCGAGGTCTACGAGAAGGCGGCCGAGCACAAGCATGAAGCCGCAGCTTCGCCGCAGGTCGTCCTCGTGCACGACGCGGCAGATCATGACCATGGCGCCGAGGCATGGGAGCCGAAGGACGGGCTGGAGCGCAACCTCTACACGGCGGGCGCGAACATCCTGACCGCGATCGGCTTCGCACTCCTGCTCGGCGGCTTCTTCGCCGTCCGCAGTGGTGCGACGGGCGAACCGATCTCCTGGCACGAAGGCCTGATGTGGGGGCTCGCGGGCTTTGCCGTCTTCACGATCGCGCCAAGTCTTGGACTGCCGCCCGAACTGCCGGGTGTGCCGGCCGCGCCGCTGCTCTCGCGCCAGATCTGGTGGATCACGGCGGTGCTGGCGACGGCCGCCGGCCTCGGACTGATCGTGTTCAGGCGCTCGGCGCCGGCCGCCATCGCCGGCGTCGCCCTGATCATGCTGCCGCATCTGATCGGCGCGCCCGAGCTCGAGCATGTCGAGACCAACGTGCCTTCGTCATTGTCGCATCAATTCGTGGTCGCCGTGACGCTGACCAGCCTGGTATTCTGGGCCCTGCTCGGCAGCCTGACCAGCACGGCCTTCGCCTATTTCGATCGGCCGGCGTCGGCGTAACGCGACAACCATCGCGACAGGAATCAATTGAGATTCGCGGCGGAGCCTGATTAGGTTCGGCGACGCCGTCTGCCGCGGGGCTGACGGCGTCGCCGAACCGACGGGATCCAACCAGCGATGGCCAAGACACGACGGACACGACCGACGATTCGTGACGTCGCGGCCGAGGCCGGCGTATCGGTCTCGAGCGTCAGCCGCACGCTCAATGGCGGCATCTACACCAGCGCGGAGCTGCACGCCCGCATCATGCGCGCGGTGAAGCGTCTCGGCTTCGAGCCGGACCAGGCGGCGCAGGCGTTGCGCTCGCGGGCCTCCAACACGATCGGCTGCATGGTCGCCGACTTCTCCAACCCGCACTACACCGGCATGGTGAGCGCGGCGGAGGAGGAGTTCCAGCGCGCCGGCTTCCTGCTGATGCTGGCCGCCACCAAGCACGAGGAGGTGCGCGAGGCCGCGTTCCTGTCGGCGGTGCGCCGCCGCCAGATGGATGGCCTGCTGCTGTTCGCCGGCGACAATTCCCACAAGGACTTCATGAAGGGGCTGGCGACGCTCGACCTGCCCTGCGTGAGCGTGGACCGCGAGGTGCCGGGCAGCGTCCCGGTTCGGGTCGATCATCGCGGCGGTGCGCTGGAAGCGACGCGCTATCTGCTCGGCCTCGGCCATCGCCGGATCGCGCTGCTCACCGGCAGCGCCGCGGTGCTGCCGAGCACGGAGCGGCTCGCGGGCTACCGGCAGGCGCACCAGGAAGCGAAGATCGAGGTCGACCCCACGCTGATCCGCCCGCACATGCAGGGCGCCAACACCGCCTTCAGCTCGGTGTGCCAGCTGCTGCAATCGGCAAAGCCGCCCACCGCGATCATCTCGCTCGGCACCAGCATGCTGGCCGAGGTGCTGGAGGCGATCACCAGCAACGGCCTGCGCTATCCGCAGGACGTCTCGCTGGTGTGCAGCGGCGACACCGACCTCGCCCGCCATGCGACGCCCGCGATCTCGGCCTTGAGCTGGGACATGAACGAGGTCGGCCGCACCGCCGCGCGGTTGCTGCTGGAGCAGATCCGCGACGACGACAAGCCCCGCAGCAGCGAGCCGGTATTCCTGCCGACACGCCTGATCCTGCGCCATTCCTGCGCCGCGCCGGCAACGCCGGCGCGGGGCCGAAAATAGCCTCGCGCGATCAATCGGCCTGCGGCGCCGCCGCGTATTGCACGTCGGAGACGTGCTCCATCCAGGTGGCGTAGTCGCCGTCGAGCACTTCGTGGATCGCGATATGGCTCATGCCCGTGGTCGGCGCCGCGCCGTGCCAGTGCTTCTCGTCCGGCGGAATCCACACCACGTCGCCGGGGCGGATCACCCGGATCGGACCGTCCCAGCTCTGCACATATCCCACGCCGGCCGTGACGTGGAGCGTCTGGCCGAGCGGATGGGTGTGCCAGGCGGTGCGCGCGCCCGGCTCGAACGTGACGCGCGCGGCCTGCACCCGCGCCGGCGCCGGTGCGTTGACGATCCCATCAGCCCATACGGTGCCGCTGAACCATTCGGCGTTGCCGCGGCGGCTCGGGACCGTTCCTGCGCGCTTGATGTCCATCTTCAGTCCTCCAACTTTTCCAATCTGGAAACGGTTCCAGCTTCATTCGTCACTGCGAGCGGACCGAAGCAATCCATTGATCCGCGTATGCCTCGCGATGGATTGCCTCGCTCCGCTCGCAATGACGGAAAGCAAACGCTCAGCGCAATGCAAATCCCTCGTAACCGTGCTGCGCGATCTGCGCGATGCGATGGCGGTAGCCCTGCCCGACATACGGCATGAACACCCGCGGCTTGCCGGCGATGTTGGCGCCCTGGTACCAGGAATTGGCCTTCGGATAGAGCGTGCGGCTGGCGGCGTCGGCGACATGTGCCATCCAGGCCTGCTCGGCATCGCGCTCGGGCTCGATCCGCGTCAATCCTTTTGCGCGCATGCTGCCGAGACAGGCGGTGATCCATTCGACATGGTTCTCACAGGCGTGGATCACATTGCCGATGACTGATGGGCTGCCCGGGCCGGTCACGATGAACAGGTTCGGGAAGCCGGATACCATCAGGCCGAGATAGGCGCTGGGCCCGTCGGCCCAGGCCTGCTTCAAGCTCGTGCCGTCGCGGCCGCGGATCTGCATCGCGGCAAGTGCCCCGGTCATCGCATCATAGCCGGTTGCCAGCACCAGCGCGTCGAGCGCGAAAGACCGCGTCGCGGTCTCGAGGCCAGTCTCGGTGACCGCCGTGAGCGGCTCGGCGCGCAGGTCGACGAGCTCGACATGCGGCAGGTTGTAAGTCGCGAAATAGCCGGTATCGATGCAGATGCGCTTGACGCCGAGCGGATAGTCCTGCGGTGACAGCGCCGCCGCGGTGGTCGCGTCGTCGACGATGCCGCGGATCTTGTCGCGCACGAAGTCGCAGGCGACGTCGTTGACGGCTTCATCGGTGAGGATGTTCGGGAACGCGGTCAGGATGCCGCCGCCACCCTGCTCCCAGAGCTGTTCATAGCGCGCCCACTGCTCCTCGCGCTCCGGCACCGGCGCCTCGAATGCATTGGCGGGCACGCGCCCGAACTCCGGTGTCTCGAGGCTCTCGCGATATCTGGCGATCACGGGTTCGGCGGCGGCGATATCGGCGTCGGACAGCGGCGCGTTGCGCGCCGGCACGGAGTAGTTCGGCGTGCGTTGGAACACGGTCAGGCGGCTCGCCGCCTTCGCGATCATCGGGATGGTCTGCACGCCCGATGAACCGGTGCCGATCACCGCGACGCGCAGGCCGGAGAAATCGATCTCCTGATGCGGCCACTGTCCGGTGTGATAGACCGGCCCGCGAAACCGCTCCAGGCCCGGCACGTTCGGCTTGTTCGGCATCGAGAGATTGCCGGTCGCCATCACGCAAATCGACGCGACGATGCAATCGCCGCGATCGGTGCGTACGGTCCAGCTCTCGCCGGCCTCGTCCCAGTCGGCGCTGGTCACGCGGGTGTCGAAGCGGATCAGCGAGCGCAGCTCGAACCGGTCGGCGACACGCTGCGCATAGCGCAGGATCTCCGGCTGGGCAGCGTATTTCTCGCTCCAGCGCCATTCCCGTCGCAGCTCTTCCGACCAGGTGTAGGAGTAGAACAGGCTCGGTATGTCGCAGCGTGCGCCGGGATAGCGATTCCAGTACCAGGTGCCTCCGACGTCGGCTGCCGCCTCGATGCCGATCACCTTCAGCCCGAGCTCGCGCAACCGGTAGATGGCATACAGCCCGCCGAAGCCGGCTCCGACCACGACGGCATCGCATTCGGCAACCAGCGGCGGCCTCGCGCCGTGGTCCGGGCTCGTCTGCACCAGTCTGCTCATTTGTCACATCTCTCCGGTCGCAGGGATTATTGCCATCGGCGGGAACACGCGCTAGTCTGGAAACGTTTCCAGACCGGAAGCGCATACGATAATTGCCGCCGGGCGTCAACGCGCCGGCCATCGGGCCCGCGGACGCCACAAGGCGATCAGCGAACAATCAGGGAGTGACTGAAGGATGTTGGAGGGATTTCGTCTTCGCGCATGCGTGGCAGCCGCGGCAATGATCGGCGCGCTGTCGCCCGCGCTCGCGCAGAAGAATTACGGCCCGGGGGTCTCGGATACCGAGATCAAGATCGGCAACATCATGCCCTATAGCGGCCCCGCTTCCGCCTACGGCGCGATCGGCCGCACCGAGGCGGCCTATTTCAAGATGATCAACGACCAGGGCGGCATCAACGGACGCAAGGTCGATTTCATCAGCTACGACGACGGCTTCTCGCCGCCGAAATCGGTCGAGCAGGCACGCAAGCTGGTCGAAGGCGACGAGGTGCTGCTGGTGTTCCAGCCGCTCGGCACCGCGCCCAATGTCGCGATCCAGAAATATCTCAACGCCAAGAAGGTCCCTCACCTGTTCATCGCGTCGGGCGCGACGCGGTTCGGCGAACCGAAGAACTTTCCCTGGACGATGGGCTGGCAGCCGAACTACCAGAGCGAGGGCCGCATCTACGCCAAATACATCCTGGACAAATTCCCGAACGGCAAGATCGCGGTGCTCTGGCAGAACGACGACGCCGGCAAGGACGCGCTGAAGGGATTGCGCGACGGCCTCGGCGACAAGGCGAGCAGCATGATCGTCGCCGACAAGTCGTATGAACTCACCGATCCGACGCTGGACTCGCAGATCGTGGCGCTGCGCGCCTCGGGCGCCGACATCCTGTTCACCTGGGCGGCGCCGAAGGGCGCGGCGCAGACCATCAAGAAGGTCGCCGAGCTCGGCTGGAAGCCGACCTTCTTCCTGACCTCGACGGCGACTTCGGTCGCCTCGGTAATGCGCGCCGCCGGCGTCGAGCATTCACAAGGCATCATCTCGGTCGCCTATCTGAAGGACCCGACCGACAAGATCTGGGCCGACGACGCCGAGACCAAGGAATGGCGGACGTTCATGGACAAGTACATGCCCGACGGCGACAAGACCAACGGCAATCACGTCTATGGCTACGCCGCTGCGCAAACGCTCGCGCAAGTGCTCAAGCAGTGCGGCGACGATCTGACGCGCGAGAACGTGATGAAGCAGGCCGCCAGCCTGAAGGACTTTGCGCCGAAGATGATCCTGCCCGGAATCAGGATCAATACCGGCCCGAACGATTTCCGGCCGATCGAACAGTCGCAGCTGATGCGGTTCGAAGGCGAGAGCTGGACGCTGTTCGGCAACATCATCACCGGCGAAGTCGGCAGCGAGTAAAGCCTCCGTGCGTCACGTTCGGACTTGCCCGGACATGACGCACGCATCAATCATCCGGCCAGCCAGGCGAACGCACGGCGCAGGAATGCCGGCGCATCCTGCTCGACCGGCGTGCCATGCGCCATCAGCACCTTCTCGGCCGGCCACGCCAGGACGCGTTGCAAGGCCGCGCGCGCGGCACGGCGGTTGGTGAAGGCAATACGGAACTTGCGCGGCACCGACGGCTCCGGTCCGACCATGAGGTCGAGCTTCGCTATCGTCGCCCGCCAGCCCGAGACCAGTTCGGCGGGAATCTGTTGCAGCAGGTCGGTGAACAGCACGGTGCCGCTCACCAGATGAAAGAAGACCACCTCCGACGTGATCAGGTTGCCGCGCATCACCACCTGGTCGATCTGCCCGACCCAATCAAGGCTCGCTCCATCGGCGAGATCGGCATCGAAGGCGATATCACGGCGCCGCTTGCGCAGGCCCGGCGGGGCATGGAGCACGGCGGCCGGATAGGCTCGCTTCCATTCGGCGAGAAACAGATGATGCAGCGAATTGGGAGCCACGATGTGCCTGACATGGCCCAGCGCGTCCGTGGCCGCCCGCAGACCCTCTGTCAGCCGGACCGGCGACCAGACGAACAGGCTGCCGTCCGCAAGCCTGACGACCGCCATCCGGGTGGGATAATGAAACCCGGCGACCGCCACGTTCGGTCCTCCGGCAATCCAGATGTCGTGGCCGAAGTTCAGCAGTACCGCCATTTCGGTTGACCGTCGCAAGTCCGAGCCGAACCAGCCGGCACGCTGCCGCCGGCATTCCGGCTTCCTTTACCATGCCCGGTGCGACGCACTGCCGGCAAGGGCCATGCCGGCACCTGGTTCCGATGCCAATTGCAACGATCGGGTTTACGCAACCTTAGACGATTTGATCCAAACGTTGGCTGTGCACGACGCGATTGGGATGAAGCGGCCGATGTCGCAAAAATCGGATCTTGGGGGACACGGGCTGGCCTTCGCGGATGATGCCGGACGTGGCCTCGCGGGCTCGCCGGATCGCGCGTGCCGTGATGGCGCCATGCCCCAGCGCACGGCCGTCGGCCAAGCCCCCCATGCGCCGACAGCTCTGACGCAGGCCGCCGATGCGCATCCGCCGTCGGTCAGGTCCGGCGCAGGCGGACTGGTCTCGGCGCTTCGTGACGCCGAGTGGCTCACGGCCGATCGGGTCACCGCCTTCACCCGGATGTTTCTCCTCCTGTTCATCGGCTGCGTTGCGAGCATTCCATGGTTCGCGCCGACGATGGATGTCGGCCACGACTTCGCGGCATTCTGGACCGCGGCAAAGCTCGCCCTCGAAGGCCGCGCCGCCGATGCCTATGGCGATGCAGGCCGCGCCGCCGTCGCCGCCCTGTTCGGCCAGAACAGCTACCCGCCGTTCTTCTACCCGCCGACGTCGCTGTTGTTCTGGCTTCCGTTCGCGCTGGTGTCGTTCGCCACGGCCGCCTTCATCTGGATCGCCGCGACCGGCGCAGCCTATGCGGCTGCGATGCGGGCCATGCTCAAAGGCGGATCGATCGTTCCCGCGCTCGCCTTTCCCGGCGCATGGATATGCGCGCTGTTCGGGCAGAATTCGCTGTTCTCGGCGGCCCTGCTCGGCGGATCGGCCGCGACGCTGGATCGCTATCCGGCGATCGCGGGCGTGCTGCTCGGATGTTTCAGCTACAAGCCGCAGCTCGCCCTGCTTGCGCCGCTCGTCCTGATCCTGACACGGCGCTGGCGCGCGCTCGCCGCGGCGATCGCGACAACGCTCGTGCTGGTACTGGCTACCACCGCCATCTTCGGCATCGAGCCGTGGATCAAGTTTGTCGGCGTCCTGCCGGAAGCAAAGGCCTGGAGCCTGGATGGCCGGCCCGGCTTCGAGAAGTTCGTAAGTCCGTTCGCCGCGATCAGGCTCGCCGGCGGAACGAGCAACACCGCCTGGCTCATCCAGCTGATGGCAGCCGCGATCGCGATCTCAGTCCTCGTCCTTGTGCTGCGAAGGCGCCCCGGCGGCGCCGCCGAGATCGCGCTGATGGTGGCAGCGACCGGCCTCTGCGTCCCCTCACTCGGCAGCTACGAGGTGGTGATCCTGGCGATCCCGGGCGCGTGGCTGATCGCGCAAGCGCTGGCACAAGGCTGGCTGCCCTACGAACGCATCGCACTCGCTGCGCTTTACCTGACGCCATTCGTCATGGTGCCTGCGGCCGCCAACGGCGTGCAATTGGCGCCGCTCGCCTGTACGGCGCTCGTCGCGCTCGTCGCGCGACGCATCTTGCATCCGCCGCTTGCAGAAACTGCCAATCACTGATTGGCCCGACCGCGCAGACCCTGGCGGCTCGAGAAGCCAGCCGTGCAACATACTCCGTGTCGCCCCTGCGAACCCCGAATGGCTATTGTTGCGGCCATGCCAAAACCGCGAGTCCCTTCACCTGCATCCGCCGCGGCGGATGGGTCCCTGCCTTCGCAGGGACGACACGGGAAGGGTTGCGCATGCCCTCCGCATGGAACTAACCCGCCCGCGTCAGGATCACCTGCTGCGCCGCATGCCAGCTCGCTTCGTCGGGCGCGCAGAGCAGGCCGCCGGTCAGGTTGACGGGCCGGTAGGGTGAGCCGTCGAAATGCGCGCTGTAGCCGCCGGCCTCGCGATGCAGCAGCCAGCCCGCGGCATGATCCCAAGGCATCAGCTTGTTGTAGAACAGCAGGTGGCAATGGCCAGACGCCGCCATGCGGTACTCATGCGCCGCGCATCGGAGCCAGGCCGTCATGCCGAGCTTGGAGAGATTGCCGGCGACCGTGGTCCGCAACGGCTCCGGCAGGAAGTTGACGCCGACGATCGCGTCCATCTGGCTGACCGGTGCGGGCGCGGCGACCTTCAGATCGTAGCGGCTGCCGTCCGGTAGCTCGAGCCAGGCGCCCTCGCCGCGCATAGCAAACGCGGTGTCGTTGCAGACCGGGTCGTGGATCGCGCCGAACACGATCTCGCCGCGGATGGTCGCGGCCACCATGGTGCCGAACAGCGGCAGGCCGGAGGTGAAATTTCGCGTGCCGTCGATCGGATCGATGATGAAGGCAAGGTCCGCGGTTCCGATCCGGTCGAGCGCCGTCGCGTCGCGCGCCGTGCCTTCCTCGCCGACGATCAAAGCATCCGGAAAAACCCGAAGCAGTGCCGCCGAGATCGCCTGCTCGGCGAGCTCGTCGGCTTCGGTGACCACGTCGAACGCGGATGTCTTGGTGCGGACCTCGATCTCGCGCACGCGGCGGAACCGCGGCATGATCTCGCGGTGGCCGACTTCGGCGAGGATGTTCCCGATGTTCAGCGCATCGGCATGGGACAATTTCACGCGGCATTCTCCTGCATTGCGCAGGCACCTTACCGCAGAAATATGACCGCGTGGCGGTCAGCGGCGCTGGTTGTAGACGTCGATGCAGACGGCGCCGAGCAGCACGAGGCCCTTGATCACCTGCTGGTAATCGATGCCGATGCCGAGGATCGACATGCCGTTGTTCATCACGCCCATGATCATGGCGCCGACCACCGCGCCGCCGACCCGGCCGACGCCGCCATAGGCCGACGCGCCGCCGATGAAGCAGGCGGCGATGACGTCGAGCTCGAAGCCGAGACCGGCTTTCGGGGTCGCGGTGTTGAGCCGGGCCGCAAACACCAGCCCGGCCAGCGCGGCCAGCACGCCCATGTTGACGAAGGTGAAGAAGGTCAGCCGCTCGGTCTTGACGCCGGAGAGCTTCGCGGCCTTGGCATTGCCGCCCACCGCATAGATCTGCCGGCCGATCACCGTGCGCCGCGTGACGAAGCCATACAGCGCGATCAGCACGGTCATGATGACCAGCACGTTCGGCAGGCCGCGATGCGAGGCGATCAGATAGGTGAAGTAGAGCACCGCGCCCGCCAGCGCGATGCTCTTGGCGACGAAGAACGCGTAGGGCTCGACCTCGATGCCGTGCGACTGCTCGCGCGCGCGCCCCCTGGCGCTCGCCAGCACCAGCGCGAATGCCAGCACGATGCCGATCGCAAGCGAGGTCGGATAGAGCGTGCCGGCGCTCGGAAACAGCTCGGGGATGAAGCCCGAGGAGAGTTTCTGGAAGGTCGGCGGAAACGGCCCGACCGACCGGCCTTGCAGCACCGCGAGCGCAAGGCCCTTGAACACCAGCATGCCCGCCAGGGTCACGATGAAGGACGGAATCTTGAAATAGGCCACCCAGTAGCCCTGTGCCGCGCCGATCGCGGCACCGACCAGCAGACAGGCGATGAACGCGATCGGGTAGCTGACGTGGTACGTCACCATCAGCACCGCCGCGACCGCGCCGACGAAACCGGCGACCGAGCCGACCGACAGGTCGATATGCCCGGTCACGATCACCAGCAGCATGCCGAGCGCCATGATCACGATGTAGCTGTTCTGCAGCACGAGATTGGTGAGGTTGACCGGCTGCAACAGCGTGCCGTCGGTCACGATCTCGAAGAACAGCATGATCGCCAGCAGCGACAGCAGCATGCCATAGTTGCGCAGATTGTTCTTGATGAAGCCGGAATGCTTGGGCGCCTCGGGAAGTGACACCGTCTTGTCGGTCATTGCGCTCCTCCTGCCACCCGCACGGCACCATCATGGGCGACGCTTCCTGAGATCCGGACATTGCGCATGATGGCGCGCATGATCTTCTCCTGCGTGGCCTCGTCCTTGCCGAACTCGCCGACGAAAGCGCCGTCATTCATCACGCAGATCCGGTCGCAGATGCCGAGCAGTTCCGGCATTTCCGACGAGATCACCACGACGCCCTTGCCGGCCTCCGCGAGCTCGTTGATGATGCAGTAGATCTCGTATTTCGCCCCGACGTCGATGCCGCGGGTCGGCTCGTCCAGCAACAGCACCTGCGGATCGGTCATCAGCCATTTCGACAGCACCACCTTCTGCTGGTTACCGCCCGAGAGCTGCCCGGTCTCCTGATAGACGTCGGAGCAGCGGATCCGCATCCGGTTGCGGTAATCGCTCGCGGCCTTCAGCTCGACGACATCGTCGATCACGCCGCGCTCCGACACCTGGCGGAGGCTCGCCAGCGTCACGTTCTTGCGGACGTCGTCGGCGAGCACCAGCCCGAGCTGCTTGCGATCCTCGGTGACATAGGCAAGGCCGGCATGGATCGCGGCCGGCACGTTCGGAAGATGCGTCTCGCGGCCGTCGAGGCTGATCCTGCCGGTGATGTTGTAGCCCCAGGCGCGGCCGAACAGGCTCATGGCAAACTCGGTGCGGCCGGCGCCCATCAGGCCGGCGATGCCGACCACCTCGCCGCGCCGCACCGTGAAGTCGACGTTCTTGATCACCTGCCGGGCGGTGTGCAGCGGATGATACACCGACCAGTTCTCGACCGTCATCACGGGATCGCCGATCGCAACGTTGCGCTCCGGGAAGCGATGCGCGAGGTCGCGGTTGACCATGCTGCGGATGATCCGGTCCTCGTCGACCTGCTCGGTCCGGCAATCGATGCTGTCGACGGTGCGGCCGTCACGCAGCACGGTGATGCGGTCGGCGACGCGCGCGACCTCGTTCAGCTTGTGCGAGATCAGGATCGAGGCGATGCCCTGCTCGCGGAACGCCAGCAGCCGGTCCAGCAATGCGGCGCTGTCGGCCTCGTTGAGGCTCGCGGTCGGCTCGTCCAGGATCAGAAGGCGCACCCGCTTCGACAGCGCCTTGGCGATCTCGACCAGCTGCTGCTTGCCGACGCCGAGGTCGGTGACCAACGTATCAGGCGATTCCCGCAGGCCGACTTGCGCCAGTAGCTCGGCGGTCCGCCGGTACACGGCGTTGCGATCCACCACCCCGAACCGCGACGGCGCGCGCGAGAGAAAGATGTTCTCGGCGATCGACATCAGCGGGATCAGCGCCAGCTCCTGGTGGATGATGATGATCCCCAGCTCTTCGGAATCGTTGATGTCGCCGAACCGGCGCTCCTCGCCGTCGAACAGGATCGACCCGTCATAGCTGCCGGCGGGATAGACCCCGCTCAGCACCTTCATCAGGGTCGACTTGCCGGCACCGTTCTCGCCGACCAGCGCATGGATCTGGCCGGCTTCGACGGTGAAACCGACGTCGCGCAACGCCTGCACGCCGGCAAAGCTCTTGCTGACGCCGCGCATCTCCAGCATTGCCGTCATCGGATCATGTCCCGCAATGTCAGTCGGCCTCGGCGCGGCGCTTCCCGCTCGCCCGCCCTAGTCGAATTGCGAGCGCTTATAGTAGCCGCTGTCAATCAGGACTTTCTCCCAATTGGTGTTGTCCACCACGACCGGCTTGAGCAGATAGGAGGGAACCACCTTGACCCCGTTGTTGTAGGTCTTGGTGTCGTTGACGGTGACCTCCTTCTTGCTCAGCACGGCGTCGACCATGTCGGCCGTGACCTTGGCGAGATTGCGGGTGTCCTTGAAGATGGTCGAGTATTGCTCGCCGCGCAGCATCGCCTTGATCGAGGGCACCTCGGCATCCTGGCCGCTGATATACGGCATCGGCTGGTCCTTGCTGCCGTAGCCGACGCCCTTCAGCGAGGAGATGATGCCGATCGACAGGCCGTCATAGGGCGACAGCACGGCATCGACGCGCTTCTTGCCGTAGAACGCGCTCAACAGATTGTCCATGCGCGCCTGCGCGGTGGCGCCGTCCCAGCGCAGGGTCGCAACCTTGTCCATACCCATCTGGCCGCTGGCGACCACCAGCTTGCCGCTGTCGATGTAGGGCTTCAGCACCGACATCGCGCCATCGTAGAAGAAATAGGCGTTGTTGTCGTCGGGCGAGCCGCCGAACAGTTCGATGTTGAACGGCCCCTTGCCGTCCTTCAGCCCGAGGGCATTCACGAGCGAGCTCGCCTGAAGCACGCCGACCTGGAAATTGTCGAACGTCGCGTAATAATCGACATTCGGCGTGTCGCGGATCAGACGGTCGTAGGCGATGACCGTGATGCCTTGCGCCTTGGCCTGTTTCAGCGCGTCGGACAGCGTGGTGCCGTCGATCGCCGCGATGACCAACACCTTGGCGCCCTTAGTCACCATGTTCTCGACCTGGGAGAGCTGGTTCGGAATGTCATCGTCGGCATATTGCAGGTCGGTGCCGTAACCGCGCTCCTTCAGCACCTTGACCATGTTGTTGCCGTCGTCGATCCAGCGCGCCGAGGATTTGGTCGGCATCGCGATGCCGATGGTCGGCTTGCTCTGGGCGGACGCGTCCGACGCGGCCCCGCCGAGACATGCCAACGCCAGCGCAAACACCGAGACTTTCAGTTTGAACATGCGTCTCTCCCTTGGCCTTTTTGAGTTGAAATACCGTCGCCAGCATCAATCGATGGCGATCATTCGTTGGCTGGTCGCAGATCTCCAGCGATGCCCGATCGGCACCGGGCCGTCACGAACCGAAATCGCGGAATGTCGATTGAACCCGTCAACAGCGCCATGCTCACTCCGCGCGATCACCTCTGTCGATCCCGCCGTGCCCGGTCACCCGCCGGTCATGCCGTGGGACGAACGAGGCGTAGACCTGGAGGATCACGAGGCGCTGTCTCCCGGAATTCTTGCAAGCACCAACGTCCCCCATAACTTCCGGTAGCTTGGTCCTGCATCTGGCAATCTTGGGTGGATGGTGCCCCTACCTTACCATGGATGCAAGCACGATTTATTCAATCAACCGAATAAATTGATCCAGGGCACTGAGGATCATGAGGCGCCATCTCCCGGAATTGTTGCTGTTTATCACCTACCGCCAGAGCGTATGGCGGATCGGCACTGCTTCCGGCCAAGGTTGCCCCTACTATGGGATGGATGCAAGCGCGATTTATTTAAGTATCTGAATAAATTGATCGGAGCGAGTTGCCCGGCTGCGTCCCCTATTCGTCGATCTCGGAGAGATCATCGACCACCAGCAGCGCCCCGGTGAAATCATCATCGCCGAAATACGCGCTTCGGGTGATGATCGCGGGAATCCCGGCGCGCGCAGCGGCGGCGAGGCCGTTGCCGGAATCCTCGACGGCGATGCAGTCCGCCGGCGCAAGCGCGAGCCTGGCCAGCACCTCGACGTAAACGTCGGGCGCGGGTTTCTTGCGCGGAACATCGTCGCCGGCGACGATCGTCTCGAACAGATCGGCCCAGCCCAGCCCGAGCGCGACCGAAAGCAGCGCGTCGATGTTGCCGTGCGAGGTCGTGGTCGCGATCGCCAGCCGCTGGCCACGCCGGCGCGCGTTGCCAACAAGCGCACGCACGCCCGGCCGCAACGGGCAGCCGCCGGCCGCGATCAGCGCGGCATAGCGCGCGGTCTTGATGCGGTGCAGTCCGGCGATCTCGGCGAAGCTCAGCGACGGAACCGGATTGCGCTGATCGAAGGCGCGGATGCGCTCCTTGCCGCCGGCCACCCGAAGCAGCCGCGCGTAAGTGACCTGATCCCAGAACCAGTCGAGGCCGGCCTCGGCGAACGCCGCGTTGAAGGCGCGGCGGTGCACCTCCTCGGTTTCGGCGAGCGTGCCGTCGACGTCGAAGATCAGCGCGCGGGCGCCTGCGATCGTCTCGCGCGCCGCCCTGGTGCGGATCGCCGCGAGCGCCTCGTTCATCGCCCCTCGCCCGCCGCGCCGGTCCCCTTGCCGAACACCCGGCTGGCCAGCACGTCGCCGGCCTCGATCGACATCACGTCGTCGGCCGTCAGCGTGCGATCGAGCTTGGCCACGATCCGGTTGGCCTGGCGCAACCGGATACGGTCGAGCGCGTTGCGGATCGAGCGCGCATTGGAAAACAGCGGCTGTTGCTTGCGGATGGCAATGTATCGGGCGAAGGCCTCGCGCGCTTCCGGGGACAGACGATAATTCTGCTGCTGCAACATCAGCTCGGCGATCCAGAGCAGCTCTCCATCGGAATAGTCCGGGAAGTCGATGTGATGCGCGATGCGCGATCGGAACCCCGGATTGCTCTGGAAGAATTTCTCCATCCGGTCGCCATAGCCGGCCAGGATCACCACCAGATCCTCGCGCTGCGCTTCCATGATCTGCAACAGGATCTCGATCGCCTCCTGGCCGTAGTCGCGCTCGTTCTCGGGGCGATAGAGGTAATAGGCTTCGTCGATGAAAAGCACGCCGCCCATCGCCTTCTTCAGGATCTCCTTGGTCTTCGGCGCGGTGTGGCCGATATATTGCCCGACGAGATCGTCGCGCGTCACGCTGATGACGTGGCCGCGGCGCACGAAGCCGAGCTTGTGCAGGATGCCGGCCATCTTGAGCGCAACGGTGGTCTTGCCGGTACCGGGATTGCCGGTGAACGACATGTGCAAGGTTGGAAACGTGGTCGCCAGCGCCATCTTCTGCCTGATGCGTTCGACCAGCAGCAGCGAGGCGATCTCACGAATGCGGGTCTTCACGGGCTTGAGGCCGATCAGTTCGGAATCGAGCTGGTCGAGCACCTCGCCGATTCCGAGATCGGCGAATTCGAGCCTGAGGTCGATGGTCTCGGGTGGCGTCTCGCTGATCTGCTCGTCGACAAGTTCGCTGGTCTGTTCTTGGACTTGTTCCTGCGCTTGCGTCATTATCCTCTCGCTTTCAGAAAAGCTCCGTCGCCGCTGCGGCGACGACGGAGAAGTGCATCCGGACCAGGCGGTCGAGGGAGCAATTCGCCTGGCTTGCCAACCGGACGCGGTCACTGATCTGCGTAGCGTTCGCCCTCGGGGCGATCCAGCGCGTAAGCCCTGGTCGTATAACTAACGCTCCGGCCGCCGACCTCTTGCCGCTCGAGCCGGAAGCCGGGCTCATTCTTCGGCCGGTTGACGATGAAGGAGATGCGCACGGATTCCCAGCCATGGGAAGAATCGAACCCGCTCATGCGGATGTAGCGCTCGCCATAGACACGGCGGCAATCGGCGAGTTCCTTCATGATGCCGGCGGCATCGCGCAGGTCGAACATCGGCAGACCCCACATGTCCCAATAGGTGTTGCGGGGATGTGGGTCGTCGGTGAACTCGATGTTCACCGCCCAGCCCTTGTCGAGGCAGTATTGCACCTGCGCTGCGATCTGCTCATCGGTGAGATCGGGCAGGAAAGAAAAGCAGCCTTGGGTCACTCTCATGTCGGTTCTCCTTTCGCTGCGTCACGTTGCCGGGGTCGCGGTCGGGGCAAAGTCCGGCGAGTCAGTCGACTCGTAGTTGAAGCTCACGTCCTTCCAGACCTCGAGCGCGTCGCGCAGCGGCGTGCAGGTCTGGGCGGCCTTGGCGAGGATCTCCGGACCTTCGTGGACGTAGTCGCGGCCCTCGTTGCGGGCGAGAATCATGGCTTCGAGCGCAACGCGGTTGGCGGTGGCGCCGGCCTGGATACCCTTCGGATGACCGATGGTCCCGCCGCCGAACTGCAGCACGACGTCCTCGCCGAGATGATCGAGCAATTGGTGCATCTGGCCGGCGTGGATGCCGCCCGAGGCGACCGGCATCATCTTGTTGAGGCTTGCCCAAGGCTGATCGAAGAACACGCCATGCTCGAGCGTCATCGGGTTGAAGTCCTCGCGGCAGATGTCGTAGTAGCCACGCGTCGTCGCCGGGTCTCCTTCAAGCTTGCCGACGACGGTGCCGGCATGGATGTGATCGACACCGGCGAGCCGCATCCATTTGGCGATCACGCGAAACGAGACTCCGTGCAAACGCTGACGCGTGTAGGTCGAGTGGCCGGCGCGATGCAGATGCAGGATCATGTCGTTGCGGCGCGCCCATTTCGCCATCGACTGGATCGCCGTGTAGCCGATCACGAGGTCGATCATGATGATGACGGAGCCGAGCTGCTTGGCGAAATCGGCGCGCTCGTACATGTCTTCCATGGTGGCCGCGGTCACGTTGAGGTAGGTGCCCTTGACCTCGCCGGTAGCCGCCTGTGCGCGATTGACGCCTTCCATGCAATACAGGAAGCGGTCGCGCCAATGCATGAAGGGCTGCGAATTGATGTTCTCGTCGTCCTTGCAGAAGTCGAGCCCACCCTTCAACGCCTCGTAGACGACGCGGCCGTAATTGCGGCCGGACAGGCCGAGCTTCGGCTTCACGGTGGCGCCGAGCAACGGCCGACCGAACTTGTCGAGCCGCTCGCGCTCCACCACGATCCCTGTCGCCGGGCCCTGGAAGGTCTTCACATAGGCGGTCGGCAGCCGCATGTCCTCGAGCCGCAACGCCTTCAGCGGCTTGAAGCCGAACACATTGCCGATGATCGACGCGGTCAGGTTCGCGATCGAGCCCGGCTCGAACAGATCGAGGTCATAGGCGATATAGGCGAAATAACTGCCTGGCGAGTTCGGCACCGGATCGACGCGATAGCATTTTGCGCGGTACTTCTCCGCGGCGGTCAGCCGGTCGGTCCACACCACGGTCCAGGTCGCGGTCGAGGACTCGCCCGCCACCGCGGCGCAGGCCTCGGTCGGATCGACGCCGTCCTGCGGCGTGACGCGGAACAGCGCGATGACGTCGGTGTCCTTGGGCTCGTAATTCGGCTCCCAATAGCCCATCCGCTTGTATTCCATCACGCCGGACTTGTAGCGATCCTTGCCGCGCACGGTGATCGACTGCTGCATGTTCATCTCAATCTCCTGTCTTTTGCTGGCCAATTGCTCAGGCGGCCTGGGTGATCTTTCCGATCTGCGGATCGAGCGCGCCGGCGCGATAGCGCCGGGCCATCTCCGGCAGCGCAACGACCTTGATCCGCGCTGCATTGCCGGCCGTGCCGAATTGCTCGAAGCGGTCGCGGCAAAGTTCGCGCAGCGCATCCATCGCGGGCTTGAGGAATTTGCGCGGGTCGAACTCGCTCTTCGACTGCGTGGCGACCTTGCGGAAGGCCGCGGCCATCGCCAGCCGGCAATCGGTGTCGATGTTGACCTTGCGCACACCATGCTTGATGCCGCGGACGATCTCCTCGACCGGAACGCCCCAGGTCTGCGGCATCTCGCCGCCGAACGCATTGAACGTGTCCTGCAACGGCTGCGGCACCGAGGACGAGCCGTGCATCACCAGATGGGTGTTCGGCAGGCGGGCGTGGATCGCCTCGACCACCCGCATCGCCAGGATTTCACCGTCCGGCTTGCGCGTGAACTTGTAGGCGCCATGCGAGGTGCCCATCGCGATCGCGAGCGCGTCGACCTTGGTGGCGCGCACGAAGTCGACCGCCTGGTCGGGATCGGTGAGAAGCTGATCGTGGCCGATCGTGCCTTCGACCCCATGACCATCCTCCTGCTCGCCGCCGCCGTGCTCCAGCGAGCCGAGCACGCCGAGCTCGCCTTCGACCGAGGCGCCGACCCAGTGCGCCATCTCGACGACCCGGCGGGTGATGTCGACATTGTAGTCATAGTCGGCCGCGGTCTTGGCATCGGCCTTCAGCGAGCCATCCATCATGACCGAGGTGAAGCCGTAGCGGATCGCGGTGGCGCAGGTCGCCTCCTCGTTGCCGTGATCGAGGTGCAGGCAGAGCGGGATCTGCGGATACATCTCCTCCAGCGCATCGATCATCTTCGCCAGCATGATGTCGTTGGCGTAGGAGCGCGCGCCGCGCGAGGCCTGGATGATGACCGGCGCATCGCAGGCCGCCGCCGCCTCCATGATGGCGAGGCCCTGCTCCATGTTGTTGATGTTGAAGGCCGGCACGCCGTAGCCGCGTTCGGCGGCATGGTCCAGCAATTGCCTCAGTGTGATCCGCGCCATCGTGGCGTCCTCCCTTCAATTCGCTCGTTGAATGAGCTGTTTCGCTGCGGCAGCGACCGCCGCGGGCGTGATGCCGAACTCGCGGTACAGCACGTCGGCCGGCGCCGAAGCGCCGAAGCCGGTCATGCCCACGAAAGCGCCGTCGTCACCGAGCCAGCGCGTCCAGTCGCCTTCGACGGCAGCTTCCACGCCGACGCGCGGCGCACTGCCCAGCACCTCTGCGCGATAGTCGCTCGGCTGCTGGCGGAACAGGTCGAAGCACGGGGCCGAGACGACCGCGGCCTGCACTCCTCCTTCCGCCAGCAGCTTTGCGGCTTCGAGCGCGATCGCCACCTCCGAACCCGTTGCAATCAGGGTGACGTCACGCCCGAAGGCCGGCTCGACCAGAACGTAGGCGCCGAGCGCGACCTGGTTGTCCTTGCTGCCGTCGCGAACCGTCGGCAGCGCCTGCCGCGACAGGCAGAGGATCGACGGCGAGCTCTCCGCCCTCAGCGCGCAGTCCCAGGCTTCCGCGGTCTCGACCGCGTCGGCCGGACGGAACACCAGCAGGTTCGGGATCGCCCGCAGCGCCGCCAGATGCTCGACCGGCTGGTGCGTCGGCCCGTCCTCGCCAAGCCCGATCGAGTCATGGGTCATCACATGGATGACCCGGATGCCCATCAGTGCCGCGAGACGGATCGCCGGCCGGCTGTAGTCGGCGAAGCTGAGGAAGGTGCCGCCATAAGGAATGAAGCCGCCATGCAGCGCGATGCCGTTCATCGCCGCCGCCATGCCGTGCTCGCGGATGCCGTAGTGGATGTAGCTGCCGTCGAGCGTGTCCGGCCGCACCGGAACCTGCGACTTCGCCAGCGTGAGATTGGAATGCGTGAGGTCGGCGGAGCCGCCGAGCAGGTTCGGCAAGGCGTCCGCGATCACGTCGATGACCTGCTGCGAGGCCTGGCGGGTGGCGAGCTTCGGCTTCTCGCTTGCAAAGCGCTGCACGAGCTTCGTCATCGCCTCGACATAGGCGCAGGGCAGTCTCCGGTTCAGCGCATCATGGAACGGAGACCGCTCGCCCTTGCAGGCGGCACGCGACCGCTCGATCCAGGCGCGCCGCGCATCGCGGCCACGGCCGCCGAGCTCGCGCCATTCGGCCAGCACGGCATCGGGAATCTCGAAGGCCGGATACGGCCAGTGCAGCGCGCTGCGGGTCTTCGCCACCTCGTCGGTGCCGAGCGGCGCGCCATGCACCTTCTCACTGCCCTGCCGGTTCGGCGCGCCGAACCCGATCACGGTGCGGCAGGCGATCAGCGACGGACGATCGCTCGACCGCGCCTGCCGGATCGCAGCAGTGATCGCCTGCGGATCGTGGCCGTCGATGCGGCACACGTTCCAGCCGCTGGCCTGGAATCGTGCAACCTGGTCGTCCGAGCAGGACAGCGAGGTGGCGCCGTCGATCGAGATGTGATTGTCATCGAACAGCACGATCAGGCGGTTGAGCCGCAAATGGCCGGCGAGCGAGATCGCCTCATGGCTGAGGCCCTCCATCAGGCAACCATCGCCGGCGATCACATAGGTGTAATGGTCGACGAGGTCGTCGCCGAAGCGCGCGTTCATCAATCGCTCGGCGAGCGCCATGCCGACCGCGGTCGCGATGCCCTGCCCCAGCGGACCGGTCGTGGTCTCCACGCCGGGCGTATGACCATGCTCCGGATGACCCGGGGTCTGCGATCCCCATTGCCGGAACGCCTTGAGCTGATCGAGCGTCATGCTCTCGTAGCCGGTCAGGTAGAGCAGCGCATAGAGCAGCATCGAGCCGTGCCCTGCCGACAGCACGAAGCGGTCGCGGTCGGGCCAGGCCGGATCGGCCGGATCGAATTTCAGGAAGTCGGTGAACAGCACGGTCGCGACATCGGCCATGCCCATCGGCATGCCGGGATGGCCGGACTTCGCCCGCTCCACCGCGTCGATGGCGAGGAAGCGGATCGCGTTGGCCATCTCGTCGTGGCTGACGTCGGGGCGGCGGGCAACGGACGCAAGCGCGGTCATATCGTTCGCCTCTTTCGTTCGATCAGTTGCAGGATCAGCGGGGTCAGGATGAGCTGCATCGCGAGGTCGAGCTTGGCGCCGTGAACCACGATCGAATTGGCGCGCGACATGAAGCTGTTCGGGATCATCGAGAGCAGATACGGAAAATCGATGCCGCGCGGGTTCTTCAGCCGGATCACGACCATCGATTCATCGGGGGTGGGGATCCAGCGCGCGATGAACGGGTTCGAGGTGTCGACCGTCGGCACGCGCTGGAAGTTGATGTCGGTTTCGGTGAATTGCGGGCAGATGTAGTTCACGTAGTCCGGCATGCGACGCAGGATGGTGTCGGTCACCGCCTCGGTGGAGTAGCCGCGGTGGCTGCGATCGCGATGCAGTTTCTGGATCCATTCGAGGTTGATCACCGGCACGACCCCGATCTTGAGGTCGGCGTGCTGCGCCACGTTCACCTTGTCGGTGACCACGGCGCCATGCAGGCCTTCATAGAACAGCAGGTCGGAATTCTCCGGCAGTGCTTCCCATGCGGTGAAGGTGCCTGGCTTGGCGCCGTAGAGCCGTGCCTCCTCGTCATCGTGCACATAGTGCCGCGTCGTTCCGGTGCCGGTCTCGGCATAGTCGCTGAACAGCTTCTCCAGCTCCTCGAACAGATTGGTCTCGGGGCTGAAATGGCTGAAGTGCTTGTTGCCGCGCTCGGCCCGCTCCGCCATCAGGCTGCGCATCTCGGCGCGGTCGTAGCGGTGGAACGCGTCGCCCTCGATATAGGCCGCGACCACGTTCTCACGGCGGAAGATGTTCTCGAACGTCTTCTTCACCGAGGTGGTGCCGGCGCCGGACGAGCCGGTGATCGAGATGATGGGATGCCTGCGAGACATACGATCCTCCGTCAGCGGAACAGGCCGCGCCGCGCGAACAGCGGGGCATCGCTGCTCTCGAACAACGGCTCGACGGTCAGGTGGATCGCATCGACGTCGCGCACGGCGCGCGCCGATCCCATGATGAGCGGCACCCGCTGATGCGGCGTCCGCGCCGACAATTCGAGGATCCGCGAGCGGCCACTCGACGCGGCGCCGCCGGCCCATTCCATGATCAGCGCGATCGGGTGGGCTTCGTACAGCAGACGCAACCGGCCCTCGCGGTATCCCTTGCGCGCATCGGCCGGATACAGGAACACGCCGCCGCGCATCAGGATGCGGTAGGCTTCCGCCACCAGCGAGCCGATCCAGCGCATGTTGTAGTCCTGGCCGAGTTCGCCGTTGACCCCGGCAAGGCAGTCGTCGATGTAGTTGCGCACCGGGCCGCTCCAGTGCCGCCGGTTCGAGGCATTGATGGCGAACTCCGACGCGCCCTGCGGCACCCGCAGGTCCCGCGCGGTCAGGACGAACTCGCCGGTTCGCGGGTCGAGCGTGAAGCAGTCGACATGTTGATCGAGCGCCAGCACCAGCACCGTTTGCGGACCGTAGATGAAGCAGCCGGCGGCGCATTGCGCCGTGCCGGGCTCGAAGAAGGTCGAGATGACGTCGTGGCCCTTCGGCCGGATCGAGAAAATGGTGCCGACCGAGATGTTGTTCGCGAGGTTCGCCGAGCCATCGAGCGGATCGATCGCGACGCAGAGCGGCGCGTCGCAATCGATCGTCTCCGGCAATTCGATCTCCTCCGACAGGACGCCAGCGACCGGCACGGTACGCAACGCATCGCGCATCAGGCGGTCGGCGACGATATCGATGGAGGTCTGGCGATCGCCGTCGGGGTTGATACCGCCGCCCTCGCCGCGGATGCCGGCGAGCGGCCCGGCCGCGATGATGCGCGAGAGTTCGATCGCGGCACCGGCCAGCGCTTCGATGACTTTGACGGTCGCGGCGCGCAACGGGTTTTGCCGCGCCGGCCACTCCAGATGGGCATGCAATGCAGGACTGGTCTCCACCGGCCTCTCCCTATGATCGCGCCCTCTGTCCCGAGGCTTCGAGAGGCGACCTCATGGAGTCGCCTTCGCCGTATCAACGCGCGAATTGCCCAATTAGGGAAATTTCATTATCTTTGGTCCGGGCAAAGTTTTTCTTATGGAATTCGGCATGGCCGGCAACTTCTCGCGCGACTTGACGATCCGCCAGCTGCGCGCACTGTCCACCGTGCATGAGGCGGGCTCGATCACGTCGGCGGCGAACCGCCTCAACCTGACGCAGCCGGCGGTGACGCTGCAACTCCGCAACCTGCAAGCGCTTGCGGGATTGCCGCTGATCCAGCGCACCGGCGACGGCATGGCGGTGACGGATGCCGGCGCGCATGTGCTGACGCTGGTCGAGCGGATCGAGGCGGCGCTCAAGGACTGCGAGCAATCGCTCGACATGATCGCCGGCCGCAGCGGCGGACGCGTGGCGATGGGCGCGGTCTCGACCGCGAAATACTTCGTGCCGTTCGCGATCGCGGCGTTCTCGCGCCGCTTTCCCAAGATCGAAGTGACGCTGCGGATCGGCAACCGCGAGGAGATCCGCGACGCGCTGCGCGGTTATGATCTCGACATCGCCGTCATGGGCCGGCCGCCCGCCGATGTCGAGGTCGAGATGAAGCCGCTCGGCCGGCATCCGCATTTCATCATCGCCGCACCCGATCACCGGCTGGCACGACGGCGGCACGTCGCCGCACCGGAGCTCGCCAATGAAACCTTCATCACCCGCGAGCAAGGTTCAGGCACGCGGATGCTGATGCAGCAATATTTCGAGCGGGTCGGACTGGAGCCGAAGCTCGGCATGGCGATGGACAGCAACGAGACCATCAAGCAGGCGGTCATGGCCGGTCTCGGCATCGCTTTCATCTCCCAGCACACGGTTTTTCACGAGCTGGAGGACGGCCGGCTGGTGGTGCTCAAGGTCAAGGGCCTGCCGATCGTCCGGCAGTGGCACGCAATCAGGCGCACCGACAAGATCCTGCTGCCGCCCGCGCAGGCCATGCTGGATTTCCTCGGCAAGGAGGGCTGGCGCTATCTGCCCAATTCGCGCTAGAGCCGCGGCGCCGGCACGATCGAAAAGACCAAGCCGGTGCCGTATGTTAGGCATTGAAGTTCCGCCAAACGCGTGCCACATCTTGATCGCGGTCACCTAGTGGACCGTATCCCTGCGAGGGAGGATGAACTGCAGAACCAGTCCCCGCCGATGCCTGACTTCAAGGCGTTATTCGAGGCGGTGCCCGGCCTCTATCTGGTGCTGACCCAGCCTGAGTTCCGCATTGTGGCCGTGAGCGACGCCTATCTGCGCGCCACCAGGACCGAGCGCGCCGCAATCCTCGGCCGTGGGCTGTTCGAAGTCTTTCCCGACAATCCGGCTGATCCAGCCGCCGACGGGGTGCGCAATCTGCGCTCCTCGCTGGAGCGCGTGGTCCAGTTCCGCCGCCCCGACACCATGTCTGTGCAGAAATATGACATCCGCAAGCCCGAGTCGGAGGGCGGCGGCTTCGAGGAACGCTACTGGAGCCCGCGCAACACGCCGGTGTTCGGGCCGAGCGGACAATTCACCTACATCATCCATCGGGTCGAAGACGTCACCAGCTTCATCCAGCTGAAGCAGCGCGGCGCCGAGCAGGACAAGCTGACCGACCGGCTGCGCGAGCGCACCGAGCAGATGGAAGCGGAAATCTTCATGCGCGCCCGCGAGGTCGAGGAGGCCCGCGAGCAGCTTGAAACCGAGCAGAAGCTGCGCCAGGTGCAGAAGATGGAGGCCGTCGGCCACCTCACCGGCGGCATCGCGCACGACTTCAACAACATCCTGACCGTGATCACCGGCCTGATCGACATCCTCGCCGAGGCCGTCGAGCACGATGCCGCGCTGTCGTCGGTGACGAAGATGATCAGCGATGCAGCGTTTCGCGGCGCCGAGGTGACCAAGCATTTGCTGGCGTTCTCGCGGCAGCAGCCGTTGCAACCGCGGGAAGCCAATCTCAACACGCTGGTGCAGGACACAGCCAGGCTGCTGCGCCCCTCGCTCGGCGAGCAGATCGAGATCGACACCGCGCTCGAGCCAGATGCCTGGCCGGCCTTCATCGATCCCAACCACATGGCGACCGCATTGCTCAATCTGGCGGTCAATGCCCGCGATGCGATGCCCGATGGCGGCAAGCTGATGCTGGAGACCAGCAACGTCATTCTCGACGAGGTCTATGCCGCCGCCAACCCCGACGTGCGCGCGGGCGAGTATGTGATGGTCGCGGTCAGCGACACCGGCGGCGGAATCCCCGCAGGGATCCGCGACAAGGTGTTCGAACCGTTCTTCACCACCAAGGACACCGGCAAGGGCACCGGCCTCGGGCTGAGCATGGTCTACGGCTTCATCAAGCAATCCGACGGCCACCTCAAGATCTACTCCGAAGAGGGCCACGGCACGTCGATCAAGCTCTATCTGCCGCGCAGCATGGGCGACATGGTCGACGTCGAGCCGCCGCCTCCGGTCGACACGCGCGGCGGCCATGAATCCATCCTGGTGGTCGAGGACGATCCACTGGTCCGCAATTACGTCAGCGCTCAGCTCGAGCAGCTCGGCTACCGCACCATGGTCACGGCCAACGGGCCGGAAGCATTGGCCGCGGTCGACAACGGCTTCGTCTGCGACGTGCTGTTCACCGACGTGATCATGTCCGGCGGCATGAACGGCCGGCAGGTGGCCGATGCCGTGGTCGCAAAGCTGCCCTCGGTGCGGGTGCTGTTCACCTCGGGCTATACCGAGGATGCGATCATCCACCACGGCCGTCTCGATCCCGACGTGACGCTGCTGCCGAAGCCTTACCGCAAGGCCGATCTCGCGCGGATGATCCGCCAGGTGCTGACGCAGCCTCCGGCGTCGGCGGTGGCGGCCAAGTAGCGCGGCAGCATCAGCGGTCGAAGCTGGATCGGCTCTGATCGGCCGGCACCGCGCATCCGGACAGGAAAAGCGTCGCACAGGCCTTGGCCCGGGCCTCGACCTGCGCCCGCGACAACGGCGGCCGGTGGCCGTACATCACGTCGCGTTGCGGCTGGAAGACGAGCATCCCGAGCAGCATGCCCGCGGCGGCCTGCGCGTCATCGACGGCGATCCGTCCTCGCCCCTGCTGCACGCCCAGCCACGCCGCCAGCGCGCCAAGCGTCCGCTGCATCGCCTTCTCGTAGAACATCTCGGCGATATCGGGGAATTTGTCGCTGTCGGCCAGGATGATGCGCTGAAGCGCGATGACCTCGACATCGAGGATGAGTTCGGCACAGGCCAGCAGCGCCCGCTCCAGTGCGGTTGCGATATCGCGACCGTCGCACGCGCCGAGATTCACCGCGGAGATGAAGCGGTCCATCCGGTCCGTCACCGTGCCCTCGAACAGCGCCAGCTTGGTCGGCACCAGCCGGTACAGCGTCTTGGTGGAGACGCCGGCGCGGCAGGCGACGTCGGCGATGCTGGCCGCAGCGAAGCCGCGCGCCGAGAACTCGCGCCGCGCAGCATCATAGATCAGCGCGCGGGTCTCCTCGTCGGAGCGCAGTTGCGGCCGGCCGCGGCCGCGCCGCTCCGGCACCGCCAGAGCCTGCTCAGTCTGATCTTTGTCATTCCGGTTCATCGCCGAGCCATGCTTTTGGATGATGCCTGTCATTCTATTGACACTCCCAATATGGGCTCTATTTTGGAAAACATCAAGTTTCCTAATTATCCCGGGTCGCCGAGATCAGAATTCCCACGGTTTGCCAGAGGGATAGAGAGCTCCAGGAGCGACTGCCATGAGCCAACATGAGACCGCCTTCAAGGCCGAGAGCCAGGTTCCGGCCGAGACCGCCAAGCAATTGATCGGCAGCGCGGAGGCCCCGGCGCCGACCGCTGCGAAAGGCAAGCTGCGCCGCCTGCTGCTGGCTGGCGCGGCCCTCGCCGTCCTCGCGGGCGGCGGCTGGTACGGCTGGGATTACTGGACGGTCGGCCGCTTTCAGGTCTCGACCGACGACGCCTATGTGAAGGCCGACAACACGACGATCGCGCCAAAGGTCTCCGGCTATCTCAGCGCGGTCTTGGTCGGCGACAACGAGCACGTGCGCGCCGGCCAGATCTTGGCACGGATCGACGATCGCGATTTCAAGGTGGCGCTGGACCAGACCAAGGCCGACGTCGCGGCCGCGGAAGCCGCGATCACCAGCAAGCGCGCCCAGCTCGACGTGCAGCATTCGGTGATCGAAGCCGCTCGCGCGACGCTCGCCGTCGACAGCGCGACGCAGACCTTCGCCGAGCAGGAGAACAAGCGCTACACCGACCTCGCCGGCACCGGCTTCGGCAGCGTGCAGAACGCGCAGCAGGCGCAGTCGCGTTACGCCAGCGCGCAGGCCGCCGTGGCCCGCGACACCGCGAACCTCGCCTCCGCGCTCCGCCAGGTCGAGCTGCTCAAGGCCGACATCGCCCAGGCTGTCGCGGCGCAGGGACGCGCCACCGCGCTCCAGCATCAGGCTGAGCTGAACCTCGGCTACACCACCATCAGTGCGCCGATCGACGGCGTGGTCGGCAACCGCACCCTGCGCACCGGCCAGTTCGTCCAGGCCGGCACGCAGTTGATGTCGCTGGTGCCAGCCACCGGCGCCTATGTGATCGCGAACTACAAGGAGACGCAGCTCACCAATGTCCGCAAGGGCCAGCCGGTCGAGATCGAGGTCGACATGTTCCCGGGCCAGGTCGTGCGCGGCCATGTCGACAGCCTGGCGCCCGCCAGCGGCCAGGAGTTCGCGCTGCTGCCGCCGGATAACGCCACCGGCAACTTCACCAAGGTGGTGCAGCGCATCCCCGTCAAGATCGCGCTCGACGCGACGCCTGTCGAGTTGCGGCCCGGCATGTCCGTGATCCCGACCATCGCAACTGCGTCACAACCTGCCGAGGCGCCGCGCTCCGGCACCTCTCCCAAGCTCGCTGTCGCCTCCTTCAAATAGGTGATGCCATGTCCGACCTCGCGCTCTCCTCCCCGGCTGCCGCGCCCCGCGCGGCAGCGACCGCGGTCGATCCCAACCGCGCCAGCATGGCGGTGTGGATTTCCATCGTCGCGGCGATGATCGGCGCCTTCATGGCGATCCTCAACATCCAGATCACCAACGCCTCGCTGCTCAACATCGAAGGCGGCATCGGCACCGGGGTCGACAACGGCTCCTGGATCTCGACGTCCTATCTGATCGGCGAGATCGTGGTGATCCCGCTGACCGACTATCTCAGCCGCGTCTTCTCCTTCCGCAAGATCATCCTCAGCTTCGCGACGCTGTTCGCGGCCTTCTCGGTCGCCTGTGCCTTCACCCACGACCTGCCCTCGATGATCGCGATGCGCGGCTTGCAGGGTTTCTTCGGCGGCGTGCTGATCCCGATGGCTTTCACGCTTGTTTTCACCAAGCTGCCGAAAGTGCAGCAGCCGATCGGGCTAGCCATGTTCGCGCTCGCCGTGACCTTTGCCCCGGCGATCGGCCCGACCATCGGCGGCTACCTGACCGAGAATTACGGCTGGCAGACCATCTTCTTCGTCAACGTGGTCCCGACCGTGGTGATGGTCACGACCCTCTATCTCACGCTGGAGCGGCAACCGATGCAGTTGCAGTTGCTCCGCGAGGGCGACTGGCTCGGCATCGCCACGATGGCGATCGGTCTGGCGTCGCTGCAAGCCGTACTCGAGGAAGGCAACAAGGACGACTGGTTCGGCTCGCCGTTCATCGTCAAGCTCGCTGTGATCGCAGCCGCCAGCCTCACTTTGTTCATCTGGATCGAGCTCGTGGTCGAGAAGCCGCTGATCCGGCTGCGCCTCTTGACCCAGCGCAGCTTCGGCTTCGGCACCATCTCGGCGGTGTTCGTCGGCTTCGCGCTGTTCGGCTCGGTCTATCTGCTGCCGGCCTATCTCGGCCAGGTGCAGCGCTACAACGCCGAGCAGATCGGCCAGGTGCTGGCCTGGACCGGCCTGCCGCAGCTCATCCTGATCCCGCTGGTGCCGAAGCTGATGCAGCGCTTCGATGCCCGCTTCATCGCCTTCACCGGCATGCTGCTGTTCGCGGTCTCGTCCTTCATGAACATCCAGATGTCGCTCGATTACTCCGGCGACCAGTTCTTCGTGCCGAACATCGTCCGCGCGATCGGCCAGGCGATCATGCTGGCGCCGCTGTCGGCCGTCAGCCTCGGCAGCGTCGCGCCGCAGGATGCACCGGCGGCCTCCGGCATCTCCAACATGATGCGCAACCTCGGTGGCGCGATCGGCACGGCGCTGCTGTCGACCATCGTCACCAAGCGCGAGCAGTTCCACTCCAACATCATCGGCCAGTCCGTGCACCTCGGCCGCGAGGAAGTGCGCACCCGGATCGCCGAAGTCACCAACTACTTCCTGAGCCACGGCGTCGCCGACCCCGCCACCGCACACAACCAGGCGATCGTGGCGATCGGCAACATCGTCAAGCGCCAGGCACTGGTGCTGGGCTTCAGCGACGCCTTCGCCGTGATCGGTATCGTGCTGGTGCTCGCCGCGATCGCGATCCTCTTGACCGGCAAGCCGAAGAACACCGCCGGCGGCGGCGCGGCGCACTGACCTCTCGCTTTTCCCCCGGGCGGCGGCTTCAGGCCGCCGTTCGATTCCTAGCTGGCCTCGCGCAGCTTGAAGCGCTGGATCTTGCCGGTCTGGGTCTTCGGCAGCGCCTCGACGAAGGCGATCGCGCGCGGATATTTGTATGGTGCGATGGTCGCCTTGACGTGATCCTGCAACAGCTTGATCTCGACATCGTCGCTGCGCGCGCCCTGTTTCAGCACGATGAACGCCGAGACGATCTGGCCGCGCTCCTCGTCGGGTGCGCCGATCACGGCGCATTCGGCAACATCGGGATGGCCGAGCAGCGCCGTCTCGACCTCGGGACCGGCGATGTTGTAGCCCGCCGAGATGATCATGTCGTCGGCGCGCGCCACGAACGACAGCCGGCCGTGCTCGTCGCTGACGAAGGCATCGCCGGTGATGTTCCAGCCGTCGCGGACATATTTGGTTTGCCGGGAATCCGCGAGATAACGGCAGCCGGTCGGGCCACGCACCGCGAGCTTGCCGACCTGCCCCGCCGGCAGCTCGTTCATCTCCTCGTCGACGATCTTCGCCTCGTAGCCGGCGACCGGCGTGCCGGTGGTGCCACCGACCGCGCTGCCGGTGCGGTTGGTGATGAAGATATGCAGCAGCTCGGTGCTGCCGATGCCGTCGAGGATCGGCTTGCCGGTCTTCCTGGTCCAGCTTTCGAACACCGGCGCCGGCAAGGTCTCGCCGGCCGAGACCGCGAGCCGCAGCGACGACAGGTCGGCGCCCTTGTCCATCGCCGCCATCATCGCGCGATAGGCGGTCGGAGCGGTGAAGCAGATCGTGGCCTTGTAGGTCTCGATGATCCGGATCATCTCGCTCGGCGCCGCGTTCTCCAGCAAGGTCGCGGTGGCGCCGAAGCGCAGCGGGAAGATCGCAAGCCCGCCGAGGCCGAAGGTGAAGGCAAGCGGCGGCGAGCCGACGAACACGTCGTCGGGCGTCACGCCGAGCACCTCCCTGGCATAACCGTCGGCCACGATCAGCAGATCGCGGTGGAAATGCATCGTCGCCTTCGGTTCACCCGTGGTGCCCGAGGTGAAGCCGAGCAGCGCAACGTCGTCGCGACCGGTCTTCACCGCATCGAATCTGACCGGCTTGTTGAGCGCGATCCGGTCGAGCTCGGCGTCGTGGTTTTGCGTGCCGTCGAAATTGACCACCTGCTTGAGGAATTTGCTGGTCTTGGCGCAGGCCACCAGCTCGTCGGCGATGCGGCTGTCGGTCAGCGCCAGCGAGATCTCGGCCTTGTCGACGATCTTGGTCAACTCGCCGGCGCGCAGCATCGGCATGGTGTTGACGACGACGGCGCCGGCTTTCGTGGCCGCGAGCCAAGCCGCGACCAGCGCCGGGTTGTTGCCCGAGCGGATCAGGACGCGATGGCCGGGCTTGACGCCGTAATTCTCCACCAGCGCATGCGCCAGACGGTTCGACCAGTCGGTCAATTCCTTGTAGGTCCGCTGGCGGCCGTTGCCGATCAGCGCAATGCGATCGCCCATGCCCTGCGCGACGATGCGGTCGGTCAGTTCGACCGCGGCGTTGAGATAGTCGGGATATCTGAACTCGGGACGGTCGAGCAGCAACTGCGGCCATTGCCCTGGCGGCGGCAGGTTGCGCCGCGCGAAATCGTCGACATGCCCGGATGGGCCGAGCCCGGGAAATTCATCTGACATTCGATCGCCCCTCGCTTTCCATCCAGAAAGGCCAAAGACCAATATCGAGAAGACCAGTATCGAGGACGCCCGGCAGCGTTCCAATCGCCAATCATTTTATACTTAAAATAATTTGGCGCAAGGGTGGAGAATGACCGTGCCCCCTGTACTCTCAGACCTGCGTGAGCTGCTTCAGCCGCGCGACGATCGCCGACGCCGGGTCGGCGAGCGGCGCGATCGCCGTGAAATGATTGGCATCGGGCACGGTGCCGAACCGTGTCGCAACGCCCGCTCCGCCCCAGACATCGACGATGGTCCGGCTCTGCCGGTGATATTCGGCGCTCTCGGCGCCGCCGACGACGGCATCGAGCGTGGCGCCTGCCGGCGCGGTCCAGAACAACGGGCTCGCCGCCCTCGCTGCGGCGCGGTCGAGGCCGAGCGCCTTGTTGATGCTGGTGCCGACCAGCGGCTCCAGCTCGAACAGGCCTGATATCGCGTAAGCAGCCCTGACTAGCTTGCCCGGCAGCGACGCATCATAGGCCGGCCAATCGGTCGCCAGCATGCATGCGGCAAGATGTCCGCCGGCGGAGTGGCCCGACACCACGAGCGGCCGGCCGAGCCTAGCCAGCTCGCGGCACGCCGCACGCATCTCGCCGATGATGTCGTCGATCGAGACGTTGGGACAGAGATCGTAGCTCGGCACCGCGACGCTGATGCCGTGGCCGTTGAGGCCCCGCGCGCAGTGGCTCGACGACGAGCCGTCGAGCGCCTGCCAGTAGCCGCCGTGGATGAAGACCACGATCGGACCGTCGCGATCACCTTGGAAGAGGTCGATGACGTTGCGCTCGCCCGGACCATAGCTCAGCCGCCGCGGCGGATGCTGTTCGCGATAGGCGGCTGCGTCCCTCGCCCAGCCGGCCATCAACGCCGGATTCTCCGGCACCCGCGCCCGGTTGTTGTACTCGACCTCGTAATCGATCTCGCTCACGGCTTAAGCGGTCCTCGCCTTGGCGGAGCGCTGCGCTGAACCCTTGGCCTTGGCAAGCAGCCGCATCAGTTCGCGGATATCCTTCGGCGAGAGGTCGCCGAAGATATCGGCGATCCATTTCTCATGCTCGGCCGCCATCTTGCGGAATTCGGCCCGGCCGAGTTTCGTGAGCCGGATGAATTGCACGCGACGGTCGGTCTCCGAGGTGCGGCGATCGAGATGGCCCGACTCCACCAGGCGCTCGACCAACCCGGTGACGTTGCCGTTCGATACCATCATCCGCTTCGACAAATCCGACAGCGTCATGCCGTCGGACACCTTGTCGAGCTGGGCCATCAGGTCGAACCGCGGCAGCGTGACGTCGAATTTTTCGCGCAGCCGGCTGCGCACCTCGCCCTCGATCAGCGTGGTGCAGGTCAACAGGCGCAACCACAGCCTGAGCTCGGTGCCGTGATCGTCGGGCAGTTCGACGGCTTTGGTTTCGGAATCGAGGATCATGCGGCGATCATGCCTCCGCGGCGGGTTCCGGTCGGACCGATTGGTTTGAGCTTCAAGCAATTCGCAGCGCCCCGCAAGGACAATTGCGAATCCTGCGCGATGCATCGCGGCAATCCTGCAATTTCTTTAGACTTCAAGCAATTGGCGTGGCGCTTGCATGTCGCGCCGCCATCGACCTGACGCCGTGCCACATCGCTTGCAGCGGTTGCGCGCGTCAGACTAAGCTGCGGCCAAGCTGGAAAGGCATCACGACTATGCTTTGGGGGAGTGACATGAGGCATCTGACGAAACTCGTGGGATTGGCGGCGCTGCTGGGGATCGCGGCGACCCCGGCAGCCGCACAGCAGAAGATCAAGATCGGCGTGCTGGTGACGACCTCCGGACCTGCCGCGGCGCTCGGCCAGCAGGTCCGCGACGGCTTTGCGCTCGCGGTCAAGGACCTCGGCGGCAAGATGGCCGGCCGCGACGTCGAGATCGTCAATGCCGACGACGAGCTCAAGCCCGACGCGGCCGTGGTCAAGGTGCGCGGCCTGCTCGAGCGCGACAAGGTCGATTTCGTGGTCGGCCCGATCTTCTCCAACATCCTGCTGGCGATCCATCGCCCGGTCACCGACAGCAAGACCTTCCTGATCAGCCCGAATGCCGGCCCCTCCAGCTTCGCCGGCAAGGAATGCAACCCGTTCTTCTATGTGACGTCGTACCAGAACGACCAGGTGCACGAGATCCTCGGCAAGGTGGCGCAGGACCGCGGCTACAAGCGCGTCTATCTGCTGGTGCCGAACTATCAGGCCGGACGCGATTCCGTCGCGGGCTTCAAGCTCGACTACAAGGGCGAGATCGTCGAGGAGTCCTACACGCCGCTGAACACGCTGGATTTCCAGCCTGAACTGTCCAAGATCGCCGCGCTGAAGCCGGACGCGCTGTTCACCTTCATGCCGGGCGGCATGGGCGTGAACCTGGTGAAGCAGTACAAGCAGGCCGGCGCCACCGTGCCGGTGCTCTCCGTCTTCACCGTCGACGAGTCCACCCTGCCGGCGCAGCAGGACGCCGCGGTCGGCATGTTCGGCGGAGCGAACTGGGCGCCTGACCTCGACAATCCCCAAAGCAAGAAGTTCGTCGCCGCCTATGAGGCCGCCTACAACGGCGTGCCCGGCACCTATGCCATGCAGGCCTATGACGCGGCGCTGTTGATCGACAGCGCGGTCAAGGCGGTGAAGGGTGATCTCTCCAACAAGGACGCGGTCGCGGCGGCGCTGAGGAAGGCCGACTTCACCTCGCTGCGCGGTAACTTCAAGTTCAACAACAATGGCTATCCGATCCAGGATTTCTATCTCACCAAGGTCGCGAAGCGGCCGGACGGCAAATTCCAGACCGAGATCGTCGAAAAGGTGTTCTCGAACTATGGCGACCGCTACGCCAAGGACTGCGCCGCCAAGTAGGACACACAGCGTTTTCAAGCGAAGTGGATACCGGTTCGCGTGAAGAAAACGCGTCAAACAAAAGAGAGGGAAACATGACGAAAGACGAGATCGCCGGCATCACCCGCGCCAATGAAGGCATGCAGGGCATTTCCTGGAGCATCCTCGGCCAGACCTACGTGCCGAAGACACGCACCGAGCATTCATTCTCCTGGCACGCCACCTTCCCGCCGGGCACCTTCGTGCCGCCGCACATCCATCCCGACCAGGACGAATATCTCTACATCCTGGAGGGCAAGCTCGACTTCATGCTCGACGGCGCCGATGAATCCGCGACACCCGGCGACCTGGTGCGCCTGCCGATGGGCAAGCCGCACGGCATCTTCAACAAGTCGCAGCAAACCGCCAAGACGCTGTTCTGGGTCTCACCCACCCGCAGGCTCTATGACCTGTTCTGGGCGATCCACAACATGAAGGAGCAGAACCCGGACGACGTGGTGCGGCTCGCCGCGGAGCACAACATCCACTTCCTGCCGCCGCCTCCCGGCTAGGAAACTCTCTCCGTCATCCCCGCGCAACGGCTACTCCGTCATCCTGAGGAGCCGCGAAGCGGCGTCTCGAAGGATGCACGGCCCCGCTCGTGGCCGTCGACCCTTGGAGACGCGCTTCGCGCTCCTCAGGGTGACGGATCGGATATTTGCTTTCTACTGCCGTGCCACCACGCGCGCAGCGAAACCGGCCTTCGCCGCGTAGCCGCGTACGATCGCCTCGCGGGCCTCGTAATTGAGGATGGTATCGACGTCGGTAAAGCCCTGCGGGGCGAGTTGCTCGACGGCGTCGATCACCCCCTCCGGTCCGCCGCGGCGGTTGGAGGCGACGATATCGGCGGTCATCGGTAAACGCTGCCGCTCATAGGCCGCCAGCGCCTGGCGCGGATGCTCCGATCGCGCCAGCATGTCGGCGAGGCAGCGCGCATCGAGGATCGCCTGCGACGCGCCATTCGAGCCAACCGGATACATCGGATGCGCGGCGTCGCCGAGCAGCGTGACGCGTCCGCTCGACCAATAGGGCAAAGGATTGCGATCGCAACACGGATACTCCCAGAACTCCGGCGTCGCGTTGATCAGGCCGGCGAAATCGACCTGCGGGATCGTGAACCCGGTGACATAGGGCATCATCTCCTCGCGCCGGCCGAGATTGGACCAGCCCTCGCGCCGCGGCGGCGGCGAGGAGCCGTCGCCGATCCGTACCAGCACCGCCCAGTTCGTGAGCCGGCTCGCGGGGCTCGAGCCCGGCGCGATCGGATAGATCACGGCTTTGGCGTTCAGCCCGCCGGCGATGATCATCGAACGTCCGGTCAGGAAGGCCGGCCAGTCGGTGGCGCCACGCCACAGCATCAGCCCGTTCCAGCACGGCCCGCCTTCGTCCGGGAACAGCGTCTGCCGTACTTTGGAATGAATGCCGTCGGCACCGATCAGGATGTCGCCACGCGCGGTGTGCACATGGGCCCCGCTGCGATCGAAGAAGTAGGCCGAGACACCGCCCTCGTCCTGGGTGAAGGAGCCGAGCCGGCAACCAGTGCGGATCGCATCCGCGCCGAGACGGTCGATCACCGCCTGGTGGATCACGCCTTGCAGGCGACCGCGATGAACGGAGAACTGCGGCACGTCGTGGCCGGCATCGAGCCCGCGCTTCTCGTGCCAGACCTGCTGGCCATGCCGCGTCAGATAGAACAGCTCATGGGTGCGGATCGCGACCTCGTCGAGCCTGTCGAGCAGGCCGAGCCCCGCCAACTCACGAATCGCATGCGGCAATGTGTTGATGCCGACACCGAGTTCGCGGATCGTCTCCGACTGCTCGTACAACTCGCAAGCGATGCCGCGCGAGCGCAGCATCAGCGCGGTGGTGAGGCCCCCGATCCCGCCTCCGACGATAATCGCCTTCATCGTCCCTTACTCCACTCACAACAGGACGTTTTTACGCTTTGACCTAGGGTCGCATGGCCGGTTACTCGGCCGCAAGCGGGTTTGTCGTCCCGTGCTGGGATCGACCTGCGAGGGTTGGGCTTAGGATTAACGTTCTCACAGCGCGTTCCCTTCTATCCCCGTCACCCTGAGGAGCCGCGAAGCGGCGTCTCGAAGGGTCGACGGCCACCAGCCGGGCCGTGCATCCTTCGAGACGCGCGTACCGCGCTCCTCAGGATGACGGGTTTAGCGGCGCATCATAGTTAATCCGGCAGCACCGCGATGGCCTGGATTTCCACCTTGGCGCGATCCTCGATCAGGCCGGCAACCTGGATCGCGGTCATCGCCGGAAAGTGCCGGCCGATGATGTCGCGATAGACGGTGCCGATCTCCTTCAGCCGCGCCGAATATTCCTTGCGGTCGACGAGGTACCAGGTCATCGACACGATGTGCTCGGGCCTCGCGCCGCCAGCGGCGGCGACGGCTGCGATGTTGCGCAGGGTCTGGCCGATCTGCGCGACGAGATCGTCGGTCTCGAACACGCATTGCCCGTTCCAGCCGATCTGGCCCGCGATGAAGAGCTGTTTGCCGCGTGCGGCCATGCCATTGGCGTAGCCGATCGGCTTGGCCCATCCTTCCGGTTGCAGGTTCTCGATCATCTCAATTGCCCTCGAAGGCGGGTTTCTGCTTGGCGGCAAAGGCCTCGAAGGCGCGGCGGAAATCGCCGGTCACCATGCAGATCGCCTGTGCCTGCGCTTCGGACTCGATCATCTCGTCGACGCCCATCGCCCATTCCTGGTTGAACATCGTCTTGGTCACGCCATGCGCGAACCATGGGCCATCCGCGAGCGAGCGCGCCATGTCCTGCGCGGCGGCGGCCAGCTCGGCCGCCGGCACCAGGCGATTATGAAAGCCCCACGCAAACCCTTCGTCGGCGCTCATCGCGCGACCGGTGTAGAGCAGATCGGCGGCGTGGCCCTGCCCGATCACGCGCGGCAACAATCCGCAAGCGCCCATGTCGGCGCCGGCAAGGCCGACGCGGGTGAACAGGAAGGCGGTCTTGGCCTGTGGCGTCGCCAGCCTGAGATCGGAGGCCAGCGCCAGCATCGCGCCGGCGCCCGCACAGATGCCGTCGATCGCGGCGACGATGATCTGCGGGCATTTGCGCATCGCGCGCACCACCTCGCCGGTCATCCGGGTGAAGGCCAGCAGGTCCGGCATCGCCATCCGCGTCAACGGCTCGATGATCTCGAACACGTCGCCGCCGGAGCAGAAATTGCCGTCGGCACCGGTCAGCACGATGGCGCGGACGTCGGAAGCGTATTTGAGGTTGGTGAAGAGGTCGCGCAGCTCCTCGTAGGATTCGAAGGTCAGCGGGTTCTTCTTGTCTGGCCGGTTCAGTGTGATGGTCGCGACACGGCCGCTGGCGTCGGTCGACCAGCGGAAGTGTTTTGCCGGATAATCCTTGAACGGACGGAGCTTGGCTTTCATCTCGGACATGGCGTGTTCCTTCACCCGGTAAAGACTTCGCCGCCGGCAACCGCGACGGCTTGTCCATTGATTGACGATGCACCTTCGGAGGCCAGCCAGAGGATGCTGTCGGCGACCTCCTCCGGCGTCACCAGCCGCTGCATCGGATTGACCTTTGCCAGCGCGGCGCGGGCTTCCTGTTCGCTGCGGCCGGTCTTGGCGACGATGTTGGCGGCGGCATCGGCCACCAGCGGCGTGTCGGTGTAGCCGGGACAAACCGCGTTCACGGTGACGCCGCGCCGCGCATATTCCAGCGCCAGCGAGCGCGTCAGGCCGACGACGCCGTGCTTGGCGGCAACATAAGCGGAGACATAGGCATAGCCGGTGAGCCCCGCGGTCGAGGCAACATTGATCACGCGCCCGCGACCGCGCTGCGCCATCCCGGGCAGCACCGCGTGCGTCACCAGGAACACGCTGGAGAGGTTGCTCGCCAGCATGTCCGCCCACAACGCCGCATTCGTCTTGTCGAACGGCGCGCTGCCGGCCTTGCCGGCATTGTTGACGAGGATATCGATCGGGCCGGCCGCGGCCTCGATCTCGGCGACACCCTTGGTCACCGCGGCTTCGTCGGTCACGTCGATCGACACGACGGCACCCGCCGGCTTGCCGAGCGACGATGCCGTCGTCTTCAGCGCATCGATCCGGCGCCCGGTGATGCTGACGCGTACGCCGGCGTTTGCCAGCGCGATCGCCGTGGCGGCGCCGATGCCGGAGCCGGCACCGGTCACCAGCGCGTGTGCGTTGGGCCAGAAGCGTGTCATGCCTTCACCCCCGCGGCTGCGCGTTCCAGATTGGCCTCGTATTGCGATTTGCCCGACACATATTGCTTCGGCCAGGCGATCTGCTTGACGCCGATCTTCGCGGCCTCGTGCAGCGTCCAGGCCGGGTCGGCGAGATGCGGCCGCGCGATGGCGCAGAGGTCGGCGCGACCGGCGGCGATGATCGAGTTGGCGTGGTCCGCCTCCGAGATCGCGCCGACCGCGATGGTGGCGATGCCGAGCTCGTTGCGGATCTTGTCGGCGAACGGCGTCTGGTAGAGCCGGCCATAGACTGGATGGTCGTCAGCCCAGACCTGGCCGGACGAGCAATCGATCAGGTCGGCACCCGCGTCCTTGAACAGCTTCGCAAAAGCCAGCGCATCTTCCGGTGTGTTGCCGCCCTCGGCCCAGTCGTGACAGGACAGCCGGACCGACATCGGCCTGCCCTCCGGCCACACCGCGCGGATGGCACGGAACAGCTCCAGCGGATAACGCGCGCGGTTCTCGATCGAACCGCCATACTCATCGGTGCGGCGGTTAGTGAGCGGCGAGAGGAAGCTCGACAGCAGATAGCCGTGGGCGCAATGCAGCTCCAGAATATCGAACCCGACACTGGCGGCGCGCCGTGCCGCTGCGACGAACTGGTCGCGCACCTCGTCCATCTCGGCGCGGCTCATCGGCTCCGGCACCTGGCCGTCGGCCAGATAAGGCACCGGCGACGCCGACACCAGCGGCCAGTTGTGGTCCGGCAGCGGCGCGTCCATGCCCTCCCAGGCGACGCGGGTCGAGCCCTTGCGGCCGGCATGGCCGAGCTGGATGCCGATCCTGGCTTGCGAGTTGCGATGCACGAAGTCGACGATCCGCTTGTAGGCCACCGCCTGCTCGTCATTCCACAGCCCGCAGCAGCCGGGCGTGATCCGCGCTTCCGGCGAGACGCAGGTCATCTCGGTGAACAAGAGACCAGCGCCGCCGAGCGCGCGCGAACCGAAATGCACCAGATGGAAATCGTTCGGCACGCCCTCCTCCGCCGAATACATCGCCATCGGCGAGACGATGATCCGGTTGGCGAGCGACAGGCCGCGAATCCGGAACGGCGTCAGCATCGGCGGGGTGACGCGGTCATTGCCGGCGGGCACGCCGCTGCGCTCCGCGAACCAGCGCTCATAGCCTTCGAGCCATGCCCTGTCGCGTAGCCGCAAATTCTCGTGGCTGATCCGCTGCGAGCGGGTCAGGAGCGAATACATGAACTGCTCCGGCTCCAGCGTATCGGCATAACGCGAGCCGACCACCTCGAACCATTCCATCGCGTTGCGCGCCGCGTTCTGGATCCGCGCCACATCGACCCGACGCAGCTCCTCATACGCCTTCAGCACCGCGGGAATGCTGTCCCGCGTCGCACCGTGCTGCTTGAACTGGTTGGTCAGCTCGATCGCATCCTCCAGCGCGAGCTTGGTGCCCGAGCCGATCGCGAAATGCGCGGTGTGCGCGGCATCGCCCATCAGCACGACATGGCTGTTGCCGTTGAACGTCGTCCATTTGCCGCAGATCAGCCGCGGGAACGACAGCCAGGCCGAACCGCGCAGGTGTCGCGCGTTGGAGACCAGATGATGCCCTTCGAGGATTTCGGCGAACACGTTCTCGCAGAACGCGATGGATTCGCCCTGCTCCATCCTGTCGAGGCCGTGGGCGAGATACGCCTCCTCGGTGGTCTCGACGATGAAGGTCGCTGCGCCCTCCTCGAATTTGTAGATGTGCGCCTGGAACCAGCCGTGCTCGGTCTTGCGAAAGTCGAAGGTGAAGGCATCGAACGGCCTGTTGGTGCCGAGCCAGATATAGCGGTTCGGCCGCATCAGCATGTCGGGCTGGAACGCGTCGCTGTATTTGGCGCGGGTCTTCGAGTTCACACCGTCGCACGCCACGATGAGATCGGCGTCGGGGAATTCGAGATCGGAATTGACCTCGCGCTCGAAGATCAGCTCGACGCCGAGCTCCTCGGCCCGTGCTTGCAGGATGTTGAGCAGCCGCTTGCGGCCGATGCCGACGAAGCCGTGGCCGGTGGTGCGCATCCGCCGGCCCTTGATCAGGACCTCGATGTCGTCCCAATGGTTGAACGCCTGTTCGATGGTATCGGCGGTGGCCGGATCCCATTTGCGCATGTTGTCCATGGTCGCATCGGAAAACACCACGCCGAAGCCGAACGTGTCGTAGGGCCGGTTGCGCTCGACCACGGAAACGACGTGCGCGGGATCGAGCAGCTTCATCAGGATGCCGAAATAAAGCCCGGCCGGCCCGCCTCCAATGCAAACGATGCGCATGGCGTTCTCCCGTTGGGTCCGGCCGCCGGGGCAGGTTTCTCCCGCCAGCCGATACCGGCATATTATTTTATACTTAAAATAATTGTCAAGGCCGGTTGCCGCCCTGCTCCACGCTCGTCATCGCCCGGCTTGACCGGGCGATCCAGTATTCCAGAGGCGGCTGTGATTGTACCGATAGGCCGCGGCGTACTGGATCGCCCGCTTTCGCGGGCGATGACAGTGTGGAATGCGGCTTGTCTCTGTCATTCCGGGGCGACGCGAAGCGTTGAGCCCGGAATCCATCGGCCGCACCAACGGCGGCGCAATGGATTCCGGGTTCTCGCTTCGCGAGCCCCGGAATGACGATGGAGAGAGAGCAGGCCCGCGTCGCGGCTCAATGCACCGCGGCGTACAGGATCTTGTCCTGGGTCGCGTCGGCGGCGTCGAACTCGGCGACGATGCGGCCGGTGCGGGCGACCAGGATGCGGTCGGAGACCGCGAGGATCTCCGGCAAATAGGACGAGATCACCACCACCGCCTTGCCCTCGTCGGCAAGCCGGCGGATCTCGCCGTGGATATGCGGGATGGTACCGACGTCGACGCCGCGGGTCGGCTCGTCGAAGATGATGATCGACGGCTCCTGCACCAGCGTCTTGGCCAGCACCACCTTCTGCTGGTTGCCGCCGGACAGCTCGATGATCCGCGCCTTGCGCTGCAACGCGCTGATCTTGAGTCGCTCGACCCAGTAATTGGCGAGCTTGCTGCGCTTCGCGCGCGACAGCAGGAAGCTCCAGCCTTTCCTGGTGGCGAGGCTGCCGAGATAGACGTTGTCGTCGACCACCATGGTCTCGAAGAAACCGTTGGCCTTGCGGTCCTCGGTGATGTAGGCGATGCCGTCATTGATCGCCTGCCGCGGCACCCGGTAGCGGATCGGTTTTCCGCGCAGCCGGATGGTGCCGCCATTGACCAGGTTGCGCTTCAGCGCACCGTAGATGATCTTGGCGATCTCGGTGCGGCCGGAGCCGATCAGGCCGGCGATGCCGACCACCTCGCCGGCATAGACCGAGAACGACATGTTCTTGACCGCCATGCCCATGGTGACGTTCTCGACGGTGAGCACCTTCTCGCGACGCTGATGGGTGTTGGCCTTGCCGCCATAGACCGCCTGCGCCACCTCGCGGCCGACCATGTGCTGCACCAGCGCGTCGCGGGTGAGCTGCTTGGCAGGCGCGGTGATGACGAGCTTGCCATCGCGCAGCACGGTGATGCGATCGGCGATCTGGAGCGATTCCTCCAACGCATGCGAGATGTAGATGATCGAGACGCCACGGGCGCGCAGATCGCGCACCAGATGGAAGAAATGGACGATCTCCTCCGGCGTCAGCGATGCGGTCGGCTCGTCGAAGATGATGATGCGCGCCTTGTTGTAGATCGCGCGCGCGATCTCCACCATCTGCTTCTTGGCGGTGCCGAGCAGCGCCACCGGTGTCGCCGGATCGACGTGGAAGTTGAGCGACTGCAACAACTGCTGGGCCTGGATGTTCAGGGTACGGAAGCGCGTCAAGAGCTTCTCGTTGCCGAGCTCGATGTTCTGCGCCGCGGTCATGGTCGGCACTAGGCTGGTCTCCTGATAGACCATGCAGATGCCGGCATCGAGCGCGTCGCGCGGCTGCTCGAAATTGGCAGGCTTGCCGTCCAGCAGATAGTCGCCGGAGGTGAGATTGATCGCGCCCGCGATCGCCTTGCACAGCGTCGACTTGCCGGCGCCGTTCTCGCCGACCAGCGCATGGACCTCGCCGGGATAGAGATCGAAATTGACGCCCTCGATGGCATGGACGCCGCCATAGATCTTGGAGCCGTTGCTGATCCGCAGCACCGGCTCGCGGGCTTGGGCCGGGCTGTCGGGAGCCGCCTGCATCACGCCGTCATTCATCGCAGCTCTCCCGTATAGCGCAGCAGACGGCCGCCGCCGCGCGCGGCGATCACAATGCCCGAGGGCGTGGCGCAAGCAGCGGTGATGCCGTGGAAGCGGCCGCCGGCGCGGCTGTGCAGGCTGTCGGTTGCCTCGCCTTCGGCGTCGAGATGCACCAGCAGGCCGTAGGAGCGCGGCGGCGCCCATGGCTTCTGAATGCCGAGCGCCTTGACGCTGCCGATCTGCATCGGCTCCAGGCAATCGCTGCCGCCGACCAGCGCCGGCGCCACCCAGTATTCAGGCGGCATCGTCGCCATCATCTCCTCGCGGAAATCGTCCTCCTTGAGCACGAACTCGATCAGATGGGTGCGGCGAGCGAAGACGCTGAGCAGCAGCCCGCCATGGCCGTCCGGATGCAGCCGCGCCGGATAACCGGGCATGTTGGCCGCGATCGTCTCGCGCGGGCCGAGCCCGTTGGCCGTGAGCGCGAACCGGCTGAGGCGATGCGCCCAGCTCTCGGTGAGCCACAGGCTGTTGCCGTCGGCCGATACCAACACGCCATAGGGATATGGCAGGTCGCACAGCAGCACCTGCGGATTGTCGAGCCCTGCGCCGCAGCCGATCAGGCGGCCATTGGCGCGCTTCTCCATCAGATCGTGCCGCCACTCGTCCGGGCGGCGTCCGGCGCTGCCTTCCACCGCATAGATGCGGCCATCGGGCGCCGCCGTGACCGACAGCAGCCCTGTGAGCGCACTGCCGCCGGCGGTCTCCAGCCAGCGCGGCGAAGGCTTTGCGGGATCGATCGCGGCGAGGCCCCTGCCCGCGACGCAGACCAAGAGCCGGCCGTCCGGATGCAGCGCGAGCCCGCCGGCATCGTCCTCGAACTCGGCCACGACCGTACGGGTCGAGAGATCCGCGCCGCTGAGCTTCAGCACCTTGTGGCCCGCGGAGACATAGATCGCGCCGTCGCCGGCGGCGATCACGTCGTCGATGCCGGGCAGCGGCTCGCCGATCGGCACCGCGGTGTCGAGCCGGTCGTTCGGGCTCAGCGCGCCGTCGAGCGGCGGGATCGCGTTCTGGCCGCCGTCGCGGTCGATGACGCTCCTGATATCGCGCAGCAGATGATCGAAGAATCCCATTATGTCGTCACCCTGCTCTTGGCGCCCCAATAGGCATCGTAGCCGGTCCAGCTGTCGTCGACGCCGTCGAGCTTGATGCGGCCGATCCGGTTGTTCTCCAACCCGCCGAGATAGAGATAGCCCTGGTGCTCGCGCATCGAGGTCAGGGTCGAATGCGAGATTCCGGTCGGGTCCCACCACGATTCCAGCGCCTCGCCCTTCTCGTTGAACTTCAGCACGCAGCCATGGTTGAGCGCCGGCGCCAACCATTCGTCGGTCGGCACCTGCTTGACCATGCGCAGCCGGAAGCCGGGTTTGCGCGCGGCGAGATCGAACGTCGGGGTGCGGATGCCGACCAGCGCCAGCCAGTAGGTGCCGTCGGAGGCACGGTTGATGTTGTCGGGATTGCCCGGCAGCTCGTCCATCAGCACTTCGGTCTTGCCCTTGTTCGGGCCATCGATCCAGTGCCGGAACACCTTGCAGAGCGAGGTCGACGCGATCAGGATCGACTTGCCATCATGGGAGACGCAGATCCCGTTCGGGAAATAGAAGTGGTTGATCACCGTGCGGGTGGTCTTGGTCGCCGGATCGTAGCAGACCACACGGCCGTTCGGCCGGCCCTCGAGGATGTCGAGGGTATTGGTGGTCATCTCGTAGCGCGTCGTGCAGTCGCTGAAATAGATCTTGCCGTCGGGTGCGATGTCGAGATCGTCGGCCATGCGCAGGCGCGAATCGTCGTTCAGCTTGTACCAGGTGCGGTTGGTCTCGTCGGTGACCTTGAAGATGCGGCCATCGGGCGCGACGCCGTAGACGCCCATGCCGGCGACCGCGACGATCAGGTTCTCGTCGCGGTCGAACTGCATGCCGAGCGGCCGGCCGCCGATATGGGCGAACACCTCGCGGGTCTTGAAGTCAGGCCCGGAGAAGCGGATCACATTGCCGTCGCGGGTCGAGCCGTAGAGCCGGCCCTGGCGATCGAGGATGACGTCCTCGGGCCCCTCGACCTGGTCGACACCGATCGCCTGCGCGTGGATCAGGCGGTCGTTCTGCGCGTAGGGCGATGCCGCGCCGGGCTTCACCGCCGGCGCCGAGGCCAGCGGCACGAACGCCGGATTGACATAGATCTTCTGGATCGCCTTGCCGCGGTTCTTCGACCATTTGACGTCGATGCCGACGGCGGCGAGCAGGATCATGCCGGTCACCGCCGAGGTGACGTAGCCCGGGATGCCCATGCGGACGAGGCCGTTGATCAGGAGGAAGATGATCAGCGCGCCGATCATCGCCCGCCACACCGTGCCCTTGCCGCCGGCCAGCGAGACGCCGCCGAGCACCACGGCGGTGAGCGCCTGGAATTCCCAGCCCACGCCGGTGGTGGAATCGGTCGAGGCTTGGCGTGCCGCGTAGAAGATGCCGCTCGCCGCGCACAGCGTGCCCGACAGCACATAGGTCATGAACAGCATCAGGCGGACGCGGATGCCGGCATGGCGCGCGGCCTTGCGGCTGGCGCCGATCGCGGTGAGATGCCAGCCATAGCGCGAGCGCGACAGGAAGATGTGGCAGATCAACAGCACCACGAACAGCGTCGCCGCATTGATGGGAATGCCGAGCACGCTGCCGCCGCCGATGAAATCCCAGGCGTCGCTCTCGACCGAGTTGGTGGCGAACACCTGGGCGTAGCTGGTGTTGAGCAGATTGACCGAGGCGCGCAGGATGATCAGCGTCACCAACGTGGTGAGGAACGGCCGGGTCTTCAGGAAGCCGATCAGGAAGCCGTTGATGCTGCCGAGCAGCGCGCCGACCAAGAGCGTCGCCGGCACCGCGAGGCCGACCGGCCATTCGCGCACCAGCAGGAAATACAGCGCCGCGAAATTGCACAGCGCGAAGATCGCGCCGACCGACAGGTCGATGCCGCCGGTAACGAGGCAGAAGCCCATCGCGAGCGCGACGAAGCCGAACTCGGCGAACAGCCGCAGCAGCGACACCGAGTTCTGCACCGAGGCGTAGTCGGGAATGGTGAGCGCGAAATAGGCCCACAATCCGACCATCACGGTGAAGGGAACGACCGGCTCGAACCACTGTTTCAGCAACAGCTCCGACAGCAGGAGCCGGGGTGAGAACCGCCGCACCGATGCGGCAACGGAATCAACTGCCATCGACATCGCCAGAGCACTTCCTTTGATTGAGCATGATCCACGCGTTCCGGGCCATGCTCTGGATCACGATGCGATCAGGCGCATCACGACCGCGTCCCTCGATCGAGCACGTCGCCCGCAAATGCTTCGCGTTGGTCGCGAGGCCATCCGGATCGTGCTCTTGATACAGCCGGCGCGGGAATGCCCCCCGCGCCGGCTGCTCCGCGCCTTGTTAGTTCTTCTTCGGCAGCGCGAAACAGGTGCCGCCTTGCGCGGCATTGCTCTTATCGATCCAGACCGGACGCGTGTAATAGGCCAGGTTCTTGGTGCCGGGCTTGTCGCCGGACATCAGCAGGGTTTCGGCCGCGAACATCAGATCGTGGCCCTGCTCGGTCGCCTTGTAGCTCAGGAACTTGTAGAAATTGCCCGAATTGACCTGGTCGCAATCGAGTTGCGAGCCTTCGCCAGAGGCGAACACCTTGACGTCGTTGATCTTGCCGGCATTGCGGATCGCCTGCGCCGCGCCCGATTGCATCACGCCCCAGAACCCGATCGAGGCGCAGAGATCAGGATGCTGCTGGATCACCGTCGCGGTGACGTTGAGCGCGGTGTTGGCGTCCCAGTTCGCCGCCTGGTTCGAGACCACCTTGATGTTGGGATCCTTGTTCAAGACCTCCATGATGGCGCCGACCTGGTCGACGCTGGCCGCCGCGGTCAATTCGCCCTGCACGATCTGCACCTTGCCCGACTTGCCGGAGCCGGTGCCGCAAGCCTTGACGGCCTCGTTGGCGAGCATCCTGCCGATCTCGCGCCAGTCGACGCCGACGAAGGCACTCGACTTGTAGTTCGAGGCCATGTTGACCTGGATCACATGGGTGCCCTGGGCCTCGGCGCGCTTCAGGTCCTTCATCAGCAGCGTGACGCTCGGGTTCTGCACCACCAGCACGTCGGGCTTCTGGTCGACCAGCGCGGTGAGCGCTTGCTGCATCGCCGACGGATTGTTGTTGGGATCGCGCACGCTGTACTTCATGCCGCGCCATTCGGCTTCCTCTTGCAGCACGCGGCCCCATTCGTCGGCCAGCGGCACGCCGAGCGCGATCGGCAGATAGGCGATGGTCTTGCCTTGCAGCGCCTTGTCGTAGGCAGCGCGCAGTTCGCGCCCGGCCTTGGTGCCTTCCTCCTGCGCCGACGCCGCGAAGGGCATCGCGGCAACCGCCACCCCGGCAAGCAGGATCGTCCAGAACTTGGTCGTCTTCATCGTCTCCTCCACACAGAAATTCTTATGATTGATTTGGAATTGTTCTTGTTTTTGTTGGCGCAGGGGCATCTTCGGTCGCCTTGTCTCAGTCCCCTTGCCGCGCAGTCTCCTCGTCGCGGGGATGCAGCCAGTTGTCGAGCACGATCGCCGCCAGCAGCACCACGCCCTTGATGATGTTCTGCACCTCGCTGTTGACGTCCATGATGGTAAAGGCGTTGAGCAGCGTGCCGATCAGGACGCAGCCGACCACGACGCTGAACACGCTGCCGCGGCCGCCGATCAGGCTGATGCCGCCGATCACGACGACGAGCACGACGTCGAAGATCATGGTGCCCTGCGTGATCGCCATCTGCATGCTGCCCGTCGTGCCGACCCAGACCAGGCCTGCAATCCAGGCGAGCACTGCAACCAGCACGTGCTCCAGCACGATCAGCGGCCGCAATGGAATGCCGGTCAATCGCGCGGCCTCCGGATTGTCGCCCTGCGCATAGATGAAGCGGCCGATCGAGGTGCGCGACAGGAACAAATGCATCGCGATCGCGCAGACCGCGAACACCAGGATCGGAACCGGGATGCCGAACAGCCGTCCGGCGCCGAGATACATCAGGCCCGGCGCATCCTTCGGCGCATAGACCACCCAGGCCGGCGCGATCCAGAACGCGAGACCATAGATCACGAAGCCGGCGGCCAGCGTGACGAACAGCGCCGGCGCCTCGACGAAGGCGACCATCACGCCGTTGACGACGCCGATCAGCACCGCGATCGCCAGCGCCAGCAGCACCGCGGTGAACACCGGCATGCCGTTCTGCATGTAGATCAGCGCGATAGCCCAGGAACCTGCCATGATCGCGACCTCGGAGAGGTCGATGCCGCGGCTGATCACGATCAGCCCCATGCCGAGGCCGAGCACCCCGAGGATGGAAATGCTGCGCAGCAAATTCAAGAGATTGGAGACGGTGGCAAAGCCGTTCAACGTCAGGCCGAACACGACCAGAAGCGCGATCGTGATCAAGAGCACGATCTGCTCCTGGCTCGGCTTTGCAAACATTGCGCCCGAGCGAGATGATGCCGCAGGGACAGCAACGCCGCGCGATGGCGATTGCACGCTCATCGTTTCCTCCAGGTATTATTTTGCTTGAGACTTTAAGAGCGCCAACTCATATTCGTCAAATGCATTCGACGGATACGGATTGATCATTTCCATGCATGTGCGCGACGTCGACCTGAACCTGTTCGTGGTGTTCGACGCGATCTATACCGAGGGCGGCGTCAGCCGCGCCTGCTTCCGCCTCAATCTGACCCAGCCCGCGGTGAGCCACGCGCTGAGCCGGCTGCGCGCGATGTTCAACGATCCGCTGTTCGTGCGCCGCCATCACGTGATGACGCCGACCCCGCTGGCACGCCAGATCATCACCACCGTACGCCAGGCGCTCAACGGCCTCGAGACCACGCTGACCCACACCAACCGGTTCGATCCGGCCAAGACGCCGAAGCGGTTCGTGATCGGGCTGCGCAACAATCTGGAGGCGCCGATGCTGAGCGCACTGGTGAACCGCATCAGCGCCGTCGCGCCGCTGGTGGAGATCGCCACGGTGCGCAGCGAGCGCAACAATCTGGAACGGGAACTCGCCGCCGGCACGCTGGATGTCGCGATCGACACGTTGCTGCCGCTCTCGACCGAGGTGCGGCGCGAGCAGATCCTGACCGAACACATCGCCGTGTTCGCCCGGCGCGGCCATCCAGAGCTGGGCAAAAGGCTCGACAAGAAGGCCTATCTGCGCATGGAGCATGTCTGCGTGACGTCGCGGCGCAGCGGCCTGTCGTTCGAGGATTTCCAGTTCCAGCGCCTCGGCCTCAAGCGCGCCGTTCGCCTGACCTGCCAGAATTTCGCCACCGCGTGCCACGTCGTGAGCCGCAGCAACATGCTGCTGACGGCGTCGGAAAGCGCCGCCTCGGTGCTGGAAGACCCCGGGCTGTTGCAGTGCTTCCCCTGCCCGTTCCCGATCAGCCCGCACGTCAATTATCTCTACTGGCATGCCACCGCCGAGGGCGACACCACCAATCAATGGCTGCGCGAGCAGTTGCGCGCCGCGGCGGCGCTGCTGGCCGGCAGCCGCTTCGGCAAGAAGACCCAGCGTGCGGCGAAGGCGCGCCCCAGGGTGGGTGTCCCGATCCCGACCAGTCTCGCCGCCGAGTAGTCAGGCGAATGGCGATGGCTAGTCGGCCGGGATGAAGCGCAGCGTGCCTGCGCGCCGCGTCGGCTTGCCGGTGTCGTTGGTGTGGTTGACGCCATCCATGACCGGCACCTCGGGGAAATCGAACGGGCTCAGCCCGTCGAGGCAAGCCACGTTGACCGCATAGAGGCTCTGGTCGGATCGCCGTTGATGGTGCGTGTAGATCCCGCAACGGGAGCAGAAGAAGTGCTGCGCCGATCCGGTGTGGAAGCGGTAGCTCGTCAACGCGTCCTCGCCTTGCAGGAACTTGATCCCACCCATTTCCGCCATGGCGACGACAGCGCCGCGCATGCGGCAGTAAGAGCAGGTGCAACGGCGGATCGAATTGAAGCCATCGCTGAGTGTCACCTCGAAGCGCACTGCCCCGCAATGACACTGACCTGCCCGAACGTTCGTATCGCCCGCCATGTTGCCGTCTCCTGTCCAGACCACGCCCACGCCTCGACCTATCCGCAAAGTTCAGATGGGACAACCGGCAAGAACTCGCGCATCCTGTGAGAAAAACTAACACGGAGGTTCGGCGTGACGAAAACGCGCCAGCTACGGTCTATCGAAAGGCCAAGAGCCCTCACCCGGCGCTTCGCGCCGACCTCTCCCCGACGGGGAGAGGTGAGCCAACGCCGCGCCGAGCCGATTCAACTCGAACTCATCCCGCTTTAGAGCCCGCTCAGCCCGCTATCCACCGCGAGCGTCTGCGCGGTGACATAGACGCTTTCGTCCGACATGAAGAACAGCACGGCATAGGCGATCTCCCACGCCGTCGCCTGGCGGCCGAACGGGACGTGGCCCTTGCCGCGCGACGGCCGGCCGGCGCCGGCCTCGCGGCCGTTCGGCGTGTCGACGAGGCCGGGATAGACCAGGTTGGCGCGGATGCCGCGCCGCGCGCCGCCATGCGCGATGTTGCGCATCAACCCACCGAGCGCGGCCTTGGAGGAATCATAGACCGCCATCTGCGATCCGGCCTTCAGCGCCGCGATCGAGGAGATGAAGACGATGGAGCCGCCGTCGTCGAATTTCGGCAACGCCGCGCGACAGCACAGCATCGGCCCGCGGACATTGACGTCGTAGATCCTGTTCCATTCTTCCGCGCTGACATTGTCGAGCCCGGTCTTGCCGAAGGTGCCGATGTTCAGGACCATGCCGTCGAGCCCACCCATCCCGTGATGAGCTTCGTCAATCATCCTGATGACGTCGGCCTCCCTGGTGACGTCAGCTGCGATCGCGAAACTGCGGCCGCCGTCAGCCGCGATCCGCGCGACCGTGTCCTCGGCGGAGGCGCGGCTGAGGTCGGCGACCGCGATCTGCGCGCCCTCCCGCGCGAACAACAGGCTCATGGCGCGGCCATTGCCGATCGGATCGGTCGCGGCATCGAACACGCGCTGGCCGCCGCCCACCACCAGGATGCGGCGGCCCTGGAGGCGCCCCCTGCCCGGCGCGGTGCCGGAGGATTCAGCGCTCAGCGGACGGACATAACGCTCCGGCTTCGAATCTTGCCGAGTCTCTTGCGAAGTCTCCGACATCCCATCAACTCCGCTTCTTGCCGCCTTCATAGACCGCCATGCCGGCGGCCGGATCGAGGTCGGTCTCGGTCGCTTCCGTCAGCCGCGCCATCATCATGTAGAAGCCGAGCGCCACGATCGCCTCGACGATTTCCTGATCGCTGAAATGCTTGCGAACGCCGGCGAAAGCGGCATCGCCGACCCGCACCTTCTCGACCACCTCGCGGCCGAAACCGAGCAGCGCTCGTTCGGCGTCGTTGAGCGCGGCATCGTCGTAGTGGCCGCGCTCGACCGCATCGATCTGCGCCTGGGTGACACCGACGCCGAGCGCGATCGGCACGTGTTGCCGCCATTCATAGGCGCCGCCCTCGAGCTGCGCGGCTTGCAGGATCAAGAGCTCTCGGTTGACCGCGGAGAGCTTCTGCTTGTGCAGGATCGAATTGCCGAGCCGCATCACGGGCAAAGCATTGGCTTCGGCATGAGCCATCATGCGAAAGATATTGAGCTTGACCGGCATGCGGTCGAATGCGGCGCGGAGGTCTCCGCCGGTCGTCTCCGGATCAATCAGGGGCAGCCTTGCCACGCATCTCTCCCTTGTTCTTCGTTGTTTGTCGTTCGTCGTGCTTCGTCCGGCTTGCCGGCGCGTCCACCTAATGCACCTTGTCCGGCCAATGTAGAGCTGAGTCCACTCCCCGCGAAAACGGGTGAGTCGGACCCGCGAGGTGAGTCTGATATCCAGGTAGGCCTGAGTCGAAAATGCTGATTCTCCGGACAAGGCTGAGTCGTTTCGCTGAGACCGCCTTCTGCACCCATATTCTACCTGCGTCTGAAGCGGTTTAGAGCAGCATCGTCGTCGATTTTCGAGATCCCGTGCAAGCGCGGTCACAAGCGCTCCGAATGCCGCTCCCGCCGATCCGCCAAGGATTGTTATCGCCTTGCCGTACAGAAATAGAGAAAGAACAGTTGCGGCAATACCCTGAAACGTGGCTTGGAAGAGAATGTCCGAAAGCGGAGCAGCTGGAACGCGAAAGCCGTTTACGGCGAGATACACCGGCAAGAATAGGACGGCCGAACCGACCGACACGATTGCCGCTCCGTGCAATGGAGCCAATCCAGACTGTCTTGGAGCAACCGTATAGCAGGCCCACTTTCCCGGACACTCAACCTTCCAGAAAGCGATTGGCAAGATGAAAACGCCGCGAAACTACGTCGTCGAGCCTCAGAGTGGCTGCTCCATCCGAGTTGCATGTGGCGAACATATCACCGTGACCGATCCAGACGGACAGCAGGTGGCCGACTTCTGGGCGATTACATCAAGGGAGCCCATGGACTGGATTAGCACTGGTCATACCCGGGACATCAATGAAAAGATGTTTCCAGATGTGGGAGATAGCTTCTACAGCAAGCAAAGCAAACCGCTGTTGACGCTGATTGAATCCGGCTCTCCCGGACCTCATGATATGCTCTTTCCACCCTGCGACGATGCGCTCTACGTCAGGGCCGGCCTCCACGGGCATCCCAATTGCCGGGACAATTTCTTGAAAGCATTGTCGCGCGCAGGTGTCACGCTGCCTACTGTTCCAGACCCCGTGAATCTTTTTCAGAACTCGCCCCCGCGGCCAGACGGACGATTGGAGGTACTCCCCTCTATCAACCCACCAGGCGGTTACGTTGTTCTTCGCGCCGAGGACGATCTGCTCATAGTTGTAACGGCTTGCTCAGTTGATTTTCATCCGACCAACGGCAGCAAATGCACATCGATAGAAGTCACCATCACCTAGCAAAGGGTGGCCTACCATGGGGATTTCATCCAGCGTTGATTGGAGTAGCAGCGTTCGCGGATCATCGTTGACATGGCCTACTGGGTCACTGAGCTTTCACTCAAATGATGAAGCGTATCAGGTTAGAATCCCAATCCTCGCTGTCGCCCAGGCTGCCACGACACCGATCCGCCCTGGATGATCTCCATGACCTCTTCGTTAGGGCTGCACTTGAAGCTCGCCTGGTCGAACAATGACCGGTGCTACGATGCAAGTTCTACACCCCAAATCGCAACAGCCTTGCTGGGCCGCAAGCGTTCAACTGGGAAGAAGTTATGAGACCTGCAATCTCCGAAGACACCATATTGGCGGCTGTGACACGCGACTTTGGTCATGTGTCCGCAGTGCACCGCGTTTCGCCGGGTGAGGAGTCGCTGGCTTTCGGCATTCGTGTCGGTGGCGAGGAGTTCATCGTCCGCGCAAACCGGTCCCCGTCAGGATTCCATAAGGATGCATATTGCCATCAACAGTTCGGGTCAGCCGCTCTGCCGATCCCCGAAATAGTCTTGATAGGTGAGACAGAAGATCTACCATACTGCATCTCAAGGCGCGCGGCAGGCGTAACGCTGCAGGACCTGGCGCCAGCAGCGTTGCCGGGCGTGACCGCGGCGGTGGCCCAAGCCATGCAGGCGGTCGCCGATGCGCCACTTCCCGAGACGGCGGGCTTCGGTCCGTTCGATTCCCGTGGTGTCGGTGAACACACGCACTGGAGGGATTTCTTGGCGGCCGTCGCCGATCCACATCGGTATGACTGGAGCCGCGTCAATGCGCTGGTGAGCTCGCGCTGGTGCGCCGAGCATATGAGCAAGTTACAAGACCTGTTGTCAGGGTGCCCAGAAACACGAAGGCTGGTTCATGCGGATTTTGGGTCAAACAACGTCCTGACTGATGGCGTGACAATCACGGGCGTGATCGATTGGAGCGAGGCGATGTTCGGTGATCCTCTATATGACGCTGCTAACATCTTCTTTTGGCGTCCATGGCTTGCTTGCATGGAAGCGCAAGCGCGCTTCCTTGAGGACCATTGCCCCGACCTCTCCCACGATGCGCTCGCGCTGGGTTGCTACCAGTTGCGGATCGGCCTCGCGCAAGTCTATGAATGCGCCATCGCGAAAGAAATTCCTGACCTTTGCTGGGCCATGAAGCGCTGTGACGAGGTGGCAGCGAGGCTAAGGCCGCGCACTGCAAAGTAGCCTTCCCTTCGACTCAGCTTTGTCCAGAAGATGGACTCAACAAGAGTAAGCTCTCCGCCGATTCCTCGGCAAAATGGACTCCCTTCTAGCTTGGCCGGATACAGCTGTAGCTTGGCCAGATGCACCTGACCAACCGAGCTCAAGCCGGCGGCGCGGCATTGCCCGAATTGCGGGGCTCAGCCATGCGGTTCCGCGCTTGAATCCGCCCCCACGGGCAGGCATAAGGGCTGCCATCTCCCTTAAAAAATGGCCATAGCCCAAGGATTTACGATGCCCGCCTATCGCTCCCGCACCACCACCCACGGCCGCAACATGGCGGGTGCACGCGGCCTCTGGCGCGCCACCGGCATGAAGAACGAGGATTTCGGCAAGCCGATCATCGCGGTGGTCAATTCCTTCACCCAGTTCGTGCCCGGCCATGTTCATTTGCAGAATCTCGGCCAGCTGGTGGCGCGCGAGATCGAGAAGGCCGGCGGCGTCGCCAAGGAGTTCAACACCATTGCGGTCGACGACGGCATCGCGATGGGCCATGACGGCATGCTCTACAGCCTGCCCTCGCGCGAGCTGATCGCCGACAGCGTCGAATACATGGTCAACGCGCATTGCGCCGACGCCATGGTCTGCATCTCCAACTGCGACAAGATCACCCCCGGCATGCTGATGGCGACGCTGCGCCTCAACATCCCGACCGTGTTCGTCTCGGGCGGCCCGATGGAGTCGGGCAAGATCCTGCTCAAGGGCAAGAAGCGCGCAGTCGACCTGATCGACGCCATGGTTGCGGCCGCCGATTCCAACGTCACGGATGAAGAGGTCGAGGCCATCGAGCGCTCGGCCTGCCCGACCTGCGGCTCCTGCTCCGGCATGTTCACCGCGAATTCGATGAACTGCCTGACCGAGGCGCTCGGCCTGGCGCTGCCCGGCAACGGCTCGGTGCTGGCGACCCATGCCGACCGAAAGAGCCTGTTCGTCGAGGCCGGCCATCTGATCGTCGATCTGGCCCGCCGCTATTACGAGCAGGACGACGCCAAGGTGCTGCCGCGCAACATCGCGAACTTCAAGTCGTTCGAGAACGCGATGACGCTCGACATCGCGATGGGCGGTTCGACCAACACCGTGCTGCATTTGCTCGCCGCGGCGCGCGAAGGCGAAGTGCCGTTCACGATGAACGACATCGACCGGCTTTCCCGAAAGGTGCCGGTGCTCTGCAAGGTCGCGCCCTCGGTGCAGGACGTCCACATGGAGGACGTGCATCACGCCGGCGGCATCATGGCGATCCTCGGCGAGCTCGACCGCGCCAAGCTGCTCACCACCGACGGCCCGACCGTGCACAGCACGACGCTGGACGACGCGCTGAACCGCTGGGACGTGATGCGGACATCAAGCGACAAGGTGCGCAACTTCTACTGCGCCGCACCGGGCAACGTGCCGACCCAGGAGGCTTTCAGCCAGAACAGCCGCTTCGATGAGGTCGACGCCGATCGCGAGAACGGCGTGATCCGCAACGCCGCGCATGCCTATTCCAAGGACGGCGGCCTCGCCGTGCTGTTCGGCAATCTTGCCGAGGACGGCTGCATCGTGAAGACCGCCGGCGTCGACCAGAGCATCCTGAAATTCTCAGGCCCGGCGCGCATCTTCGAGAGCCAGGACGCGGCGGTCGAGGGCATCCTCACCAACAAGGTGAAGGCCGGCGACGTGGTGCTGATCCGCTATGAGGGTCCGCGCGGCGGCCCCGGCATGCAGGAGATGCTGTATCCGACCAGCTATCTGAAGTCGAAGGGGCTCGGAAAGGCCTGCGCGCTGATCACCGATGGCCGCTTCTCCGGCGGATCGTCGGGCCTGTCGATCGGCCACGTCTCGCCTGAAGCCGCCGAAGGCGGCCTGATCGGTCTCGCCGAGGAAGGCGACATCGTCGAGTTCGACATCCCGAACCGCAAGGTCCACCTCGCGGTCGACGATGCCGAGCTCAAGCGTCGCCGTGCGGCGATGGACGCCAAGGGCAACGCCGCGTGGAAGCCGGCGGCACCGCGCAAGCGCGCCGTCTCCACCGCGCTGAAGGCCTACGCGGCATTCGCGAGCAGCGCCGCCAAGGGCGCGGTGCGCATCCTGCCGGAGTGATCGCGGCGCCCGCAGCTTCCCTGACCTCTCCCCAGCGGGGAGAGGTGATTCCCGCAGGCCACGCACGAAACCCGTCTGATCAGCTCACGTGCAAGTCGGCCGCATCGATCCGGATGCGGTCGGCATGCAGCGACCAGTCGCACAGCGATTGTTCCTGGCAGAATTTGACTTTGGCCATTTCGGTGGCCTGACCTTCGCTCACGGCGTCGATCTCGAGCGCGCCCTGACAGACCTCGCGCTGGCGGCCATTGCCACCGAGCACGTCCTTCATGAAGTGAACGACGAAGCGTGACATGGAAACCCTCCCTGCTGCACCGGCAGAGCCCGGGGATCACACGCTAGCACCGACGCGAGGTGGGACTGAGTTAATTCGACGCACATAGCGTCGCAGCGGGGGAAAACTAGGCGCCGGCCTGCGGCAGGCTGGCGGCGGCAATCGCGACGATCTGCGCAAGACGGCGGCCGATCCGTGCGGGCGCGTTGCGGAGCAATGACTGGACCTGTCGCATGATACGTCTTCCTTCCGTGCCCGGATTGGTCGGGCACGGCGAGAAGATGGCGATTTCCGGCTAAGCCGTCGATATCTCAAGGGAAATAACAACGACCGCGCTGCCGGACGGGGCTTTGGCAGTGGGTTTATTGCCCCGATCGAGGCATTGGCGAAGGAGATTTTCTCCGCTGCTTTCGGATGCAGCGGCGCTTGCGCACGGCTTGCCCTCCGCGTGCGGAACGCACCGGTGGATGGCCTCAAGGCGGCCCACTCCACGATTTCGGAATATTGGAAATGTACCGCTGAGTTGCCCGACGCGTCAAGGTGCCTGACCGAACGCGACAGCCGCCACCTGCTTTGCATGGGGTTGTTTTCGACATTTTGGCCGGGCGCGGCTACGGCCCACCTCTCTGGTGAGGGATGCACCATGGCAGGGTTCCCTCCCCCCTTGCGGGGGAGGGCTAGGGAGAGGGGTACCACACGGGTGCTCTCTCACTGCGGGCTTGAACGACACGGGGTGCGAATTGCGACAGCCGTGGCTTCATCAATGATCTCGCCCGGGGCCACCCCTCTCCCCACCCTCTCCCGCAAGGGGAGAGGGAGCCTGACAAGCGTGCTCACCTGACAAAGGCGAGACCGACTACCGCGCCCTACCCCGGCAAGAACCCGAACGCCTGCTCGAACCGCTTGGCATACACCGGCCAGACCTCGGGATTGATGATGCGCGGCGGGCGCTTGCCGTCGAGGGCGTCGAGGATCTGTTCGGCCGCGATCCGGCCCATGTTGATGCGCGCCTCGCGGGTGACGCCGGCGGTGTGCGGACTCGCCAGCACATTGTCGAACTGCAGCAGCGGATGATCCGGCGGCGGCGGTTCCTTGGCCCAGACGTCGAGGCCGGCACCGGCGATGCGCTTGTCCCTCAGTGCCTCTTCCAAGGCCTTCTCGTCATGGATGAAGCCGCGCGCCGTCGTGACGAAGTACGCATGAGGCTGCATCAGCGCGAATTCACGCGCGCCGATCATGCCCCGGCTCTTGCCGTCCAGCGGACAGGAGATCGAGACGAAGTCGGCGCGACGCAAGAGATCGTCGAGCTCGACCTTCTCGCCGCCCCGCTTCGCCATCTCGTCGGCCGTCAGATACGGATCGTAGGCGATCACCTTCATGTGCAGCAGGCCCTTGCACAGCTCGGCGATGCGGCGGCCGACATTGCCGAGACCGACGATGCCGACGGTCTTCTCCTTCAGCTCATTGCCGATCAGGTCGTTGCGGTTGACATTGGCCTCGCGCCGCAGCCGGCGGTCGGACTGGATGATCCGCTTCGACAGCGTCAGCATCATGCCCAGCGCGTGCTCGGCCACCGAGTTGGCGTTGCCGCCGGACTGGTTGACGACCAGCACGCCCGCCGCGGTGCAGGCCTCGACGTCGACGGGATCGAAGCCAGCGCCGTTCGAGGACACGATCAACAGGTTCGGTGCCCGCTTCAGCAGCTCGGCATGGGCGTGGAAGTGCGGCGCCAGCTCATCGCGTGCCGCACCGATCTGATAGGCATGCGCGTCAGCCAGGACGGGCGCGAATTGCGCCTCCGGCGTCTCGTTCTCCAGGCGATCGAGCCGGACATCCGGCCGCCTCTTCAGGGTATCGGCATAGATCTCGTGGGCGAGGTATTTGACGTAGAACACGCGCTTGTTGTTGACGGTCATGTCTTCGAGCAACTCTCAGTTTGGGAAGCCATAGAGTCTTGCGGGATTGTCGACGAGGATGCGGTGACGTGTCGCGGCATCCGGCGTCCATTCGTGAAACAAGTCGAGCAGATGGCCGGCATTGGGCATTTCGCCCTCGACCCGCGGATGCGGCCAGTCGCCGCCCCACACCAGCTTTTCGGGGTTCGCCGACACCAGTGCCTCATGGAACGGCCGCGCGTCGGGATAGTCGGGCGCCTGAAGGCTGAGGCGATGCGCACCCGAGAGCTTGGCCCAACACCAGCCCTCACCGACCGCGCGCAGCAGGCTCTGAAAGCCCGCGGTGTCGACGCCGGCGCGCGCATCGGTGCGGCCCATGTGATCGACCACGACCGGCAGGCCCAATGCCTTCAGCACCGGGATCGTGTCAGGCAAGTCCTTGACGTCGATCCAGAGTTGCAGGTGCCAGCCGAGCTCGGCCATCACCGGCGCATGGGTCTCGGCAACGCCGAGCGGAATGCCGCCGCGATAGTGCAACTGGCCGCCGCGGAAGAAGTGGTTGAAGCGCAATGCGCGTATGCCAAGCACGTGCCATTGCCGCAGCGTGCCCGCCGCGACGTCAGCATCGGCCACCGCGACGCCGCGCAGCCGCGCAGGCTCGCGCTGCAAGGCATCCAGCATCGCCGAATTGTCGCGGCCATGCGCGCTGCCCTGCACCAGCACACCACGGGCGAAGCCGAGCGCATCGAGCATGCCGAGATAGCTTGCAAGCGGCGCGTCAGGCGGCGTGTAGCTGCGATCGCCGGCATAGGGGAAGCGGTCGGCCGGCCCGAACACATGCGCATGGGTGTCGCAGGCTTTCGCCGGCAGCTTCTCGCGCGGCGGCGTCACCGGACGCGGCGGCAGGCAGGCAGGGATCTCTGACGCGGCCATCTGCTATTCCGCCTTCATGCCGGCGGCCTTGATGATCGGCCCCCATTTGTCGTAGTCGGCCTTGATCTTGGCCGCGAACTGGTCGGGCGTCGAGCCGATCGAGATCGCACCGAGCTTGCCGAGCCGCTCCTTCACATCATCGGTATTCACCGCCGCGACGAAATCGCGCGAGATCTTCGCCACCAGATCGGGTGGCATGCTGCCGGGTCCGAGCAGGCCCCACCACACCTCGGTGTCGTAACCCGGCACGGTCTCCGACATGCTCGGCACATCAGGCAGGAACGGCGCGCGCGACGCCGTCGTCACCGCCAGCGCGCGGACCGTGCCGGCCTGCAACTGCCCGACCGATTCCGGTCCGTTGTTGAACGACATCGGAATCTGCCCGCCGAGCAGGTCGTTGATCGCCGGCGCGCCGCCCTTGTAGGGGATCGCCCTGAGATCGATCTTCGCGAGACTATTGAGCAACTCGCCGGCCAGATGGGTCGAGGTGCCGTTGCCGGCATGGGCGAACGACAGGCTGCCCGGCTTGGCCTTCGCCGCCGCGATGACGTCGCCGACCGACTTGAACGGGGAGTCCGCGCGGACCAGCAGCACGTTCGGCGACGATGCCAACAGCGAGATCGGCGAGAAATCCTTGAACGTGTCGTAGGGCAGCTTCGGATAGAGGAACGGATTGGTGGCGTGGCCGCTCGCCACCATGATCAGATTGTAGCCGTCGGGCGCCGAGGTCGCGATCGCCTGCGAGGCGATCACCCCGCCGGCGCCGGGCCGGTTCTCGACCACGATCGATTGCGTCCAGGATTTCGACACGGTTTCGGCCAACGTGCGTGTCAGCACGTCGACGCCGCCGCCGGGTGGATAGGGAACGAGGATATGAACGGCCTTGGCCGGATACGGCTGAGCCGACGCGAAGCCGGCCGCAAGCATGGCCGCTGCTGCAATGGCGGTCCGCCAGGCCCATCCGGCCATCGACGCCTCCCGTCCCTTGATCGTTCCGTTCCTTTGCCGTTTTTATCGCACGCCGGTCTGGCGTCGCGATGGCTGAATTCCGCAGATCGCGTTGCGACCACGGCATGTTGACAATCACAGGCACCGCGTCAAGTTTCGACGCGCAAGCGAACATCAGCGTCGCGCGAGCAGGGAGAACAGGATGGCGGCCGCGGAACAAGCCTCGTCCCAGACATCGGGGACGACCTGGCACGACATCGTGCTGCAGACGCTGAAGCGGAACGAGATCAGGCTGGTGCCCTATGTGCCCGACCGGGTGCTGACCACCCTGATCAAGAACCTGCACGCCGACCCGTATTTCACGACATTTCCGACCGCACGCGAGGAAGAGGCCGTCGGCATCGTCTCCGGCGCCTGGATGGCCGGCACGCGCGGCGCGGTGCTGATGCAGACCTCGGGCTTTGCCACGCTCGCCAACGTGCTGGCCTCGCTCGCAGTACCCTACCAGATCCCGCTGATCATGTTCGTCTCCGAGCGCGGCACGCTCGGTGAGTTCAATTACGGCCAGGCGCTGGTCTGCCGCACCATGCGCCCGGTGCTGGATTCGCTGGCGATGGAGCACCACACCGTCACCCGGCTCGACGAGCTCGAATTCATCGCCGACCGTTCGATCAAGCAGGCGATCACCACCCAGGCGCCGGTGGCGCTGATCCTCTCGCCGCTGTTGACCGGCGGCAAGACCTTCGACAAGTGAGATCAGCCATGACCAGCACGCCCGCGCGCAACACCAAGGTGATGAACCGCTTCGATCTGACGCAGCGCCTCGTCACAAAGCTGAAGGACGAGGCCGTGATCGGCGGCATCGGCAACACCAACTTTGATCTTTGGGCCGCCGGCCACCGGCCTGAGAATTTCTACATGCTGGGCAGCATGGGACTTGCGTTTCCGATCGCGCTTGGCGTTGCGCTGGCGCAACCGAAGCGACGGGTGTTCGCGCTGGAAGGCGACGGCTCGCTGCTGATGCAGCTCGGCTGCCTCTCGACCATCGCGACGCTGGCGCCGAACAACCTCACCATGGTGGTGATGGACAACGGCATCTACCAGATCACCGGCAGCCAGCCGACCCCGGCGGCGAGCCATACCGATATCGTCGCAATCGCACTCGCCAGCGGCCTCGCCAACAGTTCCTGGGCCGCCGACGAGGATGATTTCGACCGATTGATCGAGCAGTCGAAATCGGCTCCCGCCCCCACGCTGATCGGCGTCCGCATCGACGACAAGCCGGGCACCGGCACGACAAGGCGCGACCCCGTGCAGATCCGCGAGCGCTTCATGCATGGGATGGGAGTGCGGCAGTTGCTGTAGGAAAACTGCCTAAGTACCGTCATTGCGAGCGGAGCGAAGCAATCCATCTTTCCGCACATGTGGAGAGATGGATTGCTTCGTCGCTACGCTCCTCGCAATGACGACGCTATATACTCAATTCATCCGCAGCTCGGTGATATGCCTTGGGTCCGGCTTCAGCTCGCCGCGCTCGACGCGCTTGACGATGTCGGTCAGCGCGGCATTGGCATTGCAGGCAAGGCCGAGCTTCTCACCCTCGCGCACAACAAAACCGTTCAAGAATTCGATCTCGGTGCGGCGGCCCTTCTGCATGTCCTGGCCCATCGAGGGGCGCTGCGTGGATGAGGTGCGCTTACTGTCCTTGAAGCGCTGTTCGTCGCAGGCGCGGATCGCGGTTTCGTCGCCCTCGCCGGCACGGGCGATGGTCTCGGGCAGCAGGTGCAGGATTTCCTCGAGCTGATAGCCCTGTGCCTGGCCGACGCGGATCGCCTCACTGCCGAGCCGGGTCGAGAAGCGGCGCAGCGGCTCGCTTTGCAGCACCTCGCCACCCGGCAGGCCGGTGCACGCCGACAGCCCGTTGCCCATCACGTTGGCAACCAGCTTGGACCAGCGCTCGCCCCAGAGATTGGAAGTGACCTTGGCGCTATCGGAATGGCCGACCAACCGGCAAACCTCCTCCGCCCGCGACGTGATACGGCCATGCACCTCGCCGGCGCGAAACACGGTGTGCGTCGCCCCGCCCTTGCCGGCACCGCGGTGGATGTGGCCCGGCTCCGGCAGATTGACGGTGATGCTGCTCGCGATACAGCCGAGCGTCTTGCCCCAGCCGACGACGCCGGCGATGGTCTCCTCGTTCATGCAGTTCTGCAACGACACGACGTAACCGTCCGCGGCCAGATATTGCCGGATCAGCATGGTGGCCCAGGCGGTGTCGTAGGATTTCATGCAGACGAAGGCGATGTCGACCGGCTTCTCCTTGGCGAGTTGCTGCGCGTCGGTGACGTGCAGCGCGCGGACCGGGACCGAGAACTCGGCGACATCCATCGCGTGGGTGACGCGCAGTCCATGCTTGCGCATGTGCGCGACATGCTCGGGCCACGGATCGATGAAGGTGACGTCTTCACCCGCCTGCACCATATGCGCACCGGCGTAGCCGCCGACAGCCCCAGCTCCGACGATCGCGATCTTGCGGCCCATGTTCCGTCCCCTGCTTTCACGCGAACGCGCGTTGCGTCCGCTCGTTGCGGAGCAGTCTAGGGGATCGGGCGGTCAGGCCAACGGGCCGCTTCATGAAAAAAGCGGGCCCGTGCCATGCCGGTATTCATGGGAGCAAACGACATCCCCGCGGGCGATGTGCCCGCGAGGATGTCGACGATCAGGAATGCCGCACGATCAGTCGATGATCTTGACGATCCGGTGGGTGCGCGCATCGACGATCACGCGGCGATCATTGACGACCGCGTAGCGATATTCAGTGTAGCGCGGCACCGGACGCAGCACCACGGTGTCGGGCAGCGGTTCGCCGACCACGACGCGTTCGCGCACCACCACCGACGGCTCGTCGCGTGGAATCGAGGTGATCACCGCGTTCGGAATCTCGAGGCCGGCGCCGACCGCGGCACCCACCGTGCCACCGACGATCTCGCCAACGGGACCCGCGATTTCGCCGCCGGCCCGCGCGCCGTTCGCAGCGCCCGCAGCGGTCGTGGATTGCGCGAAGGCCGAGCCGGACGCGAGCAGCGACGCGGCAGCGACAAGGGAAACTGCAAAACGCTTGTTCATCATCATTCTCCTCCTCCGAGTTGATCGACGCATCTCAACATCGGAGCGAATGAGACGTTCCAGTTCCCGCACGACGACTTGCCCGCACATTCCAGTTCCGCAGCAACTGGCTGTGATTCCGGAGCAAATGAGAATGCCGCTTCGAGCAGGTCGCAAACGGCATTCATCATTGGTTCAGGTCCAGAGACGATTCAGAGCGGTCCGCAGCGCGTGCTGTTCACTCCGGCGGCTTCTGTTCGGCGCGCCGCCTTGGCGCTCGCCGTCTCGGTGCCGGTGCAGCCGTCGGCTTGATCCGGATCCGCATCGACCCGCCCTTGGGGTGATCTATCTCGAAGGCGTTTGTCCTGCGCACCAGTTCGCCGAGCGTGCGGAAGCCGTAGGTCCTCTGATCGAAGTCGGGTGCGACATTGGTAATCTGGCGTCCGACTTCGCCAAGCGTCACCCAGCCGTCTTCGCTGGCGATCTGGCCGAGCACCTTCTTGATGATCGGCGTGGCGGCTTCGGGCGGTTGCAGCGGCTGGGCACGTGCGGCGGTGTCCTGACTGCTCGCAGCGCCGCCGCGCAAGATCTCGGTATAGACGAACCTGCGGCAGGCCTGCCGAAAACTCTCCGGCGTCTTCTGCTCGCCGAACCCGAACACGTCGATGCCGTGCTCGCGGATGCGGGCGGCAAGCCGGGTGAAATCGCTGTCCGACGACACCAGGCAGAAGCCGTCGAACCGGCCGCTATGCAGCAGGTCCATGGCGTCGATGACCAGGGTGATGTCGGACGCATTCTTCCCGGTCGTATAGGCGAATTGCTGCTGGGGGATGATGGCGTGCTTGGACAGCACGTCGGCCCAGCCCTTGGATCGTGGATTGGAGAAGTCGCCGTAGATGCGGCGCACGCTGGCCTCGCCGATCTTGGCGATCTCCTCGAACAGCCCATCGGCAATTCTTGCGGATGCGTTGTCGGCGTCGATCAGGACGGCGAGACGGGGCGAACGGAGTTCCGACGGCATGGCGTTTCTCGAGCTCGGGTACGATGGATGATTTCGCGGCCGGCTCCCGAGCCGGCGCAGCGGTCGCATCGGAGCACATCACGCGTCCCAAGCATAGGCTCAGCGGCCGTCGTCCGGAGATTCGCGGCGACGGCAACCGGAGACGGGGCGGATCAGATCACCTCACCCAGGTCGATCGCCCGTCGGGCGAACTCGATCGCCTTCTCGGCGGTGATCGCATCGGCCGTCGTCGTGGCCTCGTCGCGGACCGACGGCGGAGAGGCGATCCGGATCTTCTTGCCGTTCGCACGGCGGATGGTCGCGCGCCAGCGATCGACGTCGCGTCGGTAGGCATCGATGACGAAGTCGCGATAGGCGACGCCGCTCATCAGCGGCTGGATCGAGACCGATTCGACCGCGTGCGGCCGGCTTGCGATCTCGCGCACCATCTCGACGATCGTCTCGACGGCATGCTCACGCGCGACGCCGGTCGCGTCCCTGAGCAGATAGCCCACCGCCGCGCCGATCTGCGCCCGGGCACGATCATCGGTTGCGAAATCCAGATCCATCTGAGCTGACATGTCGGGTAAGCGCCTCCTCCGGACGCAACATGCGAGGCCCTCCAGGCATCGAGCACGTTGCAGCCCGAGCAGATCTAGTCGGTTCCGCCTTAAAGCCGGCTTATCCGATAAGCCCCGATTTCTCCAATGCCGTTAACCGGATTTCGATGCTGCTTGGATGGCGGTCCGCAGCGCCATCGTGCGGCCTGATCGAGACCGGCTCGGATGACGGCCGGCGCGCGCCGCGCGTCGATTTGCCCCTGCCGGCAAAGTCCAATTCCCGCCGCCAGCTACCTTCCCGCACCTGACAACCAATTGACATATCACTGCCATCTATGTGACATCTTACGGAAGGGCCGCCAAGAGCCCGCCAACGTCCACCTGGGGAGGACAGCATGACCGTTTCCGACGTCACCGCAGCAGCTGGTAGCCGGGCTCCGGCCGCCGTCGCGCGAACCGCGCAGGCGCAGCAGGTCGCCGATATCGCGGCACGGCTCGAACGCCTGCCGCTGACCTCCTATCAGCGCTGGATCTTCGGGATCATCGCGACGGCGTGGTTCTTCGACAGCATGGACCTCGCCGCGCTGACCTTCGTGCTCGGCTCGATCCGTCAGACCTTTGGCCTCTCGACCGCGGAAGCAGGCCTGTTGTCCAGCATGAGCTTCCTCGGCATGTTCGCCGGCGCCGCTTCCGCCGGCATGCTGGCCGACCGCTTCGGCCGCGCCCGCGTCTTCCAGGTCAGCATGATCTTCTGGGGATTGGGCAGCCTGTGCTGCGGCCTCTCCACGACGGCGACCGCGCTCGGCGCCTCCCGCCTGCTGCTCGGCTTCGGAATGGGCATGGAGTTTCCGGTCGCGCAATCGATGGTCTCGGAAATCATGCCGGCCCGCAACCGCGGCCGCTATATCGCGTTCCTCGAGGGGTTCTGGCCGCTCGGCTTCATCGCCTCGGGCCTGTTGACCTATTTCGTGCTGCAAGTCGCCGACTGGCGCTGGGTCTTCATCCTTCAGGCGATCCCGGCCGTCTTCGTGCTCGTGGTGCGCCGCTACGTTCCGGAATCGCCGCGCTGGCTCGCGTCGCACGGCCATTCGGACCGGGCCGAGTCGACGGTACGCGACATCGAGAGCAAGGTCCGCGACCGTCTCGGCGGCGGGGAACTGCCGCCGGTCGTGCGCCAGGCGGCCGCGCCCGCGCCCGAGGTCACCGGCCTGAGGACGCTGTTTTCAGGCATCTACGCCAAGCGGACCACGATGCTGTGGACCTTGTGGTTCTTTGCCCTGCTCGGCTTCTACGGCCTGACCACGTGGCTCGGAGCACTGCTCCAGGCCAAGGGATTCCCGATCACCAAATCGGTGTTCTACACCATCATGATCTCGCTCGCGGGCATCCCCGGCTTCCTGGTTTCGGCCTGGCTCGTGGAATCCTGGGGACGAAAGGCGACGCTGGTGATGAACCTGCTGTGCGGCGCGATCGCCTGCCACTTCTACGGCTCGGCGGCGGACCAGACCCAACTCATCATCGCCGGCCTGTGCATGCAGTTCTTCCTGTTCGGGATGTGGTCGGCGCTCTACGCCTACACGCCTGAACTGTACCCGACCCATGTCCGTGCCACCGGAACGGGTTTTGCGTCCGCGGTCGGCCGAATCGGTTCGCTGATCGGCCCCTACGTGATCGGCGTGATTCTCCCGGCGGCGGGACAAAGTGGCGTTTTCGCGCTCGGTGCCGGCGCATTCGTGATCGCGGCCCTCGCTGTGCTGCTGCTTGGCGAGGAAACCCGCGGCCGGACGCTGGAAAGCATCTCGCACTGACGGGTGCTGCTCGCTGCGCACCGAATCGGTGCGCCGCGGACCGAGCGGCCTTGTCAGTGCCGTCAGGCGTGTGAGATATCTGCTGGATCGTAGCACTCATGATCTCGATGGCAGATTCGAACAAACGATCCAGCACGGCGCGCGCGCGCGCAGCAGGTAGTCGCCGGCCGGCGCGGTCATCGTCGGCTACCGGTGACAAGTCACGCGCTGCGGCGCAAGCCCGGCTCCCGCAAAGCGACGTCACGCTGACCGATCGTGCCTATGCCGAGCTGGAAGAGCTGATCGTGACGCTGCAACTGCCGCCCGGCACCGCGCTCTCCGAGCTGGTGCTCGCCAAGCGGCTCGACATCGGCCGCACTCCGATCCGTGAGGCCTTGCAGCGCCTGTCGCGCGATGGCCTGGTCAACATCCTCGCCCGCCGCGGCGTGCTGGTGTCGGAGATCGACCTGCGCGCGCAGCTTCGCCTGCTCGAAGTGCGGCGCGAGCTGGAACGGCTGATGGCACGCGGCGCGGCCGAGCGCGCCACCAGCGAGCAGCGCGCCCAGTTCGCCGAGATCGCCACCGGCATGCGGCGCGCGGCGGAGAAATCCGACGATCTCCTGTTCATGCGGCTGGACCACCAGTTCAATACGCTGGTCTCCGCGGCGTCACGCAACGAGTTCGCCTCCCGCGCCATGGGCCTGATGCACGGCCTGTCGCGCCGGTTCTGGTACCAGCATTACAAGGAAGCCGCCGACCTGCCGCTCGCGGCGCGGCTGCATGCCGACGTCGCCGAGGCCATCGCCGAGCGGCGCGTCGACGCTGCGGGGGCGGCGTCCGACAGCCTGATCGACTACATCGAGAGCTTTGCGCGCTCGACGCTGTGAAAGCTTTCAGAATTCGACGACCGTGCGGATCGACCGCCCGCGGCGCAATGCCTCGAAGCCGTCATTGATGCCGTCGAGCGTGCAGCGGCCGGTGATCAGCTCGTCGAGCTTGAGCCGGCCATCGAGATAGGCCCGCGCCAGCCAGGGAAAGTCACGCCGCGGCCGCGCGCCGCCATAGCTCGAGCGGCGAAACCGCTTCTCGCCCATCAATGCGCCCCAGCGGAAGCTCACATCGTGCGAGACGTCGATCTTGCCGAGCCAGATCACCTGACCGCCCGGCCGCACCGCCTCCGCAGTCTGCCGGAACGCCAGCGGGTGCCCGGCCGCTTCGAGGATGACGTCCGCCCCTCGCCCGCGCGTCGCCTCCCTGGCGAACTGGACCGGGTCGCTGTGCGCAACGTTGACGGTATGCGTCGCACCGAGCTTCCGCGCCAGCGCAAGCTTGGCATCGTCGAGATCGACCGCAATGATGGCACCGGCGCCGGCAAGCCGGGCACCCTGCACCGCGGCCAGCCCGACCGCGCCGCAGCCCGCGACCATCACGGTGTCGCCGTGGCCGATCTCGGCGACATTCAACGCCGCGCCGACGCCGGTCATGACGCCGCAGCCGATCAGGCAGGCACGGTCGAACGGGATCTCCCTGGCCACGACGATCGCCTGCTGCGCCGGCAGCACGACATATTCGGAGAATGCGCCGAGGAACATCAGATGCGCCAGCTTCGCGCCGTCCGCGAGCTGCGCCTTCGAGCTGCCGTCGAAATGCACGCCTTCTGCGCCCCTGGCGAGATAGGTCTCGCACAGGATCGGCTGCGCGCGGTCGCAGTGAAAGCAGTGGCCGCAGTGCGGATTCCAGGACAGCACGACGTGATCGCCGGCACGGATGTCGCGCACCGCGCTGCCGACCTCCTCGACCACGCCGGCCGCCTCATGGCCGAGGATCATCGGCAACGGATAGCGCAGCGATCCATCGATCACCTCGAGGTCGGTGTGGCAGAGCCCCGCGGCACGGAGCTTTACCACGACATCGGTCGGCGTGGGCGACGCCAGCGAGATACGTTCGACGGAGAGCGGCGTTCCGCTTCGATGCAGCACCGCCGCGCGGCAGGTCAGGGTCATCTGGACAGGCTCTCCGCCGGGGGCATGCGCGTAGGGTTACACCGTCTGTCCGGACCGCAGTGCCGCGACCGCCTCGTCGAGATCGGCCGAGGAGAGCTCCCATTCATTGTCGAAATTGGCGACGACGCGGCGCATGAACGCCGCGTGCAGCGCCTTCGCGGCAGTGGCGTCGCGCAGGTGGTGATAGAGCAGCGCGAACGCCAGCTGCGCCGGCTCGGGCCCCTCATAGCTCCATTCAAAGCCGTGTTCGGTGAGCCGGAGCTGATCGTAATGCGGCGACAGCGGCTCGCCGTCGACCTGCACCGAAATGCCGTCGATGGTGCGGTCCCCGGTATAGCTCGCCATCGCATCCTCCCTGTGCAGCAGCATCACGTCACGACCCCGGTCAGGATCCCGGCGGGCGCATCTTGAGGTCCTTCTTGACGACCTCCGGGAAGATCCACATCGCGACCGTGGCGAACACGCCGAGGAAGGCGACCGCATAGCTCGGACCCTGTTGTCCGAGATAGACCATGAAAAAATACCCACAAGCCGCGGTGGCGAGGCACGCCAGCGACAGCATGAGCTTGATGTGGCTGGGCATCGCGATCTCCCTTCAGATCATCCAATTATGCAACGATGGCGCGGCGACACCGGCGAGCAGCGCAAGCGCCGCGACCATCGCACAACACGACAGGCGCAATCCCGCGTGCCCGTCGCGCCACCATTCGGGTAGCGCCTGGAACAACGCGGGCAAGAATAGGAACAATACCCCGCCCACCACGACGATCGTGGTCCAGCGCAGCTCGACCAGGGCGAATGCCAGCGTGCCGGCCAGCAACATCGCCCACAGGACGGTCAGCGTCATCGGCAGCGCCCGGCGGCCACGCAGCGGGTACATGCCGGCGAGTTGCAGGAAGCCGATGCAACACACGCTCCACAGCAGGCCGAACCAGGCAAGACCCGCGAGATTCGGTTCAAGCTGCGGCATGCGGCACCGGCTGCTCCTTTACCACGACCCGCGGCGTCCGCGCCGTGCGCCGCATGTCGGTCTTCACGTAGCGCGTGCTGTAGCCGTTGAAGACGTGGCCGAGCAGGCCGCGATTGAGATCGGAGGTGCCGAAAGCGTAGTCCATCACCGGGAAGGTCAGGTTCATGTTGCGCTCCATCATGATCGACTGGTTGTGATGGGCGGTGTGATGCCGGCGGATGGTGTTGACGAACGGCATGTTGCGCACGAAGGCATTTTCCTCGACGTGGCAGCAGAAGTGCATGAATTCGTAGATCAGATACATCGACGTGGTCGTGGTGATCAGCAGCCAGCCGGTATTGGCCGAGATCACGAGCCCGGCGACGATCGCCGGCGGGATCGACATCAAGGTGAACACGACGAGCGCATAGGGCGGGAAGAAGGTGACGCGCCAGTCGTGATGGTCGGCAAACCGCATCTCCTCCTCGGTGAAGAACTGATGGTGCATCAGCGTGTGGCGGCTGTAGATCGCGCGCAACAGCGGCACGTTCGAGGGCCGGTGCATGACGAAGCGATGCACCGCCCATTCGAAGAAGTTCGCGATCAGGAAGACCACGGGAATGGTGAGATATTCCCACCACTTCACGTCATGCAGATTGGCCAGGTAGACATACAGCGCCGTGAAGCCGATCGTGTAGATCAGCACGACATGCAGCCAGCCATTGTACCAGCCGACCACGCGCTCGCGGTAGGTCGCACGATATTTGCGCTGGCGATCGGTCATCCCTGTTGCAGCCAACTCCATTGCAGCTTCCTCCATCGTTTATCTGATATATCAGTAGCACATCAGATGCGGAAGGCAAGCCGGCTCCGGTCCGGGGATCACGGGATGCGGTGCGGAACTCACGCGAGCTGAACGGAGGCAAGAGCCGCGCTGCCTTCCCTGCCCGCCCGTCCCTGACGGCACGTTTCAGCTCGGCCGATGCAATGAAAAAGCCGCCCCGGACGGTGTCCGAGGCGGCCTGTCGAATTCGAAGGATCAGAAGCTCAGAGCAGGCCCGCGCCGCGTGCCCATTTGTACTTGCCACCCAGCACCTCGACCGGCAGCTCGGTCGAATAAGCATAGGCCGGGATGCCGTGCTGATAGAGATATTCGGCGGCCTCCTCGACCTCGACGTCGCCGGCGAGCGAGGCGACCATCGGCTTGACGAAGCCCTTCGCCTCCATCTCCTTCTTCACCTCCACCATGTTGCGCGCGAACACCATCGGCGGCGTCACGATGGTGTGCCAGTAACCGAGGATCAGCGCGTGGATGCGCTCATCCGACAGGCCGAGCTTGACGGTGTTGACATAGGTGATCGGCGGCTCGCCACCGGTGATGTCGACGGGATTGCCCGCCGCGCCGAATGGCGGAATGAACTTGCGGAACGCGGCATCGAGATCCGGCGGCATCGCCATCAGCGACAGGCCGTTATCGACCACGGAGTCCGACAGCAGCACGCCGGAGCCACCGGCGCCGGTGATGATCAGGATGTTCTCGCCCTTCGGCGTCGGCAGCACCGGCACGCCGCGGGCGAATTCCAGCAATTGCCGCAGGCTGCGCGCGCGGATCACGCCGGACTGCTTGAACACGTCCTCATAGATCTTGTCGTTGCCGGCGAGCGCGCCGGTGTGCGACGAGGCGGCCTTGGCGCCAGCCGAGGTGCGGCCGGCCTTGAGCACCACCACCGGCTTCTTCTTGGAGACGCGCTTGGCGGCTTCGGCGAAGGCGCGGCCGTCCTTGAGGTCCTCGCAGTGCTGCGCGATCAGATTGGTGTTGGGATCCTGCTCGAAGAAGGCGAGCAGATCGTCCTCGTCGATGTCGGACTTGTTGCCGAGACCGACGATCGCCGACACGCCCATCTTGGCCGAACGCGAGAAGCCGATGATCGCCATGCCGATGCCGCCCGACTGCGACGACAGCGCGGCGTGGCCCTTGACGTCGTAGGCGGTGCAGAAGGTCGCGCAGAGATTGGCCGGCGTATAGTAGAAGCCGTAGATGTTCGGCCCCATCAGGCGGATGTTGTACTTCTTGCCGACCTCGACGATCTCGGCCTGCAATTCGGGCGCGCCGGCCTCGGCAAAGCCCGAGGGAATCAGCACCGCGCCGGGGATTTTCTTTTCGCCGCATTCGGCGAGCGCGCCGGCGACGAATTTCGCGGGGATCGCGAACACCGCCGTGTCGATCACGCCGGGGACATCCTTGACGCTCTTGTAGGCCTTGTAGCCCAAAATCTCTTCCGCCTTGGGGTGGATCGGATAGATCTCGCCCTTGTAGCCGCCGTTGATGAGGTTCTTCATCACCGAGTTGCCGATCTTGCCGTCCTCGGCGGAGGCGCCGATCACCGCCACGCCCTTCGGCTGCATGATGCGGCTCATCGCCGCCACGATCTCCTCGGTCGGGCGCGGCGCCGGGCGCGGCTTGTAGTCGAAGTCGACGACGATGCGGACGTCGGCCGCGATGGCGTTCTTGCTGGTGGCGAACACCGGATTGAGGTCGAGCTCGACGATCTCGGGGAAGTCGCTGACGAGTTGCGAGACCTTGACGATGACGTCGGCCAGCGCCTCGCGGTTGACCGGCTCGCCGCCGCGCACGCCCTTCAGCATCTCATGGGCCTGGATGCCGTCGAGCATCGACAGCGCGTCGTCCTTGGTCGCGGGCGCGAGGCGGAAGGTGATGTCCTTGAGGATTTCGACCAGCACGCCGCCGAGGCCGAAGGCGACCAGCTTGCCGAACGAGCCGTCGGTGATCGAGCCGACGATCACCTCGGTGCCGCCGCCCAGCATCTGCTGCACCTGGATGCCCTCGATCTTGGCATCGGCCTTGTACTTCCTGGCGTTGGCCAGAATGGTCTCGTAGCTCTTCTCGGCGTCCGCCGTGTTCTTGACGCCGACCACGACGCCGCCGGCCTCGGTCTTATGCAGGATGTCGGGCGAGACGATCTTCATCACGACCGGAAAACCCATGTCGGAAGCGATGCGCGCGGCCTCGGAGGCCGACTTGGCGACGCCCTCCTTCGGCACCGGAATGCCATAGGCGTCGCAGACCACCTTGCCTTCGGGCGCGGTGAGGCTCGTGCGCTTGTCGGCCTTGACCGCATCGAGAATTTTGCGGACCGCATCCTTCGAGTTTGACATCGGCTTCCTCCTGGGACAATTTCGTGGCATTTGGTATGCCAAAAACGCAATTGTCAAGGTCGGGCAATGCCTGAAAACGCCGAAAAATAGGGCCACCTTGACATTCTGGTATTTGGCATGCCAAAAATCCAAGGTAATTTCTTCTGCTAAGAAGACGTCTCCAAGAGGAGGAGACGAGTCGTGCCTGACCCGAAACAGACCAAGGCGTCGCCTAACATGGCCGATACAGATATCGCCATCGTCCGGATCGCACCGGAGACGAGCTTCAAGAACAAGGCCTACGAGGCCTTGAAGGAAGCGATTCTCAAGATGGACATCTATGCGACGCCCGAGCCGGTGATGCTCGACGAGCGCGCATTGTCCGAACGTCTCGGCGTCAGCCGCACGCCGATCCGCGAAGCAATCGCGATGCTCGAGCAGGACGGCTTCGTGAAGACCGTGCCGCGCCGCGGCATCATCGTGGTCCGCCGCACCAAGTCCGAGATCGTCGACATGATCCGCGCCTGGGCCGCGCTGGAGAGCATGGCGGCGCGGCTGATCACGACCACCGCGCGCAAGAAGGACATCTCGTCGCTGCGCGACTTCTTCAAGGACTTCAGCGCCGACCGCCTGCCGCAGGATCACGTCGAGGAATATTCCAAGGCCAACATCGCCTTCCACCAGGCGCTGATCTCGCTGTCGGAATCGCCCGTGCTGGTCGATCTCACCAACGACCTGTTGCTGCATGTGCGCGGCTATCGCCAGCTCACGATCGGCCGCAAGGACCGCACCGCGACCTCGCTGCCCGAGCACCTCGGGATCATCGAGGCGCTGGAAGCGCGCGACACTGAATTGGCCGAGAAGCGCGCCCGCGATCATACGCTTGGTCTTGCCGCTTATGTCGAGGCGCACGGCCAGGAACTGTTCACTTAGATACTTCGAGTCCACTCGCTTCTGACGACAACGAGATCGTCCGAACAAGAACGATCAGGGAGACGATGCCGATGCTGAATACCGCTGCGAAGTCCGAGGCACCGGGCACCGAGCAGGAACTCACGGATGGCTTTCACCTCGTCATCGATGCGCTCAAGCTCAACGGCATCAACACCATCTATGGTGTGCCGGGTATCCCGATCACGGACCTGGGCCGTATGGCCCAGGCGGCGGGCATTCGCGTGCTGTCGTTCCGCCACGAGCAGAACGCCGGCTATGCGGCTTCGATCGCGGGCTTCCTGACCAAGCGTCCCGGCGTCTGCCTTACGGTGTCGGCGCCCGGCTTCCTCAACGGTCTCACTGCGCTCGCCCACGCCACCACCAACTGCTTCCCGATGATCCTGATCTCCGGCTCGTCGGAGCGCGAGATCGTCGATCTGCAGCAGGGCGACTATGAGGAGATGGACCAGCTCGCGATCGCCAAGCCGCTGTGCAAGGCCGCGTTCCGCGTGCTGCACGCCCAGGACATCGGCATCGGTCTCGCGCGCGCCATCCGTGCCGCGGTGTCGGGCCGTCCCGGCGGCGTCTATCTCGACTTACCGGCCAAGCTGTTCGGCCAGGTGATGAATGCCGATGCCGGCGAGAGGTCGCTGGTCAAGGTGATTGACGCCGCGCCCGAGCAGATTCCCTCCCCGTCGTCGGTCAAGCGCGCGCTCGACGTGCTGAAGGGCGCAAAGCGGCCGCTCATCATTCTCGGCAAGGGCGCGGCCTATGCGCAGGCGGATGAGGCAATCAAGAACTTCGTCGAGACAAGCGGCGTGCCGTTCCTGCCGATGAGCATGGCCAAGGGCCTGCTGCCCGACCTGCATCCGCAATGCGCGGGTGCCGCGCGCTCGACCGTGCTGAAGGACGCCGACGTCGTGATGCTGATCGGCGCCCGGCTCAACTGGCTGCTCTCGCACGGCAAGGGCAAGACCTGGGGCGAGGCCCCGAAGAAGTTCATCCAGGTCGATATCGAGCCGAAGGAGATGGACTCCAACGTCGAGATCGTGGCTCCCGTGGTCGGCGACATCGGCTCCTGCGTGCAGGCCTTCCTCGACGCCATGGGCGCGAACTGGAGCGCGGCACCGAGCGACTGGCTCGCGACCGTCGCCAAGAAGCGCGACGACAACGTCGCCAAGATGGCACCGAAGCTGATGAGCAACGCCTCGCCGATGGACTATCACGGCGCGCTCGGCGCGCTGCGCGCGATCATCGCCGAGCGTCCGGACACCATCTTCGTCAACGAGGGCGCCAACACGCTCGACCTCGCCCGCGGCGTCGTCGACATGCACAAGCCGCGCAAGCGGCTCGATGTCGGCACCTGGGGCGTGATGGGCATCGGCATGGGCTATTCGATCGCGGCGGCGGTCGAGACCGGCCTGCCCGTGCTCGCGGTCGAAGGCGACAGCGCGTTCGGCTTCTCCGGCATGGAGGTCGAGACCATCTGCCGTTACAAGCTGCCGATCTGCGTCGTGATCTTCAACAATGACGGCATCTATCGCGGCACCGACGTCAACGGCATGAGCGACGATCCGGCGACCACCGTGTTCGTCAAGGGCTCGCGCTACGACAAGATGATGGAAGCCTTCGGCGGCGTCGGCGTCAACGCCACCTCGCCCGACGAATTGAAGCGCGCGGTCAACGCGGCGCTGGACAGCGGCAAGCCGACGCTGATCAACGCGGTGATCGATCCGGCGGCGGGCTCGGAGAGCGGCCGCATCGGCAATCTCAATCCGCAGAGCGTGCTGAGCAAGAAGAAGTAACCCCTCAACCCTTCACTCCCTGCGGGTGCAGGGGCAGACCAGAGTACGGAGCAAAACATTATGACCAAGGCGCTCAAGGGCGTTCGCATTCTCGATTTCACCCACGTCCAGTCCGGACCGACCTGCACGCAGCTGCTGGCCTGGTTCGGCGCCGACGTGATCAAGGTCGAGCGCCCCGGCGTCGGCGACATCACGCGCGGCCAGCTGCAGGACATCCCGAACGTGGACAGCCTGTATTTCACCATGCTGAACCACAACAAGCGCTCGATCACGCTCGACACCAAGAACCCGAAGGGCAAGGAAGTACTGACCGCGCTGATCAAGCAGTGCGACGTGCTGGTCGAGAATTTCGGCCCTGGCGTGCTCGATCGCATGGGTTTCCCCTGGGAGAAGATCCAGGCGATCAACCCGAAGATGATCGTCGCCTCGATCAAGGGTTTTGGCCCCGGCCCGTATGAGGACTGCAAGGTCTACGAGAACGTCGCGCAGTGCACCGGCGGCGCCGCCTCGACCACCGGCTTCCGCGACGGCGTGCCGCTCGTCACCGGCGCGCAGATCGGCGACAGCGGCACCGGCCTGCATCTCGCACTCGGCATCGTCACCGCGCTTTATCAGCGCACGCACTCCGGCAAGGGCCAGCGCGTCACCGCCGCGATGCAGGACGGCGTTCTGAACCTGTCGCGGGTCAAGCTGCGCGACCAGCAGCGCCTCGCCCATGGCCCGCTCAAGGAATACAGCCAGTTCGGCGAAGGCGTCCCGTTCGGCGACGCCGTGCCGCGCGCCGGCAACGACTCCGGTGGCGGCCAGCCAGGCCGCATCCTGAAGTGCAAGGGCTGGGAGACCGACCCGAACGCCTACATCTACTTCATCACCCAGGCGCCGGTCTGGGAGAAGATCTGCGACGTGATCGGTGAGCCCTCCTGGAAGACCGATCCGAACTACGCCAAGCCGCCGGCCCGCCTGCCGCGCCTGAACGAGATCTTCGCCCGGATCGAGCAGTGGACGATGACGAAGACCAAGTTCGAGGCGATGGAGATCCTCAACAAGGACGACATCCCCTGCGGCCCGATCCTGTCGATGAAGGAGCTCGCCGAGGACCAGTCGCTGCGCGCGACCGGCACCGTGGTCGAGGTCGATCACCCGACCCGCGGCAAGTACATCTCGGTCGGCAACCCGATCAAGCTGTCGGACTCCCCGAGCGACGTCGCCCGCTCGCCGCTGCTCGGCGAGCACACCGACGAGATCCTGCGCGAGGTGCTCGGCCTCTCGGATCACCAGGTCGCCGAGATCCACGATTCCGGCGCGCTCGATCCGCCGCGCAAGCAGGCGGCTGAGTAAGCCGACCTTCCCAAAGACCACAATGCCAAGGCCGCCGGTTTCCGGCGGCCTTTTTCATGAGTGACTGATGTCTCTAGCCGCGCACCGGCCGCAGCTCGAAGCCGATGCGCGGGAAATGGACGGCGATGTCGCCGACTCGATCGCTGCGGATGCGGACGGCGATCTCGTCGGTGTCGAGGAAATCGAGTCTGCCCAAAATTGCGTCCCTGGCGTAGTCGGCGGCGCGCACTTCGACCAAGCTACCAAGCTCGGGGTCTTCGGGATAGCGAACGCCGTTTCGCGAACTTGGTACAGGCTCGCTGTCTCGTGCGATCGCCAGCGCCTCTTCAGCCGTCAAATCCTCTCGTTGGCCGTGCCCGAGACCGCGCATCCTTTGCATCCAGCCTGCGGCGGCGGGCAGGTGCGCGAGCTCGTGCCCCAGCCGGTCGCTTCGATCGGTCAGGAACCAGAGGGCATGAAACACCGACAGGTCGGCGACCGTGAAACGCTCGCCGCAGATCCATGTCCGCTGATCGGCCAGCATGTCTTCGACCAGCGGCAGTTGCGCTCGCACCAGTGGCGCGTTGCGCGCGGCTGCGCGCTCGACAGATGCGACGCTCGGCACCGGCAATCCCCGCATCCCCGCCCGGTCTTCGAACAATTGCGGCGGCATCAGATCGTGATTGGTGCCCCATGCATACAGCATGATGGCGCGGAACAGCGGCCCTTCGGCCCAGGCTGACACCGCATTCGCGAGCCCGGTGCTGCCCGCCGGAAACAGGCTCGGCTCGGGATGCCTGCGTTCGAGCTCCCTCAGGATCAACCGCGTGTCGCAATAGACGTCCGCGCCGATTTGCAGCACTGGCGCACGCCGATAGCCGCCCGTGATCGGGGTCAGGTCGGGCTTCGGCAACACCGGCGGGATCGTCACGCTCTTCCAACGCAGCGACTTGAATCCCATCGCGACGCGCGCTTTCTCGGAGTAGTTCGAGAAATCGTAGTGATGGAGAATGAGCTCGCTCACCCGCAGCTCCTCAGTTCGCTTTACGGGTGTCGGCCGATCCGCCATCCCCGGTCGGCTTCAATTCTTCATCTCGAGGCCGGCCGTCACGAAATCCGCGATCGACAGCGCCAGCTTCTTCTTGCTGGCCTGGGTCTCGCCATCCCTCGGGTGATACCACCGTGACGTCCAGTTCAACGCTCCGAGCAGCGGCTTGGCCGCGAGCTTGGCGTCGACGCTGCGGAAGCCACCGGACGCCACGCCGTCCCTGATGACGCGGATGTAGAGGTTCTCGTTGGTCTCGCGGAGCGCGGCGACCTCCTCGAGTTCGGCTCGCTCGCTCGCATTGGTGCGCTCCAGCAAATGCATCTCGAGCCCCTGCGCCGCCACGCGCAGATACGGCAGGTGATCGATGACGAGCAAGGTGTGCGCGAAAGCCATCGCATGCAGGCGCTCGCGCGGCGCAGCGTCCATCTCGAACGGTGGCCGGATCGCGGCCTGCGTCAGCTCCATGCCGCGGCGATGGACCGCGAAGAACAGCTCGGATTTGCTGCGGTAGTAGTAATAGACGGCGCCCTTGGTGGAGCCGATCTCGTCGCTCACCCGGTCGATCGAGGTCGCTGCGAAGCCCTGCCGCATGAAGGCGCGCGCCGCGGCATCGAGAATTTCCACGCGCCGATCCGCCAGCGGTTCGGCGCCGTCGATCCTGCCCATTCTGCCCAACACGTCCTCCTCGCGGCGAGGTTGACAGTCAAACATACTACTGGGTATTTTTCAACATACTACGCGGTATGTTCAGATCCATCCGTAGCGTCGAACGATTGCAGATTGCCGGCCGACGTCGCGCGCGTCGAAGCAACAAACTCGAAGCAAGAACAAAAGGGAGCGAACCATGCGGAAGAAACCCCTCGCCTGCGCGATCGGGGCAGGCGTCATCGCCGGCCTGATGTCGTCGGCGGCATGCGCGCAGATGTCCGACAACGTGGTGCGCATCGACATCCTGAACGATATGACCGGCATCTACGCCGACGCTGGCGGCAAGGGATCGATCGTCGCGGCCGAACTCGCGGCGGAAGATTTCGGCGGCAAGGTCGCCGGCGCGAGAATCGAAATCGTCTCCGGCGATCACGCCAACAAACCCGATATCGCCGCCAATCTCGCCCGGCAGGCCTATGACGCCCAGGGCGTCGACGCCATCGCTGACGGCGGCTCCTCGGCCGCGGCACTCGCCATGCAGACCGTCTCGCGCGAGCGCAAGAAGGTCTTCCTGATGTCGGGCCCGGCGACGGCCGAGCTGACCGGAAAAAGCTGCTCGCCATACAGCTTTCACTGGATGTACGACACCTACGCGCTGGCCGCGGCGCCTCCGGAAGGCGTCCTCAAGCGCGGCGGCGACACCTGGTTCTTCATCACGGCGGACTACGCGTTCGGCAAATCGATGGAGAGCGAGGCGAGCAAGCGGATCGCGGCCGGCGGCGGCAAGGTGATCGGCGGCGTGCGCGCCCCGCTCGACACCCCGGACTTCTCGTCCTACCTGCTTCAGGCCCAGGGATCGGGCGCCAAGGTGCTCGCGCTGGCGACCGCCGGCAGCGATACCAGCAACGCCATCAAGCAGGCCCACGAATACAATGTGATCGGCGCGAACACCCAGGTCGTGACCTTCCTGATGTTCATCAACGACGTGCACGCGATGGGATTGAACGCCGGACAGGGCCTGATCTCGTCCACCACCTACTATCACGATCTCGACGATGGCAGCCGTGCCTTCGCCAAGCGCTTCTGGGACAAAATGGGACGGCCACCGTCGATCGTTCAGGCCGGCGTCTACAGTTCGGTGGTCCACTACCTGAAGGCAGTCGCGGCAACGGGAACCGACGACGGCACAAAGGTCGCAGACAAGATGCGCGAGCTGCCGGTCGAAGACGCGTTCACCCACGGCGCCCGGATTCGCGCCGACGGGCGCCTGCTGCGCGACCTCTATGTGACCGAGGTGAAGAAGCCCGGCGAGTCGAAGGGTCCATGGGACTACTGGAAGATCGTCGCGACGATTCCGGGAGACAAGGCCTGGCGGCCCGCCGGCGAGAGCGATTGTCCATTGCTCAAGACCCACTGAAGGACGCGACCGACAATGGCTGATATGACGAAGCTGCTGGTCACGCATGACGGGCCGGTCTCGATCATCACCATCAACCGTCCGGAGGTGCGCAACGCGCTCGACAACGAGACGGCCGCGGCGCTGACCCGCGCGCTGCGGGATTTCGATCGCGACGAGGATCGCGCGGTCGCCGTGCTGACCGGCGCCGGCGGCCACTTCTGCGCCGGCGCTGATCTGAAGGAGCTCGCGGCCGGTTACGCATACAAGCCGTGGGCCGGCGATCCCGACGGACCGTGCCACGACATTCTCTCCAAGCCGGTGATCGCGGCCGTTGCCGGCTATGCCTGCGCCGGCGGCCTCGGCGTCGCGCTGCGCTGTGACCTTCGCATCGCCGAGCAGGGTGCGACCTTCGCCGTGCTGTCGCGTCGCTGGGGGGTCCCGATGAGCGACGGCACGACGGTCCGGCTGCCGCGGCTGATCGGGGCCGGACGCGCGCTCGACATGCTTTTGACCGCGCGGAAGGTCTCAGGCTCGGAAGCGGTCGCGATGGGCCTCGCAGATCGGCTTGTCCCGACCGGCCAGGCGCTGGCCGCCGCGGTCGAGCTGGCGCATCAGATAGCGTCGTTTCCGCAGATCGCGATGCGATCGGACCGGATGTCGGCGATCCGGCAGTGGAATCTGTCCGAGGCGGACGCCATCGCGCTGGAGACGGAGCTCTCCATCGAGGCCCGCCGCAAGGAAGCGCAGGCAGGCGCCAGCCGGTTCGCGTCCGGCTCCGGTCGCCACGGCACCGTCGGAGATTGACAATGCGCGCCGTGATCGGCCGCCGCTTCGGCGGCATCGACGACCTCGTCTACGAGGAGACCGCCCCGCCCGCGCTGGCGCCGGGCACGATCCGTGTCGTGGTGCGCGCCGCCGGCGTCAGCTTCGCGAACCTGTTGTTCATCGCCGGCAAGCACCAGAACCGGCCGAGCATCCCGTTCATCCCGGGCACCGAGATCGGCGGCATCGTGAGCGAGATCGCGCCCGATGTCCGCACCAAGCTCAAGGTCGGCGACCGCGTCTGCGCCGGCCTGCCCTCCGGCGGATTCGCGGACCAGGCGATCGTGGATGCGGCCAACGTCTTCCCGATCCCCGACCGCCTGGGCTTCGAGGGCGCGACGCTGTTTCCGACCATCTATGCGACGGCCTATGCCGGCCTGAAATGGCGTGCCGACCTCAAGCCCGGCGAGACGCTGCTGGTGCATGGCGCGGCCGGCGCGAGCGGATTGGCCGCCGTGGAGATCGGCCGCGCGCTCGGCGCCACCGTGATCGCAACCGCCGGCGGTGCGCGCAAGGTCGCGGTCGTCAAGGACTACGGCGCCGACCACGCCATCGACTACCGCGATGGCGGCTTCCGCGACCGCGTGCTGGACATCACCGGAGGCCGCGGCGTCGACGTCGTGTTCGATCCGGTGGGTGGCGACGTGTTCGACGAGTCGTTGCGCTGCGTTGCGCCGCTCGGCCGGCTGCTGCCGATCGGGTTCGCCTCGGGCCGCATTCCCGAGATCCCGGCCAACCTCGTGCTGGTGAAGAACCTGACGGTGATCGGTCTCTACTGGGGCTTCTACATGGCGTGGGGCAAGAGCAAGGCCGACGCTGCGCTGCGCGCGCGGGTCGGCGTCCTGTTCGACGAGCTGTTCAGCCTCTTCGAGGCGGGCAAGCTGCGCGCCCCCGTCGATCGTTCACTGCCGCTCGCGCAGTTCGCGGACGCGCTGCGCCGCGTGGAAGGCCGCGAGGTCATCGGCAAGATCGTGTTACTGCCGGAGTAGGAAGCGCGGACGGGTGCGCGTCTGCAATCAAGCCACTGCTCGACAAGCCTGCCGATGACGTCGACGTGTTCGATCTTTCCGATCACCAGATCGCAGAGATGCACAATTCTAGTGTACTCAATCCGCCGCGCAGCCAAGCGGCGAAGTAAGCGCCGGGCTCAGGCAGAAACACGAATGATCGTGACCGATCGCGGCCATTTCTTGCTGGCAGCCGCCATGGATCGATTGACAGAGAGGAGACTTGGGGCCCAGACGACTGCCCCTCACCGTGGAGCGGCCTGCGAGGTCAATCGTTGAAATAGTTTGGTCTGAGCTAGCTGCGGAGCAACCTTGTGGAGCTTTTGAAGCGCGGTTGACAGTCCATAGAGGCTTCGTTCCTGAGCGTCTCCGGCAACTGCACTCAAAAGGTCGAGCAGCTTCTCAGGTGCAGCCCTGTAGAAATCCTCGCTCGCTTGGGAGATGGAATAGATGCTTGTATGATCACGCGGATTTTCCGCACGGATAAATGGAATGATCGCCGTGACGGCGACCGAAAATGCCGCGCCCGTAGCGAGCAATATCTGTACGAGCTTAAAAGTTGCTCTTGGCGTTTGCAACTCCACGTCAAGCGGCCACGCTCCCTGGAAGACCGGTCCTACGACTTCGGTCCAGACCTTTACTTTCTGGACCGCACTAGCTCTCTCCATCTCCATAGCTAGTTTATGAGCAAAAGATGATAGGCTTGAATGTCCTGCGCGGCGCAAGATCGACCGCACCTCCGGGGCCGTGAGCGGATAGGCCGCGTTACCCGCCCGATTGGCAAGCAATATTGCCGCAAGCCAATCGGCAAAAACATTGCGCTCTTCCTCAGTAACTTCGGGCCGCGAGAATAATTCAAAAAAGGGGACCTTAGTCCGTCCGAACAGCTCGGCTGAACCGATGTGATTTGAGTACTTTCGCGCCGACCACATCGCGAGAGCCTCGGGCGAGCTCCATTCAAAGAACGGTAGAAGCTTCTCTGTCGTCCAACCGGGCGCACGCTCAAACAAGAATGGTACTGCGGCAGATAGGCGAACACGAGCGAGCATGGCAAAAGCGTCATCGCCTCTGATCAGAGTTTCGTAACGACGGCGCAGTTGGTTCCCCAGCTCGATGTGTCCTTTGGGGCGCGGCGTCCTCTTCAACAGGACGGACGCGAGACTGCCTGATGGATCATTTAGCGCCTCAGTAAATAAGTCATTGTTCGAAGATTCAGTCCGCCTGGGCGATCGACGCTCAATGAAATCCCATAGTTTCCAGAGGATAGGCGCTTTGAGTTTGTCCGAAACCTGGTCCATCCAGAAAGCTGCGCCCGAAGCAGCCTCGTCAAATCGGGCCACATCCGGCCATTTTGCCACCAAGCTAGCCATGCGGTTCAGCTCATCCACGTTGGTGATCTTGTTCGCTGCCCAGAGCAAGGGACGCCACGCCCATTCGTGCCAGCGATCAGAGGTCGGCGCACTTTCGATACCGTGGAATGCCGTCTCCGGTTCTGACTGACAAAGACCCAGCCAGGAATCCCCCTCCATGAAGTCGGCTTCCGCGGCGGCCTTCTTGGCAGCATCGATGAGTTGCTCGCTTGGAACCGACGCAAGCTTGTCTTTCGTGCCAACTACCGGCGTAACCAAACCTTGCCACATCGTAAAGCCAGCCTTCTCGGGCTCCACATCGCGCCACTTCGGATATCGGTGCTTGATTTCACGCAGCAATTCTGCCGCCTGCTTCCCGAGAGGGACGCCGCTGCGCTCGATATCCAGTAGGAGCTGAAAACGACAGCTATCCATGGGACGACCAAGGTCTGCTCCCTCTTTGAACCAGTCGACCGGTGGTCCGGCGACTATCCGCTTCTCAATCACCCCCCTGCTCCGGGCAGAAAATTCATTCCATCGACCACGAATCAACCTATGCACTTCGACTTGCGAATTCGTTAGAAACAGCTCGCCCTGCGGGAGATTGAGCAACACCCGAGCAGCCAGTTGGGGACTAATGCTCGGGTCAGCAGCGGCAAACAAAGCGAGCCGATGCACAAGCCGGAAATTGCTGCTCAGCCATTCGAGCAAAATAGCTCGTGCTACGTGCACGCTCTTGTTGGCCAAACGAGACCAAAGTTCGGCGACAATTCGTACAATCGGTAAGAAGCCCTTGTGGAAGGCGTTTTGCTCATGTTGCGCGATGGATGGAACATCCACATCGGTGATGCTAAGGCCAACATTGCTTTCAACTTCTACATCAATCGCATCTGCAAGAACTCCGGCCAGTGAGTTCGTCAGCATTCGCACTAGCTGCTCTTCAACAGGAGCAGAAGCAGTTCTCGGCCAAGCGCTGAAGAAATCTGCCTCACTAATACCGTCCTCAACTTCGTACTTGATCGAGAACACGTCGCCGGGCCGCTCGACCTTGCGACCGGGTTCATCATACCAACCCAACCGCTTGCTTACGAACAGCTTGGGCGTAAGAATACCCGAAAGGCGTTCCAGCACCTCCGCAGAAAGTTCACCCTGCCTGAGTCGTGGCGCCAACTGAAACCACGCATTCTGCAGCGTGCTTCGTTCTGAGTTGTGGATGTGGCGAATGATAAGCCGCCAGCATCTCGCGAGAAGAGGATCCAGCGCATCACGCTGCGCATTGAGCCGACTTTCGAGAATCCCCGCGCTTTCTGCCTTAAAGAACCGGATATTTTCGACGATATCTTTAACGGCGCCCAGACTGAAGAAATTTCTTTCAACCCAGACAGGCAGAATCGCATTGTTCGTGAGCAAGTTCATTCCGGCAAGTATGGGAAGCCACGCAAGCGACGGATTTACCTCGCTAAGAATGCCAACCATATCTCCGCTGCCGAGAAAGAACCGCAATTGCTCGCGTTCAAATTCCGAAACGTCAACAGGCGTATTTTTCGATGTAAGATCATCCATGCCGCTGGTCACGCCGTTCGTCTTAGAATGGCTTCGACGCGCTGGCGGCCATAATTTGCTGGGTCCTGGACGTACTTGGCCCACTCTGCCAGTGCATCGTAGATCGTGGTATGATCCGGAAACTCTAGCGGCTTAATGCCTTTTGCGTTCCAAAGCGACGCCGAATCATCTGATCGCACCTCCATCGCGTAGATGTCCTTGAGGTCGCGGAATCGCTCGCGATCTGCATCCAGCGTCTCCAGCAACAAGCGAAGGGCCGCGTCTTCAGCGCCGTAGCCGACTAGCACCAGCGTGTTGAGCCGCATCCGATCTTCAACGTATTGCGATGCCCAGCCATCGCGGAGATAGGCATCACCAAAATCGGCGCTCGTAAGAATGAGATCGGATCCTTCCAAGTTCAGCGATTTATCGGCGAGCCGCCCATGAAGGTGCAGAACACCGTAGTCACGTGGGCTTCCGGGCCGGGGGACCGATTTAACGGCATGACTGGCGAAAGGCACGACGGCTCCTTGCGCCGCACGCTCAAAGAGCGTGTCAAAGTTCGTTGTGAGCAACCGAGTCCGACCCGACCGATCGCGCGATAAACGAAGCAACGAGAGGTGACGCGAGAGATCGGCGTCTCGTGGCGGTACTAGAAGGTCCTCCACGGCAGCACGGACACGAGAATCCCTTCCCGGTAGAAGGGTACGTCTTTCAAGCGAGCGCAGCACGCGATCATATTCCGTGCGCTGATAGGCGATCCGTTCGGCAGCTTCGTTGTCGCGCGACTCCCCCAGTGACGCATAGACGTCGTCCGTCAACTTTTGAAACGACGGCAATCCAACTCCCCTGGAAACTCCAGCGCCGCAGAGAAAGACAACGTCTCCATCGTTGACCGCGTGGATCAGTTCGGATGGGATGTCGGCACTTGCTTCAATAAATTTCATGCTGGCTGGCAACCAAACGGCAAAACGAACACCTCATTCTATCATCGGCCGCATCGATTCACACACGCTTGAAATCTGGATTTATCAGATCCCGCGCGGGTCAACCGCCCTCCCCGCTCTCGGCGTCGCCGCCCTCGTCGCCCGGAACGTACTCCAGAATATCGCCCGGCCGGCAGTCCAGCTCCCGGCAGATCGCCGACAGCGTCGAGAAGCGCATCGCCTTGGCCTTGCCGGTTTTCAGGATCGAGAGGTTCTGGATCGAAATGCCGATGGCGTCCGCGAGGTCGCCGAGGCGGCGCTTTCGTTTTGCGAGCATGACATCGAGGTTCACGACGATCGGCACCAGCATCATCCTCAGATCGTCAGGTCGTGTTCGGACTGCAACAGGATGGCGTGCTCGATCACGAATTTCAGCGCCATCAGGAACACGCCGCCTGCGATGGTGCCGACGTCGAGGTTGTAGTTCAGCAGCAGGAACTTGATGTCGCCGATCCGGTACAGGACGTAGATCACCGCGTTGGTGGTGATCGTATCGATGAACGGCCACACCACCAGAAAGATCCCCATCCACCAGACGCCCTGCAGCGTCTCGGACACGAAGATCCGGCCGTTCGCGAATCGGTTCACCATCCGATGAAGCATGCCGATCAGCACGGCGTAAAACGATACCCCAAGCGCAAACAGCGACCAGAACAGCAACTGGCCCGTGGTCGACATCGCAAGCGGGTTGACGACGATGCTGGCGCACTTCGCCTGCTCGCCGCCCAGGCTTTCCGCAATCGTGCCCGGGGCGGTCGTGGTGCGGTAGTAGGCCAGCCACAGCACCACGGGCAGCGAGAGCCAGATCACCCAGAACGCCCGATCGAGCCTGCGAAACCAAAGCTGGCGCTGCTCGCGAACCGATATCCCCATCGCACCCATCCAAAAATTTTTTTGCCAAACAGGCCGTTACGGCCAAGTCGCATCATGCCTTGGTAATGTTGTTGACTCAACCTTAAACGTGATTTATTTCATGTTTATCATGAAATTTTTCATGAAGAAGGTGGATGATGACGGTACTCCCCGACCTTGATGGCCTGCCCAACACCCTGAAGCATATGATCCGCGCTCACCTCACCCGCCGCCTGATCGTGGCGGCATTCCACATCCCGCTGCTCGGCAGCACTGCCGAGGCCGCCAAGGTCAACGACCGGGCCACCGATCCGGCCGGCGTCTGGCTGACCCAGTCCGGCGACGCCAAGGTCAAGGTCCACCATTGCGGCGACGCGCTGTGCGGCCGTGTGATCTGGCTGAAGGAGCCAATCGACAAGGCCACCGGCAAGCCGCAGCGCGACGACAAGAATGTCGATCCTGCGCAGCGCACCCGGCCGGTGATCGGCATCGGGCTCTTCATCAACATGCAGCCGGCGGGCCCGAGCAAATGGGCCGGCCGGATCTACAACGCCGACGACGGCAAGACCTATGAGAGCTCTGTGACGCTGGTCGCACCGGGCACGCTGAACGTTCGCGGCTGCATGGGAACGCTGTGCGCCGGCGAAGACTGGACGCGGTGAAGGGCTCTGGCCCCGACCCTTCATCGGCCAAGAAGAAACGGAAACCCGCTCACTCGAGGCCGCCGCTTTGGCGGCCTCTTTTTATGACCGGCGGCGCTCCTGATCCCCGCTCGTCCCGATGATCCGGGATGCCAATCGGACCATTTTTGCTGCAATGCACAGTGGCGCATGCTGCTATGCAAACAAGCTCATTGCATCTGGTATCTGGTATACATAGTTTGGTTGCAGATGATGCGCCGGTCGGTTGCCGGCCCCAAGCCAAAAGGGGACGTCCATGTCCAAGACCACCACGATCGCGCTCGCGCCCACCTCCACCCCGTTCAGCCGCCTGCTCGCCGCGATCGACCGCCTGCTGATGAAGAGCGCCGAGATCGCCAACCGCAACGGCGACCTGCCGCGCTTCGGCCTCTGAGTCCAACGATTCGCGAGCCCGCGCGGCCGCGGCTTCCCGAAGCACGACCTGAAATTCAACCTTCGACCAATGGCCCCGATTTTCGGGGCCATTTTTGTGCGCGTTGAATTAGTCTTCCAATCCGCCCATCCGAATCTCTGCGGCATAAGCGCACGCTGCCCCTGCGACAGCTTGAACCTTGGCATATCGAATACCAAGATGACGCCGGGCGCGCCACAACCACAACGATGACAAAGCGCGCGTTGGGAGGATCAATGTCGGACATGGTGCAGGCGACTGCGGCACCCACAGCCGCGCGCGTCAGCGACGCCTATCGCTGGACGCAACTTGTGATCGGCGTCGCCGCAATGGTGATGATCGCAAACTATCAGTATGGGTGGACCTTCTTCGTGCCCGACATCCAGAAGACGTTTGGATGGGATCGCGCATCGATCCAGTGGGCCTTCACGCTGTTCGTTTTGTTCGAGACCTGGCTGGTGCCGGTCGAAGGCTGGTTCGTCGACAAATACGGTCCGCGCCTCGTCGTGCTGATCGGCGGCATCCTCTGCGCGATCGGCTGGGCGATCAACGCGCAGGCGACATCGCTGAACGGCTACTATCTCGGCATGATCGTCGCCGGCATCGGCGCCGGCGGCGTCTATGGCACCTGCGTCGGCAATGCGCTGAAATGGTTTCCCGACAAGCGCGGATTGGCCGCCGGCATCACCGCGGCCGGCTTCGGCGCCGGCTCCGCGCTCACGGTCGCGCCGATCCAGGCGATGATCAAGGACTCCGGCTTCCAGACCACCTTCCTGTATTTCGGTCTCGGCCAGGGCATCATCATCGTGCTGCTCGCCTTCTTCCTGCTGGCACCGAAGGCGGGACAGGTGCCGGCCGTGGTGCAGAACGCCAACGTCATCCAGACCCGGCGCAACTACCAGCCGACCGAAGTGCTGCGGCAGCCGATCTTCTGGCTGATGTACTTCATGTTCGTGATCGTCGGCGCCGGCGGGTTGATGGTGACGGCGAACCTGAAGCCGATCGCGGTCGACTGGAAGGTCGACAACATCCCGGTGACGCTGGTCGGCATGACCATGACGGCGGTGACCTTCGCCGCGACCATCGACCGGATCCTCAACGGCCTGACGCGTCCGTTCTTCGGCTGGATCTCCGACATGATCGGCCGCGAGAACACGATGTTCATCGCCTTCGGCATGGAAGGCTTCGGCATCTGGATGCTCTACCTCTGGGGTCACGACCCGGTCTGGTTCGTGCTGCTGTCGGGCTTCGTGTTCTTTGCCTGGGGCGAGATCTACTCGCTGTTCCCCTCGACCTGCACCGACACGTTCGGCGCCAAATTCGCCACCACCAATGCCGGCCTGCTCTACACCGCGAAGGGCACCGCGGCGCTGCTGGTGCCGATCGCCAATTACATGCAGCAGTCGTCGGGGCATTGGGACAACGTGTTCATCATCGCGGCCGGCGCCAACATCCTCGCTTCGCTGCTGGCGATTGCCGTGCTCAAGCCATGGCGCAAGATCGTGGTCGCGAAATCGGCAACGGCCTGAACAGCGCCCTCGTCGCTGCCAGTGGAAGCGCCCGGCCTGACCGCCGGGCGCTTTCCTTTTGCCGCCTGCGCATCAGCCGAAAGTCGGTGCGCGCAACGCCTCATTTGCTGCGGCGCAGCAGAATGATGGGCTTGCTTTCTGGAATATAGTATACCAACATCCATCGAGCGCTTGCGACGATACGCCACAAGAATTGCGACACAGGGTCACAACAAGACCGGCGCGCTCGGGAGGACTTGATGGTTTCCAGCAATACGGCCGTCACACAAGCTCAACCTTCGTCCAGTGGCTTCCGCTGGATGCAGCTGGTCATGGGCATCGTCTGCATGGCGATGATCGCGAACCTGCAATATGGCTGGACGCTGTTCGTCGACCCGATCGACGGCGCGCATCACTGGGGCCGCGCGGCGATCCAGTTCGCCTTCACGATCTTCGTGGTGACGGAAACCTGGCTGGTGCCGGTCGAGGCCTGGTTCGTCGACAAATACGGCCCGCGGCTCGTCATCATGTTCGGCGGCGTCATGATCGCGCTGGCCTGGGTGTTGAACTCCTATGCCGATTCACTTCCCATGCTCTACGCCGCCGCCGTGATCGGCGGCATCGGCGCCGGCGCGGTGTACGGCACCTGCGTCGGCAACGCGCTGAAGTGGTTTCCCGACCGTCGCGGGCTCGCCGCCGGCGCCACCGCGGCCGGCTTCGGTGCGGGCGCTGCGCTGACCGTGGTGCCGATCGCCAACATGATCGCCGCGAGCGGCTATCAGACCGCGTTCTTCGATTTCGGCATCGGCCAGGGACTGATCGTCTTCATCCTCGCCTTCTTCATCCAGCCGCCCGCCGTCTTGATGCCGCCGAAGAAGAAGCAGCTCAATCTGCCGCAGACCAAGATCGACTTCACGCCACCGCAGGTGCTGCGCAGCCCGATCTTCTGGGTGATGTATCTGGTGTTCGTGATGGTCGCCTCCGGCGGCCTGATGGCGGCGGCGCAGATCGCACCGATCGCGCACGACTACAAGATCGCCTCGACGCCGGTCTCGCTCGCCGGCTTCCAGATGGCCGCGCTGACCTTCGCGATTTCGCTCGACCGCATCTTCGACGGTTTCGGACGCCCGTTCTTCGGCTGGGTCTCCGACAATATCGGCCGCGAGCACACCATGTTCATCGCGTTCGGCACCGGCGCGCTGATGCTGCTGACGCTGTCAACCTGGGGCCACAACCCGCTGGTGTTCGTGCTGGCGACCGCGGTCTATTTCGGCGTGTTCGGCGAGATCTATTCGCTATTCCCGGCGACCTGCGGCGACACCTTCGGCTCGAAGTTCGCGACCACCAACAACGGCATGCTCTACACCGCGAAGGGCACCGCCTCGCTGCTGGTGCCGGCCGCCAGCATCGTCGCCACCAATTATGGCTGGCAGGCGGTGTTCGTGATCGCGGTCGCGCTCAACGCCACCGCGGCGCTGATGGCGCTGTTCGTGATCAAGCCGATGCGCCGCGCCTTCATCCACGGCAACGAAGCCGCCGCAGCGGCTGCGACCGCAACGAGCGCCAAAACCGCCTGATCCGGATATCTCCAGCCGAACCGAAAGAGGCGCACCTCGGTGCGCCTCTTTCCTTTTGGCGGGTTCTCTTGCGGGTCTCTGGAATACCAAATACCAATTGCGACTGAATCGGACCTGCGCTTTATCATTCACGCCTGCTCAAATCGTTCGAAGCGTCAGCAGGCCTGCCTATTTAAGCTATTTGCTGGTGGTAGATTCTCCCGATCGCCGCATTGACAATTGGTATTATGTATACCAGATTGACGCCGTCGATCATCCACGGAGGTTGCCATGCAAGTCGGAGATATCCTGCGCAAGAAGACCCCTCGCGTCGCCACGGTTCGCATGAACGAGACAGTCGCGATCGCCGCGCAGCTGATGCGCGCGAGCAATATCAGCGCGCTCGTGGTCAAGGATGTCGTTCGCACCGAGGGCAACACCGCCGCGGGCATGTTCACCGAGCGTGACGTGGTGCGCGCGATCGCCGAGCATGGTGCGGCCGGCGCCAACATGAAAGTGTCGCAGTTCGTCTCGGTGCAGCAGCTGGTGTCATGCACCTCGAGCGACACGCTCGAGCACATCCGTCATCTCATGACCAAGCACCACATCCGCCACGTGCCGGTGATCGACGATTACAGCCTGATCGGCGTCGTCAGCATGCGCGACATCGCAGCCGCGTTCGACGAGGAAGCGACGAGCGCGATGGCGCGGACCGTGACGGCGTATCAAACATCCGAGCAGACCCAGCCAACCCAATAGCTGTCTCGATCCCGTCGCTTTCAGCCAGGCGCCGCGTGGTCGATCACCGGCGCCTGAGCAGATCATCGAAACCTTCCACCCGCCCCTTACTTCACCGCGGCGCCCCATCATTTCCGCATGGGCGCGCCGCAGGTCGCCGGTAGACATTTGCCGGACAGGACTGCATCCTTCCATCGACATCCAAAAACAACACCGTGCGCGGCACGTCCGCGTCGCGGAAAATTCCGATGGAAACCGAGGGCAGAATGATCAAGACACGCTTCACCGAAATGTTCGGCGTCGACCACCCGATCGTGCAGGGCGGCATGCAATGGGTCGGGCGCGCGGAGCTGGTTGCCGCCGTCGCCAATGCCGGCGCACTCGGCATGATCACCGCGCTGACGCAGCCGACGCCGGACGATCTGCGCAAGGAGATTGCGCGCTGCCGCGAGCTGACCGACAAGCCGTTCGGCGTCAACCTGACCATCCTGCCCGCGATCAAGCCGCCGCCTTACGCCGAATATCGCCAGGCCATCATCGAGAGCGGCATCAAGATCGTCGAGACCGCCGGCAACAAGCCGCAGGAGCATGTCGACGAGTTCAAGAAGCACGGCGTCAAGGTGCTGCACAAATGCACTAGCGTCCGCCACGCGCTGTCCGCCGAGCGGATGGGCGCCGACGCGATCTCGATCGACGGCTTCGAATGCGCCGGCCATCCCGGCGAGGACGACACCCCCGGCCTGATCCTGATTCCGGCAGCCGCCGACAAGGTGAAGATCCCGATGATCGCCTCCGGCGGCTTCGGCGATGCGCGTGGCCTCGTTGCCGCGCTGGCGCTCGGCGCCGAAGGCATCAACATGGGCACGCGCTTCATGTGCACCAAGGAGAGCCCGATCCATCAGCTCGTCAAGGAACGCATCGTCGCCAATGACGAGCGCGAGACCGAGCTGATCTTCCGCACCATGCGCAACACCTCGCGCGTCGCCAAGAATGCGATCTCCACCAAGGTCGTTGCGATGGAGAAGGAAGGCGCCAAGTTCGAGGACGTCCGTGAGCTCGTCGCCGGCGCCCGCGGCAAGATGGTCTATGCGACCGGCGATGCCGACGAAGGCATCTGGTCGGCCGGCCAGGTGCAGGGCCTGATCCACGACATCCCGTCCTGCGCCGAGCTGGTGTCGCGCATCGTGCACGAGGCGGAAGCGATCATCCGCGAGCGGCTCGAGGCGATGATGTCCGGCGGCAAGCGCCAGGCCGCGGAATAGACGAGATCAAGCGAAACGGACATCGGTTCGCATGAAAAAGACCGCGTCAAGTCAATAACTGTCAAGACGATGACTGGGGCTTCGGTTCTGATTCAATCAGAACCGAATGCTCAAGCGGGAGTTCGCATGCGTCTCTTCAAGTCGGTCATGGTCGCCGCCCTTTGCCTGTCGGCGACAACGGCCCATGCCGCGGGCCTGCGGCTCATCAAGGTGCCGACAGACGGCGCCACGCCCATGCAGATCGCGGTGTGGTCGCCCTGCGCCGCGCCGGCGGGCGAGGTGAAGGTACGCACGCTGACCCTGCCCGGCACCACCGATTGCCCCGTCGTTGGTGACAGGCTGCCGCTCATCGCGGTCTCACATGGTTACGGCGGCAGCTTCACCGGGCATCACGACACCGCCGAGACGCTCGCCGATGCCGGCTTCGTCGTGGTCGCCGTCAATCATCCCGCCGACACCGGCGCTGGCGATATGACCCGGGCCGATACGCTCGCAGTGCTGATCGAACGCTCGGCCGACATCAAACGGGCGATCGACTACATGCTCGACGCATGGCCGGATCGGAGCAAGCTCGACCCTGGCAAGATCGGCTTTTTCGGCTTCTCGCGCGGCGGTTACACCGGCCTCGTCGTCGCCGGGGCCAATCCGGATATCCGCAAGGCCACAGCGTTCTGCACCGGGCTGTATCGCAAGCCGAGTTGCGAGGAGCTCCAACGCAACGAGATTCCAGCGCAGCCGGCCGTTCATGACCCTCGCGTCAAGGCGATGGTGGTGGCCGACCCGGCGTTCGGTCCCATGTTCGACCGCGATGCGTTCAAGGACATCAAGATACCGGTTCAGATCTGGGCTTCCGAGCTCAGCGGCGAGCAAGGCATCTCTGAGGTCAACCCGGGCTACGTCGCGACGATCAACAGCGAGCTGCCGGTCAGGGCGGACTATCATGTCGTCCGCAATGCCGGCCATTTTGCCTTTCTGGCGCCGTGCTCTGCGGGAATGGCCAGCGCATTGCCGAAGCTGTGCACCGACAAGCCGGGCTTCGACCGCGTTGCGTTCCACAGGGAGTGGAACGCCGACATCCTTGCCTTCTTCCGCAAGCAGCTGGACGTTCACCAGCCCTGACATCACATCATCAACAACCCGAAGTGTCCTGCGACACGCCTCGGCCGCCCCAGCCAGAAGAGAACCCCATGAAAGCCTATGTGTACGGAGCCAACGGCCCTGAAATCACCGACGTCACCAAGCCGGTGCCGAAGGGCACCCAGGTGCTGGTCAAGGTCCACGCCTGCGGGCTCAACCGCGCCGATCTCGGCATGACCAAGGGCCACGCCCATGGCGCGGCCGGCGGCGTCGGCACCGTGCTCGGCATGGAATGGGCCGGCGAAGTTGCCGAGCTCGGGCCCGATGCCAAGGACGTCAAGGTCGGCGACAAGATCATGGGGTCCGGCGGCGCGGCGTTCGCCGAATACACGCTGGCCGATCACGGCCGGCTGTTCCGCACCCCATCGAACATGAATTCCGACGAGGCCGCCACGCTTCCCGTCGCGCTCGCCACCATGCACAACGCCGTCGTCACCAATGGCGCATTGCAGCCCGGCCAGACCGTGCTGATCCAGGGCGCCAGCTCTGGCGTCGGCCTGATGGCGATGCAGATTGCGAAACTGAAGGGTGCGAAACTCGTGGTGGGATCATCCACCGATGCGATGCGCCGCGGCCGGCTGAAGGAATTCGGCGCCGATCTTGCGGTCGACTCCAAGGATCCCGGCTGGGTCGATCAGGTGTTGCAGGCGACATCAGGCGAAGGCGTCGATCTGATCGTCGATCAGGTCTCGGGTTCCGTCGCCAACCAGAATCTGAAGGCAACCAAGGTCAAGGGCCGCATCGTCAACGTCGGCCGGCTCGGCGGCACCCATGCCGACTTCAACTTCGACCTGCACGCGGCACGCCGCATCCAGTATATCGGCGTCACCTTCCGCACCCGCACGATCGATGAGATCAGAGAGATCTTCGAGCAGGTGCGCAAGGACATCTGGCCGGCGGTCGAGGCACGCAAGCTGCAACTGCCGATCGACCAGGTCTACAAATTCGCCGACATCGGCAAGGCGTTCGAGCACATGGAAGCCAACAAGCATCTCGGCAAGATCGTGGTGACGCTATAGCGACGCGGGCTCTTCCGCGACGCCGGGGACGTGCCCATATGGAACCCGGGCTGCTTGGGTTCCATGAACGAGCATGACTTTCGGCATCCCGCAATCTCCCGGAATAGACCCGATCGAACCGCGTACTTACACTCGGTTGCAATTCAACATCGGTGGTACTTGCAGATCGTCCGGCAGTCGAATGCGACCGCCGGTCCGTTACGCGAACGCCGCGCTGCAATCGGAGAAGGGTCATATGCGTACCAACGGCAACCGCCTGCGCTCAAGCCGTCGCGCCAAGCTGACGCGCCGGACCAAGGCGGGCGACAGCATCGGTCGCCAGGCGAGCGAGATTGCGAAGCGGCTCGCATTCCTCAGAATGATTGAGGCTGTTATCGCCACCCATCAATCTTCACCGCCGAACGATGCCGCACAACCGCAGCAGCGCCGACCCCGACAGCCAGCTGCGTTGCCGCACCGAGCCACCGCTCCGGCGCAGTCGCGCCTGCGCAAGCGGGCTCGATAGTTCGGTCAGAACCATCTAGCCATCGTCGCACCGTTGTTCAGACCGCTCGAACCTCGGCAAGCCGCTTGATGGCGTAGGCGTCGTCCCAGCAGACGGCGGCTTGCCATGCGGCCGATGCCTGCTCGGCGACATCATGCGCGTTGCCGTCGAGACCGGCAGCGTTGTGGGGCAGCACCAGGTCGAGATCGGGAACGTCGACATGCGACTCGTCCCAGTCGATCAACGCCACCCGGTCTGCCGTCATGCGGATGTTGCGCGGGTTGAGGTCGCCGTGGACGACACAGGTCCGACGCCCGGCGAGCCTCGCCCATGCGGCTCGGCATCGGGCGACGCCCTCAGGCGGCATGGCGCCGAGGTTGATCCGCGTTCCGGTTTCGGCGTGCAGCAGGTCGGTCGACGACCGCCAGCCCGGACGTTGCGGCCAGCCTGCCGTCAATTGGTGCAGCCGACGGAGCACGTCGGCCACGCGACGCCAGTCGTCCGCCGTCTCGGGCGGTCCGCCCTCCAGATAGGTCATCACCACAAGACCATTCGCGAACAGCCGGCCGTCTGTCGTCGGGATCGGCACCGGCACGGTCAGACCTTCGCGGTCGAGGCGTTGGAGGAGCTCCGTCTCCCATTCGAGATCAGCATCGCTCCTCGCGCCGAGCCGACCGACCGCAAGGCGCCCCCGGACACGCACGCTCCACACGTCGTTGGCCACCCCGCCGGACAGTGGCTCGATGCGAACTGCGTCCTCACCCCACTGTCCGAGTGCATCCCATCCCGTTGGCGACATCAGGAACATTCCTCGTCGAGTTGGCTGACAAGAATCATTGGGCGAATGCTATCTCTTGGCCCACCGCAGTTGCGCAGACCTGTTGGCCATCTACACGGATAGCCACACGACCATTCAAACAGTACGGCCGCACAGGTCGAGCAGTTGATTTGGCCACCGCGTGCTCGATAGTTCAGCATACATGCTACCGCGGTAAACCAGGGTATTCGGCGTGCCGTCGGGCTCGATGAAGTGGGTCGCATTCTGCATGAGCCTGTAGCCGCGACCTTGGTATATTCGAGGCTCGTGAGCAAACAAGATAGAGAAGGGAATCTGCCGCTCCGCGAGGCGCTGATGAGCGCGCTGAATCAGAGCGCGACTGTGACCTGTCAACCGGCGATCAGGCGCGATGGCAATCCCGCCGAGCATTCCGATCTCGACATTCTCGACGCCAATTCTCACCCTGCGTGTGTAAAGTCCCAGATGGCCGAACACGACTGAACCGTCACGAAGGATCATTGCCATGTCAGGTCGACCTACTGCACGATAGTAGTCGCCGTCGTTGGGGCCATCCTCGGGAAAAGCACGGCTCAGCAGTCTGTGCACGCCAGATGCGAGATCACCTTCGAGATCGCCTGCCCGGACTTCCAGCAATTCAATCATCGGCTCTTCGCTTATCCTGTATCTCCGACCGAATATCAGCTTACCCCCTTGGGAAATAGCGCGCACCCGGCATTCGCTGCGCCCTCCTGTTTGACGGGCGAAACGAAGAGCAAAGCTCGGACTAATGATGTCGCGAGAATGCGAAGCTGCGTCCTCATCCAGGCTGTCATCGCCCGACCTCGACCAGGCGATCCAGTACGCCGCGGCCTCTCGGCTCACGTACTATTGCCTCTGGAATACTGGTTCACCCGCCTGCGCGGGTGATGACACCGGTTGTTTGAATCGAGAACCATCCTCACCGTCGTCCTGGCGGAAGCCAGGACCCATTACCCCGAATGCGAGTCGTGACACGATGCAGTTGCTACAGTTCACTTCAACAACACGATCCTGTGGTTATGGGTCCTGGCTTCCGCCAGGACGACGGCGTGATCTCGGCGTCAACATATGCCACCGATGAGCTCGCGCAGTGTACGTCTTGAGATTCGGAATAGTTCGCAACAACTCCACCGCCGGGACGCACTTGCAACTGAGTGGCGATTGCGCGTGGTGAACAACGACTGACACTTGATGTTCACGGACTCCCTGCTAAACCGCCGCCCATGAATTCTTCACCCGCCAGCGCATCCCACAGCAAGACATCCGTCGCCGCGATCTCGATCCTCGCCAGTGGCAGCATGGCGGTGGCGAAGTTCGTCGTCGGCATCGCCATCGGATCGCTGGCGCTGATCTCCGAGGCGCTGCACTCCTCGATCGACCTGGTCGCCACCATCATCACCTGGGCGGTGGTGCGGGTGTCGGATCAGCCGGCCGACGCCGAGCATCATTACGGCCACGGCAAGTTCGAGAGCGTCTCGGCGCTGTTCATCATCGGCCTGCTCTATGTGCTGGCCGGCGGCATCCTGGTGCAGGCCTACAGTCATCTGCGCGAGGGAGCGCCGCCGCCCTCGATCTCGGCCATTCCCTTCATCGTGCTCGTCGTCGATATCGGCGTCAATCTGTGGCGCGCCCGGGCGCTGCACCGTGCCGCGCGCGACACCAAGAGCCAGGCGCTCGCCGCCGACGCGTTGCACTTCGCCTCCGACGTGATGGGTTCGACCGCCGTCATCGTCGGCCTGGTGCTGGCAGGCCTCGGCTTCTGGTGGGGCGATGCCGCAGCGGCCATCGCGGTCGCGGTGATGATCTCGCTGCTCGGCCTCCGCATGGCCCGTGAGACGGTCGAGACCCTGCTCGACCGCGCCCCCGAAGGCGCGCAGGAGAAGGCCACCGCTGCCATCAAGACCGTGCCGGGGGTCGTCGATGTCGATCGCCTGCGGGTCCGCATGGTCGGCGCGACGCATTTCATCGATGCCATCGCCACCGTGCCGCGCACCTACCCGATCGACCGCGTCGAGGACATCAAGCGGCGGGCGCAGGAGGCGGTGAGCGAGGCGTTCGGCGACGCCGACCTCACCTTCACCGCGGTGCCGGTGGCGCGCGACAATGAGAGCGTGCGCGAGCGCATCATGGTGATCGCGCGCAATTCCGGCCTCGCCATCCACCACGTCACCGTCCACGACATCGGCGGCAAGCTGATCGTCAGCATCGACCTCGAAGTCGACAGCGATATGGCGCTGGATGCCGCGCACGACATCGCCCACGAACTCGAGCGCGCGATCCGCGAGGACTTCGGCGAGGACGTCGAGGTCGACACCCATATCGAGCCGCTCGAGCCGGAACTGCCGTGGGGAACCGACGCAGCGCCGGATCGCGTCGAAACCATCCGGGCCGCGCTGACCGAATTTGCAGCCGGCGGCGCGATCCATGACATTCACAACGTGCGGGTCCGCAACACCGACGCAGGCGAGATCGTCAACTTCCATTGCCGCGCCACGCCCACGATGAGCGTGATCAAGGTGCACGAAGGCGTCGACGAGATCGAACGCAAACTGCGGCGCGCGTTCCCCACCGTGAAGCGCGTGATCAGTCACGCAGAACCGGCGCGCGCGTAATTCTACGGAGGCGTTCCTGTTTCGGACTCACTTTGCGCATCGTGATTCTGTTTTGGACAAGAATTATTTCGCATTAACGAATCGTTGACTCTCGACAGTCCCGGAAATCTGGATTCAAATGATCATGATTCGGATGCATCGTGGGGAGCATCCGAACCGGGTAAAAATCAGCTTAGAGCGGGGGTCTAAGGCATGGCGCGCGCGCATGCAGCGAACGCGTGCGTCCAATCCGATTCGATCAAGGGATTGGCGCAATCGATCGCGAAACCGGCCTATCACAGGCTCCTGACGGCCGAGCCTGCACTGCGCCGCGCTGTGCCTACTCTCATCATCGCCTTCCTGATCACCATCTGCCTCGGCGCCTTCGTCCAGGTGATCGACCAGAACCGGCAGAAGCGCGGCGCGATGAAGCGCGACCTTGCCGCGCTCTCCGACATCCTCGCCGAACGCCTCGACCGCCTGACCTCGGTGCGTCGCGACCGGCTCGCCAATATCGAGCGGTTGCAGGAGCTGCTGCCCGACCTGATCCCGTCCTGGGGCAACGCCTATGGCCGCCACGTCATCATCACCGGCGCCGATCACCGCGTGCTGGCCCGCGTGCCGATCGACGGTGCAGGCGAGAACGACCGCATCCTCGACATCGTCTCCACCGCGCAACTGATGATCGCGCCGGGCCAGCAGGGCGTCGTCAACGACATGACGCTGCCGGGCGGCACCGGCGCGCTGGCGATCTCGCAGCTCGTCAAGTCGCTGCCCGGCCAGATCGTCGTCATCCAGGAGATGAACGAGCCGATCTGGGGATCGGACGCCGCGCTCTCGGTGACGCTGTCGGCAACCACGAGCTTCGTGGTGCTGATCCTCGGCTTCGCCTTCCACTGGCAATCGACCCGGGCCCGCGAGGGCGATCTGATCAACGACGCGGTGCGCGGCCGGATCGACACCGCGCTCAACCGCGGCCGTTGCGGATTGTGGGACTGGGACCTGTCGCGCGGCAGGATCTTCTGGTCGCAGTCGATGTTCACGCTGCTCGGGCTCGATAGCCGCAACGACCTGCTCACCTTCGGCGAGGTCAACGCGCTGGTGAACTCCGACGACATCAACCTGTTCGACATCGCCGACCAGCTGATCTCGGGCAAGATCGATCACATCGACCAGAGCTTCCGCATGCGCCATGTCGGCGGCCACTGGATCTGGCTGCGGGTGCGCTGCGAGCTCAGCCATGCCGCGGCCGACGGCGGCCTGCACCTGATCGGCATCGCGGTCGACATCACCGAGCAGAAGAGCCTCGCCGAGAAGTCGGTGGAAGCGGACTTGCGGCTGCGCGACGCCATCGAGACCATCCCGGAGGCCTTCGTGCTCTGGGATGCCGAGGATCGCCTGGTGCTCTGCAACTCGCACTTCCAGCGGCTGCACAAGCTGCCCGACAGCGCCGTCGCCCCCGGCACCTCCTACGAGACCGTGATCGAGGTCGGCAGCATGCCGGAGGTGCGCACCCGCCTGCACGAGAGCGGCATGCCGGCGCCGGGCGCCCGCACCTTCGAGGCCCAGCTCGACGACGGCAGCTGGCTGCACATCAGCGAACGCCGCACCAAGGACGGCGGCTACGTCTCGGTCGGCACCGACATCACTCGCATCAAGGCGCACGAGCAGAAGCTGGTCGACAACGATCTGCGGCTGCGCGCCACCGTGATCGACCTCCAGCGCTCGCAATCCGAGCTGGAACGGCAGGCCGTCGAACTCGCTGACCTCGCCGAGAAATATTCGCAGGAGAAGACTCGCGCCGAGGACGCCAACGCCGCGAAGTCGAAATTCCTCGCCAACATGAGCCATGAGCTGCGCACGCCGCTCAACGCCATCATCGGCTTCTCCGAGATCATGGGCTCTGGCCTGTTCGGCACGCTCGGCTCGGACAAATACGAGGAATACTGCCACGACATCCTGACATCGGGGAAATATCTGCTCGAGGTCATCAACGACATCCTGGACATGTCGAAGATCGAGGCCGGCCGCATGAAGTTCGACATGGAGCCGCTCAACCTCTCCGGCATCCTCGCCGAGTCGCTGCGGGTGGTGTCCGGCCGCGCCGAGCACAAGGGCCTGTCGCTGGAATCGGATATCGAGAGCACGATCTCCGTCGTCGCCGACCGCCGCTCGGTCAAGCAGATCATCGTCAACCTGCTCTCCAACGCCGTGAAGTTCACGCCCGACAATGGCCGCGTGCTGGTGCGCGGCCAGATGCTGGACGATTCGATCGTGCTGCTGATCGCCGACAGCGGCATCGGCATCGCGCCGGACTCGCTGCGGCGGCTCGGCAAGCCGTTCGAGCAGGTCGAGAGCCAGCTCACCAAGAGCTACCAGGGCTCGGGCCTCGGGCTTGCGATCGCCCGCTCGCTGACCAATCTGCACGGCGGCTCGATGAAGCTGCGCTCCAAGCTCGGCGTCGGCACCGTGGTCCGCGTCACGCTTCCCCGCGATCCCCGCACGCTGCAGGCACGGCTGCCGGAAGCCGCGTAGGAACGCTACGCGCTCTCCAGCGTCGGCGCGACTTCGCGCGCGACCTGCACCAATGCCGCGATCAGCGGCGTCATCGGATCGCGCTGCGGGATCACCAGGCCGATGCTGTAGTCGACGACCGGATCGACGATCGGAATGCTGCGCACGGCGTCGGCAAGGCCGAGCGTCTCGGCGAGCTTGGCCGGCATCACGCTCGCCCAGCGTCCGGTCTTCACATGGGTGTAGAGCACGAGCAGCGAGTTCGACGTCAGCGTCGGCGTCGCTTCCGCGCCGACCGAGGTCAGCGCGCGATCGATGATGCGGCGGTTCTGCATGTCGGGCGTCAGCAGGCACAGCGGCACGGTGCCGACTTCCTTCCAGGTCACCTGCTTGCGGTCGCCGAACATCGCATCCGGCGCCGTCAGCAGCCGATAGCTCTCATTGTAGAGCGGGATGGTGCGGACCTTGCCGATCGGCTCGTTCTCGATATAGGTCAGCCCGGCATCGACCTCGAGATTTTCGAGCAGGCCGAGCACGTCGGCCGAGGTGCAGGACTGGATGCGGAAGCGCACGTCGGGATGGCGCGCCCGGAACGGCGTGGTGAGCGAGGCCACCATGCCGAGCGCAGTCGGGATCGCCGCGATCCGGATCTCGCCCGACAGTTTGTCCTTGAGGCTGTTGATCTCCTGCTTCATCGCCCGCGCGTCGCCGACGATGCGCCGCGCCCAGTCCAGCGTCCGCTCGCCTTCCGGCGTGAAGCCCTGGAAGCGGGAGCCGCGCTGCACCAGCATGACGCCGAGGATCTCCTCGAGCTGCTTGAGGCTGGTCGACATGGTCGGCTGGGTGACGCCGCAGGCCTCCGCGGCCCGGCCGAAATGCCGTTCCTTGGCCAGCGCCAGCAGAAGTTCCAGCTTGTCGATCAAGGTCCAGACCCCTTCGGAAAGCGGTGCCGCAGGCGGCACGCCGATACACCCATAGGTAACACGATCAGGGCGCGATCCCGAAATCCAAACCAGGCCGGAAGTGCGTGATTCCAGACCATTATTGCAATCCCGGATCGACCCATTCGGCAACGCTATTAATCGCGTTTCGCAATCGCCGCATGAGACAGCTTTATTGATATATCGAAGGATTCCAATTCTCATATACGGAGCAAAAAATGATCGTGAGAAGCGCAGATGACGGTGGGATACGAACCTTGGGACGCGACGCGCGGCGCTGAGATCATCGCCGAGCATGCCGGGCTCGAAGGCGCCACGCTGGTGATCCTGCACGCGCTGCAAGAGGCGTTTGGCTACGTGCCGGAGCCGGCGATCCCGATGGTGGCGGAAGCGCTCAATTTGTCCCGCGCCGAGGTGCACGGCGTATTCACCTTCTACCACGACTTCCGCAAGCAGCCGGCCGGACGGCACGTCCTGAAGCTCTGCCGCGCCGAGGCCTGCCAGGCTGCGGGCGGCGATGCGCTGGCGGCGCGCGCTGAGGCAAAACTCGGCGTTTCCCTGGGAAATACCACCGCGGACGACCGCGTCACGCTGGAGCCGATCTACTGCCTCGGCCTGTGCGCCACGGCGCCGTCGGCGATGCTGGATGGCCGCGTGATCGGCCGGCTCGATGAAGCGCGGATCGATGCGCTGGTCGCGGAGGCACAGCGATGACGATGCGGATCTTCATTCCCCGCGATGCCGGTGCGGTCGCCGTCGGCGCCGACGATGTCGCGCTCGCTTTCGAGCAGGCCGCAGCCGCACGGGGCAAGGCGGTCGAGATCGTCAGGACCGGCTCGCGCGGGCTGTACTGGCTGGAGCCGCTGGTCGAACTCGCGACGGCGCAGGGCCGTGTCGCATTCGGTCCGGTGGCCACCTCCGAAGTCCCAGCCCTGATCGACGCGATGGCGAACGACGGCCCGCACGCCCTGCGGCTTGGTGTCACAGACCAGATTCCCTGGCTGAAGCGGCAGACCCGCCTGACCTTCGCGCGCTGCGGCGTGATCGATCCGCGCTCGGTCGACGACTACCGCGCCCATGGCGGCTACAAGGGTCTGGAGCGCGCGCTGACGCTGACCTCAGACCAGATCCTCGCCGACGTCACCACGTCAGGCCTGCGCGGCCGCGGCGGCGCCGGCTTCCCGACCGGCATCAAGTGGAAGACCGTGGCGCAGGCCAGCGCCGACCGCAAATACATCGTCTGCAATGCCGACGAAGGCGACAGCGGCACCTTCGCCGACCGCATGATCATGGAGGGCGACCCCTTCGTCGTGATCGAAGGCATGACGATTGCCGGTATCACCGTAGGCGCCACCAAGGGCTACATCTACATCCGCTCGGAATATCCGCACGCGGTCGAGGCGATGAACGCGGCGATCACAGCTGCCCGCCGCGCCGGCCTGCTCGGCAAGGGCATCGGCGGCTCCCCCCATGAGTTCGATCTCGAAGTGCGCGTCGGCGCCGGCGCCTATGTCTGCGGCGAAGAGACCTCGCTGCTGGAGAGCCTCGAGGGCCGCCGCGGCATCGTGCGCGCCAAGCCACCGCTGCCGGCGCACAAGGGCCTGTTCGGCCGCCCGAGCGTGATCAACAACGTGCTGTCATTCGCGGCGATCCCGTTCATCCTCGACAACGGCGCCAAGGCCTATGCCGATTTCGGCATGGGACGCTCGCGCGGCACGATGCCGATCCAGCTCGCCGGCAACATCAGATATGGCGGGCTGTTCGAGACCGCGTTCGGCGTCACGCTCGGCGAACTCGTCGACGAGATCGGCGGCGGCACCTTCACCGGACGCGAGGTGCGCGCGGTGCAGGTCGGCGGACCGCTCGGCGCCTATTTCCCGCGCGCGCTGTTCGACACCCCGTTCGACTATGAGGCGTTCGCGGCGCGCGACGGCCTGATCGGCCATGGCGGCGTCGTCGTGTTCGACGACAGCGTCGACATGGCCAGGCAGGCCCGCTTCGCGATGGAGTTCTGCGCGGTCGAATCCTGCGGCAAGTGCACGCCGTGCCGGATCGGCTCGACCCGCGGCGTCGAGACCATCAACAAGATCATCAACGGCGACCGCGTCGCCGAGAACCTCGCCGTGGTCGAGGACCTCTGCAACACCATGAAATTCGGTTCGCTCTGCGCGCTCGGCGGCTTCACGCCCTACCCCGTGCTGAGCGCCTTGAAACACTTCCGGGAAGATTTCGGCCCGGCACCGGCCCGCTTGCAGGCCGCGGAATAGTTGAGGAGATCACGATGTCGCTGATCCAGGAAATCGATTTCGGCACGCCCAAGTCCAAATCCGAGACGATGGTCACGCTGACCATCGACGGCAATCAGGTGACGGTGCCCGAGGGCACCTCGATCATGCGCGCGGCGATGGAGTCCGGCACGCAGATTCCCAAGCTGTGCGCGACCGACATGGTCGACGCCTTCGGCTCCTGCCGGCTCTGCCTGGTCGAGATCGAGGGCCGCGCCGGGACGCCCGCCTCCTGCACCACGCCTGTGATGCCCGGCCTCGTCGTGCATACCCAGAGCGAGCGGCTGAAGAAGCTGCGCAAGGGCGTGATGGAGCTCTACATCTCCGACCATCCACTGGACTGTTTGACCTGCGCCGCCAATGGCGACTGCGAATTGCAGGACATGGCGGGCGCGGTCGGCCTGCGCGACGTGCGCTACGGCTATGAGGGCGAGAACCACGTCTTCGCCAAATCGCACGGCTGCGAAAACGACAACTGGATGCCGAAGGACGAATCCAATCCGTACTTCACCTACGATCCGTCGAAGTGCATCGTCTGCTCGCGCTGCGTCCGGGCCTGCGAGGAGGTGCAAGGCACGTTCGCGCTGACGATTGCCGGCCGCGGCTTCGACAGCCGCGTCTCGCCCGGCATGAGCGAAAGCTTCCTCGGCTCTGAATGCGTGTCCTGCGGTGCCTGCGTGCAGGCCTGCCCGACCGCGACGCTGACCGAGAAATCCGTGATCGAGATCGGCCAGCCGGAGCACTCGGTCGTGACCACCTGCGCCTATTGCGGCGTCGGCTGTACCTTCAAGGCCGAGATGCGCGGCGAGGAAGTGGTTCGCATGGTGCCGTGGAAGGACGGCAAGGCCAACCGCGGCCATTCCTGCGTCAAGGGCCGCTTCGCCTGGGGTTACACCACCCACAAGGAGCGCATCCTGAAGCCGATGATCCGCGAGCGCATCGAGGATCCCTGGCAGGAAGTATCCTGGGACGAGGCGATGAATTTCGCCGCCGCGAAGTTCAAGGGCATCCAGCAGAAATACGGCCGCGACGCGGTCGGCGGCATCACCTCGTCACGTTGCACCAATGAAGAGACCTATCTGGTGCAGAAGCTGATCCGGGCCGGCTTCGGCAACAACAACGTCGACACCTGCGCCCGCGTCTGCCATTCGCCGACCGGCTATGGCCTGTCGCAGACCTTCGGCACCTCGGCCGGAACGCAGGACTTCGACTCGGTCGAGCACACCGACGTCGTCCTGATCATCGGCGCCAACCCGGCGGCGGCTCACCCGGTGTTCGCCTCGCGGCTGAAGAAGCGGCTGCGCCAGGGTGCCAAACTGATCGTGGTCGATCCGCGCCGCACCGAGATGGTGGAATCGCCGCATGTGAGGGCGCTGCATCTGCCGCTGATGCCCGGCACCAACGTCGCCGTGGTCACGGCGCTCGCCCATGTCATCGTCACCGAAGGGCTGGTCAACGAGAGCTTCGTGCGCGAACGCTGCGACTGGAGCGAGTTCGAGGAATGGGCGGCCTTCGTCGCCCAGGAGAAGTACAGCCCAGAAGCGACCGCGATCATGACCGGCCTCGACCCGAAGGACCTGCGCGAGGCGGCGCGGATCTACGCCACCGGCGGCAATGGCGCGATCTACTACGGGCTCGGCGTCACCGAGCACAGCCAGGGCTCCACCACGGTGATCGCGATCGCCAACCTTGCGATGGCGACCGGCAATATCGGCCGCCCCGGCGTCGGCGTGAATCCGCTGCGCGGCCAGAACAACGTGCAGGGTTCCTGCGACATGGGCTCGTTCCCGCACGAGCTGCCGGGCTATCGGCATATCGCGGGCGATGCCGTGCGCGAGCAGTTCGAGGCGATGTGGAACGTCAAGCTCAACAAGGAGCCCGGCCTGCGCATCCCCAACATGTTCGACGCCGCGATCGAGGGCACCTTCATGGGGCTCTACGTGCAGGGCGAGGACATCCTGCAATCCGACCCGAACACCAAGCACGTGGTGGCGGCGCTGTCGGCGATGGAATGCGTCATCGTTCACGATCTCTTCCTGAACGAGACCGCGAACTACGCCCACGTCTTCCTCCCCGGCTCGACCTTCCTCGAGAAAGACGGTACGTTCACCAACGCCGAGCGCCGCATCCAGCGGGTCCGCAAGGTGATGACGCCGCGCAACGGCTATGCCGACTGGGAAGTGACGATCCTGCTCGCCAAGGCGATGGGCTTCGAGATGCACTATAACCATCCGTCCGAGATCATGGACGAGATCGCGGCGCTGACGCCGACCTTCACCGGCGTCTCCTACGCCAAGCTGGACGAGCTCGGCTCGGTGCAATGGCCGTGCAACGAGAAGGCGCCGGAAGGCACGCCGATCATGCATATCGGCGGCTTCGTGCGCGGCAAGGGCAAGTTCATCATCACCGAATATGTCGCGACTGACGAGCGCACCGGGCCGCGCTATCCGCTGCTGCTCACCACCGGCCGCATCCTCAGCCAGTACAATGTCGGCGCACAGACCCGACGCACCGAGAACGTGGTCTGGCACGCCGAGGACCGGCTCGAGATCCATCCGCATGACGCCGAGCAACGCGGCGTGCGCGACGGCGACTGGGTGCGGCTCAACAGCCGCGCCGGCGAGACCACGTTGCGCGCGCTGATCACCGACCGGGTGGCGCCGGGCGTGGTCTACACCACGTTCCATCACCCCGACACCCAGGCCAACGTCATCACGACGGACTTCTCCGACTGGGCGACCAACTGCCCGGAGTACAAGGTCACCGCGGTGCAGATCTCGCCGTCGAACGGTCCGAGCGACTGGCAGAAGGCCTATGACGAACAGGCGCGCAACTCCCGCCGCATCGCGCCTGTGGTGGAGGCGGCCGAGTAGCGATGCGCGAGCCCGTCCACAAGGCGATCCGGAAGGTCTGGCGCGACGGCGTCTTCAGCGACGGCGCGCGCCTGATCCCGGAAGAGACGCCGCTGGCGCTGACCTACAATGGCGGCACTTACGCGGTGATGATGGGCTCGCCCGAGGACCTCAGCGATTTCGCCATCGGCTTCAGCCTGAGCGAAGGCATCGTGCAATCGGCCGACGAAATCGAGACCCTCGATATCGTCGAGCTCGATGATGGCATCGAGCTTCGGATGTGGCTCAAGCCCGACAAGGCCGAGCGGATCGCCGAGCGGCGGCGCAACATCGCCGGCCCGACCGGCTGCGGCCTGTGCGGAATCGACTCGATCAGCGAGGCGGTCCGACCGGCTGCCGTGGTGCCGGCGGGCCGTGTGTTCACGCCGCGCGAGATCATGACGGCGATGGCTGCGGTCGCGCCGCTGCAAGAGATCAACCATCAGACCCGCGCCGTGCACGCCGCCGCGTTCTGGACCGCCACGCGCGGCATCGTGGCGCTGCGCGAGGATGTCGGCCGCCACAATGCGCTCGACAAGCTCGCCGGCGCGCTGGCGCGCGACAAGGTCATTGCCAGCGACGGCATCGTGCTGCTGACCAGCCGCGTCTCGGTCGAGATGGTGCAGAAGACTGCCGCGATCGGCGCGCCGCTGATCGCGGCGGTGTCGGCACCGACGGCGCTTGCGGTCCGGATGGCGGATGCCGCCGGCATCACGCTCGCCGCGATCGCCCGCGCGGACGGATTTGAGATCTTTACCCACCCGGGCCGCGTCACCGGCGCGGTACCCGGCAAGGAGTCAGCCTATGTCGTCGTCGCCTGAAAAGCTGGTCTATATGGCGAACCAGATCGGAAAGTTCTTCCACAGCCAGGGCCACGACCGCGCCGTGCAGGGCATCTCCGAGCACATCTGGAAGTTCTGGGACCCGCGGATGCGCAAGCAGATCTTCGCCCATCTCGACGCCGGCGGCGCCGGCCTCGACGCCGACGTCCGCGATGCCTTGCAGAAACTGAAGCAGCAGGCGTAGTCGGCCAGCGCAACGATAAGGGGGTGGGCAAAGGCGCGCTGGCGCCGTGCCGACCTTCAAGCGTTCCGCTCGGAACGGTGGGCACGCTTCGCTTTGCCCACCCTACGCGCTGCTCTATCACCGTCACCCTGAGGAGCGCACTCTTGCGCGCGTCTCGAAGGGTCGACGGCCCGGCCGGTGGCCGTGCATCCTTCGAGACGCGCTACGCGCTCCTCAGGATGACGGGATTGAGATCGCAGGGCGGGTTAGCGCTTCCGTCTTCGCTCGTTGAGTTACGGCGGACAAGTCGCTAACCTACCCTACGCGCTTCCCTAACCGACGATCGCGTTGAAGACGCGGCGCACCTCGCTCTGGGTCTCGCGCAGGCGCGCTTCGAGCGCGGAGAAATCCGGCGTGTCGCCGGCTCGCGCCATCACGCGCAGCAGATCCTCGCCCGCCGTCTCGGGATTGAACTTGCCGGTGACGCAGAGCCGCAGGATCTGCGTCAGATCATGATAGAGCCGCGCCGCCGAGCGCAGGATCTCGGCCTCGGACTGCCCGAGCAGACCGAGCTTGGCGGCATGATCGAGCACCTGCAAGGTCGAGACGCTGAGGATCTCCGGCTTCGCTGATGCGTGCGCGAGTTGCAGATACTGGGCGATGAAGTCGATGTCGACGAGCCCACCGGCGGCGAGCTTGAGGTCCCAGACGTCGTCCTCGCCCTTCTCCAGCGCGATGGCGCGCCGCATGTCGGCGACGTCGGCCGCGGTCGACGCCGCATCGCGCGGCCGGGTCAGGACGCTGCGGATGATCGCCTCGATCCTCTCGCGGAATTCAGGCGACGACGAGATCACGCGGGCACGCGTCAGCGCCATGTGCTCCCAGGTCCAGGCCTCGCGCTCCTGGTAGTCCGAGAACGCGTCGATCCGCGAGGCGACCGGGCCCGCACGGCCGGACGGGCGCAGCCGCATATCGACCTCATAGAGCACGCCGTAATTGGTCCGGGTCGTGAAGGCGCTGATCAGGCGCTGGGTGAAGCGGGCAAAATACTGCGCGCCGTGCAGCGAGCGCTCGCCGTCGGAGTCCGGCGCCTCGCTGTCGAAATCGTAGAGCGTGATCAAATCGAGATCGGACGACGCCGTCATCTCGCGGCTGCCGAGCCGGCCCATCGCCAGGATCGCGGTCTCCTGCCCCTTGATCCGGCCGTACTGCGCGGCGAACTGGTCGGTGACGAGGCCGTGCACGGTGTGCACGATACCCTCCGCGACATCGGCAAAGGCGGTGCTGGCGTGCTGCGCCGACACCGTGCCGGACAGGATCCGCGTGCCGATCAGGAACAGGCTCTCCTGGCCGAACAGTCTCAGACGATCGAGGAAGTCCTCGTAGGACGACGCATCCTGCAACGTGGTGGCGAGCCGCTCCGACAATTCCTTCTTGTCCGGCATCGCGCCGAAGAAACGCGGATCGACCAGACCGTCCATGATCTGCGGCTGCCGCGCCAGCATGTCGCCGAGCCGTGGTGCGGCTCCGAGGATCAGCGCCACCAGCGCGACGAAATCTCGGTTCTGGCTGAGCAGCGAGATCAGCCGCCCGCCCCGCTGCAGCGCGCCGAGGAAACGGTCGAATGCCGCCACCGCGTCGTCCGGCTCCTCGGCATGCGCGAGGCCGTCGATCAGGCCGGGAATGAATTCGAGGAACGCCGCCCGCGTCGCCTCGACGCGTAGCGCGCGATAATCGCCCGCGATCCACTGCTGCACAGTGCCGGCCACCGCAACGGGCTTCTTGAAGCCGAGTTGAGCGAGATGTTCGATCAGGCGGCCGTCCTCGGGCCCGGCGCCGTAATCGACATCCGGCAGCCTGGCCGTGCCGGTCGGATCGTCGCCCTCGAACAGCTTGCCGTAGTGGTTCTGCACGATCTTGAGCTGACGGAGCAGATCGCCGGCGAAAGCCTCGCGATTCTCGTAGCCGAAGAAATGCGCGAACCGCTCGACCTCCTCGGGCGCTTCCGGCAGCGAATGGGTCTGCTCGTCGGCGATCATCTGCAACCGATGCTCGACCCGGCGCAGGAATTCGTAGGCAATCGTCAGCTCGTCGCGTGCCTCGAGGGTGATCCAGTTGCTGTCGGCGAGCACGTTGAGCGCCTCCAGCGTCGGCCGCACCCGCAGCTCGGGATGGCGGCCGCCGGCGATCAGCTGCTGGGTCTGGGCGAAGAACTCGATCTCGCGGATGCCGCCGCGCCCGACCTTGACGTTGTGGCCCTCGACCGAGATCTCGCTCTGGCCGCGATAGGTCTGCATCTGCCGCTTCATGTCGTGGACGTCGGCCAGCGCCGCGAAGTCGAGATGCTTGCGCCAGACGAAGGGCGCGAGCTCGCCGATCAGCGCGTCACCGGCCTTTGGATCGCCGGCGCAGGGCCGCGCCTTGATCATCGCAGCGCGCTCCCAGGTGCGCCCCTCGCGCTCGTAATAATGCAACGCCGCGTCGGTCGAGATCGCGACCTGGGTCGAGGCCGGGTCCGGGCGCAGCCTCAGATCGACCCGGAACACATAGCCTTCGCCCGAGCGCTGTTGCAGCATCCGCGCCATCGCCTGGGTGACGCGCACGAAGAACGGCTGCGGCTCGATGTCCTCGGCGAGCGACGTGACGGTGCGATCGAAGAACACGATCAGATCGATATCGCTGGAATAGTTCAGCTCGCCCGCACCCATCTTGCCCATCGCGAGCACGATCAGGCCGGAGCCGACCTCGGGATGCTCGGGATCGGCGGCGGTCATCCGGCCGCGCGCGACCTCCTGGCGGAACAGATAGCGCAGCGCCAATTGCACCGAATTGACCGCGATGTCGGTCAGCGCCGCGGTCACCCGCATCACCGGCCAGACGCCGCCGATGTCGCACAGAGCGATCATCAGCGCCGCCTCCGCCTTCATGCGGCGGAGCAGAACCATCACCTCGGCCTCGCTGCCGGCGGCGAGCACCTCGCGCGAGGTCGTCTCGATCAGGCTCGCCAGATGCGGCTCCGGGTCGCACGACAGGATCCGGATCAGCCGCGCGGCATCGGCGCGCGCGAGCTCGAACAGATAGGGCGAGTATTCGGCGATGCCGCGCAGAATGTCCCGCGCGAAGGGATGGCCGAGCAGCGCCTCGAGCGCGGCCGATTGCGCCGGCTCGAGCTCGGCGAACCAGTCCGTCAGGCGTTGATCGGCGGAGTTGGGCGCGGCGACATGCGGTCCGTCCGCGAACCGCGCGGCCAGACAATGTCGACCCGCGTTTCCCGGCGCGGCGGCATTCATGCCGCCTTCTGTGGCACATCCTGCGTTTGAGCCGCAAGCCTGTCACTGCCGCCGACCCGGGCGGGTAGCACCAGGGTCGCCACCAGCCCTGGATGGGCATCACCGAGCCGCAGCTCGCCGCCATGGAGCGTGGCGACCGCCGAGGCCAGGCTGAGGCCGAGACCGGAACCGGGTAAGGTGCGGCTCGCCTCCAGCCGGACGAAGCGCTCCACCGCGTGCTTGCGGTCGCTCTCGGGGATGCCGGGGCCATGGTCGGTGACGCTGAGCAGCACCTGATCGCCCTCGCGCCGCGCCTCGATCAGGATCTCCCGCGCATCGGCCTTCAGCGGCTCGACACCCGAGCCGGGCTTGCCATATTTGACGGCGTTCTCGACCAGGTTGGCGACCGCCTGGCTGATCAATTCGCGGTTGCCGTGGATCGGCGCCGGCTCGGTCTTCACCTGCAACGTCATGCCGTCGTCCTCGGCCAGCGGCTCGTACAGCTCGTGGATGCCGTTGGCGACGTCGGCGCCGTCGAAATCGTCCATGTTGCCGCGCGCCTGGCCGGACTCGGCGCGCGCGATCATCAGCAGCGCGTTGAAGGTGCGGATCAGCCCGTCGGACTCCTCAATCGTCCGCTCCAGCGCCGCGCGATAGTCGGCCTCGCAGCCGGACCGCGCCAGCGCCTCCTCGGCGCGATTGCGCAGCCGCGTCAGCGGCGTCTTGAGATCATGGGCGATATTGTCGGAGACCTCCTTCAGCCCGGTCATCAGCGCCTCGATGCGCTCCAGCATGGCATTGAGATTTTCCGCCAGGCGGTCGAGCTCGTCGCCGCTGCGGCCGACCGGCAGCCGGCCCGTGAGATCGCCGGCCATGATGCGCTTGGTGGTGCCGGTCATGGCATCGATCCGGTGCAGCACGCGGCGCGCGACGAAGATGCCGCCGCCGAGGCCGAGCACGATGACGACCAGAATCGACCATTGTGCGGCCTTGGCGACGATGCCGAACAGCCGCCGTCTCTCCTCGAGATCGCGTCCGACCAGGAGACGGAAGCCGTTCTCCATCTGGGTGACCCGCACCAGCGCACGATGGTCGGTCTTGTCCTGGTCGTCGATCCGCCGATAGGCGGTCTCGGTCCAGCCCTGGACGCTCATCACGCCCGGCGCCAGCGAGCCGACATTGCCGGCCAGCGCCTGCCCGTTCGGCGCGGTCAGGAGATAGAGATTGGCGCCCGGCCGCAGCGCGCGATAGCCCATGCTGTTGAGCAGGCCGCGCAGCCCGCGGCGGTTGTAGATGTCGGTGATCTCGTTGACCTCGGCGTTGACCGTCACCGTGATCTGCTCGGTGATCAGCCGACGCGTGTTCCAGGCGAAATAGGCCAGCAGCGAGGCGGCGAACAGCGCGAACAGGAACAGATACACCAGCGTCAGCCGAAACGCCGTGGTGCGGATCAGTTTGCCGAAGGCCGTCACGATCTACCTGATGCCGTCGCGGATCATGTACCCCGCGCCGCGAATCGTATGCAGCAGCGGGCGCTCGAACCCCTTGTCGATCTTGGATCGCAGCCGGGAGATGTGAACGTCGATGACGTTGGTCTGCGGATCGAAATGATAATCCCAGACGTTCTCGAGCAGCATGGTGCGCGTCACCACCTGGCCTGCGTGCTTCATCAGATATTCGAGCAGCCGGAATTCGCGCGGCTGCAAGGTCAGCTCGTCCTTGCCGCGGGCGACGCGATGCGACAGGCGATCGAGCTCGAGATCGCCGACCTTGTAGGTGGTCTCCTCCGCCGGGCCGACATTGCGCCGCGACAGCACCTCGACGCGCGCCAGCAGCTCGGCGAACGAATAGGGCTTCGGCAGGTAGTCGTCGCCGCCGGCACGCAGGCCCTTGATGCGGTCATCGACCTGGCCGAGCGCCGAGAGGATCAGGACCGGCGTCCGGTTGCCCTTGTCGCGCAGGCTGCCGATCAGCGACAGGCCATCACGCTTCGGCAGCATGCGGTCCACCACCAGCACGTCGTAATCGCCGGTCTCGGCCATCGACAGGCCTTCCTCGCCGTCGGAGGCGAGATCGGCGATGTAGCCGACTTCACGGAATGCCTTGACCAGATAGTCGGCGGACTCGCGGTCGTCTTCGATGATCAGGATGCGCATTTGCGGAGCGGTTGCGGTCACGGGAATTGGCCCTCTCTCAGCATGGCGCGGCCGGCCTGCACATGCAAGACGACCGCGCGTAATCTCGAAATCTTGTGGCTGCATGATCCGACCGGAACAGCGGTCGCCACTCTTCCGGATCATGCGGGGAGGAAAAAAGTGGGCGGTGAAGCTGGGGGACCTCACCGCCCTGAGACCTTCCGACGGAGGGGGGCATATTCCATCGAAAGGCAACATAGGGAGCGAGCAAGGGGCCCGCCCCCCGGAAAGCGCCGTCGGCGGGGGCGACTGATGCCGGCGACGCTTCCCAACTCATAGATAGTTATCCCTTGGCCAGCGGCACTGCCACAAAGCGCGACGAACCGCCGCTCTTCACGCGCATGAGAACGCTGTTCTTGTTGTCATTGCGCGCCGCGGTGATTGCATCGCGCACCTCACCGGCAGTGCCGACCGACTTGCCGGCGACCTCGAGAATCACGTCGCCTTCCTTGAAGCCCCGCTCAGCGGCAGCACTCTTGGGATCGACTTCGGTCACGACCACGCCTTCCTTGCCGGCGCCGGCCACACTGTTGGCGGGCGCCACGGTGAGGCCCAGTTTCGGCACGTCGGTGCCACGGGACGAGTTGCCCTTGTCGCTGTTGTCGGTGTCTGCCTTGGCTTCCAGGCTGTTCGGCAACTGACCGAGCGTGATGTTGACAGTCTTGTCCTGGCCCTTGTGCAGCACGTTGAGCTTCACGGCATTGCCGGGCGCGAGGCCGCCGATGGTGCGGGCGAGTTCGCGCGCATCCTTCACCGGCTCGCCGTTGACCGCGGTGATGACGTCACCGGACTCGATGCCGGCCTTGGCCGCGGGGCCATTGGCCTGCGGTTCGGCAACCAGCGCGCCTTCGGCCTTCTTCATGCCGAGGCTGTCGGCGATGTCGGAGGTCACCGGCTGGATCTGGACGCCGATCCAGCCGCGGCTGACCGAGCCCTTGTCCTTCAGCTGGGCGACGACGCTCTTGACGGTGGCGGCGGGAATCGAGAACGCGATGCCGACGCTGCCGCCGGACGGCGAGTAGATCGCGGTGTTGACGCCCATCACCTCGCCCGAGACGTCGAACGCCGGGCCACCCGAATTGCCCTTGTTCACGGGCGCATCGATCTGGATGAAGTCGTCATACGGACCGTTGCCGATGTCGCGGCCGGAGGCCGAAACGATGCCGGCGGTCACGGTGCCGCCGAGGCCGAACGGGTTGCCGACCGCCAGCACCCAGTCGCCGATCCGCGGCTTGGTGTCGGACAGCTTGGCGAACTGGAAGTTGGAGCCGCCCTCGACCTTGATCAGCGCGAGATCGGTGCGCGGATCGGTGCCGATCACCTTGGCGGAATAGGTCTTGCCGTCGTCGGTGGTGACCTCGACCTTGTCGGCGCCATCGACCACGTGATTGTTGGTCACCGCATAGCCGTCAGCCGAGATGAAGAAGCCGGAGCCTTGGCCCGTCACCACGCCACCGCCACGCGGTCCACCGCGCAGGCCCGGGGGCAGACCATCCGGACCGCCGAAGCGGCGGAAGAAGCGCTCCATCGGCGAACCCGGCTGGAACGGCGAATCGTCGTTGCCGCTGTCGTCCTTCGCGACCTTCTCGCGAATGTTGACCTTGACCGAGATCACCGACGGCTTGACCCGCTCGACGATGTCGGCAAACCCGACCGGCTGCTGGACCTTCTTGACCTCGTTGTTGACCTGCGCATGCGCAGGCGTGGTGAACAGGTCGGCGGGATTGTGCGAGGGGCTGAAGGCATAGGTGGCGGCGCCGAGGCCGGCCACGACCGACGCCATCAGCGCAAACTTGCGGGCGGAAAACAGCGAGCGCTTCGGCGCCTTATAGGACGGAAGGGACGAGAGGTCGGGACGGTCGGTCATGTGCAGGGATCTCCAGGGCCAGAATCAGTCGGTGCGGGGGCGAGCACCTGATGCGTCTGAACATGGGGTCATCAGCCTTACGGCGCGCTGGCTGCGGAATTAAACTTTGGTAATTGAGCAGGTCAGCGCTGCGGCAGAATAGCGCAGCCAAATAAAGGACTTAGGAAGGAACTAAATCGGCTTGTCCGGCGCGGATTCGGCGCCCAGCAGGCGGTCGAGCCGGGCCTGCTCGTCGGAGCTCAGTCCGGAGCCGGAATCCTCCCCGCTCGCGGCCGGATTTGCCTTGCGCCGGCCGAGGCGCCAGAGCGCGAAAGCGCCGAGCAGGAGTGCCAGCGGCGGGGTCAGCCACAGCACCAGCGTATGCTCGTTGAGCCGCGGCTTCAGCAGCACGAATTCGCCGTAGCGGGCGACCAGGAAATCGATCACCTGGCGGTCGCTGTCACCGGCCGAGATGCGTTCGCGCACCAGCAGGCGGAGGTCGCGCGCCAGCGGTGCCTCGGAATCGTCGATCGACTGGTTCTGGCAGACCATGCAGCGCAGCTCTTTGGAGAGCTCTCGCGCCCTCGCCTCCTTCGCCGGATCGGCCATGATCTCGTCGGGCAGCACGGCGCGTGCGGGCATCGCGCCGAGCACCAGGGTCGCCGCCAGCACGGCGGCTGCAACACCGTGGCGCCGCATCACTCGGCCGCCTGCAACGCGCGGGCCGCGGCTTTCGCCGGCTTCGGCGCACCGACCCGCAGGCGACGATCCGATAGCGACAGCAGGCCGCCGAACGCCATCAGCACCGGCCCCCACCAGATCAGGAGCACCAGCGGCTTGTGATAGATGCGCACCGCGATCGAGCCGTCGGCCGAGGTGTCGCCGAGCGAGATGTAGAGCTGGCTGGCGCCGCGGCTCAGCAGCGCGGCCTCGGTGGTCGAGGCGCCGCGCGTGGTGAAATTGCGCTTCGACGGGGTCATCACGCTGATCTTCTCGCCGTCGCGCGTCACGGTGAATTGCGCGACCATCTCGCGGTAGTTCGGCCCCTGCCGCTGGTTGAGGCCGTCGAGCCGCAACTGGTAGCCGGCGACGGGCGCGACGTCGTCCGGCTTCATCGCGCCGATATATTCGCTGTTCCAGGTGGTCTCGCAGACGATCCCGATCAGCGCGACGCCGAGCCCGGCATGCGCGAATGCCGTGCCCCAGGTTGCGCGCGGCAGGCCGCGGGCGCGGCGCAGCGTCAGCGAGAACGGAATCCGGAACAGCGCGATGCGTTCGGCAAGATCGCACAGCGCGCCGATGATGACGAACACCGCAAGCCCGATCGCGAGCGGCGCCAGCGTCGCGCCGCCATAGGTCCAGGCAAGCACCAACGCCATCGCGACCAGCGCAATGACGCCGGCCACCATCAGCCGCTGCGCCGCGCCGAGCAGGTCGCCGCGCTTCCAGGCCAGCAGCGGCCCGAACGGCACCGCGATCAGCAGCGGCACGAACAGCGGTGCGAAGGTGTAGTTGAAGAACGGCGCGCCGACCGAGATCTTCTCGCCGGTGAGCACCTCGAGCGCCAGCGGATACAGCGTGCCGATGAACACGGTCGCGCATGCGGTGGTGAGCAGCAGATTGTTGAGCACCAGCGCGCCCTCGCGCGAGATCGGCGCGAACAGCCCGCCCTGCTTCAGCGCCGGCGCGCGCCAGGCATAGAGCGAGAGGCTGCCACCGATGAACACGACCAGGATCAGCAGGATGAACACGCCCCGCGTCGGATCGGTGGCGAAGGCGTGGACCGAGGTCAGCACGCCGGAGCGCACCAGGAAGGTGCCGAGCAGCGACAGCGAGAAGGTCAGGATCGAGAGCAGGATGGTCCAGACCTTCAGCGCGTTGCGCTTCTCCATCACCAGCGCCGAATGCAACAGCGCGGTGCCGGCCAGCCACGGCATCAGCGAGGCGTTCTCGACCGGATCCCAGAACCACCAGCCACCCCAGCCGAGCTCGTAATAGGCCCAGTACGAGCCCATCGCGATGCCGAGCGTCAGGAAGATCCAGGCCACCAGCGTCCACGGCCGCACCCAGCGCGCCCAGGCGGCGTCGATCCGCCCCTCCAGCAGCGCCGCCACCGCGAACGAGAACGAGATCGAGAACCCGACATAGCCGAGATAGAGCATCGGCGGATGCACCGCGAGGCCGATGTCCTGCAACACCGGGTTGAGGTCGCGGCCCTCGAGCGGCGGGTTGGCGATGCGCAGGAACGGGTTCGAGGTGATCAGGATGAACAGATAGAACGCGCTGGCGACCCAGGCCTGCACCGCCAGCACATGGGCACGCAGCGACAGCGGCAGATTGTTGCCGAACGCCGCAACCAGGCCGCCGAACAGCGCCAGGATCGACACCCACAGCAGCATCGAGCCTTCATGGTTTCCCCACACGCCGGTGATCTTGTAGAGCAGCGGTTTCAGCGAATGCGAATTCTCGTAGACGTTGGCGACCGAGAAATCCGAGGTGACGTGCAAGGTCACCAGCGCCGCGAACGACGCCGCGACGAACAGCAATTGCGCGAGCGCGGTCGAACGCGCGACGTTCATCAACGCTGCATCGCGCCAGCGCGAGCCGATGATCGGCACGATCGACTGGATCAGCGCGAGCCCAAGCGCCAGCACCAGCGCATAATGTCCACTTTCGGCGATCACCGCATGGCTCCCTGGGTCGGCGCCGCGGAGGCGCTCGGCATGCCTTGCTTGCCGTAATCGTCCTTCCAGTGGCCCTGCTTCTTCAGGGCATCGGCGACGTCCTTCGGCATATAGGTCTCGTCATGCTTGGCGAGCACGGTGTCGGCGCGAAACACACCTGACGCATCGAGCGCGCCTTCCGCCACCACGCCCTGCCCCTCGCGGAACAGATCCGGCAGGATGCCCTTGTAGGCGACCGGCAGCGTCGCGCTGCCGTCGGCGACGGTGAAGGTCACCGCGAGATTGTCGCCGCGCTTCAGCGAGCCCTGCTCCACCAGGCCGCCGAGGCGGAAACGCTTGCCCGGACCGAGATGCTTCTCGGCGACCATCGACGGCGTCGAGAAGAACACGATGGAATCGCGCAAAGCGTTCAGCACCAGGCCCGCGGCGATCGCGAGCACGACGAGCGCGCAGCCGATCAGTGTCAAACGCCGTTGCTTCCTGGTCATGGTGCATCCTTGCTCACGACGTAGTCCGAAAACCGCTGCGCATTTTTCGGCGTCATGATCTATCCATCGAGCCCGAGATTCTTCAGCCCTTCATTGAGCTGACGCAACCGATCCGCATTGTTGGCTACCGCCTGGCGGGCATCCGCCAGCGCGCTCATCGCCTTGTCGCGCTCGCCCATCACCAGATAGGCCCGCACCAGCCGCAGCCAGGCCTCGACATCGTCGCCGTTGGTCTTCAGCCGGGTCGCCAGCCGGTCGACCATGCCGTGGATCATGGCGCCGCGATCGGCCTCGCTCATGTCCTTGGCGGCAGCCACCGCGCCATCGGGCAGCGCCGGCGCGCTGACGCCGGCGGGCACCGTGCCGCCGACCCGCAGCAGCGCGGCCTGCACCATCGGCCGCCACGGCGCATCGGACGGCGCCTTCGCCAGCATCTTCTGCCAGAGCGCCGCGGCATCGGCCTTGCGGCCGTCCTGCTCGGCGGCGAGGCCGAGGAAGTAGCTGGCCTTGGCATCGTCGCCATTCAGCGCGACCGCGCGCTCGAATTCCGCCTTGGCCTCCGCGGTGACCACACCGCCGGAGGTGCCCATCAGCGCCTCGCCGAGATCGGCGCGGCGATCGGCATTGTCGCCAGAATAGGTGATGGCATTGCGATAGGCGCGGACGGCGTCGTCATAGCGGCCGAGGCGCGACAGCACCGGCGCCAGCACCGTCCAGCCGCGGCCATCGGTCGGGTTCTTCTCCAGATGGGCCTCGACCTGCGCGACCAGATTGGCGAGCGGCTGGTTGACATCGGCGACCTTGCTGCGCTCGGCGAGCGGAAAGTCGCCCAGCCGCGGCGAGCCGAGCGCGAGATAGAAGCTCGCAGCAATCACCGGCAGCCCGACCAGCGCCACGATCGCGGCGGCACGTCGCAGGCTGAGGCTGCCCTGTACCGAGGTATCGTTCCCGCCATGGTCGGCGGCGGCCAGCAGCCGGCGGCTGATCTCGATCCGCGCGGCATCGGCCTCGGCGGCGCCGATGATGCCGGCGGCCAGGTCGCGGTCGATTTCCGCAAGCTGATCCCGGTAGACCACGACCTCGCTACCGCCGGTGTCCGCCCGCCCGCGCCGGCTGAGCGGCCACAGCACGGCAAAGATCGCCGCGACCGTCATCAGCGCGAACACAAACCACAGCGTCATCAAGCGGTTCCCGGATGGAACGGCGGCTTCCGGCAAGCCGCCTTAGAATCGATTTACACTACCGGCGGCGAGCCGGGCAATTGACAATTGCTGGATCGACCGAAGGTCGAAATCAGGCGGCTTCCGGCGGGCGTTCCGGCGGTATGGCAAACCCGTTTCGGGCCAAGGTGAGCGCTACCAAAATTGCCAAAACAACCCCATGCAAAGCGCCCGTCGCCGGCACTCGAATGACGGCCGCTTACCCAGGTGGAAACGCATAGCGCGCGACGGCTGCGACGAGCAGCCACAGCCCGATGCCAGCCATGCTCGTAAACAGGATCAAGGCCAGCGGAGCCGTGAAGTAGACGAACGGCAATACGACGTATTCAGTCGGCAACTTCGGACTCGGGACACGAAGCAGCAGAGTGAATGCCGACATCTGACGGGCTAGTCCGCATACGATCAATGATCGGAAAATCGCCGAGGGTCTCTGTTGCAAGAGCCTGAAATCGGTCGCGCCAGCGAGTGCCTGCAACGTCAAAATCAGCGGCACGGCAAAGAACGAGAGGAACGCGGCAACAAATATCTGTTGGGTGAAAACATCTGGTTGAAAACTGCTTACATCCAGCTTCCCGAACCGGGCATTCCCCACAGGCAACAGCAGCAATAGCCATCGTTCCAGCGGAAGGATCGAGTAAGGGAAAACGACTTCGACGAACCAACGAGGCAGCAAGAGAATTTCCGCATTCCGTAAACTTCCCAGTGCGAGTCCTGGAATGAATATTACCAACGCGCATGCGGTGCCATACAATGTCGGGCTTCGCCATATTGGGACACTACGCAATAACGGATGTAGCGGCATTGCCAAGTGCCCTGTCCGAAGTAGAAGCAATCGCGGTGACGTGCCGGTGACGCATGCAGGACCGCCCGCCCTGAGATACGACCATTTCAACTTATAGTAGGTTTGTTATCGTAATTTCCCGCCATTGTCCGCGATCCCGCTACCCCGCCCGCGACGACTTCCGCTCGCCGGTGACGGCATTCTCCGCCGCCCGGTTCATCAGCGAGGCGTAGTCGTGGCCGAACAGCACCTCGCAGAAGCGGATCGCGGCTTTGACCTGCTGCTGGCGGAAGGTCCGGACCCGGGCATCGCCGCCGCGCAGCGACTGCACCAGCCCCTCGGTCGACTGCTCGACGTAATGTTGCAGGTCGGAGAAGGTCCGCAGCGTCACCTCGTTGATGGCGAGCTCGCTGGCATAGGTGCGGCACACTGCGACGAAATCGATCAGGGCGGCGGCGTCCTCGACCTCGGACGCGTCGATCTTGGCGCCGGCCACGATGTCCTTGTCGGCGCGCTGGCGCAGGATGCGGCGGACCCGTCCGGGCACGCTGTCGATCTCCGATTGCAGCGCATTGGAGGTATCGGCGCGAACCGAGGTGAGCTGGCGTCCCCAGGTGGAATCGTTGCGCAGGTCGAGCTCGGTGCGCAGGCCGCGGACGCCGTCATGCAGCGTCTTGAGCTGCTCGCCGACATAATCGAAATGCCCGCGCCGGATGTCGGTGCGCAGACAGGCTGCGACGAACGACAGGTCGTGCAACGCGATGGTGACGGCGATTCCATAGGGCGTTGCCGCGACCCGCAATTCGTCGTCCGAGGCCGCCATCTTGACCGCGAGGCGGATGATCTGCCATGGCGCGGCGAGCCGCTGCGCGATCAATGACAACGCGAAGGGCAGCAGTTGCGGCGTCTGCAACGACGGCAGCTTGAGCGCCTCCGTCGCGGAGGCGATCTGGCCCTCCGCAAAGACGCGGATCTGGCTCGGCAGCCGGCTTCCCAGGGTTTCCAGCGCTTCGCGGGCTTGCAGCACCAGGCCGATCGGCAACAGATCCTCGACAACGCTCGGCGGGCCGACCCGCGACAGCGCGCGCTGGCGGTCGTCCTGGGAAGGCCCGGCGATCTTGAGGATGGCTTCCGCGGCGGCCAGCTGGAACTTGCGTGCGGCGACCTCCATCGGACCGCTCTCCGAGGCCACAGCCAGCGCCGCCTCGAATTCGCGCGCCGCCTCGGGCGCGCCCTCGCGGGCCAGCCACTGCCAGATCGGCAGCAGCGAGGCGCGCCGGAGCTGGCCCGGCCGGGTCGGGAAATTGGTCTCGGCGAGGAACGGCTCGAGCGGCCGGAACAGCAGCCGCGCCGGATCGTCGCTGCGCGGCTGGGTCTGCTCGTCCTGCTCGACGCCGCGCACGATCTTACGCAGCTGCTCCAGCACCAGATTGGCGATGGCGACGTCGTCGCCACGTTCGACGGCGCGCTCCAGCTCGCGCATCAGCAGCGCCTGCGATTGCGGCGGAAGCTGCGCGAGATAATCCCTCAGCCGCTCGGTCGATTTCTGGCCCATACGCCCGGTCGTGAAAGCTTGGTGCCCGGCAAACGCCGCAGCCCGTCCGCCTGGAATCATAGGGGCCGGCGCGTTAAGAAGCCGTTTAGGAATAATGACGGCCGTAAATCCGCGGCGCCGTCAGAGCCAGATCGGGATCAAGTCAGAATGAATCGGTTCGGCCACGATCACGATTCACCTCTCCCTTGGGAGAGGTCGATTTCGTAGCAAATCGGGTGAGGGGTTACGGTCTATCAAGAGAGCAAGAGCCCTCACCCGGATTGCTCCGCAATCCGACCTCTCCCCGCCGGGGAGAGGTGAACCGAGGGCGCGTCAGACCGATTTAATCAAAACTCATCCCGCTTTAGACCGCCGGCAGCGCGAGCTCGGCGCGCAAGCCGCCGATCGGCGCGTCGTCCAGAGTGAGATTGCCGCCATAAAGACCGGCCAGATCGGTCACGATCGACAGGCCAAGCCCCGAGCCGGGCTTCGATTCGTCGAGCCGCTGGCCGCGCCGCGACACCTGGGCGCGCTCGGCCTCGGACAGGCCGCGTCCGTCGTCGTCGACCACGATGCGCAGCTTCGGCCCGGCGCCGGGCGCCTCCGGCGGGACCACGACGACCTCGATGAAGACCTGCGAGGCGGCCCATTTGCAGGCGTTGTCGACGAGGTTGCCGACCATCTCCTCCAGGTCCTGCCGTTCGCCGCGGAACCGCGCCGCCGGGTCGGCCTTGGCCTCGATGGAAAGGTCGCGATCCCGGTGGATCTTCTCCATGGTCCGGCGCAGCGCCTCGATCACGGGCGCGACGTCGGTGATGGTCGAGACGATGGTGGCGCGCGCGGCGATCCGGGCGCGTTCGAGATGGTGCGCGACCTGGTCCCGCATCAGGTCGGCCTGCTCCAGCACCTTGCTGGCGAAGGGGTCGGTGGCGTGGGCGGCCGCCTCGTTCACGATCACCGACAGCGGCGTCTTGATCGCATGGGCGAGATTGCCGACATGGGTGCGGGAGCGCTCGACGATCTCCCTGTTGGCGTCGATCAGCGCATTGGTCTCGCGCGCCAGCGGCGCGATCTCGACCGGAAACCGGCCCTCCAGCCGCTCGGCGCGGCCGGAGCGGATATCGGCGATCGCATCCGAAATCCGCTTGAGCGGCGCAAGGCCATAGCGCACCTGGAAGATCGTGGTCAGCAGCAGCACGATGCCGAGGGCTGCGAAGGTGCCGCCGAGATAATAGTCGAAGCTGCGCGTCTCATCGAAGATCTCGGTGGCGTCGCCGGCAACGCTGACCAGGAACTTGCCGTCGGCGCCGAGATCGACCGGCCGCTCCACCATGCGCAGGCTTTGCCCTTCCGGGCCGTCGACATAGCCGAGGCGGACGCCGGCGGCGGAGAGCTCCGCACCATGCTCCTCGAGCTTCGGCAGCTTCTTGTCCCACAGCGAGCGCGAGGCACGGGTCTCGCCCTTTTCGGTATCGGTGCGGGTGATCTGCCAGTACCAGCCCGACAGCGGCAGGTCGAACAGCGGCTCGCCGAGCGACTGGAACTGGCGGTCGGCGGGCTCGTCCGGCGTCGCCACTTCGGCGATCAGGGTGCGCAGATAGAGATTGAGCCTTCGGTCGAAGGCGCGTTCGGTCGCGTCGCGATAGACCGACGACAGGATGACGCCGGTGATCGCCAGGATCACCACCACCCAGGCGGTCGCCGAGACGAACAGGCGGGTGGCAAGCGAGCTGCCGCCCATCAGGCCACGAGCTCGAACATGGTGTCAGCGGGCCGTGGCATCAGCGAATCCAGTCCTCTCCTGCTGGCGCGGATCATGCCGATGCCCGCATGGCGATCAAGCGCCTTAAGAGCATCATCCGATAGGACAGGATACGCCCTTATCCTCTTGTTCGGTCGTATTTTCTTCAGGCGAACCAACAAGCCATGTCGCTCGGCGATGCGCGATCATGATGGGTTTCCAACTATCGCACCGCCAGCTCATCTTCCTGTTGAGCATGAGCCTTTTGCAAGACCGGCTTGGACGTTTTCCGCTCTAGGTGGTCGGCGGCGACAGCATGTAGCCGAGGCCCCGCACGGTCTGGATGATGTCGACCTCCAGCTTCTTGCGGATGCGGCCGACGAACACCTCGATCGTGTTGGAGTCGCGATCGAAGTCCTGGTCGTAGAGATGCTCGACCAACTCGGTGCGCGACACCACCCGTCCGGTATGGTGCATCAGGTAGTCGAGCAGGTTGTACTCGTGCGAGGTCAGCTTGATCGGATTGCCGTTGACCGTGACCCGCTTGGTGCGGGTGTTCAACGCCACCGGCCCGCACACCAGCTCGACCTGGGCATGCCCGGTCGCGCGGCGCAGCAGCGCACGAATCCGCGCCAGCACCTCCTCCAGATGGAAGGGTTTTGCGACATAGTCGTCGGCGCCGGCATCGAAGCCCTGAACCTTGTCGCTCCAGCGGTCGCGCGCGGTGAGGATCAGCACCGGCATCACCCGCTTGTTTCGCCGCCAGGCCTCAAGCACCGAGATACCGTCCATCTTGGGCAGGCCGATATCCAGCACGACCGCGTCATAGGGCTCGCTGTCGCCCAGGAAGTGCCCCTCCTCGCCGTCGAATGCGCGATCGACCACATAGCCGGCATCCGTCAGTGCCGTGGTGAGCTGGCGGTTCAGATCCGGGTCATCCTCAACGACGAGCAGACGCACGTTGGCCTCCGAGAGTGAGCATTGCGATATCGGACATCAAATGAGGCTTCCCGCCGTGAACGGCTTATGAATGGAGCCGCAGCGCCAATCTAATTTTTTCGTCAGGTGCACCATCCCCGGAGTCGGTGCAAGCGCCGCCGGGTCCCCGGATGAGATGCGCATGAAGCGGGATTGGGTTTCAGTTTGAGGTAATAATATACCTCAAACTGAAAAACAATGTGACCGACAGGCCGCCGATGAAACGGGTATCGACAATGCGTCATGCCCGCTCGCCGCGGCAGTCTGGTTAACCTTCGCTGACCATTTCCATGTCGCCGACGACAGTGATGCGCTAATCGGATCGCGGGGCGTTGGCACAGTTGGACCGGGAAGACTACGCGTTGTCGCTTGTTTCAATGATACGGCTTTGCGGAGCCATCACCGGCTGGCTTACGCTCGCCTTCATCGCCTTCGTCACGCTGTCCCCAATCCAGGACCGCCCCTCGATTGCCAATCCGCAGACCGAGCATTTCGCGGCCTTCGCGGTGATGGCGCTGGGCTTTGCGCTGGGTTACCCGCGGCGCACGGCATTGATCGCGATCTTCATCGTGTGCAGCGCCTTCACGCTGGAAGCGATGCAACTGCTCACGCCGGACCGCCACGGCCGGCTGCTCGATGCCGTCGTCAAGATGGTCGGAGGTCTCGCCGGCATCGGCGCGGGTCGCCTCATTCTGCTCGTGCTGCAAAGCCAGTTCGCCCGGCTGCGATCGCCTGCCAAGCATTCCCCGAGTTGAGCGTCGGCGTCTGCCTTGCGGCAGAAGCCGCCGCGCCAGCTCTTGACGCGAACCGGTACCCACTTAGCTCGAAACCGCGCTATCGTCGGCGCGGATGCGCTTTCCGGTGCCACGCCCAGGCCGAGCGGATGATGTGGCCGAGATCCGAGCGGCTCGCCTTGAAGCCGAGACCGCGCTCCGAGTTGGAGGGATCGGCCACCAGGATCGGCGGATCGCCGGCCCTGCGTTCGCGCACCACGCTCGGCACCGCCTCGCCCGTCTCGCTGCGGATCGCGTCGAGCACCTCGCGCACCGAATAGCCGGTGCCGGTGCCGAGGTTGAACACCCCACCGGTATCGCCCTTCAACAACAGCTCGAGCGCGGCGATATGCGCGGCCGCGAGGTCGTCGACATGGATGTAGTCGCGCACCGCGGTGCCGTCGGGCGTGTCGTAATCTTCCCCGAAGATCGCGAAGTCCGGAACATGCCCCTGCAACGCCATCAGCGCGCGCGGGATCAGGTGAGTTTCCGGATCGCGGAGTTCGCCGATGGTGCCGGAGGCATCGGCGCCGCAGGCGTTGAAATAGCGCAGGCAGACCGAGTTGAACCGATAGGCGGCGCGATAGTCGGCCAGGATCTGCTCGATCATGAATTTCGAGCGGCCATAGGGATTGACGGTCGGACCCGCCGCGCTCTCCGGAATCGGATCGCGTCCGGCATTGCCATAGACGGCGCCGGTCGAGGAAAACACCAGGCGGTCGCAGCCCGCCTCCCGCATGCCGCGCAGCAGGCCGAGCGTACCGGAGACGTTGTTGGCATAGTATTTCTGCGGATCCGCCACGGACTCGCCGACCGCGCTGAAGGCTGCGAAATGCATCACGGCGAGCGCACCATGCTCGCGGATGGTCGCGGTGATCTTTGCGTGATCGGCGACGTCGCCGATCGTCAACGGTCCCCATCGCGCGAAATCGCGGTGACCGGTGGACAGGTTGTCATACACCACCGGGAGATAGCCGGCTTCGGCAACGGCCTTGGCGCAATGGGATCCGATATATCCCGCACCGCCCGTGATTAGGATCGAACCCTTGCTCGCCATTGGAAATATCGTCCCTGTGCGGACCAATCCTGCGTCTCAACAGGCGCAGCGACCGCATGGGTACGACATTCCCGCTGGCGCGGCAAAACGACGATCGGAATAGCGTTAAGAGGTTGGGGCCTGCCCGACCCGTTCCGCGCGACCGAGGATCAGCGCGACCCAGGCGAGAGGTTGCTTGGCCGCCCGGCCGGCGGCGCATGCCGCGGCGGCCTCCCATACGGATAGATCGTCGCCGCCGGCGGCACCGGCCGGGTTGCCGGCGGCCGCGATGTCGGAACGCCACCGCCCGGCCCATCGATCGAATAGCGGGTTGCGCCCTGCGTGGTGCCTTGTGCGAGCACGGGGGCGCCGGTGGCGAGCAGCGTTGCGATCGTGACCAAGCCGGCCAGCTTCATGTCGATGCCTCGACGACGCGCGCCGCATTGTGAAGCAGCCGGCGCCAGATGTTAAATCGTCGCAAATTGCCTCGGCGCGATCCTGGCCCAGCTCATGACGAGATCGGCAAGCGTCTTGATCTCGATATCCGCGGGCGTGCCACTGGCGAAATCGGCGACCGATTGCCCCAACGCGAAGGCGCGGACATAGGCCGAGCGGCTCCCGATCATCGGCCCGATCTGCTCGCCAAACGTATCGAGCTCCTCGATGAATTGCTGGCCTTCGAGGGTGCGCTGGTCGACCCGGTTCGGCACGATCATGGCACGCAGCGCGGTCTGCCGCGTTGCCCGCACCTCGCGGACGATATCGAGCGTTCGCGCGGTGGCCTCGATGTCGAGGCCGGACGGCGTGCAGGGCATCAGCACGATATTGGCGACCGCGAGCACCGCGCCGAGCACGCGATCGTTGGGCGCGGAGTCCACCACGATGATCTGATGCGGAATCTGGCGCATCAGCCTGGCCCATTCGGCGACCGGCCGGGTTTCCGGATCGAGCTGGTAGACCGGAAACGACAGATTGCCTGGCTCGGCCCAGTGACAGGCCGACGCCTGCGAGTCGGCGTCGACCAGGCCGACCGCGCGGGTGCGCCGGTCGAGTTCTCCGGCGAGCAGGACCGCAAGGGTCGTCTTTCCGACCCCGCCCTTGCGTTGGGCAACTGAGATGACAAGCGGCATCGCAAACTCCTGGCGTCCCCGCACGGATGCGCGGGAGGACGCCTTCATCCAACGAGGGTCAGCATCCGGGGCAGGCAGACACGCTTTGCGTCGTAATTGTCTCTCACGAAGCTTCGCGCCTTCGCCCGCATTCGCTTGAAGGCCTTGGGCCGCGACAGCACCGAGACCACCTGATCCGACAACGCATCAATGTCGAAGAACGGCGCCAGCAGCCCGTTGCCGTCCGAGATGATGTCGCGCAGCGGGGCGGTATCGGACACCACGACAGCGCAGCCCGCGCTCATCGCCTCCAGCAGCGACCATGACAGCACGAAGGGGTAGGTCAGATAGACGTGCACCGAGGAAACCTGGAGCAGTTCGAGATACTGCTCCCGCGGAATCCGGCCGAGGAAATGCACGCGGCGAAGGTCGATGTCCGACCTGATCTCGTCCAGGAACATCGACTTCCAGCTCGAGCCCTTCGGTGGATTGGCGCCGTAAGAGGTCCCGCTGCCGCCGACGATCACGACCTGCGCATTCGGCCGCGCCGCCAGTATCCCCGGCAGCGACCGCATGAAGACGTGGAAGCCGCGCACCGGCTCCAGATTGCGCGAGACGTAGGTGATCACCTCGTCGTCCGCCGACAATGTCGCGCCATTGGGAAGCCGAAACCGCGCGACGGGATTCGGCTTGACCTCGTCGGTGTCCACGCCCTCGTGGATGACCTCGATCTTGCTGCGGAATTCGGCCGGAAAGGTCGACCGCTGCCATGGCGTCGGCGACACGCCGACATCGCATTCGGTGAGCGCCAGCAACGTGGTCGCGTTCTTCAGATGAAGCGCGACGTTGCCATCGAGGCCGGTCATGGGAAACTCTGGATCGAAACCGACGTCCCTGCCTTCGGCGCCGTAGAAGAATTCGCAATACAGGATGATCCGTGCCCGCGGAAACATCGTGCGCAACGGCAGCGTCTCGCCCCATCCGGGATGGGCGAAGATCAGGTCCGGGACGAAGCCCTGCCCCGACAGCGAAGACAGCGCATACAGCACTTCCTCCGCACGCCGCGCCTCGACATCGAAGCGGCGCGCGAAGGGATGCACCTCGGCGGAATCCGACTTGGTCGTCGAGTATTTCAGCAGCCGGATCTCCGGTGCGGCGGTCGCAGTCGACGAGCCGACCGCAACGACGCGGTTACCGGGCCGCCCCGCGAGCGCGCGCGCGATGTGTCGGTACTGGGCCGGAAAGTTGTTGTGGACGAAGAGGACGTTCATGGGCGGGCGAGCGCGCTCCCCGGCCGCGCGATTCTGGATTGGAGTCGGGGTCGATATCATGACCGGAAGTGTGTCTTCGATATGCACGGCGAAACAATCTTATCGGATTAACATTAAGACCCCTTCTATCACACAGATTTTTGGGGCACACTGTGCAGCAGACATATCGACCCATTCCGTTAGGCGCGCAGGCGGCGATGAACGAACAGATGCAGCAGAAAACCATTGACCTGGCCCGCGGGCTCTTCCTGGTCCGGTACAATGGCGCAGATGATAAATTGTCACCTCCGGTGGTGCGGGTATATGCGGATCGCGCCAGTCTTAACAATTGTAACATAATTACCGGCCCTGACGTGGCCAATGGAACCCTGTTCGCGCCCGAGAGCGCGCTGGTCGTCTCGGTCGCCCGGCCGAGCCGCGTGATCGTCGAGGTCACGGCGGGGCGCGTCGGGGGCTCGACCGCCGCCAATATCAAGATCGAACCGCTGACCCAGGGACATCCGGCCGGACAGCAGCCGGCCAGCCAGTCCGCCGACCCGTTCGGGCCCGATCCGGGCACGGCCGAGCTGAACGACCTCAAGCTGCTTGCGCATGTGGCGGGGCTTGGCGACGTGACGGTCGGCAGCAATGCCTGGATCGCCGGACCGTCGGCTCCGGCCCGGATCGAGGGAATCCGCCTCGATTGGCCCAACAAGCCGCAGGACCTTACCCTGCAATATGCCGTCAGGTTTGCCCGGCCGCAGCGGGGCGACAACCAGCTCGTTCCGCTCGGCACCTTCGCCGGAACCCGGGGCCGCGCATTGGCCATCACGGGATTCTCGCTGGAAGCCAGCGGCCCCGGCGCCGATCGCTACGCCATCTCCGCGGAGACCATCTTCCTCGGGGCTCCGGCGCTGCGCGTCACCGGCAACAGGATCGTGGTCTCCGGCCCCTCAGGACGGGAGCCGCTGGTGGGCCTCAAGCTCAATCTCGAAGAGCACCGAGCCCAGTCGGCGCCGCTCGCGCCGATGCAGCCCCGGCAGACCGAGCCCGCCAACGCGTTCCCGCGCCTGGAGGGGCGCGTGCGCGTGTTCCGGAGCCGTCAGAGCGCCGTCAAGGCGGCGGGCTGAGATGCGGGCAGCCAAGGGCGACATTTGACCGCCGACGCCCGCAGGACCCGCTTTTCGTCCAGAGCGCTCCACCACATCGATCTCGAGCGCGCTGCCGTCGAGGCGCTCGAGGCGCGCGACTTCCGCCGGGCGTTCGCGCTTGCCGACCGCCGTTGCCGCATCCTGCCCCATCCGGACGCCCGCGCCCATCTGCTGCGCGCGGAAGCGCTGTTTCGCCTGGATCTCACCGACGCCGCGGTCACCAGCGTGGCCCGCGCGCTCGAGCTCGAGCCGGACGACCTGGCCGCGGCGCGGCGAATGCTGGCATGGGGCGACGGCCCGCAGCAGATCGAAGCGGCGCGAAGCGTCGCGCGGCGCGATGACGATCCGGATTCGGTCAGGATCGCCCTGGTGCTGCTGGAGCAGAATGGCCAGCACAGTTGCGCCCGCGTCGACTTCCTCGACGAGGAGGTGAAGGGCTGGGTGACATGGCGAGGGCCGGATGATCCACATCTCTCGCTGGTGCAGGCGGATCAGTCCAGCACCGTCCAGCTTCTGTCCGATCCCAGCCACCGGTTCGCGCGCGATGATCGGCGGGCCGCCGGCTTCCGCCTGATGCGACCGGCATCCGCGACCTCGCAACGCCTCGAGATCACGCAAGGCGACAAGGTCATCGCAAGCGTCCAACTGCCGGCCAACCGCGCCCCGGAGCATCGCGGCGCGCCCCAGCGACCGGCCCGCGCGCGAAACGGCGACGCAGCCGCACTCACGGTCATCATCCCGGTTTACCGCGACCTCGCCGCGACGCGCGCCTGCATCGACAGCGCATTGGCCGCCGTCGCCTGCACGCCGGGCGCGACCATCCTGATCGTGGACGACGCATCGCCGGAGCCCGACATCAAGCGCCTGCTCGGCGGGCTGGCCACGGAGCCGCGCATGCGAATTCTGACCAACCAGCACAATCTCGGCTTCGTCGGCGCGGTCAACCGGGCGCTCGGCGAGACCAACGGTGGTGACGTCGTGCTGCTGAACTCCGACACCATCGTGCCGAAGCACGCGCTGCAACGCTTGCGAAGCGCCGTGCGATCGACGCCGGGCGTCGGCACCGCGACGCCGCTCTCGAACAATGGCGAATACACCAGTTTTCCGGTCCCGAACCGCTCCAATCCGCTGCCCTCGCCCGGCGAATTAGAATTGCTGGATCAGCTTGCAGGCAGGGCAAATTCCGGGATCGCCATCGACATCCCCAACGGCATCGGGTTTTGCCTGTACGTCACCCGCGAATGCCTCGATGCCGTGCGCGAACTGTCCGACGATTTCTATCGCGGCTATCTCGAGGACGTCGATTTCTGCCTGCGCGCCGCGGAAGCCGGCTTCCGCAACGTGTGCATCCCCTCGGTCCTCGTCGGCCACGAGGGCTCGCGCTCGTTCCTCGGCGAGAAACGCTCGCTGGTGATGCGCAATCTTCGCGTGCTCGAGCACCGTTACCGGCGCTACGCCACCGAGTGCGCCGCGTTCCTGATTGCCGATCCGCTGCGTGACTGCCGCGCAGCGCTCGAGCTCGCGCTGCACGCCCATGACAAGCACGCCGGCGGCCGACACGTCATCCTCTGCGGCTCACCCGCCGGCCGCGCGATCGCGATCGGGCGAAGCCGCCAGCTCGCCAACGAGGGCACGCGCGGCCTGATCGCGCATTTCCGTCCCGAGGGACGACAACAACTGGCCTCGATCTTCGATCCGGATGGCGGTGCTCCACAGTCGCTTGCATTCGACGTCGCGACGGACCACGGCCGCGAGGCCTTGTTGACGTTTCTCGCAGATCTCGACATCCGCTCGCTCGAGATCGCGGAGCCGAGCCGCGTCCCCGGCGCGTGCCTTGCGCAACTGACGCAGCGCTTCGCCTACGATCTCCTGATCATCGACACTGCGCTTGCCACGCCGCGGCCGATCGGATCGGGCGTTGGTCCGGACTGGCCGAGCCTGATCGCGGGCGCGCGACGCGTGAACGCAATCGACCGGCGTAGCGCCGATTTCGCCGAAGCGGCGCTCGGTCTGCGAACGGCCAGGCCACACACCCCTTCCACCGCACCAACGCGGCATCGCGCGGTGGACGGCCCGCCGCGTCCCGGCGTGCTCGCCCTGCACGGCAACGCAACGGAATTCCGTTGCATCAGGGCATTGAGCGACCAAATGGCCGACACCGATGAAGACGTCGAGATCGTCGTGCTGGGCCACACGCTCGACGATCTCAAGCTGATGCAGCGCGCCAATGTCATGATCACCGGTGAACCCGCCGCTGACGACGTCGCGACGCTGATCGACGGTCACGGCATTACGCACCTCGTTCTCGATCTCGGCGAACCGATGTTCGGACATCCGCTGGCGGACGCGCTGCTGGCAACCGGACTCCCGGTCGCGGCGACGGCGTGGACCTCCGCATCCGGCGACGGCCGAACAGCGGACCTCGAGCTGCGGCCCGATTCCGGCGTCGCTGAAACGGTTGCCACAGTGCGCGACTGGCTGATCGAGGATCCCCTGCTACATCCCGATTGGAGGAACGGTCGGGATCGGCGGCAGGTTGGCGCGCGGCTTCCATGATCGCGGCGGCCATGCCAGCGCGGAGAACGGCGTCGAATCCAGCCCCAGCAGCGGACTGTAATAGGGATCGTCGAGCAGCACCTCGCCCCATTTCGCACGCAGCATCGACAGCTCGTGCTTGAAGCGCGACTTGCGGTCCGGCGCGGCATCGCGACCGCGGCTGGCCGACTCCATGTGAACCAGCTTCGCATCCGGCGTGAACACGATCCGCTTGCCGAGCTGACGCAGCTTCAGGCACAGATCGATATCGTTGAAGTTGATCGGAAAGCGGATCTCGTCCATGCCGCCGACGGCGAGGAAGTCGCGCCTTCGCATCAGCAGGCACGCCGCCGTCACCGCCGAACATTCGTGCGCGACATGCAGCAGGTCGCCGTAGCCGGGATCCCCGTCCATCCGGTCGTTGAAGGCGTGCTCGGCCGAGAACCTGGTTCCGAGCACCACCCCGCCATGCTGCACGACGCTGTTCGGCCACAGCAGCTTCGCGCCGACCGCTCCGACATCGGGCGCGGCGAGCCGCCACAGCAGCTCCGCCAGCCAGCCGTCGTCGAGCGCCTCGATGTCGTTGTTGAGAAAGCAGATGTTCTCCGTGTCGGCGAAATCGACCGCGGCGTTGTTGATGCGTGCGAAGTTGAACGGCCCCTCGACCGAGATGACGTCGATATCCTCCGCCGGAAGGCGTTGCAGATAGGCCAGTGTTTCGGGCTCCGTCGAGCCGTTGTCGACGACGAGGATCCGGGCGTTGGTCTCATGCGCGGCCGGCGTCACCGTCTCGATGCATCGCCTGAGAAGTTCGGCGCGATTCCGGGTCGGGATGATGATGGTGGTCCGCTCATCCCAATCGACGGCGCGCTTGACCTGAACCGCCGGAAGGAGCCCGCCCTTTCGCGGCTCGACATTGGCCTCGACGCCGGCCCTCGCCAGATATGCTTCGCTCGCAGCGGCGAGTTCGGCAGCCGCGGCCGATGCATCGATCTGCGGCAAGGCCGCCACCGATCCCGGCAGATGGTAGGTTCGCGCAGGCTCCACGCAGGACAGGAAGATGTCGTAGAGCGACGTCGCCGATTGCATCGCCTCCAGCGCACGGTGCCGGCGCACGGCAAAGCAATACGCGCCATAGCCCTGCTCCAGCGCGCGCTCGAGATCGAATGCCGGAAACGCCAGCGGCCAGACCGCGCCGGCGGAAACCTCGAGGTCGCCATAGACCAGATCGCAGTCCGGTTCGGCGGCGAATGCGGCGGCGAAGCGTTGCAAGGCATCTTCCGCGAGAATCGTCCCGCTCAGGCAGAAGACAAAGAACGAGCTGTTGGCCGCATCGCCATCGACGAACTCACGCACGGCCTTTGGATCGAACTTGCTGAAGTCCCGCGCCGGCAGGCACACCGCCGACCAGGCCGCGTGTTGCTGCGCTTCGAGGCTCTCGATGCTTTCGTCCACCCTGACCTCGCCGATCAGGACGACCGCCGCCTCGGATGGAACGTCGGACTGCACCGTCGGCGAGAAGCGCTCCTTCCAGCCGCGATAGGCGTGCAGCGGCACCGAGGCCGGCACCAGCCGATCGAACAGCTGTCCGCGCAAGCGCTCGCTATCCCAGCGTCCGAGCTCGGCGATGGCCTGCTCCAATCCACGATCGAACGCGACGAATGCGATCGGCTCGGACACCAGGCTGCGGCCCGAGATGGTCCGCGCGGTCAGCCCGCGCACGCGACCATCGGCAAGATGCTCCGGCAGATTGAAATCGATCCGGCGCCCGACGCCGACCTCGCCTCCCCGCGCGACGTTGGTCCAGCCGGTCGGCTTCACCGTCATCAGCGGCCGCTGCGCGATCAGGATCTCGACGTCCTCGTCGACGTCCTGCGCAACCCAGCCCTCGAACCGCAAACCTCCAGCCCATTCGATCTCGCAGATCCGGAGCCATCGCCCTTCCGGCGCGACGTCACAGCGAATCGGTACGCCGACGGGACTGCCGAGATTCGCCAATCGCGCTTCCACGATCCCGGCGCTCGCGCTGACCTGATCTGGCAAGCTGAACGTAAAGCCAAAGCGGCCGTCGCCGATCCCGGCGGCGGCGAGCTCTGTTACGAACTCGTCACAAATTGATGACATGTATGGCTCGCCGTCGATCAGCAGTTCGACGGTATAGCGCCGGCCGAGATCGGCGCGGTCATACACAAATCCGGAAAACGTCGTGCGATCACATCTGGTGAATTGCGTTTGCAACGACGCGTATTCAGCTCCTGAGGGCCTCTGCTTGCCAATCGTCTTCGTGCTCATGTCCACCCCTCAAACGGCGGGCCGATTGTCGGTCGATTTCAAGTTGAGAATGTGTCCATGGCGCGCCCTAGGTGACTAGCGAGCATTCAACTGCACCGAGCCATTCACCGTTTGCACAAAAAGCCGCCGAGCTCCCACACAATCCATGCGTTATAAGACTTGGCGTTATCGGCGCCAATTGTGCTAGTGCTAACCCCTCCTCTCCACACTGATCGACGAGCGGATTCATGAAGATTGCAATGGTTGGAACGGGATATGTAGGTCTCGTCTCCGGAGCGTGTTTTGCCGACTTCGGCCACCAGGTCGTTTGCGTCGACAAGGACGCCGGCAAGATCGAAGCCCTGAAGCGCGGCAAGATCCCGATCTACGAAACCGACCTCGATAAGCTCGTCGAGACCAACACTGCCGCCGGTCGGCTGACCTTCACGACGGAGCTGACGGGAGCCGTGGGCGATGCCGATGCCGTGTTCATCGCGGTCGGAACGCCGTCACGGCGCGGCGACGGCCATGCCGACCTGAGCTATGTCTACGCCGCCGCCCGCGAGATCGGCGCGGCGCTCAGGAAGTTCACCGTGGTGGTGACGAAGTCGACCGTGCCGGTGGGCACCGGCGACGAGGTCGAACGGCTGATCCGCGAGACCAATCCCAATGCCGATTTCGCCGTTGCTTCGAACCCCGAATTCCTGCGCGAGGGTGCGGCGATCCAGGATTTCCGCCATCCCGACCGGATCGTCGTCGGCACCGAGGACGACCGGGCCAAGCGGGTGATGGGCGAAGTCTATCGCCCGCTCTACCTGAACCAGGCGCCGATCCTCTATACCGCGCGGCGCACGGCGGAATTGATCAAATACGCCGCAAATGCATTCCTTGCCACCAAGATCACCTTCATCAACGAGATCGCCGATCTCTCCGAGAAGGTCGGAGCGAATGTGCAGGAGGTCGCGCGCGGCATCGGGCTCGACAACCGGATCGGCACCAAGTTCCTGCATGCCGGCGCGGGCTATGGCGGTTCCTGCTTCCCGAAGGACACCCGCGCATTGTTCAAGACCGCGCTCGACCACGACGTCCAGCTGAAGATCGTCGAAGCCACGCTGACCGCCAACGACAACCGCAAGCGCGCGATGGCGCGCAAGGTCGCCAACGTGCTCGGCGGCGAGCTGCGCGGCAAGACCATCGGTGTGCTCGGGCTGACCTTCAAGCCCGACACCGACGACATGCGCGAGGCGCCCTCGATCCCGCTGATCAACGGCCTGATCGACTTCGGTGCCAAGGTTCGCGCCTACGATCCGGTCGGCATGGAGCAGGCCCGCAAGGAATTGCCGGAAATCGAGTACTGCAACGACGCCTATGAGTGCGCGCGACAGGCGGATGCGCTCGTCATCGTGACCGAGTGGCGCCAGTTCCGCGCGCTCGATCTCAAGCGCATCAAGCAGGAGATGAAGCATCCGGTCGTCGTCGACCTGCGCAACATCTACCGTCCTGACGAGATGGCCACGCACGGCTTCACCTACGACAGCATCGGCCGGCCGCGCTGAGCGGCCACGCCGTCGCGCCCCGGTTCAATCCTGGAGCCCCGTTTCGAATGAATCGGAACGGGGCTCGACTTTTTGACGCGTCTGCTTCAGCCGACTCCGCTTCAGCCGACGCGCGATGACGATCTCAGGCGTGGGCGGGCGTACCGAGTTGCACGAACGCATCCAGCTCGCGCGCCAGCTCGTCCTGCCAGGTCGGCATCGTCACGCCGAACTGCGCCTTCAGCCGCGACAGATCGAGCCGCGAATTACCTGGACGCACGGCCTTGGTCGGGAAATCGGCGGTCGCGATCGGAACGATGGTCTCGACCGCCAGCGTGGCGCCGCGCGACCTCAGGCCGTCGACGATGGCGCTGGCAAAGCCGTGCCAGCTGGTTTCGCCGGCACAAACCAGATTGACGACACCGCCCCTGCGCTTGAGCTGATCGTACAGCGTGGTGAGGTTCGGCAACACGATGCCGGCGACCGCACCGGCGATCGCGCGCGCCGTGGTCGGCGCACCGGTCTGATCGGCCACGATCCGCAACTCCTTCCGCTCGCCGGCGAGCCGCGCGATGGTGCGCAGGAAATTGCTGCCCGTGGCGGCATAGACCCACGAGGTGCGCGCGATCAGATGCGCGCCGCCCGCCGCCTGGATCGCGATATCGCCGGCGAGCTTGCTGGCGCCATAGGCCGACAGCGGCCCGGTCGGGCTATCCTCGCGCCAGGCCCGGTCGCCTGAACCGTTGAAAACGTAGTCGGTGGAGAAATGCACCAGCGGCACGCCGTTCGTAGCGGCCCATTTGGCGATCGCTTCCGGCCCCCTGGCGTTGACCAGGAACGCCAGCTCGCGCTCGTCCTCGGCACGGTCGACGGCCGTATACGCCGCCGGGTTGATGATCAGATCGGGCTTCAGACCGTCGAGTTGCGCCATCAACCGCTCCGGCTTCGCGAGATCGAACTCCGCGGTGGGCGGTGCGATGATCGTGGCGTGACCTTCGAGCAGCGGCTTGAGCGCACTGCCGACCTGGCCACGCGTTCCCGTCAACAAGATCCGCATCAGATTTGTCCATAGGTCGGAAGATTGCTGGCGTCGGCCAACAGCGGCGCATCCGCATCCTTGGCCGACAACTGTGGCTTGTCGACACCCCACGCGATCCCGATCGCGGGGTCGTTCCAGCGGATCGAGAGCTCGTCCTTGGGGCTGTAGAAATCATCGCATTTGTAGAAGAAGTCGGCGGTCTCGGAGAGCACCACGAAGCCGTGGGCGAAGCCGCGCGGCACCCACAACTGCCGGCGATTGTCCTCGCTCAGCTCCACCGCGACATGCCGGCCGAAATTCGGGCTGCCGACGCGCACATCGACGGCGACGTCCAGCACCTTGCCGCGCAGCACGGTGACGAGCTTGCCCTGGGTGAACGGGTTTTGCAGATGCAGTCCGCGCAGCACGCCATAGGCCGAGCGGGACATGTTGTCCTGCACGAACGGGCGCGCGATGCCGTGCTCGACGTAACGGGGGAACTGGTAGGTCTCCAGGAAGAAGCCGCGTTGGTCGCCGAACAGCTTCGGCTCGACGATCAGGACTTCGGGTAGCGCGGTCTTGATGACATTCATTTAACACTGGTTCCGATCTGAGCAGCCAGAAATGTTAATTTCTTCTCATAACAAACTTGTGCAGCGCACGCCATATGTTATGTTTTGACAGTCAAAATGTGAGGGACCATGAAAGGCATTATCCTTGCCGGTGGCACCGGCTCGCGCCTCTATCCAGTGACCACCGTCGTCTCCAAACAGTTGCTGCCTGTCTTCGACAAGCCGATGATCTACTATCCGCTGTCGACGCTGATGCTGGGCGGAATTCGAGACATTTTGATCATTTCCACGCCGCAGGACAAGCTGCTATTCCAGCGCCTGCTCGGCGATGGCAGCGAGATCGGCGTCCGCTTCGCCTATGCCACGCAGGAGACCCCGCGGGGTCTTGCCGACGCCTTCATCGTCGGGCGCGAGTTCATCGGCGATGATTCCGTCGCTCTTGTGTTAGGAGATAACATTTTCTACGGCCACGGCCTGCCGAGCATGCTGTCGGCGGCGTCGGTCCGCAAGAAGGGCGCCACCGTATTCGGCTACGTCGTCAACGCGCCGGAGCAGTACGGCGTGATCGAGCTCGACGGGACCGGCCGGGCGCTGTCGATCGAGGAGAAGCCGAAGCGGCCGAAATCCAACGTCGCCGTCACCGGACTGTATTTCTACGACAACGACGTGGTCGACATCGCGGCCGGCATCAAGCCGTCGCCGCGTGGCGAGATCGAGATCACCGACGTGAACAAGGTCTATCTCGAGCGTGGCGACCTGTTTGTCGAGGTGCTCGGCCGCGGCTTCGCCTGGCTCGACACCGGCACGCATTCCTCGCTGGTCGAGGCCAGCCATTTCGTCCAGATCCTGGAGCAGCGCCAAGGCCTGCGCATCGCCTGCCCGGAGGAGATCGCATTGCGCCAGGGCTACATCTCGCTCGAAGCCTTCGCCAGGGTGGCGCAGAAGACCGCCAAGAGCAGCTACGGCGAGTATCTGCTGTCGGTCTACCGCTCGTTCCACGGCCAGCCCCGCAACGCAGAGGTGCTCAAACATGCGGTTTAAGGGATCGACGATCTTCGTCACCGGCGGCGCCGGCTTCATCGGCTCCGCCGTGGTCCGCCATCTTCTGCGTGACACCCATGCCCGCGTCGTCAACATCGACAAGCTGACCTATGCGGCAAACCTCGCCTCGCTGCCCCGCGCCACCGAAAGCCTGAACTACTCGTTCGAGAAGGCCTGCATCTGCGAGGGACAGACCCTGCGCCGGCTGTTCGAGAAATATCAGCCCGATGCGGTGATGAACCTTGCGGCGGAAAGCCATGTCGACCGGTCGATCGACGGTCCCGGCGAATTCATCCAGACCAATATCGTCGGCACCTTCACGATCCTGCAGGAGGCGCTGCGCCACTGGCGCACGCTGTCGCCGGAGAAGCGCGACCAGTTCCGCTTCCTGCACATCTCGACCGACGAGGTGTTCGGCACGCTCGGCGATGAGGGGCTGTTCAGCGAGACCACGGCCTATGCGCCGAACTCTCCCTATTCCGCCAGCAAGGCATCGTCGGACCATCTGGTGCGCGCCTGGCACGAGACCTACGGGCTGCCGACGCTGGTGACCAACTGCTCCAACAATTACGGCCCCTATCACTTCCCGGAAAAGTTGATCCCGCACATGATCATCAAGGGGCTCGCCGGCGCGCCGCTGCCGGTCTATGGCGACGGCCAGAACGTCCGCGACTGGTTGTTCGTCGAGGATCATGCCAAGGCGCTGACCTTGGTGCTGGAGCGCGGCGAGGTCGGCGAGACCTACAATGTCGGCGGCCGCAACGAGCGCACCAATCTCCACGTCGTGGAAAGCATCTGCGACCTGCTCGACGGGATCGCCCCCAGTTCGTCCGGCCCGCGTCGCGAGCTGATCAACTTCGTTGCCGACCGTCCCGGCCACGACCGCCGCTACGCCATCGACGCCACCAAGCTCGAAACCGAGCTCGGTTGGCGCGCCGAGGAAAATTTCGAGACCGGCATCGCCAAGACCGTCCGCTGGTATGTCGACGAGCAACCCTGGTGGCGCGCGATCCTGGAGCGAGGCTACAAGGTGGAGCGTGTCGGATTGAACCAGTAGCCGGCCGATCTCCTCAACATCACCGGCGTGGACAGCCAACAGGGAACCGAGCAGCACGATGACGATCGAACCGGATCTCATCTCGGCTTGACGAGCCGCGACCGCCTTCCCGCGGTGGATTGGCAGCCAGCCGCCAGACAGCAAATCGAGAAACCACGGGGTCCCGCCATGAAGATCGCAATGGACGGTCAGGAACTGACACTGTTCAAGAGTTTCGTGGATCTCTCGAAGCGCTATCTGGAATTCGGCTCGGGAGGAAGCACCTGGCTGGCCTGCCAGACCAGGAAAGAGTGGGTGATTTCGATCGATTCCTCCTCGGAGTGGCTCGCCAATGTGGGCGATGCCACGCGCGAGGCAAACACCAAGCCGCAGCTGCTGCATGTGGATATCGGCAAGCTGCGCGAGTGGGGCTATCCGATCGAGAAGGAGAAAGAGAGCTCCTGGCCCAACTATCACGAGGGTGTCTGGCAGCGTCCGGAGAGCAGGACCGCCGACCTGTACTTCGTCGACGGCCGGTTTCGCGTGGCCTGCTTCGTGCAGTGCCTGTTGCACGGCTCACCCGGCGCTTTCATCGCAATTCACGACTTCGAGAACCGTCCCCACTACCATTCGGTGCGCACCGTCGCCCGGGAAATCGCGCGCGCCAACAATATGTCGGTGTTTCAAAGACCGGTGGAGATCGACCTCGACGCCGCGCAACGGCTGCTTGCGAAGTACCGGCTGGAGCCGCTGTAACCGCCGGCCGGTCGCAGGCCGTTGCGACAACAAGCGCTTTTCAACTGAACTGGATCGGGCGTGCACCGGCACGCCCTCCATCGGCGAGGCCATCGCTGCCGCCCGGTTCAGCCCTGGACCAGCTTCTTCAGCTCCGGAACAAACCTTTGAATGGTAGCGTCTTCGATATCGTTGCGATCCCGCAACGTGAAGAACTCCATCGCGCGGATCTTCTCAGGATCGCCATCGGCGAGCGGCCGGCCGCGCTCGCGCTTCTTCAGCAATTGCTGCCGTGACTTCGTATAGTAGTGATTGATCACGAGCTTGTCGCGCTTCGGAGCGGTACAGCGCCCGCCGATCGGGAAGACTGGCGTGCCGTCCTCCTGGACGTAGCAGCCCAGGACGAGCGACTGATGCGGATGCAGGTAGGACACGATGGTGTCAGGCCGCACGATCGACTTCATGATGAAATGATCCGGAAAGTCATCGGGGGCCCGACGCGTGAAGGATTCGATGCACAGGCCGACCGGCCTGGCGTCGTGACCGTTCGAGCCGAAGTTCAACCAATGCACCGCCACGGCCGGCGCCGGCCCGACCTCCGCCAGAACGTCCTTGATATTGCCGGCCTTGGTCGGAAACAGATATTCGTCGGCGTCGATGAAGGCGCACCATTCCGCGCAATTGCGATAGCTGTCGATCGCATGCGAGAAGGCGCGCATCTGACCGAATTCCCCGTCCACGAAATGGTAGGTGATCATCTCGGGCCACGGGAACGACTCGATCACGGCACGCGTGCTGTCGGTGCTGCCGTTGTCGTAGAGATAGAAATGGTCGATGCCGACCAGCCTGTGGAAGTGCAGCCACTCCAGCAGATCCTCGCCCTCGTTCTTGATGGCGCAGACGGCGGCCAGCCCGTGCTTTTTCCGATCGACGCCGGCGTAGAGCTTCTTCGCCTCCATCACGCGCAGCAGACCAGCGAATTCTCGCCGCAGATTTTCACTCTTCGGGGCGGCAGCGAGCGCCGAAAGATAGACGTCCTGCGCTTCATGGGCCGCCCCCATGTTGAGATCCGCGATCGCCAGCCGATGCAAGACCCGCGAGTCCGACGGCAGTTGCTTGACGAGGTCGAGAAGGATTCCACGCGCTCCGGCGAAATCACATGCCTGCACGAGCATCGCCGCCTTCGCGAACTGGAATTCCTTGTAATCGCCGAATTGCTGCTCCAACTGGTTGACCGATTGGATCAGATCGTCGGGTTTCGGATTTGCGATCCGCCCCGAAAAGAAATCTCTAAGCCTCGTCTCGATCTCACTTGCTGGAAGCGCATCGAGATTCACGCCTGAGCTGAAACTAGACAATGCTGGAATTTCCATGTCCAACCTGAGCCGCTCCCCGGAGATCGACGAATTAACATTGGCTCGCGCCACGACTTCCCTATAGCGCACTTATCCTGCAGGAATAAGGCTATAACACACAGCGCTCACACTTAACTGTTGTAAGGTTATTTCGAGGGAAATCAATACAATAGAGTAGCGGGCTCGATGTCATCTGCACGAAACCGCGCCACAGGCCGGGAACGATCGGAGATCGCCAATGCACAATGGGAACGAAGCAACCCGCAAGCCGTTCGCGCTGACGCGACGGGTGTTTTTGACGTCGCTATCCGCAAGCCTCGTGCCCCGCTCGTTCGGCTTTCCGGGTTCCGCTCGCGCTGCCGCAGCGGCGCCCCCGAGACCTCTCGTCGGAGCCATTCGCTGGGACGCCTGGTATTCGCCCGGCTCGCAGCCGACCGAAGCCATGAAGCAATCGCTCGGTCCGCAAAAATATCGCTGGCGCGCTCCGTTCTTCGGCGCCCAAATCAACCGCGATCCGAACGCGCTTGATTTTTCGAGCTCGATCGAGACCGAGATGGACAAGGAGATCGACCAGGCCATCTTTGCCGGACTGGATTACTGGGCATTCGCCGGCTACGGGGCAAACCACCCGATGTCGAAAGCCCTGTACGCGTTCCGAACCCGGCCCAAGGCAGCCGAACTGAAATACTGCATGTTCACCGAGCTCGGCCGCTGGGGATCGGCGGCCAAGCTGTCCGCGCTTCCTCACGAGCATATCGGCCTGATGGCGGACAAGAACTATCTGAGGGTGGAGGGCGATCGGCCGCTCTATTTCCTGGGCTTCATCAAGGCTGCGGATGTGCAGCGAAGCTGGGGCGGCGTGCAGGGCCTGCGCACGCAACTGAGCAAGTTCAGATCGGACGCCAACGCCGCCGGTCACGGCGAGCCCTATATCGTGCTCGCGGGAGACACGAAATTCCTGAGCCAGGAGGCCGCCAATCTGGGCGCCGACGCGGTCGGGTCATATGCGATCACAACCGGCAATGGCCGGGGAAGCTTTGCCGACCTCGCGAGATATGCCGAAAAAGGCTGGAATGCGCTGGCCGCGAGCCAGGTCCCCGTTGTGCCCACGGTGATGACCGGATGGGACAGGCGCCCGCGCATCGAACATCCAGTGCCCTGGGAGACGTCGCAGCGTCCCGGCGACGGCATCACCAATTTCTATGCCGCGCCGACGAAGCAGGAATTGGCCAGCCATCTCGCGCAATCGATCAGTTGGGTGAACAGCCAGCCGCCCGACCGCCGGTCCCCTGCCGTGCTGATCTATGCCTGGAACGAAAATGACGAGGGTGGCTGGCTGGTCCCGACCCTGCCCTGCCAAACCGATCGCCTGGAAGCGCTGCGCGAGGTCCTCAAGGCGACCGCGCGGGCTGCGTCGAAGAATCTCTGCTAGAGCATGATCCGGAAAAGTGCGAAGCGGTTTTCCGAAAAGATCATGCTTGGACAACAAGCTAAAGCGCGATGATGATTCGATCCAATCTCATCGCGCTTTAGATCGCTTCCGGGAGAAGCAGCCGAACCGAAACCTGAATCAACGAGTCCGCTCCGACCGACCGGAACGGACTCGTTCGACTTTCTGCGCGTCGATCAGCGCCAGCGGATCGGCCTGGTCCGGTCGTTCGATTCCACGGTCCGATGTTCGAGATGATACGGCGCGTAGATCTGCTTGACCCAATAGTTGAAGTTCGGGTGCAGCTTCACGAAGTCATAGAATGAATCGCCGAAATTGGACGGGCTGAGGCAGGTCTTGTTCTGCGGCCTCGACGCGATCGCGTTCAGGCAATACGACACCATGCAGGCCTTGGTCTCACTCTCCGCCACCTTGCTCAGACTTCGAAAGCTGTTGGTCGAATGCAGCCGATAGAGGTAGCGGTCGGCTTCGAGATAGGTCGGTTCGACCTTGGTCACCGCGCGCAGGGCAAAGTCCCAGTCGTGGCAGTATTTGAGATCGGCGAGCCAACCGACCTGGCGCAGCAGTTCACGGCTGAAGACAAAATTCCCGGTCGACGCGGCGATCTGCGAGTCCAGGAACGTCCACGACAATGGCGCCCCCGCGATCTGCGCCCGGTCGATGGCATAGCGCAGGCGGGTTGGAAACTGGTAGTTATTGATCGACTTTCCGTGCTCGTCGATCGGCTCGACCGCCGAGAAGCCGAAGAACAGCCGCTCGTCGCCATGCTTGTCCGCGAACAGCTGAACCCGGTCCTTTGAAAATGCGTCATCGGAGTTCAGAAGGAAGATCATGTCGCCGCTGGTCAGCGACAACGCCCTGTTCCAGGTGTAATGGGCGCCGAGGTTCTGCGGGTTCTTGAGCAGCTTGCACGAAACAAAGCGCTTGCCGAACGACCGCTTCTTGATGACCTTCTGCGCGACCTCGAAGCTCTGGTCCGGCGAATGGTCGTCCACGATGACGAGCTCGATGTCGGAGAACGTCTGTTGATAGACGGTCTCGAGGCACTCCTCGAGATACTGCTCGTGCTTGTAGCAGGCGATGACGACACTTGCGAGCATCGGCGGCGACCTCAACGTCTCACGATGATCGAGTGGCGGGACCTGACGAGCGCGCTGGCTCCGTCGCCGACCTCGAGCACCGCGAGTTGATACTCACCATCCGGCAAGTCCCGGATCGAGAACGACAGCTGAAAGCCGAAATAGCTCTCCTTGCTCTCGGCCTTCATATATTCCTTCACGTCCACCCGTTCGTGCCAATCGACGATCAGACAGTACCCGCTGTTCACCGCACCTTCCGGGCCAAGCTCCGACAGGATCAGGAATCCCGTTCGCTGCCGGCCTGCCTCGAAGGCATTGCCGGCGCAAATCCATCCCCGCACCAGGATTTCATAGCGCGGGTCGACGATGACGCGCTCGCCGGTCTGGGAATTGATATTCTCGATCACCAGCAACGAGCCCGCCGGATTGTCGAGCGCACCAGCGGCCTCCACGGGGGTGCCGCCCCTGACCTGCTGCACCCCGGAATGCGTGAGGCCGGATCGGTGCAGGTTGGCGAGCACTTCGACATGGGTCGAGGCTTCCTTGACCGCCCATTCGAGCTCCTGCCTGCTCAGGCAATCGAGCAGATCCGGACTGTTTCGAATCTGCGCCGAGATCGGCTCGGCCGAAGCGACCCTTCGCACCACCTCGAGAAACGCCCGGCCGTAGCGCGAATCCGGCTCGAGATGAGCGCCCTCCGCCCATTCGTTCCAGGAATTGATGAACACCAACGACTGCGAGAAGCTGTTGCCCTTGGCGCGCAGGGTCGCGTCGCGAAGCCAAACCTCGAACGCTTCCGGACTGGACCGGGTGAAGATGTGACCGCGCGCGCCCTTGCGAGGCGTATTGTCCCAACGCGGCATCACCGCGGGAAAGAACGGGAAGTCGTAGGTCTTGCCGAGAGACGAGCGCATGGCGTCGACATAGTCGTAGACCTTGCCGGCGAACGTCTCCGGTGCGTCGACCTCGGTCGGCGACACTTCCCGCGTCGAGACGGTGTGCGGCGGAAACTCGATCGCTGCGTCGCAATCGACGTCGCGCGGATCGAACTCCCCGAAGGTCATCGCATTGCAGATCAGAAGCTCGCCGATTCCAAGCTCCCTGGCGCGCTTGCGCCAGACCTCGAACAGGCGCTGCTTGTCCGGCAGCAGCGACGGCCTATAGATGACGATGATCTTTCGGCCGTCGACCGTGATGTAGCGCTCGTCGCGCAGCAGGTCGGCCATGTCGTCGATGAAGCGAACATCGTCGTCGAGCGAGTGATTTTGCCCCAACAGAAGCTCGGCGTCGGAACCGTCCCAGCGGCGGGACCAATTCTCGTTCGCCCAGCAGATGCAGAACGGCAGGTTGGGTTCGCCGTCCTCGAGCATCAGCTGGAGCGGCTTCTCCAACAGCCTTCGCCCCTGAAACCAATAGACATAGTAGCAGAAGCCATCGATGCCGTATTTACGCGCGAGATCGCCCTGCTGACGACGCGTTTCCGGCAAACGGACGTCGTAGAACCCGAGATCGGCCGGCAACCACGGCGATTCATGCGCCGGAAACTGGGCGCGCATCCGCGCGACGTTGGTCCATTCGGTGAACCCCGGTCCCCACCACCTGTCATTCTCCTCGAATGAGTGGAATTGCGGCAAATAGAAACAGATGTAGCGCACCTCCTTGCTGGAGGCGTCCGCCGATCCCGCAACCACTCTGTTGTCGTTGTTCGGAAACAACAGGTCGTCGTAATCCTCGGTCGAGAAGCCGAGCGCAACGACCACCTCGGCCGGCGTAAAGGTCTCGAACAGGGGTATCTCGTAGTACTCGCCGTCGTTGAGGCTGATGCGGAGATAGATCTGCGCATGTTTGGGCTCGACGAGCGCGTTCCTGAGGGCGCGCGCCAGACGACGGCGCACACCGGGCGTGGACAGATCGATGCGAAATCCGGGACGCCCGATCACGCTCCGCGGACCGATGCTGGCCGGCATCGATCGTCCGGTACGTCCCTCTTCGACACAGTGCGAGGCGATGAAGAGCGATATCGAAACGGTCGCGGCCGGCGATTGGGAATCGACGATCCAGCCGGAAATCCCGCGTCCCGAATATTCGAGGATCGCACCGCGCAACCTCGGTCCTGACTTGAGATCCGTTATGTCGGGATCCAGGAACAAGCTCTGCGGAAGATCCTCCTGTTGAACCGGACTGGCAACGGGCAGCATATCCTTGGTATCCCTGACGCTCCGTTCCACAATCTTGTTCATCGCTACCCGATCTCCTGCCAACGTTTAACGTCGGCTCCAGTTTCTTTCTCGGTGCCGCACAAGCTCGATCCCGAGATGATCACATTGCCCTTCCGACGCGCCCAGGTCCCGATCCCCGGAGCTTATCGCTCACTATCACACAATCTAAGATCGACATAACTTTTGTTCCGCGCCTATCACATTAACGCACTCGCGCTGTCCTCGATATGAAAGCCATCGTTGGTTCTGCCTAGATTGTCACGCCGACGTGCCTGATTGCGTGCCTTCACGCCTGGAAACAAAGCTGTTCGACATCTTCGCGCGCGCGGCGAAACGTCCGCCTCCAACGATCTCAGCCGACGCTTTCGCCCATCGCCTGCAGACGACGCAGCGCTCCTTCGTTGTTCTGCCGTGCGGCTTGCCGATACCAATGCAAGGCCTGGTCACGATCCTGCGCGACGCCGTTGCCGGCGCGCAGCGCATCGCCAATCGCGAGCTCGGCTTCGACCATGCCCTGCCTCGCCGCAGCCTCGAACCACTCGGCCGCCTTCGCCGGATCGGCCTCGCGGCCCTGTCCCCGGCCCAGCATCACGGCAAGGTTGTATTGCGCCGTGGTGTGGCCCTGACGCGCCGCCGCCTCGTACCATGTCACGCCCTGGGCAAGGTCCTGCTCGACGCCCTGGCCGGTGCAGTACATCACCGCAAGCTTGAACTGGGCCGCGGCGTTGCCGCCGCCCGCGGCCTTGACGATCCAGCTCGCGGCGGCCTGCGGATCCCCGAGGCCGCTCTTGGGATCGGAATACAGCAGCGCGAGCGTGTGCTGGGCCTCGACATGGCCGGCACTCGCCGCGCGCTTGAACCACTGCGCCGCGGCCGGAAAATCCGCGGTGCCGCCGGACCTTCCCATGTGCAGCCCGCCGAGCTGGAATGCCGCGGCGGGATGGCCGACCTCGGCGGCGTCGGTCAGCAGGGCGCGCGCTTGCGCAAGGCGCTCTTCGGACGGCTCATCCTGGATCAAAAACACGGCGTAGGCCGTCTTCGCATCGGCGTCGCCGCCCTTGGCGGCCTTGCTCAACCACTCGGCTGCGCGCACCTGATCGCGCGGCACGCCGTTACCCGCCGCGTAAAGCCGTCCGAGCTGCACGCCCGCGGCGCTGATGCCACCCTCGGAGGCGCGTTCGAACCACTTGATGGCCGTCGCGACATCGCGCGTCACACCGTTGCCGTTGAGATAGAACACCGCGATGTTGTGAGCCGCCGTGGCGTGGCCGCTCTCGGCCGCGCGTTCGAACCATTTCGCGGCCTGCCGGATGCTGGGCGAAACGCCGGTGCCGGTGGCGTAGAAGCGCCCGGTGAAGAACTGCGCCTGCACATCGCCGCGTTCGGCCGCCCTCTCGTACCAACAGGCCGCCTCGCGCAGGTCCGGCTCGGCGGCGCTGCCGAGCGCATAGAACTCGGCCAGCGCCTGGATCGCCGGCAGGTAGTCCTTGCGCGCGGCCTTGCGCAGCGCGGTCTCGGCCTTGTCGAGATCCTTGGCGATCCCCTTGCCGCCCAATCGCAACAACGCGATGTTGTAGAGCGCGATGGTGTCGTCATGAGCGGCCGCGCTCTGGAACAGCCGCGCCGCTTCCTCGACGTTTTCGGGCAGGCCGGTGCCCCTGAGGCACATGAACGCCAGCGCAACCTGCGCACGCACATGGCCCTGCTCCGCGGCCTTGTGATACCAGATCGCGGCCTGCGCGAAATCGACCGGAACGCCGCGCCCCTGATAATACACGTCGCCGAGCGCGAATTCGCCCGACGCCGCCTTCTGCCCGGCCGCGGCCTCGTACCAGCGCAGGGCGACGGCATGATCCTTGGTGCAGCCGAGCCCGTTGGCATACATGTCGCCGAGAATGGCTTGCGCCTCCGCCTTGCCGGCCTCCGCCGCTACCGACATCCAGAGGAACGCGGCGTCGACGTCCTTCGCCACGCCGATTCCATTCGGGAACACCAGCTCGTGGAGGTTGGTCGCCCTCTCGCCGAGACGCGCCGCGGTGGATTGCCGCCACATCTCGGGCCGGTTCGGTCCGACCATCGGCTTGACCCCGTTGAAGTAGATCAAGCCAAGCTGGAATTGCGCTTCGGTATGTCCGCTCAGCGCGGCGCGTTCATACCACACGACCGCGTCGGGAATGTTGCCGATCACGCCCTCGTTCCGGGCGTACAGCAGCCCGATCCGGTAGTCCGCCTCCGGATTGCCCGCCTCCGACGCAAGCTTCCAGAGGCGCAACGCCTCGAGATACTGCCGGTTCTCGTAAGCCTCCAGCCCCCGTTCAAACTGCCTGGCGTCGGAACGGGACGAACCGGGTCGGAGCCGGTCCAGCAACGATCGCGTCGACACCGTCATGGTTCACGCATCGCTTCTTTTGCACTGCGCAGCATGCCGCCGAGCAGATACATCGCCACCGAGCGGGTCCCGACATTGACGTCGCCCTGCAGCGTCATGCCGGGGATGAGGCGGAAGTTCTTCGGAACATCCTTGAAGTTGGTCTGGTCGACCGAGCAGCGCGCCTTGTAGTAGGCATCGACCGGCTTGCCGTCGTCATCGGTCGTGAACGCGCCTTCGCTGATCCAGCGGATCTTGCCTTCCGCCGTGCCGTGCTCCGCGGCGTTGAAGGCGTCGATCTTCATCGTGCAGGGATCGTTCGGCCGGACAAAGCCGACGTCGCGCGACAGGATCTGGATCTCGGCCTCGAGCCGCGTCTTGAGCGGCATCAAGGTGATGAAGGGATCGCCCGGCTTCAGCACCGATCCGACCGAAAGCTTGGCGAGCGTCAGGACGACCGACGGCTCGGCCGCCGTCCACCGGACCAGGTCCTGGTGCTTGACCGCCTTGTCGTACTGCGAGCGGGCGGTATCCAGATTGTTGCGGGTCGTGACCAGGTCCTGGCTCAGTTGTGCGTTCCATTGCTCGATGAAGGCCTTGCGATCAGCCTTCAACGAATCCAGCTGGTGTTGCGCTTCCAGCAGGGTGTTGTGCGTGTTGTCGATCTGGCGCAGCAACTCCAGGCGATTGTCCTGCGACAGATACAGGTTCAGCTTGGACCCGCTGCCGCTTTCGGCGAGCGTCGAGCGCATGTCCTCGATCTTGCCGGCGATATCGGCGCGTTGACTGTACCGCTCGTCGTCCTTCTTCGCCTTCTGGATGGTCGCTTCGGTCTGGCTGATCTTGGAATCGTAGCTGGTCACCTGCGCGCTGTACTGGGCCACGCGCTGGTCATAGAGCGCCTTCTGCAAGGCGTTGTATCTGGTGACGTCCTGATCGTTGGATTGGCCGTACGACAACGGCTTGCCCGACAATTCGGCCTCGTCGCGGGCGACCTGCGCGTCAAGGCTCGCGATCTGAAGCTTGTATTGTGTGACATCGGCAGCGGTGAACGTGGAATCCAGGGTCGCCAGCAATTGTCCCGTCTCGACCTGTTGACCTTCCCTGATATCGATCGTCTTGATGATCGAGGCATCGAGGGCTTGCAGCACGTTGATCTGATCGACCGGAACGATCCTGCCGGCCACACTCGTGATCACCCGATCGACGCGCGTGAAGCACATGATCGCCACGACGGATGCGAGGAACGCTGCCAGCACGAACAGCGTCGCGCGAGCCAGCAGCGGCTCGGCGGCCTCGCGGATGGCGTCGGTCTCGGACTGGAACTGGCGGACGGTCGCGAGCGAGGCTTGATTAGGAGACAAGGGTCGGACTCCTGAAGTTCTTCTCGGTGCGCCCCGTCGGCACGAGATGCGTATTCTGCTGGTACCAGAGCGAGCTGTAGATGTCGTTGCGCTCCAGGAGCTCCTCGTGGCGGCCGATATCGTTGACCACGCCGCGATTGAGCACGAGGATCGCATCGGCCTTGGTCAGCGACGACAGGCGGTGCGAGATGATGATCAGCGTGCGGCCGTGCGCGATCCGCGAAATGTTCGCGTTGACGATCGTTTCGCTCTCCGCATCCAGCGCGCTGGTCGCTTCGTCCAGGATCAGGATCGGCGGATTGACGATCAACGCGCGCGCGATCGCGAGGCGCTGGCGCTGGCCACCCGAGAGGTTGGTGGAGCCCTCATAGACATAGGTCTCGTAGCCGCGCGGGAGCTTGTCGATGAACTCCTCGGCACCGGCCAAGCGTGCCGCCCTGACGATGTCGTCGAAGGTCGCGTCGGGCTTTGCGGCCGCGATGTTTTCGCGGATGGTGCCGCTGAACAGGAAATTCTCTTGCAGCACGACGCCGACATTGCGCCGGAGATGGTCGACATCGTACTCGCGGACATCGATGCCGTCGACCTTGATCAGGCCGCCATAGTCGGAGTGCAGGCGCTGCAGCAGCCGCGTGATCGTGGTCTTTCCGGAACCGCTCTTGCCCATCACGCCGAGCGTCGTGCCGAGCGGAATTTCGAACGAGATGTTGTTCAGCGCCGGCGATACGGCGCCCTTGTACTTGAACGTGACACCGGAGAATTCGACCAACCCCTTCAGCGGCGCCCGCACGCCATGGCCGGAGCGGCCTTCCTCGGCCGGCTGGTTTACCAGCCTGCCGACGATGGTGACCGCGGTGCGCGCCTCGTCATACTGGTTGATGAGCTGGGCCATCTGCATCAGCGGGCCGGCAACCCGTTGCGACAGCATCAGAAAGGCAAACAGCGCGCCGACATAGACCGGATCGCCGCTCGACACCGCGATGTAGACGCCGAGCGCATAGGGCGCACTCACCGCCAGCCGCTCCAGTGGACGCACCACGGTCTGGATCGCGGTTCCGGTCATGCCTTCCGCCAGCCGCGCCTTGGCGACACGCGCGACCAGCACATCCCACATGTGGCGCTGGCGTGCATCGAGCGCCAGCGATTTGATGGTCCGGATGCCGTTGAGGCTCTGGATCAGGAACGCTCCCTGCGCGCCCTCGGCCGCCAGGGTCGCCGAGGACTTCTTGCGATAGGCCGGGAGCATCAAGATCAGCCAGGTCACGATCACCCCGGCAAAGGCAAGCACCATCAGCGTCATGATCGGGCTGAAGAAGAACATGACGGGAAGGAAGAAGAACAGCGTGGTCGAATCCAGGATGGTCCCGAACAACTGGCCGGTCAGAAAGCCGCGAATGCGGAACACTTCGCGGATGTCGCGGGAAACCAGGCCGACCGGGTTCTGCTCGAAGTAGTCGATCGGCAGATTGAGCATCTTCTCGAACACATAGGTCGACAGCTTGACGTCGAGGCGCGCGGTCAGGCGCTGAACGAGATATTGCCGCAGGAACGAGAACGCCGCCTCGAACATGATGACCACGAACATCGCGAGGCACAGCACGTAGAACGTGTTGTAGGCCTTGTAGAAAATCACCTTGTCCGAGAGCAGCCGCCAGAACATGATCGGCGCCAGGCCCATGAAGCCCAGAATCAGCGCGGCCAGCGCGACGTCGCGCAGGATGCGTCGCTCGCGGAACAGCAATGCAGTGACGAATCCGAAGCTGAATGGCTGGGTCTCGTCGGAAATCTCGTAATCGCGCTTGGCCATGACGACGTCGCCCGACCAGATGTCCTCGAAGCGCGGTTGATCGATGACGAGCAGTGCATCCTCGCTCGCATTCGGATCCTGCAACACGACCCGGGAGCTGCTCTCATCGCCTTCGAGGCGCAGCAACACCATGTGGCTGCCGTCGCGCAGGCGAACGATGGCCGGCAGCGCCCGCTTGAGATGACTCAGTCCCTTCCAATCCAGCGTGACGGCCTTTGCCGTCATGCCCGAGGAATTCGCGCATTTCAGCAGTTCGGGCAGCGTGACTTCCTGATCGCCCAGCAGGTTGTCATGGATCAGTTGTGACGGGGTCAGGTGCAGGCCGTGCTGTCTTGCCACGATGACGAGACAGGCAAGCCCCGAGGGTGGCAGTGCCTCCACCGAAGGTGCGCCGACGAGCGAGAGGTGTTTGGTCATGAATGCCTCGGAGTTTCGACTGCGCAGATCCGGTCCCTGGCGAACTATAACTTATCACTGTTAGTTCGCTAACGCAGCATTTTCAGCATATCGCCCCGAAAAGATATATGTGACGGCGACCGGGAAAGCGGGCTGCGCACGCGCGCCGTACACGGGTTTAGCCACGGAACCCTATAACATTGATTAACGTTGTGGACTATGCGCCGGCGGTCACCGTCTCCCGGAAGTCGAACCCACAGGCTTCCAGTTGCGGCCTGATCCGCTCATCGTCGGCTTCCGGCATCAGGGCCAACGCACAGATCTCGAAATTCCCGCTCCGGACCGAGACGGTCGGAAAGCCGGCACTGAGCAGCAGGTTTCCCATCCGCTCGGACGAAAACCCGGTCTTGTGAGCCATGTGATGACGTCCCTGCTCGATCGCGCCGGAATGTCCGTAGATCATGTCCAACGGACGGATCGGGCCGGCCGGGGAGACATAGGCCACCGCACCGAGGCCATGGATCAGCATGTGCTGCGCGACCGCCTCGAGATCAGGCGACATAATCAGCGCGAATCCGCCCGGCTTGAGCACTTCGCGGAACTGAACGAAGGTCGGATGAACCTCGTGGGCATAGAGATGCTCCATGACATGAGAGCACCAGATCGCGTCGAACGAGGCCGGCTGAAACAACCGGGAGAGATCGGTAATCGACCCGACGATGTCCGGGTTCACGCCTCCGTCGACGTCGAGCCGAATCTCGTCCCACTCGTGCGATGTCAGCAGTGGCTGGATCCGCTTGGTCACCGTCGATCCGGCGCCGGCATTCAGCATCTTCTTCCTGGCCAATTCGAGAGCTCCACGGTTCGCGCATTGAGCGGCTGAATTCTGCAGCGATCGTTCGTCTTGCCCAAGATTACCTGGGCGGCATAAGGCGATCGGCCCACAGTTCCGTTGTGTTAAGCAAGCATCACGCCTTTACAAAAGCTACGTGGTCCGAATGTGACGAACTAACTTTTAACGTCCACCCGGTGGGCATGCCTGAAGTGGAACTTTTGACGGAGATCGGCGTGCCGACGCCGATCGGCCGACAAAGTTCCGATCGGCGCAATCGATCAGAAGAAGGTGCCACCTCAACCTGGATTGAGGCGCGCCGTCGCTGAGTGGAGACCTGGGATCTATCTTGGGATCGATCTTACGTCTTGACCGAATGACCGTCGTTGAAGATCAGGTATTCGATGTTGATTATCTGGGTCACCTGGCCGTTGCTGAAGCTGACGTCCATGAAACCATTGCTGCCGTCGCTGATGGCGGTCAAATCGGTCGAGGCGTGATCCAGGAAGGTCAGCGAGTCCTTGTCGCCGCCACGGCCGTCGATCGTGTCACTGCTGTGCGGATTGGACAGGTAGAAGTAGTCCTGACCGTAGCCGCCGACCATCGAGGCCGTACCGGTAACGGAGCCGATGAACGACGACCCGTCATTGCCGTCGGCAATCAGCCACTGGTGGCCCGAACCGGCGACCAGCGTATCGTTGCCGGCGCCGCCATACAGCGTGTCGTTGCGGGCGCTGCCATAGAGCACGTCGTTGCCGTCATCGCCAAAAAGCACGGTCGCCCGCAACGCATCGCTGCCCGCGTAGAGCACGTCGTTGCCGCTGCCGCCGTGCTCGAAATTGGTTCCCGTGCCACCAATCAGCGTATCGTTGCCGGCGCCGCCTTGCAGGGTGTCGCTGTAGTGGCCGGGGCCGCCAGAGAGCGACGAGCCATAGAGCACGTCGTTGCCATCACCGCCATCAAGCAGGGTCCCGTGGAACGAATTGCTGCCAGAGTAGAGCACGTCGTCGCCGGCGCCGCCGTAGAGGCTGTCGCTACCGGCGCCGCCAACCAGCAAGTCGTTGCCGGCACCGCCAACCAGCAGGTCGTTACCAGCGCCGGCATAGAGCGAATCGTTGCCGTCGTCGCCTGAGAGGAACGAGCCGTGCCCCGCAGCGCTGCCCGAGTAGAGCACGTCGTTGTCGCTACCACCGTACTCGGAAGCGGTCTCGTCGGCGCCAACCAGCAGGTCGTTGCCGGCATCGCCATGCAGCGTTTCGGAACCACCGATGACACCACCAACCAGCGTGTCGTCGCCCGCACCGCCTTCGAGCACGACCCCCAACAAATCACGCGCGTTTGAATAGAGAATGTCGTTCCCGCTGCCACCGTATTCGGCAACGGTGCCGGAGCTGCCAACCAGCAGGTCGTTGCCGTCGCCGCCATCCATCGTATTGGCAGCGGCACTCGCAGAGCCATACAGCGTGTCGTTGCCGGCGCCGGCAAAAACCGTCGTCTCGCCAATAAAATCCGCATCCCTGCTGCTGACGAAGGAGACATAGTCGTTTCCGGCGCCGGTCGCGACCAGCACCGAGCCGCTGCCGATCACCGACAGCGTCACGTCGCGGTTGGTGGCTTCGACGATCGCCTTCAGGTTGGAGGCGATGTGAACGGTATTATTGGCGTTGATCTCGATCAGAGCATTGGCGTCCGGATCCGGGTTGCTGATCGCTGCCCCCTGCTCCACCGGGATCGTCGCGCCGTTATCCGGGCTGGTGTAGCCGATCCCCGCGGCGATCAGATAGTCGATCAGCTGCTGCCGGGTCGCGGGATCGATCGTGGAGTTGATCGCTGCTTCGAAGTCGGCCTGGTCCAGATTGGAAGTCGCCATCAACGTAGCCCCCTGGTTAGACGCGCTACATAGCCGCCAAGCAAACAGTCAACTATCCCGATGACTAACAATTCGCGCAGACCGCAACACTGCTAGGTTATCGGACGACATTTCTTGGCACAGTTTCTAATAGCAGAAAGCGCCGCCCCAACCCGAGTTGAGGCGGCGCCTTCGCTTAGTGCGGACCTAGGATCTTACAGCTTGGTCGAGTGACCATCGTTGAAGATCAGGTATTCGATGTTGCTGATCTGGGTCACCTGGCCGTTGCTGAAGTTGATGTCCAGGGACCCATCCTTGCCGGCGGTGATGTCGACCACATCGGTCGAAGCGTGGTCAAGGAACGTCAGGGAGTCCTTGCTGCCGGCGCCACCGTCAATGGTGTCGTTGCTGTGGAGGTTGGACAGATAGAAGTAGTCCTGACCAGAGCCACCGACCATCGAGGCCGTACCGGTGGCCGAGCCGACGAACGACGAACCATCATTGCCGCCGATCAGCGTCTGATTGCCCGAACCGGCGATCAGCGTATCGTGGCCGGAGCCGCCATACAGTGTGTCGTTGCCGGCACCGCCGTAGAGCGAGTCGTTGCCGTCGCCGCCGTAGAGCTTGGTCGCATGCGACGCATCGCTGCCCGAATACAGGATGTCGTTGCCGCTGCCGCCATACTCCGCAACAGTTCCGGTGCCGCCGACCAGAAGGTCGTTGCCGGCGCCGCCATAGAGCGTGTCGGCACCAGCGCCGCCATACAGCGAGTCGTTGCCGGCACCGCCGTCGAGGATCGAGCCGTGCGACGCATCCGAGTTCGAGTAGAGCGCGTCGTTGCCGTTCCCGCCGTAGAGCTGATCGTTGCCGGAGCCGCCGATCAGGACGTCGTTGCCGTTGCCGCCATAGAGAACCTGGTTACCCGAGCCGGCGGTCAACGTGTCGTTGCCGTCGCCACCGAACAGGCGATCGTCGCCCGCACCACCGTACAGCCGGTCGTCGCCAGTGCCGCCATACAGCGTGCTGGAATTGCCCACCGTGCTGCCCGACACCAGCACGTCGTTGCCGCTGCCGCCATGCAGCTCGGAGGATGCGCCACCGATCAGCGTGTCGTTGCCAGAGCCACCGATCAGCGTGTCGGCGCCGGTGCCGACGATCAGATCGTTGCCTGCGCCGCCATCCAGCGTGCTGTGCCCGGAAAGATTGTCGATGATGACGTCGTTGCCGGCACCCGCACTGATCGAGTCGTGACCGGAACCGCCGTAGATCGTGTCATTGCCGTTGCCGGCCAGGACCGTCGTGTCGCCGCTGTTGTTGAGGTAGATGGTGTCGTTGCCGTTGCCGGTCGCGACCAGCACCGGAGTGCTGCCGTTCACCGTCAGCGTGACGTCCTTGTCGGTGGCTTCAATGATCGCCTTCAGGTTGGCGTCGGTATTGACCGTGTTGTTCGGGTTGACTTCGATGAGGACGTTGGTCTCCGGATCCGGGTTGGAGATCGCGGCCCCCACCTGTACCGGAACGGTCGAGCCGTCGTCCGGCCTGGTGTATCCGATCCCGGCATTGATCAGGTAGTTGATGATCTGTTGCTGGGTCGAATGATCGATTGTGGCATTTAGCGCTGCCTTGAGGTCTGTCTGGTCAAGATTGTAAGTCGCCATCGAGATAGCCCCTGCTTGGGATCGGGATGCAAGCCGCCCGTTCACACCTAAGCCGTTGATTCACAACCACTTTGCTGCGACGCAACTCAAATGTGGACGCACACTGCGAACTTGTTAAGTGTATTGTTAAGTCCGCAATACCACAGAGTCAATCAACAATGGCCCGTTAACATCTGGTTCCATGAGGTTTATGTGAGACTTAACGCCCATTCGCGTGCACGCAACCGCTCGATGCGGACCGAGCTCGAATGTTAGCCGCGACGCAAAAAAGGGTAGTGATTATACGGGGTTTCAACGCGGCCCCGGGACTGCGGATGGCGCCGAATTTTGCAGATTCTGCGCGCGGTTCGGCGAGATTTTCTGCGCTGAAAAAATATTTCTGCGCCGTATGAGTGCGCATCCAAAAAAGTGTCAAACTTCGCAACTGGCCGGCGATCGAACCGGCGTCATGACGCATTCCGGTTGCGGGTCCCGATGTCCGCGCGAGCGAAAGCCCTGGAATCAGACCCAGAATCAGGACCGCCTCACCGCCGCCCGAACCTGGCGGCGCAGGCGGACCATCCATCATAACAAATTAACAGCAGATTTGTCGCAACTCGTTGCCAGGACGAGGGTGGCAATCGCAAGGGCGAACCGCCGATCCGCCGCGGTCATTCACCGACGGCGCGCGCGTAGATCGCCTCGAGCAGCCGGAGATTCTCGCCGGGCGCGTAGAGCTCCAGATAGGTGGCGCGCGCAGCTTTCCCCCATGCGGCCCGATCGGGGGCACCGAGCACGTCACCGATCCGTTGCCGGAGCGCAGCCGCGTCACCTGGCGGCACCAAGACGCCGGTCCGGCCAGCGCTCACCACCTCGGCCAATCCACCGATCTCGGAGGCGATCACCGGCGTGCCTTGCGCGAAGGCCTCGACCACGACCATCGGAAATCCCTCGTACCACAACGAAGGCACGACCAATGCCTCGGCCTTCGCCATTTCCCGAAGCACGTCCACGCGCGAGAGCGCCCCGAGGAACGTGACCTGCCCCGCCGCGCGGGCCTCGAGCGCAACGCGCTCAGGTCCCTCACCGACGATCCGCAAGGGGATGCCGGTTCCGGCAACGGCGTCGAGCAGCACGCTGAGCCCCTTCTCGCGGCTCAGCCGTCCGACATAGAGCAGCCCGGCACGCGGCTCCGCGGGATCAGGTGCCCCCGGGTCGGCCATGAAGTTCGGCTTGACGTCGATCCGGCCGCCATCGAACCCGGCCTGGATGAACAGGGACCGGGCAAACTGCGTCAGCGCAATCAGGCGCAGGCCGGGGCGTGTCCAGGTGCCGCGGCGCTGGTGCTGCGCAATCATGTAGGCGGAGGCCAGCGAGCCCGGAAGCGATCCACGGTAGCAGCGATGCGCGACGCCCCAGACGTGGCCATGCTCCAGGCATTTGTGGCAGACGCGACCTTCGCGAAGCAGCATGCCGCCGGTGCAGATGGTGCGATAATTGTGCAACGTCACCACCGCGGTCACGCGCTTTTGCCGACAGACATCGAACACCGAAGGCGACAGCAGCGGGAAGAAATTGTGGACGTGGACGACGTCGGGGCGAAAGCGATCGATCGCCTCTGCGACCAACCGCTTGCCCGTCGCATTGTCGGCGATCGACAGCGTCGTCGCGACGCGCGCGGCGAGCGAATCGATCGCCTCATTGCTCACCGTGAGCGTTTCGACGCTGTGTCCGGCGCCACGCAACAGCGCGACTTCCGCCTCGAACACGACGTCCTCGCCGCCGCGTCCCTGATATCTGTTGTGAGCGACCAGGATCCTCATGGCCGGCGCACCGGCTCCGTGAACCAGCGCAGCTCCGTCACCAGGCTTTGGCCCGCGGCAAGCGTCCCCGAGCCGATCAGCGAGGTCGCGGGCACCTTGAGATCAAAGGACGGCGAATACCAGCCGGCCGGGATGTTTTCGTCGCCGCGATATGTCGTCCAGTTCAGTCCTGCCGGCAGATCGAGCTCGCCTCGGCCGCCCGGCCAGCACAGCTGCGCCGTGCACCCTTCGAGCCTACATTCCACATCGGGACCCAGATGCCAGCTCAGGCTCGCCGGCAGCGCAAGCCCCTCTTGATCGAGCACCATGTCGGTGACGATGAGCCGTGCCGCCTGTCGCAGCAATTGCACCGAACGGCGATGCAGGCGACCTGCATCGTCGTGATATCCCGTATGCTCGGCGACCCAGCTCGCATCCGCATCACGGTCATCGAGGCCGCTTGATGCGACCAGCCGGCTCTGCGCATGCCGTGTCCAGAGAAACGGCCCGCCCGACGCCGACTGATCGCGCGCGAACAAGCGGAGCGTGTTGTGCGCCAGCGTGGAGCGGAAAAAAGCGCGCCATCGCGGATCGCCGTGATAGCAATAGGTGCCTGGGTCGGCGAGGACGTCGACGCCGCCGATCCTGCATTCGAGCGACAGTGCGTCCGCATGGGCATGCGCCGCGATCCGGCCGAAGCCATGCGGGCCATGGTCGCAGCGGCACCACACTGCCCGGTCGGAATCGACGAGAAAGGTCTGGCCCGCCCCGTCGAGCTGATACGGGCGGCGCTCGGGCCGCGCGGCCACGATACGCGCCCTGATGCCGTCGGTCAGAACAAACGTGCGCAGATCGGGCTCCGGCAAGTCGGGCCACCACGGCAACTCGCCGAACAGGCGCGCGCCGGTGGCGAGCAGGCCAAGCCAGCGATTGCCGCCGTGATCGTCGAGCAGCAGGCCGATGCCGTCGTCGCCATCGCCCTGGCGCGGCGGACGCGCGCGATCGTCCAGCATCGCGGCAAGCGCATCGCTCATGCGGCACATCGTGGTCCAGACTGCATCGTCGAGCGGATGCTCCGAGGCTTCGCCCTGCACCGCCGCCGCCAGCAGCAGCTCGAGCACGAAGCCGTGGTAGTCGGTCGCAAGCTCGCCGTTGCTGCCGCAGGCCAGCGTCTGCGCAACGGCTTCGTGTGCCAAGGTGCTGGAGGATTGCGCGCGCCAGCGCGCGCTGTCGCTGAAGAAGGGAAACACACAGGCGGCGACGAACTGCCCGGCGGCCTCCGCGATGAGATGGTTGTTGGCGGACGAGCCCCGGCTCGGAAACTGTGACAACCAATATTGATGCGCGTGGAGCTGCGTCACGAACAGCTCATTGTCTTCGAACAGCGCCGGCGCGCCCTGCCAGTCTTGCAGCAACTGGCGCACCCAGGCCCACGAGATCAGCCGCACGCCAAGCTCGATGCCGCTGATCCAGTGCGGGCCGCGCATGAACGGATTCTCGCGCCACCAGCTGGCGAGATGCTCGGCCACGCGGCGGGCGTAGCGTTCGTCCGAGGTCAAATAATAGGCCGACGCCAGCATCGTGAGATGGTGGTGCCGCGACGGCTCCCAGATGTACTTGATGTTGCCGACCGCGGCCTCGTCGCGATAGGGGACCGCAAACGCATAGATGTCGGCTGGCGCGCGCTTGCCGCTGCGGGCATCGACGAACCAGTCGGGCCGTTCGCCCAGGGCTTCGTGATCCCTCGCGAAGATCCGGCAGCGTCCGGCGAGGATCTGGTCGGCGCTTTGGATCAGCCGTTCGGCAGCCTGCCGCGGCGCCTTTGCCGGCGAAGGCAGCGGCTTCAGGCGCGGCGTCAGTGGACCGGGAGCGAGCCGAGACTTGGCACGTTGCGCGATGTCGGGCGGAGCGATCTGCCAGAGCGAGCGCAGCACTTGATCGTTCACCCGTCCGGCAAGCTCGGACGGCTCCATGCGCCGCAGCCTGCGCAGATACCAGGCGAAGTTCATCTCGCGCCGGTCGAGGCGCGCGCGACGCCCTGCTCTGCTGCCGCAGGCCTCACATCGACCGGCATCCCCGCGGCCACGCTCGCCTGGACCGCGAGCGTCGCGCGGGTGGTCGCAAGCAGCGCATCGAGCGCGATTGGCATCGCGCCCCCCGATGCGACTGCCGCGATAAAGGCATCCAGCATCGGCTGCTGGCCCTTGTCGAGCCGCGCTTTCCCGGCCCTGCGCTGTCCCGCCTGCCAGACCTCGAAACTGGAGAAATTGTCGAAGCGGGCAAATCCCGTGCTTGCCGACACTTCGAGCGCTTCCTTCGGCACCCTCGGATCGCCACCGGTGAGATAGCTGAGGCTCGCGACCGAACCGTCGGCAAAGTCGAGAGTGGCAAGGAGATTGTCGACGTCCTTGCCCGCTGCGCTCGCGGAGACCCGCACCGGCTCGACGCCGAGCCACCAGGACAACAGGTCGATGAAATGGCCGCCCTCGCCGACGAAGCGGCTGCCTTCGATCTCGGCCTGCAAATACCAGGATGATTTCTCCAGCGGGCCGGCGATGACACGATATTGCAGGGTCTGCGGGCCCGCCGGCGCGAACGCCGCGCGCATGTCCTGCAGCAGCGGCGAGAAGCGGCGGTTGAAGCCGACCATCAGCCTGTTGTTGCCGGTGTCGTGGATGGTCTGCACCAATTGATCGAGCGAATCCGTGTCGATCGCGAGCGGCTTTTCGACGAACACCGCCTTGCCGCTACGCAGCGCCCGCGCCGCGAGGTCGGCATGGGAGGCATGCCGGGTCGCGATCAAGACGGCATCGATGTCGTCGGCCGCGAGCACCGCGGCCGCATCGGTCGAGGCGCGCGCGAAGCCGAACTTGCGCACCGCGGTGGCACCGCTCAGGCCGGTATTGGTCGCGACCTCGACGAGATCGACGCGATCGTCCTTCGCAAGCTGCGGCAGCAGCATGCTGGAGGCATAATTGCCCGCGCCGATGACGCCGAGCCGCACCCGTCCGCCATGCAGTGCCGCGACCGGGCGATACGTCATCCGCATGGTGCGCGGAGCGGCCTCCGGATAGGCGAACACCATGCCGAGGCCGACCTCGCCCCGGCTCATGCGCTCGAACGCCGACGTCGCCTGCTCCAGCGGCACCACGTCTGAGATCAGCGAGGAAAAATCCAGCCGTCGATCGGCGAGCAGCGCGACGATGGCTTCCATGTTGCGCCGCTCGGTCCAGCGCACATGGCCGATCGGATAATCGACGCCGCCCTCCTCGTAGAGCGGGTCGTATCGCCCGGGGCCATAGGAGCGCGAGAACCGGACGTCGAGCTCCTTGTCGTAGAATTCATTCCACGGCAGGTTCAGCGTGCATTTGCCAATATCGACGATGCGGCCGCGGTCGCGCAGCAGCGCCGCCGAACGCGATGCGAGATCTGGATCGTCACTGCCCGCCGTGATGAAGACGCAATCGACGCCGCTGCCGGCGGTCAACTGGTCGATCCGGGCACGAAACCCGGCCGCCGCATCATCGGATGCGATGGCGCAGATGGCGGCCCCCGCAGCCTCGGCCTGACGGCAGCGTGCGTCGAGCCGGTCCAGCCCGACCACCACGACGCCGGCGCTGCGCAGCAGGCGCACCAGGATCTGCCCGATCAGGCCGAGGCCGATCACGCAGGCGGTCTCGCCAAGTCGGATTTCCGACTGCCGCATCGCTTGCAGCGCGATCGAGGCGATCGTGGTGAAGGCGACCTGGTCGAGCGCGGCGCCGTCCGGCACCGGGACGCAGAGGTTCACCGGCACCCAATTGTATTCGGCATGCGTCGCATATTGATTGCCGCCGCAGCAGACCCGCTGCCCGACCGAGAAGCCGCTGACGCCCTCGCCCACTTCGACAACGATGCCCGACAGCGAGTAGCCGAGCGGCGTGTAGGAATCGAGGCGGTTCATCACCTTCTGATAGGTCGCGAGCAGTCCTTGCTGGCGGACCGAGCGCGCCACCTTGGCGACCTGGTCGGGGCGCGCGCGGGCCTTGCCGAGCAGCGACAGGCGGCCTTCGGTGAACTTCATCATCTCGGTGCCGGTCGACACCGCCGAGAACGCCGTGCGCACCACGACCCCGCCGGGCCGGCAGCGCGGCGCCGGCACATCGATCAGCCTGAGTTCGCCGCTCTTATAGTTCTGCGCGATCTGCTTCACAGTCGGTCAACCGCCTCGCGTTAACAGCGCCCTTGTATCGCGCCTGCCTTGCGCGATGAAGACAGGAACGATGTCACAATTATCCCATTGCGGGCGAATTAACATAGTTATCATTCGAGCAACAGGACCGGTTTCGGCGAGATCTCGACCATACCGTTGACGACCGGTCCTTCGCCGCCGTCCAGCCCCTCGTAGCGGCTGTAGCGCGGCTCGACGCGATAGGCCGACCGGCCCCTGGTGGTCCAGAGGATCACGCCGTTGCGGCCATCCTGCATGCGAAGCTCGACGCACCAGGTCGATGGCGACGTGCGAGTGGCGGCCACGACGCTGGCGCCGACCAGCCACGACTGCACGGTGCGGTAGGCTTTTCCGGCCGGCAGCAGCCCGCGCGCCGGATCCCACAATTTGCCGAAGTCGCCGCCCCCGCCGGCATACTCGTACCAATAGGCGCGATCCACGCCATTGATCCATTTCAGGATATAGGCCCGGGCCAGATATCCATCCGGATTGTCCTCCTTCGACGACCAGCCGGCCTCGGTGTCCCAGATCGGCTTTCCGGACAGATCATGCGCGGCGAGCATCTGCTTGAACCGCGCGATGACATCGATCACGGCTTCGGGTTCGCTGACATAGCCGTGAAAGGCGAAGACATCGGCATATTGTCCGCCACCTTGCGCCATGAAGGTCTCTTGCCAACGATAGCCGTCCGGCGTGCCGTTGGACGACGGCGTCAGCACCACCAGGCCGGGATCGCTGGCCTTGATGATCTGATAGGCCCGCTTCTGCATCTCGACCATGGTCGCGATATCGCCCGAATAATATTTGGGATCCTCGGGTTCGTTCCAGATTTCAAAGTATTTGATGCGTCCGGCGGCGCGCGTGACTGCCGCCCGCACCCAATCATCCCATGAGGCGAGATCGGCCGGCGGCGAACTCGCGCCCGGCGTGAACGCCGGCGGCGCATCCTTCACCGAGGCCGCCCATCGCGGCGTGAAGGCGAGATTGAGAACGATATCGACATGCGCGCGCTCGGCGGCTGCGAGGATCGCGTCGAACCGCGCCCAGTTGTAGAAGCCGGGCGCCGGATTGACCTGCGCCCAATAGATCGCGCCCCACAGCCGGACGCCGTCAAACCTGATCTCGGGCCACGGCTGCGACGAACCGATCGCGTTGACCGTCATGCCGAAAAACGTCGGCGGGATCACGGCATTCACACGGCTCGCATCGAGCGCATCGGTGGTCAGTGAGGCATTCCATCGCAGCGGCCATTTGTGAGCCAACGGCACCAGCGTGCTCAAAACCAGTGCAATCAATGCCCCGCTGCCCCAATCCCTCAACGTGCCTGCCATGTCCGTGTCTCGTCGCCGTCACATCCGCACAGGGATTGCATCATGGAAGCCGCGCATGTTAATTCCAATGTTAGTCTGATTGTGATGTTGTTAGGTCAATGATATAGATCATCGCAAATGTCGAGAGCTGAACCATCACCGCGGCGGATCCTGATCATCGTCGAGAACCTCCCGGTTCCTTTCGATCGCAGGGTGTGGTGCGAAGCGACGTCGCTGCGCAAGGCGGGCTACGAGGTCTCGGTGATCTGCCCGAAAGGCCGCGGCCATGACGAATCCTACGAATGCCTCGAGGGTATTCACATTTACCGTCATCCGATGCCGGTGGAAGCGCGCGGCATCGCCGCCTACCTGATCGAATATCCGGTCGCGCTGTTCTGGGAGACCTGGCTCGCGACCAAGGTCGCCTGGAAGCACGGCTTCGACGTGATCCACGGCTGCAATCCGCCGGACCTGATCTTCCTGGTCGGTCTGCTGTTCAGGCTCGGCGGCAAGCGCTTCGTGTTCGATCATCACGACGTCAATCCCGAGCTCTACGAAGCGAAATTCGGCCGCAGGGACATTTTCTGGCATCTGCTGCGGCTGGTCGAGTATCTCACCTTCAAGACGGCGAGCATCTCGATCGCAACCAACGAATCCTATCGCGAGATCGCGATCGCGCGCGGCCGGATGCCGGCGAGCCGGGTGTTCGTGGTGCGCTCCGGCCCAAATCTCGAGCGGGTGCGCTCCCGCCCGGTCGATCCGGCCTGGCGCAACGGCCGGCGCCACAGCGTCGGCTATGTCGGCGTGATCGGCCAATCCGAGGGCATCGACCTGCTGCTGCAATCGATCGGCCACATCGTGCACGACCTCGGACGTACCGACGTCCAGTTCAACATCGCCGGCACCGGGCCGGAATGGAACGCAGTCGTCGCGCTCTGCGCGGAGATGAGGCTCTGCGACTACGTGACCTTCACCGGCGCGATCGCCGACGACGCATTGTTTACGATGCTCTCGACCGCGGATGTCTGCGTCAATCCGGACCGGGTGACACCGATGAACGACATCTCCACGATGAACAAGATCATGGAGTACATGGCGCTCGGACGGCCGATCGTTCAGTTCGACGTCCGCGAGGGCCGGCGCTCGGCGCTCGACGCCTCGCTCTATGCGGCGAAGAACGATCCGATCGATTTCGCCGACAAGATCATTGCGCTGATCGATGATCCGGCGCAGCGGCAGACCATGGGGGCATTCGGCCGCAGCCGCGTCGAGCGCAAATTGTCCTGGACGCACGAGGAGCCGAAGCTGCTCGCCGCTTACGAGGCGCTGTTCACCAGGAAGGCACCGCTGCCGGGCCGCGCACCGCGCACGACCACCGAGCGGCCGTCCGCGCCGGCCTCCAACGCCAAAGCTGCCGCCGGGCGGGCATCGCCTTGATTGCCCTGCCGCTTCACCCAACTCGAGAGCATCGGTTGATGGCGCCTGCGCCGTCAGCGATCGGGCGCGGCACCGCCGCGCGCCCCCGCATGTCCGGATCAGTGAAGGTCGAAGCATGAACGTCAGTATCTTCGGCCTGGGTTATGTCGGAACGGTCTGCGCGGCCTGCTTCACCGAACTCGGTCACCAGATCATCGGCGTCGACAAGAGCGTCGCCAAGGTCGACCTGATCCGTAAAGGCCGCTCGCCGGTCATCGAACCCGGCATCTCGGACAAGGTGGCGCGCGCGGTCGCGACCGGTCAGTTGACCGCGACCACCGATGCCACCGAGGCGATCGTCAACAGCGACATCTCGATGGTCTGCGTCGGCACGCCCTCGTCGGGCAACGGCAATCTCGACCTGACCGCGATCCGGGAGGTCGCCATCGAGATCGGTCGTGGCCTGCGCGCCAAGAACGCACCGCATACCGTGACGATCCGCTCCACCGTGCTGCCGGGCACCACCCGCGGCACCGTCGGTCCGCTGATCGAGGAAGCCTCCGGCAACAAGATCGGCCGCGATTTCGACCTCGCGTTCAATCCGGAATTCCTGCGCGAAGGCAGCGCGATCGCGGATTTCAACGCGCCGTCCAAGACCGTGGTCGGCGCCTTCAACCAGGACACCGCCGACCGCGTCATGGCGCTCTACAAGGATCTGCCGGGCGCCAAGATCACCCCGCCGGTCGAGACCGCCGAGCTGGTCAAATATGTCGACAACAGCTGGCATGCGCTGAAAGTGAGCTTCGCCAACGAGATCGGCACCATCGCCAAGACGCTCGGCATCGACGGCCGCAACGTCATGAACATCTTCATGCAGGACACCAGGCTCAACATCTCGGCGGCCTATTTGCGCCCGGGCTTTGCCTTCGGCGGCTCCTGCCTGCCCAAGGACGTCAAGGCGCTGAGGCACCTCGCCCACAGCCGCGGCCTGTCGGCGCCGGTGCTCGAAAGCATCCTGCCCAGCAACGAGATGATCATGTCGCGCGGCACCGACTGGATCCTGTCGCATGACGGCCGCCGCATTGCGTTCCTCGGCATCAGCTTCAAGGCCGGCACCGACGATGTCCGCGAAAGCCCGTTCGTGGCGCTGGTCAAGCGCCTGCTCGGCGAGCAGCGCGACATCCGGATCTTCGACCCCAATGTGCAGCTGTCGCAGTTGATCGGCGCCAACCGTGAGTTCCTGATGCGCAACCCCGACCTGGTCGGCCTGCTGCATGACGACGTGACGGCGACGATCGAGTGGGCCGACATCATCGTGCTGACGACGGCCGATCCACGCTTCGTCGCGGCGCTGACCGCAACCCGTCCCGACCAGGTCGTGCTCGAACTGTCGGATATCGGACTGCCCGAACAAGTCCGCGCCAAAGTGAACGGTTTCCACTGGTAGGGATCACCATGGCCACCATGGGCCAGATCGAGCGTCCCGAAATCCGCTTTCACGACGAGATCTCGTCGGCGTGGGAGACGCTGCATCGCGGCCGCACCTTCAAGGCACGCACCGCCGCGATGTTCGGTCTGCTCGGGACAACCGATCTCTCCGGACAGCATTGGCTGGATGCCGGCTGCGGCACCGGAACGCTCGCCCGCCTGCTCGCCGCGCGCAACTGCAACGTCACCGGCGTCGATGCATCGCCGGACATGGTCGCGGCCGCACGCGCCCACCGCACCGACGGCAGGCTCGCCGAACGGCTCACTTTCAGGCAGATCCCAACGATCGAGAGCCTGCCGTTCGCGGATCGCGCCTTCGACGGCGTGCTGTGCGCCAGCGTGTTGGAATATGTCCCGGACGTTACACGGTGCCTCGCCGAGATCCATCGCGTGCTCAAACCCGGCGGGCTGTTGCTGGTCTCGATCCCGAACCGCGGCTCGCTGCTGCGCCGGAGCTACAAGCTCGCTCACGCCGCGTCCTTGCGCATGTCGCCGCGACCGCTGTTCCGCTATCTCACATACTCCAAATTCGACGCCTCGCTGGCCGCCATGCAGGACCTGCTGCGGCAGCACGGCCTCTCGATGCTGGCTGCTGGCTTTGCCGGTTCGCCGCTCCCGCCGGCGCTCGATCGCCGGGCCGCCGTGGGCACGCTGATCAACGTGCTGGCGCGGCGCGACGATTGATGCGGCGATCGGTGGGCTGCGTCAGGCCTTGATCGCCATCAGCGACTTGGTCATGCCGAGATATCGTTCACGGTAGATCCGGGCGTCCGGAAACGTCTCCGTCATCTCGCGCCAGTCGAATAGATGCCAGTCGGGCGCGGTCCGCTTGAACCAGAAGCGGTTGAATTGCTCAATCACCGAAATCTGCATCCGCCTCGGCAGCAAGACGATGATGCCGGGCAGCCAGGTGTGGCTCTCGATCGGAAAATAGCGGTACGGCGTCTGCACGTAGAACGACTTCGCGACCCGCGCGATCTCGCCCGCAAATCGGTTCTGGTGCGCCCGGGCAATGTCACGGAATGCCGCGTCGCTCGCGATCGTGACGACCCGCTGCTTCGGCCCGGTCACGTGCTCGATCACCGACGAGCAGAAGCAGAAGTCGAACGCCTGATCGTCGAACGGCAGCCGCTCGGTCTCCCGCAGCAGCACTGTCTTGAAGCCGAAGCGCTCGCGCGCGGCTGTCAAATCGTCCGCCGAGATGTCGCAGACCGTGATGTCGGTGTGGTACGGCAGGATCGCGCGGATGTGCCGGCCGCTCCCGCCGCCGAGATCGAGGATCTTCGCATCCAGCGGCACGTTGACGGTACGGACGAGGAATTCGCCGCGCCTCCTGCGTGCTACACTGGAAAATCGGGCCTGAATTGCCCTCAGCAATGTCCGTCTCCCGCCAGCGTTTGACCTGTCGCGCTCACTTGATGGCCTCGAAGAAGATCGACTCGTCCGGCCGGTTGTCGAGCCGGTCGATGTCGGGACAGACGCCTTCACGATAGGCTCGTGTGTAGGTCTGCGAGCAGCCCGCCGCACTGAACAACGCCGCGAGCGACGCGCGAGTAAAGCCCCAGTGATGCGCGAACGCCACTTCGCCCCGACGCTCGATCTCGAATACGCCCCTGAGGAAAGCCTGCGGCGCGGCCGGATCATAAAGCGCGACGATCCGTTCCATATCGGGCACGACGATGCGGCACACCCCGCCGGGCGCTAGCACGCGAGCGATCTCACGCGACAGCCGCTCGACCTCGTCGGGAAACAGGTGCTCGAAGACATGCGCGCTGAACACCGCCGATAGGCTGCGGTCCGCGAACGGCAGCGGCTTGGTCAGATCCATATAGCGGAGCCCGTCGAACCTGCCCAGGCGGTGCTCGGCATAGCGGGCATCGCTGAGCAGGCCGGCGAGATGCAGCGCCCTCGCCGCGAACGGCAGCTTCGCGATCCACAGATGCATCGTGATGTCGGTGTTGATCCAGGCCTCGATGCCGCAGTTGAAGGCACCGATATGCAGCTTCGGCAGCGAGCGGCCATGCGCGTCGTCGGTCATGGCCGCTCCCGCACCGCGCTGGTCCACACCACGACGATCACCGACGCAGCGCTGGAGGCGACCATCGCCGCAACGGCGCCCATCACCTGCCAGGCCGCTGCCGCCAGCGGCAGGACACCGCACAACGCGACGAGGCCGGCGATCCGGCTCAGCATGAACCGTTGCGGCTTGCCGGTCGCGAACAACGGCAACGCGAGGCCGAGCCACACCGCGTCGAGCCCCATCGCGACGGCCATCAGGCCCAGGCTGCCGATCCCGATCTCATAGCCCGGTCCATGAATCACGAGCGCCAGGATGCGCTGCCCGAACAGCACCACCAACGCGCCATAGGCGGCCGCGATCGATCCGAGCAGCAGAGCATTTTCGCGAGCCGCGGCGGCAACCGCACCGCGCCTGCCGGCGCGCAGCTCGGCAGCGATTTCCGGCAATCGAACCGAGAACATCGTCGCGCAGAACTGGCTCAGCGGCGCGAACAGCAGGAGCAGGATCCGCAGCGACGCGCTGGCTTGCAGCCCGATCAGAACACCGCAAACCGGGATCAAGCCGATGCTGCCGATCCAGTAGGTCAGCGAGGTCGCCACGAACCAGCGGCCATTCCTGACCAGCCGCCGCAGCGAGCCACGAAAGATCCGACGTTGCGGCCATGCCAGCTCGCTCGTGTAGGCCAGCAGCAGACCGCCGGCGACCACAGCCGAGATCGCGATGCATGCCATCGCCGCAGCCGCGCCGGTGAGCCTGAGACCGATCATCAGCACAGTCGAGACCACAAGTGCCGCACAGTAGGCCAGTGATGACATCACGGCGCACGGCAGCCGCCCATCGAGATAGGACATGCGGCGGAACATGCTTTGCAGGCGAACCGCCGGGATTGCGAGCCCGGTCACGATCATCAGTCCGCCCGCGTCGTTGCCCGCGGCGGCGAGCGCCACGCCCGCGATCGCGAGCAGCAGGCCGAGCGTCGCCGAGACCAGCAGCGCCGAAACATACAGTCCGAGCCGAAGCTGCGGCCATTGCGATTTCGGAATGCGATGCGCGGTGGCCGGCAGGCCGTCGTCGAACAGCCCGCGCAAGACCACCGCCTCGACCAAGATCGAGAACGACCAGGCGACGCTGAACCGACCGAACGAACTGATATCGAGCACATTGGCCAGCACGATCGTCAGCAGGAACGCCGCGCCGCTGAGCAGCGCTTGGTCGACCAGGCCGAGCCCGACATTACTCCCCACGCGCCGCAGCCAGCGCAACGGCCGGTGCAGCACACCGTCGTCGCCTGTTGCGGCGGCCACTTGGTCCGGCCTGTCGGTCAATGCCGTCATGCTTCACTCGCGCGCATGGTGAACACCCGCTGCGGCGCCGCCTGCCACCTGGCCTCCGGGCCGAAATAGCACCAGAACACCAGCACGCAGCCGAAATAATTGTGCAGCAACTGGCTCGAGTCATTGGCTGACGCGATCACCACGAACAACAGCATCGCAAACGGCGCGATCCAGTACGTCCCCTGCCGCTCGAACGTGAAGACGATGGTGTTCCACAACGCCCGCGCCAGCAGCAGCACATAGAGCGCCCCACCGAGCAAGCCGAACTGAAGAAAGGCATCGAGATAGGAGTTCTCGAACGAGCCGAACTCGGTGTTCCAGGGTGCCATCCGAGTCAGCTCGTTCACGGGCGCATTCGGCAGTTCGTTGAAGAACCCCGAAAACCCGTAGCCGAGCCACGGGTGCTGCCAGAAGAAATGCGGCCACACCGACCAGAGAAACGAGCGTCCGGTCAGATTGTCGCTGCGGCCGACCAGGCCATACAACTCATCACTCGGCACGACGTAGGCCACCAGCGCAAGCGCAGCGAGCCCGAGCCAATAGATCGACGCCGCGCCCCTGCGCCCGAGCAGCACCAGCAACAACCCGAAGGTCAGGGCGATCGTCGTCGCCATGCTGATCAGCGGTCCGGCCGAGCCGGCCGCCGCAAGCGCAACGCAATGGCAGGCCATCACGAGCAGCGACCAGCCGAATTGCCACCGCGGTCCCGCCAGCATGCGCACGAAACAGATCAGCGCCATGAGCCCAAAAAAGGCGCCGGCGAGATTCTTGTGGCCAAAAATGCCCGCATAGGCCTGGGTCCCGAGCACTGTCGGCCGATGCAGCGGATCATAGTCCCATTGCGAGCCGATCACCGGAAACAGCACGACGTGAACGATCAGCACGGCGACCCCGATCCGGAACAGGATGTCGACGAGACGATCGACCGGGCAGCGGATCACGACCCACGCCGCGAACAGCGTGGTCATGAGATACATCGCGAACTTGACCGATGAACCGGCGGCGTCGGCACTCACGGCCAACGACACGACCGCGACAGATACGAACGCAAGGTAGAGATGCGAATGCAGCAGCAGAACGCCGAAGCGTTTCCGATCGACCGCGACGTGCAGTATCAGGAGAACATAGAGCAGCAGCCATGCGCCGCGGAACAGGGTGGATTCACCGGCTCTCTCGGCGAACGAGATGCCTTCGATGAAATTGAACAGGAAATAGACGCAGCCGAGCACCATCACCAGATAGGCGTGCAGAAAGACATCGGTGCGCGACAGCCATCGCCCGATCATTGCGCTGCTTCCCGCAAGGCTGGCGTCCCCAGAGCATGATCGACCGCAGCCATGAAACGCAGGCCCGCGTCCGCGAGCGCATTCCCCAGCACGCTTTGCCTGGCGCTCCGCGACATCGCTTCCCAGCGCGCGGGATGCTCCAGCACGGCGCGCGCCGCATCGACCCACGCCTGCTCATCCAGCGCTCGGACATAGCCGTTGTCGCCGTCACGCACCAATTCGCCACCGGCTCCGACATGCGGCGACACCAGGCACGGGACCCCGCACTGCAAGGCCTCGTTGCACACCAGGCCCCATGGTTCAAGGAGCGACGGCAGCAACAGCAATCGCGACTGCTGATAGACCCCCGATATCGCCTGCCACGGCACATAGCCGTCGTGCGCGACGTCGATGCCGACGGCGCCAAGCCGCGCCAGCATGCGCCGCTCGGCCGCACCGGAGCCGACCACCCGGACGCTCAGCCCGGGCAAGGTCCGACCGAGCGCGATCGCAACGTTCTCGAAGAAGATCGCATTCTTGGCATCGTCGTTGATGCGGGCGCACCAGAGCAGGTGGAACGGCCGCTCGTCGAACGCGGGCACGTCTTCCGGCGGACCCCATGCCGGCACCAACGGCACCACGAACAGGTCGTCGTCGCGCACGCCCTCGCCGCGAAAATAGTCCCTGCCCCTGTCGCTGCAACACACCACAGCGTCGCAATGACGCAACAGCCAGGGCCGCGCCAGACGATGATAGGCCGTATCGGGCATCGTCTCGCGCCAGCCGTCGATGGTCAGCGCCAACGCCCTGCCGTTGGCGCGCGCCCATGCCGCGCCGGCCAGCATCGAGGGATAGAAGCCATTGACGAACAGCAGGTCCGGCGCGAGCGCGCTCAAGGCGCGCCCGATCCAGAAATTGACGTGGGTGTGACGCGACCGCGACAGCGGGATCGACAGGCCGGGCACGGTGCGCGCGGTGTAACGCGGTTCGAACGATCCGGCCCAGCATCGATCGGCCTCCTGCGCGGTGCAGGACAGCACGGCGAGATCCAGTCCACGGTCGACCAGCTCGTTGTAGAGCCGGTTGGTATAGGGAGTGATCATGTTGTTGAAGACGACCACGCGCGGTGCCATGGCTCAACGGTCCCGCGCCAACGCGGCCGCCGCATCGCGCCGGCAGAGTGCCCCGCAATGATAGGTCGCAAGCCGGGTCGCGAAGCCCGGGCCGAGCGCCAACAGCGTCTTGCGCACGATGCTCTTGGCGAGCGCCCTCGCCTGCGACGAATGGAATCCATGTACCGCCAGGCTGTGGTCATAGATGCCGAAGCCCGTAACCGCGAGGCCGGCGGTCTCCAGCACCAGGCGGAACGTGTCGGGCGTGTAGAAATTGATGTGGCCGATGTCGAGCGTCGATTGCAGCGCCCGGCCGCTGGTCCGGGCGTGCAACTCGCACGGCACCTCGACATAGACGAAGCCTCGCGCGACCCGGGCCAATTCGCGCAGGAATGCGCGCGGCTCCGGCACGTGTTCCAGCACGTGGCTGGCATAGACCAGATCGAACGATCCGTCGGTGAACGGAATCGTCGCACCGTCATAGATCGACCAGTGAAACGGGGCTGCGGCCGCGCCGTCAGTCTCCAGATTGGTGGCGGGATCGATCACGTCGATGCCCGTGAAGTCCCGGCCGACGCCGACCGCCGACAGCCGCGCCAGCACGGCGCCCGTGCCGCAACCGACCTCGAGCACGTTGCCGACCGCGGCGGCCGACGCACCGAGCAGGCCGGCGATGTGATCGGCCTTGTCGACCGCGCAGACGCGCCGCCAATCGCGCTCGTGCGCCGAGTAGACGCCCTCATAATGCGCGTTGTGCTGTCCGACGCTGAATTCCATCGTCATGGTCTGGCTATCGCCTCGGGTCTCTCACTCGGTGTAGCCGTATCGCCCATAGTGCGAATTGTAATAGTAGTTCTTGCCGCCATAGCCGCTGTAGCGGCTCATCGCGGCGATATCGGCCTTGTTGAGCACGACGCCAAGCAGGTTCTCGTTGACGGCGCGGGCGCTGCGCAGCGCGCGCTCGACCACCTGGACCTGGGTCTTGCCCCACTCGACGACGAAGATGAATGAATCGACGAAATGCGCGGTGGTGCGGACGTCCACCACCGGCGTGAGCGGCGGGAAATCGACGATCACGTAGTCGTAATGGCCGCGGGCCCGGTCGATGAACTCCTTCATCTGGTCGGAGGCCAGCACGTCATGCGAATGCGCGATACGCGATCGCGTCGCTCCCGGCAGGAAGGCAAGCCCGGTCTCCGGATCGCGCCACACCGTATCGTGCAGCGTCGCGTTGTTCGACAGCACGTCCAGAATGCCGCGCTCGGCGGTCGCGGCGACCTTGCGGCTCAGCGAGGGATTGCGCAGGTCGCAATCGACCAGCAGCACGCGCGCGCCGCTTTGGGAGACCAGCTGTGCGAACACGAAGGCCAATGTCGACTTGCCTTCATTCGGCAACGCCGAGGTCAGGCCGAGGATCTTCGACGGCTTGGTGACGTTGAGGTCGGCGTTGACCTTGATCGAACGGATCGCCTCGGAGAACCGCGAGAATGGCGCATCGATCGCAGCCCACAGCACCGGCTCGGCGCCGCGCTGGATCGCGCGCGGGGCGCCTGGAAGACTGGGCCGGCCTGCTGCAACCGCGGCCTTGATCTGCCCCGGCGGCACGCGCGGAACGATGGCGATGCAATCGGTGTCGAGGATCGCCTCGACCATGTCGGCGGTACGGAACACGCGGTCATAGAGGTCGCGCAACACCCCGAGCCCGAGTCCGGCGATCAGGCCGCCGAGCGTGGAGATCGCCAGCACGACCAGGGTCTGCGGATGGCTCTTGCTGAGCGGGCGCGAGGCGCGGGTGATCACCCGAGCCTCGCTGACCGGGAACGACTGCTGCTGCACGTTCTCCATGTAGCGCTGCAGGAAATTGTCGTAGAGCGAGCGATAGGTTTGCGCCGAGCTCTGCAACTCGCGTAGCGTAACCTGCGCCTGGTTGGTGGACTGCGACTGCGACACCGATTCATTGACCGCGCGCTCGATCTCGTTCTGGCGCTGCAGGGCGATCGCATAGTCGCTCTTGTAGCTCTCCGCGAGCCGCTTCAGCTCGTCCATCATCGATGACTGGACCTCGCGCATCTGGTTGCGCAGATTGACCGCAGCCAGATGGTTGTAGCCATAGCGCGACGACCAATCGGCCTCGCGATTGGCAAGCTCGAGATATTGCGAGCGCAGCTTGGTGATGACCTGGTTGTTCAGTGTATCGGCAACCGTCGCATCCGGTGCGCCGGCCTTCACCACCGCCTCGATGCGGTCGAGCTTGGCCTTGGCATCGGCGACCTGCGATTTCACCTGGACCAGCTGCGTGTTGAGCTCGCCGAGCTGCTGTTCGTCGAGCAGCTTGCCGCTGGAGGTGACGATGTTGTTGGCCTTCTTGTAGTCGAGCACCGCGCGCTCGGCATTGGATGCCTGCGAGCGCAGCTCCTGGATACGGTCCTGCAGCCAGACGCTGGCACGACGCGTCGCCTGATACTTGGAATCGAGCTGATCGACGATGTAGGCGTCGGCGACGGCGTTGGCGATCTGCGCGGCACGCTCGGGATCGAGCGAACGGAAGCTGATCTCGATCACATAGGTCATGCCGCGGCGACGGACGTCGAGCTGCTTCTGGAAGGTACGGACCGCGCGACGGGTGCGGTCGAATTCGGAGAGCGGCGCGCGGCGTGTAAACAGGCCTGACACGAAATCCAGCACCGCACCTGCCGCCCCCGTCCTGGAGCCGACGAATTCGGGATCGTCGGCGAGCTTGAGGTCCCGGATCACCGCGAGCGCCACGTTCTCGGACTTCAAGATCTCGACCTGGCTCTCGACCGCGGAGGAATCGACCGGCGCGTCAGTGACCGGCGATTGTTGCTGCATGACCTGGAATTTGCGCGTGTCCATGATCATCGTGGCCAGCGCGGTATAGCTCGGCGCGGCCGTCATCAGGTAGCAGATGCCGGCGAACAAGCAGAGCCCGGCGGTCCCGAGGATGATCCAGTACTGCCGCAGCAGATAGGAGATGAAGGCGTCGAACGTTTCCGCGAGCGACGGCAGTTCGGCCGGGCGATTTCTCAGATCGAGAGACGGCGGAATCTGGTTGCGCTGAAGCATCTCGTCCTATCGCCGCGGCGGCAGGACGGATCCTGCCCTCGCGCGCTCCAATGATCCCGGGATACGTCGCGCCACCATCACCGAAACGCATTGCTGCAAAGGGTTCGCCATCGGCAATCGCAAGCCCGCTCAAGGAGTAACGGTTGAAATAGCTGTGGTGCCGGCGCCCGCACCGATCGCCCGGGAGAGCCCGCACGGTGCACCAGGGGCCTGCGCCCTCGCAGCGACGCCGGCCGCCAACATCAAGGGCAGCGCCTGACCCGGCGCAGAAAAGCCGCCGGATCGCTCGAATGTGAACACGGTTATCTCCCTGACGACGACTAACAGTTAGTTAGCATAGTCGAGGTTATCGCGCCAATTAAATAGCCTTGCGATCGCCCCGGGGCACGCCCCACCGGACCAATGTTAATCGTCGGGATCCATGGACAACATCGGCGCACGCCGCGCCATCGCCGGCGACCCGGCGCGATGCGCCGATCATTGCAGGGCGGTCTGCGCCGGCACCGCGAACTTGATCGAATTGCGCAGCAGCGTCGCATTGTAGGCAGCCACGATCGGATCGTTCACCGTCGCGGTCACGAGCCGGATATGCTGCATCACCTTGGCGTCCTCGACCGACGCCGCGTTCGACGCATACAGCACGTCCTTGTTGCGCAGCTGGAAGCGCGTCGCCAGGAAATAGCCCGCCGGATCGCGGAAATTGATGTTGTACACGACCGGGATGATCGGTCCGGAATATTTGCCGACGTCGATGCCAAGCCTGGCGGCGACCTCCGGCAATTCGCCGCGATAGACGAACACCGAGGCCGGGTCGGCCGCGGCATCGTTCAGGCCGCCCGCCTTGGCGACCGCTTCGGCCAGCGAGATCCGCCAGGCCTCGAAATTGAACTGGCCCTGCGCGCCCGAGGCGCCGAAGGCGACGAAGGTCTGCGGCTCGCGATAGACATAGATGGTGTCGCCGGGATGGGCGTAGATATTGCTCTTGGGCTCGTAGACCAACTGGCCGAACGGCACTGTCGTGCGCTTGCCGTCGCGCTCCAGCATCACCCAGGTGTCGAACCCCTGCCCTTTCGGGCCGCCGGCGCGCGTGATCGCGTCGAGCACGCGCTCGCCCGCGGCATTGGCGGGGAAGCGGTTCGGCGTGTTGACCTCGCCGAGCACCGAGATCAGCGAGGTGCGCTGCTCGATCAGGGCGACGACGGCCTGCGGCTCGATGGCGCGGTTCTTCAGCGCATCGACGATCGAGCGTTGTACCTCGGTCGGCGTGCGGTTCTTGGCCCGGATCGCGCCGGCATAGGGCACCGAGATGTTGCCGTCGGTATCGACGTTCTGGTTCGGCAGGGTGATGTAGTTGCCCGGGCGCACGCCGGCCTCGGCCGGAATGAACAAGCCGCCAGCCGCAGCCTCGAAGATGGTGACGCTGACGACGTCGCCGATGCCGAACCGGATGTCCTTGGGCGGCGGACCCTGGATGCCCCCGGCGAGCTGTGGCGCGAACGATGCCAGCACGTTCTCGACCTGCGGCGTGATCTTGACCATTGCATAGGGCAGGCTTTCCGGGTCCTGCTGTCCGGCGAGAAGGTCCGAACTGGTGGGACCGTTGGTCGGCATATAGTGGCAACCGCCGACCAATCCGGCAGCCGCAAGCAAAAACATGACCCGACTGAAATTCGAACGCGGCATCACTCTACTCCGGACGTGCCGTAACATATCGATCATCGCAGCCACAAGGTTCGGCGATATATTGTGCTATGATCGATAGTGAATGTTATAGTGGTGAGGCAATTGGGCGACACCGGCGGCGTCACGGGTGTCATACCCGTAAGACAGCATTCCGGCTTTGATTTCGCGTGATATTCCGATTATCTCTGGATGAGATAGTTTGTGATAACCGACCCGGGGGTTCGATGACCCGCATCGCGGCACTGCCAATCGCACTGGCGACCGCGCTGTCGCTGTCTGGCGGCTCTGTCGCTTATGCCGCGGAACTCGGCGTTTCCCGGGCACCACGGGCTGTCCGCGTCGGCAATGACTGTCAGCGCCTGCAATATTGTCGTGGCAATCTCTGCCAATGGAAGCGGGTCTGCTGGCACGGCTGCCCGGATCGCTACTCCTGCGCCCCGCTCTACGGCGCCTACGGCCCATATGGCGGCCGCGACTATTGGGCCGCCTACAGCTATGGCGACCTGCGCCCGTTCTGAGCGCTAACAAATTAACAAATGACCACCCACCAGACTGCGGCCGGCATTCGCACGTGACCGGTTCAAAGCGACATGCCCGGTTAACCGCAGCTTAGGGGCCGCGGCTCGATAATGCCCGGGCACAGGGTTTCGTTATGTTGTTTGTTTTCCTCGGTAATTTGATCGCCGGCGGAGTTCTCGGGCTGCGCCTGCGCTGTCTCGCGCTGGTGCCCGTGGCGCTGGCGGAACTCGCGCTGCTGGCCACCACCGAAGCCTCGAGGCTGGAGACCGCGTTGCTGATGGTCGCAGCCGTCGCGGCGCTTCAGATCGGATATCTCGCGAGCACGTTCGGGCCGCTGATCTGGTCCCGCCCGCTCGCCGACGCACCGGCCGGGCGCCGCTCCGCATCGGCGCGGCAGGCCCTAGCCGCGCATGGCACACTCCCGATTTCCGTTGACCTCGCGGCGAGCCCGGGGCATCCCGCTGCCTTGCGTTCACATCCCTCCCAGGACCCGCACCTCCCGTGTGGAACGTCACGGCTTTCATCTGCATCTTGATCGGGGCGTCAATTCCGGTTGGTTTGCTCGACGCCTCGCTCGCCACCGGCCTGGTCGGCGCCGCAGCGGCGCTCGGCCTGCTGGCGAGCCTGATCGCGATCCGGCCGGGTGAACTGGGCTTCCTCAAGACGGTTGCCGGCCCTGCCGTCGCGACGGCACTCGTGCCCACGCTCTGGATCGTCCTGCAAATGCTTCCATTGCCGAGCCTGGCGCATCCGGTGTGGAAGTTCGCCGGCGAAACGCTCGGTGCGCCGCTCAGCGGCAGCATCACGATCGATACCGGCGCGAGCCTCGGCGCGCTGCTGCTCTGGCTGACACTGCTTTCGGTCATGATCGGCGCTGCCGCGGTCGCGATCGACCGCAAGCGCGCCGATATGGTGGCCCGCACCATCGCCGCGACAGCACTGGCTGCCGCGCTGATCCTGCTGCTCTCGAGCGATCCGCTCAAAGCCTGCCTCGGAGCCGCCGCGCCGGGCGCGAAGGCAGACGGATTCCTCGTCATCGTCCTCGCGGGTATTCCGCTCGCGCTCGCCCGCGCACTCGATGGCGGTGAACGTGCCGATGGCGGCAGCTCCACGCGGCTGCGCTGGCTGCTCGCCGCGAGCACGGCGGTCTGCATCGCCAGCGCCTGCTGGTATGGGCATCGCGGCGCCGCGATCGCAGTCGCCGCCGGCATCGCCCTGGTTCTGATGACCTTCGCCGCGCGCAGGCTTCACCTGCATCGCTGGAGCAGCGCTGGCGCCGCGGCGGCGATCGCGTTGATCGCGCTGGCGACGGCGGTCGCCAACCGCCATGCCGACGTCGCGCTGGCCGTGGCCTTCGCCGACGCGCCCGCTGACGTCGTGCAATCGAGCCACAATCTGCTCGCCGACCTGCCCGCGCTTGGCAGCGGCGCCGGCACCACGGCGACGCTGGCATCGACCTATATGGACTGGCAGGGTCCGACGGCGCGGCCCGTGGTGGCGACCAGCGCCGCCGCCTTGATCGCCCAGTTCGGTCCCGCCATGTTCTGGACAGGACTGCTGGTCACGATCGCGGGTATCGCCGCGTTCACCATTGGAGCGCGCAATCGCGGTCGCGACTGGTCCTATGCCGCGGCGGCGGCAGCGGTCTTGCTGACGCTGCTGCTCGCCGCATTCACCTTGCCGGAATTGCCGGCGCTACCGGGAGTCATCGTGTTGGGAGCCGTGATCGGAACGGGTTTGGCGCAGCGGATCAGCCGGTCCCGGCTGCAAGCGGGCTAGAGCTCGGATGCGCAACCTGATCCGGCGCCTTGTCGGCAAGACTGACGACCGCGAACACGCGGGCGACCAGACGTGCATCTATGCCGTCGGCGATATCCACGGCCACGCCGAGCTGCTGCACGAGATCTGCGCCCGCATCGACGCCGACATCCGCAGCACGCGGCCGGCACGGGTGATCGAGGTGTTCCTCGGCGACTACGTCGACCGCGGGCCGGAGTCGCGCGAGGTGATCGCGATGCTCGACCAGCGCCGCCGTACGCGGAAGGTGGTCTGCCTGCTCGGCAACCACGAAGCCTGCCTGCTCGAATTCCTCGTCAATCCCGAGATGCTGGCGCGATGGCGACAGTTCGGCGGCCTGCAAACGCTGATGTCCTATGGACTGTCGCCCTCCCCCAATCCCGGCGTCGCCGAACGCAGGGCGCTCGCCAAGCAATTGATCCGTCAGATGCCGCCGGCCCATCTCACGTTTTTGCGCTCGTTGCCGATCACCTACTCGCACGGCCGCTATTTCTTCGTGCATGCCGGCGTCAGGCCCGGCATCGCGCTCAAGCAACAGCGCAAGGAGGATCTGCTCTGGATCCGCGACGACTTCCTGGTGTCGGAGGATGATTTCGGCAAGATCGTGGTCCACGGCCATACGCCGGTGCAGGAGGCCGAACTGCTGCACAACCGCATCAATGTCGACACCGGCGCCTATGCGACCGGCCGCCTGACCTGCGTCAAGCTCGAGGGCCCGCGCCGAACCCTGCTGATGACCGGCTCCCCCGCGGCGCGCCATGACTGACGCGGTCGTGCAGCGCGCGCAGCGGCTGTCACCGGCATTCGTGCCGGTCGCGGTGCTGGTGGGCGCCGTGACGCTGGCCTTGTCGGCATGGTGGCTCGCTGCGGATGCGTTGCGTACCCGACCGGCGCGCGCGGCAGGCATCGGCGTCGTCAGGAGCGAGCTGTGGCTGCGCGACGGCTGGAGCGAATTGCCGGCCTCGCCCGAGGCCGCCGAAGCCGCTTTCACGCGCGCGCTTCGCCTCTCACCGATGGACGCCGGCGCCTGGTTCGGCCTCGCCTCGGCGACCGGACGGTTCGACTGGCTGAATCCGACCGCGTCGCGGGCGCTGAAGATGTCCTACTACACCGGCTTCAACCGCAGCGACCTGATCGCGCCGCGCCTGATCCTGCTGGCGCAGGTCGACACGGCGCGTGACGTGGAGCTCGTCGATCTGCTGCGCCGGCAGATTCGCCTGATCCTCAGCCGCGCGCCGGAGCTGAAGGGCGCGATCGGCCAGGCCTATCGCGTGGCTGGCGACGCCAACCGGCACATCATCGAGCAGGAATTCAAGGACGCCGGCCAGGACATTCCGCACTAGAGCCTTTCCCGTTTCGATGGAATCGGAACGGAGCTTCAGGTTTCTTGTCTTGACGCGTTTTCTTCACGCGAACCGGTATCCACTTCGCTCGACAACGCTCGAAAGCTCGGTCCGGAAAACTGCGAGCCGGCTTCCTCCAGCGCGTCGGCGCGCGAGCGCGGTTCAACTATCCGTGTGACGCAGCACCTCGCCGACCGTGCGCAACAGGATGCGCAGGTCCAGCATGAAGCTCCAGCTCTTGATGTAGGCGAGGTCGTGTGCGACCCGCAGCTCCATGTCCTCGATCGCCGGCGTCGCGCCGCGCAGTCCGTGCACCTGCGCAAGACCGGTGATGCCCGGCTTGACGTGCTGGCGCTGCGCATAGCTCGCGATCAGCTTCGAATATTTGTCGTCATGCGCCAGCGCGTGCGGTCGCGGTCCGACCAGCGACATGTCGCCGCGCAACACGTTCACGAGCTGCGGCAACTCGTCGATGCTGCGGCGGCGCAACGTCGCGCCGATCCCGGTGAGCCGCGGATCGTTCGCGCAGGCCTGCACGATCACATCGCCATCCTCGAGCACATGCATCGAGCGGAACTTGAGGATGTGGAATGGCCTGCCGTCGAATCCGTTGCGGCGCTGCCGGAACAGGACCGGTCCCCTGGAGTCGAGCTTGATCGCGATCGCGGTTCCGATCAGGAGCGGCGTGAACAGCAGCAACAGGCCGGCAGCCGCCACGACGTCGAACAGCCGCTTGCCGGCGCGCTCGAGCGAGGTCAGCGGCGAGCGCTGCATTTCCAGCGTCGGGATCGGGCCGGTCGCCACCATCCGCAGCGCCAGGAATCGTTCCGCGGTCCGATCCGGCAGCAGCCGCACCGGCAGCGGTGACGCCCGCAGCTGATCGGATACGGACTGGATGCGCGGCTCCTGCTGCCAGGGCATGGCCAGCACGATCTCGTCGGCGGCGCATTCCCGCGCCGCGCGGATGGCTGACGCCACCGCCGCCCGGTCGTCCTGATCGCCGGACAGTTCGGCGAGCTGAACTCGCCGGATCTCGCTGAGACCGAAATCGCGCAGCAGGCTCGACAGCCGCACCCGTGACAATTCGTCCGCCGTCCCGACCACGACCGCGCGGCGGGCGGCCAGCATGCCGCGGTCGATCGCGCGTTGCAGCGGCGCCTGTAGCAGCATCCGTCCGGTCACCAGGCCAACGCCGCCGATCAGACCGAACGACATCACCGACCCGCGCGAGACGCCGGCGCCCACTTTCAGCAGGAAGATGATCAGGGTCATCAGCAGGACGACCAGCAGCCATCCGCCGAGCAGGCTGCTCCAGCGCCGGTCGAGGCCGGCCAGCACCTGCGCGTTGTAGAGCCCCTGGGACTTGGCCACGAACATGAACAGGATCGCCGCCAGGACCCCGATCCCTAGAAAACCCTCGAAGCTGTTGCTATAGACTGTGTGATAGTAGAACAAATGATAGGCCGCACCGCCAACGATGCTGGACAACACGACGACGATCATCTCGACGGCGACGGCAAATCCTTCAAGGGAGGCAAAAGCGAACGGGAAGGCGCCGAAATGAGCCGGTGCCTTCGCCAGTTGAGCATCCGAAAGGTCGGCCATCAGGAGTTAACATTAGTGTTAACAATTCACATGTCTATTATCAGGCAGGTCGCCGGCTCGCAAGGCCCGGGAATGTCGCGTAACGAGCATCCGAGGGCGCGCCCATGAGTTCATCGGCTGGCGAAACCGAGGCCGCGCTGGTGGCCCTCCTTCACCTGATCCGCCTGATGGGGGCCGAGCTGGTCGCAGGCAAGCATCGCGACGATGTCGAGATGCTGGTCAAGGCAGCCGAGACAAAGCTGCGCGCCGCCCGCTTCCCGGCTGACATGCCGAATCAGGACATCGTCAAAGGCCTGGACCTCGCCCAGGACAGGCTCCGGCCGATCTTCGAGGATCTGCGCGCGAGGTCGGAAAAGGCGCATCTGAGCGACCAGCTGCTGCTGGCTCCCAGGCCTTCACGAATCCACTAACAGGATAGTCCTCAACAGGACCCGCTGCGTTCAGCTCTGCACTTCGCCGCGGCGGGGCAAGCCGTTGCCGTTGCCGGACCGGAGCGCGAGCTTCTCCTCGATCTTCATCTTCTCGAGCAGCAGGTCAGTTACGATCCGTCGCAGCCGTTCATTTTCCAGCCGCAATTCGTCAATACGGTTTCGGTTAGGGGGGCCCCCATCGCGACCATCGGTGTGAGCGGCGAATTCGGTAACGCTACCATTCGCCTGGTGACCGCGCGCGGCCTCCTGCTTGCGCCAGCGGTGAAATGTCATCACGCTGACGCCCAGCACCTTGCACGCTTGGGCCTGTGATTGCCCCCGCGCCATCAGTTCCTCGGCCTGCTTGACCTTGGAAGTTATTTCCTCAGTAGAATGACGCCTCATTGGTCATCTCATTGCCCCCTAGATTAGCAATAATCGCATGGCCTATAAGCTATGTAAATGCAACAGAAAATTCAAATTGAAGGTTTCCCGGGGGCATTGCGGGGCCTCGAACTTGCCGTCGGCAGCGACATAGTGTGCGAAGAAACAGCGTAGCTGCAAGGTAGTTACCGAACGACGTGAGCGATAATTCCCGCGCAGAACGCCTCTGATAGGAAAAGTTATACGACCAACTGCGTATGAGAAGTTGATCAGCGCAACTGGCGCACCCCTTGCATGAGCACATGACAGTATCCAATCGGTCCTCTGACGGATTGCGAGTGCGCCATGCCTTCATACGATATCGACGCGGCAAGCCCACCAAAAGTTTCACAAAATTCTAACAAATTAATCGCGCGACCTTCGGATCCGACGGCTTGCAGGCGCCGCTGCGTGGCGGTAGTTACATGGATGTTACATGCGGCGAGACCCTCAACATATTTGAGGATCATTCTCGCAAAACCTAACGTACGTAGCTCGTCCACCAATTTATCGATTAGGCGCTTTCCCACCGATCGCCATCAGGCGGAGCCACAACCGCCCGACTCCAGAACCAGGTCCGCGCCGACACGTGTCGGAGCCGGTCCCGGATCAACACTTTTGCGAGGATCGTAGCCATGGCGCGTCTCAAGGTTTTCGAAGGGAACCAAACCGCTTCCAGCGAGGCGACCGACGCCTTGGAACGCCTCGTCGCGGAGAATTTCGAATTGCGACACACCGCCGTCGAGCTGGTCTTGCAGACCCGGATCCTGCGCGAGCGCCTGTGCGAGGCCGTGAGGCACAAGCCTGTGCGGCACGAGCACTGACCGGCTCTCCTCTCAAGCGCCGATCCGGCCGGAAGCTCATCAGGCGGTGACGCCCTGATGAATCCGGCCAATTCACTATTCAATCTTAAATTGAGTTTTCTATACCTCGATCACGCTCGCCATTCCGACGCGACGTGACGCAATTGCCCGGGCGACGAATGTCAGCGATGAAGCCGGCGCAACGCGACGCGCGGGCTGGTCTGCTCACGGGACGCACTGAACGAGCGTGACGCGACCGGGCGCTCGTGTATCTCACGCAGCTCAGCGATGTCCAGCATCAGCGCAACGACCTCGTTGCGCAGCGATTGATTGGTCGCGAGCAACGCCTCTTCGATCGGCTGATGCAAATGTTGAATCTTGTGCTGCTTCATGGCGCGCCCTCGCTCTGCAGTTAACGGTATGAGCGATGTGATTGAAGTTTCGATGACAGAGACGGATCACGCACATGGAAAGGAAATAATGGGGCAGGTTTGCGACCAACACGGCTCCGACAAAAAATTTCCCGATCGGGTTCCACAACCTGATCGCGAAACATTGAATCGATGGCTGTATTGTGTCGTCGCGACCGGAGAAAGCGGCGACGATGCGACACGCGGCAAGGATGAGCGCTGCCGGACTGGTCACGAGACGCAACCAAGAGCATGAAATCATTCGGCGATCGTTGATCCCGCCATCGTCATCGAAGCCGATCGAAGCATCTGCCGGTCATCGCAATGTCGACACGTCGATGGCATGCGCTTTGACGGCGCGTGCGAGGACCGAACCAGATATTCCACCAAACGCAGCGTGCAGACACAAAATCTGCTGCGGGCAATCAATCGGTCGCGCTCCGTGCATAACAGGTTGAACCGAGCGGCATGGATGAGGCGACACACATGGTCTGCAGCACTGATCGGAAATATTTCGAACCGTTACAGATAGCGAAACAGCGCCGGATCCGATCGATTCTGATTGATAGGACGACGCGGAGAAATGTTTCAACGCTGCGCGTCCGATCCTGGACGATGTTATCGCCGCGATCGGGGCCAAACCCGACAATGTTATTCTAGTTCACAACGCGCGTCGCCGAAACGACCCGGCCTCGGCCGACGGACCGAAGCCTTCGCGCCTCGTTCTCGATCTCAATGCCCTGCTCTTGCATCGTGGCGGATACTGGCGCTGCGCCGCCATAAGCATCTCTAATTCGGATCGCGCGTCGCGATCGCGCGCTATTTCACTTTGGTGGACGTGTCGTCGTCGATCTTGCCGCCATTGGCGAGACACCTGTTGAAGTAGTCGCGCTGGTCCTTTGCGTTGCCGATCGCGCTGCCCGACGCAGGATTGCCTTTCTGTCGCGGCGGAAATGCCTTCGCGACCAGGGCATCGCAGGCGCGCGCCGCCTGGGCGCTGATCGCGTGCGCCGGCGCGATGGCATTGCCGACGAGGATCATGGTTGCAGCGGCGGCAAAACCACCGATAACTCTCATTGCGCGCCTCCGTTCCGCAACCGACGCAGATTTTCTCGCGGCGATTTTCCCGGCGAGATCATCTTTGAACAAGAAGATGAGATCGTGACGCGCCGACTGCGGCCGTGGCGCTATATCCGGTCGACGTCGTGGTAGGCCCGATACCAGGCGACGAATTTGGCAATACCGTCCTCGATCCGCGTCTGCGGCCGAAAACCGATTTCGCGCTCCAGATCGGAGACATCGGCCGACGTCTCCGGAACATCCCCAGGTTGCATCGGCAGCAACTGCTTTTCGGCCGTCCGGCCGAAGCCCTGTTCGAGCAGCGCCACCACATGCATCAGTTCTTCCGGCCTGCTGTTGCCGATATTGTAGACCCGCCAGGGCGCCTTGCTCGACCCGGGATCGGGATGAGTTCCGGACCAGTTGCCGTCCCCCGCGGGCGCGCGGCCGATCAGCCGCACCATCGCCTCGACCACGTCATCGACGTACGTGAAGTCGCGCCGCATGTTGCCGTTGTTGAACAGCTGGATCGGCTTGCCCTTGGTGATCGCGTCGGCGAACGCATAGAGCGCCATATCCGGCCGGTACCAGGTCCCATACACGGTAAAGAAGCGCAGCCCGGTCGTCGGGATGCGATAGAGGTGGCTGTAGGAATGCGCGAGCAGCTCGTTGGCCTTCTTGGTCGCGGCGTACAGGCTGACCGGATGGTCGACGTTGTCGTGGATCGAAAACGGCAACTTTGTATTGGCGCCGTAGACCGACGATGAGGACGCAAACAACAGGTGTCGGCACCCGGTATGGCGGCAACCTTCGAGGATGTTGAGGAAGCCCTCCAGATTGGACTCCGCATAGGCATGCGGATTCTGCAGGGAATAGCGCACCCCGGCCTGAGCAGCGAGATGCACCACGACCTCGAAGCGATAACGCTCGAACAGCGCCTTCATGCCGGCGCGATCGGCGAGATTGAGTTCCAGAAATGTGAAGCCGCGGTGCTGCTTGAGCAGATCGAGGCGCGCGCGCTTCAGCGCCGGGTCATAGTAATCGTTGAGATTGTCGATGCCGATCACCGGCTGCCCTGCCCGCAGCAGCTGCTCCGTCAGGTGAAAACCGATAAAGCCGGCGCAGCCCGTGACGAGTAGGTTGCCTGCGATCACCACGTCCTGCCTGTACCTTTCGCCGTTCGCCGGGAGCCGCTGCGGCCTATGCGTTCCCGCCGCAAGACGCGTCAGTTGCCGGCCGCCGGAGCTTTGTAGTCCGGGAAACGGCTCAGCACCGCGGCCTTCATGAACTTGAAGTGCGCGATCTCGGTCGCCAATTCCTTCAGCCGACGCTGGCCGTTGGATATTTCGGCGTCAAACAGGTCTTGATGATAGTTGTCAAGCGCCTCGCGTTCCAGATATTCGTCGGTGCCGTTGCCGAGCGTCACCGCGGCACGCGCCAGCACATCATCGACCCGGCGGCCGAGGCCGGATTGCTCGCTTTCGGCGGCCTGCAACGCGGCTTCGATCGCCGCCATGATCGATCCGATCCGGGCACGATCGGTCTCGGCGTCCCGCTCGGCCGAGCGCGCCTTGAAACCTTCCCCGCCGCGCCGCGACCTGATCAGGTCATGCGCGCGAGCCCGCAAAAACAGCTGAAACATCGGTCAGGATCCGGTCCGGGCCCAATCAGGCAGTATCGGTCGAAAATCGCCCGGTCTTAGTTAAAAAACGGTGAATTGCCCTGTTCCCCGGCCCTCAGATCGGCCTTCCATTTGATCCAGGCCTTGTCGTGCTTGTCGTAGAGCTCGAGCCATCGCCCCTCGACTGGCGTCACCAGCCCGACGCCCGGCTCGTCCCGGCCGTGCAACGTCGGAAGGGAAGTGTCGAGATCCTCGAACTCCGAGGTCTCTTCGAGCGTAAGGCCGACCAGTACCCGCCGACCACTGACATCGGCGACATAGCGCCTTGGCGACTGCCCTCTGAGATCACGCATGCTGTCCAGGTTCCCTCGCCTGCGTCCCTCGAACTAGAAGGCGCGGCGCACATGGCCGAACGCGCTGACCGGCCGTCTGGACGAATTGGCCGGCGGCGGCGCCACGTGGGGCGCGTAGACCCGATGGCGCGCCCGGCGCTGATGCGATCGCAAGGAGCGCGCGGCGAAACCGGCGAAGAAGCCTGCGACGAACGTCGCCGCGAGAATCAGAACGGGAGTAAGCATCACGATTGCCCATGTTAGTCTGAATGTTATTAACATTCAGAGTTGTGACAACATCATGATGGAGGGCGCCGAAACAATGTTCAGCCGCTGGAATCTTTGTGCAATCGAACGGCGCAGCAATGATCAGCGCCAATACCGGCAGTTTCCCGCGCGGCGGCGCGCCTCAGGAAAACCACCACAGCATGAATTTCAGGAACATCGAGCTGAGAAGATAGATCCACCCTGCCATCGCCAGCACCGTCAGCCCGACGAAGACGCCTGAAGCGCTTTTCTCCCTGAGGCGAGCCAACAGCGACGTTTTTTCTTCTTGCCGATAGAACATCTCAAGCTCAAAGCAGATCTGATTCAAATCAGCTAGCAATCAATTTCGATGATCTCGTGACGCTGCGCGAGGCGGCCCTTCGCCCCTGCACATCACAGATCTTGCGAGGTCTCGAACCGCGCGCCGTCGCTCGGAAAGCTTTCCGCGAATGCTCGGGAAAACTTGACGCGGCCATCATCAGGATCTGACTTCCGGGATTGCAGCAATCCATGCGCTGGAATGTCTGAAGGCACGATCTTCCGGATCGACGATGGCGGCACAAGGCGCCGCGCGGCAATACTGCAACCGTGATCGACCGCACGCATCATTATTGCGTCGGGATGTCTCGCGGACGGGCTTCGGGCGGCTGGCCGATGTGTCGGATGCGGTCCGTTGCGCGGCACCTCGGTTAACATTGGGGGAGGCCTTCTCGCGCGGCGATCAACGATATTGGTATCAGACGCGGAAAAACGCGAACCAGATGACACCCAGGATCAGGAACGCGAGCCCCGTCGAGGCTGTCAGCAGCGCGAGAACCGAAGGTCCCGGCTCGGCCTGGCGCGCCTCGGTCGGGGTTTCAATGATCTGACCGTGTCGTTCCGTTGCCATAGCGACCTCTTTGCTCAAGTGCCTGTAATTCCGGCGATTGCTGCTCCTCTTCGCGGAGGGCCAACGCATGATCCGGAGCGATGTTCCGAGCCGGTTGACCCGTCCGCCCCGCGCTCCCATCGCGCCAAACCGGCGCAAGGCGAGGCTACGGTTAACGCCGTTGCCAAATTCACCAGGCCGCGTTGTTTCAAACTGGGGTTCCCGGTGTTATCCTTGACCGTTCCGTCGGTTGCGTAATCGGAGTTTTCCCTATGGCCCCCCGCGCCAACTGGAAGGGCTTTTTGCGCCTTTCGCTCGTGACCTGCCCGGTTGCCCTGTACCCGGCGACATCGGATACCGAAAAGGTCTCCTTCAACCAGATCAACCGCAAGACCGGGCACCGCATCAAATACGCCAAGGTCGACGCGGAGACCGGCGAGGAAGTGTCTGCCGACGACATCATGAAGGGCTACAAGGTCGACACCGACACCTATATCGAGGTCACCAAGGAAGAGCTCGACGACATCGCGCTGGATTCGACCCGCACCATCGAGATCGACGAATTCGTGCCGCGCAGCGAGATCGACAGCCGCTATCTGATCCGCCCCTATTATCTCGTGCCCGACGGCAAGGTCGGCCACGACGCCTTCGCGGTGATCCGCGAGACCATCCGCAGCATGGACAAGGTCGCGATCGGCCGCGTGGTGCTGACCAACCGCGAGCACATCATCGCGCTCGAGCCGCTCGACAACGGCTTGATGGGCACGCTGCTGCGCTACCCCTACGAGGTGCGCAGCGAGAAGGAATATTTCGACGACATCCAGGACGTGAAGATCACCAAGGATATGCTCGATCTCGCCAAGCACATCGTCGAACAGAAGTCCGCCGAGTTCGATCCGGAGGAGTTCGAGGATCGCTACGAGCAGGCGCTGATCGACCTGATCAACCAGAAGCGCAACGGCATCAAGATCGCGAAGCCCGCGGCGAAAGCCAGCGGCAACGTCATCAACCTGATGGATGCTCTGAAGAAGAGCCTCGCCAACGAGAAGCAGGCCGCGCCTGCCAAGGCCGAAGCGAAGGTGGCGAAAGGCAAGAAGCCGAAGAAGCGCATCGAGGGCCAGCGCGAGATGCTGCTGCCGATCTCGGGCAGCGGCAAGCGCGAGCCCAAGGAAGTCGCCAAGCCCGAGCCGAAGAAGGCCGAGAAGCCCGCCCGCGCGCAGGGCAGCGCGGCCCGCAAGAAGGTCGGCTGACCCGACAAGCGGCACGCGATGATCCCGATCCCCAGTTGCCGAGATGCCCTGGTCGACGCCGTTTGATGAACCGATCGCGCTGCATCGCGGCGGCACGCTGCTGACATTGCAGCAGGCTGCCGACTACATCATGAAGCTATCGGAAGATGCCCAGCAAGAGCCGCGCTGGCAGATCGCGGTCGAGCATCTGATCAACGCTGCTGAACGCGGCGCAGGCTGGCTGATGTTCGCGCGCATCGCGATGCTGCGCGCGTTGAACGGAGATGACGCAGGCGACTGAGTTGGTGTCCGACGGCGTTTACTTGAATGCGGAACTGACGGCGTTGAACTGGCCGCTGACGCTGGTGCCGATGCCCCTGACACCCGCGACGATCACGATGCTGATGCCGCCGGCGATGATGGCGTATTCGATGGCCGTCGCCCCGACCTCATCACGCAGAAATCTTGCCAGCAACGCGCGCATGAAAAAGCTCCTGTCCGGCGCTCGCGGTTTGGTGTCCTGCGCCGTAGCAATATGCCAGTCAAACTAGGCCTCATTGGTTGACGGCCCATTGATGGAAAGGATGAACGAACGCTTAAAGGTTGCGCACAATTTTCTCGCCAGTTTTGCCGGCGTGTTTGCGCCGCGCAGCGGCGGGCGACGCCGCGATTGGGCGTAAACGCATATCAGGACTACCTGATCCGGCCGCGGCGCCGCTTTACCCTGGCGGCGGAATCCTGTTCCTTTATCGGACAGGCGACAACGAGGCCGGAACGAACCGGCCGCATCCAGAGGGAGTGACCGTCATGAAGCTCGGCACCGCGATCGCGGAAATCATGAAGCGCGAGGGGATCGAGATCCTCACGGGCTATCCGGTCAACCACCTGATCGAGTACGCCGCCGCGGCCGACATCCGCCCGGTGATGGTGCGCCAGGAGCGCATCGGCGTGCACATGGCCGACGCGATCTCCCGCATCACCTCGGGCGACAAGATCGGCGCGTTCTGCATGCAGCACGGCCCGGGCGCCGAAAACGCCATGGGCGGCGTCGCGCAATGCTATGGCGAATCCGTCCCCGTCCTGGTGCTGCCGATGGGCTATGCGCGCCGGCTCGCCAATATCGACCCGAACTTCAACTCCAGCCAGGCGATGAAGGCGTTCTCGAAGTCCTCGGAGCCGATCAACATCGCAGCCGAGGTCTGCAACATCTTCCGCCGCGCCTTCACCAGACTGAAGAACGGCCGCGGCGGACCTGTCATCGTCGAAATCCCCGCCGACATGTGGAACGAGGACGTGCCGGAGCCGCTGAACTACACGCCGGTGCTGCGCACACGTTACGGCGCCGACCCCGTCCACATCAAGGAAGCCGCCGCCCTGCTCGTCAACGCCAAGCGACCGGTGATTTATGCGGGCCAGGGCGTGCATTACGCAAAAGCCTGGCCGCAGCTGAAGCGCCTCGCCGAGCGGCTCGCAATCCCGGTCACCACGAGCCTTGGCGGCAAATCGTCCTTCCCGGAGACGCATCCGCTGTCGCTCGGCTCCGGCGGCCTCGCGGTGCCGCGCGCGGTGCCGAAATTCCTCGCCGAGGCCGACGTGATCTTCGGCATCGGCTGCTCCTTCACCGAGACTTCGTTCGGCATCGCGATGCCGAAGGGCAAGACCATCATCCATTCGACGCTGGACCCGAACCACATCAACAAGGATGTCGAGGCCAAGGTCGGGCTGGTCGGCGACGCCGGCCTGGTGCTCGACGCGCTGCTCGAGGAGATCGGCAAAACGGTGACTGCGGACCGCAGTGCCAGCGCGGTCGCCGAGGAGATCGCCGCCTCGCACAAGGAGTGGCTCGCCAAATGGATGCCGAAGCTGACCCACAACGACGCGCCGCTCAATCCGTACCGCGTGCTGTGGGACTTGCAGCACACCGTCGACATCCACAACACCATCATCACCCACGACGCCGGCAGCCCGCGCGACCAGCTGTCGCCGTTCTGGAAGTCGGTCGAGCCGCTGTCCTATATCGGCTGGGGCAAGACCACCCAGCTCGGCTATGGCCTTGGGCTGGCGATGGGCGCCAAGCTGGCAAAACCCGACAAGCTCTGCATCAACGTCTGGGGTGATGCTGCGATCGGCTTCACGGGAATGGACTTCGAGACCGCGGTGCGCGAGCGGATTCCGATCATGTCGATCCTGCTCAACAATTTCTCGATGGCGATCGAACTGAAGGTGATGCCGATCTCGACCGAGAAGTATCGCTCGACCGACATCTCCGGCGACTACGCCGCGATGGCGCGGGCCTTCGGCGGCTATGGCGAGCGGGTGACCAAGCCCGAGGACATCATCCCCGCGATCAAGCGCGGCATCCAGAAGACCAAAGAGGGCGTGCCGGTGCTGCTGGAGTTCATCACCAGCAAGGAGACCGAGGTGTCGCGGCCGGGGACGTGAGGCGGCCGCTCTCTCAGCCGTCATTGCGAGGCGCGAAGCGACGAAGCAATCCATATCTCCGCTTGTGACGGAATGGATTGCTTCGCTCGCAATGACGAGACTGCTGCGACCGCCCCTACTGCGACAGCTTCACAAAGTCAGGAAACTTCAGCTTGCCTTCCGCGATCGCCTTTGGCCAGACCGTGATCTGCTTGCCGTTCTGCCACTGGAACACGAGACCGGTGACGGTGCCCGGGCCGGACTTGATGCCGTGGGTGAACTCGTCGTTCTTGCCGTAGAACTGGATCTTGCCGATGGTGCCCTCGAAGTCGGTCTTCTCGAGCTCGGCCACCATCTTGTCCGGATCGGTCGAGCCGGCGCGCTGGATCGCTTCCGCGATGATGTAGACCTCGTCATAGGCGGTGTAGCCGGTGTAGGCCGGCTCGACGTTAAACTTCGCCTTGAACGCGGCCGCGAACGGCTTGGTCTTCGGGGTCACCGCGACATTCGGCGTCGCCACCGCAAGCGAGGGCACGCCTTCAGCGGCACCGTTGGTGTCGCCCCAGAACGACGGGCTCAGCGCCTGCGCGCTGATGCCGAACATCGGAATCGGCACCTGCTGGTTCTTCCACTGCACGGTCGGCTGCACGCCGACATGGGAGATGCCGGTGACGATCACGTCGGGCTTGGCGGCTTCCATCTTGTTGAAGATCGGCGTGAAGTCGGTGGTGTCCGGCGAGAAGCGGATGTGCTCAACCACCTTCAGGCCGGCCTTGGGCAGGCAGGCCTCATAGCCGGCGTCGAGCGGCTTGGTCCAGGCCGCGTCCTCGCTCATGATCGCCGCCGACTTGAACTTGAGGTTGTCGACGAGCAGCTCCTTGGCAGCGTCGCAGACGATCTGGGCCTGCGCGGCCGAGGTCAGGTAGCCATGGAAGGTGTACTTGTTCTTCTCATAGTCGTTGTGAACCGCCTTGGTGATCTCGTTCGAGGCGGCGCCGGGCGTGATCAGCGGCATCTTCAGGCGCGAGGCCCACGGCTCCAGCGCCAGCACGACCTCGCTGATATAGCTCGCGATCACGGCCGAGACCTTGTCCTCGCTGACCGCGCGCTGGAACGCGCGCACTGAATCGGCCGACGAGCTCTTGTTGTCGTAGGTGACGATCTCGATCTTGCGGCCCATCACGCCGCCCTTGGCGTTGATCTCGTCGGCCGCGATCTGCGCGCCGCCCGGGGTGGCCGCGCCCGCGATCGACTGCACCTCGGCGATCACGCCGATCTTGATCGGGTCCTTGGACTGCGCATAGGCCGGCGCCGCGAGGCAGAGCCCGAGCGCAGTGGCCAACAGGCTCGCGCGGGCGGCGGTTGAGTATCCTGACATCATCATCTCCCTTTGCTTTGTTATTTTTCAATCGTCGAACGTCAGAGAAAGTCCTTGCCGGCCTCCGCGGCGAACCGGCCAGGATCGCCTTCCCAGACGATCCGTGCGTGCTCCAAGACATAGACGCGGTCGGCATGCGGAAGCGCGAAGGTCACGTTCTGCTCGCCGAGCAGCACCGTGATCTTGGTGGTCTGGCGCAGCTTCTCCAGCGCCTTCGACAACAATTCGAGGATGACGGGCGCCAACCCGAGCGTCGGCTCGTCCAGGATCAGGATCTGCGGCTGCATCATCAGTGCGCGGCCGATCGCCAGCATCTGCTGCTCGCCGCCGGACAGCGTCTGCGCCATCTGGCCCTGCCGCTCCTTCAGGATCGGGAACAGCTCGAACAGCCAGGCGAGCTGCTTGGCCCGCGCCGCATCGTCGAGATGCTGGCCGCCGAGGTCGAGATTTTCCCGCACCGTCATCTCGCCGAACAATTCGCGCGATTCCGGACATTGCACCAGGCCGGAGCGGGCAATCTTCGCGGGCCCCGTGCCGCGCAGCTTCTCGCCGCCGCGCAGGATCTCGCCGGTGTAGGGCAGGAAGCCGGAGATGGTGTTGAACAGCGTGGTCTTGCCGGCGCCGTTCAGCCCGACGACCGAAACGAACTCGCCCTCGTGGACGTGGATCGAGACGTTCTCGAGCGCCTGCGCCTTGCCATAATACACGCTGACATTCTCGACTTGCAGCAGCGGCACCTTGTCCTTGAACGAGGTCTCAGGCCGCGCATGAGTCTCGATCGCCCCGCCGAGATAGACCCGCCGCACGGTCTCGTTCTTCATCACGTCCTCGGCGCGGCCGGTCGTGATCTCCTCGCCGAGATACATCGCGAGTACGCGGTCGACCAGGGCTGCGACGCTCTTGACGTTGTGGTCGACCAGCATCACCGCGCGGCCCTCGTCGCGGAAGCTGCGGATCAGTTGCGAGAAGGTGCCGACCTCGGCGCTGGTGAGGCCCGCGAACGGCTCGTCGACCAGCACGACTTTTGGATCACGCGCGATCGCCTTGGCGAGCTCGAGCCGGCGTAGGTCGGCGAAGGGCAGCGTCGGTGGGCGTCGATCCATCACCGCGCCGAGCCCGACGCGATCGGCGATCCATTTGGCGCGCTCGGTCAGCGCCTTGTCGGGAAACAACATGAACAGGCTGTCGGGCAGCAGCGCGACCATGATGTTCTCCAGCACGGTCTGCCGGTTCAGCGGCCGCGAGTGCTGGAACACCATGCCGAAGCCCTTGCGCGCGATCTTGTGCGCGGGCAGGCCGGCGACATTCTCGCCCTCGAACAGCACCTCGCCGGCGGTCGGGCGCTCGATGCCCATCACGCTCTTCATCGCGGTCGACTTGCCCGAGCCGTTGGGCCCGATCAGGCCGAGGATCTCGCCGGGATGCAGCTCGAAGCTCAGGTTCTTCACCGCGGTCAGGCCGCCGAATCTCTTGGTCAATCCGCGGACGGTGAGCGTTGCAGTGGTCACGGTCTGATCCATTTAGGAGCGCGCCTCGCGTGACAGGGCCGCTCCGAGGAAACCGCCGGGGAAGAACAGCACGACGAGCAGCGCCACCGCCGAGACGATGAAGGTCGCAAGCTCGCCGGTCGGGCGCAGGAATTCGCCGGCCACGATCAGGAAGATGGCGCCGAGCGCCGCGCCCAGCACCGTGCGCCGGCCGCCGAGCACGGCGGAGACGATGACGTTGACGCCGACCGCGACGTCGACCACGGTGCCGACCGAGGCGGTGCCGAAGTAGAACACCAGCAGCGCGCCCGACAATCCGGAGAAGAACGCGCTGACGATGAAGGCCGCGAGCTTGTGCTTGACGATGTTGAAGCCGAGCGCGCCAGCCTGCACCGGGTCCTGTCCGCTCGCTTGCAGCACGAGACCGACCGGCGATTGCGACAGCCCGTACAGGATCGCGGCGCTGATGGTCATGAAGCCGAGCGCGATCCAGTAATTGGCGCCGGCATTGATGGTGATGACGTCGGGGATGGTGAGCCCTATCTCGCCGCCGGTGAGGTCGGCAAACACCACGATGAAATTCTGCAGCATCAGCACCGCGACCAGCGTGGTGAGGCCGAAATACGGCCCCCTCACCCGCAGCGCCGGTAGCGCCAACACGAAACCCGCGACAACAGAGGCCAGCGCGCCGAGCAGGATGCAGAGATAGACCGACCAGCCGAACTGGGCGTTGAGGATGCCGGCGGTATAGGCGCCGGTGCCGATCAGGAAAGTCGGGCCGAAATTGACCTCGCCGGCGAAGCCGAACAGCAGGTCCCAGGCCATCGCGAACACGCCGAAATAGAACGCGACGGTGAGCAGACCGAGGATGTAGCCCGAGACGTAGAACGGCAGCGTCGCGGCGACCACGACGCAGACCAGCGAAATGAAGAACAGGCGCGAGGTGAAGAACTTGGCCATCTCAGCGCCTCCCCAAGAGGCCTTGCGGCCGCAGATACATCACGAGCACCAGCAGCAGCAGCGCCGGAATGGTGCGGTAGGCGGGCGAGACCAGATAGGCGGTCAGGGTCTCGAGGTAGCCGACCACGAAGGCCGCGATCAGCGAGCCGGAAACGCTGCCGAGACCGCCGAGCACCACGATCGAGAACGCACTCGCAGTCAGCGGCCCGACGCTGTACGAGCTGACGCCGAGGAACATGCCGAGCAGCACGCCGGCGATGCCGGCCAAGATGCCGTAGATGCCCCACACCACGACATAGATCTGGGTGAGCTCGAGGCCGAGCAGCGTGACGCCGCGCGGATTCATCGAGGCCGCCAGCACCGCCTTGCCGGTCCGCGTGCGATTGACCAGCAGCCAGAGCAGGCCGATCACGAGACAGCAGACCACCGCGGTGAAGATGTTGTTGCGCGGGGTGCGGTTGCCGAAGATATCGACGACGCCCTCGACGATCGGCAGCACCGTCTTGGCATTGTTGGTGAAGAAATAGGCGATCAGCTCCTGGATCATGATGCCCCACAGCAGGGTGCCGGTGAGGACGAAGATCTCCTTCTCCTCGTTGGGGATCCGCCTCGAGTTCTGGATCGGCTTCACGACCACGAAATAGGTCGCGAACGCCATGACCAGCGCGACCGCGACGCCGACCAGCGCGCCTGTGTAGATGTCGAGGTGCAGCACGCTCGCCGCAGCCCAGGCCGCGACCGCTGCGGCCACCATGATGGCACCGTGGGAGAGATTGAGAACGCCGGAGACACCGAAGATCAGGGTGAAGCCGGTCGCGCCGAGCGCATAGAGCGCACTGATGGCAAAGCCATCGATCAGGATTTGTAAGGCAAGCATCTCAAATTGGCCGCGGCAGCTGGCTGCCTGTTGTGGAGGACGCGGAACCGAAAAACCGATGCTCCCGGGAGGACCCGGGAGCATGATCTTCAATCAGTTCGTGGTGACCTTGACGAAGCTCGGGAATTTGAGGTCGCTCTTGGCGACCTCCTTCGGCCAGACCGCGACCTGCTTGCCGCCCTGCCACTGCAGCATCAATCCCGTGATCAGGCCCTTGCCGTACTTGATCGAATGGGTGAACTGGTCGTCCTTGCCGTAGAACTGGACCCGACCGATGGTGCCTTCCCAGTCGGTCTTCTCCAGCGCGTCGACCATCTTGTCGGCATCGACCGAGCCGGCGCGCTTCACCGCATCGGCGATGTAGTAAACCTCGTCATAGGCGGTGTAGCCGGCATAGGACGGATAATTGCCGTAGCGCTTCTTGAAGCCCTCCGCGAACGGCACCGACTTCGGCGTCACCGCGACGTTCGGACCGGACACGCCCTGATACAGCACGCCTTCCGCCGCGTCGTTGGTGTCCTTGCCGAAGGTCTCGTTGGTCGCCTGCGAGGAGATGCCGAACATCGGGATCGGCACCTGCTGGTTCTTCCACTGCACCGTCGGCTGCACGCCGACATGCGAGATGCCGGTGATGATCACGTCGGGCTTGGTGCCTTCGATCTTGTTGAAGATCGGCGTGAAGTCGGTGGTGTCGGGCGAGAAGCGGATATGGTCGACGACCTTGAGCCCGATCTTCGGCAGGCACTCCTCGTAGCCGACGTCGAGCGGCTTGGTCCAGGCCGCGTCCTCGCTCATGATGACCGCGGTCTTCATGTGCTTCTGATCGACCAGCAGATCCTTGGCGGCATCGCACACCGACAGTGCCAGCGCCGCCGATGTCAGGTAGCCGTGGAAGGTGTACTTGTTCTTGTCGTAGTCGGCATGAACGCTCTTGCTGATCTCGTTGGAGGCCGCGCCGGGCGTGACGAACGGCGTCTTCAGCCGCGAGGCCCACGGCTCGAGCGCGAGCACGACCTCGGAGATGTAGCTCGCGATGACGACATTGACCTTGTCCTCGTTGACGGCGCGCTGGAATGCACGCACCGAATCCGCCGAGGATGAATGGTTGTCGTAGCTGATGACCTCGATCTTGCGGCCGTCGATGCCACCCTTGGCGTTGATCTCGTCGGCGGCCATCTGGGCCGCCTGCGGGATCGATGCACCGGCAATCGCCTGCGCCTCGGCGATCACGCCGATCTTGAGGGTGTCGGCGGCCTGCGCCGCGTTGGGCGCGAGCGCCACAAGGCCCAAAGCGGCTGCTCCGGCGAATTGCTGCATCGCATGAAATGGCAGTCGCGATGTTCTTGTCACGCTGTTTCACTCCTCGTCTTGTTGGGCTGCTTCGAGCTCTTGGGGCGGGACTATAGCTGCGACAAAATGCGCAGCAAGTGAAACCGCGCGCGGATCGCCATGCATGGACGACAACTAAAGTAGTGGGTCGGAGCAGACAGGCTGAATAAATATGAGGCAGCGGGGAATAAGAGTCGGGGGGCGAAAATCTCTCCTCACGTCATTCCGGGGCTCGCGAAGCGAGAGCCCGGAATCCATTCAACCACTTGCTCTGTGGGTCGATGGATTCCGGGCTCGCGCTTCGCGCGCCCCGGAATGACGGGGTGGATAGGGACGAGCGCGGGTGATGACATCACGTGGTTTGAGACGTTGAATCGAGCATCATCAACATCGTCGTCCTGGCGAAAGCCAGGACCCATAACCACCGGTTGGGGTTGTCGTAGGGATCGTGGCCCCCGCGTCGCTCAACAATTCGCAGTCGGGGTAATGGGTCCTGGCTTTCGCCAGGACGACACTCGGGAGAACCCCACCCTACTCCGCCATCTCGACCGCGGGCCGCGTCGCGGGGCCGGCGAGCGGTCGCTCTTCCATCGTGATCATGCAGATCGCGGCGGTGGTCAGCAGCACGGCGGCAGCGCCGAACACGTAGCGGAAGGCGGTGATCATGTCGGCCATCGGAATCGCGTTGACGCTGCCGGCGGCCGCGGCGTGGTGCTCGCCGGCGAGCGAGATGTCGGTGCCGAGCGTCATCAGCAGGATCGTGGTGAAGGCGGCGACCGTGAAGGAAGCCATCATCGCCCGGAAGAAGTTCATCGCGCCGGTCACGGTGCCGACCTGCGGTCGCGCCACCGCGTTCTGCAACGACACCACGCTGATCGGGAATGTGGTGCCGAGCCCGAGCGCGAACACGCTCATCAGGGTCAGCAGGCCCCACAGCGGCAGCGTCGTCACCGCCATGCCGACGGCGCAGATCGCAGCAACCGAGGTGCCGACGATCGCGACCCGCTTGTAGTGCTTGGCCTTCGCCATGGTCCGGCCGGCGATCGCCGCGCCGCAGGTCGAGATCGCCGCGAGCGGGATCAGCGCCAGGCCGGCCTCGCTGGCCGTGAGGTGATAGACCACCTCGTAGTAGAGCGGCAGATGCACGGTGAGCCCGACCATGGCGCCGAGCGCGCAGCCGCCCGCGCCCATCGCGAACGGCACCACCGAGCCGCCGAGCAGCGACAGCGGCAGGAACGGCTCGTCGGCGCGGCGGGCGTGCCAGACGAAGGCGACGGCGAGCGCGATCGAGGCACCAATCATCGCGGTGATGGTCGGCGACAACCAGGACAGACGGGTGCCGCCCCAGGTCAGCACCAGCATCAGCACGACAGCCGAGGCCATCAGCAGGATGCCGCCGAGCCAGTCGACCTTGCGCTTGCGGTGGAACACCGGGATCTTCTTCATCTTCGGCAGCAGCAGTGCCAGCGCGGCGGCCGCGAGCGGCAGGTTGATCCAGAAGATCATCGACCAGTGCAGATGTTCGGCGAACACGCCGCCGACCACCGGGCCGAGAATGCCGCCGGCCATCCAGACGCTGGAAAAATAGGCTTGGTAGCGGCCACGCTCGCGCGGGGTGACCACGTCGGAGATCACGGTCTGGACCACGGGCATGATGCCGCCGCCACCGAGCCCTTGCAGGCCGCGGGCAATGATCAGCATGGTCATGCTGGGCGCGATCGCGCACAGCACCGAGCCGACCACGAACAGGCTGAGCGAGGTGATGATCATGACGCGGCGGCCATAGATGTCGCTCAGCGTGCCGAACACCGGCGCGACCGCGGTCGACGCCAGCAGATAGGCCGTGATCACCCAGGAAAGATTGGTGACGTCGTGAAACTGGCGCCCGATCGTCGGCAGCGCGGTTGCGACGATGGTCTGGTCCAGCGCGGCCAGGAACATCGTCAGCATCAGGCTGATCACGATGGTGCGGACTTCGTCCGGATTGAGCGGTGCCGGCGGCGCCAGCGGCGGCGCGTCGCTGAGTTCGATCACCTCGCTCGGAAGGTGGGACAGCTCTTCGGCAATCTCGTCAGGCAATGTCGATTGGTCGGCAGGAAAACGGCTCTGCCGTTCATACTTGTTCATTTGGGGCGTAATGCTGCTGCGCGGGCGCGTCCCGCGAGGGAATCATTCTCTACGCCGCAATTTATGCAGCAATTCGCTGCTGAGGCAGGCACCCCAGCGCATGGGTGCATCCCACGGCGATGTTCTCGCGATGACGTGATTGCAGGCCGGCCGACGACGGCGGCGGCAACGTCATCTTCACGTCTTGGAGAGCTTCGGCCGCTTCTTCAATTGTGCCCGCTTCGGCAGCAGGGCCGGCCAGCGCACGATATGATCCTCGAGATCGGCGTCGTTGACGTCGAGCTCGGTGCCCTCCACCCGCCCGCGCACCGAGACGCCGGCCTCATGGACCGTGTTGGGATCTCCCGAGATCAGGGGATGCCACCAATAAAGGTCCCGCCCCTCGGCGACGAGCCGGTAACCGCAGCTCGGCGGCAGCCAGTTCAAGGTCCGGACGTTTTCCGGGGTCAGGCGGACGCAATCCGGGACCTGCTCGGAGCGGTTCGGATAGTCCTTGCAGGCGCACAGGCCGGAATCGAGCAGCTTGCAGGAAATATGGGTGAAGTAGATCTTGCCGGTGTCCTCGTCCTCGAGCTTCTCCAGGCAGCACCGTGCGCAGCCGTCACACAGGCTCTCCCATTCGGCGCTGGACATCTGTTCCAACGTCTTGGTTTTCCAGAAGAATCCTTCCTGGCCCGACGGGCGCTTGGGCGGTGCGGTCATGCTATTCCTGAAATGACGGTGCCACTCTTCTTGGGATGCCGGCGCCGGGTGCGCAAGGGGGCGCGAATGCGGGGTCGCAAAAGGCGGTGGGCAGCGTTAGGGCTTTCATTAAATTCACAAGCCGCGCCATTGGTTTATGGCAGCCGCTCGGTTAGAACGAGGAACGAGTCCCCAACGACGCAAAAGCGCCTTGGGATTGCCGCAACATCGAAGCAAGACGCTGACCTGCGCCCGGTTGGGGCGCCCGCAGCGCTGTCGAACTGATCAAGGGTCCGGTCCTTCAGATCATGCCGTCGCATTGGAAACAGAAGGTCCGGAACTTCTTCCTGGATCTCGATGCGCGTATCGACTCGACGCTGTTCTCGTCGGGCAAGGGCCTGCGCGAGCTCTACGAGCGCTATTCCACCTTCATGGACCGCTTCTATGTCGGCCGCTGGAAGCGCTGGGTGTTCATCGAGCCGCTGTCGGAAGCCGCGACCATCGGGCTCGGCGGGATGATCCTGATGCTGACGCTGGCGATCCCGGCCTTCCGCGAGACCGCCGACGAGGACTGGCTGAAGAAATCAGACCTCGCGGTCACCTTCCTCGACCGCTACGGCAACCCGATCGGCAGCCGCGGCATCAAGCATAATGACTCGATCCCGCTGGAAGATTTCCCGGACAATCTGATCAAGGCGACGCTGGCGACCGAAGACCGCCGCTTCTATGACCATTTCGGCATCGACATTCCGGGTCTCGCCCGCGCGCTGGTCACCAACGCGCAGGCCGGCGGCGTTCGCCAGGGTGGTTCGTCGATCACCCAGCAGCTCGCCAAGAATTTGTTCCTGAACAATGAGCGCACCATCGAGCGCAAGGTGAAGGAAGCCTTCCTCGCGATCTGGCTCGAGACGCGGCTGACCAAGAACGAGATCCTGAAGCTCTATCTCGACCGCGCCTATATGGGTGGCGGCACGTTCGGCGTCGACGGCGCCGCTCATTTCTACTTCAACAAGTCGGTGCGCGACGTGAACCTCGCGGAAGCCGCGATGCTCGCCGGCCTGTTCAAAGCGCCGACCAAATACGCCCCGCACATCAACCTGCCCGCCGCGCGAGCCCGCGCCAATGTCGTGCTCGACAATCTGGTCGACGCCGGCTTCATGACCGAGGGCCAGGTGTTCGGCGCCCGCCGCAACCCGGCGGTCGCGGTCGACCGGCGCGACGAGAACTCGCCGAACTACTATCTCGACTACGCCTTCGACGAGATGCGCAAGCTGGTCGACACCTTCCCGAAATCCTACACCGAGCGCGTCTTCGTGGTCCGCACCGCGATCGACATGAACGTGCAGCACGCGGCCGAGGAAGCGATCGAGAACCAGCTCCGCCAGTTCGGCCGCGACTATCACGCGACGCAGGCGGCAACCGTGGTGTCCGATCTCGACGGCGGCATCCGCGCCATGGTCGGCGGCCGCGATTACGGCTCGAGCCAGTTCAACCGCGCCACCGATGCCTATCGGCAGCCCGGCTCGTCGTTCAAGCCCTATGTCTACACCACGGCGCTGCTGAACGGCTTCACGCCGAACTCCAAGATCGTCGACGGCCCGGTCTGCATCGGCAATTGGTGCCCGCAGAACTATGGCCATTCCTATTCGGGTCAGGTCACGCTGACCCAGGCGATCACCCGCTCGATCAACGTGGTGCCGGTAAAGCTCTCGATCATGCTCGGCGGCAAGGAAGGACCGAAAGCGGGCCGCGCCAAGATCATCGAGGTCGCGCGGCGCTTCGGCCTCACGGCGCCGCTACCCGATACGCCGTCGATGCCGATCGGCTCCGACGAAGTCACGGTGCTGGAGCATGCGGTGGCCTATGCAACCTTCCCGAACCGCGGCAAGGCGGTGACGCCGCATTCGGTGCTCGAGGTGCGCACCGGTGCCGGCGATCTGGTGTGGCGCTGGGACCGCGACGGCCCGAAGCCGCGACAGGCGATTCCGCCTAACATCGCCGCCGACATGGCCGGCATGATGAGCCACGTGGTCAGCGAAGGCACCGCGCGCCGCGCCGCGCTCGACGGCATTCCGACCGCGGGCAAGACCGGCACCACCAACGCCTATCGCGACGCCTGGTTCGTCGGCTACACCGGCAACTTCACCTGCGCGGTGTGGTACGGCAATGACGACTATTCGCCGACCAACCGCATGACCGGCGGCTCGCTGCCGGCGCAGACCTGGCACGACATCATGGTGGCCGCGCATCAGGGCGTGGAAGTGCGCGAGCTCAACGGGGTCGGCATGGGCCAGAAGCTGCCGCCACAGCCGGCGCAGGCCAATGCCCAGGCCAACGCGGGGCCACGCGTCCTGGAGACCAAGCCGGGCCCGCCGCCGGTGCTGACCAAGCGCGGTGCCGACATCCTGGTGCGGGTCGAGAAGCTGCTCGACGACGCCGCGCGGAGCAACGACAAGTCCACCGGCAAGGCCACGCTGAACGAACCGTCGAAAGCCGGCAAGCCGGAATCCTCGAGCGCGCTGGCGTTCCCCGAAAACTACGTTGCCGCGGCCGGGCCGGACGGCGCGACAACGGCTGCGCCACGCAAGAACTGACGTGCGGCTCCTCCTCTCAACCCTGCTGGCCCTCATCATCGCCACCGCCGTCGGCCTCGGCCTGACTTACGCGACGGCGACGCGCGGCACCGATCTCGGCACGCTGAAGATCGGCGCCTGGACGGCGCGGCCGAAGAACGGCACCTCCGACGTCGATCCCTATTCGCGCGCCACCATCGCGCGCAGCGGCGAGCTGCCGATCGGCACCGGCGACGGCATCGCGTTCTCGGCGACCACTGACGACAAGAACAAGCCACTCGACGGCCGCTGCGACATCGTGGTCAGCGGCGTGACGCCGGCGGCGCGGTTCTGGACGCTGACGCTGTTCGATCGCAAGGGCCACCTGGTGGCGAATTCGCTGCAACGCTACGGCTTCACCAGCCAGGAGATCATGCGCGCCTCCGACGGCACCTTCGAGATCCACATCGCTTCGCGCTCGCGCGCCGGCAACTGGCTGCCGACCGGCGGCATCGAGCGCTACGCGCTGATGCTGCGGCTCTACGACACGCCGGTCGGGGTCGCGACCCGCACCCAGCGCGACGCGCCGATGCCCGCGATCACGACGACAGGCTGCCCATGATCCGCGTGCTGTTCACCATCCTCGCAGGCGTGCTGCTCGGCGGCGTGGTGCACCTCGTCAGCGTGCTGGCGCTGCCGCGCATCGCCTCGCAGGACGCCTATTCGCGGCTGACGCCGGTGACCAAGCTGAACGAGGTGACGCAGTTGCCGCTGGCCGACCCGAGCCATGCTCCGATGCCGCTGATGGATCCGGCCTTCGCGGTGGCGATCTGCCGCTACGATCTCTCCACCGGGCCGCTCAAGCTCACCGTGCCGGTCAGCCAGGCCTATACGTCGGTGTCGTTCTACACCCGCAACGAGGTCGCCTATTACGCGATCAACGACCGCTCCGCCGGCAAGAAGGTGATCGAACTCGACCTGATGACGGAAGCCCAGCACAACGAGCTGCCGGAGGACGAGGACGTCACCGCCGCCGACCGGCTGATCATCGACTCGCCGACCGAGACCGGCCTGATCCTCCTAAAGGCGCTGGCGCCGGAGCCCGGCCTGATGCCGCAGGCGCAGGCCTCGCTCGCGGCGTCGTCGTGCAAGGTGCAGGCCGAGCCCGTCGCCGCCAAGCCGGACGCGACACCACCTCCCCTGCCTGCGCCAGCCCCGCCGCCCGCGGCACGGAAGCGCTAGCTAACTCGCTGCGAGCGCGTGCCGGCCGCAGCGGCAGGTCTCGTAGTCGACGGGATCGTGGCTGTTGACGATCGTGACCTCGGCGCCATGCGCCGCCTTCAATTGCCGCAGCCGCTCCTGGTTCTGGATCCGCGTCGCGCGATCCATGTCGGCGCGGCGCTGGAACAGGCCGAGCACCAGCGGGATCCGCGGCGTTGCATCGAGCTGCGCGTGGTGGAAATAGGCATCACCGGCGTGCAGCAGCCATCCGTCCCTGTCGCGCACCGCAATGCCGCAATGGCCCAGCGTGTGGCCGGGCAGCGGGACCATCAGAATGTCCGGCTCGCGATCGCCGAGCGCACGCACGCCCTTGAAACCGAACCAGTCCTCGCCGTCGTCGCCGTAGAACGTCCAGTCCGGCCCGTGCTGCCACTGCGCCGTGACGTAACGCCCCACGGGCGGCGCGACCCGATGCGTCACCGCCATGTCGTATTCCCTGCGATGGACATGCACTTTGGCCTTCGGAAAGTCCGGCACGCCGCCGGCATGGTCGCGATCGAGATGGGTCAGCAGCAGATGGCGCACGTCGTCGGGCGCGAAGCCGAGCGCCTTGACCTGCCGGACGGCGGTCTCGGCCGGATCGAGCCGCGGTGTGGTCCGCCGCACCCATTTGCGGCCGAGCCGCGGCGGGTCCGCGATGTCGCCAAGCCCGATCCCGGTGTCGATCAGCACGAGGCCGTCATCGCTCTCGACCAACAGGCAGTGGCAGACCATCCGCCCGCGCTGGAAGATGCTGCCGCTGCCGTTCACGAGCCGCTTGCCGATCGGGCACATGGTGCCGGTGTTGAGATGGTGGATGCGCATGACCAGTCCTCCGCTAAAACCAGTGCAGGCTTGCCACTCGCCGCTCCATAGGTAAAATATTGTCTGTCTATCTCTACGATAGGATATGCCTATGGATATCCGCGAACTCCGCTACTTCGCCGCGGTTTACCGCGAGCGCAACCTGACGGCCGCGGCGAAGCGCTGCTTCATCTCGCAGCCGTCGATCTCGGCGGCGATCACCAACCTCGAGGCTGAGCTCGGCACCACGCTGTTCATCCGGCACAAGAAGGGGATGGCGCCGACGGAGTCAGCCGCGCAATTCCACGGCATCGCCCGTAAGATCATCGACGAGGCGGACGCGGCACGAAACCTGTTCCGCAAGCCGGCGACGACGCAGGCATTGACGCTCGGCCTGTTGCGGACGCTCGATCAGGCCCGGACCATCGCCCTGCTGAAGCCGCTGACCGGCAATGCCGATCTCGCGCTTCGGCTGGTCGGCGCCAACGAGACGGCCGACGCGCGGATCGTCGCGAAGACCATGATCAACGCGGTCGAGCACTTCATCCCGCTATGGAGCGAGCGCTACGTCGCGGCACTGCCGCCGTCGCATCCCCTTACCCTGAAGGATCGACTTCGTACCGCCGACTTCGCTGATGTTCCGATGATCGACCGCTGCCATTGCGAACAGCAGGAGTTCTTCAAGCGCAGCTCGCCGCGGCGCAGGCCGGTGGCGATCGCGGAATCCGAGGAATGGGCGATGGCACTGGTTGCGGCCGGGGTCGGCGTCGCGATCGTCCCCGAAGGCGTGGCGCGCGGCAATCCCGACGTCGCGATGCGTGCGATCGATGTCGATGTCACGCGCCAGGTCGGCCTCGCCTACCCATCGGCGCAGCCGCCCTCCGATGCGCTGAAGCAGTTCATTGCGAGCCTGCCCCGACAACCGGGCAGTCGCCGCGTCACGTCGGCCACAAGGAGAATGAAGCGCGCCTAGCCCTTCGAGACCACGGCCTGGCCCGCGACCGGCGCGGAGACCAGCGGCGCATTGGCGGTGAGCCGGGCGAGCTCGTTGATCTGGCGGTCGGCGTCGGCGGCCATGCCGTCGGGCGCCTGGATCACCAGCCGCTCCAGCGCCCAGCGATAGGACGAGATCCGCCGCTCCAGGCTTTGCTGGACCCACTGCACGATCAGCGTGTTCTCTTCCATCCGCGCCACCGCATCGGCCTTCTCGCGCGGCGACAGGTCGGAGATCACGTTGAGGCTGGCATTGCGCTTGCGGTCGAGCTCGATCACCTGGATCGCGGTGGCGAAGAACGGCTCGAACCGGGTGATGTCGTCGCGCACCTCGTCGATCAGCAGCGAATAGCGCGAGGCGAAGGAACGATGCGGCTCGTCGATCAGATTGCGGCCATAGGCGGTGCGATCGAACACCACCTTCTGCCGCCAGGGCGCGGGCAGCGGCTGGTAGTCGCCGAACACGCTCTTCCACGCCGGCCGCGACAGCGGCGGCTCGATGAACTGATAGGCGAGATCGCGCAGCTGACGTTCTTGTTCGGTGAGCTGGAACTGCGAGGCCTTCTTGCCGACGCTGCCGGTCGCCTCCGCGCCCATCCAGCGATGCATGTCGTCGTTGCGGAAATCGGCGCGGGTGCGGCCGAAATCGCCGCCGCTACAGCCTGCGAGCGCCGAGCCCGCCAGCAGCAGGATCAGCGCCGGAAGAGACCGCCGACCAGCGGTCCGTTGCGCAAGCTCCGGCATCGCACGATATCCGTGATCAGGAGCGGCGACGGCGACGGCGGCCCTGCGCAGTCCCCTGCTCCGGTCCGCGACCACCGCCGGTCTCCTCGGTCGTTCGTTCGATCCGCACGACGGGAAGGATCAGCACGGTCCCCATGCCTTCGCCGGCAGCACCGGCCATGCTTGGCCGCCGCGCAGCCGCATCCGCCGGAAACTCAACGATGGTGCCCATGTTCCGTTCTCTCTGGCCCCGCACGGACATGATTTGCCCCGCGCCCGCCGAGTTAAGAACGCGTATGGTTAACGGCATCTTAACCGGCCGATACGGACGGTTACGGATCTGGCGCTGTGCCCTATGGGACACGCAAATTCGAGCATAGGCCTTCACGGCTTGTTTTCCTTAACCACCTCTTAAAGCAGCCTGCGTAGGCTCGTTGCCACAGGGTTTTTCAAACCGAATCTTACTGGCAAGTCGCGTACGCCCGAGATGAGCGCAGCTCCGCTATTTCCTGGTTTCGATGGGCTGATGACGCTCTCGCGCCGTGAGGGCGTCGACATCCGCCCCACTTTGCTGCGTGTCCTGACCGACCTCTATGTGCAGGCGAGCGCGCACTCCAAAGATGAAGAGCGTCAGTTCGTCGAGTTGACGTCGCGCCTGATCGACGAGGTCGATGACGCGACCCGTGCTGCCGTCCGCGCGCGGCTGGCGATCTATCCGGCGACGCCCGCTGCGATCATGGACAAGCTCGGCCTGCGACGCGCTGATCCCGACCAGCCTGTGCCGACGGCTGCTGCAATTCCCGCGGCGGCGCCGTCGACGCAGCCCGCCAGGATCCCGACCGAAGCCGAGTTGCGGATGGCGGCGAGCCTTGCGATGCGGCCGACCGATGCCGCCGAAATCTCCGACATGTTCTTTGCCGCCAACGCCAAGGAGCGCGCGCAGATCCTGCATAATCTGCAGGAGACGCGGCTGAAGGCCGCGGCAAGGATTCCGGCCGCACGCGCCGCGCGCGCGATCCATATCCTGGAGATGGCGGCGTTCGCCGAGGACATCGACAATTTCACGCTCGAGCTCGGCGAGGCGTTGATCCTGCCGTCGCGGATCGCCGCCGAGGTGGTCAACGATCCCGGCGGGGAGCCGCTCGCCTGCGCGATGCGGGCGCTTGAAATGTCGAGCGCCGCGTTCCAGCGCATCCTGATGTTCCTCAATCCGGAAGCCGGCTCGTCGGTCAACTATGTCTACCGGTTGTCGCGGCTGTACGATCGGCTCAGCGAGCGCTCCGCGCTGGTGATGTTGGCGGCATGGCGCGGCTCGACCATGGCGGTGGCCCGCGCCAAATATCGCTCGTCGCTCTATGATGACGAGCGCCATCGCGTGCGAGCCGCACCGACGCAGGCGCGACCGGCCGCGCAGCCCGGCAGCGCGCCGGCGATCCGCAATCAGAAGTCTGGAAGTTAGCTCTTCGCCAGATCGAGAAAGTGCCGTCCGGCGCGATCCTCGGTCTCGACGATCCAGGCGTCGGGATCGAAGCGCAATTCCTTGGTCAAGCGCTCTTCGACCGAAGGCTCGGGCACCGGCTGCGGCGCAGTCGGCACGAACAGCCGCTCGGCCGGACGGCTGTCGTCGTAGACCGTCTGCGGCGCCGGCGTATACAGCATCGCATTGCCATCCATCAGCGCGACCTTGACGAATACCGCCCCGGCCTCCTCGGCGCCCTTCTTGCGGATCGCGCCGAACACACCCTCGGTCTGGCAGCGGCGCAGATAGGCCGCGACCCAAATGCTGGTTTTCAATCGCATGCGCGACCTATAGGCCAGCGACGGCGGCCCGTCCAATTGTCACAGATGCGGCCGACGCTGGCGGGTTGACCGTCACCGCAACCGCCCATATCCTTCACGTCGCGGTGCAAGCCGCGCCCGGGTCCACGGGAAGGGTCGAACCCACTTGCAACATTGATGCGGCAAATCAAGCCTTTGTGCAGCCGGTTTTGTGGACCATCGGCCATTGATGCACGGAGGTTTTCATGGACCGATCGCGCGCGCGATTGAATCTCGAACATCTGAAGAAGCAGGCCAAGGAGCTGATCCGTCTTTACCGGCGGCAAGCCCCGGAGGCACTTTCCCGATTCCGTCGATCGCTGCCGTCGGCGTCCGGGCGCAGCGACGCTGACATCATCGCGCTCAATCTCCGGCTCCACGACGCGCAGTCCTGCATCGCGCGCGATCTTGGCTTTGCCTCCTGGCCCGACCTGCGGCGCTATGTCGAGGCGCAATTGCCGCCGGGCAAGAGCAAGGCCGATCGCGTGCGGCGCTGGCTGCAGCTCGTCTACGCCAGCGATATCGACGGCGGCTCGAATCGCGCCCACCCGCGCGTGGCCGCACGCATGCTCGCCGAGGATCCCGGCCTCGTCGCCGGCGATCCCTACCTCGCCTGCGCCGTGGGCGACGAAGCAGCGGTTCAACAGGCGGCGGCCAACGATCCTGCCTGGGTCAATCGCGCCGGCGGACCGCTGCGATTGCCGCCGCTGGTCGCGGTCGCGCATTCCAGCCTGCTGCAGCTTCCCGGGTTCCAGCCGCGGCTGCTTCGCTGCGCCCGCCAGCTGCTGCAGGCTGGTGCCGATCCCAACCAGAGGATCGGCAGCCGCTGGCCGCCCGGCACGCTCGCGGCACCCGACGACAGCAATCCGCTGTCGGCGCTCTATGGCGCCGCCGGCCAGAACCACGATCTCGAACTGACCAGACTGTTGCTCGAGGCCGGCGCCGATCCGAACGACGGAGAGTCGCTGTATCACTCGCTGGACGCCTTCGTGACGACGGGCATTCTGCTCGAACACGGCGCGCGGATTCCCGAGGCCTATGCGATGTACAAGGTGCTCGACACCGAGAACGTGGCTGCGCTCGCGCTCCTGCTGCAACACGGCGGCAATCCGAACGAGCCTGCCCGCAACGCCCCCACGAGCGATTCCGGCTCACCGCTGATGTGGGCCATTCGGCGGCGACGATCCCGCCGATGTATCGCGATGCTGCTTGACGCCGGCGCCGACCCGCACGCGGCGACTCCCAATGGTGTCAGCGCGTACCGCTACGCGCTACAGTTCGGCCTGAGCGAGGTCGCCGAGTTGCTGCGCGAACGCGCTGGCGCCGAACCGCTCACCGACGACGAGCTGTTTGTCGCCGCCTGTACGAGCGGCAATGAAAGGGAAGCACGGCAGATCCGGGCCGCCCGACCCGACCTTCCGGCCACACTGTCGCCGCAGCAATTGCGCCTGCTGCCCGAACTCGCGGCGGCAGGAGCCGACGACGCGGTGCGGCTGATGGTCGAACTCGGCTGGCCCATCGCGGTGCGCGCCGGCGACTGGGACGCCTCCGCGCTCAATCACGCGGTTTTCCGCGGCAATGCCGGACTGACACGCTTCCTGCTCGAGCATGGCGCGCAATGGACCGAGCAGCACGGCTTCGGCGATAACGCCTCCGGTTCATTGTCGTGGGCATCCTGCAACGAACCGGTCGAGGGCGGCGACTGGGCGGGCTGCGCGCAGGCGCTGCTCGATCACGGCATGCCGCATGGAATTCCGGATCGCGACGATCCGGAATGGCTTCTGGTCGCAGGGCGGAAGAAGCTGTTCTCCGACGAGGTCAGAGAGGTGCTGCTCGGCGACGCGGCGTGAGGCGCCGGTCTATTCGATCGGCCGGCCGATCATGGTGGTGAGTTCGTGCACCAGGCGATCGGACATTTGCCCGGTCACCGGCAGCTTGCGGGCGCGCTCGAACTTGGCGATCGCGGTCTGGGTATCAGCCCCGATCGTACCGGTCGGCTTGAGCTGGCCGTAGCCATACTCGGTCAGCGTCCGCTGGACCGCGGCGATCCGCCGCCCGGCCGGGCTGAGATGCGCGGTCGGGATCGGCGCCGGCGGACGAAGTGCGTTCGACGGTGCGGCCGCCGGCGGCGCGGCGGTCGACTTCAAGACCAGGTTGGCCATGGGATCGACCGGCTTCGCTTCGACCGGCTTTGCTTCAACCGGTTTGGGCTCAACCGCTCTGGTCTCGACCGGCCTCGTCTCGACCGGCTTCACATCGACCGGCTTCGGCGTATCCAGCACGGCCGTCTCGGCTGACCGCGCGGCGGCCTCCGCCGGGCGCGGACGCGGTAGCGGATTGGCGGCCGCGGCAACCGGGGCCGGCGGCGGCAGCGTCACCACCGAACCGCCGAACATCGGCGACGGATGCCGCCCCGCCTGTAGGAACAGCGCATTGATCAGGATCGCGATGATGGCCGAGGCCGCCAGCACGCCCGCGACGAGATCCTTCGGACTGTGCAGCAGCAGGCGCAGGACGAGGCCACGTTCCTCCTCGACCGCGATGGCCGCTGCCTTGGCGCCGCGGCGACGGCGCGGCGTTTCATCGTCATCCAAAGTCTGTCTAGGCACTCTTCTTCACCTGATGGGTTTGCTCTTGTAGTCCGGAGCGCAGCGCGGGCTTCAGCGTCGAGACATTGCTGGTCGGCTCGATCGCTGCTGGCGGCGTGAACGCCAGCGGCAGCGCGACCGACACGATGGTGCCCTCGTCCACCTTGCTCTCCACATTCATCTCGCCGTGGTGCAGGCCAACCAGCCCCTTGACGATGGACAGGCCGAGGCCGGTGCCTTCGTGGCGGCGCTGATAGGTCTTGCCGGCCTGGAAGAACGGATCGCCGATCCGCTTCAGGTCGTCGGCGGCGATGCCGACGCCCGTGTCCGAGACGCGCAGCACCAGCCGCGATCCCTCGGCACTGGCCGACACCGTCACCTTGCCGCCGCGCTCGGTGAACTTGATGGCGTTGGAGACCAGATTGAGCACGATCTGCTTGAACGCGCGCGGATCGCCGTTCACGATCGGGAGGTCGTCGGGCACGCGGGTGACGAGGTCGACGCCGACCTCGCGCGCCTTCAGCGCCACCAGGTTGCAGCAATTCAGCAGCGCCGGCCGCGGCGCGAACGGCTCCGGCGAAATCTCGAAATTGCCGGACTCCATCTTCGACATGTCGAGGATGCCGTTGACCACCGACAGCAGGTGCTGGCCGGAATCGTTGATGAGCTGCGCGTACTCCTTGCGGCGGGCGACGTCGAGCCCGAGCACGTCCTCCTGCGCGATCATCTCGGAGAAGCCGATGATGGCATTGAGCGGCGTGCGCAGCTCGTGGCTCATGGTGGCGAGGAAGCGGGTCTTCGACGCGTCGGCCTGCTCGGCCGCGTTGCGGGCCTGTTCGAGCGCCTGCTCCTGCACCTTGCGATCGGTGACGTCGCGGATCACGGCAACCACCTCGGCATCGGCCGAGGCCTGATCGAGCGCGCGGCAGCGCATCTCGGCCCAGATGAATTCGGCCGCGCTCTCGCCCCGCGCAGCATCCCGGCGCACGCGGAACTCGACGCTGCGGGGCTCGCCGCGAGCCGCGTCCGACAGCGCGGTGAGATAGGCCGGGCGATCGGCGACATGAACGCGGTCGAACAGGCCGTGGCCCAGCAGCCGCGAGGCCGGCACGCCGAGCATGATCTCGGCGGCGGGTGAAATGAAGCGCACGGCGCCGTTGCGGCGGTGCCGCGACAGCACGTCGCTCATGTTATGCGCGAGCAGGCGGTAACGCTCTTCCTCGACATAGAGCAGCGCGACGCTGGTGCGCGCCAGCGACTCCGCGCCGAAGGCGAGCCCGGCCGCGTAGAACACCGCCGACACCAGGCCGAAACCGACCAGCGTGGTGTTTGACGCAACCGCGGGATCGACCAGCGGCAGCACATGGTAGTGGCCGAGCACGCTCAGCAGCGCCGCGCAGGTCATCGCCAGCGCGAACGCGAAGGCGACCACGCGCCGCGAGGCCGACAGCGCCGCCTCGATCGGAATCACGACGAGCCAGACCGCGGCGAACGACGTGATGCCGCCGGTGGTTGCCGCGATCATCATCACGAGACCGGCGAGCGCCAGCGACGACAGCACATGCGCGCCTTCGTAGCGGCCGGTGCGCGACAGGAACCAGGACAACAGGATCGGTGCGATCAGCCAGGCGAATGCCGCGACCTCGATCGCCGACGGCGCGCCGCGCATCGCCAGGAAGGCCGGGAAGGATGCCAGCGCCGCCAGGCTACCGAGCAGCCGCGGCGCCATGAAGGCACGATGCCGCGCACGCGTCAGCGCATCATATTGCGCCGACGGATGCAGCAGCGCATCCAGGCAATCGCGGAACAAACTCAAACTATTCACAGCACTCGCGCTTCGGCTCGATCGTCGGACAGACGCGCCGGAACGCCTCCTTCGTGATTGCAGGTCAACGTGTCAGAGCGAACTTAAGCGAACGCTAAGGCGGGCCGGCCTGCTGCCAAACACCGTGCATTGCCGAGGTATCGACGCGGCTATTCACCGGGCATTTGTCCGGGATGGTGAACGGCTGGTTTCCGGATGCGGCGATCTATGGTTTCGAAATGGTGGACGCGGTGCATCAAGCGCATGTGAGAGCCGTCAGCCGCCATCAATCGAAAATTTACGGCGAATCAATTCAGGCGGATTTTCCGCGATTTTTCGGCGGATTTACTTCAATGCGGATACGTCCGGTTTATCGACCGATGCTAAGCCGAGGGCAACGGCGGCATCGACCGCTCAAGAAGCAAAAGACCAGATAGACGACCGGGATCGCGCCATGTTCTTCCTGTTGCGTTTGGCATTCTGGCTCGGGCTTGTGCTCGTGCTGCTGCCCAGAGACAAGACACCTGAAGCGGACAACACGCCGCAGGTCAGCGCATCGGACGCGGTATCGGCCGCGACCGCGACGATCAACGACATGGGTCAGTTCTGCAAGCGTCAGCCCTCGGCCTGCGAAGTCGGCGGCCAGGCTGCGACCGCGATCGGCCAGCGCGCGACCGACGGCGCGCGCAAGCTGTACCAGATGATCACCGACAAGAAGCCCGATCACACCAGCTCGATCGGCGGGGTCGATACGTCGGCTGTCGCGTCCCGCGACACGCTGACGGCGGACGATCAGTCGATCGAATTCCGCCCGCCGCCGACGCCGTGAGCGCCAGCCAGGGCGCTTTCACCTGAAGTGGGCACTGGTTCGCGCCAAGAAAACGCTTCAAAACGACAGGGAACCGGTTCCATTTTCGTCGCTTTCGCGGCCCACCTTCCTATATAAGCCGTCAAGGACAGGACGCGGGCCACGATGACGACGATCGACGAAATCAGGGACAATTTTGCGCTGCTCGACGAGTGGGACGACCGCTATCGCTACGTCATCGAACTCGGCCGCACGCTCGAGCCGTTGTCGGAGGCGGAACATTCGGCCGAGAACAAGGTGCAGGGCTGCGTCAGCCAGGTCTGGCTGACGAAGCGGGTCGAGCGCGACGGCAATGGCGAACCGCGCCTGATCTATCTCGGCGACAGCGACGCCCACATCGTGCGCGGCCTGGTTGCGATCGTGCTGACGCTGTTCTCCGGGCACACGCCGAAGGAAATCCTCGCCACCGATGCGCTCGCGCTGTTCGACGAATTCGGCTTCCGCGACCATCTCACGCCGCAGCGCTCCAACGGACTGCGCTCGATGGTCGATCGCATCCACAATGATGCGCGCGAGGCGCTGGCGTCGGCCGCGTAGAGCTTTCTTGCTTGACGCGTTTTCTTCACGCGAACCGGTGTCCACTTCGCTGGAAAACGCTCTCTACTTCCGCTTCCGTGCCTGCTGGCCGAGGCCCATCTTCTTGGCGAGCTGCGAGCGCGCCACCGCGTAGTTCGGCGCCACCATCGGATAGTCGGCCGGCAGTCCCCATTTGTCGCGGTATTGCTCCGGCGTCATGTTGTACTGGGTGCGCAAATGTCGCTTGAGCGACTTGAAGCGCTTGCCGTCCTCGAGACACACCAGATATTCGGGCGTGATCGACTTCTTCATCGACACCGCGGGCTTGGCCGGCTCACTCGGCATGTCGGCGCGCCCGCTCGACACACGTAGCAGCGCGGCGTGGACCTGACTGATCAGGCCCGGAATATCCGAGGCCGGCGTCGGATTGTTGCTGAGATAGGCCGAAACGATGTTTGCGGTCAGCTCGACCGGCGTTTTGCCTGACGGATCGGACATCACACAACCTTCCCCGCGCGCTCGACGGCGCGCCGTTGCGGACCGCTCGGACAGTATCCGGGCGTCGCAATACATTAGCAGAATCGCGTACTACTTCGCGAATATGATCGGATTACAGCAAACCTGACAAGAACGCCGGCGTTTGTGGCCCCACACCGGCCGCACGCAAGTATTGGCGTGGATCTACGGCCGCTGCTCCAGATGCGACCTGAGCTCGTCGATCGAGGCGAAGCGCATCATGCCCTCGGGCATCTGCGCCTCGATCGATCCGTCCGAATAGAGCGAATAGGCCATGCCGTCGACGACGCCCGATTTGAGCACGGTCACCGGCGGCTGCTCCTGCGGCGGCGGCGGATGGCCTGACGACGACGGCGCCGCGGCCGACTGCCCCTCACTGAAGGTCGACGGCGTCCGCGGAACTCCGCGCCGCGGGGCGACATCGACAGATTTCGGCCGCTCGGCCTTCGGCCAGGCCTCGTCGAACGCCGGCGGTGCCGGCTCCGCCGCCGCGGACGGGTTCGGGCGCAACTCGGGCGACAACAGGTCCGGCGTCAGAGGCTCGGCGGCGCGCGTCTGGCTGCGCTCACGCTCCTTCCGCGACGAGGAAAACAGCAGGTTGCGCCGCTTGGCTGGCGCCGCGGCATCCGGCGGCGCGACGCCCGGCACGGTGGGCGGCGCCTCGCCAGATACGCCACGCTGGGCGATTTCATCGTGCCAGGGCGGCGCCGCTGCGGGTGCCGATGGCGGGACCGGCGGAGGCGGCACGGCGAGCTTCGGCTCGCGAGGCGGCGGAAACGCCGCCACATCGTCAGGCACGCCGCGCGGCGAAGTTGCGGACGGCGACGGGACGTCGAACCGGGCGCCCGTGCCGACGGACTCGAGCCGCCCGGCGATGACCTGCAGTTCCCGCAGGATCGCAGCGAGCGCCAGCACGATCGCGCCGGTGCATATCCCGGTCACGCCCGCCATGATCAACGTGCCGCCGACGCTGAATTCCTTATTGGGGATTCCAAGGCCGAGCGCGGCAAGGCCCGCCAAGACCAGGCCCACGCCGACGACCATCAGACCAACCATCATCGAACTAACCCCCGGGAGACCCAACCGAAAATCGGCGCGCGAGCCACCGTTGCCACGATACCGTCATATTGCCCACACCGCCAACCGCCAATTGTAAGCGGAGTTCCCTAAAATCCCGATTAACCGGGCGTGGGGCCGTTTCGTCGCACTCGCAACACGCGTGGAAACCTGGCTCCCGTAGATTTACTGACGACGAATTGCTGCCAATTTATTGCAACGCATCTGGGAAATTACGCCACAATTCCCAATTACTCAGAAATGGAACTGCGCTATGGATGCCGGGGAATGAGGCCCTAAAGCGCCAATCTGGGCCACAGGCACGCCGGTATCACTAGCCATGTCATCGATTACGACGTCTGCCCTCGAGGCGCCTGCGCGGCGCTCGGTGGAGAAGACCTGCGACGATCTCGCCTTCCTCGTCCTCGGCGTGGTCGCCATCGTCGCCGGCCTCACCTTCCGCGATTACGGCCTGGGCTGGGACGACTACACCCACGCTGAATATGCCGATCTCCTGCTGCGGATGTACGAATCCGGGTTCAAGGACACCGGCGCGCTGTCGTTTGCCAACCTGTATATGTACGGCGGCGGCTTCGACATGGCTGCGGCCCTGCTGCACAAGGTCATTCCGCTCGAATTGTTCGAGACGCGCCGGCTGCTCGGTGCGATCGTCGGCGTCATCGGGCTGGCCATAACCTGGCGCCTGGCGCGCCGTATTGGCGGCCCGCTGGCGGGACTGGCGGCGCTGCTGCTGTTGGCACTGTGCCCGACCTTCTACGGCCACATGTTCATGAATCCAAAGGACGCGCCGTTCGCCGTGGCGATGATGGTCCTGATCATGGGCCTGGTCCGTCTGATCGAGGAATATCCGGCCCCCTCGCCGCGCACCATCCTGCTCGTCGGCTTCGGCGCCGGCCTGTCGCTCGGCTGCCGCGTTCTCGGCGGGCTTGCGCTGATCTATGCGGTGATCGGCTTCATCCCGCTCTGGATCGAGGAATTCCGCAAGCAGGGAGCGCGCGAGGCGATCCACCGCTTTGCCCATGTCGCCTATGTGCTGCTGCCGGGACTTGCGTTCGGCTATCTCGTGATGGGCCTGATCTGGCCGTGGTCGATCATGGAGCCCGGACATCCGCTGGAAGCGGTGACCTATTTCTCGCACTTCTTCGAGAAGCCCTGGAAGGAAATGTTCGACGGCGCCCTGGTGTCGGTGCCGGACATGCCGTGGTCCTATCTGCCCACTTTGTTCGCGCTGCAACTCCCCGAAGTGCTGCTGGCGTTGCTGGCCGCTGCCGTCATCGCCACCTTCATGTCGCTGTCGCGCACCGACGTCACCGCCAAGCGCAAGTCGATCATGCTGATGCTGACGCTGGCGGCGATGCTGCCGCTGGTGATCGCGATGGTGAAGCGGCCGGCGCTCTACAACGGCATCCGCCACTTCATCTTCGTGATCCCGCCGATGACGGTGCTCGCCGGCGTCGCCTTTGCCCGCGGCATGGACTGGCTCGGCGAGAACCGCCGCGTCTGGCAGCCCGCGGCGCTCGCGGTGTTCGCATTCGGCCTCTTGCTGCCGCTCAGCGAGATGATCCGACTGCATCCATATCAGTATACGCATTTCAACCACATCGCCGGCACGGTGCGGACCGCCGACAATTTCTTCATGCTGGACTATTGGGGTCTGGCGCTGAAGCAGGCATCCGACGGGCTGCGCGAGCAGTTGGCGGAGCGGCAGGAAGTGCCGCCGCAGCATCGCAAGTGGAAGGTCGCGGTGTGCGGACCACAGCGTCCCGCGCAAGTCGCGCTCGGCCCCGACTTCACGATCGGCTGGGACAGCAACGCGGCCGATTTCGCGATGACGCTCGGCGAGTTCTACTGCAAGGGCCTGGCCGCGCCCGTGATGGTCGAGATCAAGCGCGACGACGTCGTGTTCGCCCGCGTCTACGACATCCGCGGCCGCAGCATCTCGAGCCTGCTCTCGATTCCCGCGCCGTAGCGCCGGAACATCCACCGCGCGGTTGCCCACCGACCATCAGCTTTCGGATCGTGGGCCGCATGCCGGCATGACTGTCACGCCGTTACGCTGCCTTGCTGCGACCGGGCCGCAGGGCTAGGCTTGGTTCCAAGCAACAACGATCAACGGAGCAATCGGCCATGTCGCCCGCGGAAGCGCGTCTGAAGGAAGTGCCGTCGAACATGAGTGCGGCGGAATGGGAGCAGCGGATCAATCTCGCTGCCTGCTACCGGCTGGTCGCGCTCTACGGCTGGGACGATCTGGTCGATACCCACATTTCCGCCCGCGTGCCGGGACCCGAGCATCACTTCCTGATCAACCCCTACGGGCTGATGTTCGACGAGATCACCGCGTCGAGCCTGGTCAAGGTCGACCTCGACGGCAACCAGCTCTCGCAGAGCGACTACAGCATCAACCCGGCCGGCTTCACCATCCACTCGGCAATCCACGAGGTGCGCGAGGACGCCGGCTGCGTGCTTCATCTGCACACCGTCGACGGCACCGCGGTGTCGAGCGGCCCCGACGGGCTGCTGCCGCTGAACCAGACCGCGCAGCTCGTCACCCACGATCTCGCCTATCACGACTACGAAGGCATCGCGCTCGACCACGACGAGCGCCCGCGCCTGCAACGCGACCTCGGCAGCAAGAACCACATGCTGCTGCGCAATCACGGCACGCTGACGGTCGGCCGCTCGGTCGCCTCCGCCTTCGAGCGGATGTACCATCTGGAGCGCGCCTGCTCGATGCAGGTGGCAACCCGCGCGCTCGGCGGCACCGCCTATCCGGTCGACCAGCACGCGATCGACAAGAACACCGAGCTGCTCTCCAACCCGGACCGCGCCGAGCTGCGCTCGACCCAGTTGGTCTGGCCGCCGCTGCTGCGCAAGCTCGACCGGGTCAATCCCGGCTACCGTGATTGAAATTACACAATCCTGGGGTAAGCTAACCGCCAACACCCTCTACACGGCCTGAATCAAAACGCCGCCCAATTCCGGGCGGCGTTTTCACGTCCGGGAAGCTGGTGGGCTTCTGTAGGATGGGTAGAGCGCAGCGAAACCCATCACGCCTCCGCATCAAGACCGCTCGCCGAACGCTCCATCCAGCGTCGTCCCATCGCCAGCCCAATCCTCGGGATAGATTCCGAGCTCGACCATGCGGTGAAACGATGAATGCGGCCAATCTCTCACCCGGTTCACAAGGCGGTGCTTGAGCGGGTTGATATGCACGTAATCGATGTGACGGGAGAAATCGTCCTCATTCTGGATCGTATGCTCCCAATACCGCCGCTGCCAAATGCCGCGCTCTCCTTTTGCGGCACGGCTACCCGAGACCGGCTCACCGATCGGTAGACGCCGCGAGAAGGCCGATTTGATCTGTCGCCAGCGGGTTGCGAAGTCACCGTCGCCTTCCGGCAAGCTCCAGACTGCGTGGAGGTGGTCGGGAAGAATGACAATCGCCTCGGTCCTGAAAGAAAGGATGCCTTTCGGCGCGTTTCGCGAAAAGCCGCGCGCAGTTGATCAATGTGCTCCGTGAGCAATCGCAGGCGACGGTTCTCCAGGTTGACCGTGAAGAAGAAACTGCCTCCAGCAATAAAATTGCGACGGTAAGTGACCATACTGATCGCAAGAAGAAGTGATGGGCTTCGCTGCGCTCTACCCATCCTACACTCAAACAAAACGCCGCCCAATTCCGGGCGACGTTTTCACGTTCGGGGCCTCTCGCTTATTTGGCCTCGGCGAAGGCCGCGAGGATCCGTGCCCAGGAGCGGATGCCCTTGTGGTAGCTCTTGAGGTCGTACTTCTCGTTCGGCGAATGGATGTTGTCGTCGTCGAGCCCGAAGCCGACCAGCACGCTGTCGAGGCCGAGCGTGCGCTTGAAGTCGGCAACGATCGGGATCGAGGCGCCGGAGCCGACCAGCAGCGCCTCCTTGCCCCACTCGTCGGTCAGCGCCTGCCTGGCCGCCGCGAGCGGCTTCATGTTCCAGTCGAGCGCGATCGCCGGCGCGCCGGAATGATCGATGAACTCGGCCTTGCAGTCCGCCGGCACGCGCGCCCTCACATAGTCGCGGAACGACTTGCGGATTGTCTCGGGATCCTGACCTTCGACCAGGCGGAACGAGACCTTCGCCGACGCCTCGGCCGGGATCACGGTCTTCGAGCCCTCGCCAGTGTAACCGCCGACGATGCCGTTGATGTCGCAGGTCGGACGCGAGGAGACCTGCTCGATGAGGAGCCGGTCCTTCTCGCCGGCCGGCACCGAGAGGCCGATCGGCTTGAGGAAGCTCTCCGGCGTCAGATTGAGCTGCTTCCACTGCGCCAGAATATCCGGCGGAAGATCCTTCACGCCGTCATAGAAGCCGGGAATGGTGATGTGGCCGTTGTCATCATGCAGGCCGCCGAGGATCCGCGTCAGCACGCGGATCGGATTCTGCGCGCCGCCGCCAAACACGCCGGAATGCAGGTCGCGATTGGCGGCCTTGATCTTGACCTCGTCATAGACCAAGCCGCGCAGCGCGGTGGTGATCGCGGGCGTGTTGGGGTCCCACATGCCGGTGTCGCAGACCAGCGCGAAGTCGGCCTTGAACTCGGCCTTGTTCGCCTCCAGGAACGGCACGAAATTCTTCGAGCCGACCTCCTCCTCGCCCTCGATGATGATGGTGATGTCGACCGGCAGCGATCCCGTGACATTCTTCCAGGCGCGGCAGGCTTCGACGAAGGTCATCAACTGTCCCTTGTCGTCCTCGGCCCCGCGCGCGACGATAATCTTGCGCCCGTCGGCATGGTCGGTCACGACAGGCTCGAACGGCGGACGATGCCAGAGACTCAGGGGATCGACCGGCTGCACGTCGTAGTGGCCATAGAACAGCACGTGCGGGCGCCCGTCGGTCGAGCCGTTCAGCTTGCCGACCACGGCGGGATGGCCGGCGGTCGGCCGCACCTCGGTCTTGAAGCCGAGCGTCGCGATGTCCTTGGCGAGGTGATTGGCAGCCGCCTTGCAGTCATCGGCAAATGCCGGATCGGCCGAGATCGATTTGATCCGCAGCAGCACGAACAGCCGCTCGAGGCTGTTGTCGAAATCGGCATCGATGCGGTCGAGGACGGATTGCAGCTTGGCATTGGACATCGCGGATATCCTGTTTCGTTGGACGTTGCCGCAGGTTGTAGCGCGGCCGGCCGCCCGCGGCAAAGCCGCTTGCCCGTTCCCGACGAACCGCGGCGATCTACCTGCGCAGAATTCCGCCGAGCGCGCCCCGCACCAGCGCACGGCCGATCGAGCCGCCGACCGAGCCACCGACCGATTTGCCGAGGTCAGCCACCACGCCGCCGACCACCTTGTCCGTCACCGAGCGCGTGACGTTGCGCGCGATCACCTGCCCGGTGGAGAGCCGACCGCGCTTGACATTGGTCCCGAAGATCGTAGCGGCGATCGCGCCGATCTGGCCGAGGATGCCGCCGCCACCGCTACCGCCATCACCACCATCGGCCGGTGCCGCCGCCCCGGCAAGCCGCTTCTGGATGATCTCGTAAGCCGACTCGGCGTCGATGGCGGTGTCGTACTTGCCCTTCACCGGGCTCGCATCCATGATCGCCTTGCGCTCCTCGGGTGTGATCGGCCCGATCCGCGCCGACGGCGGACGCACCAGGATCCGCTCGACCATCGACGGTGTGCCGGCGCCCTCGAGGAACGACACCAACGCCTCGCCCTTGCCGAGCTCCATGATCACCCGCGCGGTATCGAGCTTCGGATTGGGCCGGAAGGTCTGTGCGGCCGCCGCGACCGCCTTCTGATCACGCGGCGTGAAGGCGCGCAACGCGTGCTGCACGCGGTTGCCAAGCTGCGCCAACACCTTGTCCGGCACGTCGATCGGATTCTGCGTGACAAAATAGACGCCGACGCCCTTGGAGCGGATCAGGCGCACCACCTGCTCGATCTTGTCCATCAGCGCCTTCGGCGCATCGTTGAACAACAGATGCGCTTCGTCGAAGAAGAACACCAGCTTCGGCTTCGGCAGGTCGCCGGCCTCCGGCAATTCCTCGAACAGTTCCGACAGCATCCAGAGCAGGAACGTGGCGTAAAGCCGCGGGCTCTGCATCAGCTTGTCGGCGACGAGAATATTAACCATGCCGCGACCGTCGCGGTCGGTACGCATGAAATCCTTCAGCGTCAGCGCCGGTTCGCCGAAGAACTTCGTGCCGCCCTGGTTCTCGAGCACCAGCAGCTGACGCTGAATGGTTCCGACCGTCGCCTTGGACACGTTGCCGTAGCTCTGCGCGGCCTTGCGGATCGAGGCCAGCGGATCTTCGCCCTCGTCCGCCCCCTTCTTGCTGCTGTCGGGCGCGATCGCATCCAGCAGGGCGCGCAGATCCTTCATGTCGATCAGCGCGAGGCCATTCTCGTCGGCAACGCGGAAGGCAACATTGAGCACGCCCTCCTGCACATCGTTCAGGTCGAGCATCCGCGACAGCAACAGCGGTCCCATCTCGGTGATAGTGGCGCGCACCGGATGGCCCTGCTCGCCGAACACGTCCCAGAACACGGTCGAGAACTGATCCGGCTGGAAGGTCAGCCCCATCTCCTTGGCGCGCTTGACGATGAAATCCTTGGCCTCGCCGACTTCGGAGATGCCGGAGAGATCGCCCTTGATATCGGCTGCGAAAACCGGAACGCCGGCGCGCGCAAATCCTTCTGCCATGACTTGAAGCGAGACGGTCTTGCCGGTTCCGGTCGCACCGGTGACAAGGCCATGCCGATTGGCCAGCGCCAGCGTCAGCCAGGCCGTCTCCTCGCCCTTGCCGATAAAAATTTTCTCGTCCGTGTCGGCCAACTTGTTGTCGGAGGTCGTCATCGCATCGCCTCTTCGCGCAGATTGGATCAGTTCGAATATCGAAATCCGGCATCCATCGTTCGAACCGATGCCATCATATTGCATGTTGCAGGTCGATTGAAACCATTGCCGGATACTGATGCGTATTGTCGCCCCAACTGGTTCCTCATACTTTTTTCCCAGCCAAGTGACGAAAGGCATTGCGCATTGCGAGAAGATGGTGTGAATCCGCCGCTCACTCTTGCAGAGGTGCAACAGTCACAACGCGATCGCAAAAGAAAACGAACTGAAATGCGCGGATCGCTTGTATTTCGTGACACAGGCGCTCAAGATAAATCTTCAAGAACGACCCGGCAAAAACCGGTTGAGGCGGGGCAATATGGACGAATTGGTTGGACAGCTGGCTGCGAAGGCCGGCATCGATGGTGCTGTCGCTGAAAAAACCGTCGGCATCGTTCTGGGTTTCCTCCGTAACGAGGGCCCTTCCGACAAAGTCCAGGCTCTGATCGACCAAATCCCCGGCGCCGAAGCGGCAATCGCCGCGTCCAGCAACAGCGGTGGTCTGTCGCGGTTGATGGGCGGCGGGCTGATGGCTGTCGGCACCCGGCTGATGGCGCTTGGATTGAGCATGAGTGAAATTCAGAACGTGGCGCGTGAACTTTTCAGGTTTGGCCGCGACAAAATCGGAGCGGATCAAATGGGCGAGATCATCTCGGGGACGCCGGGCCTCAGCCAGTTTGCCTGAAGCGCTTCTCCCCACGCCCCTGCACGCGCGCTCCCTTCTACCTGCATACGAGTATCATGACATACCCCCTCTCCGAGATCGAAGGCCTGTCCGCCTATTGCGCCACCAAACTGAAATCGCAGGGTATCCGCACGACCGACGCGCTGCTTGAAGCCGCCCGCACCGTCAAGGGACGCAAGGCGCTCGCCGCCAAGACCGGGATCAGCGAACAACAATTGCTCGAATGGGCCAACATCTCCGACTACATGCGGATTCCCGGCATGGGCAAGGCGAAGGTCGGCCTGGTCCGCGCCGCCGGCGTCACCACCGTGCGAGAACTCGCGCACCGCAACCCGTCGCGGCTGGCCCAGAGCATGAAGGACGCCAATGTACGGCGCAAGCTCGTCCGGGTGATGCCGTCGGAGAAATCGGTCGAACTGCTTATCGAACAGGCACGCAAGCTGCCCCCGAAGATCACCTATTAGCGCCCCTATTAGCCTGTCTTAACGGCAATCCGCGGCGCCGGCGCCAAGCCGTCATCGCCACATCTTGACTTGCCGTTACGGTCAGCGCAAAGGCAGCGCATGATGGCGACCCAGCCCATAGCATCGAGGGTGGCCGGCTCAGCCGGACGCACGGTGCTGCCGGGACTGCTGTCGAGGCCATATCCGGCCGTGATGGGCGTCCTGAACGTGACGCCCGATTCATTCTCCGATGGCGGCCAGTTCATCACGCCCGAGCAGGCGCTGGCGCAGGCCCGCAAGCTGATCGCCGACGGCGCCGACATCATCGATATCGGCGCGGAATCGACCCGCCCCTACGGTTCGCTGCCGGTCACGGCCGACGACGAATTGGCGCGGCTGAAGCCGGTGCTGGCGGAGGTGATCGCACTCGGCGTGCCGGTGTCGATCGACAGCATGAAATCGGAGGTCGTGGCGTGGGCGCTCGACCGGGGCGCAGCGATCGCCAACGACGTCTGGGGCCTGCACCGTGATGCGGGCATGGCGCCGTTGATCGCCGCGCGCGGCGTGCCCGTGATCATCATGCATAATCGCGAGCGGGCCGATGCTTCGATCGACATCATGCGGGACATCACGACGTTCTTCGAACGCTCGCTCGAGATCGCCGCGTGCGCCGGCATTGCGTCCGACCAGATCGTGCTAGATCCCGGTATCGGCTTCGGCAAGACGCCGGAGCAGAGCATGATGGCGCTGGCGCGGCTCGCCGAGCTCGACGCATTCCGCCTGCCGGTGCTGGTCGGTGCCTCACGCAAGCGCTTCATCAGCACGGTGGTGCCGTCGGAACCGCAACAGCGGATCGGCGGCTCGCTCGCGGCGCATCTGATCGCCGCGCAGAATGGCGCCCGCATCATCCGCGCCCACGACGTCGCGGAGACCGTCCAGGCGCTGCGCGTGGCCGCAGCAATCGAGGAACAGCAATGACCGATACGATCTTCATCACCGGGATCGTCATCCATGCCCGCCATGGCGTGATGGAACATGAGACCGAGGTCGGGCAGCGCTTCGTCATCGACCTCGAGCTCTACACCGACCTCTCGGAGTCTTCGCGCACCGATCGCCTCTCCGACACCGTCTCCTATTCCAACGTGGTGGCGACCGCGACGTCGGCCTTCAAGAACACCAATTACAAGCTGCTGGAGCGCGCCGCCGGCGCGGTGGCCGAGGACATCCTGACGAGCTTTCCGCGCGTCAGGGCGGTCAAGGTCACCGTGCACAAGCCGCACGCGCCGATCGCCGCGATCTTCGACGATGTTGGCGTGGTGCTGACGCGCTCGCGCCATCCGACGTCGCAGGGCTGAGCGCCGATGGCCGACGTCCTGATCGCGCTCGGCGGCAATGTCGGCGACGTCCGCAGCACCTTTCGCAAGGCGATCGCCAATATCTTGGGCATGACCCAGGCGGCGCTGCTGGCGCGCTCGTCGGATTATTCGACGCCGCCCTGGGGCGACGAACAGCAGGACAGTTTCATCAATGCCTGTATCGAGGTCGAGACCAGTCTCGATCCGCATGCGCTGCTGTTCACGCTGCACAAGATCGAAACCAAATTCGGCCGCGATCGCGCCAGGCAAACGCGCTACGGCCCGCGCACCCTCGATCTCGACCTGATCGCCTATGACGACGTCACACTCGACAAGCCGGAACTGACGCTGCCGCATCCGCGGCTGTTCGAGCGCGCCTTCGTGCTGGTGCCGCTGGCCGAGATCGTTCCCGACCGCGTCATCGCCGGGCGCCGCGTCGCTGACGCGCTGGCAGGGGTCTCGACAGACGGTATTTTCCGTCTAGCGGACCTCGATTAAAAGCCCAGCGGCCGCAAACAAAAGTTTGGCTTGGCCGCCCGCCCGTGGCAATTTCCGGCCAAATCAAGGTGCCCCACACGGGGGCCGATGAAGGACGATTTGGGCGGATGACGACCTCGACTGACGATCTCACCCTGGCTTCGGATTTTCCGGCTGCGACCTACGACGACTGGCGCAAGCTGGTCGACGGCGTGCTCAAAGGCGCGCCGTTCGAGAAGCTGGTCGGCAAGACCTATGATGGCCTGAAGATCGATCCGATCTACCGTCGCGCCACCAATGCGAGCCCGCTTCCGGGCCGCGCCGCCGCCACCCCGTGGCAGATCCTGCAACGGGTCGACCATCCGGACGCCGCGCAGGCCAATGCGCAGGCGCTGCATGATCTCGAGAACGGCGCGACCGGCCTCGAATTCGAGTTCGCCGGCGGTCCGGGCACGCGCGGCTTCGGCCTTGCGAACGCCAGCAAGGAAACCTTGGCAAAGGTCTGCGACGGCATCTATCTCGATGCAGGCATCATGATCGCGCTCAACCCGGTGATCGGACGCGAGAACGCCGGCGAGACGTTTGCCGACATGATCGAGGCCCAGAAGCTCGATCCTGCCAAGCTCGATCTTCATTTCAACTACCAGGCGCTCAGCACCATCGCCGTGCGGGGTGCTGCGGCCATCACCTGGGCCGACTACGAGAAGCCGTTCGGCCAGGTGGTCAACGGCCTGATCAAGCGCGGCTTCAAGGGACCGTTCGTGCTGGCCGATGGCCGGCCGGTGCATGACGCCGGCGGCTCCGAGGTGCAGGAACTCGCCTTCACGCTGGCGCTGGCGCTGGCCTATCTGCGTATGCTGGAAGCCGCCGGGATCGATCTCGACGCAGCGCGCACCGGCATCTCGTTCCGCCTCAGCGCCGATGCCGACCAGTTCCTGACCATGGCGAAATTCCGCGCGCTGCGCCGGCTGTGGGCACAGGTCGAAGAGGCCTGCGGGCTGGCGCCGAAGCCGATCTTCATCAATGCACAGACCGCCTGGCGGATGCTGACCCAGCGTGACCCCAATGTGAACATGCTGCGCGCGACCATCGCGACATTCGCGGCCGGGCTCGGCGGCGCCAACGCGATCACCGTGCTGCCGCACACGCTGGCGCTCGGTCTGCCCGATGACTTCGCCCGCCGCGTTGCGCGTAACACCCAACTGGTGCTGCTCGATGAGTCCAATCTGGCCAAGGTGTCCGATCCCGCGGCGGGCTCAGGCGGCATCGAGACGCTGACCTCGCAGCTCTGCGACGCGGCGTGGACCTTGTTCCAGGAGATCGAAAAGGCCGGCGGCGTCTTCGCCGCGCTCGAGCAAGGCCTGCTGCAAGAGAAAGTCGCCGCGACGCGGGCGCAGCGCGAAACCAATGTCGCGAAGCGCCGCGACGTGCTGACCGGCGCCAGCGAATTCCCTAACCTGCACGAGGCCGACCTCGCGGTATTGGACGTGAAGCCCGCGGCGCCGGTGTCACCGGCCGATGCCAAGATCAAGTTCGATGCGCTGTCGCCGATGCGGCTCGCCGAGCCGTTCGAGGCGTTGCGCGACAAGTCGGATGCGGCGCTGAAGGCGCATGGCGCGCGGCCAAGGATCTTCCTCGCCAACCTCGGCACGCCCGCGGACTTCACGGCCCGCGCGACCTTCGCGAAGAGCTTCTTCGAGACCGGCGGAATCGAGGCTATCGACAGCGAGGGCTTTGCCGATCCGGCGGCGCTTGCCGCGGCCTTCAAGGCCTCGGGCGCCGCGATGGCCTGCATCTGTTCCTCGGACAAGGTCTATGCCGTGAGCGCGGCGGACGCCGCCAAGGCCCTTCACGGCGCCGGCGCAAGGCATATCTATCTGGCAGGGCGGCCCGGCGATCAGGAAGCGGCGCTGCGGGCGGCCGGCATCGGTGAGTTCGTCTTCGCCGGCGGTGACGCGCTGGCGACATTGCGCGACGCCTATCGGCTGACGGAGCAGACATGACGGCAGACACCCCATCAACCCCCGTTCTGACCGGCGGCTGCCAATGCGGCGCCGTCCGCTTCGCGGTGTCCGCGGCACCGAACCGGGTCAGCATCTGCCACTGTCGGATGTGCCAGAAGGCGTCCGGCGCGCCATTCGCGTCGTTCGCCGACATCAACAAGGAGCATTTTGCCTGGACCCGCGGCAAGCCCGCGGCGTTCAAATCCTCCTCGATCGCCGAGCGCGACTTCTGCGCCGCCTGCGGCACGCCGCTGAGCTTCCGCCGGATCGACGGCCCCCGCATCGAGATCATGACCGGCACCTTCGACCGGCCCGACCGGGTGGTGCCGACGCGGCAATATGGAACCGAATCCCGGCTCGGCTGGGTGGTCGGCATCGCCAATTTGCCAAGCCAGACCACGATGCAGAATTACGGACCGGAGCAGATGGCGGCGATCGCCAGCCACCAGCATCCGGACCATGATTAAGGAAGCCAAGGAATGACCCGCATTCCCAATTTCGCCGATGTCGCCTTCCAGCCCACCGCCGTCGCGGCACAAGCTGCGAGCGCCGAGCCGTGGCTGACGCCCGAAGGCATTCCGGTGAAATCCATCTATGGCGAGGCCGATCTCGCCGGCATCGACTTCCTCGATACCTGGCCGGGCATTGCGCCCTATCTGCGCGGCCCCTACCCGACCATGTATGTCAACCAGCCCTGGACGATCAGGCAATATGCCGGGTTCTCCACGGCGGAGGATTCCAACGCCTTCTATCGCCGCAACCTCGCGGCGGGACAGAAGGGCCTGTCGGTCGCGTTCGACCTCGCCACCCACCGCGGCTATGACTCGGATCATCCGCGCGTCTCCGGCGACGTCGGCATGGCTGGTGTCGCGATCGATTCCATCTACGACATGCGCACGCTGTTCGCCGGCATCCCGCTCGACCAGATGAGCGTGTCGATGACCATGAACGGCGCGGTGCTGCCGATCCTCGCACTGTTCGTCGCCGCCGCCGAGGAACAGGGCGTGCCACCGGAAAAACTGTCGGGCACCATTCAGAACGACATTCTGAAAGAGTTCATGGTGCGCAACACCTACATCTATCCACCTAGCCCCTCGATGCGGATCATCTCCGACATCTTCGCCTACACCTCGCAGCGGATGCCGAAGTACAATTCCATTTCGATCTCCGGCTATCACATGCAGGAAGCCGGCGCGACGCAGGACCTCGAGCTCGCCTATACGCTGGCCGACGGCGTCGAATACCTGCGCGCGGGCCTTGCCGCCGGCCTCGACGTCGATCGTTTTGCTCCCCGCCTCTCGTTCTTCTGGGCGATCGGTATGAACTTCTTCATGGAAGTCGCCAAGATGCGCGCCGCGCGGCTCTTGTGGGCCAAGCTCTTGAAGCAGTTCAATCCGAAGGACCCGCGGTCGCTCAGCCTGCGCACGCATTGCCAGACCTCGGGCTGGTCGCTGACCGCGCAGGACGTGTTCAACAACGTGATGCGCACCACGATCGAGGCGATGGCGGCGACCCAGGGCCACACCCAGTCGCTGCACACCAACGCGCTCGACGAGGCGCTGGCACTGCCGACCGATTTCTCGGCGCGCATCGCCCGCAACACCCAGCTTTTCCTGCAACAGGAGAGCGGCACCAACCGCATCATCGATCCCTGGGGCGGCTCCTATTATGTCGAACGGCTGACCCGCGATCTCGCGGCCAAGGCGTGGGGTCATATCCAGGAGGTCGAGGAGCTCGGCGGCATGGCCAAGGCGATCGAGGCCGGCGTGCCGAAGCTGCGCATCGAGGAGGCCTCCGCCAAGACCCAGGCGCGGATCGATGCCGGCCGCCAGGCGGTGATCGGCGTCAATAAATACAAGCCTGCGAGCGAGAAACCGATCGACGTGCTGAAAGTGGAGAACTCCACCGTGCGGCGCTTGCAGATCGACAAGCTCGGCCGCCTGAAGAAGGAACGCAACCAGAAGGACGTCGATGCGGCGCTGGCCGCGCTGACCCGGTCAGCCGGCGAAGGCAACGGCAATCTGCTGGCGCTGGCGATCGACGCCGCGCGCGCCAAGGCCACCGTCGGCGAGATTTCGGACGCGATGGAGAAGGTGTTCGGCCGTCACCGCGCCGAGATCAAGTCGATCACCGGCGTCTACAAGCGAGAGGCAGCGACCATGTCCAACCGGGTCGAGAAGGTGCAGGAGCTGATCGACGCGTTCGAGGAGGCCGAGGGCCGCCGCCCGCGTATCCTGGTCGCCAAGATCGGCCAGGACGGCCACGACCGCGGCCAGAAGGTGATCGCATCGGCGTTCGCCGATGTCGGCTTCGACGTCGACATCGGGCCGCTGTTCGCAACCGCCGACGAGGCCGCCCGCCAGGCGGTCGAGAACGACGTCCATATCCTCGGCGTCTCCTCGCTCGCCGCCGCCCATCTCACCGCGGTGCCGGAATTGAAGGCGGCGCTGAAGAAGCATGGCCGCGAGGACATCATGATCATCATCGGCGGCGTGGTGCCGCCGCAGGATTACGACGCGCTGTACAAGGCCGGCGCCGAGGCGATCTTCCCGCCCGGCACGGTGATCTCGGATGCCGCCGAGGAGCTGATCCACAAGCTCAATGCCCGGCTCGGCCACAGCGAGGCGGCGGCGGAGTAACGCCGCCGTCGTCGTCTCCTCCCATCTGGAGTTTTCCATGCGCGCCGCACGCTCGATGACGCCTGGCCGCATCATGGGCCTCGCCGGCCTGCTGGCCTGCCTCTGCCTGCCGGCGCGCGCCGCCGATCCCAAGCCCGACGCTGCGATCAAGAACGCCAGCATCGAGGCGGGCGTCTATCTCGACGACAAGATCAAGGCCGATAGCGCGCTGGCGGCCAATTGCCTGGCCGAAGGCAGGAAATGGATCGACACGCAGGCCGCCGAGGCAGCGACCGACCGCAAGCAGGAGCCTGTGCTGTTCAAGGACCGCGGCGGCTATTCGATCGAGCGCAGATATTCGGTGCGGTCGGTCGTCGACGGCCGCTATGTCAGCGTGCTGCGCGACGACTACATGGACACCCACGGCGCCCATCCGAACACCGACGTCAACACCATCCTGTGGGACACGACGGACCACAAACGCATCAGCATCCGTCCGTTCTTCACCGAGACCGCCGACAACGGCCCGACCCTGACCGCACTGCGCAAGGCCATCGTCAGCGCGTTGAACGTCGAGAAGAAGCGGCGCGGCGCCGGCGAGACCGCGAACGCCGACTGGTACAAGGAGCTGAAGCCGACCCTGCTCCGGATCGGCGCGGTGACCCTGGCGCCATCGACCGAAGCCGGCAAAAGCTCCGGCCTCACCTTTCACTATCCGCCCTACGCCGTCGGCCCCTATGCCGAAGGCCAGTACGTGATCTTCGTGCCCTGGGAAACGCTGAAGCCATATCTCACGGCAGAGGGCGCGAAAATCTTCGGCGGCGCACGTCCGAAGGGCGATGCCGACGATCCGTAGTCGCGGGTTTCAACGCGCCGCGGTGTCATGACGCGCCAGCGCCCTCACCAGCGAGTTGGTCCAGTCCGGAATCCACTGCTGAAACTGGACCTGCCAGCGATCGGCATCGTCAGGCGCGGTGTCGAGCTTGACCGACCACTCGATGAAGGTTCGGTTGCCCTCGACGACCGGCAGCAGATGCATGGTGCCTTCGTACTGGGTCGGCTGCGGCACCTGCGAACCGCCATCCTGCGGAAACGGCAGCGGCTCGATGCCGGCATAAGTCAGCGAGTGCTGCCGGTCCGAATGGCCGGCCAGGCGTTGGCGAACCCAGAGGCCAAGATAGCAGAACCGCCTGATCGCACCGACCTCGTCGCCACGCCTGTCGTCCTCGATCACACTTTCGCTGACGCCATCGATATAGGCTGGATAGTTGTTGAAGTCGCGGATCAAGGACCACACGGTATCGAGCGGATGGTCGAGGACGGCGCTATAGTAGGCAACGGTCATGGCAGGCTCCGAAATGCTGTTCGGCTGTGATGTGGAACGCGCCCTGATCAACCGTATGACGTCGGGTATGCCCACCCGATTTCCGATCTCGCGGACTCCGTCCTCTCCCGCAACCGGCCGGCGAAGCAAACCAAGCTCGCGGCCCGCACGAGCGAAGCGGCATGCGGCGGAGTAAACCGGAGGTAGAGCTGGCTTGCGAGGTGTGGTGACCGCCGCTATGGTCGAGCGCCGCGCCACAGTCAGCAGCCATGTCCGAAACGACGATTGCCCAAGAAGGCTCCGCCCCCGCCGACGCTTCCAATTCGACCGATACCTACTGTCAGTACCTTGCCCGACAATTATGCGCGATGCAGGGTTTTGCGGTCGGTCCCGTGCCGGAAGCGGCAGAGTTGGCCGCTGCCTGCGATATCGTTTTGACCCTCAACCGGGTCGGTGCGCCCTTCACAATACTGTGCCTGATCGATCGAGAGAGCCATCCTGAACGAACCTTCAACCTCTCGCATCAGGAGCTGGAACGCGTCGGTCGTGACTGCGCGAAATACTCGCAGGCCGCCGCGCCATTTGGCGGCCCCACATCTTCGGTTGTGATTCGCGTGATCGAAGTGGGACCGACGACTGACCAGCGATTGGGGGAGTTGCGGCGCCTCAACTCGCCGCGGGATGCCGAATATCGAACGATCGCGCTGGTGATCGACACCGCGCAAAACCAGATCCTGCGGGAGGCCGATCTTGAAGACGGCTTCGACCGGGCATTTGTCGCGGGACTGCTGCGGATTCAACGACAACACGCCGCCGAGCTCAACCCATTGGCCGAGCTGCCGCCCGCGGTGTTCCCCTATCTGACGGTCGGCATCATTGCGGCACTGACCTTGATCTTCGTCGGCGAAGTTCTGTTCAGCGTCGAGGCTTCCGGCAAGGCGTTCGAGCCCGGCATCAAGACGCTGATTTCGCTTGGCGGCTTGCAACAGCTTCTTGTCGCCGGCCAAGGCCAATGGTGGCGTCTGTTCACTGGCCCTCTGTTGCACGGCAGCCCGTTTCACCTCGCGATCAACTGTTTCGTGCTGCTGCTCGCCGGCAGCGTTTTGGAACGCATCGTGGGGCGGCTCTGGCTCGCCGCCATCTTCGTGATCAGCGCGCTGGCCGGCGCCTGCGGCTCGCTGCTTTTCAATCCGCATTCGCTGGTTTCAGTGGGGGCGTCCGGCGGCATCATGGGGCTGTTCGCAGCGATGCTGGCAGTGAGCACCCACTACACCAATCCGCAGGTCCGCGCTTCGCTTCAAAAGCGAGCCTTTGGGGTCTTGATTCCATCAATGTTGCCGTTGGCGTCGGCGTTGCATTCCGGCAAGGTCGATTTCGCGGCCCACATCGCCGGCGCAGGCGGTGGCATTGTTGTCGGCCTGTTGCTCGTCGGCCTGTGGCGCGAGGAAGAGACGCAACCAGGCCTGCGCTGGGCAGCCGCCTCCGTCGCGGCGCTTGGCCTGCTGGGTGTGGCCGTTGGCGGAAAAGGAATTGCTGACGCCCGCAACCAGGAAATAGCCGTAGCGAACCAGATCGTCCTGATCCCTTCCGAATATCTTCCGCAGCGGGATTCGGACATCCATGAAGCTTCGGCGTGGTGGTACGTGGCCAAATACCCGTCTGATCCGCGCTCACACCTCTACAAGGCGATCTACCTGGCGAGGAAGTCCGACCTGGCTGGTGCCGAGGGCGAGTTGCGGACCGCGCTTGATCAGAAGCGGGCGCTGGAGGAATCACTTCCCTCCTCCGTGAGGCTTGCCCTGCAGGGTACCCTTGCAATCATCCTGCTCGACGAACATCGCGCTGGTGAGGCCAGGGAGATCGCATCGGCAGCATGCCATGACACGTCTTCGGACGTATATGCGAAGTTGAATGCCAGAGGCCTTTGCACCAATCCAGGTTAGGCGGTCGCCAGTCCGAACGATCACGGGCGATACCGCATTTGGCAAGCGGCCGAGGAGAGCGTGGCAGGGCATTCCGCTATCGCCTGTCACGGACAGCCGATGTAGAACCAAGACCATGACCTCACCGAAGCCTGCCTCTCCTGACACCGCCGCCCTCGCCCGTGACCTCCGTGCCGGTCACCGCGCCGCGCTGGCGCGGGCGATCACGCTGGTCGAGAGCCGGCGTGGCGATCACCAGGCCGCGGCGCGCGAGCTGGTGCAGGCGCTGCTGCCCGACACCGGCACGGCGGTGCGGGTCGGCATCACCGGCTCGCCCGGCGTCGGAAAATCGACCACCATCGATGCGCTGGGCATGTTCCTGATCGAGCGCGGCCACAAGGTCGCGGTGCTGGCGGTCGATCCGTCGTCGGCGCGCACCGGCGGCTCGATCCTCGGCGACAAGACGCGGATGGCGCGGCTTGCCGTCTCCGATCAAGCCTTCATCCGGCCCTCGCCGTCCTCGGGCACACTCGGCGGCGTCGCGGCGAAGACCCGCGAGGCGATGCTGCTGTGCGAGGCGGCCGGCTTCGATGTCGTGCTGGTCGAGACCGTCGGCATCGGCCAGTCCGAGACCGCGGTCTGTGACATGACCGATTTCTTCCTGGCACTGATGCTGCCCGGCGCCGGTGACGAGTTGCAGGGCATCAAGAAGGGCCTCGTCGAACTCGCCGACATGATCGCGATCAACAAGGCCGACGGCGACAACGTGAAGCGCGCCAACCATGCAGCGGCCGACTATCGCAGCGCGCTGCACATCCTCGCGCCACGCTCCGAGCACTGGCATCCGCCGGTCGTGACCTATTCCGCGCTGACCGGCACGGGGCTCGAGCAGTTGTGGCAGAAGATCCTCGATCACCGCACCGCGATGAACGCCTCGGGCGAGTTCGCGGCGCGGCGCCGCGACCAGCAGGTGAAGTGGATGTGGTCGATGCTGGAGAGCCGGATGATGGCGCGGCTGCGTTCGGACTCAGCGATCCGCGCCAGAGTGAAGAAGATGGAGGCCGAAGTCGCCGCCGGCCGCATCTCGCCCGCGGTCGCCGCTGAGCAGATCGCGGAGATGCTGCATTGAACGGCCGCCTGCGCATCCTGCTCACCGGCTTCGGACCGTTTCCGGGTGCGCCGTACAACCCCACCATGCCACTGTTGAAGCGGCTGTCTACGTTGCGCCGGCCTGCCTTCGACGACGTCGCGCTGACGAGCCACGTCTTCGACGTCACCTATACGACCGTCGATCGCGAGCTGCCGGAGCTGATCGCGCAGCATCGCCCGCAGGCATTGCTGATGTTCGGCCTCGCCGGCCGCACCGCGCATTTGCGGATCGAAAGCCGCGCCCGCAACGCGGTGACGACGCGCTTTCCCGACGCCGGCCGCCAGCATGCGCGCAAAGGATCGATTGTCGACGGCGCCGATGCGCGCAGGTTCGGGCCGCACAGCGAAAGGCTGCTGCGCGCTGCGTTGGCGACGGGCATCGATGCGCGGATGTCACGCGATGCCGGCAGCTATCTCTGCAACTATCTGAGCTGGCGCGCGATCGAAACTATGGATGGCGACGACAGCCTCCGTCTGGCACAGTTCGTCCATGTTCCACCGCTCGCCCATGATGGAACGGCCGCACGCGGAAAATCGTCGATTACCCTCGAGCAGCTCGTCGACGCCGGCGAGGCCATGCTGCTGGAGCTGGTCAAGCTCACCCGGCAGGCTGCGCGCGAGAGCGCTGCGGATTGATTCCGTGTTCCGGAAGCCTGGACGGGAGGCACGCCTCAGAGGAGCCAAGCTAGTTGAAAGGACGTTGCCTGAATATCCTGACGATCTCGCGCGGAAATTCATCCGTGACGACAAGCCATTCGTCGGGCAGTGGTATTAGGTCGTTCCCGCGCCCAAATCCGCGACGCGCGACTACTTCGCGTCATTCGCATCTGGAAGCCGCTGGCGCCTCTTATCGAGCGCTCTCGCAACGTCAGGGGGTAAGGGGCTGGAGGCTGGCTGTCGCTGCATGGATATAGCCATCGCTGCGGCATAGTCGGCACTCGCCGCAGCATGGTCCTTCCTTTTCTCGTACACGGCGCCACGCGAGCGATAGGCCTGTTCGTTCTCGGGATCGAGTGCAATCAGCGTTGTGAAGTCGGCGATTGCATGATCGAGGTCGTCGCTCAGCGCATACGCACGGCCGCGAAGTCGATACGCATAGGCATGCTTAGGACTTAGCCTAATCGCATTGCTGGCGTCGGCGATAGCTTGCGCAGCGTCTCTTTTGTTCAAATACGCGTCGGCACGAAGCTCATATGCGAGCGCGCTGTCTGGGTTGACCGCAATCCAGCGGTCGATATCGGCGACTGCGCTATCATAATCACCCCTTTGCAGATAGGCGATGGCCCGAAGACGGTAACCTTCGTAACCACCTCGCGGCTCAATTCGAGCCGCCGCCTCACGGTCCGCTAGCGCAAGTTTCCACTCACCGAACGCGCCGTAGTTTTCCTGCCGGATGAGATAAGCAGCCACGAACTGCGGGTCTATTTCGATCGCCTTGGTCTCGTCGGCGATTGCACCGAGACGGTCTCCCTTTCTCTGACGCGCGATGGCGCGGTTGGAAAAAGCGCGCACGTTGACAGGGTCGATTTCGATGGCTTTGGTACTATCGGCTATTGACCGGTCGTAGTCGCCCTTTCCAAAATATGCTGCGCCGCGTCGCATATAGGCGTCCGATAGGATCGGATTGATTCTGAGGGCTTCGTTTTCGTCATTGATTGCCGCATCGTACTCACGATTGCGCCAGTGCGCGGCTCCGCGACTATAATAAAGGTTGGCGCGCTCAACCTGATCCGGTTTGCCGCTATCGAGCAGCCGCGTGCAGTCGGAAATAACGGCGGCTTCCGGTGTATCGTCGGCCGCATTGCAGAGGTTACTATCCTTGCCGTCTTCGGCGAGCACCATAGGCGAGACCAGAGCCAGCGCAGCGGTGAGGATCAGTACTCTCATGACTTGGTGTATCCGAGACGCCCCAAGCGTGCCTACACCGCTACAATCTACTTTGAGGTGCCGTGCCGAGCAAGGCTCTTCAAGCGGCGCTGTAGCCGCCGTCGATCACATGCGATGCGCCGGTCATGAAGGAGGCCTTGTCCGAGCACATCCAGACCACCGCTTCGGCGATCTCCTCGGGCACGCCGAGGCGCCGCACCGGCACCTTGGCGATGATCTCGTCATGACGTTCGTCCATCGTCTCCTTGGTCATGGGCGTCTTGATGTAGCCGGGATTGACGCAGTTCACCCGGATGCCGTCCTCGGCATATTCGATCGCCGCGGACTTGGTCAGTCCGACGACACCGTGCTTGGTCGCGACATAATGGGCGGACGTCGCGAGGCCGACCAGCCCTGCGATCGAAGCCGTGTTGACGATCGCGCCGCCGCCGCCCTGCTTGAGCATCTGCGCGATCTCGTATTTCAGGCACAGGAACACGCCCATCAGATTCACCGAGAACATCTTCGCGACGGAGGGCTGGGTGAGTTCATGAATGCGCTGGCCGGGCGGCCCGACCGAGCGTCCGGCAACGCCTGCATTGTTGAATGCGCAATCGATGCGCCCGAACGCCGACACCGTGCACGCCACCATGTTCGCGACATCTGCCTCATCGGTGACGTCGCCCTGGATCGCGATCGACTGGCCGCCGGCGGCGTTGATCAGCGCAACCGTCTGGTCGATGCCGTCTTTCGAGAGGTCGGACACCGCCACGCGCGCGCCTTCGCGCACCATCGCAATCGCCGTGGCCCGGCCGATGCCGGAGCCGCCGCCCGTCACCAATGCGGCCTTGCCGTCCAGAATGCCCGTCATCAGAAGCTCCTTTAGAGCGCAAAGAGAATAGATCGAATCGTGACTACTTCATTGTTCTCTGTTTGAGCACGATCTTCTCGGAAAACCGCTTCGCACTTTTCCGGATCATGCTTTAGCGCTTTCCTTCGATTGCGATCTCGACGAGGTATGGCCGCCCGGTCGCGACAGCTTTCGCAACCGCGCCGGCGATCTCGTCGGCCTTCTCGACCCTGACGGCCTCGACGCCCATCCCGGCCGCGAGATGCACGAAATCGAGCGCGGGACCGGTGATATCCATGTTCTGATACGGGTGCTGGGTGCCGGCTTCGAAATTCTGCCGCCAGACATCCACGTTATGCTTGAGGATACGGTATTCACGGTTCGCAAGCACCACGAACACGATCGCCAGCTTGTGGTGCGCGGCGGTCCACAGCGCCTGGATCGCGTACATCGCCGAGCCGTCGCCGGAGATGGCGACGACCGGACGATCCGGCATCGCGACCTTGACGCCGATCGCGCCGGCGAGGCCCTGCCCGATGCCGCCGCCGCGGCCGCCGAAATAATCGCCGAAGCCGCTATAATCGAAGGCCCGCGCGAGGTCGAGGCTCGCCGTGATGCTCTCATCGACGATCACCACATCGTCGGGCAGCCCGCGACGAAGCTCGGCGGTGACGCGCGGCATCGAGCTCGGCTCGCGGTCCCAGCCTTTCTCGACGCGGGCGCGGTAGGCTTCCTTCTCTTTCCGCTGCAATTCGGCCAGGATGGCATTGCGGCCTTGCGCGGCCTGCCTGAACTCCGCATCCGCCGTTGCGTGCAGCGCGTCCGTCAACGCACCGAGGCTGACGGCGATGTCGCCGACGACGCCGGCATCGATCCGGTTGTTGAGCGCGAGGCGCTCGGCGGAGGCTTCGATCTGCAGCAAGACCGCGCCGTCGGGGATGTGGCCGCCGGGTGCGAACCAGATGTCCTCGAAGAACGGACCGCCGATCAGCAGCACGAGATCGGTGTCGCCGAGCGCCTTCCGCACCTGTCGGGCGTCGCCCGGGAGCGACTGCCGGTAACTTGGATGGCTGGTCGGAAACGGCGCGTGATGGCGCAGGCCCTCGAACCACACCGTGGCGCCGATCACCTCCGTCAGCGCCACCAGTGCCTGCTCGCCGCCCGATCTCGCCACGTCGTCGCCGGCGATGATGGCAGGATTTTTCGACTTCAGCAGCAACGCAGCCAGCGCGTCGATGCCTGCCGGGTCGGGACGTGTCGATCGCCACAGATTGTCCGGCGTCGCGGCATCGACCGCGGTCTCCTGTTCCAGGACGTCGATCGGCAGCGACACGAACACCGGCCCCTGCGGCGCGTCGGTTGCGACCTTGAACGCGCGTCGCATGATCGGTGCGATCTCGTCGGCGCGCTCGATCTGCACGCTCCACTTCGTCACCGGCGCCGCCATCGCAACGAGGTCGTGCCCGAGCAGCGGGTTCTTGAGCCGCATCCGCGTGTCCTGCTGGCCGGCGGTCACCACCACGGGCGAACCTGCCTTCAGCGCGCCGTAGAGCGAGCCGATGCCGTTGCCGAGGCCGGGAGCGACGTGCAGATTGGCGACGGTGACGCGCCCCGCCGCCTGCGCGTAGAAACTGGCCGCGCTGACCGCGACACCTTCATGCAGCGCCATGATGTATTCGAGTTGCGGAAATGCCGGCAGGCTGTCGAGCAGCGGTGTTTCGGTGGTACCGGGATTTCCGAAGATATGACGCACGCCGTGCGACACGAACGATTCCATCAGTACACGACGCCCGCGCATTCGTTTCCTCTCGATTGGCTTTGACTTGTTTTGCGCATCATCGGCCGGGGCGCGGCCCATGGCAACCGCGCAAGACAGTTCGTGTCCGCGCGGCGCGCTGCGTCTCCTGCATGGCTTTGACGGCGTGAAGCGGCTGCACCCGGGGTTAACCCTACCGCCAACAATCGCAGGGCTGCGTCGGCGTGTTCACCATGCTGCGCCGCCTTTCGCGCTACTGATCGGGCGCGAACGCAACCGCTCGCGAGTATTTTGCGAGGGCAATGCCCATGGACGTCAACCGCCGCCATCTGATCGGAGCATCCGCCGCCGGCGTCGCAGGCGCGATTGCGATGTCGCCGGACGCGGCGCGCGCCGCGCAATCTACCGGCTCGCTCGGCCGCGACGTCACGCAATATGGCGTCCGCCCCGGCAGCCCCGACGACCAGACCCGCAACCTGCAACGTGCGATCGACGATGCGGCACGCGCGCAGGTGCCGCTGGCATTCCCGCCCGGCGTCTACCGCACCGGGCTGCTGCGGCTTGCGCCCGGCAGCCAGTTGATCGGCGTGCGCGGCGCCAGCCGGCTGGTGTTCAATGGCGGCGCCTCACTGCTGGAAGGCGAAGGCGCCGGCGGCATCGTGCTGATGGGCCTTTCCTTCGACGGCGGCAATGTTCCGCTACCGACGCGGCGCGGCCTCGTCCATTGCCTGTCCGGCCGCGACATCCGCATCACCGATTGCCAGTTCACCGCAAGCGGCGGCAGCGGCATCTGGTTCGAGCAGATGTCGGGCGACGTCAGCAACAATGTCTTCACCGGCATCGCGACCACAGCGCTGGTGTCGTTCGATGCGCTCGGCCTGATCGTCTCGCGCAACACTATCAAGGGCACCAACGACAACGGCATCGAGATCCTGCGCACCGCGATCGGCGACGACGGATCGATCGTCGCCGACAACCGGATCGAGGACATCAAGGCCGGCCCTGGCGGCTCCGGACAGTATGGCAACGCCATCAACACGTTCCGGGCCGGCAATGTGATCGTGCGCGGCAACCGCATCAGCAATTGCGACTTCTCTGCGGTGCGCGGCAATTCGGCCTCCAACATCCACATCACCGATAACAGCGTCAGCAATGTCCGCGAGGTCGCGCTCTACTCGGAGTTCTCGTTCGAGGCCGCCGTGATCGCCAACAACAGCGTCGACGGCGCGGCCCTCGGTGTCTCCGTCTGCAATTTCAACGAAGGCGGCCGCATCGCGGTGGTTCAAAGCAACATCATCCGCAATTTGTTGCCGAAGCGTCCCGTCGGCACCGACCCGAACGACGGCGCTGGCATCGGCATCTATGTCGAGGCCGACACCTCAGTGACCGGCAATGTGATCGAGAACGCGCCGAGCTTCGGCATCGTCGCCGGCTGGGGTAAATATCTGCGCGACGTCGCGATATCAGGCAATGTGATCCGCAACGCCCTGATCGGCATCGGCGTCTCGGTCGTGCCCGGCGCGGGCTCGGCGCTGATCAACAACAACATGATCGCGGAAACCCCGCGTGGCGCGGTGGTCGGCCTCGATCACGCCCGCCCGGTCACATCGGACCTGTCGGCCGGTGGCGCCCAGCAATATACGCAGCTCGTGGTCGGCGCGAACGCGGTCCGGCGCTAGCGCCGCGGTGCGAGCAAATCCAGCATCCGGTAGACAAGGCTGAGACCCAGAGCGGCGACCATCGCGGCTTCCAGTGCAGCTGTCGCGTTCGCAACGAATACGAAGCGGACAACATCCGGCACCGCCATGTCTCCATCAGGTACTCTTGTGATGAAAGGATACAGCATGAGACCAACCAACAGCATGCCCATGACGCCGCCAGTCGCCTGGATCACGTCAAGTTTGCCGAACTGCCCCGAATCGGAAACCTGCCAGCATCGACAGAGCGTATAGACGACAACAAGAACGCAGCCTGCCGGCACCATGGCGATCACAAGACCCGGCCCTGACAGCAGACCAAGCAGTTCCACGATAGATACGATTGCGGCCGCGCCAAGCGCGATACCGATGAAACGTGTAGCGACTTGATTGAGGGAACGAACGCCTGCGGCACGTCGATATTCTTCGAGGCTAGCGCCAAGTGACAGACCACGCTGCCTGACTGATGCAGTCCCCACCAGCAGACCCAAAATGGCACCAAGAAGCGGTGCTATCACCGTCGCTGAAGATGAGCGCAAGACAACGAGTGCGAAGCCCGTTGAGACGATGCCGCCCAGGACGGCAACAAGAATGGCGTAAGGCATGACAGAAACCGCGCTGGTCGATCTGGCGACCAGGCGGACTATCCGCAACGGCGCTTAACAATCCGCCGTTGAGAAAGCCTCACTTTTGAGAAAACACCCGGCCACTGCGACGGAGGGGCGCATAGCCTTCCGCTTACAGCGCGTTGCGCAGCAGCGGATAGCGCCGCTGGATGGTGTCGAGATCGAGCACCGGCGGCCGCGCCGGAGGAGGCATCTCCAGCGGCGGCGCGTCGGCTACGATCGGCGGATCTTCCAGCACGTCTGCCGCGGTCTCCAGCGCGGCCGCGACCGCGGTCATCGCAGCCTGCGCCAATGCCGTGGCCTCCGACCGGCGCTCCGGCGTCAGCGAGAGGCGGCGCGGCGGCAGGATCGATTTGCCACGGCCGAGCCAGGACAGGTCGATCGGCGAATTGTCGAGCGAGGCTTCGCGGGTCAGCAGCTCGCGCCAGATATCGACCGCGGCCCGTGCTTCCCTGATGTTCTCGAGAAAGGCCTGCTCGCTGTGATAGCGGCGCCAGCGTCCAGTCTCGAATAGTTCGGTGAGATGCTCCAGCCTTTGCTCGGCAAGGTTGCACCAGCGCGCAACGATCTCCTGGCCCCTGGCCACGTCAGTCCGATGTGTCATTCAACTTGCCCGCAAGAGAGAAACGGACGCAGACGCAACCGAACCGAATCAACTGGACGTGACATCGATATTCTGTGGAAAAGGTAAATAAAGTCTAACTAAATTCTCAATCGCCGACGGGCGATGAAAGAAGTCCGCTTGAATACGGAGTTTCTCGCCCGAACCCTCGTCAAGTCATCGAGTTGCATGGAAGCGATGCGCGGTGCTTGCCGGCCCCGGCGTGGCGAAACGATCCACAGTAAACTCTGAAAGCCGACGCTCGCCACCCCGCCGCGCTCCCCGTCATTGGTCGGGTTCAGCGAGCCAGTCATGCTGGGGTACCCCCAAAATGAAAGACCCGTCCGGGGGGACAACCGGACGGGTCAAAGCCATATGGGCGCTTGGGGTGGATGGGCGCTCGCGCCTGATATAGCCGGGGAGGGATAAACCGCTCCCACACACATAAGTCGTGAGAGACAGGCGGACGTTCAAATCGCCGGCGATCTTTTTTAACGATTTCGCCACGCGGTTTCATCGCACCATTGCAGGCAATCGATGCCGAAAATCGCTGTGGAGCACGGTGATTTGCAAGGAAATCGTTCAATGCAGCCGGCGCTGCGGTATCGCCCCACGGGCGGCTCACGGAAGTGTTATTGCCGTCCGGTGTGAACGAGGCTGCGACGGATTGTCCGTTGCCACTGCGGTAGACGTCGTCACGGCGACGTCGACGCGGAGTTGTCCGGGCGCCGGCTACGGCGTTTCGACCGCGAGGCTGACGATCTTCTCCCGCTGCAAACGGGCGATCAGCGAAGCGACGCTGTCCTTGTCCATGGCACGGAACTGCAAGCGGAACATGCCGCCCTTCCCGTCGACGATCGAGCCCTGGTAATTGTCGAGCAGCGCAGTGATGTCGGCGATCCTGGCATCCGGTGTGAAACGTACCAGGATCCGCGTCGGCGCCGCCGCCACGCCGCCGCCGAGGTCACGGGTGATCGGCGCACTCGGTGCCGGGCTGGAGCGTGCAACGGCTGCGCTCGGCGCGCTGCGTTGTTCAGTGGCATCGAACGACGCCGTCTGGAATGCGGCCGGCTCGCTGCGCATCAGCACCGCGCCGATCACGCCCGCCTGCAGCAACACCAGGACCGCACCGAGGCTGGACGACCAGGCCAGCGTCCGCGGCGACAATCTCGAAAAGAACTCCGAGATGCGGGCCGACATCCGCGTCCCCACAGACGGCTTGCGTTCAGGCTCGGCATCGATCGCCGCAAAAAGCTTCTGCATGGCGCGTGCCGAGGGCGCACCGAGACTCTCGTTGAGGCCGATGGTCTCGGCATATTCCTCGCGGATCACGGCATATTGCCGTGCCAGTTCCGGATCGCTCGCCAGCGCGTCCTCGACACGGCGCGCGTCGCGCGCGCTCAACGTGCCGGCCGCATGCCAGGGCAGCAGCATCTCGACATCATCAGGCTCTTGACCCAGCACCTTCTTGCTCGCAGCCGTCATGGCCAACCTCGCTCGACGCCGGCTGCCTTGAGCAACTCGGCAAGTTTCTTGCGCGCATAGAACAAGCGCGTCTTCACGGTATTCTCCGGAATCCCCACGATTCCTGCGACGTCTTCGACGGATTTCTCGTGATAGTAGACAAGATCGACAATTTCCCGGTGTTCCGCCGACAGTCCCGCCAGGCACTTCCGCAGCGTGTCACCCGTGTCCTTTTTCTGCACCACCGTTTCCGGATCGTCGGACGTGTCCTCGATCGCGTTCGCGGCCTCATCGTCCAGTTCGGCGTCTTTCCGTCGCCGCAGCGAAGACAACGCCTTGAACCGGGTAATCGCCAGGAGCCAGGTTGAAACGGCGGATCGTCCCTCGAATTTCCCCGCCTGACGCCAAACGTCCAGAAAGACCTCGCTGATGAGGTCCTCTGCCACCTGTTCGTTCCGCACCAGCCGAAGCCCGAAGCGGTACACCCTGACATGGTGCCGTCCATACAGCACCTGCATGGCAAGCCGGTCGCCTTGAGCGATCCGAGCGATCAGAACCTCGTCTGAAGCCGCCTGTGTCGCGCTCAATGGCCGTCTCGCAAAGTTGGTCTGAGGGGGGTGGTGCGTGGTTCGACGCGAGAGCCAAGATTCTTCACATTACGGCAATGCCGTGGCTGCATGTGTGATCTATGACACAGTCGACGATCCAAATAAGGAAGAATCGCCGAAGGTTCGTCTAACGGTATCATAGCACTAAGAACTCTCACAAACGCCCGCCGTCGGCGGACCATATCAAGGCTTTGGCGGCAAGCCAGCACCACCACGAAGCGAGCAGCGGCAAGAGACGCGCGGCATGATCGCTCCCATCCCGTTCCGGTGCACGGATTCCCCTTACGAAACAAGGGTGATGACTGGATTACACCGGAGCAGATTCGGTTCCAAAAGATACCAAACCTAAAGGCTTTCCCACGTAGATTTTCGCCGGATTCCACCAATGGCGAGACCATGGGCAGCGCTGCGTCGTCACTTCTGAGCCCGATCGCGGGCGCATCGGAAAGCGGCCGTCCCAAGCTGACGATCGAGCGTCTGGCGCGCCGCGCCAGGCAGCGCCGCCAGATCCAATCGATGATCGCCTCCTGCTTCCTGCTCGATGCCGTCGTGCTGCTGATCTACGCACAGGCCGGCACCACGTCGGTTCTGGTCGCCGCCGGCTATGCCCTGACCGGTCTCTCGCTGGTGGCCATCTATGTGCTGCTCTCGGAGCGAGGTTTTCACGAGCGTTTCCACGATCACTATCTGGTCGCGCCGCAATCGGCCATCAACATGGTGAACCTGCTGATGTTCACCTACATCGCGCCGGAAGTCGGCGTGCTGTTCCTCTGCAACCTGTTCGTGGTGTTCGGCTTCGGCGCGCTGCGCACCTCGGCGCGACAGAGTGCTGTCGTCTGGACCGTCATGGTGTTGGGTCTGGCCGCGCTGTTCCTCGGCACCGACAAGGCGATCGGGATGCCGACAGCTACAAAGGTCGACCGCCTCGCCACCATGCTGGTGTTCGCGCTGACGATCGGGCGCTGCATGTATCTCGGCATCGTTTCGAGCTCGATGCAGCAATCGCTGTATCAGAGCGGCGTGAAGCTGAAGGAGGCCTACCGGCGCATCGAGGAGCTCGCCGAGCTCGATGAACTGACCGGTACCTCCAATCGCCGCAGCATCATGCGCACGCTCGAAGAGGAGATCGCGCGCTGCGCCCGCAACGGCAGCTCCTGCGCGGTCGCGCTGATCGACCTCGACCATTTCAAGCGGATCAACGACGTCTACGGTCATCCGATCGGCGACGAGGCGCTGCGCACCTTCGCGATCGGCATGTTCGCCAATCTGCGCAGCATCGACCGCTTCGGCCGCTATGGCGGCGAGGAATTCCTGCTGGTGCTGCCCGATCTGTCGCAGGACCAGGCGATCCGCGCGCTCGAACGGCTGCGCGCCATCATCGCCGATCTCGACTGGAGCGCATTCTCGCCAGGGATGCAGGTAACGATCTCCGCCGGCGTCACGACACTCAAGCCGCGCGAAAACTCCGACACGTTGCTCGCACGCGCCGATGGCGCGCTTTACACAGCCAAGGCGAAGGGACGCAACCGCATCGCCAGCGCCTGATCCTTTCATTTTTTCCAAGTTCGGCGCCGGAGAATCCGTCGCCATTGCTCCAGGACAGAGTCATGAGTTCGAAGCCCGCGACCGCCCCAGAAAGTCTGCTCGACGAGTTGCAGACGACCCTTGCCCACGGCACCGTCGCACGCCGTGTCGAGACGCTGCGCCGCGTGACCGACCTCTTCATCAACGGTTCGGTGAACTATTCGGACGAGCAGATCGTCCTGTTCGACGATGTCTTCCAGTGCCTGCTCGAGCACATCGAGAGCTCGGCCAAGTCGCTGCTTGCCAACCGCCTCGCCCCCGTCGACACCGCCCCGCCGCAAACCATCCGGACCCTGGCATTCGACGACCTGATCGAGGTCGCGGGCCCCGTGCTGACCCTGTCGCCGCGACTCGACGACGACACCCTGATCGAGACGGCGCGCAGCAAGAGCCAGGCCCACCTGCTCGCGATCTCCAACCGGAAGACGCTGAGCGGCGCCGTCACCGACGTATTGGTGCTGCGCGGCAATGACGAGGTGATCCAGAGCGCCGTCAACAATCCCGGCGCGGAATTCACCGAGCGCGGCTTCACCCGGCTGGTCAGCCGCGCCGAAGGCGACGACAACCTGTCGACCTGCGTCGGCCTGCGCCCGAACATCCCGCGGCATCTCTATCTCAAGCTGGTCGCCAAGGCGTCGGACGCGGTCAGGCAGCGGCTCGAGGCGGCCAATCCGCAGCAGGCCAAGGAGATCCCGATTGCGGTCAAGGAAGCGACCCGGCGGGCACGCTCGGCGCCCGCCGCCGTGACGCCCGATACCACGATCGCGCATGCGCTGGTCAAGTCGCTCTACCAGGACGGCCGGCTCGACGAATTCCAGCTCGCAGCCTTTGCCGAGGCCGGCAAGTTCGACGAGACCAATGCTTCGCTGGCTGCGCTCGCCAACGTTTCGGTCGGTGTCGCCGAGAACATGATGATCGAAACCCGTGCCGAGGGCGTGATGATCCTGGCCAAGGTCTCGGGCCTGTCATGGTCGACGGTGCGGGCGATCATCAACCTGCGCGACGACATCTCGGGCGGCGAGCCGACCGACCTGCAGGCCTGCAAGGACACCTACGAGCGGCTGCGGCCGTCCACCGCACAACAGGTGCTGCGCTTCCATCGCATGCAGCAATCCGCGCCCGCTGCCTGATTATTGATGTAGCCCGGATGAGCGAAGCGGCATCCGGGGCCGGCACCACCGGCCGATACGACTGCCCCGCATGTCGTTTCGCTGATGCGGGCTACAGGCTAATAGCGTAGCGCCCGCTTTCCCATCAGCGCACCGACGCTCGCGACGATCGCGGTCGCCAGCGTGTACCAGGTGGCGACGAACAGCGGCGAGTCATCGGTGCAGTGTGACGCGTAGATGGTCGCCGCCAGGCCCGCCGACAGCAACCCCGCGACGGCGCCCGCGACCGCCGGCCGCGACGGCGCACCCTGCCGCAGCCCGTAGATCGCGCCGACCAGCAGCGGCAGCGACATCGCGGGGATGGCGGACATGCACGCCATCGAATTCTTGCCGATCAGCCGCGTCATCATCGGCGTCCGCTGCGGCATCATCATCTCGCCGCTGATGGCGGCCACGAGGATGCCGGCCGGGATCAGCAACCACCAGCCGAAGCCGCGCAGCGAGGCCTCCGGCCGCGACAGATGCAGGCTGACGGCAATCGCCGAGGCGGCAAGCGCCAGCGTGACCGCGAATTTCAGGTCGAAGAACGGATTGTGCATCGCCGTCATCACGTCCGGCCGCACACCAAGCTCGGCGAAGAAGATCAGCAGCGAAACCGGCGCCGCCGCCAGCAGCGCCAGCATCAGCGCAAGACCGACCGGCCGCGCTCGATAGGCATTGTCGGCGGCAAGGGTTCGAATGAGTTGATCGGTATCCATGCTCACCGGTCCCGCAGTTTTGCCGTGAGGCTCGCAAGCCCGCGATGCAGCGCCACCCGCACGGCGCCTTCGCTCATCGAGAATTTCGTCGCCGTATCCTTGATCGAGGCGCTGTCGACCGCGATCGACTGCAGGACATCACGTTGCCGGGCCGGCAGCGCCTGCAACTGGGCGGTGACCTCGCCGGGCGACGCCGTCGGCTCCGGCGTCTCCCCCGGCAGCGTCTCGGCGAAGTCATCGATATTGACGAAGATGCGCCTGCCGCGGCGGCGCAGCGCATCGATCAGCTTGTTGCGCGCGATCGCGAACAGCCACGGCGCGAACGGCGCGCTCGTGTCCCAGGTCTGTCGCTTCAAATGCACTGCAAGCAAGATGTCCTGCACGATGTCCTCGGACTGATCGACCGGTTGTCCCGCGCGCGCCAGGCCACGTCGCGCCGCGGCACGGAGCACCGGCGTGATGGCCTTGAGCAGGCGATGATAGGCGGCATCATCACCCGAAATGGCCGACCGCATCAGGTCGGTCCATTCATCCTCACGTTCGCGCACGCAGGCTCCTGATTTGCAATTCGGCCGATCTTTCAATTCGTTACGCGGCAAGTCCAGAGCTCACGAATTCGTGATCGCAATGCTCCAGCAAGACCGGGCCTCAAGGAATCGCTCCGGCGGGGGTTCCAGACGTAACGGCTCATAACACCGATCGGTCCGACAAGCATCGGCGATGCTGCCATCGATGATCCGCCACGACGGAAATTGCCCAGCTTTCGCCCCCAGAGGCCCGAAGATTCCCTTTTTTTGCCCCGGTGTGGACACGCAGCGGGGTCTCATTTCGCCGTCGGGCGGGCGAAATGGGGAGATCATCAGAATGAAGATCAAAGCCAGTGGGCGCTTGGCCTTGATGGTTGCGACAGGGCTGACAGGATTGTTTGTGGCTCTCGCCGGCCCGTTGCCGGCCCAGGCGGCCGGTTCGGACACGTCGGCATCGAAATCCGACAGCGCAACGACCGACAAGTCGGCTCAGCAGACTTCGCGGCATGGCCGCCGCCATGCGCGCCACGGTTCGTCCAAGACCGCCGACAGGTCGGCCGACAAATCCGACAGCAAGGCCAGCAGCAAGGATGCCGGCAGCGTGACGTCGGCAGGCATGCCTGCCACGGTCGCCAACGCCAATGCGGAGCTGACCGCTAGCGACGGCAATGCGAGCCCCCCACCCGCCAGCACCAATTCAATGATGGCCGCTTCCGACAAGCCTGCCGACGCGCAGGCTGACGGTAATGTGGTGGCATCCGACCAGCTCAACGACGTCGACCGTGCCCTGCAACAGGGGCAGCCTGCGGAACAGCCGCAACCGGCCCAACCGATGGCCGCCCAACAGGGGGCGCCGCCGGCCCAGGCGCCGGCCGTCGCACCGGCACCGGCACCACCCAAGCCGGTGCTGGCGAGCAGCGACAGCGCGAGCTGGGACCAGACGTCGCTGATCGGCAAGATCTTCATCGGCTTCGGCGCGCTGCTCACGGTGGCCTCCGCCGCACGCATGTTCATGGCCTGACCGGTCATTCGCGGCTTGCGGCGCCGGGAGCGCCGCGCCGCGGCCCAAAGCCTCGTTTCAGCCTCTTGAAGCGCATCCCGCCAGCGGGCACATTGCCGGCCAAATCAGGCACGGGGTTTGCGTCCATGGCTACGTTCGAATTCATCATCGTCGAAAGCAAGGGACCGGTCGGCGTCATCACGCTGAACCGGCCGAAAATGCTGAATGCACTGTCGTTCGGCGTGTTCCGCGAGATCGCGGCGGCGGTCGACGATCTCGAGGCCGACGACAAGATCGGCTGCCTGCTGGTCACCGGCAGCGAGAAGGCCTTTGCCGCCGGCGCCGACATCAAGGAGATGCAGCCGAAGGGCTTCATCGACATGTTCACCAGCGATTTCGCCGCGATCGGCGGCGATCGCATTGCCCGTTGCCGCAAGCCGACCATTGCGGCGGTCGCGGGCTACGCGCTCGGCGGCGGCTGCGAGCTGGCGATGATGTGCGACATCATCATCGCCGCCGACACCGCCAAGTTCGGCCAGCCGGAGATCACGCTCGGCACCATTCCCGGCATCGGCGGCACCCAGCGCCTGACGCGTGCGATCGGCAAGTCGAAGGCGATGGACCTCTGTCTTACCGGGCGGATGATGGACGCCGCCGAGGCCGAGCGCTCGGGCCTGGTGTCGCGGATCGTTCCGGCCGACAAGCTGATGGAAGAGGCGCTCGCCGCGGCGGAGAAGATCGCCTCGATGTCGCGCCCGACGGCCGCGATGGCCAAGGAAGCCATCAACCGCGCCTTCGAGACGCCGCTGTCGGAAGGCATGAATGTCGAGCGCAACCTGTTTCACTCGACCTTCGCGCTCGAGGATCGCGCCGAGGGCATGGCGGCCTTCATCGAGAAGCGCAAGCCGGTCAACAAGAACCGCTAAGCCATCCGACTTCTCTGCAATGCCGCGGTGACGAGCGCGCGATAGGCGCGCTCGGCGACATGCGTCGGCTTGTCGAGGCCGAGCCGCGCCAGGCATTCACGGTCGGCAGCATCGGGCGGTTGCCGCATGCCCTGCCACAGCAACCCTGCGAGTTGCAGCGGTGTCCGCTGCGCCTGCTGCAAGATCTGCAAGGCGGGAATCAAGCGCTGCTCGACGTCGGTGAAATCGCTGCCGAACGGGAATGACGGCAGCAGGCCCGCATCGCGCGCCGGCTTCAGCGCAGCGCTGATGCGCTCGGGATAGTTCTCGCGATGGGCGGCCGATATCTCATGGCTGCGCGGCAGCTTGCCGGCGTCCTTGGCCTGCCGCATCAGCTCGTCCTGGAAGCGTGAATCCGCCACCTGCAACATCGCGGCGACCACGTCGGCATCGGATTTCCCTCGGACGTCGGCAACGCCATACTCGGTGACGAAGATATCGCGCAGGTGACGCGGGATGGTCTCGTGGCCATAGGACCAGCGAATGTTCGACTGTGTCTGCTTGCCGGACTGATGGCTCGCCTCCAGCGCCAAGACCGAGCGCGCGCCTTCGAGCGCGAACGCCTGCGCCACGAAATTGTACTGGCCGCCGACGCCGCTCACGACCTGGCCATTCTCGAGCCCGTCGGAGATCGCCGCTCCCAACAGCGTCGCCATCATCGCATTGTTGACGAAGCGCGCATCGACCCGCGCGCGGCGCTTGCCCGCCTCGTCGCCGAAGATCTCGTTGGTGAACGACACCGGCATCATCTGGATGCGCGCCAATTGCTCCGGCGGCATCTCGCGCAGCGCCCGATAGAACGATTGCGGCCCGAGGAAAAACGCGCCGTGCAGAATCACGCCGTCGATGTCGCGCTTGAGGATGCCGGCATCGATCAACCCCAGGAACGCCTCGAACAGCATCTCGCTGACACCATAGAGACCCTTCTCGAACGGCCCGGTCTCGGCCGCCACGAGCTGCTCGGTACCGGGCGTAAGGCGCTGCATGATGCCGTGGAATTGGGCGTTGTCGCGATGCCGCACCACGAGCCCTTGCGCCAGCGCATCGCCGACCTGCCCGATCCCGATCTGCAGCGTGCCGCCGTCACGGACCAGGCCGGCGGCGTGCAATCCGATCGCATATTTGGTGTCGCTGACCGGCTCGGACGGCGGCGCAAACAGCGGGAAATCAGTCTCGGGACTTTCGAGCACAGCGTCGAACTCATCCGCCGCCAGGTCGCCGGGTCCAGGCATGAACGGCAGCTCGGAATTGACCTGGGCGATCAGCTTGAACGACGCCCTCCCCTGCGCGCGGGCACGCAGCACATCGAGCGTCGTGTCGGTGTTGCAGCTCAGGCTGTAGCGCGGCACGCCGTCGACCGCGCGCTTGGCAACGAGCTGGGGCACGACATTCAGCCCGCGCGACAACAGGTATGACGCCGCGTGGGTATAATTGGCCGAAATGTAATGCTGTTGGGCGAATGGCTGATACAACCACTGCCCCGCGAGAAAGAAGAACTCGATCACCTTGATGTTGGGCGGCAGCGCCCCCCGATGCAGCGCATCCGCATAAGCGAGATCGGGGTAACCGCCGAACAGGCGGTCGATGACCGGGCCGATGAAACGCCGTTCGAGCAGGCTTTTCGGCTTCGGCTTTTCCAGCGTCAACGCAGAGAACAGCGTCAGGTTGATGGAGCGGTCGGCGACCGCGCGCGCATACAGCGCATTGACGATGTGATTGGCCTTGCCGAGGCCGAGCGGCAGCCCGACCACCAGTTCGGTTCCAACGTCGCGAACGATCTGTTCCGCAATCGCCTCGGGGTCAGAGAAGAATTTGGGCATCGACAATGGACCCGAAGCAGGCGGTGGACAACTGGCGGCACCGATCGGCGGCCGGCGGTTCGAGCTTATACTTCATCAGACTGACATGTTCGCCTGTGACGAACCGGCAACAGACAAGGCGTGAAATGATGTGCAGATGTCGTGCGGCGGTTTGCCTGTGGCGGCGTCGCCCCGTAAACAGGTAGACGTGTCGATGGCGTCGGCGAGAGCGGACTGCCGGGGTTTTGGTTGCGGGATCACATGGTTGGGCGTGCTGCCGATATCGGCGATGTAGCGAGGCGCGTGCTTTTGTCGGGCATCGGTCCTGCTGCGTTCGCGTGTGCCGTGCTGGCAAGCGCCGCTGCCCGCGCCGAGAGCCTGCCCGAAGCCCTCGTGAAGGCGTATCAGACCAATCCACAGCTCAATGCCGAGCGGGCTCGACAGCGTGCGACCGACGAGAATGTGCCGCAGGCACTGGCCGGCTACCGGCCGCAGATCATCGCCGGTCTCTCGGTCGGCCTTCAGGCCGTGCGCGACCAGCTGCCCGGCAATGTGATCCAGACCGCGACGCTGAAGCCGTGGCAGATCGGCGTCACCGTGACCCAGACCCTGTTCAACGGCTTCAAGACCGCCAACAGCGTCCGCGTCGCCGAGTTGCAGGTGCAGTCCGGCCGCGAGGCGCTGCGCAATGTCGGCCAGGGCGTGCTGCTCGACGCCGTCACCGCCTATACCAACGTGCTCGCGAACCAGACGCTGGTCGAGGCGCAGCGCGCCAACGTCGCCTCCCTGAAGGAGACCCAGGCGATCACGCAACGCCGGCTCAATGCCGGCGACGTCACGCCGACCGATACCGCCCAGGCCGAGGCCCGGCTCAACCGCGGCCTCGCCGATCTCAACGCCGCCGAGGTCAATTTCGCGATCAGCCAGGCGACCTACGCGCAGGTGATCGGCAACTCGCCCTCCCAGTTGCGGCCGGCCGAGACCATCGACCGGCTGCTGCCGCGCAGCCGCGAGGATGCGATCGCGCTGTCGTTGCGCGAGCATCCTGCGGTGACCGCGGCTGGCTACGACGTCGACGTGGCCTCGACCTCGATCCGCGTCGCCGAAAGCAGCCTGATGCCGAATGTCAGCGTGCAAGGCAGCGTGAGTCGCAGCCGTGACACCGATTCCACGCTTGGCACCTTCGGCACCGATCAGGCCTCGGTGATCGGCCAGGTCACGCAGCCGATCTATGACGGCGGCACCGCGGCCTCGCAGACCCGGCAGGCCAAGGAAGTGGCGACGCAGAGCCGGCTGGTGCTGGATCAGGTCCGCAACCAGGCCAAGACCGCCGTGGTCAGCGCGTGGGTTGCCAATGAGGGCGCCAAGATCGCGGTCTCGGCCTCCGAGTCCGAAGTGAAGGCCGCCGAGGTCGCGCTCGCCGGCGTGCAGAAGGAAGCCGCCGGGGGCCAGCGCACCACGGTCGACGTGCTCAACGCCCAGCAGGACCTGATCACGGCCCGGGCCCGGCTGATCGGCGCACAGCGCGACCGCGTGATCGCCTCCTACACGCTGCTCAGCGCGACCGGACGGCTCGACGTCAAGACGCTCAACCTCAAGACGCCGGACTACCTGCCCGAGGTGCACTACCACCAGGTCCGCGACGCCTGGCACGGCCTGCGCACGCCGTCGGGACAATAGGCCCAGCGGAACCACTCGCGCGCCGAAGCGGCCCTTTCCGCAACCCCTCTCCGCCGATAACCTTCCGCCCCGCCGGCGCCCGACAATGCCGGCGCGCGGAGTGCGCGTATAACAGCCGAGCACGCAGGGAGACGTCCAATGCTGACGCGACGCGGTATGATGCTAGCTTCCATCGCAGCAGGAGCGACCATGACCAGCAGCAGCGCATTCTCCAGGGCATCGCAACCGTCGACGCCGGTGAATTTCGACGTGCCTGCCGGTGCGTGCGACTGCCACACCCACATCCACGGCGACCCCGCCAAATTCCCGTTCTTCGCCGGCCGCGTCTACACGCCGGAACCGGCCTCGCCGGAGGAGATGAGCGCGCTGCACAAGGCGCTGCATATCGAGCGCGTGGTGATCGTGACGCCGAGCGTCTACGGCCCCGACAATTCGTCGACGCTGTTCGGCATGGCCGCGCGCGGACCGACGGCGCGCGGCGTTGCCGTGATCGACGACAAGACCAGCGAGAGCGATCTCGACGCGATGCACAAGGCCGGCTTCCGCGGCATCCGCCTCAACCTTGCGACCGGCGGCGTCAACGATCCCAATGTCGGACGGCAGCGCTTCTCGGCCGCGGTCGAGCGCATGAAGGCGCGCGGCTGGCATGTGCAGCTGTTCACCAACCTTGCCATGATCACCGCAATCAAGGACCTCGTCGCCACCGCTCCGGTGCCGGTCGTATTCGACCATTTCGGCGGCGCCGAGGCCGCACTCGGCACAGGCCAACCCGGGTTCGCCGACCTGCTCGGCCTCGTCAAATCCGGCAAGGCCCATGTCAAGATTTCCGGCGCCTACCGCGCCTCCAGGCTTGCGCCCGACTATGCGGACGCCGCGCCGCTAGCCCAGGCACTGATCGCCGCCAATGCCGAGCGCATCGTCTGGGGTACCGACTGGCCACACCCGGATTCGGTGACGCCGGCGGGCAAGAAGGTCACCGACGTGACGCCGCTGTACCAGATCGACGACGGCCGCCTCCTCAACCAGCTTCCGGTGTGGGCGCCGGACGCTGCAATCCGCAAGATCATCCTGGTCGACAATCCGGCACGGCTCTACGGCTTCACCTGACGTTATCTTTCGGCCGGCGCGAGAAATAGGAGATCAGCACCGGCAGCGTGATCAGGATCACGATCGGTGCCAGCATCATGCCGGTGACGACGACAATCGCCAGCGGCTTCTGCACCTGCGAGCCGATTCCCTCCGACACCGCGGCCGGCAGCAGGCCGATGCCGGCGACCACGCAGGTCATCAGCACCGGGCGAAGCTGCAGCTCGCCGGTGCGGATCACCGCGCGCATCCGGTCGTAGCCCTCGTCGATCAGCTGGTTGAACTGCGACAGGATGATGATGCCGTCCATCACGGCGATGCCGAACAACGCGATGAAGCCGATCGCGGCCGAGACGCTGAATGGGATGCCCGAGATCAACAGCCCGAGCACGCCACCGAAGATCGCCATCGGGATCACGCTCATCGCGAGCATGGTGTCGACCATCGAGCCGAAATTGAAGAACAGCAGCGCCGCGATCAGCACGAGGCTGATCGGCACCACGATCGACAGCCGCTTGATGGCGTCCTGAAGATTGCCGAACTCGCCGACCCATTCGAGCCGCGATCCCGGCGGCAATTGCACCTGCTCGTTGACCTTCTGCTGCGCCTCCAGGATCGCGCTGCCGAGGTCGCGGTCGCGCACCGAGAACTTGATCGGCAGGTAACGCTCCTGCTGTTCCCGGTAGATGTAGGCCGCGCCCGAGATCAGGTTGATCGAGGCCACTTCGCTGAGCGGGATCTGCGTGATGCCACCATTGGCGTTGGTGACCCCGATCCGCAGGTTCTGGATCGCCTCCGCGCTTTTGCGGAATTCCGGCGCGAGCCGGACGATGATCGGGAAGTGCCGGTCGCTGCCGGATTCATAGAGGTCGCCGGCGGCATCGCCGCCGACCGCGACCTTGATGGTGGCGTTGATGTCGCCGGGCGACAGGCCGTAGCGCGCGGCGCGGGCACGGTCGACGTCGATCTGGATGGTCGGCTGGCCGAGCGAGGTGAACACCGCGAGATCGGTGACGCCCTGCACGGTCGACAGCACGGACTTGATCTTGTTGGCGGTGTCGCTCAGCGCCTGCAGGTCGCTGCCGTAGAGCTTGATCGAGTTCTCGCCCTTCACGCCGGACACGGCTTCCGAGACGTTGTCCTGCAGATATTGCGAGAAGTTGAATTCGACGCCCGGGAACTTATCCTGCAATTGCGCCAGCAATTGCGCGGTGAGCTCGTCCTTGTCGTGCGTATTCGGCCATTCGCTCGCCGGCTTCAGCGGTGCAAAGAACTCGGCATTGAAGAATCCGGCGGCGTCGGTGCCGTCATCGGGCCGGCCATGCTGCGAAACCACCGAGACGACCTCGGGCCGGCTGCGGATCAGGCGCCGCATCTCGTTGACATAGGCATTGCCTTCTTGCAGCGAGATGGTCGGCGGCAGCGTGGCGCGGATCCACAGGTTGCCCTCTTCCAGCTTGGGCAGGAATTCGAGACCGAGGAACCGCGCGAACACGATGGTCATGACCACGAGCCCGGCGGCGCCGGTCATCACGACCTTGCGGTTGGCGATCGCCCAATTCAGGACCGGCAGATAGATCTGGTCGAGCTTCTTGACGATCCAGGTCTCGGTTTCGTGAATATGAGCGGGCAGGATGATCGCGCTCAGCGCCGGCGTGATCGTGAACGTCGCCAGCAGCCCGCCCGCCAATGCATACGCATACGTCCTCGCCATCGGGCCGAAGATGTTGCCCTCGACGCCGCCCAGCGTGAACAGCGGCAGGAACGCGGCGACGATGATCGTGGCGGCGAAGAAGATCGAGCGCGAGACGTCTGCCGCGGCCGACAGGATCGCGTGGCTCTTCATCCCCATCACGGTGTCGTCGGAGATGTGCGCCTGCTCCGCGTCGGACAGCGCGGTGGTCTGCGACAACCGGCGGAAGATCGCCTCTACCATGATGACCGTGGCATCGACGATCAGTCCGAAATCGATCGCGCCGACCGACAGCAAATTGGCGGATTCACCGCGCAACACCAGGATGCCCACTGCGAAGAACAGCGCGAACGGAATCGTTGCGCCGACGATCAGCGCACTGCGCAGGTCGCCGAGGAATATCCACTGCAACAGCACGATCAAGAGGATTCCGACCACCATGTTGTGCAACACGGTGTGGGTGGTGAGGTCGATCAGGTCCTTGCGGTCGTAGATGCGTTCGATCTTCACGCCCGGCGGCAGGATCGAGGAGTTGTTGATCTGGTTGACGAGCTGCTCGACGCGGGCGATCGTCGGCGAGCTCTGCTCGCCGCGGCGCATCAGCACGATGCCCTGCACGATGTCGTCATCATTGTCGATGCCGGCGATGCCGAGCCGTGGTTTCTCGCCGACCGTGACGGTGGCGATATCCCTGACCAGCACCGGATTGCCACCGGACTGCGAAACCATGGTGTTGGCGAGGTCGTCGATCGAACGGATCAGGCCAACGCCGCGCACGACGGCCGACTGCGAGCCGATATTGACGGTGTTGCCGCCGACATTGATGTTGGCGTTGGAGACCGCCTGCAGCACCTGCGGCAAGGTCAGTCCGTTGGCCACCAGCTTGTTGAAGTCGACCTGGATCTCATAGGTCTTGGTCTTGCCGCCCCAGCCGGTGACGTCGATCACGCCGGGCACCGCGCGGAAGCGGCGCTGCAGCACCCAGTCCTGCAACGTCTTGAGGTCGAGCACGCTGTAGTTCGGCGGCCCCTTCAAGCGATAGCGGAAGATCTCGCCGATCGGACTGACCGGCGAGATACCGGGCTGCACGTTGCCGGGCAGTGGCGCGAGCTGCGACAGGCGGTTGAGCACCTGTTGCAGCGCCTCGTCATAGGTGTAGTCGAACGAGAACTGCAGTTTGACGTCGGAAAGGCCGTACAGCGAGATGGTCCGGATCGTGCGCAGGTTCTTGATGCCGGCGACCTGGGTCTCGATCGGAATCGTGATGTAGCGCTCGATCTCCTCAGCCGAGAGACCCGGGCTCTGTGTCACGATATCGACCATCGGCGGGGTCGGATCGGGATAGGCCTCGATGTTGAGCTGCCTGAACGCGAGCAGGCCGCCGATCATGACGACGACGAACATGGCCACCATCAAGTAGCGGCGATTGACGGCAAGGGCGACGAGGCGATCCATTCAGATCGGCACTTTCAACTGCAAGAGACTTGGTGATTGAGCATGATCTGGTCGGAAATCCGGTTCCCGCTGTTCCGGATCATGCTCTCAGGTGCCGGACGCGGCGCGGTCGATGAAGAGACTGCCCTTCGTCACGATCTGCTCGCCCGGCTTGAGATTGCCGGCGACCTCGACGAGATCGCCATTGACGAGCCCGGGCTTGATCTGGCGCAGCTCGATCGTCTTGTCGTCGGGCCGCGCGACCCAGACTCGCACCTGGTCGGCCTCGTAGATCAGCGCCTGCTTCGGCACGCCGACCGCCGGATGGTCGCCCTTCGAATACAGCGTCACATTGGCGAACATCTCGGGCTTCAGCCGCTTGTCGACGTTGTCGATGGTGGCGCGGACCAGCAGCCGGCGCGAGGTCGCGTCGATCGCGGCGGCGACATAGTTGACCCGGGCATTCATCACCTTGCCCGGCAGCGCCATCACGCTGAAGCTGAGGTCCTGCCCAACCGCGACATTGTCGGAATCGGATTCACGGACGAAGGCGATCAGCCAGACCGTCGAGAGATCGCCGATCACGTAGACCGGATCGCTGGCGCCGGTCGAGACATACTGGCCGGGGCCGGCCTTGCGCTGGACCACGGTGCCGCCGATCGGTGCGAACACCGTCGTTTCCGGATTGAGGCGGCCCTTCTGCTGCAGCGTGGTGATGTCGTCATCGCCGAAGCCGAGGATGTGCAGCTTGTTCTGCGCCGCTTCCAGCAGCGTCTGCGCCGAGCGTGCATCGTTCTGCGCCTGCACCAGCGCCGCCTGCGCCTGCTGGTAATCCTTCAGCGGGATCGCCTTGCCATCGGACAGGTCCTTGGCGCGCCTTTCCTGGATCTGCGCCAGATCGAGCGCCGACTGCGCCTTGTTGAGGCCGGTCGTCGCGGCGACGTAGTCGTTCTGCGCCTGCACGGTGTCGGCCGCTTCGATCACGAACAGCGGCTGCCCCTTCACCACGGCGTCGCCCGGCCGCACCAGCAGCCGGGTGACGCGTCCGGTATAGGGCGAATAGACCGGGGTCGAGCGGTCCTCGTCGATCCCGATCTTGCCCTCGGTGATGAGTTCGGAGCGGAAGGTGTGCTCGGTGACGGTCTGGAAGGTCAGGCTGGCCCACTCGGCCGGCGATGGGGCATAGCGCGTCCCGCCCTTGCGGGACTGGCTGGAGACTTCCGACGGCCGCTGCTTGTCCGCGCCGAGACGCGTGTAGCCATAGGCGCCCGCGCAGGCGGCCACCAGCACCGCAGCGGCCACGACCAGGCGTGGGCGGCTAAGCGTCTGCATTTTTTTGCGAAACTCTTTCAACATGCGGTCCGCAGGGTCGATCGTTGCAGTTTCCGGCGGGGTAGCCCCAGCGGCGCGCTAATAGTGCCGAATTGGCGTTCTAAACAACCACTAAATCGCACTTCGATGACGCCTGTGGTTAAAGTTCGGGTAGCGTGAACAGCGGCTGAATGTCTCATCCGGGAAACCCCGGGACAGGAAACTCCGGAGGATGGCTGCCGAGCGGCATGGCCGGACGGAACCATTGCGCCGGGGTCCTCGACAGCACGGCGGCGTGCCGAACCGAACTCAGCATGCCAAAGCCGGACGGAAGCTGTTCGATGAAAGGCTGCACCGCGTCCGCTTTCAGGTCCTCGGTCGTAAGGCCGCCCTGGAGGCGGCCGAGATTCCACAGCCAGCGCCCGGTCTGCGCCAGCGACACCCGGACGTGCCAGCTGCCGCCCTCGCGGGCCTGGCGCGCCTTGGCCATCATGGCGCCGAATGCCATCAAATACCCGGTGGCGTGGTCGAGCATCTGGGCCGGCAGTTCCTTCGGCCCTTCGATACCGGCCGCCTGCCCTTCGGCATGATTGAAACCGGTCGTGGTCTGCACCAGCGAATCGAAGCCGCGGCGGTCCGCCCATGGCCCGGCATGCCCATAGGCCGAGAGCGTCACATAGACGATCCCGGGGTTGATGCTCGCCGCCTCTTCCGGCGAGAAGCCGAGCCGCGCGATCGCCTGCGGTCGATAGCCCTGGGACAGGATGTCGGCCTGCGCCACGAGGCCGCGCATCACGCCCCGCCCCTCTTCGCTGCGCAGCTCGAGGAACGTGGTCAGCTTGCCGCGGCCGGTGTCGATGGTGAGCCAGGGAATCGCCGGTAGATCGGGGCCCGAGATCAGCAGCACATCGGCGCCATGCGCCGCGAGCGTACGGCCGGCGACCGGACCTGCGATCACGCGCGACAGATCGAGCACGCGGATGCCGGCCAGCGGCCGGTCGCCCGCGGGCCACGGCTTCGGCGCGGCCTCGCCGATCTTCTCGATCGAGATCAGCGGCAGTTTTGCCAGCTCCTGGGCCTGCGGTGTCGCCGACCACTCGTCATGCGAGCGCATCAGGGCAACGACGCCGCCTGCGGCATAGGCCGCGGTCTCGAACGCCTCGCCATCCCATTGCAGCAGCGCGGCCTGGACCGCATCGCGCTCGGCGTCACAGCCCAGCACCTTGCAGACGGCGTCGCGGTGATGCGGGAAGTTGGTGTGGAGGCGAACGAAGCGGCCGTCGCGGACACGATAGACGCCGGCGATCTTGTCCCAGGCCGGTGGCGGCGGCTTGTCGTCGACACGCAAATAGCGCTCGCTGCGGCATTCGACCACGGCATGGCGCATGTCGACCGCGACGTCCTGCGCCTCGCCGCTGCGGGCTTTCCAGATCTCGGCTGCCGCAAGGCCAGCGGCGGCGATCGGCGCCTGGGCCGCCGCCGCGACACGAAACGAGGACGGCAGCTGCGGCTCGCTGCCAGTCAGCCTGACCGCGTCGAGCACGGACAGCGCACCGCCGGCGCCAGTCCAGATATCAGCCAGAATTTCATGGACGTCTTGCATGCGCATTCCTCGTTGCGATTATCCTATGCCCGAGCATGATGACAAACAGGCGGCGCCCGTTTTCGCCGTCATATCTTGTTTGGGCATGATCTCCTCGGAAAACCGCTGCACGTCTTTCCGGATCATGCCTTCTCCGGACCCTAGCAGGAGTTGCCATGGCTGCCATCGATCCCTTCACCGCCGGCGGCGTGTTCCTCGCGACCGCGGCGACCGACGCCGTCTATGTCATGTTCACCTCGGCGGTCGTCGCGCGCAAGCGCGTGCCGGCGGCGACCTGGAGCAGCGTCTGGTATGTGCTCTCCTCCTACGCGGTGATCAGCTACACCGAGAACTGGCTCTACGTCGCCTTTGCCGCCGCCGGCTCGTGGGTCGGCGCCTATGCGTCGATCACCTTCCTGCACCGCCCGCCCGGCGGGCCGCCGGTGGGGGCCGCGGTGGAATAGTGTGCAACTGCGGAAGATTTCATCTGCTGCTCCCACAGCGGCTTCATTTCGCGGCCTGCGCTGCGAACCGACGCAAGCGCCGTCGCCAGATCACCCACAAAGCGAATCTGACCAACCAGTTCGGCGCGTTGACATGGCGCAGAGCTTCGATCATGCCCTGATCATCGCGGTGCCGAAAGCTCGCGTCCGAAAGGTCGTCCACATTGGAATCGTACCATTCGATCGACCACGCGATTTCCTCCCGCAAGGCCTCGCTTTCGGGCAACCTGGCGAGGAATTTCAACTCCCGGCGCTGGCAAATTGCCTCGATGCGCGACCGATCCCGCTCGACATAGGCGATGCCCCATCCTTCGAGCCGCGCATGGGTCGCCTCGTGAATAATCGTGGAGGCGATTCTTTCGAGGGTCGTCGCGGGATCGACGACATGCCGCTCGTCGATGACGCACGCGTTCAATGACGAATCGTAAAGCGCAACGGACGCCGGGATCAGATCTACCCAAACGCGATCGAGACTGCGCACGACACGGGCATAGTTGAGCGGGTCGCTATCCTTGATCAGCTGCAAGGCCTGCTCGACACGACGCAATCCCGGATAGGGCTTGTTCTCGCGGCTGCCCACCCAGAGTCCATCGGTGGTGCTGCCTGTCGACAACCAGAGATTCAGCCGCTTGATACGGGCCGGCTTTCGATCCGGCGTTCTGACGACGACCAGGCCGCGCGATTTCCGCGGCGATTCCGAAAACTGCAAGCATCACCCGTACTGAAAGCCCGCTCGACGGACGATCAGTATCCGGCCTCGCTTTCGGGTTGCTTAGGGGTTTAGCTCAAATCGTATGAATTGCGGCAACTGCCGCAGGCTGGACGGTCCATCCTGCGGCGGAAGCATCACGGCGTTACCTCACTTCAGCGCGGCCTGGCCGGCGAGCGAGATCACGTTGTCCTGCGAGCCGGAGCCGCCGCTGACGCCGATGGCGCCGACGATCTTGCCGTCGACCATCAGCAGATTGCCGCCACGCGAGGCGATCACGTCATCGAGCGTCATGAGATAGTTGAAATAGGCGCCCTTGCCGATCAGGTTTTCGAACGTCAGCGTCGGCCGGCGATAGCGGGTCGCGGTGCGCGCCTTGTGCTGCGAGACACCGATCGAGGCGTATTGGCAATTGTCCTGCTTCTCGAAATAGACGAGCTCGCCGGCCGGATTGACGATCGCGATGCAGAATGCATTCCAGTTCCGCTTCTGGGTCTCGGCGACCGCCGCGGCGGCGACCTTCTTGGCGGTTTCGAGGTTGATCGGCTCGCCATAGGGCGGCGGCGTCAGCGCATCGGGGACGACGTCGTTGGGATTGTCGGGATTGGAGGGCACCTGGGCAAAGGCGCCGGTGGCGGTGACGAACGCGACGCATGCCGCGCCGATGAGCGCAGTGAGATAACGCATGTAGTCCTCCCCAGTCGTTGTTGCAGACCCCGGATCGATCGCCCGGGCGGCGGGACGATAGCAATTGGCGCACGGCGTACAAGGCGGCAGCGGTCGATGTGCGGCGCGGTATGGGCTCGGCTGCGATGAAAATAGCGTGAGGATTGGAGAATCGTAGGGCGGATTAGCCGAAGGCATAATCCGCCATTCCCTCGGGGATCATTGTCGTTCGCCGAAGTCGCCGCTCAGCGCGACGTCACCACCCCAGTCGCCTGGGAACAATCCTGCGCGCACGTCGCGATGAAGCGAAGAATGTGGCCAATCGCATACCCGTGCGACATGCCGATGCTTCAACGGATTAATGTAGCAGTACTCAATATGACGCGCGTAATCGGCCTCGTCGCGTATCAGGTGTTCCCAGAACCGACGTTGCCAGATTCCGCGTTCGTTGCGAGAGATACGAACGTCGCTGAGCTGTTCGTGCTTTGGAAGCACTCTTGCGAAACGGTTCTTGACCAGCCGCCAGCGTGTGGAGAAATCGGCATCGCCTAGTGGCAAGGTCCAGATCGCGTGCAAATGATCGGGCAGGACAACGAATGCGTCGATTGTAAAGGAATAGTCCCGACGCGTCGCCTCAACGGCGCTGCGCAATTCCGCAATGTAATCAACGAGCAGGGTTTGCCGTCGGTCCAGCAGGTTTACCGTGAAGAACCAACAGCCACCGGGGATGAATGCGCGACGATAATTCGGCATGAGCTTCACATTGGTTGAACTGAGCGGCGGATTACGCCTTCGGCTAATCCGCCCTACGATTCGTGTATCCCTCAATGAAAGTCCCGCGACGGCGGCAGGATGCGGACGTTGCGGGGATGACGGATCTTCTGCGGCGAGTTGTCGCCGTGATCGCGGCGGTCGTCGTTGAGCGGCTCGATCAGCGCGGGACCCGCGGGCACCGGGTGCTTGCTGACAGGAGATTCATTGGCGAGGCCGATCAGATCGTGGGAGCGGTCGGTCATGCGCTGCGCCACCAGATGCGTGACACCCTCCGGGCTGCTCTGGATATAGCCCTCGACCAGGATCAGGCGCGCCCCCATCACCTCCTTGCGGTACTGCTCCATCACCTTCGGCCACACCACGATGTTGGCGATGCCGGTCTCGTCCTCCAGCGTCATGAACACCACGCCCTTGGCGCTGCCCGGCCGCTGCCGCACCAGCACGACGCCGGCGCAACGGACGCGGCGGCGATCGTTACTGCGGTTGATGGTGTGGCAGGCGACGACGCGTTCTTTGGTGAACATCTCGCGCAGGAATTCCATCGGGTGGCCCTTCAGCGACAGGCGGATGGTCTGGTAGTCGGCGACCACCTGCTCGGGGCGCGGCATCTCCGGCAATGGTTTTGTGCCTTCATCCGGCTGCTCGCGCGCGGTGGCGGCCTCGAACAGCGGCAGTGGCACGTCGTCAGGCAGCCGCCGCACCGCCCACAGCGCCTCGCGGCGGTCGAGCCCGAGCGAGCGGAACGCATCGGCGTCGGCGAGCAGGATCAGCGCGCGCTTGGGGAGAGCGGTGTCGCGGGCGAACGCCTCCAGCGAGGTGAAGGGCCGGCGGTTGCGCGCCGCGACGATGCGGTCGGCCCAGTCGAGCTCATTTCTGTCCAAGGCCGTGCGGGAGGTGGGCGGGTTCCCTCCCCCCTTGCGGGGGAGGGTTAGGGAGAGGGGTAAGCCGCACGGGCGGTGGTCGTGGCTTACCCCTCTCTCCAACTCTCCCCCGCAAGGGGGGAGAGAGCCCACCCGTTCGTGCCCCCCTGACTCACCTGTACTGCGCAGCGTCTGCTGCATTCGTTTCAACCGCTCCTCGTCCTCATCGAGCCAGTGAAAGCCGTCGATCTGGCGGAAGCCGAGCCGGACCGCGCAGTGATCACCGACCTTCTCCTCCAGCGTGTTCTGCGCAAAGCTGAAGGAGACGTCGACCTCGCGCACCGTGACGCCGTTGTGGCGGGCGTCGCCGACGATCTGCGCCGGGGCATAGAAACCCATCGGCTGCGAGTTGAGCAGGCCGCAGCAGAACGCATCGGGATGATAATGCTTCAGCCATGACGAGATGTAGACGAGCTGGGCAAAGCTCGCGGCGTGGCTTTCCGGAAAGCCGTAGGAGCCGAACCCCTTGATCTGGTCGAAGCAGCTGCGGGCGAAATCTGGATCGTAGCCGCGCGCCACCATGTTGCCGACCAGCTTCTCCTCATAGCTGCCGATGGTGCCGAGATTGCGGAAGGTCGCCATCGAGCGGCGCAGGCCGTTGGCCTCCTCGGAGGAGAAATGCGCCGCCTCGATCGCGATCCGCATCGCCTGCTCCTGGAACAGCGGCACGCCCAGCGTCTTGTGCAGGACGTTGTAGAGTTCGTTCTTGTCGCCCTTGTCAGATGCCGGCGACGGATAGCTCACCTGCTCCTGCTTGTTGCGCCGGCGCAGATAGGGATGCACCATGTCGCCCTGGATCGGTCCGGGGCGCACGATCGCGACCTCGATGACGAGATCGTAGAAGGTGCGCGGTTTGAGCCGCGGCAGCATGTTCATCTGTGCCCGGCTCTCGACCTGGAACACGCCGAGCGACTCGCCACGGCACAGCATGTCGTAGACCTTCTCGTCGTCCGGCGGGACCGAGGCAAGCTCCCAGCGTTTGCCCTTGTGGTCATCGATCAGATCGAAGCATTTGCGGATGCAGGTCAGCATGCCCAAAGCGAGCACGTCGACCTTCATCATGTGCAGCGCGTCGACGTCGTCCTTGTCCCATTCGATGAAGGTGCGATCGTCCATCGCGGCGTTGCCGATCGGCACATAGGTGTCGAGCCGGTCCTGAGTCAGCACGTAGCCGCCGACATGCTGGGAGAGATGGCGCGGAAACTCGATCAGCTCGGTGGCGAGCTCGACCGCGAGGTTGATCATCGCATTCTTTGGATCGAGCCCGGCCTGCCGCACCTGCATGTCGTTGAGGCCCTTGCCCCAGCTGCCCCACACGGTGTCGGCGAGCGCCGCGGTGACATCCTCGGTCAGCCCGAGCGCCTTGCCGACGTCGCGGATCGCGCTGCGCGGACGATAATGGATCACGGTCGCGATGATCGCCGCGCGATGCCGGCCATAGCGGCGGTAGACATATTGCATCACCTCCTCGCGCCGCGAATGCTCGAAATCGACGTCGATGTCGGGCGGCTCCAGCCGCTCCTTGGAGATGAAGCGCTCGAACAAGAGATCGACCTTGGTCGGATCGACCGAGGTAACGCCGAGCACATAACAGACTGCCGAGTTCGCCGCCGAGCCGCGGCCCTGGCACAGGATGTTCTGGCTGCGCGCATAGTGCACGATGTCGTGCACGGTGAGGAAGTAATGTGCGTATTTCAGCTTCCTGATGAGACGCAATTCCTTGTGCAAGGTCTTCTTGAGTTTAGGCGAAATCCGAGTTGGAAATTTTCGGTGCGCTCCCCTCCAGGTCAAATCCTCCAAATGACGCTGCGCGGTCTTGCCCGGCGGCACCGGCTCGTCGGGATACTGGTATTTGAGCTGGTCGAGCGAGAATGAGATGCGCGCGGCGAAGCGCATGGTTTCCGCGATGGCGGCTGGCCAGTCGCGGAACAGCCTTGCCATTTCATGCGCCGGCTTGAGATGCCGCTCGGCGTTGGCTTCAAGCCGGCGGCCGACCGCCTCAATGGTGGTCTTTTCGCGGATGCAGGTCAGCACGTCCTGCAACGGACGGCGCGCGGGATGGTGATAGAGCACCTCGTTGGTGGCGAGCAGCGGTACGCCCGCTTCGGTGGCGAGGCCATGCAGCCGTGCGAGGCGGCGCCTGTCGTCGCCGCGATAAAGCAGGCTCGCGGCGAGCCAGACGCCATCGGCAGCGCTCGCATTCAATTGAGCGAGCACGTCGAGCGCGTCATCGGTCTCGAAACGATGCGGCAGCGCCAGCACCAAAAGCTGACCTTCGGCGAAATCGACGAGATCAGGCAAGGTGAGCCGGCAGTCGCCCTTCTCGACGCGCTCGGATTTTTGTGTTGACGCGTTTTCTTCACGCGAACCGGTGTCCACTTCGCTGGAAAACGCTCTGCCGCCGCCGCGCTTGCCGCGGGTCAATAGCTGGCACAGCCGGCCATAGGCGGCGCGGTCGCGCGGATAGACCAGGATGTCGGGCGTGCCGTCGATGAAGACGATGCGGGCGCCGACCAGGAATTTGGGCGGATGGGCGACCTTCTCGCTGTCGAGCTCCTTCCAGGCGCGCACCACGCCGGCCAGCGTGTTGTGATCGGCGATCCCGATCACGGGGATTCCGAGCTCGCTCGCCTGATGCACATAGGCGCGCGGATCGGAGCCGCCGCGCAGGAAGGAGAAATTGCTGGTGATGCCGATCTCGGCATAGTCGGGCAGAGGTGTTGTCATGCGAACAGCCCGTGGACATACCAGTTGGCTGGGACCGGCTTGCCTTCCTCGTCGCGCAGCTCGCTTTCGTACAGACCGTCGCGAAAGATCCAGAAGCGCTGGCCCTCGGCATCCTCGACCCGGAAGTAATCGCGGGTCAGCGATGCGCCGTCCTGCTTCCACCATTCCATCGCGATCCGCTCGGGGCCCTCGACCCGCACCACCGCGTGCAAGGCGCGCCGCCAGGTGAACTGGTGCGGCGGACCGTCCGGCACGCTCGCGAATGGCACCTTGATCGGCTCGGGCCGCTCGAACAGCCTGAGTGGCCGTAGCGGCGGCTCGCCCGTGACGCGCTCCGGCCAGGCGGCGGCACTGGCGGCGGCCAGATGATGCTGCGCCGGCAGTGCGAGCGTCGCGCGCTCGGGGATGTGGCTCTCGAGCGGCAGATGCACGACGACGCGTTTGCCGCCGATACGGGCGGCGATGCGATCGATCAGCGCCGATATCTCGTCATTGTCGTGCACCGTGGCGTCGAGATCGCGCTGCTGCTGCACCACGATCTCGGTACGCCCTGCGGCAAGGCGGATGAGATCGAAGCCGAAGCCGGGATCGAGCGGATCGTTGAGCGCATCGAGCCGCTCGCGGAACAGGCGGTCGATCATTTCCGGCCGCGTCACCGGCCGACCGGTCTCGACCATGATCGCCGCGACCTTGCCGTCGGTGCGAAAGAAGCTCGCTTCCAGTTGCCGGGCGCCCTTGCCTTGCTTGTCCATAGCGGCGACCAGCATTTTGGCGAGGCTCGAGAGCGTCGGCGCGATCACGGTATCGGTTGCGACCGGATCGGGGAAACGCTTCTCGACGATGTAATCGGGCAGCGGCTTGCGTGGGCTGATCGGAGCATCGCCCTGTCCGAGCGCGTGGCCGAGCAGGGTGGTGAAGGCCGAACCGAACCGTGCCGAGATCTCGTGCGGGGCGCGCGCGGCAACATCGCCGATGATCTTCAGGCCGGCACGGCGCAGGCCGGTGGTGATGGCAGGATCGGCGCCGAGCGCGGAGACCGGCAACGGGCCGACCGCGTGCGCCTCCGCGCCATCGGCAACGATCTTGCCCGAGACATGGCGCGTCAGCGTGCGCGCCGCGATCGAGGTGCCGGCAATCGCCGCGCTGACGGCAAAGCCGCGCCGGCTCAGCGCGCCGGTCACGACCTGCAGCAGCGCGCGCTCGCCGCCGAACAGATGCGCGCAGCCGGTGATGTCGAGGAACAGGCCATCAGGCGCGTCGAGCGCCACCAGCGGTGTGAAGCGATCGCACCAGTCGGCGATGTCGTTCAACGTCTTCAGGTCGGCCGCGGGATCGGTGTCGTAGACGGTGAGCTCGGGACAGATCGCGCGCGCATTGGCGAGCGGCAGCCCGATCGACAGCCCGGCCCGCACCGCGGCCTCGTCGACGGCATGCAGCAGGATGGCGTTGTGGTCTTTTGCGACCACGACGCTGGGGAGTTCGTTGCTCTTCGTAAGGGACGCATGAGCGGACGGGTTCCCTCCCCCCTTGTGGGGAAGGGTTAGGGAGAGGGGTAAGCCATGTACGCCGGCGTCTGTGGTCCCCCTTTCTCCAACTCTCCCCCGCAAGGGGGGAGAGAGCCCTGCCGATGTGCTCGCCTCACTTGAAGGTTCAGCCACCTCCCGCGCATCAGCTTGCGAGGCGATGTCCTGCGCGAGCTTGCGCTTGATGCGGTCGATGGGCAGGCGTGGCAGCCACAGGCTGAGGATACGCCGACGGTTCACTGAACTGGCACTCATCACATTTCCATTCCATGATCCATCGCCCGACCGGGCCATGACGATTGCGCACTAGTTCGGCATCGAAGCGCGGCGCGCCCCAGGCGGAGGCCGCATTGCCGGGCGGCGAATGCGCCGCGCGCACGATCCAGCGCGTCTCCGCGGTCGAGGGGATCGGCGTCGCCGCGATCCGCAGCACCAGCGCGGTGACGCCGGCAGCCTGCGACGCAAGCGTCAATTTGCGGCTGGCGACGAGATCGAGCTGGCGCGCCTCGCCCCAGACCTCGAGCACCACAGCGCCGAGCGCATCGCAGGCCAGCGCATCGGCCGCGGTGCGCAGGGCGCCATCGACATCGGCGGCGCGCACCGTGACCAGCAGGCGCGGATCGAGGCCGAGCTCGGCAAGCCCGCGCATCGACAGCGCGCCGTTCTCGCGGTCGGAAAAATCCTGCCGCACCCACACCAGCGGCTTGCGCGCCGATAGCCGTCCGGCGAGCCCCGCGATGAAGCCGGTCGCCGCGCCACTTTGATGGCCGGCCGCGAACACCTCGTGCAGCGCAGCCGGTGCAAGCCCGCCGCGCAGCATCGCGTCGGCGCCGCTGTGACCGAGCGCAACGCGGCTCGGCATCGCCGCCTCCGATGACGCCTCGATGCGCGCGATGCTGCCGCGCAGAGACGTAAGCGTACCCGTGCGTGCGCCGTTCATTGCGCCGCTCCTTCCAACCAAAATTTGAAGCCGTCACTGACCTGAACAGAGAGCCAGGGACTGGCCCAAATGTTCATGATATGTTCTAATATAAAGCTAACAGGGCCAGCGGAGTCAATCGGATTGGTGAGCCTGCCGATTCATCAGCGGAATCAAGGGGTTTGGAAGCGGCCGCACCGGCCTTCTCCGCTTTCCCCGCGGCGGTGAGGCGCACGGGCCCGGACATCGGCGGCGTGACGGAAACGGAGCAATCGCATGCATCTCATCGTGCTCGACAACGACACCGATTTCGAAGGCTGGCGCAAAGCCGCACGGCAACTGGCATCGCATGACGTCAGGCCGGCGGACGTCACATGGCAAATACGCAGTGACGACGCGTTGCTGCCGACATCCCGCGCGAACGAGATGCCCGACGCGCCGCAGGTGCAGTTCAACGTCCCCGCCAGATTCGTCGAGCTGGCGCGAACGGCGATCCTGCATTGCCATGACGAGCGCTTCGCCCTGCTCTATCGCCTGCTGTGGCGACTGCGCAGTCATCACGATCTGCTCGGCACGACCATCGATCCTGATGTCGCCGAAGTCCATGCAATGGCACGCGCGGTCTATGGCGACATCGACAGGATGCATGCGCATCTCCGCTTCCGCGAAATCGGCCGCGAGCACAAGGCGCACTACGTCGCCTGGTTCGAGCCCGAGCATCATATCGTCGCGTCCGCCGCACCGTTTTTCGCCAGCCGCTTCGCCGACATGCCGTGGTCGATCCTGACCCCGGATGTCTGCGCGCATTGGGACGGCCACGCGATCTCGATCACGTCAGGCATCGCCAAGTCCGAGGTGCCGAGCGAGGATCGGCTCGAGGAGGTCTGGCGGCGTCATCACAACGGCCTGTTCAATCCCGCCCGGCTGAAACTGATGGAGGCGCCGCAGGCCTATTGGAGGAACCTGCCCGAGGATTCGATCATTAAGCCTTTGATCGAAGACGCCATGCGCATGACCAGCGGTCCCTTCATCGCACGCCGGGCGAGCGAACCGCAGAAGCGGCAGGATGTGCCGATACCCCGCAAGCAGGCCCATGACAGGCAAGCCCATGAAGCGATTGGTGACGCGATCGCCGCCTTGCGCGAAGAGGCCGCCGCTTGCCGCGCCTGTCCACTGTGGAAGGACGCGACACAGACCGTGTTTGGCGAAGGCCCGCAGAACGCGACACTGATGCTGGTCGGCGAACAGCCTGGCGACAAGGAAGACCTCGCCGGCCATCCGTTCGTCGGACCGGCCGGGCAGATGCTCGATCGTGCGCTCAAGGAAGCGGGTATCGATCGCGCCAAGGTCTACATCACCAACGCGGTGAAGCATTTCAAATTCGTGCAGCGCGGCAAGGTCCGGCTGCACCAGAAACCGGGCACGGCGGAGATCCGCACCTGCCGTCCATGGTATCAGCGCGAGCTCGCCGCCGTCAGGCCGGAGCTGGTGGTGGCGCTCGGCGCGACCGCAGCGCAAAGCGTGCTCGGCAAGATCACGCCGATCAACAAGAACCGCGGCAGGCTGATCGAGCACGACGGAACCAGGGTGCTGGTCACAGTGCATCCTTCTTATCTGCTGCGGTTGCCAGACGAGAGCACCAAGGCACTGGAATATCAGCGTTTTATCGACGACCTGAAGATCGCGGCAGGTCAACTGCGCGACGCCGCCGATGCGGCTTGAGTTCCGCAAGACCAGCGGAACTGGAAGACGCACAGCCCTGTGCGAAACTGCTCTGAAATACCTACAACCTTTAATTGATCCGTGATAGCGTAGCACATTCAGACGGTATCGGGCGTCATGTTCACGCCATGACGTACCCTGAGGCAGGCGCGCTGCGCGGTTCGACTAGCCCCAATCGTGCGGCGCGCCACCTCATCTCACCACCTCACTCGCGCGCTACCTCATCCAGCCAGCCGACCCATCTCGTCGCCGCGCTCGTCGGATACTTCGTCGTGAGCTCTCGTCGGCCGGACTGACAGTCCTGTGTGATCTCGTACTCACACTGTCTCGCGCTGTGCAACGCAGGCAGCAAGTTTACGTCGCGATCAACCCGCTTCTGTTGCTGAACATTGCCACGAGATCGAAACAGTGCGCGCACCTTCAATGCGTTGCGCAAAAATTCGGCCCGCCGTCCACCGCCAAGGAGCGCCGCTTCATTTCACGGGCCGGATTTCAATTGCTTGTCATATGCATCGATCAAAATCGGAGGCATTGGGACAGGAGTTTACCATGAGCGATATGGCGTTACCCGGCTCGATCGAACCAGCCTTGAAGAAGGGCCCGGATCTCGACAAGGGCTTTCACCCGATGACGGGTGTCATTTACATGGGCGTGGTTGCGGCCGCCCTGCTGTTTGTTGCCTACAGCATCTATGCCGACGTCGACGCCACCGGCACGCGCGTGACTTCGTTCCTGCCGTACATCATGCTGTTCGTCGCGCTGCTGATCGCGCTCGGCTTCGAATTCGTCAACGGATTCCACGACACCGCGAACGCGGTCGCCACCGTGATCTACACCCGCTCGCTGCCGGCGCATGTCGCCGTGGTGTGGTCGGGCCTGTTCAATCTGTTCGGCGTGCTGCTCTCCAGCGGCGCGGTCGCGTTCGGTATCGTGTCGCTGCTGCCGGTGGAGCTGATCCTGCAGGTCGGCTCGAGCGCCGGCTTCGCGATGGTGTTCGCGCTGCTGATCGCCGCCATCATCTGGAATCTCGGCACCTGGTGGCTCGGCCTGCCGGCTTCGAGCTCGCACACCCTGATCGGTTCGATCATGGGCGTCGGCATCACCAACGCGCTGCTGCGCGGCCGCGACGGCACCTCCGGCGTGGACTGGTCGCAGGCGGCCAACATCGCCAAGGCGCTGCTGCTGTCGCCGCTGTTCGGCTTCGTGCTGGCGGCTGGCCTGCTCTACATCCTCAAGGCCGTGCTGGTGCGTGCCACGCCCGCTTTGTTCGGCGAGCCGGTCGGCGACCAGCCGCCGCCGTGGTGGATCCGCGGCATCCTGATCCTGACCTGCACCCTGGTCAGCTTCTTCCACGGCTCCAATGACGGCCAGAAGGGCATGGGCCTGATCATGCTGATCCTGATCGGCACCGTGCCGACCGCCTATGCGCTGAACCGCGCGCTGCCCGCGAGCCAGATCGAGCAGTTCGCTTCGCACTCGACCGCGGCCAGCAAGGTGATCGAGGGCAAGGCCGCCGGTTACAACGTGATCGGCAATCCGCGCCCGGCCGTGACCAACTACGTCTCGCAGCACCAGATCAATGAAGGCACCTATCCTTCGCTGGCGGTGCTGGTCCGCGATATCGGCCAACAGGTCGCCCAGTATGGCTCGCTGGCCAAGTTCCCGGCTGACGTGGTCGGCAACACCCGCAACGACATGTACCTCGCCTCGGAAGCGATCCGCCTCCTGATGAAGGACAAGGAAGCCGAGCTGAGCGCGACCGACGTCTCCACGCTGAACGAGTACAAGGGCTCGCTCGATGCCGCGACGAAGTTCATCCCGAGCTGGGTGAAGTTCGCCGTCGCCATCGCGCTCGGCCTCGGCACCATGGTCGGCTGGAAGCGCATCGTCGTCACCGTCGGCGAGAAGATCGGCAAGACCCACCTGACCTACGCGCAGGGCGCCTGCGCCGAGATCACGGCGGCGGCGACGATCGCGGCGGCCGACGGTTACGGCCTGCCGGTCTCGACCACCCACGTGCTGTCGTCCGGCATCGCCGGCACCATGGCGGCGAACGGCTCCGGCCTGCAATGGGCGACGATCCGCAACATCGCGATGGCCTGGGTGCTGACCCTGCCGGCCGCGATGATCCTCTCGGGCATCCTGTACTACGTGTTCTACCACGTGTTCTGAGACCGACCCGCTCTCGGTGCACGACCCGCGCCGGACAAAGGCCCGCACGTCAAGTGCGGGCCTTTTGCCGTCAAGGTGGGCTCAGGCCGCGTAGGCCCTCGCCTCCTCCGCGAGCAGCCCGCGTGCCCATTTGTGCAGGCCCGATCTGGCCGTCCGGGCGCTCCAGTACATGTCGATCGAGATCGGCACGCGGAATGGCAGCGCCGCGACATGCAGACGGCCGCGCATCGCCCGCGCCAGGTGATGCGGAATCGTTGCGACGAGCCTGGTGCCGGCAACGATGCGCTCCAGACTGTCATGGTTCGGCAGGCTGACCACCGGCTCGATCTCGACCTTCCTTGCCTTCAGCGCCTCCAGATAAAGCGGCTGCCATTCGCCGCTATGGGTGATGAAGACGTGCGCGGCCCCGGCATAGGCCGGCAGCGCGATCCGGCCGCGCGCCAGCGGATTAGCCGGATCCATCACGCAGACATAGTGGTCGGTGAGGACATGGCGCCTGAAGAAACTTTCGCCGATGATCCCGACCGGACCCAGCACGACGTCGCACTGGTTCTGCTTGAGATGGATGTCGCCATGGCCGGCGGCATCGAGCAGCACGAGCCGAACCTTCGGCGCGCCGGCGCGCAGCCGCACGCTGAACTGCGGGATCAGGGTCTGGCGTTCGTGGTAGTTGCAGGAGATCGTGACGCTGCCCTGCGCCGTCGCCGGATCGAATTCCGCCGGTGCCGCCAGTCCGTCGATCTCGGCGATCATGTCGCGTGCCCAGTCCACCAGCGCCGCGCAGCGCTCGGTGGCGGTCACGCCATTGCCGTTGCGGACGAACAGCGGGTCATGCAGCGCGCCGCGCAGCCGCTCGACCGCATAGCTGACAGTGGATTGGTTGACGTCGAGCCGCTTCGCGGCCGCGGAGAACGACTGCAAATCGTACACCAGCACCAGCGTGCGCAAGCTCCCGATGTCGATCGGATCGATCGATGAACTGACCGCCACGCTTCACCTCCCGCATTGCCCGCGGCCCAGCCTATCACACGGTCATCCAATATTTCGATGACTTTCATCGACATCATCGAATTGAGCGATCTCGCTTCGGGCGCTAGCCTTGGCAAAAAAGCGCTCCCGGGAGGACCCATGACCAGCGCCGTGCCAATCGTCACCAACATCGCGTATCAGGACCTGCTCGACGACCCCTATCCGATCTTCCGCCGCCTGCGCGAGCTGGCGCCGGCCGTCTATGTCGAGCCCGCAAAGCTGACGCTGGTGACCCGTTTCGACGACATCACGCGGATCGAGCGCGAGCCCGCGACCTACTCGGCCGACAATCCCGGCTCGCTGGTCAACAGAGTGATGGGGCCGACCTTCATGCGCAAGGACGGCTCCGAGCACGCGATCGGCCGCAAGGCGATCGAGCCCTCGTTCCGCCCGGCCACGATCAAGGAGCATTGGGCGCCAATCTTCACCGCGATCGCGGAAAGATTGATCGCCGACCTGTCGGTTGCCGACGAGGCCGATCTGTTCGCAACGCTCGCCGCGCCGATGGCCTCGCTCAGCCTGATGGCGATGATCGGCTTTCGCGACATGCCGTGGCAGACCCTTGCCGAATGGTCGCAAGCCTTGATCGACGGCGCCGGCAATTACGCCGCCGATGCCGAGGTCGAGCGCAAGGCGATGCAGGCCAGCGCGGATGTCGATGCCGCGATCGACGCCGTGCTCGATGACCATCGCAGCCATCCGAACCCTTCGATCCTGTCCTCGATGATCAATGCCGATCCACCGATGCCGCTCGACGGCATCCGCGCCAACATCAAGGTGATCATCGGCGGTGGGCTGAACGAGCCGCGCGACGCGATCCTGACGCTGGTGCTCGGTCTGTTGGAAAACCCTGCGCAGAAAGACAACGTGCTGGCACGGCCGGAGCTATGGCCGGCCGCGCTCGAGGAAGCGGTGCGCTGGATCTCGCCGATCGGCATGTATCCGCGCCGCGTCACCCGCGATGTCGAACTCTCCGGCACCACGCTGCCCGAGAACCTTCAGATCGGGCTCTGCGTCGGCGCCGCCAACCGCGACAGCAACCGCTTCGCCGACCCCGATCGCTTCGACGTGACGCGGCCCAAGCAATCGCACCTGGCATTCGGCGCCGGCCCGCATTTCTGCGCCGGCACCTGGGTATCACGGCTCACCGTCGGCAAGATCGTGGCACCGATGCTGTTTGAACGCCTGCGCAATCTGCGCTTGCGCGAAGACGCTCCGCCCGTCGTCCGCGGCTGGGTGTTCCGCGGCCCGGTATCGTTGCCGGTGCGATGGGATGCGTGAGGGACGCACCTCCCAACCGAGAGGAAACCCGCCATTGCGAGCCAACGGGTCGGCACCCAGCGTCGCCCTATGACAGGTTCCGCGAAGCAATCCATCGCACTGCAAGCGGAGATATGGATTGCTTCCTCGCCTCGCTCCTCGCAATGACGGCCGAAAGCGCGACGGCTCTCTGCCTCAAGCCGCCAGCGCGTTCTCCACGATCTTCACGAAATACGAGGTGCCGAACACGATCGCCTCGTCGTTGAAATTGTAGGCGGGGTGATGCAGGCCGGCGCTGTCGCCATTGCCGCAGAAGATGAAGGCGCCGGGCCGCGACTCCAGCATATAGGAGAAGTCTTCGGCGCCCATCAGCGGCGGCATTTCGTGCACGTTGGACGCGCCCGCGACATCACGTGCGATCCGGCTCGCGAATTCGGTCTGCGCTTCGTGATTGACGGTGACCGGATAGCCGCGCTCATAGGTCAGGTCGATCTTGGCGCCGGTCATCTTCGCAACACCATCCACCACCTCGCGCACGCGCTTCTCGATCAGATCGCGCACCTCCTTGGTCAGCGTGCGCACGGTGCCGCGCAGCTCGGCGGTCTGCGGGATCACGTTGCGGGCATTGCCGGCGTGGAATTCGCACATCGAGATCACCGCGGAGTCGAGCGGGTCCACGGCGCGCGCGACGATCTGTTGCAGCGCGGTGACGAGCTGCGCGCCGACCAGCACGGAATCAATGCATTTGTGCGGCCGCGCCGCGTGACCGCCGAGCCCCTCGATCTTGATGTCGATCGCGTCGGTCGCGGCCATGATCGGGCCGGTGCGGATCGCGAACGAGCCGATCGGAATCCCCGGACCGTTGTGCATGCCGTAGACCTGCTCGATGCCGAAGCGGTCCATCAGGCCGTCCTTGATCATCGCGGCAGCTCCGGCGCCACCCTCCTCGGCGGGCTGGAAGATCACCACCGCATCGCCGGCGAAATTGCGTGTCTCGGCGAGGTAGCGCGCGGCACCGAGCAGCATCGCGGTGTGGCCGTCATGGCCGCAGGCGTGCATCTTGCCCGGCGTCTTCGAGGCGTAAGGCAGGTTGGTTTCCTCGTGGATCGGCAGCGCATCCATGTCGGCACGCAGGCCGATCACCTTGACGTCGCCCTTGGCCGGCCCCTTCTTGCCCTTGATGACCCCGACCACGCCGGTTTTGCCGAGCCCGGTCGCGACCTCGTCACAGCCGAATTCCCGCAGACGGTCGGCCACGAATGATGCAGTGCGGTGCACGTCGTACAGCAGTTCGGGGTTTTCATGGATGTCGCGGCGCCAGGCCTGGATATCGGGTTGCAGATCGGCGACGCGGTTGACGATGGGCATGAGAATTCTGGCCTCGGAGGTTGAACGTGGATTACCACTAGCATGCAAGAGCCGGTCCACCCAACAGATGTGACATGCTTCAGACTGGGCCCCGCAGCGCGGCAAATGCAGAGCCGGCCGACTGGATGCCGTCGAAGGCATCGATCGCCGGATGAGTTATCACCGGGTGCACCGAGACGATGATCGCATCCGACCAAAGCATAATGGTGCAGGAAATATCCGGTGCGGATACTGTTTGAGCTTTCCGCCTGAACCAAAATCAAGGGATCGGCTGCATGACGCCGGATCAAGCGGTGTTGTTTTCCACCATCATCCTGCTGGTGCCGATGGGCTATTTCCTGCTGGCGGCGCCGGCCTTCCTGCTCGTGAAGCTCGACCTCCCGCCGGTCACCCGGCTGCTGCGCGGCATGTTCAATGCCTACTTCCTGGTACTGACCGTATCCGGCGCAATCGGGACACTCGCCTTTGCCGCAGCCGGCCGGCCAGCGGTCGCACTCTGCATCGCCTTGATCGCAGGATTCGCGGTGCTGGCACGCCGATGGTTCCTGCGGCGGCTCGATGCCGAGGCGGATGCGAGAGACTTGGGAGATCCCACCGCCGTACGGCGACTGCGCCACCTGCATTGGGGCGGCATGCTGTGCAATGCGGTCCAGGTGTTCGCGCTGGTGGCCAGCATCCCCTACATGGCGCCGCTGCCGTAATCGTGGGTTGCTGCTCGCGCGCGACCGCGGTTGGCCTTGGTTATTTCTTCAGGTCAGCGGCAAAGAACTTGGCAGCCTCGGCCTTGGATTCCTGATCCGCCTTGGCGTCGTACCTGATCGGAATGTTGAACTTCTTGCCGAGCTCAGTGGCTTCCGGATTGGTGAAGGCGTGCACTGCGCCGGGATATTCGATGATCCGATACTCGACCTTCGCGGCATCAAAGTCCTTCTTCAGCGCAGCGTACTGCTCCGGCTTCACGAAGGAATCGTCCGCACCGTTCATGATCAGAACCTTGGCCTTGACGGTACCCGGCGCCGGTGCGGGCGTATTGAGGCCAAGCGACGCGTGGAACCCGGCTACCGCGGCGAGATCGGCGCCGGCACGCGCCATGTTCAGCACCACCGCGCCGCCGAAGCAGTAGCCGACCGCACCGATCCGCTTGGGATCGACCGAGGCCTGCTTGGCAAGTTGCGACCGCGCAGCGTTGAAACGCACCTCCATTACCGACGGGCTCTTCATCACCGAGGATGACAGCGCACCGGCGTCCTTCGGATTATCCGCGGTCTTGGCGTCGCCATACATGTCGGCGATCAGGACCGTATAGCCTTGCTGTGCGAAATTCCGCGCCTCGTCATGGATATGCTTGGTGATGCCCCACCATTCATGCACCATCACGATGCCGGGTTGCTTGGCCGCGCTCGCGTCGTCATAGACCACGAAGCCCTTCATCGTGGTCTCGCCGTCCGAATAGGAGACCGGCTCCTCGCGGATCGCGGCGTTTGCACTTGTGACCATTGCGATAGCGAAAAGTGCGGCGACGATATGGGTTCGCATGGCTGTCCTCCTGCGAGTTGGCGCAGTCAAATTGGCATACCAGCGCATGCTGCGCCAGACCTTGGCCGCATCGCTGCCCGGCCTCGCCGGCATCGACGATTGTCGTCGAATCGACACGGCTTCGCCGAAGCAGCCAAGCCGGGCCGTCCCTGATCGTCCGGCGCAGGCCGCCCTATCCACCGCCGGGCTTGTCTCGACCGGCCGCGTCTGACTAATAGACAGATAACAAAAGACGCTTGCCGGGAACGAGGATATGCCGCGAAGGCTCGAGGGTGATTTCGACTACATTGTCGTCGGCGCAGGCACCGCCGGCTGCATCATGGCCAACCGCCTGTCGGCGGATCCGAAGAAGCGCGTGCTGCTACTGGAAGCCGGAGGCACCGACAACTGGATCTGGTTTCACATTCCGGTCGGCTATCTCTTCGCGATCGGCAATCCGCGCTCGGACTGGATGTTCAAGACCGAGGCCGAGCCCGGCCTCAACGGCCGCGCGCTCGCCTATCCACGCGGCAAGGTGATCGGCGGCTCGTCGGCGATCAACGCCATGATCTCGATGCGCGGCCAGGCCGCGGATTACGACCACTGGCGACAGCTCGGCCTCACCGGCTGGAGCTACGACGACGTGCTGCCGGCGTTCAAGCGGCTGGAGGATCACTTCCTCGGCGAGAGCGAGCACCACGGTGCCGGCGGCGGCTGGCGCATCGAAGCGCCGCGGCTGTCGTGGCAGATCCTCGACGCGGTCGGCGATGCCGCGGAAGAAATGGGCATCAAGCGGATTCCGGATTTCAACACCGGCGACAATGAGGGCAGCAGCTACTTCCACGTCAACCAGAAGCGCGGCCGACGCTGGTCGTCGGCGCGCGGCTTCCTCAAGCCGGTGCTGAACCGCGGCAATCTCAGGCTGGAGACCAATGTGCTGGTCGACCGCCTGATCATCGAGAGCGGCCGAGCCGCCGGCGTGCTGTTCCGCCAGGGCAACGAGACCGTCGAAGCCCGTGCCAAGGGCGAGGTGATCCTCTGCGCCGGCTCGATCGGAACCACGCAGGTGCTGCATCGTTCCGGTATCGGCCCGGCCGAATGGCTGTCGCCGCTAGGCGTCGACATCGTCGCCGACGTCCAGGGCATCGGCCACAATCTTCAGGACCATCTGCAACAGCGCGCGATCTACAAGGTCTCCGGCGTGCGCACGCTGAACGAGACCTACTACAACCTGGTGCGGCGCGGCCTGATGGGCCTCGACTATGCATTCCGCCGCCGCGGCCCGCTGACCATGGCGCCGTCGCAGCTCGGCATCTTCACGCGCTCGGATGCGACGCGCTCACGCGCCAACATCCAGTTCCACGTGCAGCCGCTGTCGCTCGACAAGTTCGGCGATCCGCTGCATCGTTTCCCGGCGATCACGGTGAGCGCCTGCAACCTGCAACCGACCTCGCGCGGCACAGTACGAATCCGCTCGACCGCACCCGACGACAAGCCGTCGATCGCACCGAACTATCTGTCGACCGACGACGACCGCCAGGTCGCGGCCGACGCCATCCGCACCACGCGCAGATTGATGAAGCAGCAGGCGCTGGAGAAATATCATCCCGAGGAGTTTCTGCCCGGTCCCTCGGTCGGCGACGACGACGCCTCGCTTGCCAAGGCTGCCGGCGACATCGGCACCACGATCTTCCATCCCGTCGGCACCGCGAAGATGGGCACCGCCAACGACCCGATGGCCGTGGTCGATGAGCGCCTGCGCTTCTACGGACTGCACGGCCTGCGCATCGCCGATGCCTCCGTGATGCCCACCATCACCTCCGGCAACACCAACACGCCGACCGCGATGATCGCGGAGAAGGGCGCCACGATGATCCTCGGGGATGCACGATAGAACGATGAACGCCCCGACGCGCATTCTGGTTGGCGATCCCGACGGAGAGGTCGCGGTGGCGCGATGGGGCGAGCCGGCCACGGGCAAGCCAGTCGCGCTGCTGTTGCACGGCACCGGCTTTGTCGCCGAAGTCTGGGCTGAAGTGGCGGAGGCGCTGGCCACCGACTACACTGTCTATGCCATCGACCGCCGCGGCCATGGCCTGAGCCATAAGCCGCCTGCCGACCGCTATCACTTCGAGGACTTTGCCGACGACGTCTGCAACGTGGTGGATGGCCTCGATCTGCACGACATCTACGGCATCGGCCACAGCGCCGGCGCGACTGATCTGCTGCTGGCAGCGAAGTTGATGCCGGATCGCTTCGCGCGTCTGTTCGTGACGGAGCCGACCGTAATGGACCCGCGCGCGCCGCGCGCCGCGGACCTGAGCGAGATGTCCAAGGCGTCGGTGCAAGGCACGCTGCGGCGACGGGCCGAGTTCGACAGCGCCGACGGCCTGTTCCAGCGATTGCGCTTGGCACCGGCATTCGCGCCGTGGACCGAACCATCGCTGTGGTCCTATGTCCATCACGGCTTTGCCACGCTCGACGACGGTCGCATGCGGCTGCGCTGCACGCCGGAGATCGAGGCGGCGTTGCTGCTGCCGATCATGCAGGCCATGGAGCAGATCTACGCCGGCGATTCTCGCGGCAATCCGTTCCCGTGGATCTCCGAGATCGCCTGCCCGGTCCGCATCGCGACTGCCGAGCAGTCGTGGCCGGTCTACAAGGAGATGGCTGATCGCGCTGCGGCCCTGATCCCGCACGCCAGCCGCTGGAGGTTCGACGGCGTTGGGCATTGCGTCGCCCAGGAGGCACCGGAGCTGATGGTTACGGCGCTCCGGGCGTTTGCCGCACAGACCGATGACAGCCGACGCAACGATCCGGCTGCATCGCCGTTGTAATCAGGTGATCTGTCGGCGGGCAGCGACCCTCCTGCGCGGCGCGCGACGACGAGGGTGAGACCGGATGCCGTCTTCGACAGTTTCGGCCCTGAACGACACGACCGGATTCGAGGGTGAAGCGCACCGCCGGTTCGAGCAACCGCCGGGCCCGACCAGCATCCTGCTCGCGCTCGGCATCGTGTACGGCGACCTCGGGACCAGCCCGCTCTACACGCTTCAGACGATCGTCCATTTGATGGGAGGCGGCTTCACGCCGGAGGCAGCCCTCGGCTCGCTCTCGCTGATCGTCTGGGCGCTGATCATCACGATCTCGGTCAAATACTGCATCTTTGTCATGCGCGCCGACAATCACGGCGAAGGCGGCATCCTGGCGCTGATGGCGCTGACCGGCGCACGCTGGTCCGGTCGCGGACGCTGGCTGGTGACGCTGGGGCTGTTCGGCGCCGCCCTGATCTATGGCGACGGCATCATCACGCCGGCGATCTCGGTGCTGAGCGCGGTCGAAGGCCTCAACGTCGCGACCGAGGCCTTCAAGCCGTACACGATGCCGATCGCGGTTGCGATCCTGATCGGGTTGTTCGCGTTGCAGCGGCACGGGACCGCGACCATCGGCAAGGCGTTCGGTCCGGTGATGTTGCTCTGGTTCCTGACTATGGCGCTGCTCGGCGTCACCTCGCTGGTGCGGCACCCCGAGGTGCTGCGCGCGCTCAATCCCATGCACGGCATCCTGCTGCTGACGACCCACGGCCTGCTCGGCTTCACCCTGCTCGGCGGCGTCTTCCTCGCGCTCACCGGCGGCGAAGCGCTTTACGCCGACATGGGGCATGTCGGCCGCACGCCGATCCGGCTCGCCTGGTATGGCTTCGTGCTGCCTGCTCTCGTCCTCAACTATGCAGGGCAGGTCGGCAACTTCATCGCCTCGCCCGATCCCGGCGCCAACCCGTTCTTCAAGCTCGCGCCGGTCTGGGCGATCTACCCGTTGGTGGCGTTGGCGACGCTGGCGACCATCATCGCCAGCCAGGCCATCATCACCGGTTCATTCTCGATGACTCGCCAGGCCATGCAGCTCGGGTGGTTTCCGGGCGTCCGGATCAACCAGACATCGGCCGAGGAATACGGCCAGATCTATGTGCCGTTCGTGAACTGGACCATGATGTGCCTGACCGTCGCACTGACGATCGGCTTCGGCAGCTCTGACCGCCTCGCCGGCGCCTATGGCGCGGCCGTTTCCACCACCATGGTCCTGACCACTGCCCTGCTCTACCAGGTGATGCGGCGAAGATGGGGCTGGAGCGCGGCGCGAGCGACCTCGCTCACCGGCGTGCTGCTCACGGTCGATCTTGCGTTCTTTCTTGCCAATCTCTTCAAGATCGAAGAAGGCGGCTGGATTCCGCTGCTGTTCGGCGCACTGCTGTTCGGCATCATGGTCACCTGGCATTTCGGCCTCGATGCGCTGCACCGGCGAAGCATGGCCCAGTCGGAGCATATCGATGCGTTCTTCGCCGGCCTGCGCGACCAGCACATCGCGCGCGTACCGGGGACCGCGATCTTCCTCACGCGGCTGAGCCACCGCATTCCCCCGATCATCGTCAACTACGTCAGGCAAGCCCATTCGCTGCATCAGACGGCGATCGCCTTGACGGCCACCTTTGAAAGCGTGCCCCGTATCCGCCCCTCCGATCGCATCCGCTGCGAGCAGCTTTGCGAAGGCGTCTGGCACATCTCGGTGCATTTCGGCTTTGTCGAGATACCCGATTTGCCGGCGGTCCTGGCGAACGCAAAGCAGATCGGAGTGCCGATGCAGGAGGATACGACCTATTTTGTCGAGCGCCACGATCCGCTCAGCCGCAAGCGCCGCAATCCGTTGGCCCGGTTCCAGATCGCGCTGTTCGCATTTATGGCGCGAAACTCCGCACACGCGATCGACCGCTTCAGGATTCCGAACGGCTCGCTGGTCGAGATCGGCAGCCGGACCGAGCTCTAGGACCGGCGCTTCGATCCCGGCCGAGGCGGCGGACGTCGGGCTCCGAAGCGCCGCGTCGTCGGCGCCGCTTTCGCTTGCGTGCGCGCTTCCTGGACCAGCCAGTCCCTGAACTTCTGTGTCGCGGGATCGATGCCGCCCGCCGCGCCATAGCAGAAATAGGATTCGCCGGGAAAGTTCAGCTCCGGAAACGGACTTGCCAGATCACGACTCGCGATCGCCTCCTGCAACACGTTCTGCGGCGCTACCACCGATCCAAGCCCATCCTTGACCGCCTGGATCGCCACGAACAAATGATCGAAGCGATGTCCGCCGGCGATGAAGGCATCGCTGACGCCGACGTGCTTCAGCCATGCCGCCCATTCCTGCGGGCGGGTCATCGACTCGATCAAATGATGGCTCCTGACATCGGCGGGCCTGGCGAGCGGCTTGCGCGCCAGCAATTCCGGCGAGGTCAGCACCGCGAGATCCTCACGGAACAGCAGCGTTCGCTCGTCGAGACGCGAGGACGTCACCGCGGCCTCGCCACGCGTCACGACGAGATCATGCGCCGAGAAATTCGGCGGCTGCCCGGTCATCCGGGTCGAGACCCACACGTCGGTACGCGGATTTTGCGCGCGATAGCGGTTCACGCGCGGCAACAGCCAGTACATCGCAAAGGTCGCCGGCGCCTCGATCGTAACCGTGCGGCGCTCGCGCTGGCGCTGTACGTGGGCGCAGGCACCGGCAATATCCTCGAGCGCGCGTCCAACCTCACGCGACAACACCCGGCCGAATGGCGTCAGCGCAAGCCGCCGTCCCTCCAGCGTGAACAGCGCCTGGCCCAGCCAGCGTTCGAGCAGCTTGACCTGCTTGCTGACTGCGCTGTGGGTGACGCCCAGCGCCTCCGCCGCAGCGGCGACCCCGCCGGTCTCCGCCACGACGGCGAATGTCCGGAGCGACACCAGCGGAAGGTCGCGCAGTTTCATGGGAATGAAAGTTACATGAACCGGTAAATTATTCAATTTTTATTCCAGACGCCGCTTCCTAGGATCGCGTCGAAACCGCTTACCGGCCACCGCTCACCGACCTGGCCTCAAGGAGCCTCCATGATCGAAGTCAACGGGCGTCGCTACCGCAAGCCCACGCGCCCCACCGTCGTGATCTGCCTCGATGGATGCGACCCGCGCTATCTCAACTTCCCCGATGCGCGGCAAGTGTTCCCGAACATTTCGCGGATGATGCACAGCGGGTTCGCCACCCTCGCCGACGCGGCGATGCCGACCTTCACCAATCCCAACAACGTCTCCATCGTGACCGGCGCGCCGCCGGCGGTGCATGGCATCTCCGGAAACTATTATCTCGATCGCGAGACCGGCAAGGAGATCATGATCGTCGATGCGACGCCGATGCGGGCGACGACCATCCTCGCCGAGATGTCGCGCGCCGGCGTCCGCGTCGCCGCGGTGACCGCCAAGGACAAGCTGCGCAAGATGCTCGGCCACCGCATGGAGGGCGGCATCTGCTTCTCGTCGGAAAAGGCCGGAAGCGCGACCATCGCGGAGAACGGCATCGAGCATGTCGAGGCTCTGGTCGGGCGACAAACCCCCGACATGTACAGTCCCGATCTGTCGCTGTTCGTGCTCGACGCGGGCATCAAGCTGCTCGAGCAGAATCGCGCGGAGCTGCTCTATCTCTCGCTGTCCGATCTGGTTCAGCACGCGCACGGCCCGGGCGAGGCCGAGGCCGACGCCTTTCACCGCGCGGTCGACCAGAAGGTGGGCCGCATCGCCGAACTCGGCGCCATCGTCGGGCTGATCGCCGATCACGGGATGAACGACAAGGCGAACGCCGACGGAACACCGCGCGTGGTGTTCCTCGAGGAGGAGCTGAATCAGCGCTTCGGCGCCAAGGCGGCACGCGTGATCTGCCCGATCACCGACCCGTTCGTGAAGCATCACGGCGCGCTCGGCTCCTTCGTTCGCGTCTACCTGCGCAAGGGGCTCGCCCTGGCCGAAGTGATGGAGACCGCGGCGAGCATCCCGGGAGTGGCGCTGGTCCTCGACGGGCCGAGCGCCGCGAGCCGCTACCAGATGCCGCTCGACCGCGAAGGCGATTTCGTCGCCATCGGCGACACCCACACCACGATCGGCTCGACGCGGGCCGAGCACGATCTCAGCGGGCTCGACGGGCATCGCCTCCGCTCCCATGGCGGGCTGAGCGAGCAGATCGTACCGTTCATCCTGTCGCACCCGGTCAACGACAGCTACCGGAAGCTCGCTGAGACCAGGCGCATGCGCAACTTCGACATCTTCGAATTTGCGCTGAACGGCGCGCAATAAACCAAAACATAAAACACGGGAGGATACGCCATGCTCGAGACAGGGCAGGCCTTTGCACGGGCGTTCGCAACCGAGCCGGCTGCGACGCAGATGTATCGGCGCTACAAATGGACGGCGCTGCTCGGCGTCTCCTTTTGCTATCTCTTCTACTACCTCGGACGGCAGACCTTCGGCTTTGCCATCCCCGGCATTCAGAAGGAACTCGGGCTCTCCAAGGAGATGCTCGGATGGGTCAGCGCATCGATGCTGTGGGCCTATGCGCTGGGCCAGTCGATCAACGGCAACCTCGGCGACAAATGGGGCGGCCGCGTCATGATGCTCGCCGGGGCGGTGCTGTCGTTTGCCGCGAACTGGGCCACGAGCTTCGCCAACGGCTTCATCGTGCTGCTGCTGGCCTGGGGTCTCAACGGATATTTTCAGGCCATGGGCTTCGCACCCGGCAGCCGGCTGCTGTCGAACTGGTGGGGACACCGGCATCGCGGCTTCGTCTATTCGTTCTATGTCGGCATGTCCGGCTTCTCGTCGGTGCTGGCCTACTTCGTCCCGATCATCATTCTCGGCACGTTGGGGTTCGATTGGCGCTGGATCTTCCGCCTGTCGGTGTTCCTGATGCTGTTCGGCGCCATCGTCATGTTCCTCGTGGTGCGCGAGCGCCCCGAGGATCTCGGCCTGACAGGCCCGGCCGACGAGAAATCTCCGGAGGAAGCGGACGTCGACGGCGCGATCGACAGCACGACCAGCGGCGCGCGCTATCGCGCGGTGCTCTCGAACTGGCGGCTCTACGCGACGGGCCTGTCGATCGGCTTCCAGAATGCCGCACGATACGCCCTGCTGGTCTGGGTTCCCGTCCACTTCCTCGGGCCGAATTGGAAATCGACCGCAAGCGTGATCGATCCAGTCTGGATCACCGTCGCGCTGCCGGTCGGGATGGCGCTCGGCGCATCGACCAACAGCTGGATTTCCGACGTCCTGTTCAAGTCGCGGCGCTATCTCGCGATCATCTCCTACATGGTGCTCGCCGCGATCATCGCGCTGGCGATGGAGCTGGTGCCCCACGGCAGCCTGATCGGGATTGCCGGCCTGTTCCTGTGCGGCTTCTTCGTGTTCGGTCCGGCATCGTCATTCTGGGCGCTCTGTCCCGACATCTTCGGCCGTCGCCTGGCCGGAACCGCAACCGGCGTGCTGAATTTCATTTCCTACGCCTGCGCCGGGATCGGCGAGCCCCTGATCGGGCGCTTCATGGACCACACCGGCAACACCGCCATCATCTTTCCGATCGTCGCATGCCTGTGCGCGGCGAGCGCCGTCTCCGCACTTCTGATCAGACGATAGGTCGACGCGACGGCCAGCCAAAGGCCGGCAGTGGCGAAAAGAAAGCGCCGTCCCCTTACGGGGACGGCGGAAGCCACTCACGCAGTACTGGAACTTTTATTGGTGCTTGCCGTGGTGCTCGGCGTGATGCCGGCTCGCTTCGGTGTGGTGATGCTCGGCATGGCTGGCATGACCATGGGCGCTGTGGGCATGATGTGCCGCCTTCTCATGGTCGCCGGCGGCATGGTGCTTGGCGGCTTCGCGGTGATGATGCGCCGCGTGCTCGTGATGCTCGGCTGCCTTGTGATGATGCTCAACGCCTGCGTGGTCGCTCATGATGATCTCCCGGTGTGGCGAATGAAGTCCGCCATCTCTAAGCAGGAGCGCTGACATTATGCTGACGGTTGCAAGACAGCTTTGTTGCGGCCGTTCATCTACGTTGCGCGGCATCGCCCTTGTGCGCGCCTCGTCGACGCAGCATCCATAGGCGCCAGTTATTCCGTCGGCGGAAAGCGATCGAACGACGGCAGCTCGTGCGCCGTTTCCATCCAGTGCAGCCGCTCCGCGACCTGGATATGCATCGTGGCCGGCACCGCGCCGGGATCGTCATAGGTGCCGCTTTGAATGTCGATGAACCCGGGCAACATATGGCCGTTGGCATAGAAAAGCCCGGTGCCGCAGCTCGCGCAGAAGTGCCGCCGGCCATGCTCCGAGGATCGATAGATGCTGGGCTGCCCCTTGGTCACCTTGAGCGCATCGTCGGCGACCATCACCCAGCCTACCATTGGCGCGCCGGCATGGCGCCGGCAATCGGTGCAGTGACACAGCGCATGAACGACCGGTGTTCCGGTCACCTCGTAACGAATCTCGCCGCAGTGACAGCCACCGGTGACGCCAACCATGTTTTGCTCCAACCGATCAGGGGTTTGACTGGTCGATAGCGTCGCGAGCCCGGTGCCTGCAATGGCGCATCTTGCCGTTGCGGCCACCGGTCGCGCGGTCGGCTTCTCATGGTTTTCACGAAATCGTCATCCCTGCCCTCACCCCTCTCCAAAGCCGCGGGAATAAAGCCCTGGGCTCACCGATCACCTCCCCCGGAAACCCAATCCCTGGGCCCACGGGAGACTTGTCATGAGCGGACACGATCACAATCACCACGATGAGGAGAAAGGCGTCAGCCGGCGCAAGGTGCTGGAATGCATGACCTGGGCCGGCACCGGCGTGCTCTGGACCGTCACCGGCGGCGTGCCGCATTCGCTCGGCATCGTCGGCTCCGCCAAGGCTGCGGAAGCCACCGGCATGACCTTCATGCAGATCAGCGACAGCCATGTCGGCTTCGACAAGCCGGCCAACCCGAACGCCATCGGCACGCTGGAAGAGGCCATCAACAAGGTCCGCGCGATGCCGGTCAAGCCGTCCTTCATGATCCACACCGGCGATATCACGCATCTGTCCAAGGCGTCGGAGTTCGATGACGCCGATCGCATCATCTCGCAGGCCAAGCTCGACGTGCATTACGTGCCGGGCGAGCACGACTTCATCGACGAAGAGGTCAAGCTCTACAAGGAGCGCTATGGCAAGGGCACCAAGGGCCCGGGCTACTATTCGTTCGACGCCGGCGGTGTCCACTTCGTCGGCCTCGTCAACGTCGTCGACCTCAAGGGCGGCGGCCTCGGCAATCTCGGCAACGAGCAGCTCGAATGGCTGGAGAACGACCTCAAGGGCCGCTCGAAGTCGACCCCGATCGTGCTGTTCGCCCACATCCCGCTGTGGACGGTCTATCCGCAATGGGGCTGGGGCACCGAGGACGGCGCCCGCGCGCTGGATTACGTCAAGGGCTTCGGCTCGGTCACCGTGCTCAACGGCCACATCCACCAGGTGATGCAGAAGGTCGAGGGCAACGTCACCTTCCACACCGCGCGGTCGACCGCCTTCCCGCAGCCGGCGCCGGGTGCGGCGCCCTCGCCCGGCCCGATGAAGGTCGAGGATGCCAAGCTGCGCAGCATGCTCGGCGTCGCCAGCATCAACTTCAAGCAGAACAGCCAGCCGCTGGCGATCATCGACACGCCGCTGCAGGGCTAGGGCAAAGGGCTAGAGGACGAGACCGATGAGCTCGATCAACCGACGCGACTTCGGCATCGCCGTGGTCGCAACCATGCTGCTGCCGGTCACGGCGGCGCGCGCCGAAGACGTCGCGGTCCATATCGACAACTTCTCGTTCGCGCCGAACCCGCTCGACGTGAAGGTCGGCACCACCGTGACCTGGACCAATCGCGACGACATCCCGCACACCGTGGTGTGCGCGGGCAAATTCCGCTCCAAGACCATGGATACCGACGGCACCTTCTCGTTCACCTTCACGGAGCCCGGCGAGTACAAGTATTTCTGCTCGCTGCATCCGCACATGACAGGCAGTATCAAGGTTGGGTAACGTGATCACCCATACAATCACAACCATGCCCGGCCGGTGGCCCACAGCCGCCGACCGGGCACAAGCCGTCTCTCGACATGCCGGGCAGGACACGATGGTTGTCAACGCGCCGCAAGACGATCCCGAAAAGGCGCGGCGCTTCCGCGAAGCCGCGCTGCCCTATCTCGATGACGCCTACACGCTGGCGCGCTATCTGCTGCGCGATGCCGCCGACGCCGAGGACGCGGTGCAGGAATGCTATCTGCGTGCCTACAAGCACTTCGACAGCTATCGGGGACCTGCGATGAAGCCGTGGCTGTTCGCGATCTTGCGCAATGTCTGCCGGGCCGAATTTGCGCGGCGCAAGACCGCGCCCACCGCGGTCGAGGAGCTGCCCGAAGGCGGCGACCAGGCCCCGATGTGGAATGAAGCCCCCGAGACGCCGGAAAAGCAGCTGCTGCGCCGCTTCGACGGCGACACCGTGCGCAAGCTGGTCGCGGCACTTGCCGAGCCGTTCCGCGAGACCTTCGTGCTCAGGGAAATCCAGAATCTATCATACCGCGAGATCGCCGATGTCGCCGCCGTGCCGGTCGGCACCGTGATGTCCCGCCTCGCGCGCGCCCGCGCCATGCTGCGATCGGCCTGGCTCGCGGAACAGGAGCAAGTGAAATGACCTGCGAGGAAGCCGAAGTGCTGATCCACGCGCTGATCGACGGCGAACTCGACGCCGGCCATGCACGCGAAGTGGAAGCCCATATCGAAGGATGCGCGCATTGTGCCGCGCTGACGAAGGAGTATCAGGAGATCCGCCAGGCGATCGCCGAGAGCGACGTGCGCTACAAGGCGCCGCTCGAGCTGCGCCGCAAGATCGAGAAGGCGCTGCCGCAACCGCAGACGCAGGCGACCCCGAGCCGGCGCTCGGTGCTGCGCGGCTTTGCGATGGGCTCGGCGGTATCGGCGATGGCGGCGACCGGTCTGATCGCGATCGTGATGCGCAATGACGACGAGCAGCGCATCGAGAACGAGGTGGTGTCGGCGCATCTGCGCTCGCTGCAAGCCGGCCACCTGATCGACGTGGTCTCGACCGACCAGCATACGGTGAAGCCCTGGTTCAACGGCAAGCTCGACGTTTCGCCGCCGGTGATCGACCTCACCGCGCAAGGCTTTACGCTGATCGGCGGCCGGCTCGACTATGTCAACGCCCGCGAGATCGGCGCCGTGGTCTACAAACGCCGCCAGCACGTCATCAACCTGTTCGTGGCGCAGACCGCGAATACCGAGCGCAAGCCCTCGAAGATCACGACCCTGCAAGGCTTCAATATCCGCAGCTGGAGCGACCGCGGCCTGAACTACTGGGCGGTCAGCGATATCGGCGCCGACGAGCTGAACGAGTTCGGCGACAAGTTCGAGACCGCGATGCGGGCGAACAAGGAGGGGTGATTTGTAGATTGGATTAGCCGAAGGCGTAATCCACCGGGCCGATTGCAAACAAATGGCGGGTTACGGCTTCGCCTAACCCGCCCTACCATTCTCAAGCCGACTTGCGCACCGCGTTGTCGACCAAGGTCTTGCCGAGCGACCAGATCGCGCCGGGGACCTTGTGGCTGCCGGCGATCACGTCGTCGAACGACTTCTCGATCCAGCTGCTGTCCTCCTCGGTGATCGTCAACGGCGGCAGCAACTTGATGGTGTGCAGGCCGTGGCCGGCGACCTGGGTCAGGATCTTGTGATCCTTGAACAGCGGCACCGTGATCAGCTGGCAGAACAGGCCCTTGTTGGCGGTCTCCAGCAGGTTCCACGACGCCTTCAGCCGCAGCGATTTCGGCGGACCGAACTCGACGCCGATCATCAAGCCCTTGCCGCGGACCTCCTTCATCAGCTCATAGCCGGGCACCATGCGCGTCAGCGCCAGGCGGAGCTCGGCGCCGCGCTTGGCGGCGTTCTCGACCAGCCTCTCGGCCTTGATGACATCAAGCGTCGCGATCCCGGCGGCCATCGCCAGATCGTTCTTCGCGAAGGTCGAGCCGTGCACGACCGCGCGATCCATCTGGTTGAAGATCTTGTCGAAGATGTTCTTGCGCGTCAGCAGCGCACCGATCGGCACATGGCCGCCGGACAGCGCCTTCGCGAGCAGCACCATGTCGGGCTCGATGCCCCAATGCTCGATCGCGAGGAATTTTCCGGTGCGGCCGATGCCGGTCTGGATCTCGTCGGCGATGAACAGCGTGCCGTATTTGCGGCACAGCGCCAGCGCGCCCGGCAGGAACTCGTCGGTGGGCATGTTGACGCCCTTGCCCTGGATCGGCTCGACGATGAAGGCGCCGACCTGGCGCGACGACAGCGCCTTCTCCAGCGCCTCAAGATCGTTGAACGGAATCGGCGTGCAGCCCGGCAGCAGCGGCTCGAAGCCGCTGCGGAAATTCGTGTCGTCGGTCAGCGACAACGCGCCGTAGGACAGGCCGTGGAACGAATGCCCGCAATAGACGATGCCAGGACGGCCGGTGGCGCCGCGCGCGAACTTGATCGCGGCCTCGACGGTTTCGGCGCCGGAATTGGCGAAAAACACCTTGTCCAGGTATGGAACATGTTCCAGCAGGCGTTCCGCGAGCACACCCGCAAGCGTGGAGACGTCAAGCTGCACCAGATTCGGCAGATCGGCGTCGAGCACGCTCTTCAGCGCCTCGCGCAGGGCCGGATGATTGCGGCCAATCGCAAAAACGCCAAATCCGCTTAATAGGTCAAGGTAACGAGCCCCCTGACGATCGAAGAGGTATTGGCCTTGCCCCTTCTGGAAGCCGACGTCGTAGCCGATGGTCTTGAGAACGCGAACGAGCTGCTCGTTGAGGTGACGCGTGTGCATGGCACCACGTTGCCCCTCGCGCTCCACAAAAATCTCGGAAACGTCTAAATTGGAACTTACCATTCGTTACATACGTCGGTTGATGGCCATCTCGTCAACTTAAAACGCTCGATAGCGGCGTTTTGACCCCCGCTCGGATCGTCAAGTTAAGCACAGGTTTGGACCATGTTGCACTGCCCAAGAACATTCGCACGTACAATAGCCTTTTCAGGTTTATTTTTGGCCACCGTAGTTTCACCGGCGCTTGCAGCGGACCCCACCGGCGACTGGAAGGTCGCGGACGGTGTCGCCACCATCCGTGTCGCCCAGTGCAATGGCAACATGTGGGGTGCGGTGTCCTGGGAAAAAACCCCCGGCGGCAAGGATAAGAACAATCCTGATCCGGCCAAGCAAAGCAGGCCCACCCTCGGCATGCCGATCCTGATCGACATGAAGAAGAAGGTCGGCGCCGATGCGTGGGAAGGTCAGGTCTACAATGCCAAGGACGGCCAGCTCTACAGCTCGACCATCAAGCCAGTCGGCACTGATCAGCTCGAGATCCAGGGTTGCGTGCTGGGCTTCCTGTGCGGCGGCGAGACCTGGACCCGCGTCGGTCCGCCGATCCCGATGAGCGTCGCGGGCAACCCGGCCGCGGCCGGCACGGCGCCAAAGGGAGCCGCGCCCAAATCGGCGCCGTCGCAGGCCCAAAAAACCACCGGCGCCGTCCCGCCCGCCGCCGCCATCAAGCCGGGTCAGAAGCAGGCGGCCAACGCGCCGGGCGCCGCCAATGCGTCGGTGGACACCATCGGTGATATCTGCCTGCTGCCGGATATCGCGCGACCGACGCATTAGAGCCTTTGCCGTTCCGATGGGATCGGAACGGGGCTCCAGGTTCTAGTCTTGACGCGTTTTCTTCACGCGAACCGGTATCCACTTCGCTCGAAAATGCTCTAGCGGGAGCCGGCCGGCCACTCCGGAGGCCGCTGCCCCCAGAGCCAAACCGAAATCGAAAGCGGATCGCCAGCGCGTCAGGTGACGTCGTTGGCGATATCCTCTTCCTTGATGGCCTCACGCGGCTTGCCCATCAGCGCCGGCTGGAACAGCAGCACCGCCGCGAGCGTGGTGACGAGCGAGAGCGCGAGCAGCTTGCCCATGCTCGCGGTGCCGGGATGGCTCGACAGCCACAGGCTGCCGAACGCGGTCGCCGTGGTCAGCGCACTGAAAAAGATCGCACGCGTCAGGCTTGACTGCAGCAGGTTCGTCCTGCCCTGGCGCCACGCCGTGACATAGTAGATCTTGAACGCCACGCCGACGCCGAGCAGCAGCGGCAACGCGACGATGTTGGCGAAGTTGAGCGGCAGCCTGATCAGCACGCAGATCTCCAGCGTGACGATGCCGGCCACCAGCAGCGGTACCAGCGTCATCAGCACGTCGACGATGCGGCGCAGCGTGAGCCACAACAGCAGGCTGATCGTGACCAGTGCCAGAATGCCGGCGTGGATGAACGCGTTGACGATGACATCGCCCGATTTCAGGATCGAGACCGGGCCGCCGATCGCGGTCGGCTCGGCGGCAAGCACGGCGTCGGCAAAGCGGCGCAGATTGTCGTTGTCGTTCGGGTCGCCCTTCGGCTCCGCCTCGACACGCATCAGGCCGTCCTTGGTCTTCCAGCTCGCGACCAGTTCCGGCGGCAGGTTCTGCAACGTGACGGTCTGCGCCTGCAACGTGTTCCTGAGCTGATTGAACACGATCTTCATCGGCGCAACGAAGACGTCCTGCGCCTTGTCGCGGGTCGCCTGGGTCGAATCGGCGAGCTTCTGCAGGGCATCGGCGAGCCTTCGCGCGGCAATCGCGCCCGGGCCCTTGTCGGCGCCTGCGGTCCTGCGCAAATTGTCGACCGAACTCTTCAACGACTCGACGTTCTCCTGATCCGACGGCGCCGGATCCACCGAGTCCGGGTTGAGCGCGGGGCCGAGCGTCTTGGCCGCCTGCGCGATCAGCTTCAGCTTGGCCGGCTGGTCGTCAGGCACGAAGCTGGCGAGCGACATCACGCGCGCGACTTCCGGCAGCTTCTCGAGCTTGGCCTCGATCTTCTTGGCGTCCTCTTCCGATCGCGTCATCACGTCGATGGCGTTGGCGCCGGTGTTCGGGTCCTTCCTCAGGTCGAGGAAGGTTGCGATCGATTCCGCATGCTTGTTGCGCAGATTGATCGGGTTGAAGTCGAACTTCATGTAGTGGAGCAGCGGCAAGCCCGCGACCGTGACCAGCAGCGTGCCGACAATGATCGGGACGCGATGCTTTTCGAGGAAGTGGTCGACCGGCGCAAGGAAGGCGTAGCCGACCGGCTCCTTCTCGCCGGGCGGATTGAGCAGATCGAGCAGCGCCGGCAGCACCGTGATGCTGGTGATGAACGCGATCAGCATGCCGGCACCGGCGATCTTGCCGAGCTCGGAAATGCCCTTGTAATCGGTCGGCAGGAAGCAAAGGAAGCCGGCGGCGGTCGCCATCGCGGCAAGCGACAGCGGCACGGCCGAGCGGCGCGCCGCGTTCTCCAGCGCCAGCGTCAGATTGTCGTTCTTGAACCGCTCGGATCGGTAGCGGACACTGAACTGGATGCCGAAGTCGACGCCGAGGCCGATGAACAGCACCGCAAAGGCGATCGAGAGCAGGTTCAGCGAGCCGACCATCATCAGGCCGACCGCCGTGGTGAGGGCAAGCCCGATGAACAGGTTCACGAACACGGCGAAGATGATCTTGCCGGAATGCAGCGCGAGCCAGAGGATGATCAGCACGATCACCACGGTGCCGATGCCGTTGGCGATCGCGCCGTCCTGCACGGTGGCATATTCCTCGTTGGCGATCGGCACCGGCCCGGTCAGGCGCACGCGAGCGTGATACTCGGTCGGGAATTTCAGATCGACGGCGGCCTGCCGGATCGCATCGGTGGCAGACTTGCCCGGCTCCAGCGCCGAATAGTCGATGATCGGCTTGACCTCGATGAAGGCGCGCTTGTCCGAATCGGTCAGCGGCTTGTCACTCGTCAGCTCGCGCCAGGAGAAGGTTGCATCGCCCTTGGCCAGAACCGTCTCGACGGTCTCGGAAATCAGGTTGAACGGCTGCACGGCGTTGTCGAGCTTGACCTGACCGCGCTTGACGCCGGCGAGACCGGTCTCGAGCGCGCCGGTCAATCCGCGAATCGAGGGATCGCCCGCCATGATCTCGACCAGCGGCGCGGCCGATTCGAGCTGCGCCGTGATCTTGCCGACCTCTTCGGTCGGCAGGAACAGCAAACCGTTCCGCTCGAAGAACTCGCCGGAGCCGAGCGCGGTGATCGCCTCGAAGTTCTTCTTGTCAGCCTGCAGCTTCGCGGTGAGTGCCTTGGCCGCCGAACTTGCGAGCTCGGGTGTCGCCGCTTCGACCACGGCCAGGATCAGCCGCTCGCGGTCGAATGCCTCCTCGAACTGGTTATCGCGCTTGCGCCAATCCAGATCCGGCGAGATCAGCTTGTTGATGTCGGTGTTGATCGAGAAGTTGCGGGCCGTATAGAAGGCGGCCCCGATCGACAGCAGCACGGAGAAAATGACAACCGGAAGGGCAAAACGCGTACACGTCCTAACAACGGAGACGACAATATTTGTCAGCACTTCGTTTCTTTCTAATCTCGGGGAAGCATGGCCGAAAACGCCCGCTCTGTAGCGGAGTTCCCGGGACCGATCTAATGTTGTTTTGGTTATCTTCCTCGACGGGCTGGCGAGGAGGTTCCAAACGACAGGATACGGCCACGAACGCCGGTATAGACCGCATGAGTGGGCGATAAAGTGACGAACAAGTGAGGGGACTTAGGGTCGCAGGGCCCCTCGTGATATACTATATTACCTCAAACGTCCCTCCCCGCAAACCGTAGAGCCTTTCTAGGCGCTACCTTTTTGCCACAAAACCCTGTATTTCCATGCCCTTGGGGACGCGGATCACCTGCAGGACCTGGGATGGTGCGGACATTGCAACCGATGTTGCAAGGCCCGACCGGGCGAAGTGCGTTGCCGAACGGCGGCAGGACATTGAACGAGGCTGGTGCAATTTGCGTAACGGACGTCCTATGGAAGTTTTCCTTGCTCAGCCGCGCGGCTTTTGCGCGGGCGTTGTGCGCGCGATCGAAATCGTCGAACGCGCGCTCGCGAAGTATGGCCCGCCGGTCTATGTCCGCCATGAGATCGTACACAACAAATACGTGGTCGAGAGCCTGAAGAAGAAGGGCGCGATCTTCGTCGAGGATTTGTCGGAAGTGCCGGCCAAGGCCGTGACCGTGTTCAGCGCCCATGGCGTCGCGCGAAGCGTCGAGGAGGAGGCTGCGGCACGCGACCTGCCCGTGCTCAATGCCACCTGCCCGCTCGTCACCAAGGTCCACAATCAGGGCAAACGCTATATCTCGAAGGGCCGCGCCCTGATCCTGATCGGGCATGCCGGCCATCCCGAGGTCGAAGGAACCATGGGACAGGTTCCGGGGCCGGTTCTGCTGGTCCAGGGCGTCGAGGATGTGGCGGAATTGCGGCTGCCGGTCGACACCCCGGTCGCCTATATCACCCAGACCACGTTGTCTGTGGACGACACCAAGGACATAATCGCGGCGCTTCAGGCCAGATTTACAGATATTCAAGGCCCGGACATCAGGGATATCTGCTATGCGACACAGAACCGCCAATCTGCGGTAAGGGACCTGAGCAAGCTGGTGGACGTCATTTTGGTGGTGGGGGCCGCCAATAGTTCCAACTCGAACAGGCTTCGTGAAATCGGCACCGAGGTCGGTGTCGCGAGTTACCTGATTGCCGATGGGAGCGAACTCAACCCGGACTGGCTGAAGGATGCGAAGGCCGTCGGCATCACTGCGGGCGCGTCGGCGCCTGAAGTTCTGGTCGACGATGTGATCGAGGCTCTGCGGCGGATCGGACCGGTTTCGGTCTCGGTCGTGCCGGGCCGAGAAGAGAATATCGAATTCCGGCTGCCAGCCGAACTGACTGCGGGCTGATCTGAACCCACTTCCCTTTGATAAGTGCAGAAAGAAAATCGTCTAATGGCTATACCGTTCTTCAAGGAAATGCGTATCGGCGGTTATCTGATCAAGCAAAAACTGCTTGGCCGCAAACGCTATCCGCTCGTGCTGATGCTCGAACCGCTGTTCCGTTGCAACCTCGCCTGCGTCGGTTGCGGCAAGATCGATTATCCCGACGCGATCCTCAACCGCCGCATGAGCGCGCAGGAGTGCTGGGACGCGGCCGATGAGTGCGGCGCGCCGATGGTGGCGATCCCCGGCGGCGAGCCGCTGATCCACAAGGAGATCGGTGAGATCGTGCGCGGCCTCGTGGAGCGCAAGAAGTTCGTCTCGCTGTGCACCAATGCGCTGCTGCTCGAGAAGAAGCTCGATCTGTTCGAGCCGTCGCCCTATCTGTTCTTCTCGGTGCATCTCGACGGCCTGAAGGACCATCACGACAAGGCGGTTTCGCAGAAGGGCGTGTTCGATCGCGCCGTCTCTGCGATCAAGGCGGCCAAGGCCCGCGGCTTCACCGTCAACGTCAACGCCACCATCTTCGACGGCCACCCGGCCGAGGAGATCGCGAAGTTTCTCGACTTCACCACCGAGCTCGGCGTCGGCGTCTCGATGTCGCCCGGTTATGCCTATGAGCGTGCGCCCGACCAGGAGCACTTCCTCAACCGCACCAAGACCAAGAAGCTGTTCCGCGACGTCTTTGCGCTCGGCAAGGGCAAGAAGTGGAATTTCATGCATTCCGGACTCTTCTTGGACTTCCTCGCCGGCAACCAGGAATACGAGTGCACGCCGTGGGGCATGCCGGCGCGCAACATCTTCGGCTGGCAGAAGCCGTGCTATCTGCTCGGTGAAGGCTACGCCAAGACCTTCAAGGAGCTGATGGACACCACCGATTGGGAAACCTACGGCACCGGCAAGTACGAGAAGTGCGCCGACTGTATGGCCCATTGCGGCTACGAGCCGACCGCGGCGACCGCTGCGATCAACAATCCGCTGAAGGCGATGTGGGTCGCGCTGCGCGGCATCAAGACGACGGGCCCGATGGCGCCGGAGATCGACATGTCGAAGCAGCGGCCGGCCCAGTACATCTTCTCGCAGCAGGTGCAGAAGAAGCTTTCGGAGATCCGCCGCGACGAGGCGATCGCCGCCGAGCAGAAGAAGGCCGCGGCAGCCCAGAAGGCATCGACCGCCGCATAGGCCGCGCCGTCAGGACATCAAGGACAAGGGCCCGATCGCGATGCGACCGGGCCTTTTGTTTTCATTATGCCGGAACGCGGCTGTCAGCGGATCGCAGCAGCAATTTCTCGATCTCCGCTGCGCGCGGCGCGCTGAGCGTGCCGCGTTCGATCCCGAGCGGGACGTTGCGCAGCGCCAGTTCGCGGTACAGCGCGCCCGACGACGGAAAGCGGCCGTCCAATGCCGCAAGATGCTTGACGATCGTGCCAACGTCGCCGCGCGCCACGCAGCCGCCCATGCCGTTGGCCAGTCCGCCGTCGAGCACGGCCGCGACCGTGCCTCGCAACAGCGGCATCATGGCACGCAGCGCATCGGCTTCGCTGGCGCCAAAACTCTTCCAGAGCTCGACGCCCTCCTTGAGCAGCGCGATCAGGAACGGGCCGACGTAATAGGCCGAGGCATGGTAGAGCGCCCGCACGCCGGCCGGCAGCGCCAGCGGCTCGCATCCGATGCTGGCCGCAAGCCGTTCCAGATCGCGGCGGAAGCCGGGCTCGGCCTCGATGCCGACGGTGCAGCCGCGCAATCCCTCCAGCGCGACGTCGGGATTTGCGAACATCTGCATCGGATGAAATCCGCCGGTCGCCGCACCTGCGGATTTCGCATGATCCAGCGCGGCCAGCTCGGTCGCGCCGCTGCAATGGACCACGCGATGCCGCGGCTCCCAGCGCAAGGCACGGCAGACCGGCAGGATCGCGTCGTCACTGACCGTGAGGAAAACCATGTCGCAGCCGTCGACGACCTGCTGCGCATCCGCCATCGGCCGTGCCGACGGCACGCGGGAGCCGAGTTGCGCCGCGGCGTCGGGACCGCGGTTGTAAAAGGCCGCGACATTTAGGCCCGCACGGGTGAACGCGGGCGCGAGCGTCTGCGCCACGCGACCGGCCCCGATGAAGCCGATCCGCAACGCCGCGAGCGACGGGCTCATTGCGCATAGCTCCCGTCGATGCGGTCGAGCCTGCGCCGCAGCGCCGGCCATTCCAGCAGGCCGTAACCGGCTTGCAGATTTTGCGCCGCCTCATTCAGCACCGGATTGGTGTCGCGCTCATTGTCGAGCGTGATCTCGGTGCCGGCAAAGCAGGTCACCGTGTTGTCGATCGCGAGTTCGGTCGGCGCGTGCAGCGGCCGGCCGCAGCCGAGCGCATCGACCTGGATCCGGCACGCCTGCTCGAGCCAGTAGATCGCGTTGAACGCCTGCGGGATCGTGTTGCCGCAGACCAGCAGGCCATGATTGCGCAACACCAGCACGTTGTTGCGGCCGAGATCGGCGACCACGCGATCGCATTCGTCGCGATCGATCGCCGGCCCTTCGAAGTCGTGATAGCCGATCCGGCCGTGAAACCGCATCGCGGTTTGCGACAGCGGCAGCAGCCCTTCGGCAAGCGTGCTGACCGCGGTGCCTGCCCTGGTATGGGTATGCAGAACGCACTTCACGTCGGGGCGCGCGCGATGGATCGGGGCGTGCAGGTAAAATCCGGCGACGTTGACATTGTAGCCATGGTCGGGCTGCAGCAAGGTGCGGCCCTCGATATCGATCTTGACGAGGCTCGACGCGGTGATTTCCTCGTACAGCATGCCATAGGGATTGATTAGATACTGGTCGTCATGCCCCGGCACCTGCGCGCTGATATGATTGTAGATCAGGTCGGTCATTCCATAGAGCGCGACCAGGCGATAGCACGCGGCGAGGTCGACCCGGGTCGCCCATTCCACTTCGCCCACCGCGGCCCTGATATCGCCGACCGCACAAACTTCGCTCTGACGCATGTTACTGGAGCCCCTGCTGACGGATGACGGATGCGCGTTCGACGATGCCGGCAAGTTCCGCCGACGACGGCAGCGTGCCGAAGACGTGCATCCCGTCCGCGCCGAACCGGGATCGCACGAACAGGTCGGCAGCCGCGGCATCGCCGTGCCGCAACATCTCGGCCGCCTGCAAGGCATGCGCCATACGGGTGACCAGCGCCCGCGCATGCCCGTCGTCCGGATATCGCGCATGCAGCCGGTCGGCGAGATCATCGACACTCTTGTCGTAGATCGGGTTGAGGTCCCTGCTCGCGCGCAGTTCGTCGATGAACGCGTCGCGGCAATTTGCATCCCGCTGCATCGCCCGCAGCACGTCCATGCACATCATGTTCGAGGTGCCTTCCCAGATCGAATTCAGCGGCGCCTCGCGATAGAGCCGTGCCATCGCGTTCTCCATGATGAAGCCGTTGCCGCCGTGCACCTGCAGGCACTCATAGGTGAAGGCCGGCGCACGCTGGCAATTCCAGAACTTCACCACCGGCGTCGCGACCCGCGCCAGCAGCCGCTCGTGCTCGCTGGTCTGCAAGCCGTCGGTCGCACGCGCGACGCGAAATGCGCCAAGCATCGCCGCCTCGCTCTCCAGCGCGAGGTCGGCAAGCACGTTGCGCTGCATCGGTAGCTCCGACATCGGCCTGCCGAACGCGGTCCGGGTTTGCGCGTGATTGATGGCAAGGCTCAACGCCTGCCGCATCAACCCGGCGGAGCCGACCGCGAAATCGAGCCGCGTCAAATGCGCATGCGAGAGGATCTCAGCGATGCCGCGGCCTTCTTCGCCGACCAGAATCGACCACGTGTCGTGATACTCGATCTCGCTCGAGGCGTTCGAACGGTTGCCGCATTTGTCCTTCAATCGCTGAATGTGAATGCGGTTGGCGCTGCCGTCCGGCAGCAGGCGCGGCACGAACAGGCAACTGACGCCGGACTGCGTGCGCGCCAGCGTGTAGAATCCGTCGGCGACCGGTACCGAGAAGAACCATTTGTGGCCGGTGATCGCATAGATCTCGCCATGCGCACCGCGCTCGACGAAGCGTGCGGTGGTCTGGGTCTCGCGGAGGTCCGAGCCGCCCTGCTTCTCGGTCATCGCGTAGCCGATGACGGCCGCGCGCTTGGCATCGATCGGAAGCCGGCGCGGATCGTAATCCGCCGCCAGCGTGCGCTCCCGCCACAGACTGAATTGCGGCTTGCCGGCAAATCCGGCGATGGCAGCGTACGCCATCCCGGTCGGGCAACCGACGCCGTTCTCGATCTGATTCCAGAGATAGCTCAGCGCCGCGCGGGCCAGATGGCCATACGGCTCGCGCGTCGACCAGGCCAGGCTATGGACCTCGCTCTGGAACGCCAGCGTCATCAATTGATGCCAGGCCGGATGAAATTCCACCCAATCGTTCCGGTTGCCGTAGCGGTCATGGGTCATGAGCTTCGGCTCGTGCTCGTTGGCAAGCCGCGCGGCATCCTGCACGGCCTCGCTGCCGGCATGGGCGCCGAGCGCGGAAAGCCGATCTCTCGCCCACGGCGCCATCCTTGCGATCAGGCCGCTCAGCGCGCGGTCGTCATCGAACGCGTTGAAGCCGGTGGCTGGCCGCGCCTGATTGCAGACCTGATGGGTCGCGAACGCACCGGCGTGCGGACCCGCGACGGCAACCGGCTGGATGTGCGCGTTCATGCGGAGACTCTCGATACAGGGGTCAATTCGGGCGTGGGATGGCGAAACAGCATGCGTGCGGACAATCCGGCGATCGCTTGCGCGATCGCTCTCGCCGCATCGGAATCGGGGGCCGCTTCGGGCGCCAGAGGACCAACCAGCGCTTCCATGAAGGCGCCGGTCACGCAGGATGCCGCGACATTGGGGTCGATCTCGACGAACTCGCCGCTGGCGATGCCGCGCCGGACCAGGCCTGCGATCTGATCGGCCAGCGCTGCCCGGTATTTGAGGCGCGCCGCGTCGATCTCGGGTTCACAGGGTTCTGCGATCAGCGCGTAGGCCAGACGGCGGCCGCGCATCGCCCGGACCGCGAAGGTGTAGATCGCGTCCACCAGGCACTGCGACGCGGACCCCTCCGCCGCGACGATCGCGGCCACCACGGCGACCTCGCGCTCGGACACCAGTCCGAGCACCTGCGCGTACAGGTCCGCCTTGGAGTCGAAGTAGCGATACACGCTGCCCGTGGCCACGCCGGCCCGTGAGGCGATCAGGGCGATCTGGGCATCCTTCCACCCACTGAGCGCCACGGCCTCCCTGGCGGCGTCCAGAATGCGCGCCTTGGTCTCGACCAGCTGATTGAGCCGAACTGCAGCGATTGCCATAGTGAACCGTTATTCATGAATACAGGATCGCAATTCACCATGGTCCGAACGCCGATCGCTGTCAAGTTCCCTCGCGGGACACCCGAGGCTCCAACACGGCGGTGCGGATCACCAGCAACGGGATTACCGAGAGAGCAGCAACGCTGCCGGCGGGGCGGCCGGAACAGCGACGCGCCCCCTCACCGTCCCCTGGCGAGCGATGCTGAGCCGGCGAAGCGCTTGCTCATGACACCGCACCGGACGGCATCCATCAGGCACCAAAGACAAAGGCCCGATCGCGATGCGACCGGGCCTTTGTCGTCTGAACTTGATGGTGCGAGAAACCGCGCTTCTGCGGATCAGGCCGCCTTCGCGGTAATCAGAACGTCGTCCACCGGCATCAGCACCTCGTTGCCGAGCAGGAAGCCGCGGCAGCTGCGCAGCGAGCGCAGCGCGCGGTTGAAGTCGATGCCGGTCGAGACCAGCGCGCGCAGCGTGCGCGGATTGCGCACGATGCCGCGCAGCACCTTGCGCAGGTCGATGTCGCCATTCGGCTTCACCGCGGACTTCGCAAGCTCCGGCAGGGCCCGGTGCGCGGGATCGCTGATCACACGCAGCGCGGCGAACGGAATGCCTGCCTTGGCGGCATACGCTGCCGCAATATGGCTCTCCATGTCGACTGCGGCAGCGCCCGTCATCGAGCGCAACGCGGCCTTGCAAGCCTTCGCCGCGATCACCTCTTCGACGCCAGCAAGCCCACCGCGGACGATCCTGCGGCGTTTCAGCGCAGCGCTGGCGATCATCTCTTCGTTCAGCGCGGATGCAGCCAGGAAACGGGTATCGCCGGACATCACTTCGGTCGCGACCACGACGTCGCCCGATTTGAGCGACGGGTCGAGCCCGCCGGCCACGCCGAACGAGATCACGCCGCGGAACGTGGTCGGATCCAGCGTCGCCAGCAATGCACGCAGTTGTTGCGGATCGCTCGAGCTGCAGATCACGATCATGCCGGGACCTGCCGCGATGCGGGCCTCCTGCACCAATCCAGTCACAATCAATACCGGCCGAGGATCAATTCTCCTGTCCACGGTTCCGGCGGCCCCCGCCTCAACAATCACATCCCGACCCCTACCACCCTGCTATTGGTGCTTCTCAAATTCCGATACCGCGCCAGCGCCCAGAGCGGAAAGAACTTCGAGTAGCCATGATATCGCAAGTAAAATACCCGCGGAAACCCCGTAGCTGTGTATCGCTGCTCGTCCCAGAGTCCTTTTTCCGTCTGTGTTGCCTTTAGGTACTCCACCCCTCGCACAACGGCCGGATTTTCGACCTCTCCGGCCGCCATCAGCCCAAGCAAAGCCCATGCCGTTTGCGACGAGGTCGACGGCGCAACTTCATAACCCTTGTAATCGAGCCGGTAACTGACGGCGTCCTCGCCCCAGCCGCCGTCCTGATTCTGGACCGACGCCAGCCATTCTACCGCTTTCCGGATCATCGGGTCGTTGCGATCGATCCCTGCGACATTTAGCGCACAGAGCACCGACCAGGTGCCGTAGACGTAGTTCAGGCCCCAGCGACCGTACCAGGAACCCTCGGGCAGCTGGGTGCGACGCAGATAGGCAATGCCGTCGGCCATCACCTTGCTGCTCTCGGCGGTCTCGCCGAGTTGTCCCAGCATCGAGATGCAGCGCGCGGTGACGTCCTCGGTCGGCGGATCGAGCAAAGCGCCGTGATCGGAGAACGGGATATTGTTGAGGTAGTATTCGAGGTTGTTGGCGTCGAACGCGGCCCAGCCGCCATCGCGGCTCTGCAGCCCCTCGATCCATTCGCGGCCGCGCGCGATCGCCTCATCATATTCGCGGGTGCCAGTGTGGCGCCGCACGCGATCCATCGCCATCACGACCACGGCCGTGTCGTCGAGATCGGGATAGTGGTCGTTGTTGTATTGGAACGCCCAGCCGCCGGGACGAACATCCGGCGCCTTGACCGCCCAATCGCCCTTCAGCTCCAGCACCTGGCGCGGCTTCAGCCAATCGAGGCCCTGCTTGGCCTTGGCGAACGTGTCGTCGCCGCCCGCCTCCTGCAGCGCGTGACAGGTCAACGCAGTGTCCCACACCGGCGAGACGCAAGGCTGGCAATAGGCCTCCTCGTCGCCGATCACGAGCAGCTTGTCGATGCCGCGGCGGGTAATGGCGCGCGGCGGGAAACTCTCATCCTTGCCGAGGGCTTCGTACATCATGACGATGTTGGCCATCGGCGGATAGATCGCGCCCATGCCGTCCTCGCCGTTCAGCCGCTCTTCGGTGAAGGCGAGCGCGGCGTCGATCGCGCGCTGGCGCAGGCGGTTCGGGAACATCGGCTCGACCACGCGCAGCACGGCGTCGAGCGAGCGGAACAGATAGAACCAGCTCGCGCTCTGATGCGGCGCCTTCGGCGCCATGCGAACCGATTTCGGATCCTCCAGGAACAGCTCGTCGATGCCGATGCCCTTCGGGTTCTTCGCGCGCGGCTTCAGCGCGGCGAGCACCATCAGCGGCACCATGGTGGTGCGCGCCCAATACGAGATCTTGTTGATGTGGAACGGCGACCACATCGGCAGCAGCATGATCTCGATCGGCAGCACCGGCGTTGCGCGCCAGGTCACGACGCCATAGAGCGCGAGCAGGAAGCGCGTGAACACATTGCAGGTCGACGCGCCGCCGCGCGAACGGATCGCCTCGCGTGCCCGCACCATGTGCGGCGCATCGACGGAATCGCCGATCATCTTCAGCGCGAAGTACGACTTCACGCTGGCGCTCATGTCGAACGGGCCGTCATGGACCAGTGGCCAGCCGCCGTGCGAGCCCTGGACGCGGCGCAGATAGCTGGCGATCTTGGCCTCGAGCGCGGCATCGACGGGCTCGGCGAGATAGTGACGCAGCAGGACGTACTCGGCCGGAATGGTGCTGTCGGCCTCGAGCTCGAACACCCAATGTCCGTCGGACTGACGGTAGCCGAGCAGCGCCTCGGTTGCCTTGGAGATGCTGTTCTCCAGCGCGACCGGATCGACTGCGACGCCGTGATCTCTCGAAAGCATTTCGCTCGATATCCTCTTCATTGCGGGCCGGCTGATCGAAAGCCGCGGCCGCTCCGGAGCACGATCCGATTGTATCGGACGCGCTCTTCCGTTTTTCCGGCCGCAATTTCCTTGCGCGAGCCGGTAACCACTTCGCTCGAAATCAACCGGCCGGATCTAGCGCCTGGCCAGAACCAGATCGGCGGCACGATCGCCCGACCGGACCGATCCCTCGATGGTTGCCGGCAACCCGGTAGCAGTCCAGTCGCCGGCAAGAAACAGGTTTTTTTGCCCCGTCGCGGGCCCCGGGCGCAGGGCATTCTGCTCCGGCGTCGCTTCGAACGTGGCACGCCGCTCGCGCACGATCTGCCAGGGCGGCAGGTCGCCGGAAATGCCCGATGCCTTGCAGATGTCCCGCCAGATCGCCTGCGCGAGCTCCTCGCGCGGCATATCGACCAGCCGGTCGCCATTGCTGATCGTCACCGACAGCCGCTGCGGGAAGGCGAACAGCCACTCCACGAGGCCGCCGACCACGCCGAGAATGGGCACGGCGTCGCGCGGCGGATCGACGCGGAAATGCGCGTTGACGATGGCGCGGAATTTGGTCGGCGTTTTCACGCCGGGCAGCAGGGATGAAGCGGCACGCGGCGGCACCGCAAGCACCACGGCATCGTCGGCCCCGAGCGCGATCTTGTCGCCACCGCCGAAGTCGAGCTCGCTGAGGCGATCGCCGGACATGCCGAACGCCCGCAATTCGTGACTGAACCGGACGCTGTGGCCCCTGTCCTGCAGCAGCTTCACGGCCGGCTCGATCAGGACCGAGCTCAGGCCGTCGCGCGCGATCAGCGGCCGGCAGGCCTGCCCGCCCGCGAGCAAGGTCTCGCGCACGATGGCGCCGGCGAGCCCGGCCGAGCCCTCCGGCGGATCGACGTTCAACGCGGCGAGCAGCAGCGGCTGCACCAGGCGGTCGTACAGCGTGCCCTTGCAGGGAATGGTGTTGCCGACCAGCGCTCCGGTGCCGGCCCAGGCCAGCGGCGCCAAGGCGAGATAGTCGCGCAAGCTCGTGTCCGGGACGCGGCGCGCCTCGTCGAACACCCACAGCGGCAAGCGGGAGTCGCCGAGATCGAGCTGCCAGCGCTGGCCGGTGGCCAGATCGACGAACGGAAACTGCGCGCGCGCGGGCCCCACCAGGCCGGCTTCGGTGCCGATCGCGCGCGCGTAGCTCAGCGCGTGGCGGTTGCCGGACAGCAGCAGATGGTTGCCATTGTCGATGGTGAGATTGGTGGCGGCGTCGAAATAGGAGCGACAACGGCCACCAGCCTGTTGCGTCGCCTCGTGGACGGCGACCTTATAGCCGCCATTGGCGAGCCGCACGGCCGCTGAGAGGCCGGAAATACCGGCGCCGATGATATGAACGGTGTTTTGCATCAGATGATCGCGTAACGAAGAAGAATGCGGATCTTGGCCGCCTTGGACACACGCACCGGCGCACGCGGGGCAGCGAAACCGCGCGCGATCAACAGATCGAGGATCGCGCGATAGTATTTCGACATGATGCGCGGCGCGCGCACCGCGCGGCGCGAATTGCGCTTCATGATCTCGTCGGACTTCTGGAAATGCATCTTGGCCCGCTCGGCGAGCGGCGCGCACACCTTCGGCAGCGCGCGGTCGGCCGTGACCCGGGCCGGATCGTCATTGGTGATGCCGGCGTGCCAGAGCCATTCCCGCGGCAGATAGAGGCGGCCGAGACCGGCGTCCTCGTCGATGTCGCGCAGGATGTTGGTGAGCTGTAGCGCACGGCCGAGGTGATAAGCGAGCTGGATGCCGTCGTCCTCGGGCAGGCCGAACACGCGCACCGACAATCGGCCCACCGCGCTCGCGACGCGATCGCAGTAGAGGTCGAGCGTCGCAAGGTCCGGCGCCCGGATGTCCTGCGGCACGTCCATCTCCATGCCGTCGACGATCGCGAGGAAATCCTCGCGCTTCAGGCCGAAGGTCTTCACCGACGCGACATAGTCTTTCAACCGATCCGGCGGATGCCCGGCATAGAGCGCATCGATATCGTCGCGCCACTGCTGCAGCGCGGCCAGCCGCTCCGGCCGCGGGCCGTCGGAATCGGCGATGTCGTCGACCTGGCGACAGAAGCTATAGATCTGGAACATCGCCTCGCGCTGCGCGCGCGGCAGGATGCGCATCGCTGCATAGAACGAGCTGCCCGACGCGGTGCTGTCGTAATTTGCGTTGGCCGCCGCCTCGACACTCATGCACCTGCCGCCGTCTTGGATACCGCACGCCGTCCGGTCGCGCGCTGCGCGGTCTCGCCGGCGACGCCGCCGAGGCTTTGCAGCAGCAGCTCGACCTTGCTCAAATGCACACGCTCGCTGAGCGGATCGCGCACCTTCAGCATGTTGACGATCTTGTCGGCGAAGGCCTGGATCACGGAAATTTCGAGGCCCAGCCTGAAGTCCTTCACCTCGGCGGCGAGCGACTTGCTCTGCACGAGCAGCGTCTCGGTGCGCACCGCGAGCGCCTGCAGGCACCTCAGCAGCGCCGGCTGCGACTTCGCCTCGCCGAGCATCTCGACCGTCGCACCGGCCGCGGCCAGCGCATCGCGCGGCAGGTAGACGCGGTTCAGGTTTCGGTAGTCCTTGCCGCAATCCTGCAAATGATTGTTGATCTGCAAGGCGGCACAGAGCGCATCCGACGCCGCCCAGGTCGAGGTATCCTCGCCGTGCACGTCGAGCATGAACCGCCCGACCGGCATCGCCGAGTAACGGCAATAGTCGATCACGTCGTCCCAGTTTTCATAGCGCAGCTTGGTGACGTCGAGGCGGAACGCCACCAGCACGTCGAGCGCGTGCCGCGGCGGCATGCCGCGCTCGGCGAAGGCGCGGCGCAGATTGACCGCCTCCTTCTGGCTATCGCCATTGCCGAGCAGCTCGGCCTCCATGAGGTCGAGATAACGCAGCTTCTCCTCAGGCGACAGCGTGGCGTGATCGGCGATATCGTCGGCGGTGCGGACGAAATTATAGAACGCCAGGATCAGGGCACGATGCCGCGGATGAATGATCCACGACGCGACCGGAAAGTTCTCGTCGCGGTGGGTCTTTCCGGATCGCAGGTCGCTCGCGGTGGTCATGGGAAATTGGGGCTACACTGGTCATGGCACGACGCAGGCGCGGATGGCTCAGGCGCATGCGGGGATTTGCGAGCCCCATATAGGGGAATACGCCACCAAAACCAATGCTATCTGTAACCGCCAGCATAGCCGGCCCGTGGCCGGCACGAATGCCGATCACGGGCCTGACGCCGGTCGCTGAGGCCTGACGCGGTCTTATTGGCCGTGGGTCTTCAGCACCTGATCGCAGGCGGCGCTGATCTTGCTGCGGTTCTGCTGCAGGCAGGCGAGAATCGTGAAATCGCCCTGATCGATCACGGCGCGGCAGTGACGCTGCACGTCACGCGTGCAGGCCTTTTGCTCGTCGGGGGTACCGCGCCCCTGCTGCTGGGCGAAGGCGCTGGACGAGAGCGGGATCGACAACAGGGCAACAGCCAGGAGAAATTTACGCATCGTATTCCTTCATTTCCGACAGCAGAAAATCTGTCCCCGAAAAGCGCTTCGGCATGGCCGGGACGGATTTGTAGGGATTGCAGACGCCACGTAACGCGGCAACGGATTGACGACAAGCACCGCTAAATGCGGCTAAATTTGCGGCGCTGTAAACCCCTGCATAAATCGTTGATTCTAAACAACGATTCTTGCCATCACTTTATCGCGTTTGACGATTGCGGATGACGGTTGCGCACAGCTACATGCCGCCGTGGAGTCGAAGGCTTCTGATTCTGCGCGATGACGATCAGGCATCGTGCGCATGGCTGTTGTCGTTTGAACCTAACATTCTTCGGGGACACTAAACTTTCGATGCGGCGAGACGTTTTCTTGCGAAAGAGGCGTTGATTTTGATGGGAAAATTCACAATGAAATTGTTTGGTTCCAGCCTGTCCGGCCAGGCTCTCAGAGCTGTGGGTGTCGGCGCCGCACTGTTGCTGTCTTGCTCCGCTGTTCATGCCCAAGCCGGCGGACCCTTTGCCGGCTTTGCCGGTTCATGGACCGGAACAGGCATGGTGGCGTTGTCCAACGGCACGACCGAACGCATTCGTTGCAAGGCAGACTACAAGGTCGCGCCGTCGGGCATGAACCTGAAGCAGTCGCTGCATTGCGCCAGCGACAGCTACAAATTCGACCTCTCCAGCGACGTCACCAGCCAGGGCGACCGGATTTCCGGCAACTGGAGCGAGGCGAGCCGCAACATCTTCGGCAATTTGCAGGGCACCGCGGGTGGTGGCCGAATCGACGTATTCGTCGAGGCGTCCGGCTTTGCTGCGAACCTGAACCTCCAGACCAACGGCTCCAAGCAGGTCGTGCAGATCGACTCAAAGGGCGAGATTCGCGGCGTCACGATCACCATGACCAAGACTTGACGCTGCCGGCCGATCTCGTCGGGAAATGACAAAGGCCCGGTTCCGAACGCATCGGAACCGGGCCTTCTTGTTGTAGGTCCCGCGCTGTTCGCCGATCAGGCTTTTTCGATCGGCGCAGGCTGCCCGCCCTTGCCGCGGAGTTTTTGCGACAGGTTGATCAGGAACATCGAGGTCGGCCGCAGGATGAAGAGGTCCGCGATCAGTGCTGCGACCATCGAGAACGCGCTGAGCCAGCCGAACAGGCGCAGCGACGGCAGGTCGGAGAACACCGTGACGACGAGGCCGCAGGCCAGCACCACCGTGGTCAGGATCAGCGCGGGACCGACCAGCACGGTGGCGCGCTCCACAGCAAGCTCCGGCGTGATGCCCGGCTTGGTCTCGAGCCGCAGCCGGTTGAGAAAGTGGATGGTGGCGCTGAGCCCGAGGCCGAACGACACGGTCAACGCCACCACGCTGGCGAATTGCAGTCCCTCCCCGAGCAGCCACAGCACCGTGCCCGACAGCACCACGGGGAAGATGCCCGGCAGGATGCAGGAGAACATCACGACGACGGAACGGAATGCCAGCCCGATGAAGATCGCCACCAGCAGGAATTCGATGGTGAGGCCGTGGTTGAGCTTCTCGATCATGCTCGCGCTGTTGCGCGCGGCGATCACCGAGAGGCCGGTCACCGCGATCTCGTAGCCGGGATGCTCGGCACGCACCTTATCCAGCGAGTGATCGAGCTTGTTCACCACCGGAAGCAACTGGCTCGAGTCCAGATCCGGGACGCGCCCCGACACCACGACCGCGTCCTGATTCTTGTCGATGAACCGCCGCACCAGATGCTCGGGGATCAGGTCGACATATTCCTTCAGCGTCGCGACGTCGTCGCTGCCGGCCTTTTCGGCAAGCCAGCGCCGCAGGGTTTCCAGCGACCACACGTTGCCGACGCCGGCTGAGTCCTCGACCATCGCGTGAACGTCGGCGATCGTCTTCAGGGTCTCCGGTGAGTACAGCGACTGGCCCTTGGGGAATTCGATCAGCACATCGACCGGATTGGCACCGGTCAGCTTGGCGTCGAGCCGGCTCGACGCCTCGACCGCTTGTCGCTTGTCCGGCACCTGGTCGGCGAGCCGGTAACGCGGCTCGAGATTGGCGTAGATGATGCCGAGGCCGCCGACCACGATCAGCGCGAGCAGGCTGAACAGCCCGGGACGGCCGACCATGCGCACCGCGATCCAGTAGCAGAAATTGCGCAGCGCCTGCACGCCGGCATCCGCGCTCTGGAACTTGACCGCAAACAGCTTCTCATTGCGCACCAGCAGGATGCCGAACACCGGCACCAGCGACAGCACCGCGACCAGCGCGATGATGGTGGCGGCAAGCCCGGCCTCGCCGAACTTGCGGATCAGGTCGGAATCCGAGAATTGCAGCGCGATGAAGGAAATGCCCGCCGTGCCGTGTGTCAGCACGCAGGCCGGCCCGACCACCAGCACGGCATTCTTGAAGGCGGTGAACTTGTCCTGGCCCGCGATCAACCGGTCGCGTGCCGCGAATGTCAGCTGCATCGAATCGGAGAAGCTGATCACCATGATGAGCGGCGTCATCACGTTGAGGAACATGTTGAGATTGAAATTGGCCCAGCCGAGGCCACCAAGCGCGAGCAGGATCGCGATCATCGGCGGGAACGCCGCCGCCACCATGAAGGAGATCTTGCGGAAGAAGATAATGGCGATGATGCAGCCGGCGAGGATGCCGAGAATGTTGTAGGTCAGGCCGTCGCGCTCGACCGCGTTGCGGATCTCGAGCTGCATCACCGGCACGCCGGACAACTGGGCATTGAGCCCGCTGCCGCCGAGATCGTCGGCCATGATCTTCCTGATGTCGCCGACCACCTTGCCGAGCTTGTTGCTGGCAACCACCTCGGGCTCGAGCGAGAGCACGACCAGCGCCAGCGTGCCGTCCTCCGACAAGAGCTTGCCGCGGATGATCTCGTTGCTTTTGACGGTCTCGATGAACTTGTCGTAGGCCGCGCCCTCCGGAAGCTCATTCGGGAACAGCGCCGCCGGCAACTTGCCGGGGGCCGGCGCCTGGCGCGCGGAGAACAACGAGACCAGTCCGCGCACGCCCTCGACGAGTTGCAGGTCCGTGACCATGTCACGCAGCTTGCCGAGATTGTCGCGTTCGAGCAGCGTCTTGCCTTCGACCACGACGAGAACGTCGAACTCGGTCGCCGGGAAGCGCTTGGTTACCGCCTCATACTGCTTGTAGTCCTTGGAATCGGAACGGAACAGCTGCGACAGCGAATCGTCGATCTTGATCCGGTGCACGCCGAACACGGCACCGATCAGCAGCAGAACGAGCACGATGCAGGACAGGATCGGCGCCCGCATCGGGATCAGGCCGAGACGCTCGATCCCGAACGCGATGCTGGGTCCCGAGCGCGGCTCCTCGATCTTCTCGACGTGGACCTGACTTTCCGTGTTCTTTTCGAGCATGCCCTGTCCAGTTCTGAAACGGCTCAATTTGTCTAGCTTGGGTCTAAAGCGCGATGAGATCAGGTTGGATCCTCATCGCGCCTCGGCTCCTTGGTTTACGCATGATCTCTTCGGAAACCGCTTCGCACTTTTTCGGATCATGCTTTAGGGGCGCGAATGAGGCGGATGGGCGCAACTGATCGGCGCTAGTCGTTGAAAACACGCGAATATTGACCGGCGCCGGTTTTACAGGTCAGGCCCTTTGCTCGCAAGCGCAGGGGTCCGGACAAATCAGCAGGGAACCGGCGAACACCAACATTAAGTATCTGATTTGTCACACCCGGGTAGCGCATTCTGTGACGATCCACCGCCGCTTTCATCCTTCAGCGCGACCCCCGTGATCTGGCGAGCCAGCCCCTCCCGCACAAGCCAGGAGATTCTGAAGGCGGCCTCCGCATAGCTCAGCCCGGCGCGGTGGATATTGGAGATGCAGTTCCGGTCAGCATCGGTGAGACCGATCCGCGGCGCAAAGGTGAGATAGGCACCGAGACTATCCGGCGCGGACAGGCCGGGCCGTTCGCCGATCAGCATCACCAGCATGCGGGCTCCGACGATGGCGCCGATCTCGTCTCCCAACGCGACGCGCGCGCCCGACGCCACGATGACCGGGCCCGCGTCGATCCTGTCGGCCGCAAGTCGCGGCAGCAGCTGCCGGATCAATTCGACGGCATGCACATTGACCGCGGTCGGCGACAGGCCATCCCCGATCACGATTGCGCAGGAGCATGCGGTGATGGCACGACCTTCGAGCGACCGCCTCGACGCGGAATCCAGCATGCGCCCGAGATCCGGTCGGCGCAGATAGTCGCGCCGGCTGGGCGCCTGGCTCGACACCTCGGGTGCCGTGATGCCGAGGCCGGCGAGGTCAGCCGCGATCCCGCCGAGATCGAACGCCGCGTGGACGGCATCCCTGGCGCGGGCGTGATCACGCGTGAAGGCGAGCAGCGCGCTGGTCGGCAGGCTGGCCCCGGAGCGGCCGAGACCGACGCGCGCCGGCGTGAGCTCACGCAGATCGGCAAGCGAAGGGGACAGTGGCACCGGCGGTGTCGTCATGCTGCTATTCAGCGGGGACCGATGCCTCGCGCAGCCGGATCGAGTAGTTGGACGCATTCTGCCGGCCGCTGGAGGCTGCGCGCGCGAAGGTGATCAGGTGATGCGCGACCAGTGTCGCCGAGATCAACCCCTCGATGTCGCCACGCCTGAGCCGGCCGAGTGCAAATTTCCAGAACACCCGCCTGTAATCGCCGAGCACGCCGACCTTCCAGAAGATGTTGCGCAGCATGATCAGGCCGCGCCGGATGTTGGCCCAGCTCTTCATCTCCGGGCTGACCGGCACCTTGATGCGGTTGGCATAGGTGTAGTTGCACTGATGCAGATAGCGCTCGAACAGCTTCTCGGGGTCGTAGGCGATCTCCATGCATTTGCGCCAGGAGCTGACGACATCCTCATATGGCAGTAGGAACTGCACGTTGGAATCGCGGCCGTCGTCATCGACCAGCCGGCCGGCTTTTTCGAGCCGGTCCCACAATGGCGTCTTCGGCAGCGCCTGAAGCAGGTTGATGGTGAGCAGCGGGATCTGCGATTCCTCGACAAAGGAGAGCAGCGCGTCGCCGGTCTGGGGCTTGTCGGTATCGAGCCCCATGATGATGCCGGAGACCACCTCCATGCCGTAGGAATTGATGGTGCGCACCCCCTCCAGGATCGGAACCATCATGTTCTGATCCTTGTGCATGGCCTTCAGCGCGTCCGGATCGGGCGTCTCGATGCCGACGAAGATGGTCACGAAGAAGGCTTCGCGCATCTTCTCCAGGATCTCGGGGCGCTTGGCGATGTTGAGCGTCGCCTCGCAGGCGAGCCGGGTGACATAGCCGGTTCGCTTCTGCCATTCGATCAGATGCGGCAGCAATTCGCTCGCCGCCTTGCGGTTGCCGATGAAATTGTCGTCGACGAAATAGACCGTGTCGGTCGCACCGCAGGCGCGCAGCTTGTCGAGCTCGGCGATGATCTGCTCCGGCGACTTCAGGCGCGGATTGCGGCCATAGAGCCCGGGGATGTCACAGAACTCGCACTGATAGGGACAGCCCGAGGAGAACTGGATGCTGCCGAGGAAGTACTTCTTGGTTTCGGCGAGTTCATAGGCCGGCAGCGGGAATTCCGTCATCGGCAGCCGGTCGACGGTCTTGAGCACCACCTGCTGGTCCGGCCGGCTGGTGTCCGCCGCCAACCGCCGGATCAACTCGTTGGTGGCGTCGCCGAGTTCGCCGACATGAAGGTAGTCGAATGAGGGGTAGTAATCCGGGCAGGCACTGACCGACGGCCCGCCAATCGCGACCACGAGATCGTGGTCATGCGCCCGGTGGCAGATGTCATTCATCTGCTGGCGCTGGATGTGCATACCGCTGACGAACACGGCCTCCGCCCACTCGAAATCCTCCGCGGTCGCCGGATTCAGATTCTCGTCGACGAAGCGGACCGGCCAGTTCTCGGGAAGATATGCGGCGATCAGCAGCAGGCCCTGCGGCGGCATGAAGGCCCTGACGCCGTCGGTCAGGGGGTAGGAATGCTCGAAGGTCCCAAAGGACGACGTGTAGCGCGGAAAAACGCAGAGGATACGCCGTACAGTCTCAATGCGCTCAGCTCTCATCGAATGACCCCGAAGCACCCGCAAATCTAACCACGGCGCGGAACGCTGGGCCAGAAATTCTTCAACATTGTGGCACGCACCAACGTCACAACGGCGAGATAGTTGCTCTGCAGAATTTTGCTATCCCGTCAGGCCAGGAGCCTGGCAGCGAGGTCGGGCAGCCGCCCCTCGTCGGCAACGAGGCGGAAGTCCTGCCCGGCGAGGCCGACACGCGCCAGCCAATCGTCGAATTCGGGCGCCCGCTTCAGGCCGAACAGGTCGCGGATGTAGAGCGCATCGTGAAACGATGTCGACTGATAGTTCAGCATGACGTCGTCCGCGCCGGGCACGCCCATGATGAAATTCACGCCGGCGGCAGCAAGCAGCGTCAGGAGATTGTCCATGTCGTCCTGATCGGCCTCGGCGTGATTGGTGTAGCAGACGTCGATGCCGAGCGGCAGGCCGAGCAGTTTGCCGCAGAAATGATCCTCGAGCCCGGCGCGGATGATTTCCTTGCCGTCATAAAGGTATTCCGGACCGATAAAGCCGACCACGCTATTGACCAGCAGCGGATCGAACGCGCGCGCCACCGCATAGGCCCGCGCCTCGCAAGTCTGCTGGTCGACCTGGTGATGGGCGTTCGCCGACAGCGCCGAGCCCTGCCCGGTTTCGAAATACATCACATTGTCACCGACCGTCCCGCGGCGCAGCGACAATCCCGCTTCGCGCGCCTCCCGCAGCAACGAGAGGTCGACACCGAAACTGCGGTTGGCCGCCTCGGTGCCGGCGATCGACTGGAACACGAGGTCGACCGGCAGCCCCTGCCCGATCAGTCCGAGCGTGGTCGTGACATGGGTCAGCACGCAGCTCTGCGTCGGAATCCCGAGCCGGGTGATGATGTCATCGAGCAGCCGCAGCAGGGTGCCGATGACGTTCGGATCATCGCTCGCCGGATTGATGCCGATGCAGGCATCGCCCGATCCCAGCAGCAGCCCGTCGAGGATCGAGGCGGTGATGCCCTTGGGATCGTCGAAGGGATGGTTCGGCTGCAACCGCGTGCTCATTCGCCCGCGCAAACCGACGGTGTTGCGGAAACGCGTCGTTACCTGGCATTTCTTCGCGACCAGGATCAGGTCCTGGTTGCGCATCAGCTTCGAGACTGCCGCGACCATCTCCGGCGTGATCCCGCGCGAGATCTTCCGGATCGCATCATCGGTGGCGGCGTCCGACAGCAGCCAGTCGCGGAAGCCGCCGACCGTGAGCGACGAGACCGGCAGGAAGCCGGCAACGTCATGGCTGTCGAGGATCAGCCGGGTGACTTCGTCGTCCTCATAGGGGATGACGGGCTCATCGAGGAATTGCCTGAGCGGAACATCGGCAAGCGCCAGCCGCGCGGCGATCATCTCCGCGGCACTGTCGGCCGCAAGGCCGGCCAGCCGGTCGCCGGAACGCGGCGGCGACGCCTTGGCAAGCAGGAGGCGTAGATCCTCGAATGCGTAATTCGTGGCATCGATGGTGTGACGATACAGCATGGGAATTCGCGTCGCGGGCTGGAGCGGTGCAACCTAGCACCTCTTTGCGAAAGTCGTGCCATCGGCTTTGCCGGGCGCGCCGGAGGCTGTTGATGACGCAGCCCCGTCCGCATCGGCACGGTCGCAACCCGCCAACACCCTATCGCGCCCAAGAGCCAATATAAGACATTGGTATTACTCGGACATTCCAGCGGTTGCGGCTGCGAAAAATTCGCGCATTAAGAAATTGTCCATGAAGATTTCGCATAAGCCGTAGTCGGCCGAAGGTGCTCCCCGGCCTCCTGGAGTGCCCGCAATGCCCACCCCCATCACGTCCTCCGTCCCGATGTCCCGGCCTTCCATGGCATCCCGATTCTCGCTTGCCGCCAGGCTCTACTCGACGTTCGCGCTGATCGCAGCGCTGACCGCGGCCATCGCCGTCCTGTCCGACTACAATGCGCGGCGCAACGCCGAGTTGACCGCGGCCGTCGATCTCGCGAGCCGCGCCGCGCTCAATGTCGAGCGGGTCAATTCGCTGGTCTATGCGGTGGTGATGGAATCCCGCGGCATCTACATGTCGACCGAACCGGTGGCGGTGAAGAAATACGGCGACGGACTGCTGGCGTTCAACGAACGCATCCTCGGCGTGGTCAGGAACTGGGAAACCCTGGTGCAGGCTGATGACGCTGCCCAATTCGCGGTGTTCAAGACGCGCATCGAGCAGTTCATCGCGTTCCGGAAGGAGCTGGTTCGCCGCGGCATCGAGATCGGCGCCGCGGCCGGGCGTGAATGGGGCGACAACGACGCCAACCGCGACGTCCGCACCGCCCTGAACAAGGATCTCGAGGCGCTCTCCAAGGTCTATGCCGAGCGCAGCAAGAAGCTGGCGCAGCAGGCCGACACCAACCGCACGCTGGCGCTGGTGCTGACCGGGCTCGGCGCGGCCGCCCTGATCGTGGTGGTGCTCGGCGTACTGATCATCGCCCGCTCGGTGGCCCGTCCGCTGTCGCAGATCACCACGGCCATCAAGCAGGTCGCCGAAGGCGGCGCGCATGTCGATGTGCCGCATGTCGATCGCGGCGACGAAATCGGCGCGCTGGCGCGCGCCATCGGCGTGTTCCAGGAGGCGATGGACCGCAATCGCATCCTCAATGCGCAAGTCATGCAGGATTCCGCGGCGCGCGACGCACGCGGCCGGCACATCGAGGGCTTCGTCGAAGCATTCCGCGGCACGATCGGCACCGTGCTCCGCGCAGTGCACGACAACGCAGCCACAATGCGGGAGACCGCGCAGACCATCGCAACCGTCGCGGCCGACGCCAACGGCCGCGCCGTGGCGGCGGCAGGCGCCACGGAACAGGCCTTGAGCAACGTCTCCGCGGTCGCGGGCGCCGCCGAGGAACTCTCGGCCTCGGTCGAGGAGATCGGCCGCCAGGTGTCCCAATCGTCGGGCGCGGTCGATCAGGCGGGCGCGCGCACCGACCGGTCGATCAGCGAGATCGAGGGCCTTGCCGCCACCACCCAGCGCATCGACGGCGTGCTGAACCTGATCCAGGCGATCGCGGAGCAGACCAACCTGCTCGCCCTCAACGCCACCATCGAAGCCGCCCGCGCCGGCGATGCCGGCCGCGGCTTCGCGGTCGTTGCGCACGAGGTCAAGGCGCTGGCCGGGCAAACCGCGAAGGCGACCGCCGAGATCAGCGAGAATGTCGGCCTGATCCAGGCCTCGACCCGCAATTCGGTGGCAGCCGTGCGCGAGATCGGCCAGGCCGTCCGCGAGATCAGCAACGTCACCGCGAACATCGCCAGCGCGATCGGCCAGCAGGACGCGGCGACGCGCGAAATCTCCGCCAACGCGCAGATGGCCGCCCAGGGCAATGAAATCCTGGTGACCAATGTCGGCTCGCTGCGCGACGATATGGACCAGACCAGCAAGGCGGCGGAATCCGTGCTCGCAGCGTCGAACGATCTGACGTCAACCGCCGAGACCCTGTCTCGCGAGGTCGAGCAGTTCTTCCACAATCTGCGCAGCGACGCGGCCTGAGGGTCTGCCGCTGACCGGCAGCCGCGTGCGTCACCCGACGCCGCGCGGTTAATGCTTCCCTAACGTCGACGCATAATTTGCAGGCGGTTCGGGCCGGCTTTCTCAATTTGATACCCCCATAAAGGCCGACAAAGCGCGGGGGCGCGGGAGTTGGGAAGCAGGTCATGAACGGGCTGTTGCCACGACCGAGAGCGGTGCCGACCAAGCGGCTGCTGGCCCTTGGTATCGGACTCGTCGTGAGCTTTTCGGCGATTTGCCTCTCGATCCTTTGGGAGATGGCGCAGAAGGATTTTCAGCACGCGAAAGAAGGCGCGACCAATCTCGTAGCCTCGATCGCAAGCGAGATCGACCGCAACATCGAACTCTATGACCTCTCGTTGCAGGCCGTCGCCGACGGCATCAAGCTGCCGGAGATCAGCAACATCAGCCCCGAGCTCCGCCAAGTGGTGCTGTTCGACCGGGCGGCGACCGCCAAGGATCTCGGCTCCATTCTCGTGTTGAACGCCGCCGGCGACGTCACGCTCGATTCCCGGACCCTGACGCCGCGGCGCGCGAATCTCGCCGATCATGATTTCTTTCGGGTTCATCGGGCGCGATCGGATGTCGGCCTTTTCATCAGCCCGCCCTGGGTCACCCAGGAAGGCGAGTATCTGATCAGCCTGAGCCGGCGCATCAGCAACGGCGACGGCTCCTTCGCCGGCGTGGTCGCGGGCAGCATGCGGCTCAGCTACTTCCACAACCTGTTCCGGAAGCTGAACTTCGGCGCCGGCGACAGCATGGTGTTGTTCAATACCGACGGCACGATCCTGATGCGCACGCCGTTCGAGATCGAGCGCATCGGACAAAACATCAAGAGCTCGCAGACCTTTCGCATGCTGCCGCGCCAGCAGTCGGGCTCCTACACATCGAAATCGATCGTCGATCACGTCAACCGGCTTTATGTCTTCCAGCAGGTCGGCAATCGCCCCCTTGTCATCGCTGAGGGCCTCGCGCTCGACGGCATCTATGCGGATTGGTGGCAACAGCTCTGGCTGACCGGCATCGTGGTGACCGCGCTCGGCGGCTTTTCGATCGTGCTGATGTTCTACCTGTTGGCCGCGCTGAAACGGCGAGCCGCCGCCGAAGGCCGGCTCGCTCACCTCGCCAGCACCGATGCACTGACCGGCCTCGCCAACCGGCGCCGGCTCGACGATACCCTTGACGGTGAATGGCGTCGCGGCTTGCGTGCGAAGGCGCCGGTCTCGCTTCTGATGATCGACGTCGATCATTTCAAGGCCTTCAACGACACCTACGGGCATCAGGCCGGCGATGCCGTGCTCGCCACCGTGGGGCAGTGCATCGCAGGCAGCACCAAGCGCGCCACCGATCTCGGCGCACGCTATGGCGGCGAGGAGTTCTCGGTGTTGCTGCCCGGCATCGGCAAGGCGGGCGCCCTGGAAGTTGCCGAACAGATTCGTGCCAAGCTGACCGCCGCGCGCGAGGCCGAGCCTGAATTGCCGACCGTCAGCATCGGATTGTCCTGCCTCGTCCCCGACCATGAGCGCACGTCACGCGATCTGCTCAAGGCCGCGGATCTTGCACTCTATCAAGCCAAGCGCGAAGGCCGCGACCGCGTCATCGTCAGCCCGATCGGATGGGACAAGTCCGGCAAGCGGCAAGTCGCCTGATCGAGATCGCGTTGCGCCAGCGCGCGTCCGCCGTCCCGGTTCACTCCACGGGCAATACGTCGACGGCGACGCTGAGCTTCTGCTTGCGCGCGCCGACGATGACGCCGTCGACCGGCGAGACGTCGGCGAAGTCGCGGCCGATGGCGAGAACGACGTGGTCGTTGGCGATCATGAGATCGTTGGTCGGATCGAACCCGACCCAGCCGAGCTCGCTACCGCACCAGACCGACACCCAGGCGTGGGTTGCGTCGGCGCCCTGTAGCCGCGGCTGGCCCGGCGGCGGGATGGTGCGCAGATAGCCGCTGACATAGGCCGCGGGCAGCCCGAGCCCACGGAGTCCCGCGATCATCACATGGGCAAAATCCTGGCAGACACCGTGGCGCTTCTCGAACACGTCGCGAAGCGGCGTCGAGATCACGGTCGCCTTGGGATCGTATTTGAAGTCGGTCCGGATCCGCCGCATCAGGTCGGCCGCACCGGCGAGGATGCCGCCGCCTGGCGAAAAGCTCGCGGACGCATAGGCCGTCACCGGCCGCAACACCGGCACCAGCGCGCTGGCAAAGACATAGCCGACCGGCGAAGCCGCATCGAGGCTCGACGCCTCGAATGCCCGATCGCGCACGCTCTCCCAGGGCGGGCTCGCGGAGTCACGCGCCGGCGGCTGCCGCTCCACCGAGACCCGTGAGCGGGCGTCGATGCGCAGACTGCGATGCGCGGTCTCGATCAGGACGCTTTCGGTCAGCGTGCCGAAGAAGTCGCGCCGCGCGGTGCGCTCCGCGGGCTTGGGACGGATATCGACCGCATGCGAGATCAGTTGTTGCCCGTCGCCGCTGATCGGCTCCAGCCGCAGCGCGCAGCGCGCGAAGCTGACCTGGGTCTCGTAGCTGTAGGTCGTGACGTGCCGGATATCGTAGATCACGCCAGCCCCGTGAGCTTCTCCGGCCGGCTGGCGTTCGGTCCATGCGGGAAGTAATGCAGCCCGATTGCGTCGGAGAGGCTGAGCAGATCCTGCTCCAGCGCAAACAAGGTCTTGACGTCGAGGCGGCCGGCTTCGGCCGTCGTCAACATGGCCTCGAGCGCGACCGCGAGCCGCTGTGGCCGCTCGATCAGGCCGTGCTCCTTCAGGCTCGGCAGCGCGGCGATATGTTCGTTCAGCGCGGCGACCTGGAACGCGACCGAGCGCGGATTGAAGGGATCGAGCACCGCCAGATCGCGCACCGGCGTCAGCAGCGGCTGCACCAGATAGCGCGAGCGGTAGGTGATCTGGCAGTCGACCAGCGTGAGCAGGATGTCGAGGTCCTCGTCACCGGCTTCGTCATAGGCGAACTGACGGGCAAAGCGCGTGGTGTTGATGGCGCGCTCGGCGCGGCGGCCCATCTCGAGGAAGCGCCAGCCGGCTGCGCGGTTCATGTTCTCCTGCGCGAGGCCGGCGAAGCTTGCGAGCTCCTGCAAGGTCAGCTCGGCGGCGCTGACGACGCCGTCATCGTCGTGAACCTCGATCGCGAGCCGGTCGGCCATCTCGGTGATGACCTGCCACGCATCTGGCGACAGCCGCTCGCGCAAGCCCGTGGCCGTGCGCTGCGCCGATCGCACCAGCGACAGCGCCGAGCCGAATTTGTCCTCGCTTTGCAGCGCTTCGAGCGCGACCTTGGCGGGGTTGGCGCGCGCGGTCTGCGAGGCCGCGCCCCAGGCCACCAGCATGCGCTGGATGCGCTCGGCCGAATGCATCGTCGGTGCGGTACCGCTCGCATTCGCCCGCGCCTGATCGCGCAGCGGCGTGCACAGTGCGCGGATCAGGCGGATGGTGGCCTCGGCGCGCTCCAGATAGCGGCCGAGCCAGAACAGATTGTCGGCGGCGCGGCTCGGCAACACGCCGGCGATGCGGCGGATGCGGACGGTGTCGACCGCCGGCAACAAGGTCGAGGTCGCAACAGCCTTGTCGGAGACCACCCAGACGTCGGCGGACACCGCGCCGTCACCCATCGATACCGCGCGCGCATCGGCCCGATCGGCGATCCGGCAGAAGCCGCCGGGCAGCACGGTCCAGCCATTCGGCGTTGCCGCCGCGAACACCCTGAGCACGAAGGGACGCGGCGCGATCCGGCCGTTCTCCCACACCGGCGTCGTGGACAGCCGCACCAGCTCCTGGCCGACATAGTCGATGCCGCGGTGGCTGATCGCATCCCTCAGGCGGTCGCGGTCCGCCGCCGACAATTCGCCCGGCAGCACCGGACCATTGCCCGGAAAGTCCGCAACGCCGCGGCCATAGGCGCCCTCGATCGCGAACTCGTCGAGCCGCGACAACACCTGTTCGCGGGCGGACTTCTGGCCGCACCACCACGTCGCGATGTGCGGCATCATCAGGTCTTCGGAGAGCAAACGTCGACAGAGATTGGGCAGGAAGCCGAGCAGCGCCCTCGCCTCCAGCACGCCGGAGCCTGGCATGTTGGCGACCACGACGCCACCCTTGCGCAGCACCTCGACGAGGCCCGGCACGCCGAGATAGGAGGACGCGTCGAGCTCGAGCGGATCGAGCATGTTGGAATCGACCCGCCGCAGCAGCACGTCGAGCCGCTTCAGCCCGGCGACGGTGCGGATGTGGATGCGATCGCCGGAGACGGCGAGATCATCGCCCTCGACCAGGAGGAAGCCGAGATAGCGGGCGAGCGTGGCGTGCTCGAAATAGGTCTCGCTGAACGCGCCAGGCGTGAGCAGACCAATCCGCGGTTCGTCGCGATCGGCGCTGGCGCGAAGTGAATCACGGAACGCTTCGAAGAACGGCGCTACCCGCTCGACATTCATCGATTTGTAGAGATCGGAAAAGGCACGCGACAGCACCAGGCGGTTCTCCAGCGCATAGCCCGCGCCGGACGGCGCCTGCGTGCGATCTCCGAGCACCCACCAACGGCCATCGGGCCCACGGCCGATGTCAGCGGCATAGAGATGCAGATAGCGGCCGCCGGGCGGCTTGATGCCGCTGACGGCGCGCAGATACTCGCTGCTGCCGGCGATCGCCGCCGCGGGGATCGCACCTTCGGCGACCAGGCGGCCTTCGCCGTAGAGATCACCCAGCACCATTTCCAGGAGCTGCGCGCGTTGCGCGACGCCGGCGGCGAGCTGGCGCCAGTCGGCCGCATCGATGATCAGCGGCAGATGGCTGAGCGGCCAGATCCGGTCGGAGGTATCGCCCGGCGCCCGATAGGTGACGCCGGCCTCACGCAGATGGCGGTCGGCCGCGGCAAAGCGGCGCTCGATATCGGCCGGCGACAGCGCGGCGAACGCATCGAAGAAGCGGCTCCAGACCGGCCGTGGCGCACCGTTGTCGGCAATATATTCATCCGGAATGCCCGGAAGCCGGACATAATCGCGGGTCCATTGCGCCATCCGGCGCTGGCGGGGACGGGCCCTGCTCTCCTGACTGTTGCCTTGCCCACCCGACACGGTCATTGCACTTCCCCTCGACACAATTAGTGCAGGAGCGGCGTCCGCAAGTCGAGGGTCAAGGGAAACTCAATTGTGCGTTCCTCTGGCGGCGCCTCGATCTTGCCGGGGGTATGGCCATGCGGCTGGAAGCGTGCCAGCCGCCGCGCCTCGGCCTCGTAGGAATTGACCGGCTTGGTCTCGTAGTTGCGGCCGCCGGGATGGGCGACGTGATAGACGCAGCCGCCGAGCGAGCGGCCGTTCCAGGTGTCGATCAAGTCGAAGGTCAGCGGCGCGTGCACCGGAATGGTCGGATGCAGGCCGGACGCCGGCTGCCAGGCCTTGAAGCGGACGCCGGCCACCGCCTCGCCAGCGCGGCCAGTCTCGGTCATCGGCATCCGCCGGCCGTTGCAGGTGATGACATGGCGGCCCTCGATGAAACCCGTCGCCTTGACCTGCAACCTCTCGACCGATGAATCGACATACCGCACGGTGCCGCCCGCGGTGCCCTCCTCGCCCAGCACGTGCCAGGGCTCGAGCGCCTGCCGCAGTTCGAGGCCGACGCCGCCATGATGGACGCGGCCGAAGGCGGGGAAGCGGAATTCGAGCTGGGCCTGATACCATTCCGGTTCGACGTCGTAGCCGGATCGCCTGAGCTCGGCGAGCACGCCCACGAAATCCTCCCAGAGGAAATGCGGCAGCATGAAACGGTCATGCAGCGCGGTGCCCCAGCGCACGAACTTGCCCTGCTGCGGCTCGCGCCACAGCTTGGCGATCAGCGCGCGGATCAACAGCTGCTGCGCCAGCGACATGCGTGGGTCGGGCGGCATTTCGAGCGCACGGAATTCGACCAGGCCGAGCCGGCCGGTCGGCCCGTCAGGCGAATAGAGCTTGTCGATGCAGATCTCGGCGCGATGGGTGTTGCCGGTGATGTCGACCAGGATGTGCCGGAACAGCCGGTCGACCAGCCATAGCGGCGCGTCCATCCCAGGCGGCGGCACGTGCGCCAGCGCAATCTCCAGTTCATAGAGCCCGTCATGCCGCGCCTCGTCGATCCGTGGCGCCTGGCTGGTCGGGCCGATGAACATGCCGGAAAACAGATAGGACAGCGACGGATGCCGCTGCCAATACAGCACGAGGCTCTTCAACAGGTCCGGCCGGCGCAGGAACGGCGAATCCTCCGGCTTGCTGCCGCCGACCACGATGTGGTTGCCGCCGCCGGTGCCGGTGTGGCGGCCATCGATCAGGAAGCGGTTGGCGCCGAGTCGGATCTTCGCGGAGTCCTCGTAGAGGCCGAGGGTGATGTCGACGGCCTCGCGCCAGCTCTGCGCCGGCTGCACATTGATCTCGATCACGCCGGGATCGGGCGTCACCTTGATCACCTCGATGCGTGGATCGAACGGCGGCGCGTAGCCTTCGACGTGGACTTGCAGCTGCAACTCTTCTGCGGCGGCTTCGATCGCGGCGATCAGATCGAGATAATCCTCGACCTTCTCGACCGGCGGCATGAAGGCGCACAGCACGCCATCGCGCACCTCGATCGACATTGCGGTGCGCACCGGCAGCGGCTCGGGGATCTCCTTCAACGCTTGCTTCAGCTCGTCTGAAAGCGCGTCGCGCGGCGCCATCGGATCGCGCTCGACGATGTAGGGGTAGTCATCCGGGGGAACATATTCGAGCGAGGCGATCGGGAGCCGCAAGCCCAGCGGGGAATCGCCGGGCGACAGGAACAGATGGCTGCGCCGGAGCTTCCAGCGCTCGCTGCGCCAGCGCGCCGGCACGCGATCCGCGAGCGGATTCCAGCGCTGGATCGGCAGCACATAGCCCTTCGGCGTGGTCAACCCCTCGTCGAACACCCGCGCGAGACGTGCACGCTCTTCCGGATCGGTCAGCCTGGAATTGTCGGGGGTCACGTTGGCCGGCAGGCCGGCTTCGCGCTGTAGCCAGAAGGCGGGGTCTTCATAGGCCGGCATGACGTAATCCGCACCAAGACCAAGCCGTGTTGCGATTGCCTCGACGAAGCGCCCGGCGTCCGCGACCTCGGCCTTGCGCGGGTTTTCGATGCTCGCGATCAGCTCGGCATTGTTCCAGATCGGCTTGCCGTCCTTGCGCCAGTACAGCCCGAACGCCCAGCGCGGCAGGCTCTCGCCGGGATACCATTTACCCTGGCCGTAATGCAGCAGGCCACCGGGCGCGAACCGCGTGCGTAGCTTGCGGATCAATTCGTCGGCCAGCGCGCGCTTGGTCGGGCCGACCGCGGCGACGTTCCATTCCGCCGATTCCAGATCGTCGACCGAGACGAAGGTGGGCTCGCCGCCCATGGTCAGCCGCACGTCGTCCTTTGTCAGATCGACGTCGATCTGCTCGCCGAGCCGGTCGAGCCGCGCCCAGGATTCATCGGAGAACGGCTTGGTGATCCGCGGCGCTTCGCGGATGCGCTTGACGCTCATCTCGAAGCCGAACTCGACATTGGCGGCGCCTGCGGTTCCGGTCACCGGCGCAGCCGAGCGGTAGTGCGGCGTGGCGCAGACCGGGATGTGTCCCTCGCCGGTCAGCATGCCGGACGTGACGTCGAAACCGATCCAGCCCGCGCCAGGCAGGTAGACCTCGGCCCAAGCGTGCAGGTCGGTGAAATCGCTCTCGACCTCGCGCGGCCCCTCGATCGGATCGATGTCGGGCCGGACCTGGATGAGGTAGCCGGAGACGAAGCGCGTCGCGAGCCCGAGATGGCGCAATGCCTGGATCAGAAGCCAGGCCGAATCGCGGCAGGAGCCGGAGTTTGCGGCCAGCGTCTCCTCCGGCGTCTGCACGCCGGACTCCATGCGAACGATGTAGCCGATCCTCTTCTGCAACTGCGCATTCAGCTCGACAAGGAAGTTGACGGTGCTGTCGGCCCTGCGCGGAATATCGTTGAGGTATGCGGCGAGCAGCGGGCCCGGTTCGTCCGTCTCGAGATACGGCGCAAGTTCGGCCTTGAGATCGCCGGGATATTCGAACGGGAAGCTGTTGGCATAGGGCTCGACGAAGAAATCGAACGGGTTGACCACCGTCATCTCTGCGGTGAAATCCACCTCGACCTTGAGCTCGGTCGCCTTCTCCGGAAAGACGTAGCGTGCCAGCCAGTTGCCCTGCGGGTCCTGCTGCCAGTTCACGAAGTGATTTGATGGCGTGACCTTGAGCGAATAGCTCAGGATCGGCGTGCGCGTATGCGGCGCGGGCCGGAGCCGAATGGTCTGGGGCCCGAGTTCGATCGGCCGGTCGTATTTGTAATGCGTGACGTGATGCAGTGCGACCGATATCGACACGGACCGAGGACTCCAGCAGCTTTTTTGAGCAGAACACTGGTTCCGGTCGACATCAAGCACTAACAACGGGCACGGAGTGCCCAAGCGGCGAGCGGGGCCGTAGCCCGGATGGAGCCAACGGGTCGCGCGAACGCGCGCCCGATGGCTCCATCCGGGCTACGGGACTAACGTCCGATCGGGCCCGAGACCTGCGAAGCAAGCTGCTGGGCGAGCATGTGATAGCCCTCGGGAGTCAAGTGTACACCATCGGGCTGATGCGGAAGTCCGCCCAGCATCCCGTTCGAGAGCATGATCACCTTGATGCCACGGGCACTGAGTCGGCTTTGAATATCCGCGGTCCGGTCCGGGCTGCCCTTGCGCCGGTCATTGCCGCCCGGCTGGAGAATAACCGCGCTGGTCCCGTTCGGAACCGCCCGGTCCAGCCGTTGCAGCATGCCTTCCGTGGTATCGCCATTGATGCCGGCGTTCACGACGCGGACATTCAGCCCCTTCGCCCGCAGGATCGCTTCGAGCTGCGCGGGATAGGCCTGGTTGCGCGCCACGCCCTTGCCGTAGGTGTTGCTCGCGCCAAGCGCCACGATGGTCGCGGCGTCAGCCGATACGGCGCCAAGACTGAGCGCGGCGAGCAATGCGAGGCATCCAAAGATTCCCGACCGACGCGCGCGCATGTGTCCTCCATCAGGTCGAACATGCCACGTCATGCTGGTGACGTGGCTACATCGTGGCTCCGAGCACCCACGGCGCGAACTCGGCGCCGCCGAAATCGAAGCTCTCGCTCTTGGTCGGCTGGCCCGAGGCGGTCTTGAGGATGAGGTCGAAGATGCGCTGGCCGCATTCCTGCACGCTCTCCTCGCCGTCGAGGATGGTGCCGCAATTGACGTCCATGTCGTCTTCCATCCGCTTGTACATCGGCGTGTTGGTGGCGAGCTTGATCGAGGGCGCAGGCTTGCAGCCGAACACGCTGCCACGGCCAGTGGTGAAGCAGACCAGGTTGGCGCCGCCGGCGACCTGCCCGGTCGCTGCGACCGGGTCGTAGCCGGGCGTGTCCATGAATACGAAGCCCTTCTTGGTGACCGGCTCGGCATAGTGCAGCACATCGACCAGGTTGGTGCTGCCGGCCTTGGCCATCGCGCCGAGCGACTTCTCCAGGATCGTGGTCAGACCGCCGGCCTTGTTGCCGGGACTCGGATTGGCGTTCATCTCGGCGCCCTCGCGCTGGGTGTATTCCTCCCACCAGCGCATCAGGCCGACCAGCTTCTCGCCGACCTCGCGGCTGACGGCGCGGCGCGTCAGCAGATGCTCGGCGCCGTAGGTCTCAGGGGTCTCCGACAGGATCACGGTGCCGCCGTGACGGACCAGCAGGTCGCTCGCCGCGCCGAGCGCCGGATTGGCCGACACGCCGGAGTAACCATCCGAGCCGCCGCATTGCAGCGCCACCGTCAACTCACTCGCCGGCACCGCCTCGCGCTGGACCTTGTTGGCGTCAGTGAGCGCTTCCTTCACGAAGGCCACACCGGCTTCCACCGTCTTGCGGGTGCCGCCGACCTCCTGGATGTCCATCGCGCGCAGACGGCCGGCGAGCTTCTGCTCGGCCATCAGGCCGCCGATCTGGTTCACCTCGCAACCGAGGCCGAGCACGATCACATTGGAGAAATTGACGTGGCGGGCGTAGCCACCGAGCGTGCGGCGAAGCAGCGCCAGCGGCTCGTCCTGGGTCATGCCGCAGCCGGTCTTGTGGGTCAGCGCGACGACGCCGTCGACATTCGGGAAGTCGGCCAGCGGATCGTCGCCGGTGAACGGATTCTTCTTGAACATGTCGGCGACGATCCCGGCGACATGGGCGCTGCAATTCACCGAGGTGAGGATGCCGATATAATTGCGCGTCGCGACGCGGCCGTCGGCGCGGCGGATGCCCTCGAAGGTCGCCGGTAGATCGAAGTTCGGCACCGGCTTGACGTCGACACCATAGGCGTAGTCCTTGGCGAAATCGCCCATGCCGCAGTTCTGGGTATGCACATGCTGGCCGGGCGCGATCGCCTGCGTCGCAAATCCGATGATCTGGCCATAGCGCCGGATCGGCTCGCCCGTCGCGATCGGCTTGATCGCGACCTTGTGGCCGGCCGGAATGCGATCGACCGTGGTGACGCCATCAGCCACCGCAAGCCCCGGCGGCAGGCTCGCGCGCGCGATCAGGACGCTGTCGTCGGCGTGCAGGCGGATCACTTGTGCCGGGGCCATGGAGTTTCTCCTTTTGGAGGCGAATAGCGAATGGCGAGTAGCGAACAGCGCGCTACGCGAACCGCCAATCTCTATTCGCCACTCACTACTCGCTATTCGCGTCCTTACGCCTTGCCGCCGGACTTCTCGCGGGTCGCATTGACCTGCATCTTGGCGTAGACCTGCATCAGGCCGACCTCGTTCGACAGCGTCACGAGCTTGAAGCCCATGTTGATCGCGCGCACCGCGCCCTCGGCGCCGGAGCAGTGGATGCCCGGGTTGAGGCCGCGCTTGCCGCATTCCTTGATGATCTTCTCGTAGATCTTGAGGATCTCCGGCTCGTCGCGATCGAGCTTCGGCACCAGGCCGTAGGAGAAGCCGAGATCGGACGGGCCGATATAGACGCCGTCGATGCCTTCGACATCGAGGATGGCTTCCATGTTCTCGACCGCGGTCTTGGTCTCCATCATCGGCAGCAGCACGATCTCGTCGTTCGCGGTCTGCTGATAGGTGCCGGCCGAGCCGTACATGCCGGCACGGATCGGGCCGTTGGAGCGCACGCCCTTCGGCGGATATTTCGCGTAGGAGACGAGGTTCTTGGCTTCCTGCGGCGTGTTGACCATCGGGCAGATCACGCCATAGGCGCCGCCGTCGAGTACCTTGCCGATGATGCCCGGTTCATTCCACGGCACGCGGACCATCGGGGTGACCGGGTGCGCATGCATCGCCTGGAAGCATTGCACCATCGACTGATAGTCCTGCACGCCGTGCTGCATGTCGACCGTGACGCTGTCGAAGCCGCATTGCGCGATCACTTCGGCCGAGAAGCCCGAGGGGATCGCGAGCCATGCGTTCACCACCGCCTTGCCCGATGCCCAGATTTGCTTGACCTTGTTTGCCATTGATCACGTTTCCTTTGTGGTTCTTGCGTGCTTCTTGGGGGACCTCAGCTGGTCGCCCGCTGGATCGAGACTTCGCTGACGCCGACTTCGCGCGCGGTATTCACTATCGCCGCCCAGGTGTCGTCAGGCAAGGGGATGCCATTCCTGGTGCGCTCGGCGCGGGTCTTGCGCTCGGGATCGCCCGGAACCAGCACGGACTCCGTGCCCGCGATCGGCTTGGTGGCGCGGATGAAATCGGTGTAGCGGGTGATTTCGCCATCGAAGAAATTGCTGGTGTCGATCACCTTGGGGTCGATGTAGAACGCCATCATGCCGTTGGCGAAGCGCCGGTCCGACGACGTCGCGCCGGTGCCGGTGAGCGCGCCGCCGAGCAGTTCGCAGATGAAGGCAAGCCCCGAGCCCTTGTGATCGCCGAAAGCGCGGATCGCGCCCGTACCCTTGGTATGGTCGCGCGGCCCATCGGGCGTGTACGGGCCATACAGCACGTGCGGGTCCTCGCTCAGCGTGCCGTCGGCATCGACGAGCGCGCCGTGCGGCAGCTTCTTGCCGCCGCGGCTTGCCACCAGGCACTTGCCCTCGGCGACGACCGAGGTCGCGAAATCGAGCACGATCGGATCCTGGCCCTGGCGCGGAATGCCGACGCAATAGGGCGCGGTCGACAGCCGCTTCTCGACGCCGCCATAGGGCGCGACCAGCAACGAGCCCGCAGCGGTCACGAAATGAATCGAAACGAGGCCTTCGGCCGCGGCCATTTCGGCCCAGTCGCCGACGCGGCCGAGATGGCCGGAGTTACGCAAGGCGACCGCGGCAAGCCCCGCCTTCTTGCACTTCTCGATGCCGAGCCTGACCGCGACCGGCGTCACGGTCTGGCCATAGCCGAACTTGCCGTCGACCACCGCGAGCGACGGCGTATCGACCACCACCTCGGGGGTCTGGTTCGGCACGATCGAGCCCATCTTCTTCCACCTGACGTAAACAGGCACGCGGATCACGCCATGGCTGTCGTGCCCGGTGAGATTCGCCGTCGTCAGGTAGGTCGCGATGCGCTTCGCTTCTTCGGCGGAGGACTCCGAATGCGAAAACACCTCGGACACGAAGTTGATGAGGTTATCGACCTTGATGGTGACCATGAAATACTAGCTCGCTCGATAAAACACTGTGCGTTGTCAGGCGTGGGTCTTGGCGTGGCCGCCGAGATAGGCGGCGGCGATGGCTTCGTTGCCCCACAATTCGTCGGGCTTGCCGCCGAGCACGATCCGCCCTGTTTCCAGGACGAAGCCGTGATCGGCGACCGAAAGTCCCATGCGCGCATTTTGCTCGACGAGCAAGACCGTGGTGTCCTGCCTGATCTGCGAAATGATGCGGAACACCGCCTGCACGATGACGGGCGCGAGCCCGAGCGACGGCTCGTCGAGCAACAGCAGCCGCGGCTTGGCCATCAGGCCGCGCGCGACCGCAACCATCTGCAACTGGCCGCCGGACAGCGTCCAGCCGAGCGCATTGGAGAAGGCGCGAATGTCCGGAAACAAATCGAACATCGCGTCGGCCTCACGCGAGATCTGCGACGCCGAGACCTTGCGGTTCGACGCACCGAGCATGATGTTCTCTTTCACCGTGAGGCCCGGGAAAACGCGGCGGCCTTCCGGCACATGCGAGATGCCGAGCCTGACGATCGCTTCCGGCCCGAGGCCTGCGATCGAATGACCGTCGAACAGGATGTCGCCGGAGGCCGGCTTGGCGAGGCCGGAGATGGCGCGCAGCGTAGTCGACTTGCCGGCGCCGTTGGCGCCGAGCAACGTGACCACCTGCCCCTGCTCCACGGCGATGGTGACGCCGCGCAGCGCCTCGATCTCGCCGTAGCGGACCACCAGATTGCGGATTTCGAGCAGCGGCATCATTCGCTCCCGAGATAGGCGGAGACGACGTCGGGATGGCGCAGCACCGCCATCGACTCGCCGTCCGCGATGCGGCGCCCGAAGTTCAGCACGGTGATGTGTTGGGCGGCTTCGGAGACCAGCGTCATATCGTGATCGATGATCAGGATGGTGAGGCCCTGTGCGGCGATGCGCTTCAGCAGCTCATGCAGTTCGAGCTTCTCGGTCGAGTTGAGGCCGGCGGCCGGCTCATCGAGCAGCAGCAAGGTCGGGTTCGAGGCCAGCGCCCGCGCGATCTCGATCAGGCGCTGATGGCCGTAGGAGAAGCTCGAGATCAGTTGGTTGGCGCGGTTGCCGAGGCCGACGAAGGTCAGCGCCTCCATCGCGCGCTCGGTCAGCGCGTCGTCGCCCTTCCCGATCATGGTGTTGCCGGGACGTTCGGCGCCGATCTCGACGTTTTCCAGCGCCGTCATCGAGCGGAACAAGCGGATGTTCTGGAAGGTACGTCCAAGACCCGCGGCGGTGCGCTGATGCGGCGCCATGTTGGTGATGTCGGTGCCGTCAAGCACGATCCTGCCCGATGTCGCCTTGTAGAGGCCGGACAGCACGTTGAGCGTCGTGGTCTTGCCGGAGCCGTTGGGTCCGATCAGCGCGTGCACGCTGCCGCGCTTCACCGCGATGTCGACGCCGTCGACCGCCTTGAGGCCGCCGAAATGCTTCGAGAGCCCGGTGACCTCGAGCACGATGTCGCCGCCAGTGGTCGCGGGCTTGAGCAGGAGCGCTCCGGCAACGGGCGGCGCCCCGGTGTGTGCACGCCAGCGCGTGAAGGCGTCAGATACGAAGCCCCAGATGCCATCCGGCATGAAGCGGATGATCAGGATCACCGACAGGCCGTAGATCGCAAGATAGAGGCCGGGCACGCTCTTCAGGAAGCGCAGCCATTCCGGGATCAGGATCAGCAGGCCGGTGCCGATCACCGAGCCGATCGGCGAGGCCACGCCACCGAGCAGCGACATGGTCAGGAACTGGATCGATTCCGCGAACGAGAACTGGTCAGGACTGACATAGGCGAAGCCGCCGGCGAACAGGCCGCCCGCGAGGCCACCGAGCACCGCGCACACCGCAAAGGCGGAGACCTTGGTGCGGAACACGTCGATGCCGTTGACGCCGGCCGCAAGCTCGTTGTCGCGCACCGCGCGCATCGCGCGGCCGAGCTTGGTGTCGGGCAGATGCCAGACCAGGTAGCCGACGATCGCGAGCATCGCGACACAGAAGGCGAGATAGCTCTGCGAGGATTGGAACAGCTCGGGCCGGCGAATGTTGGCGACGCCGTCCGGTCCGTGGGTCACGCCGACCGCGTTGATCATGACCAGTGTCACGATCTGCTGGAACGAGATCGTCACCATCGCAAGGTAATGCCCGCCGAGCCGCAAGGTCGACATGCCGAGGAATGCGCCGGCCACCAGCGTGATCGCGCAGGCGCCAACCAGGCAGAGCCAGAAGTTCAGATGCAGGTCGGCAGTCCCGAGGCCGACGGCATAGGCGCCGAAGCCGAAGAACGCCGCCTGCGCCAGGTTGATCTGACCGCACAGGCCGAGCACGACCGAAAGCCCGAACACCGCGATCGAGAACGTCGTGGCCTGGAGCAGGATGTTGAGGATGTAACCGTCGAACTGCATGCCGGCGGCGAGCGCCACCAGCACCGCGGCGGCGACGAAATACGGCAGATGACGGATGATCAGCGGTTTCGCGCGCACGGCGGGCGCCGGGATCATGTTGTCGCTGGCGCTCATGCTTTCTCCGCGACGCGTTCGCCGAAGATGCCCTGCGGCCGGAATACCAGGAAGGCGATCAGCACCAGGAAGGCGAAGCCGTCCTTGTACGGCACGGAAATATAGGCGGCGCCGAAGGTTTCGATGACGCCGAGCGCGAGGCCGCCGACGATCGCGCCTGCAACATCACCGAAGCCGCCGATGATGGTGGCGGCGAACGCCTTCAGCGCGATGGTCGAGCCCATCTGGATCGAGACGAACAGCACCGGCGCCACCAGGATGCCGGCGAGACCGCCGAGCACGGCCGAGTAGATGAAGGTGATCATGATCATGGTGGAGACGGAGATGCCGAGCAGCGAGGCCATCTCCTTGTCCTGCGAGGTCGCTTGCAGCTTCTTGCCGAGCAGCGTCTTCTCGAAGAACCAGAAATTGAACAGCACCAGGAAAATCGTGACGCCGATGATCAAGAGATACTGGCTGTCGAGATAGACCGGGCCGAGCTGGATGCCGGGCGTATCGAACCAGCCCTGCAACACCTGCGGCTGCGGGCCGTAGATCGCGAGCACCGAATTCGACAGCAGGATCGAGGCGCCGATGGTGGCGATGATGACAGGCAGATAGGTGCGGTGGCGCAGCGGATAGTAGACGCCGAGATTGAAGATGACGCCGAGCAGCGCCATGCCGGCGAGCGCGATCACGAACGACAGCCAGTAAGGCAGGCCGAGCTCGACGCAGACCACCATCAGATAGGCGGCGACCATCGAGAATTCGCCTTGCGCGAAGTTCACCACATTGGTGGCGCGGAAGATCAGCACGAAACCGAGCGCGACCAGCGCGTAGACCGCGCCGATGCCGATTCCGGTGAACAGCAGTTGGAGAACCAGATCCATGGCATGCGCTCATTGAAAGGCGAGGCGAACATTCCGGGACCAGCCGGATCGGAGTGATTGTTGTTCGGGAGGTGGCAAGGCTCTCTCCCCCACGCAACCGGAGTCTACCCCGGTTGCGCATCGTAAATTTGCGCAAGTCGGGCAGGCCCGACTTGCGTCGGGGGAGAGTTGGAGAGAGGGGTAAGCCACGAATTCCTCCCGAGCGGCTTACCCCTCTCCCTAACCCTCCCCCGCAAGGGGGGAGGGAACCCATCCATCCGTGCCTCCCTGACCCGCTCGGATCAATCGTTGAAGTCGATGTGCTTGTCGTAGACGATCTTACCCTTGTCGTTCTTCACGACGTTGTAGCCGTGCAGACCGTCGCCGTTCTTGTCGAAATTGTACTCGCCTTCCGCGCCAGCGAATTTCTGCGTCGCCAGGATGGCGTCGCGGATCTTATTCGGATCGGTCGAGCCGGCCTTGTTGATCGCCGCCGACAGAATGGTGATCGCGTCGTAGGGCCAGGCGCTCTGGTTGTCGGGCGCGGTCTTGTAGGCATCGCGATAGGCCTTGCCGAACGCCTTCGCCGTGTCGCTCGAGTCCTCGGCGAAGTCGGCGACCCCGTAGGTGCCATACAGCGCAGGGCCGGCGAGCTTGGTCGAGGACACCGCCACCACCGAAGGCGAACCGACCCACGGGATGTTGACGCCGAGCTGGCGCAGCTGGCGGGCGAAGATGCCGAGGTCGTTCTCGAAGGTGAAATAGGTGCCGAGCACGTCGGCGCCGGACTGCTTCACCGCCAGCACGACCGGGGTGAAGTCTTGGCTCTGGTTGGCATAGCCCTGATCGAGCACCGGCGGCGCACCGAGCTTGGCCAGCGCTTCGGTCAGCGCCTTGCCGCCCGCGGTGCCGAAGGCGTCGGTGGAATGGACGATCGCCCATTTCTTCTTGCCGAGCGTGTTGACGCCGAAGTCGGCGATCACGCGGCCGGAGTAATTGTCATTCGGGCGGAAGCGGAACAGCCAGGGATTGCCGGAATGGGTGAGATCCGGATTGGTGCCACCGATCATCACGGGCTTGCCGACCTTGATCACGTCGGGCGCCATCGCCTGCACTTGGGTCGAGCGGATCGAGCCGAGGAAGGCAACGATGTCGGATTGCGCGGCGAGCTTGGAGAAGGCCAGCACGATGCCCGGGTTGGTGGTCTGGTCGTCTTCGATCACGAGCTCGACCTGCTTGCCGAGCACGCCGCCGGCCTTGTTGACCGCGGCGAGCGCCAGCTTGGCGCCGTTCTGGGCCCACAGGCCCTGCTCCGCTGCCGGTCCGGTCACCGGCACGCACATGCCGATCTTGATCGTCGCTCCTTGCGCCCAGGCGCTGCGCATCAGCGCGGGAGCAGCGAGACCTGCCGCCAAGCCGGCGGAAAACTCACGCCTCGTCAGTTTCATTCAATCCTCCCTTTGGTGCGCCGAACTTGCATGTCGGCTGCGTTGAGATGAGCTGACGCGTCGATCTGTGGTCCAGGACACGTGACGGCGGCCATCGATCTGGCGTTTGACTCCCAGCTAAACATGATTGCACATTGCACGCAATAGCCAAACGTTCGCTGGCAACGGTGCGTAATTGCCTGCTACCAACGACCAGAACGGGATCACGTGATAATGTGACCGACGGGCAGTCATCAATGTCGATTCCAAGAGCGAAATCGCAGACCAGACGGAAGCAGCCGGCCTACGCGCTGATCAAGAGCGCATTGGCAAAGCACATCCGGGCCGGCGACGTTCCACCCGGAACGGTTCTCTCGGAATCGGCGATCGCGACCTTGTTCGGCTCCAGCCGCTCGCCGGTGCGACAGGCGTTCGAACAGCTCGAGCATGTCGGCCTGGTGCGCCGCTTCGACGGCCGCGGCGTCATCGCCGGCAAGCGAAACGCCGAACCACGCCGCGTCCCGATCACGCCGGAGATGTTCGGGCTGACCGATGGCCCGGTCGAGGCGGTGCGCAGCGATGCCTGGGATGCACTCTACTACAAGCTCGAGCGCGAGATCATCTACCGGTCGCTGTTCGGGCGCTTTCGGGTCAGCGAGCTCGCGCTGGCGCGGCACTTCCGGGTCGGACGCACCGTTGCGCGCAACCTGTTGCTACGTGCGCAGGCAATCGGAGTCCTGGAGAAAGGCGCCAAGGCTCATTGGTATGTGGTGCCCCTGGATGAAGATCGCCTCCGCGATATCTTCGAGGTCCGCGCGACCCTCGAGCCACTGCTGCTCAAATCCGCGACGACGAGGATTCCTGCCGCACTGCTCGACCGGATGGCGGAGCGGCTGCGCGAAGGGATCCAGTTCCGCAGCGGCGTCGGCGTCGGGGAGCTCGACGAGATCGAGGGCGACCTCCACATCCAGTGCCTGGGCTACGGCAGCAATCGCGAGATGATCGAGGCGCTGAAACGCACGCACTGCTCCTTCGTGATCGGCAAGCACATTCAGGTGGCTCTGACCGCGCCGCAGATCGATTCCTTCATGGACGAGCATCTGGTGATCATCGAAGCCTTGCGCACACGCGACGGCGATGCGGCGGCCGCGACCTTGCGCAGTCACATCGAATGGTCGCATTCGAAAGTTGCCCGCTGGATTGCCGAATTCCGCGCCATCAACGTGATTTCGCGCGTGCCCTACATGGTCTAGCCATCCTGTCGCACGGGACCGCGGCTACGTATCGGCCTCGACCTCGGCATCATCGGCAGCCGCCATTCCGGCGAGGCTGGCCTCCAGTGCGCCGAGCATTTCGTGCAGTTCCGCGAGCTTGCGGGCGCCGAACCGCCGGGTGATCTCGGCGTAGATCGCCTCCGACGTCGGGGCCACCGCCTCGATCAGCTTCAGTCCCTTGGCAGAGATCGAAACCACCGCGCGCCGCGCATCGGTCTCGGCCGCCTTGCGCTCGATCAAGGCGCGCGCCTCGAGATCGCGCAGGATCCGCGACAGGCTCGGGCCAAGCAGGAACGCCACGCGGGCGAGCTCGGTGACCTCGATCTCCTCGACCGCGGTCAGCGCACGCAAGATCCGCCATTGCTGCTCGGTCAGCCCGTGACTGCGCAGCGACGGACGGAATTGCCGCATCACGGCCTCGCGGGCGCGCAGCAGCGACATCGGCAGCGAGCGCGAGAATTCGCGCATCGGGCCACGTCGCGACGACGCCACCTCGTCACCCTGCCTCGGCCCTAGCTCGTCGGACGATTTCTTGCGCGCCATGACCTAATCCGCCACCGCAAACTTTTGCAGCGCAGCATGCCCTGATTCAGTTTGCGGGAATTCACTTAACATGTTAATCATCTCCCGACATCCACTTTTTGTGTATCACGCATGGCCCTCTCCAAGGACGATATCCGCGCTGCCGCCGAACGGCTCGACACCGCGGAAAAGACCCGCAAGCAGATCCGCCAGCTCTCGCTGGAATACCCCCGCATCACCCTCGAGGATGCCTACGCGATTCAGAAGGCCTGGGTCGAGATGAAGGTGGCGCAGGGCCGCCTCGTCAAGGGCCACAAGATCGGCCTGACCTCGAAGGCGATGCAGAGTGCGCTCAACATCGACGAGCCCGATTCCGGCATCCTGCTCGACGACATGTTCTTTGCCGATGGCGGCCTGGTGCCGACCGATCGCTTCATCGCAACCCGCGTCGAGGCCGAGCTTGCCTTCGTGATGAAGCATCGCCTGGCGGGACCGAACTGCACGCTGTTCGACGTGCTCAACGCCACCGACTTCGTGGTGCCGGCGCTGGAAATCCTGGATACCCGGGTCGAACGCGTCGATCCGGAAACCAAAGCAACGCGAAAGATCTTCGACACCATCGCCGACAATGCCGCCAATGCCGGCATCGTGCTGGGCGGCCGGCCGATCCGACCGCTGGAGGCCGATCTGCGCTGGATCGGCGCGCTCTGCTTCCGCAACGGCCAGCTCGAGGAAACCGGTCTGGCCGCCGGCGTGTTGAACCATCCGGCGACCGCGGTGGCGTGGCTCGCCAACAAGATCGCGCCCAACGGGCTGGCGCTGGAGGCCGGTCAAATCGTGCTGGCGGGCTCGTTCATCCGCCCGATCGAGACCCGCAAGGGCGACACCATCCAGGCCGATTACGGACCTTATGGTTCCGTGAGCTGCTACTTCGCTTGACGCCATCAGCAGGAGCGCTGCATGCCGCATTTCACGATTGAATACTCGGCCAATCTCGACGGCCTCGTCGACATGGGCGCGACGGTCGAACTGGTCCGCAGGGCCGCGGTCGAGACCGGCATCTTCCCGCTCGGCGGCATCCGTGTCCGCGCCATCAGATGCGAGCATTACGCGATCGCCGACGGCCGCAAGACCTACGGCTTCCTCGACATGGTGCTGCGGCTCGGCGAAGGCCGTGACCTCGCCGCCCGCAAGAAGGCGGGCGAGCACATCTTCAAGGCGCTATCGGCCCATCTCGATCCGGTATTCGCCAACAGCAAGTTCGCTCTGTCGTTCGACATGCAGATCAACGACAAGGAAACCAGCTGGAAACGCAACAACATCCACGACGCATTGAAGGTGGAGACGGTCAATGGATAAAGCGACAGCGAAATCGTCAGCCGATGTGTTCCAGGCCAACCGCGATCGCGCCGGTCCCCTGCTGGCGAAGCTGAAGGCCGAAGGCATGGGCAATGTGATCGACGGCAAGGTCGTGCCGGCGGCATCCGGTCAGACTTTCGAGACGAAATCGCCCGTCGACGGCACGGTGCTGGCGACGGTCGCGCGCGGCAATGCCGCGGATATCGACCGCGCGGCAACCGCGGCGTCCAACGCGTTCAAGGCCTGGCGCGACATGCCGGCGGCGCAGCGCCGCAAGGTTTTGCACCGCGTCGCCGATGCGATCGAGGAGCGCGCCGACGACATCGCCGTGCTCGAATGCATCGACACCGGTCAGGCGCACCGCTTCATGGCCAAGGCCGCCATCCGCGCCGCGGAGAATTTCCGCTTCTTCGCCGACAAATGCGGCGAGGCCCGCGACGGCCTCAACACGCCTTCGGACGAGCACTGGAACATCTCGACCCGGGTGCCGATCGGCCCGGTCGGCGTGATCACGCCGTGGAACACGCCGTTCATGCTCTCGACCTGGAAGATCGCGCCGGCGCTGGCCGCCGGCTGCACCGTGGTGCACAAGCCGGCGGAATGGTCGCCGGTGACGGCCGACATGCTGGTCAAGCTCGCCAAGCAGGCCGGTCTTCCCGACGGCGTGCTCAACACCGTGCATGGTTTCGGCGAAGAGGCCGGCAAGGCGCTGACCGAGCACCCCGCGATCAAGGCGATCGGCTTCGTTGGCGAGAGTTCGACCGGCTCGGCAATCATGGCGCAGGGCGCGCCGACCTTGAAGCGGGTGCATTTCGAGCTCGGCGGCAAGAACCCGGTGATCGTGTTCGACGACGCCGATCTCGACCGCGCGCTCGATGCCGTCGTGTTCATGATCTACTCGCTCAATGGCGAGCGCTGCACCTCGTCGAGCCGGCTGCTGGTTCAGGAGAGCATTGCCGGCAGCTTCATCGAGAAGCTCACGGCGCGCGTCAAGGCGCTCAAGGTCGGCCATCCGCTCGATCCCGCGACCGAGATCGGGCCGCTGATCCATGAGCGGCATCTCGCCAAGGTGTGCAGCTATTTCGACGTCGCCAGGAAGGACGGCGCGACGATCGCGGTCGGCGGCAAGCCGCATGACGGCCCCGGCGGCGGCCATTATGTGCAGCCGACGCTGGTCACCGGCGCCAGCGCCAACATGCGCGTCGCGCAGGAAGAGGTGTTCGGGCCGTTCCTGACCGTCATCCCGTTCAAGGACGAGGCTGAGGCCATCGAAATCGCCAACGGCGTGCAATACGGTCTGACCGGCTATGTCTGGACCGGCGAGATGGGCCGCGCGCTGCGTGTCGCCGATGCGCTGGAAGCCGGCATGATCTGGCTCAACTCGGAAAACGTCCGCCATCTGCCGACCCCGTTCGGCGGCATGAAGTCGTCAGGCATCGGCCGCGACGGCGGCGACTACTCGTTCGACTTCTACATGGAAACCAAGCACGTCTCGCTCGCGCGCGGGACGCACAAGATTCAGAAACTGGGAATCTAACGACAACTGTCATTCCGGGGCGACGCGTAGCGGCGAGCCCGGAACCCATAACCACGATCGTGGGTATGGATTCCGGGCCTACGCCAAGAGGCGCATCCCGGAATGACGACAGACAGAGGAAACACCGATGCCCGCTCCGACCCACGTCTTCGATCCGCCGTTCAACATCATCCGCTGCAGCCACGCCGTGCTCGACGTCACGGACCTGGACAAGAGCGCCGCCTTCTACGAGAACACCGTCGGCCTCCACATCGAGGACCGCGACGACAGATCGGTGTATCTGCGCGCCAGCGAAGAGCACCAGCATCACTCGGTGGTGCTGCGCAAGGCGGCGAAGGCCGCCTGCAACCGGCTCGGCTTCAAGGTCGGCAATGACGGCGACCTCGACAAGGCCGCCGCCTTCTGCTCCGAGAACGGCATCAGCTACGCCTTCGTCGACCAGCCGTTCCAGGGTCGCACGCTGCAATTCACCGATCCGTTCGGCTTCCAGATCGAGCTCTACGCCACGATGGAGAAGCGCCCGCATTTGCTGCGGCGCTACGATCTCTACAAGGGCTGCCATCCGCAGCGGCTCGACCATTTCAACGTGTTCGCCGCCGAGGTGCAGGACACCGTCGATTTCTACGCGCGGCTCGGCTTCCGCCTCACCGAATATGCCGAGGAGGACGGCGACAATGGCCGCATCGCCGCCGCCTGGATGCACCGCAAGGGCAATGTCCACGACTTCGCCATCACCAACGGCCGTGGCCCGCGCCTGCATCACATCGCCTATTGGGTGCCGACCGCGATGAACATCGTGCATCTCTGCGACGTGATGGCCTCGTCCGGCTTCCTCAACAACATCGAGCGCGGCCCGGGCCGGCACGGCATCTCCAACGCCTTCTTCCTCTACATCCGCGATCCCGACGGCCATCGCATCGAGCTCTACACCAGCGACTATTTCACCGGCGATCACGACCACGAGCCGCTGCGCTGGTCGCTGCGCGATCCGCGCCGTCAGACCTTGTGGGGCGCACCGGCGCCGCGCTCCTGGTTCGAAGAGGGCTCGACCTTCGCGGGGCAAGCCGTGCGCGAGCCGCGCTTCGTCGCCGACGTGCTGGTCGCGGACTGATACACGCCTCTCGAAACGTCGTCCCGGCGAAGGCCGGGACCCATAACCACCGACTTGAGTTGTTGAACGAATGTCTGGCCGCATACCCATTCCGATGGCCGCGGCGTATGGGTCCCGGCATTCGCCGGGACGACACCAATGAATGGATTGCTCATGTCAGCCCCTCGCCTCGCCACCTACTCCGTCAACGGCGCCACGCAATATGGTGCCGTCACCGACAGCGGCATCGTCGATCTCTCGTCACGTTTCGCCAAGGACTATCCGACCTTGCGCGAGGCGATCGCCGCCGGCGCATTGACCCGGCTCGTGGAGGACGCCGCCAAGCGATCGCCCGACCACGCGCTCGACGCGGTGGCGTGGCAGCCGCCGATCCCGGCGCCGGAGAAGATCATCTGCATCGGCGTCAACTATCCGGACCGCAATGCCGAGTACAAGGACGGCTCGGACGCACCGAAATATCCGAGCATGTTCCTGCGCGTGCCGCGCTCCTTCGTCGGCCACGACACGCCGGTGGTGCGCCCGCGGGCCTCGCCGCAACTCGACTATGAAGGTGAGCTGGTGCTGGTGATCGGCAAGGCCGGCCGGCACATCCCGGAAAGCAGCGCGCTCGATCACGTCGCCGCGATCACGCTCTGCAACGAAGGCACCATCCGCGACTGGGTCCGCCACGCCAAGTTCAACGTCACCCAGGGCAAGAATTTCGATTCCACCGGCAGCCTCGGCCCCTGGATCGTGCCCTTCACCAGCGAGGCGCAGATCGCCGATATCCGCCTGACCACCAAGGTCAGCGGCGAACTCAGGCAGGACGACCGCACCTCGCGCTTGATCTTCGGCTTCCGCTACCTCATCAACTACATCTCGACCTTCACGACGCTGGCTCCCGGCGACATCATCGTGACGGGGACGCCGACCGGCGCGGGTGCGCGGTTCGATCCGCCGCGCTATCTGAAGCCCGGCGATGTCGTCGAGGTCGAGGCCGAAGGCGTCGGCGTGCTGCGCAACAGCGTCGTCGACGAAGCCAACTAACCTCGCAAGCAAGTGGACAGTGCCATGACCTCTACATCCGGCGGCGAAGCGATCGTCAACGGCCTCGTCGCCCACGGCGTCGACACCGTGTTCGGCCTGCCCGGCGCCCAGATCTACGGCCTGTTCGATGCGTTCCACCAGGCGCAGCTCAAGGTGATCGGCGCTCGCCACGAGCAGGCTTGCGGCTACATGGCGTTCGGCTATGCCCGCTCCTCGGGCAGGCCCGGCGTGTTCAGCGTGGTGCCCGGCCCCGGCGTGCTCAACGCCTCTGCGGCGCTGCTCACCGCCTTCGGCTGCAACGAGCCGGTGCTGTGTCTGACCGGCCAGGTGCCGACGCAATTCCTCGGCAAGGGTCGCGGCCATCTGCACGAGATGCCGGATCAGCTCGCCACCCTGCGCACCTTCGTGAAATGGGCCGACCGGATCGAATACCCCGACAACGCGCCCGCGCTGGTGTCGCGCGCGTTCCAGGAGATGCTGTCGGGCCGGCGCGGCCCGGCGTCGCTGGAGATGCCGTGGGACGTGTTCACCCAGCGCACCCAGGTCACAGCCGTCAAGCCGTTCGATCCGTTGCCGGCGCCGCAGCCCGATCCCGACCGCATCAGGCAGGCTGCCGATCTGATCGCCGGCAGCAAGGCGCCGATGATCTTCGTCGGCAGCGGTGCGATCGAGGCCGGCGAAGAGATCCTCGAACTGGCCGAGATGATCGACGCGCCTGTCGTCGCGTTCCGCAGCGGCCGCGGCATCGTCTCCAACGCGCATGAACTCGGCCTGACGATGGCGTCCGCCTACAAGCTCTGGCCGAAGACCGACCTGATGATCGGCATCGGCACCCGCATGGAATTGCCGACGATGTCGCGCTGGCCGTATCAGCCGGCCGGCCTGAAATGCGTGCGCATCGACATCGATCCGGTCGAGTTGCGGCGCTGGCCGGCCGATGCCGCTGTGATCGCCGACGCCAGGGCCGGCACCGCCGATCTGGTCGCCGCCGTGCGCAAGGTGGGCTACAGCAAGACCTCGGGCCGCCGCGCCGCGATCCGCGAGGCGACCGCAGCCACCGAGCAGGAGATCCAGCGTGTCCAGCCGCAGATGGCTTACCTCAAGATCTTGCGCGAGGTGCTGCCGGCCAACGCCATCGTCACCGACGAGCTGTCGCAGGTCGGCTTCGCTTCCTGGTACGGCTTTCCGATCTACCAGCCGCGCACCTTCGTCACCTCAGGCTATCAGGGTACGCTCGGCTCGGGCTTCCCGACCGCGCTCGGCGCCAAGGTCGCCAACCCGAACAAGCCGGTGGTCGCGATCACCGGCGACGGCGGCTTCATGTTCGGCGTGCAGGAACTCGCCACCGCCGTGCAGTTCAAGATCGGCGTGGTGACGCTGGTGTTCAACAACAACGCCTATGGCAATGTCCGCCGCGACCAGCGCCAGCATTTCGACGGTCGCGTCGTCGCCTCCGACCTGGTCAACCCGGACTTCGTCAAGCTTGCGGAATCGTTCGGTGCCGGCGCTGCGCGCGTCACCTCACCGGATCAGTTCCGTCCCGTGCTGGAGAAGGCGCTGGCCGATGGCGGGCCCTATGTGATCTCGGTGGAAGTGCCGACCGATTCCGAAGTCTCGCCCTGGGCGTTCATCCACCCGGCACGAAACAACTAGACGGTCCTCGCGCCGCGTTGCAGCCGCGACGCGGCGATCACCAGCAGGCCGGCGCCTGCGACCGACCAGCAGGCGACCGGGGCCCAGTGCACCAGCGGCGCATAGTCCGGCAGCTTCTGCAAGCCGCCGGCGACCGCCGCCATCCGCGCAAAGGTCGCGAGCGCGAGCGCCGAGAACACGAGGCCCGTCACCTTGCCTTCGGCACCGGTCTCGCCGATCGCAAGCGCGGCCGACACCGCGCTCATCAGCATGCAGCCCCAGGCCGCCCCCGCCATGAACTGCGCCACGATCAGCACGTTGAGGCTGCCGGCGATCTCCGCCGCGACGATGGCGAACGCACCGAGCAACCCGGCTGCGCCCATCACGATCAGCCCGCCGCGATGCTTGACGACGAGGCTCGCCGGAAACATCGCGATGTTGAAGCCGATCCAGAACACCGGCATCAGCCATTGCAGATCGTTCGGCTTGGCGAAGCGCAGATAGAACGGCGCGCTGTTGATGTTGAAGTGCAGCTGATAGCCGAGCGAGAGCAGCACCATCGACGCGATCAGGAACATCGGCACCGCCCCGAGCCGCCTGGCGGGCGCCGCAAGCCGCTCCGGCTGGGCCTCCGTCGCGATGCGCCGCTCGATCCCTGAGAACGCCAGCGCGGTCAACAGCAGCACGGCGCCGGACAATACGAACGGCAGCCGCGCGTCATGGTCACGCAGCACGACGCCGAGATAGGGCGACACTGCACCGGCGATGCCATAGCCCAGCATTGCGAGCGCGGCGAGGAACGGAACGGACGGTTGCGCGCGATACTTCCCCAGCAGCGTCAGCGGCGGCGCACGCAACGCCGACGATGTGACGGCCCAGATCACGATCAGCGCAATCAGCCAGACTCTTGCGCCCGGCCCGCTGCCGGCGACGTAAGGCAGCGCGACGAAGGCGGCGCAGGAGATCGCGGCAAGGATGCCGACGAACCGGCCGAGACGGCCGACCAGCAGCGACACGCGGTCGGCGGCCATGCCCATCGCGGTGTCGGTGATGGTGAAGATGGCTTGATCCATCATCAGGATCAGGATGACGGTTGCAGGCGCGATGCCGACATCCGCGCACAGCTTGGGCAGATAGATCAGATAGGTGGTCCAGCCCAGCGTGAAGACAAGCTGCAACACGGCAAGATAGATGCCGGTGCGATTGACCGCGTGGTCGGCCTTGGTGGTCATACCCGAAGTGTAGACCAGCTCTCCCATTGGCGGGAGGCCCTTAGCCTGACTGGAGCGACGAAGCAAAGGTACGAGCGGCCAAAAAATATCGAAAACAACCCCATGCAAAGCAGCAGGCGTTCCGCCGGCCCTCGGAAAAGCGCTTGACGCGCCGGGCAACTCAACAGTATATTTCCATTATTCCGAAATATTGCCACCACCTGCCGCCGCGCAGTAGCTAGCGCACCTTGCGGAAGGTCAGATTGATGCGCTGGCGGCCGAGCACGCCGTGTTCGCCCTCGGCGAGCGGCGCGACGCCGTGATAAAACAGCCGTGACGGCCCACCCCACACGGCGACGTCGCCATGTTCGAGCCGGTAACGGCGCGGCGTGTCGCTGCGTTTGAGCCCTCCGAACAGGAAGGTCGCCGGCAACCCGAGCGAGATCGAGACGATCGGCGCACCGTAATCGAGCTCGTCCTTGTCCTGATGCAGCGACAGTTTTGCGCCCGGCACATAGCGATTGATCAGGCAGGCCTCCGGGGCGAAGCCGGCGAAACCGGCCTCATCAGCGGCAGCGGCAGCCAGCCTGCGCAGCACGTCAGGCATGGCTGGCCAGTTCAGTCCGGTATCAGGATCGATCGGATCGTAGCGATAGCCGCCGGGATCGGAGACCCAGCCGAGGCTGCCGCAATTGGTCATCGCCACCGACATGCGGTGGCCGCCCGGCGTGATCAGATGGCGGAACGGCGCCTGCTTCACGATCGCGCGCAAGGCGGGAATCAGCTCAGCCTCGAACGGCCGGACGAAGCCGCGCAGCAGCACCGCGCCGTCAGCGATCGTCTCGCGCGGCGGCCGTGCATCGCCAACAGTCTCGAACAGATCAGCGGCCACGCCTGTCTCGCACTCACTTCGCGTCGTGGAAGATCACACCGACGGTGTGACGATGGCCGGACCTGATCCGGCTGACGCCGTGGCGCAGATTGACACGATACGGCCCGCGTGTCCCCTGCACCGGACGATGATGCACGGCAAAAGCTACCGCATCGCCCCTGGTCAGCGGCACCACCTCGGGCCGCGACTGCATCCGGGGCCGCTGCTCGGTCAGCACGAACTCGCCGCCGCTGAAATCGCGCCCCGGCTCCGACAGCAGGATCGCGACCTGGATCGGAAACACGTGCTCGCCGTAGAGGTCCTGGTGCAGGCAGTTGTAGTCGCCCTCGCCATATTGCAGCAGCAGCGGCGTCGGCCGCGTCTGCCCGGCGTCATGACAGCGCTTCAGGAACGCCGCGTGCGACGAGGGATAGCTGATCTCGATCCCCATCGTCTGGTTCCAGCGGTTGGCGGTCGCCGTCAGCCGTGCATACAGCGCCGGCCGCAGCTCCGCGATCAGATCCGGCAGCGGATAGGAGAAGTATTTGTATTCGCCGCGGCCAAAGCCGTGGCGGCCCATCACGACCCGGCTGCGGAACCGGCTGTCGTCGGGATAGAGCGCGGCGATGGTGTCGCACTCGTCCGGCGTCAGCAGGCCACTGAGAACGGCGGAGCCCTGCCCGTCGAGGTCGGTTGCAATCTGGTCCCAATCGAGCCCGTCGATGCGGGCGGGAATGCCGGTGGCTGGGCGGCTGATGGTCTTTGCTGTTGCTGTCATGGGCCGGAATCTGGCCCGTGATTACGACCCGCGCCACCCGATTTCCGAGTGGAATGTTTCAAGATCGCCGCCACATTCACGGTGTCGTCCCGGCGAAGGCCGGGACCCATAGCCACCGTCATCAGTTGTTGAGAAAGCTGGGGCCACAGCGTGCCGACCACAGCATCCTGTGGTTATGGGTCCCGGCCTTCGCCGGGACGACGCGTGGGGAGAGTATCGGTCGGCTCTATGAACGCGCGCGCGGAAGGAATTCAGCCCCGCACCGGCAAGGTCACGACGTCATAGCCGTGGCTGATCTTGCGCTTCAGCACCGGGTCTTCCAGCTCGAACTCGAAGCGGCTGGCGGGGCGGATGCCGCCCTTGGCGGCGAAGGTGCCGCCGAACATGGCGCAGCCGTCGGGCAGCGCTCCGCCGTCGAAGCCGCGCGCGATCAGGTCTTTCACCGGCAGCATGTGGTCGAGCGTGCCCTCCTGGTAGAGCACGCGTTCGCCGCCGATCGTGGCCCAGGAGCGCAAGGTCAGCTGGTCCCAGTGGCCGATGACGTCATCGAGCTCCCAGAGCTCGGAGGCGACCGGCTTGTCGCACATCTGCTTCGACACCGTGACGCTGTAGCTCTCGACCTTGCGGTCGGTATGGTCCGAGCCGCAGCCGACGAAGATGCGGTCCTGCCAGCCGATCAGGACGAACTCGACCTCACCGCTGGAGTCCTCGCCGCAGACCTCGATCGTATCGGCGAAGGTCAGGCGACGCGCCGAACAGCGGTAGTAGATCGGCGTGGTCGCGGGCCGGGCGATGCCGAGCGCTTCGAGCTCGGCGATGTGCTTGTCGCGCGCCACCGGATCGCGGCCGGTCCAGCCGGCGATCACGGCCTGCCGGATTTCCAGCGTCAGCGGCGTTGCGACGCCCTTGTCGTCGACATTGAAGGTGAGATCAAACACGGATGACGGTCTCCATTCCGGCCGCAAGCTCGAAGATGCGGCGATCCGAACCGCCCGCGGCGGCGAGCATCAGGCCGACCGGGGCCTCGCCCTCGCGATGCGCCGGCAGCGAGATGGCGCAGCCATCGAGCGTGTTGATCAGCGAGGGGTTGCGCAGCGCGCGCAGGTTCTCGGTGGCGAACGCCTTGTCGTCGGCGAGAGCTGCAATGGTCGGCGGCAGGTTCGCCGTGGTCGGCAGCACCAGCGCATCATAGGGCGCGATCCGCGCCTCGGTGCGCGCGATGAAGGAGCGGCGGGCATTGAGCAGGTCGATGTAGTCGGCGGCGAGGAATCCCTCGCCACGCTGGATGCGCACCGCGACCCGCGGGTCGTAGATGTCGCCCTTGCTGGCGAGCAGGAAGCGATGCCAGGCATAGCTCTCGGCCGCTGAGAAGCCGCCCTTGGCGTTCATCACGCCGACATCAAGAAACTCAGGCACCTCGATCCGCTCGATCAGCGCACCGGCGCGCGACAGCGCCGCCAGCGCACGCTCGAAGGTCTTTGCGACGGCATCATCGAGGTCGTCGAGCGCGACCGTGGTCGGCACCGCGAGCCGCATGCCCTTCACGGGGCGCGGGGCAAGCGGTGTCACCGGCTGGTCGGCCAGCACCGCGTCGAGCACGGCGCAGCAGGCCACCGAATTGGCCAGCGGGCCGTAGCTGTCCAAGCTGAACGACAGCGGCACGCCGCCATCGAGCGGAATCCGCCGCTGCGTCGGCTTGTAGCCGACGATGCCGTTGAACGCCGCGGGAATCCGGCAGGAGCCGCCGGTGTCGGTGCCGAGCGCGCCGAACGCCATGCCGTCGGCGATCGACACCGCGGCGCCCGAGGACGAGCCGCCGGGCACATGGCCCGCGCTCCGATTCCAGGCACTCTTCGGCGTGCCGTAATGCGGGTTGATGCCGATACCGGAATAGGCGAACTCGGTCATGTTGGTGCGGCCGATCACGATGAAGCCGGCGCGCTTCAGCCGTGCCACGGCAGGCGCATCGGCATCCGCCGGCGCGGAATCCTCCAGCGCCCGGGAGCCGGCGCGGGTCACCTGCCCCTTGATGTCGAACAGGTCCTTGATCGAGATGGGAATGCCGGCAAACGGCGACGGCGCGGCGTTGGCCTTGCGCAGCCGGTCCATCGCGTCGGCGGCTTCCAGCGCCGCGTCGCGGTCGACATGGATGAAGGTGCGCTGGCCCTCGCCGGCGGGATCGGCGATCCGGGCGATGCACTGCTCAACGAGCTTGCGGGCGGAGGTCGCGCCGCTGGCGAGATCGGCGGCAAGGGAGGCGAGTGTCGGATTGCTGGGCATGGCTCTCACTTCAAGGCTTGGACGTCGCGGCTCTCACCGCTTCCACTTGATTGTTGCGCGAACCGGGGCCGATTTCCAGATCGTCGATGCCCGTCCCCGGCTTCGCGATTACTTCAATCCGAAATAGGCCTTGTGCAGCTCCTCATTGCCGCTCATTTCCGCAACGGTGCCGGAGAAGCGGATGCGGCCGCCTTCCAGCACGAAGACACGGGTGGCGATCTCCAGGAAGCCGATATTCTGCTCGGCGATCAGAAGCGCCAGCCCGCGGCCTTGCAGGCTCGACAGCGCCCGCAGCACTTCCTTGACGAACAGCGGCGACAGCCCGGCCGAGGGCTCGTCCATGACCAAGAGCTTCGGCTCCGCCGACAGCGCCTTGGCGATGCCGAGCATCTTGCGCTGGCCGCCGGACAGGCTGGAGGCCGGATCGCGGCGCTTGTCGCGCAGCACCGGAAACAGGCCGTACAGTTCGTCGACCCGCGCGCCGGGATTGGCATGGCCCAGCGCCTGCGCGCCGACGCGGATGTTCTCCTCGATCGACAGGTCGGGAAACACCGCAAGCTCGGACATGTAGGTCATGCCGCGCTTCATGCGGTCCGACGAGCGCATCCTGGTGATGTCCTCGCCGCCGAGCCTGATCTGGCCGCTGCGGGCCTCGATCAGGCCGACCAGCGATTTCAGGAAGGTGGTCTTCCCGGCGCCGTTGGCGCCGAGCAGCAGCACGGTCTCGCCGGGGCGGACGTCGAGATCGACGCCCCACAACACCTGCATGGTGCCGTAGCCGGCATCGACGCCCTTGGCGTCGAGAAGCGAAGCCGTGTCAGTGGGCATGCTCGCCTCCCAGGAACACTTCGATCACCTGCGGCTCGCGCACCGCGGTCGCAAGCGTGCCCTCGAAAATCTCCTTGCCCGCATTGAGCACGATGACGCGGTCGGTGATCTGCTCGATGAAGCCCATCAGATGCTCGACCACGATAACAGCCATGCCGGTCGCGGCCAGCGCCTTGATGCGGCCGGCGATCCAGTTGAGCTCGGCAGGGTTGAGGCCGGCCGCGAGCTCGTCGAGCAGCAGCAGCCGCGGCCGCGTCGCCAGCGCGCGGGTGAGGTCGAGCATCTTCTGCTGCGCGCTGTTGAGATCGGCGGCCGGACGGTCGGCGACCTCCTTCAGCCTGTACTCCTCGAGCAATTCGGCGATCGAGGGCGGCGTGCCGGTGGCGCCGCCATAGGCCAGCGCCACCTGGATGTTCTCGCGCACCGTGAGCGACAGAAACGGCTTCGGCACCTGGAAGGTGCGGTTGATGCCGCGGTGAACCAGCCGGTGCGAGGCAATGCCGCCGGAGGACGCGCCGTCGAACACCACCTCGCCGCCATCGGGCGCATAGAGGCCCGAGATCACGTTGATCGCCGTGGTCTTGCCGGAGCCGTTCGGGCCGACGAGACCAAGGATCTCGCCGGGGACGACGTGGAAGCTCAGGCCGTCGAGCGCGTGGAAGCCGCCGAAGCGCTTGACCAGCTTCGAGACCTTGAGGATGGGGGTCTTCTCAGGGGACATGCCACCCCCTGCGCGTTGCCAGCGACACCAGCCCTGCGGGCAGGAACAGCACCAGTCCCATGATCAACAGGCCATAGATCAGCTGGAAATATTGCGGCGTGGTGAAACCGATCAGATTGTAGATGCCGTAGAGGATCAGCACGCCGACGATCGGCCCGGTGATGGTGGCGACGCCACCGAACAGCGCGAACACGATGGCGAAGATCGAGAACTCGCCGGAGAACACGTTGTCGGGGTAGAACACCGAGACGTACCAGGCGTAGATGCCGCCGGCGAGGCCCGCGACCAATGCCGAGGCGAGCCAGGCGATCACCCGCATCTTGATGATGTTGACGCCGGCCATCGACGCCGACACCGCATCCTCGCGCACGGCCTGCAATGCAAGGCCGAACGGCGAGTTCTTCAGATACACCACCGCGCCGACCGTCAGCGCCATCACCACGACCGCGGCGTAGTAGGCGTGGGTCGGATTGAACGTGCCGGTGAGCGACACGCCGTATGGTCCCTTGGTGATTCCCTCCAGCGCCGGGTTGGCGACGAAGTGCAGCACCGCGAGCGAGGCCGCGAGGTTGGCGATCGCGAAATACGCACCCGACAGCCGCAGCAGCGGCGTCAGCAACAGACCGAGCGCGACCGCGACGAGGCCGCCGACCAGCACCGCGAGCGGCGCCGGCGTCTGGAGGTGCATCACCATGATGGCAAAGCCGTAGGCGCCGGCCCCGAAGAAGCCGACATAGCCGAACGGCAGATAACCGGTGAAACCATAGATGATGTTCACGCCCTGCGCGAGGATCAGGAAGATCACGAAGTTGAACAGCAGCAGATGGTTTTGATAGACGCCGGGCAGCAGTGCGAACACCACCACCAGCGGCACCAGGATGAACAGCAGGTGTTTCGAGGCGTTATGCAACGCGCACCCGCCTTCCGAGCAGACCGCTCGGGCGCAACAACAGGATCACGATCAACAACACATAGGGCAGCAGGTCGGCCCAGGAACTGAGATAGGTCTGCACCAGCATGTAGCAGAGGCCATAGACGACGCCGCCGAGCGCGGTGCCCAGCGGGTTGCCGAGCGAGCCGAGCACGACGATCGCAAACGACGTCACCGTCGCGTCCGCACCGAAGGCAGGCGTCACCGAGCCGAACATGAAGGGCGCGAACACGCCGGCGACGGCCGCGATGCCGAGCCCGATGCCGAACGCCGCGGCCGAGACGCGATCGACATCGATGCCGGTGGCCAGGGCCTCGTCACGGCGTGACATCACCGCGCGGGTCAGGGTGCCGAGCCGCGTGTGGTAGAGATAGAGGTACACCAGCGCGATCGCGACGAGGCTCGTGATCGCCGCGATCACCCACGGCGCGGGAAAGCCCTGGCCGAAGATCTCGATCGGCCCTGCTCCACCGGCCTTGCCGCCGAACAGCTTGACCTTGATGGTCGAGAACACGGTGCCGAGCAGCCGGCTCTGGATCGAGCGCTCGCTGGTGCCGGCGAAGATCGTGGTCACCGCCTCGATCACCTGCGACAGGCCGAAGAACAGGATGATCGACAGCATTTCCGGATTGGCCGAGCCTTGCAGCCGCGGCACCAGCACCCAGTACAGCAGCACGCCCGCCAGCACGAAGACCACGAAGGCCAGCGGCACCGCGAACAGCGGGTCGAGCCCGGCGATGCCGACCACGCCGAACGCGATGAAGGCACCGAGCATCAGGATGTCGCCATGCGCAAGATTGACGATGCGCATGACGCCGAACACGAGGTTGAGACCGATGCCGACCAGGCTGAAATACAGCCCGAACAGCACGCCGGCAACGAGCGCATAGGTCATGCTAGCGCCCGCCGCCCACGTTCGTCATGACCAGGCTTGTCCCGGCCATCCACGTCTCTCTCACGCGGAAACCAAGACGTGGATGCCCGGCACAAGGCCGGGCATGACGGAGCTTGTGGGGAGATCGAGCCCATATGCGATAGTCTACCGTGAACCGCATCACGGCGCCGGATAGATCGGCTTGCCGGTGGCGGTCTCATGCGGATAGATCGAGACGAACTTGATGTGGTCGTGCTCGTCGACCGTGAGCTGGCCGAGCGGCGTCAGTTCGCCGATCTGGCCGCCGGTCTCGTCCAGCGCGAAGGTGCCGTCCAGGGTCTTGAGCTGGCCGCTGAGCGAGAACACGGCGCGGCGCAGCTCCATCTGGTCGAGGCTGGTCGCAACCGACAGCGTCTTCTCGATCACCAGCGCCGTGGTGTAGCCGGCCACCGCGTTGAAGCCGAACTCCATCTTGCCGTCGTTGTACTTCTTCAGCCAGGCTTCGCGGAAATCCTTCATGGTCATCCCGAAATTGACGGGATAATCCAGCTCGGACGGCGGCACATAGGTCCAGATGTGCTCCAGCCCCTTGGCGCCGACATTCTTCTCCAGCAGCTCGGTCTCGAGGCCGGCATAGATCGCAAACAGCATCTTGAACTTGGTGCCGACGTCCTGGACGTTGCGCAGGAAGGCGATGTCGTTCGGCGCGTAGCCGAAATGGATCACCGCATCGGGATTGGTCTTGCTGATGTTGTTGATGATCACGTTGTAGTTGGTGGTCTCGGTCGGAACGCCCTGGTCGTAGACGATCTCGATCGGCGCGCCGGACTCCTTGACGAACTTGCGGAACGCGTTGGCCTGGGTGCCGGTGAACTCGTTGGTCGCGTAGAGGATCGCGACCTTCTTGATGCCGAGGCCCGGGCCGTCATGGCTGATGAAATCGGCGACCGGCTTCGGCCACACCGTCGACACCGGGTCGGCCATCAGCGCGATGTAGGGATTGTCCTTGGAGAAGAAGCTCGCGCCGGTTCCGGTCTGGTCGAACAGGAACATCTTGCGATCGCGCGCGATCGCGACCGCGGGCGCCGTCAGCACCGATCCGGAATCGGCGACCAGCAGGTCGACCTTATCCTGGGTGATGAGCTGGTTATACAACGTCGCGGCGGTCGCGGTGTTGCTCTGGTCGTCATAGGAGACGAGCTTGATCGGGAGCTTCTTGTCGAACGCCTTCACGAAGACGCCGCCCTCGGCGTTCTTCTGCTCGACCCACAATTTCAGCGAACTGTAGACCGGCATCGAGATCGAGGCGTAGCGCCCGGAGGACGCGTACAGCGTGCCGATCTTGATCTCCGACGGTGCGTCGGCGGCGATTGCCTGCGTGGCAAATGCGAGGCTGGCAGCGAGTGCCGCGCCGATGATCCTCAGCATGATATTATTCCTCCCGGGTACCTTGGACGTGTCCTGGACAGATATGGACGTATCTTGGACGTGTCTTGCAGCTGTGTTGGACGCGGCCCTTCTACGCGCCGGATCGAGGCGACACAAGCATCGCGGCCTTAGCAATTGTGCGAGGGGCGGAATATGCGGCATGCGCCGGACACAGGCCGCTGCGCGGGGCATGGATGGACCGTTGACGGGCCTCGGTCCGATGGCGCATCAAGACTGGAACGATTTCGGGAGGAAACATTCAGTCATGGCCGAACCCGCGCGCGCGAAACCAAAACCGACACCTGAAACCCAGCATTTCTGGGATGGCACCAAGGCCGGCGAACTGCGCCTGCAGCGCTGTGACGCCTGCGCCAATGTCTACTTTCCGCCGCGGCCGTTCTGCCCCTCCTGCGCCTCGCGCAAGGTTTCGGTGTTCAAGGCCACCGGCAAGGGCAAGCTGTACAGCTACGTCATCAATCATCGTCCCGCCGCGCCCGGTTTCACGCCGCCATATGCGATCGCCATCGTCGAGCTCGACGAAGGCCCGCGCATGATGAGCAACATCATCGATTGCCCGCAGACGCCGGAAGCGCTCGAGCTCGACATGCCGCTCGAGGTCGCCTTCGAGGCGCTCGACGACAAGATCACCCTTCCCTTGTTCCGTCCGGCAAAGGGCTAACGCGATGCGCAGGAACCAGGTTGCCGTCGTCGGTGCGGCCGAAACCACCGAGCTCGGCGTCATTCCCAACATGTCGCAGATCCAGCTGCACGCGGACGCGGCGCTGAACGCGATCGCGGACGCCGGTCTGAAGCTGTCGGACATCGACGGCTTCGCCACCGCGGTCGAGACCCCGCAGCAGATGGCGCACTATCTCGGCATCACGCCGACCTGGGTCGACGGCACCTCGGTCGGCGGCTGCTCCTTCATGCTGCATGTCCGCCACGCCGCGGCTGCGATCGAGGCCGGCCTGTGCAAGACCGTGCTGATCACCCATGCCGAGAGCGGCAAGTCGATGATCGGCAAGCAGCCGCGCTTCACCGCGCCCGACAGCCTCAACGGGCAATTTGAGTCACCGTTCGGCGTCTACGGGCCGCCGAGCATGTTCCCGATTCCGGTGCTGCGCTTCATGAAGACGCACGGCATCACCCATGAGCAGCTCGCGATGGTCGCCGTGGTGCAGCGCGAATGGGCGGCGAAGAACCCGCGCGCCACCATGAAGGACCCGATCACGGTCGCCGACGTCTTGAACTCGCGGATGATCGCCTATCCGTTCCGGCTGCTGCAATGCTGCCTCGTCACCGACGGCGGCGGCGCGCTGATCCTGACCTCGGCCGACCGCGCCAAGGATTTTCCGCGCAAACCGGTCTACATCCTCGGCACCGGCGAGAGCGTCGAAACGCCGATGGTCAGCCAGATGAAGACCTTCGACTCGTCGCGCGCCTTCAAGGTGGCGGGTCCCCTCGCCTTCAAGGAGGCCGGCATCACCCACAAGGACGTCGATCACCTGATGATCTACGACGCCTTCGCGCACCTGCCGCTGTACGGCCTCGGCGACCTCGGCTTCATGCCCCATGAGGAAACCGGCAAGTTCATCGCCGATGGCAACACCCGCCCCGGCGGCAAGCTGCCGCTCAACACCAATGGCGGCGGGTTGAGCTACATGCACTCCGGCATGTACGGCATGTATGCGTTGCAGGAGAGCGTGCGGCAGATGCGCGGCATCGCGCCGGCGCAGGTGCCGAACGCCAAGATCTCGGTCTGCCACGGCGTCGGCGGCATGTTCGCCGCGAGTGGCACGATCATCTTTACGAACGAGAAGTAACCCAACCCGTCGTTCCGGGGCGCGCGAAGCGCGAACCCGGAACCTCGAGATTCCGGGTTCGATGCTGACGCATCGCCCCGGAATGACGGGCAGCAACAAGGAGAAACCCACATGGCAAAATCACTGCAAGACAAAGTCATCATCGTCACCGGCGCGGGCCGCGGCATCGGCCGCGAGATCGCGCTGCTCTGCGCGGCGGAAGGCGCCAAGGTCGTGGTCAACGATCCCGGCGGCGCGGCCGACGGCGGCGGCTCCAGCGCGGCGCCCGCCGAGGAGGTGGTCGAGGAGATCAAGAAGCGCGGCGGCACCGCGGTCGCCAATTTCGAGTCGGTGGCGGAAGCCATCCCGGCCAGCAAGATCGTGAAGACCGCGACCGATCATTTCGGCCGGCTCGACGGCGTCGTCAACAATGCCGGCATCCTGCGCGACATGATCTTCCACAAGATGAGCGTGGAAGCCTTCGAGGCCGTCATCAAGGTGCACCTGATGGGCTCGTTCTATGTCAGCCATGCCGCGGCGCGGATCTATCGCGAGCAGGAGTCGGGCGCGTTCGTGCACTTCACCTCGACCTCCGGCCTGATCGGCAATTACGGCCAGGCCAACTACGCCGCCGCCAAGCTCGGCATCGTCGGGCTGTCGAAGTCGATCGCGCTCGACATGGGCCGCTTCAACGTGCGCTCGAACTGCGTGTCGCCGTTCGCCTGGACCCGCATGATCGGCACCATCCCGACCGAGACCGACGCCGAGAAGGCGCGTGTCGAGAAGATCAAGCAGATGGGCCCGGAGAAGATCGCGCCGGTCTGCGCCTATCTGCTGTCGGACGCCGCCAAGGACGTCACCGGGCAGATCTTCGGCGTGCGCATGAACGAGATCTTCCTGTTCGGCCAGCATCGTCCGGTGCGCTCGGTGCATCGCGGCGAAGGCTGGACGCCGGAGACCATTGCCGAGCACGGCATGCCGGCGCTGAAGGGATCGTTCGCCAAGCTCGACCGCTCGGCCGACGTGTTCACCTGGGATCCGATCTGAGGATTTCGGTTTCGATCTGACAGTTTTATGAAAAAGTCGCCTCCGCGAAGCCGCGGGGGCGACACACTCTTTGGTTGTTTCTTCACAGCGTGCCCGCATTGTGCCCGAATTGCGGGCGCATGATCGTCCTCCCCATAACAAAAAGCCTGGGAGGACTTCGTGACGAATCCAAGCAACACATTGAAGCACGAGGCCGACGGAACGAAGGCGTTCGACCGTCGAACGATCTTGCGCGGCGCAACCGCGCTTGCTGCGACCGCGATGGCTGCATCCGATGCATCGGCGCGCGACTACGGCCGCAACGCGGAGCCGCAGCGTTATCCCGATCCCGACATCGTCGTGATCGACGACAAGCGCTTCAAGGCCAAGGTCGGCAACACCGCGATCAAGCGGCTCTACACCGGCTGCCTGTGGGCGGAAGGGCCGGCCTGGAATGCGCAGGGCCAGTACCTGGTGTGGAGCGACATCCCGGCCAACCGCCAGTTGCGCTATCTCGACGATGACGGCCACATCTCCGAGCAGTTCCACAAGCCGTCGAACGAGGCCAACGGCTCGACCTTCGACTTCGAGGGCCGGCAGATCACCGCCGAGCGCACCCGGCTGGTGCGCTACGAGCACGACGGAACCGTCACCTCATTGGCGGAGCAGGCCAACGGCAAGCAGCTCAACGGGCCGAACGACATGGTCGTGCATCCCAACGACAAGTCGATCTGGTTCACCGATCCCGGCTATGGCGCGGTCTCGATCTATGAGGGCCAGCGCGCCAACACCGGCTCGGTCCAGCCCTTCCAGAAGGAAGCCGTCTACCGCATCGATGCGTCGACCGGACAGATCACCAAGGTCTGCGACGAACCGTTCAAGCCGAACGGCATCGCCTTCAGCCACGACTACAAGAAGGTCTATGTCTGCGACACCGGCATCACGCATTATCCGAACGCCAAGAACATCGTCTGGCAGTACGACCTCAACGGCGACAAGCTCTCCAATCCGCGCACGCTGATCGACATGACGCTGGACGGCAAGTCGGGCTTTCCGGACGGCATGCGGGTCGACATCGACGGCAACATCTGGGTCGGCGCCGGCTGGGTCGGACCGGGCTATGACGGCGTCCAGGTGTTCGCGCCCGACGGTCAACGCATCGGCCAGATCCTGCTGCCGGAGACCTGCGCCAACCTCACCTTCGGCGGCAGGAAGCGCAACCGCCTGTTCATGACCGCGAGCCAATCGCTCTATGCGGTGTATGTGGAGACGCGGGGCGCGCACAATTGCTGATCTAGCCGTCGTCCCGGCGAAGGCCGGGACGACAGTGGTGCTTAACCGCTATTTCGCAACCCCGCCGAGATCCCGTTGATCGTGATCTGAATCCCGCGCAGCACCTGCTCGTCCGGGTTCTGCGCGCGATGCTCCTTCAACAGCTCGACCTGCACGTGGTTGAGCGGGTCCATGTAGGGGAAGCGGTTGCGGATGCCGCGCTCCAGCAGCGGGTTGCCTTGCAGCAGCCGGTCGTGGCCCATGATGTCGAGCAGCGTCTCGATCGACAAATGCCACTCGCGGCGGATCTGGCCGAAAATCTTCTCGCGCAGGGCGACGTCCGGTACCAGCTCGGCATAGCGCGAGGCGATCGCGATCGAGCTCTTCGCCAGCACCATGTCCATGTTGGAGAGCAGCGTGCGGAAGAACGGCCACTCCTTGTAGAGCTCCTGCAGGAACGGCATGCCCTGCTCCGGATGCTCCGCGATCCAGGTCTCGACCGCGGCACCGAAGCCGTACCAGCCCGGCAGCATCAGCCGGCATTGCGCCCAGGAGAACACCCACGGAATCGCGCGCAGGTCCTCGATCTCGCGGGTCTTCTTGCGCGAGGCCGGACGGCTGCCGATGTTCAAGGTCGCGATCTCGTTGATGACGGTCGAGCCCCAGAAGTAATCGGCAAATCCCGGCGTCTCATAGACGAGCCCGCGATAGGCCTTGAAGGCGAGCGCGGAGATCTCCTCCATCGCCCTGAGATATTCGGGACGCGGCGCGCTCTGCCGCGGCTGCAACAGGCTGGTCTCCAGCGTCGCCGCGGCGAGGATCTCCAGATTGCTGCGGCCGACCTCGGCATTGGAATATTTCGAGGAGATGATCTCGCCCTGCTCGGTGATGCGGATCTGGCCGTTCACGGCGCCGCCGGGCTGCGCGATGATCGCGTCATAGCTCGGCCCGCCGCCGCGGCCGACCGAGCCGCCGCGGCCGTGGAACAGCCGCAGCCGCACGCCGTGGCGCTCGAACACCTCGACCAGGCCGATCTCGGCCTTGTAGAGCTCCCAGCCCGAGGTGACGAAGCCGCCATCCTTGTTGCTGTCGGAATAGCCGAGCATCACTTCCTGGACGCCGCCGAGACTGTCGACCAGCCTGCGATAGTCGTGCAGCGCCAGCATCCGGTCCATGATGCCGCTGGAAGCTTGCAGGTCCTCGATGGTCTCGAACAGCGGCACGATGTTGATCGCGCTGCGGCCGGACGGATTGACGAGCCCGACCTCCTTGAGCAGCACCGCGACCTCGAGCATGTCGGACATGCCCTTGCACATCGAGATGATGCATTGCGAGATCACCTCGGGACCGAACTTGCCATGCGCCTCGGCGGCGGCCCGGAACACGGTGAGCTCGCTCTGGGTCTCCTCGGAATATTTCACGAAGGGCGAGGCCAGCGGCCGCGCGCTGCGCAACTCGCCGAGCAGCAGGCTGACGCGCGCCTCCTCGCCCAGCGCGAGGTAGGACATGCCGGGATTGGCGGTGTCGAACAGCTCGGCGATGGTGCGCTCATGCACCGCCGAGTTCTGCCGGATGTCGAGCCGCGCCAGATGGAAGCCGAAGCAATCCACCGCCCGCCGCAACTGCCGCAACCGGCCGCGCGCGATGACGCCGGAATTGTTCGCGATCAGTGAGCGGTTGAGCACGTCGAGATCGGCCTGGAACTCACTGACGCTCGCATACGGCTCCGCCTTGCCGACCGGCGGCCGCGTGGTCTCGACCTCGAGCCGCATGGCGGTGGCGGCTAACCGCGCATAGATGCCCGACACCGCCAGACGATAGGGCTCGCCGCTGCGATGCGGCGAGGTGTCCGGCGAACGCTCGGCGAGGATCCGCAACTCCTCCGAGATATCGGCGAGATGGGCCGCGAGCGACAGCTCGGCGCCGAGCGCGTGCAGTTCCTCGAGGTAGAAGCTGAGCACCCGGCTCGATTGCAGCCGCAGCGTGCCGCGCATCACCTCCGCCGTCACGAACGGATTGCCGTCGCGGTCGCCGCCGATCCAGCTTCCCATCCTGAGGAACGAGGCGAGCTCGCCGGCCTCGCCGACTTCCTTGTTCAGCCGGTCCTCCAGCGCGCAATGCAGCCGCGGCAGTTCCTGCAAGAAAGTGTAGTCGTAGAACGACAGGCCGTTGGCGACCTCGTCGAGCACGGTCAGCTTGGTCCGGCGCAGCAGATTGGTCTGCCACAGCGTCACCACCGCGCGGCGAAGCTGCTCGTCGCTGGCGTCGCTCTCGTCCGGCGTCATCTGCAATCGCTCGCGGCGGTCGAGCAGATCGGCAATCTCCATCTCGCGGTCCATCGTGCTCTTGCGGCGGACCTCGGTCGGATGCGCTGTCAGCACCGGGCTGACCAGCGCGCCCTTGAAGAAGCTGCGCAGGTCGGCCGGGCTGATGCCGGCCTGACGGGCATGGACCAGGGTCTGCTCCAGCGTGCTCGGCCGCGGCGCCCCGTTGGGACCGAGGCTGCGCATCTGGCGGATGTTGTTCTGGTCCTCGGCGATGTTGGCTAGGTGGGAGAAATAACTGAAGGCACGGACGATCCGCAGCGTCTCGGCGATCGACATGCTGTCGAGGATGCCCTCGAGCTCGCGCCGGGCCAGCTTGTCCTCATCGCGGTGGAACCGGACCGAGGTCTGGCGGATGCGCTCGACCAAGTCGAACGCGTCGGCGCCCTCCTGGTCCCGCACGGTGTCGCCCAGCACACGTCCCAGCAGGCGGATGTCGTTGCGGAGCCGCGCGTCCTCCTCCTGCGCCGCCCTATCGAGGAGACTGGCTTCAGCGGCGCTCCTGGTACCGAGGTCGGTCTCGGAAGGCATGGTCTGGGGTGACATGGCGGGCTACTCCAGAGGCTGCCGGGTTCCTCCGGAGTGTGCGCTTTTTTTGCCGCAGCGCAAGATGAACTTGGTGGCGGTGCACACATCGGCCATCGTCCCGGCCCCCGCAATGGCGCACCAGGCCGGAACGACAGGCTTCTTTGCGGCGCTAGATCCTCCGCCCTGCCCGCTCCCAATACGGGTCGCGCAGGCGGCGCTTGAAGATCTTTCCGGAATCCTCCCGCGGCAGGTTGGTCTGGATTTCGATGTGCTTGGGCACCTTGTAGTCGGCGAGCGCGGTTTTCAGCTGGGCGCGGACCGCCGATATGTCGAGCGAGACACCCGGCTGCGGCTCGACCACCGCCATCAGCGCCTCGCCGAACTCGGCGTCGGGGATGCCGAATACCGCGCAGTCATGCACGCCGGGGACTGCATGCAGCACCGCCTCGATCTCGGCCGGATAGATGTTGACGCCGCCCGAGATCACCATGTCGCGCTTGCGATCGCAGATGAAGACGTAGCCGTCGGCGTCGATATAACCGACGTCGCCTGAGGTGATGAAGCCTTCCCGGTCGATCTCGGCGCGCTTCTCGGACTTGTTGTGATAGGTGAAATCGGGATTGCCGGCGATCCGCGAATAGATCTCGCCGATCTGCCCTCGAGGCACCTCCTTGCCGTCGTCGCCGATGAAGCGAAGCTCGGCGCCGGGCGAGATCTTTCCGACCGTGCCGGGCTTCTTCAGCGCATCCTCCGAGGTCGCGAACGTCACCGCGCCCGACTCGGTCGAGCCATAGAATTCGTAGATCACCGGGCCCCACCATTCGATCATGGCGCGCTTGACATCGGCCGGACACGGCGCAGCGGCGTGAATGATGTGGCGCAGCGACGATACGTCGTATTTCTTCCGCACCTCCTCCGGCAGCTTCATCAGGCGGATGAACATGGTCGGCACCATGAAGATGGTGTCGATCCTCTCGCGCTCGATCAGCGCCAGAAATTCCTCCGCGTCGAAGCGTGGCATCAGCACCAGCGCGCCGCCGAGCCGGCCTGACCGCAGTCCGAAGGAATTCGGCGCGGAATGATACAGCGGTCCCGGCAGGATCGCGCGCGCGCCGGGCTTCAGGCCATAGATCATCGCGCGCATCGCTTCCGCGTTGGAGGTCTGTTCCGGCGTCGGCGCGAAGCGGCGCACGCCCTTCGGATGGCCCGTGGTGCCCGAGGTATAGATCATGTTCTGCGGTTGCGGCACGACAGGGCCGTCATAGCGCGGGAATTGCGCCAGCCAGGATTCGAAATCGATCGCGAAATCCGGGGTTCCGAGATGATCGGGATTGATCTTGTAATGGCTAAGGATTTCCGGCGGTGTCGGCACGCTGAGTACGGTGACGTCGGGCGGGATCGCGCCACGCAGCGGATGCAGCATGTCGGCATGGCCGATCAGGACCCGCGTGCCGGAATCCGTCAGCACGTAGTTGACCTCTTCCGGCTTGAAATGCCAGTTGACCGGCACGCCATAGGCGCCGAGCCGCATCGCCGCATAGGCCGCCTCGATGAAGGCGATGTCGTTGCGCATCAGCATGCAAACGCTGTCGCCCGGCTTGACGCCGAGCTTGGCAAGGCCGCTGGCGATACGCTCGGTGCGCTCGGCGACCGCTGCGTGATCGCGCCTGCGCTCGCCGGAGATGATGCCGAGGAAGGGGTGGGACGTTTCGCTCATGTGTTCTTGTTCTTCTTTATCGGTTGGCGATGTTGCCTGTGCCCGTCATAGCCGGAAGAAGCTCCGGCCATGACGGCAGCAAGGTCATTCACGCATCCGCAAACTTCGGCGCGCGCTTCTCCAGATTGGCGCGCACCGATTCGGTCTGGTTCGGACTGCCGAGCAGCTTCTGCTGCTCGACGGATTCCGCAAGCAGCGCCGCCGCCGGATCGACCGACAGGTTGTTCAGCAGCCGCTTGGCGGCACGGATCGCATCCGGGCTCTTGCCGGCGATCTCGCGCGCGACCTCGAGCGCCGCGGCACGCGGATCGTCGCAGACGCGGGTGGCAAGCCCGTAGCTCTGGGCTTCCTGTGCGGAGAAGATGCGGCCGGTATAGGTGAGCTCGCGCAGGATATCGTCACGCACCAGGCTCGCCAGGATCGGGGTGCCCGCCATGTCCGGCACCAGGCCCCACTTGATCTCCATGATCGACATCCGCGCATCGGTTGAGAGGAAGCGCATGTCGGCGCCAAGCGCGAGCTGGAAGCCGCCGCCGAACGCGACGCCGTGGACCGCGGCGATCACCGGCACCGGAAGCTGGCGCCAGCCCCATACCGCCTGCTGCGGAAAATTGGCCTTGCCGTGGGTCCGGATGGTCAGATCCCGCTTCTCACCGCCAGGCACCCCATTACCACCATCCTTCATGGCGGCGAACCGGCCCATGTCGAGGCCGGCGCAGAAGGCGCGGCCCTCGCCGGACAACACCACGACCCGGACGCCTTTTTCCTTGGAAAGCCGGTCGGTTGCGGCGACCAATGCCTCGAACATCGCGGCATCGAGCGCGTTCATCTTTTCCGCCCGCACCAGGCGGACATCCGCGATACCGTCTGAAATCGATATCGAAACGCGATCTTCCATTGAAATCTCCTCCGCTGATCCTGGTTGGCGCTTTACAGAAAGGCCGTTGTCCGGTTTTAGTCAATCGACCAATTAACTGACAACCCCCGTGGAGGAAACGATGTTCAGCAATCAGCTTCTTGCCGGGCGGCGCATATTGGTAACCGGCGGTGGCACCGGTCTCGGCAAGGCCATGGCAACCCGGTTCCTGCAACTCGGGGCCGAGGTCCATATCTGCGGCCGCCGCAAGAGCGTCTGCGACGAGACCGCCACCGAACTGATGGCCGAGCATGGCGGACGCGTCGTCAGCCACGGCGTCGATATCCGCAATGCCATGGCGGTCGACGAGATGATCGAGGCGATCTGGACCACCAGCGGCCCCCTCACCGATCTGATCAACAACGCCGCCGGCAATTTCATCTCGCGCTCGGAAGAGCTTTCGGCGCGCGGGTTCGATGCCGTGGCCAACATCGTGATGCACGGCACCTTCTATGTGACGCATGCGGTAGGCCGGCGCTGGATCGCGGGCGGCCATCGCGGCAACGTGGTGTCGATCACCGTGACCTGGGTGCGCAACGGCTCGCCCTATGTGGTGCCGTCGGCGATGAGCAAGTCCGCGATCCATGCCATGACCATGTCGCTGGCGATCGAATGGGGCCGCCACGGCATCCGCCTCAACACCATCGCGCCCGGCGAGATTCCGACCGAAGGCATGAGCAAGCGCATCAAGCCGGGCGACGAGGCCGGCGCCCGCACCAAGGCGATGAATCCGATGGGCCGGGTCGGCACCATGGACGAGTTGCAGAACCTCGCAGTGTTCCTGATCTCCGGCGGCTGCGACTGGATCAACGGCGAGACCATCGCCATGGACGGCGCGCAGGCGCTGGCGATGGGTGGCAATTTCTACCAGCTCCGCGACTGGAGCGACGACGACTGGACCAAGGCGCGGGAGTCGATCAAGGCGCAGAACGAAAAGGATCGCGCGGCGCGGGGCTGAGGCCGGCGCTTGCGCATCAACGTCCGCTGTCGTCCTGGCGGAAGCCAGGACCCATAACCACCGCTGCGCGCGATTGCGCACGTTGTGGCCGTAGCGTCGCGCCTTATTTGCACTGGTGGTAATGGGTCCTGGCTTTCGCCAGGACGACGTTGAAACATAGCGAGCACCCACCCCGTATTGTTTTTCCCGCGCGATGCAGCCACACTCCGCGCCAACAAAAACATCACGGGGGAAACATGTCCGACGCGCCGAAACCAAACAATCTTGCCGACATGGTGCGCGACCGCGCCAAGAGCCGCGGCGATGCGCTGGCCTATGAGTTCGAGGGCCGGCAGACCAGCTTCACCGAGTTCGACACCAAGACCAACCGCGTCGCCAACGCGCTGATCGCGATGGGCGTCCGGAAAGGCGAGCGCATCGCCTATCTCGGCAAGAACAGCGATTTCTATTTCGAACTGCTGATGGGCGCGATGAAGGCCGGCGTGGTGATGGCGCCGGTGAACTGGCGTCTCGCCGGCCCCGAGGTCGCCTTCATCGTCGACGACTGCAAGGCGCCGCTGCTGTTCGTCGGCCCCGAATTCGTCACCCAGGCGCGCAATATCAGCGACAAGCTGCCCAGCGTCCGCAGCATCATCACGACCGAGGGCGGCGCACCGGAATGGCCTGACTATCTCGCATGGCGCGACGCACAAAGTGGCGACGACCCGCGCGTCGCGATCGAGCCGAAGGACATCGCGATCCAGCTCTACACCTCGGGCACGACCGGCAAGCCGAAGGGCGCGATGCTGTCGCACGCCAACTTCCTCAACCTCGTGCAAACCGGCAACGAGAACGAGAAGCCGGACTGGAACAAATGGACCACCGACGATGTCTCGCTGGTGGCGATGCCGATCTTCCACATCGGCGGCTCCGGCTGGGGCGTCATGGGACTCTATCACGGCGCCCGCGGCGTGATCGCGCGCGAATTCGATCCGACCAAGGTGCTCGACTTCTTCGAGCAGTCCGGCATCACCAAGCTGTTCATGGTGCCGGCCGCGATGCAATTCGTGGTGCGGCAGCCCCGCGCGCGGCAGGTCGATTTCTCCCGCCTGAAGTACATGCTGTATGGCGCCTCGCCGATCCCGGCGGCGCTGCTGAAGGAGTGCATCGAGGTCTTCAAATGCGGCTTCGTGCAGATGTACGGCATGACCGAGACCACCGGCACCATCGTCGCGCTGCCGCCGGAGGATCATATCGAAGGGCTCGAGCGGATGCGCTCGGCCGGCAAGGCGCTGGCGGGCGTCGAACTCGCGATCCTCGACGCGGACGGCAAGCCGCTGCCGCCGGGCGAGGTCGGCGAGATCGCCACCCGCTCCGGCTCCAACATGGCAGGCTACTGGAATCTGCCAGAGGCCACCGCGAAGACGATCGACGGCGACGGCTGGCTGCGCACCGGCGATGCCGGCTACATGGACAAGGACGGCTATCTCTACATCCACGACCGCATCAAGGACATGATCATCTCCGGCGGCGAGAACATCTATCCGGCCGAAGTCGAGAGCGCGCTGTGCGACCACCCGGATGTGGCGGAAGCCGCCGTGATCGGCATCCCCGACGAGAAATGGGGCGAGGCGGTCAAGGCTGTCGTGGTGATGAAGCCGGGCAAGAGCGCTGATGCGACCGACATCATCAACTTCGCCCGCGAGCGGATCGCCGGCTACAAGACGCCGAAATCGGTCGACTTCATCGCTGCGCTGCCGCGCAACCCGTCGGGCAAGATCCTGCGGCGGAGCCTGCGTGAGCCGTACTGGGCGGGCAAGGACCGGCAGGTGAACTGATCGGGCGCGACCCTACTTTGCCGTCATCAAAGCGGGTGATCCGGTATCCCGGAGACAGCGGTTATGGAATCGATAGGCCGCAGCGTACTGGATACCCCGCTTTCGCGGGGTATGACGGGTCAACATATCGCGACGTCGTGCCCCCAACTCAGTGCTTGCCGGCTCCCATGTAGCCGAACAGGAAGCCCGCCACCTTGCGCTTCTGGATCTCCTCGCTGCCTTCGGTGATGCGATAGCGGCGGTGGTGGCGGTAGATGTGCTCGAACGGCTTGTGGCGCGAATAGCCCATGCCGCCATGCACCTGCATCGCGCGGTCGGCGGCCTCGCAGCACAGCCGGTTTGCCCAGAAATTGCACATCGAGACCCGGTCCGACAGCGTGTGCTCGACCTGGGCCTGGGTGAGCTGATCCATCTCCCACGCCGTCTTGCGGATCAGCAGCCGCAGCATCTCGGCCTGGGTGGCAAGCTCGACCAGCGGCCACTGGATCGCCTGGTTCTCGGCCAGCGCCTTGCCGAACGGCTTGCGCTCGCGGGCATACTTCACGCTCTCGTTGATGCAGTACACCGCAGCGCCGAGCGAGCTTGCCGCCTGGCGGATGCGGTTCTCGTGCACGAAGCATTGCGCCAAGGACAGGCCGCGGCCGACCTCGCCGAACTGCGTATCCTCAGGCACGAACACGTCGGTGAAGCTGACCCGCGGATGATCGGTCGGCATGTTGAAGGTCCACATGTATTCTTCAACCTTCACGCCCGGCGATTTCGCCGGCACCAGGAAGCAGCTGATGCCGCGGGCGTCGCCGTCATTGCCGGAGGTGCGGGCAAACAGCGCGCAGTGCGTCGCGACATGCATGCCGGTGGTCCACATCTTCTCGCCGTTGATGATCCAGCCTTTGACGTTGTCACGCGTGGCCGGGACGGCTTTGGTCTCCATATGCGTGGCGTCGGAGCCGTGCTCCGGCTCGGTGAGGCCGAATGTGATGCGGTACTTGCCGGTGATCGAGCCGTCGATCATCGCCTTCTGCTCGTCGGTTCCATAGCGGTCGAGCATGGTCACGATCGGCAGATTGCCGACGATCGAATGCTCGTTCTGCAAATCATTGTGCAGGCCGAGTCCCTTCGAGGCGAAATGCTCGCGGATCACGGCCATCCACAGGTTGGAACCGTCCTTGCCACCATAGCGCTTCGGGATCGCGAAGCGGAGATGGCCGGCGGCGTCGGCCAGGTTCTTGGCCTTGCGCAGCAAGAGCTCCCATTCATGGCGCGGCAGGCCGCCCTTGTCGAAATCGGTGCGCGCCCATTCGCGGCGATGATCGAAGAAGCGGATGTTGTCATCGGCCTCTTCCAGTGGCTTGATCTCGCGTTCGATGAAGCGGTCGAGCTCGGCGAGATAGGCTGTCAGGTCAGCCGGCAGATTGAAATCCAAGGCGGTCTCTCCCGGAAATATTGTTGATTCTGGTTTTGCGTTTAGGCGCTATCGCGGATCCGCGTTCGGATCGATTAAGCTGAGAAGCACGCGGCCAAGTCAAGCGCGCCAGTGAGGCTTGCGCGCGCGGTCGCGTTGCGTAATTGAATGGCACGGAACGGCGCGCAGGCGGTAGGATGCGCGCCATATTCTTCGCCGCAGAAAATCCACGGGAGCAAACATGGATCTGAAATTCTCCAAGGTGACGCGCAAGGGTCCCATCACCATCGTGACGCTGTCGCGGCCCGAGGTTTACAACGCGCTGCATATCGACGCGCATTTCGAGCTCAACAAGGTGTTCGACGACTTCTCCGCCGATCCCGAGCAGTGGGTGGCGATTGTCACCGGCGCCGGTGACAAGGCGTTCTGCGCCGGCAACGACCTGAAATGGCAGGCCGCCGGCGGCAAGCGCGGCTGGGACAAGGGCGGCTTCGCCGGACTCACCAGCCGCTTCGACTGCGACAAGCCGATCATCGCCGCCGTCAACGGCGTCGCGATGGGCGGCGGCTTCGAGATCGCGCTGGCCTGCGACCTGATCATCGCCTCGGAGAACGCAACCTTCGCTTTGCCCGAGCCGCGCGTCGGCCTCGCCGCGCTCGCCGGCGGCGTGCACCGGCTGCCGCGCCAGATCGGGCTGAAGCGTGCCATGGGCATGATCCTGACCGCGCGCCATGTCAGCGCCAAGGAAGGCCTCGAGCTCGGCTTCGTCAACGAGGTGGTGCCGCAGGGCGAGGCGCTGGCCGCTGCCGAGCGCTGGGCCGAGACCATCACCAAGAACTCGCCGATGTCGATCCGCGCCTCCAAGCAGGCGATCCAGAAGGGCCTCGAAGTCTCGCTGGAGCAGGCGCTGGCCGAGCAGCGCGAGTATCCCGCGGTGAAGGCGATGGCGGCCTCGCAGGATTACATCGAGGGCCCGAAGGCGTTTTCCGAGAAGCGCCCGCCGAAGTGGCTGGGGCGGTGACGCCCACTCTCCTCCTGTCATTCCGGGGCGGCGCGAAGCGACGAGCCCGGAATCCATAACCACCATCGTGAGTATAGATTCCGGGCCTGCGCCTGCCGGCGCATCCCGGAATGACGAAGATGGACAGTTACGTCTGCTTGTTCCCCAACTCCCTCTTGTACGACGCGTAGTTCGGCTGATCGACGGCGAGCTTGTCCATCGTGGTCTGCCAGAGATGCTCCGGCAGTCCCGGCGTTGCCAGATCGAGCTCGCCGCTGGCGATCTTGTCGGACAGCGTGCGGTTGAGCTCCATCAGCGTCCCGTCCGCGCCGAGCAATTGCTTCAGCCGCGCCGCCTCGGTGGCGTCGCCTGCCCCGGCCAGCGCGAGCTGCCGGGTCACCAGGTCGAGCGCGTTGATGCCGACGCGCAGCTTGAAGCCGTTGTGGCCCTTGATCGCGGGCGCAATCTCGTCGCGCAGGAAATCGGCGACGGCCTTGATCAGTTCGGTGGGTGTCGGTTCGTCCTGCATCTCAACGACCTCTCGGTGCAAGTAGCCTAAGCAGATCGATCTCGGTCTCCGATGCGCGTCGCCCGATCATCGCGCGCTCCATCGAATGGTCAGGGCCGGCGCGGAAGCGCTGCATCATGCCGCAGCACATCACGCCCCAGCGCAGCGTGCCCATCACCTCCCAGAACATCACGCGGTCGGGGTCGGCCTTGCGACCGGCTTCCTCGTAGCCAGCGAACAGATCCTCGCGCGTGCCAAAACCGCCGACCGGCTTGTCGATCTCGCCGAAGCGCCACGAATTGACGCAGATCCAGCCGAGATCCTCCATCGGATCGCCGGTATGCGCGAGCTCCCAGTCGAGCACCGCGCGCACCCCGTCGGGCCCGATGATCAGATTGCCGTGCCGGAAATCGCCATGCACCAGCGTCACCTCGGACGATGGTCCGGGATCGTGATCGCGCAGCCAGCGCAATGCCAGCTCGAACACCGGCCGAGGCCAGTTGAAGCTGTGATATTCGCGGGAGAGATCCTCGATCTCCTTGGTCGCCGTCAGACCGCGCAGCTTCGGCAGCCGCGCCTGTGGCAGGCCGTGAATGCCGGCGATGACGCGGCCGAGCTGGCGCGCCAGCATCGGCCGCGCGCTGGCGTATTCCTCGTCACGCAAAATTTTCCGCGCGATGGTCTCGCCTTCGACCCGCGCCATGATGAAGCCGCGGCCAAGGCCATCCTCCGGCCTCAAGACGTGCATCACCTTCGGCGACGGCAGGCCCGCGTCATGCGCGAGCTGCATCAGCGTGGCCTCGGCGTCGAGGCCGGCGGCGCGGCCGGGCGCCGCACCGTAGCCCGGCGGCGCGCGGCGCAGGATCGCGCCGATCGTGCCGTCGGGGTGCACGATGTCGAACGTCCAGGTCTCCTGGCTGGCGCCGCCGGAGAGCTTTGCCGCGCCGGTGACGCCGGTCGCGCCCGGATGAAACGCGGCGACGCAGCGCCTGAGTTCGGTCTCGATCATTTGCCCTTGAACTTCGCCGGCCGCTTTTCGAGGAATGCGGTGACGCCTTCCTTGAAATCCTCGGCGCGGCCCGCGATCCGCTGCGACTCGCATTCCAGGTTGAGCTGATCCTCGAGGGTGTTTTCCGGGCTGTCCCAATACAGCTTGCGGATCAGCGACAGCGCGATCGTCGGACCGTTGGCGAGATCATGCGCGAGCTTCATGGTCTCCTCCATCAGCGCGGCGTCGTCATAGACGCGGTTGACGAGACCCCATTCCAGCGCCTTCTCGGCCGGCAGCCGCTCGCCGAGCAGCGACAGCTCGACCGAACGCGCCTTGCCGATCAGCCGCGGCAACAGCCAGGTCGAACCGCAATCCGGCACCAGGCCGATGCGGCGGAACGCTTGCAGGAAATAGGACGAGCGCGCGCACAGGATCAGATCGCCCATCAGCGCGAAGCTCATGCCGGCGCCGGCCGCCGGGCCATTCACCGCCGTCACGATCGGACAGTGCAGCTTACGCAATCGGCGCAGGAACGGATGGAATGCGGTCTCCAGCGCCGCGCCGGCGTTGCTCCGGCCGGGCTTCTGCTGCTGGTTGCGGCCTTGCAGGTTGGCACCGGTGCAGAAGGCGCGGCCGGTGCCCGTGATCACCAGGCAGCGCACCTCGTCGCGCTTGTCGTCGATCGCATCGAGCGCCTCGGCAAGGCCGCCCAGCATGTCGATCGAGACTGCGTTCATGACTTCCTGATGGTCGAGTTTGAGGATCGCGACCGATCCGTCGAAGTCGAGCGTGACGTGCTTGAACTGCATGGTTTCCTCTTTACGTTGTTGCGGCGGTTGGTACCGCAGTAGGTCGATGGGTCGACCTGTATCTGGACCCATATTTGATTTTTGTGCCGGGCTTGTCCATGGTCGATGGCAAGCCCATCCGTGAACGCGTGATTAGCGCGCACCAAACCAAATGGAAACCCCAATGAGTGGCATCTTCGATCTCACCGGCCGCGTCGCTGTCATCACCGGTGGCAATGGCGGCATCGGCCTCGGCATCGCGCAGGCGCTCAACGCCGCCGGCTGCAACGTCGCGATCTGGGGCCGCAACGCGGAAAAAAACGCCAACGCCGCCGCCTCGATGAAGGCCGGCCCCGGCAAGGTCGCCACGCAATTCTGCGACGTCAGCGATCCCGGTTCGGTCAAGACCGCGATGAAGGCAACCCTCGACACCTTCGGCCGCGTCGACGGCTGCTTCGCCAATGCCGGCATCGGCGGCGGCGGACGCCGCTCCTTCATCGACCGCACCGAGGAGGAATGGCGGCGGATGTTCGCGACCAATCTCGACGGCGTGTTCCACGTATTCCAGGCTGCGGCACGCCACATGACCGAGCGGTCCGAGGCCGGCGACAAGTTCGGCCGGCTGGTCGCGACCTCGAGCCTCGCCTCGCTGTTCGGCACCGCGCGCAACGAGCACTATGCCGGCACCAAGGCCGCGCTGAATGCGCTGTGCCGCGCGCTCGGCGTCGAGCTCGCCCGCCACGGCGTCACCGCGAACGCGATCCTGCCCGGCTGGATCAAGAGCGACATGACCGCCGGCATCATGGCCAACGACAAGTTCGTCGCCAACGTGATGCCGCGCATCCCGGTGCGCCGCTTCGGCGAACCGAGCGATTTCGGCGGCATCGCCGTCTACCTCATGAGCAAGGCGTCGTCCTATCATACGGCGGATTGTTTCGTGATCGACGGCGGGTATACCGCGTTCTGAATGCGCTGCTGCGTCCACAATCACGACTGTCGTCCTGGCGAAAGCCAGGACCCATAACCACCGCGTTCGCTTGTGATCGGGATCGCGGCCCCGGCGTCGTGCGGCAATTGGCGATCGGGGTAATGGGTCCGGGCTTTCGCCAGGACGACACTGATCTTGTTGCGCGACCTGTGAAACATACACCCACATCCTCGCGGCGTGATCGCGTCCGAGTCTTGCGTCTACTCGCCCTCCTCCGCAACAGAGGGCGCAGCATTTCCTCCCCACGTCATTCCGGGGCGCGCAAAGCGCGAACCCGGAATGACGAGTGCGAACACCACGCGACGCCGCGTCGCTTCCGTTGCGATAAAACTGCTGCTAAGCGTTCCAACCGCAAGGGCGCAACAAGGCGGCTTTCATAACCAAGAGGGAGGATATTTCAGATGTTTTCACACGTGATGGTTGGCACCAACGACCTGGACAAGGCCAAGTCGTTCTATGACGCACTGCTCGGTACGATCGATGTCCGGCCGGCCCGGGTCGACGGTCACCGCATCATGTACCTCACCAAGGCCGGCATCTTCATGGTCTCCAAGCCGATCGACGGCGAACCGGCGACCCATGCCAATGGCGGCACGATCGGCTTTGCCTGCGCTTCGCCCGAGCAGGTCGATGCCTGGCACGCGGCCGGTGTCGCCAACGGCGGCAAGCCTATCGAGGATCCGCCGGGCGTGCGGGAAGGCGGCGGCATCAAGCTCTACCTCGCTTACTTGCGCGATCTCGACGGCAACAAGATCTGCGCGATGCATCGGATGACCTGACGATCCGGCACGTGTCGTGAGCGGCGGCGTTCAAACAACGTTTGAAACGCCGTCGCGATATTCCGCGATGCGGTAGCGACGGTGCGAAATCGGTGCTCGCGCTTCGCGCCGCACGCGTCTATTGTCCGCCGCGAAACGCGCCTTCGCGAGGGAGAAAAGACAATGAAACATGCCTATGTGCCGCGCACCACGAACTACACGCTCAACCCGGGCGACGAGCTCAACGACCTCCGGATGTCGGACAAGGTTCGCCCGCTCTACGACCACGTGAAGCAGTTCATCCGCGACACCGTCGACCCGATGTCGGTCGAGTTCTATCGCGCCGGCGAGAAGAAGACCAACCGCTGGAGCTTCACCGACGAGCAGCTCGCGATCCTGCAGAAGGCCAAGGACAAGGCCAAGGAAGTCGGCCTCTGGAACTTCTTCCTGCCCGACGCCGAGACCGGCGACGGCCTCAACAACCTCGACTACGCCTATATCGCCGCCGAGCTCGGCAAGAGCCCGCTGGCGTCCGAGACCATGAACTGCTCGGCGCCCGACACCGGCAACATGGAAGTGCTGGAGCGGGTCGGCACCAAGGCGCAGAAGGAGAAGTGGCTGAAGCCATTGCTCAACGGCGAGATCCGCTCGGCCTACGCAATGACCGAGCCGAACGTCGCCTCCTCCGACGCCAAGAACATCTCGACCACCGCGAAGCTGGTCGGCGACGAGTGGGTGATCAACGGCGAGAAGTACTACATCTCCGGCGCCGGCGACCCGCGCTGCAAGATCATGATCGTGATGGTGAAGACCAATCCCGATGCCGCACCCAGCAAGCAGCAGTCGCAGATCCTGGTGCCGATCGACACCCCCGGCGTCGAGATCCTTGGGCCCATGCACGTGTTCGGCCACGACCACGCGCCGCGCGGCCACATGCATCTGCGCTTCAACAATTGCAGGGTGCCGAAGGAGAACATGCTGCTCGGCGAGGGCCGCGGCTTCGAGATCTCGCAGGTCCGCCTCGGACCGGGGCGCATCCATCACTGCATGCGCACCATCGGCAAGGCCGAGAAGGCGCTCGACATGATGGTGCAGCGCGGCCTAACCCGCGAAGCGTTCGGCAAGAAGATCGCCCATCTCGGCGGCAACATGCAGATCATCGCCCAGGCGCGCTGCGAGATCGAGGCGATGCGGCTGATGGTGCTGAAGGCGGCCAAGGCGATGGACGTGCTCGGCAACAAGGAAGCCCGCGTCTGGGTGTCGATGGTCAAGGCGATGGTGCCCGAGCGCGCCTGCAAGGTGATCGACCAGGCGATCCAGATGCACGGCGCCACCGGCATCTCGCAGTGGTCGCCGCTCGGCGAGATGTACCAGGACGTCCGCCATCTCCGCTTCGCCGACGGTCCGGACGAGGTGCACTGGATGGTGGTCGGCCGCCACGAACTGAGCATGACGTAACAGCTCATTTTCCCCCTCTCCCCGCAAGCGGGGCGAGGTGAGAAAGCAACAACAAGTCTGTCAGGCGGGTTAGCGCAAGCTAGCCCGCCTTTTGCTTTGCGGCCGGGCGGCGGCGGGTTACGCTCCGACAACCTGCTCCGCCATTTCGGATCATCCCATGGAATACGCCGCAAGCGACCTGACCCAGCGCGAACGCTACAAGGTGCTGACCTCCTTCGTGCTGCCGCGGCCAATCGCCTGGGTCACGAGCCTCGGCCCGGACGGCGTGGTCAATGCGGCACCGTTCTCGTTCTTCAACGTGTTCTGCGAGGATCCGCCGCTCTGCATGTTCGCGGTCAATCGTCGGCCGGATGGACGCGAGAAGGACACCATGGTCAACATCCAGCGCCTGGGCGAATTCGTGGTCAACCTGACCGACGAGCCCCTGGCGCGCGCCATGCACGAGAGCTCGGGCGACTTTCCGCCCGAGATCGGCGAACCTGATTACCTCGGCCTCAAGCTCGCGCCGTCCAGCAAGATCGCGGTGCCCCGGCTTGCCGACGCGCCGTTCGCGATGGAGTGCAGGACCTGGAAGCTGATCGACGTCAACGGCGACCGCGAGCTCATCATGGGCGAAGGCATTCACTTCCACATCCGCGACGAATTGTGGGACGATGACGCGATGCGCGTTCATATGGATCGCTATCACCCGATCGGCCGCATGTTCGCCGACCGCTACTGCCGCACCGACGACCGCGTGGCGTTTCCCGCAGCCGAAGGCGCAAAGACGAAATAGGAGAAACGATGACTGAAGCATTCCACGACAACGCGGCGCAGAGCCGGTTCGAGCTCGCCGTCGACGGCCACATCGCCTTCGTGGTCTACCGCAAGACGCCGGATACGATCACGCTGGTCCACACCGAAGTGCCGCCGGAGCTTGGCGGCCGCGGCATCGGCTCCAAGCTCGCCCGCGCCACGCTCGACGCCGTGCATGCGCAGAAGATCAAGCTCGTCGTGAAATGTGAATTCATCCAGGGCTTCATGAAGAAGAACCCGGAGTATGACGATTTATTGAGCTAATCTGCCCTACTGCATCCCACACTTCGTCATGGCCGGGCTTGTCCCGGCCATCCACGTCTTCGTCTCCGGTGAACAAAGACGTGGATGCCCGGCACAAGGCCGGGCACGACCAATTTCACCGAGAGATCGCAGCGTATCAGCAACTTTACGACGACGCCGGCTCCCCGATCTTGTCCTGCGTCCTGGTCTCGAAATCGCTGGCGTCATGGCGCTCGTGGAGCTGGCTCGACGGCTCGCCCCAGGTGCGGTTGACCATGCGGCCGCGCTTCACCGCGGGCCGTGTCGCGATCGCGTCGGTCCAGCGCTGCACGTTCTTGTAGTCCTGCACCGAGAGGAATTCGCCGGCGCCGTAGAGCAGGCCCTTGGCGAGCCCGCCATACCAGGGCCACACCGCCATGTCGGCGATGGTGTAGACGTCACCGGCGAGATATTCGTTGTCGGCGAGCCGGCGCTCGAGCACGTCGAGCTGGCGCTTCACCTCCATCGCGAAGCGGTCGATGGCATATTCGATCTTGGTCGGCGCATAGGCATAGAAGTGCCCGAAGCCGCCGCCGAGATAGGGTGCGGCACCCATCTGCCAGAACAGCCAGGAGAAGGTTTCGGCGCGGGTCTTGACGTCGGTCGGCAGGAACGCGCCGAATTTTTCCGCCAGATAGACCAGGATCGAGCCCGACTCGAACACCCTGATCGGCTCCGCTCCGCTGCGATCCATCAGCGCCGGGATCTTCGAGTTCGGATTGACGCCAACGAAGCCGCTGCCGAACTGGTTGCCGTCGATCTTGATCAGCCAGGCGTCGTATTCCGCACCCGTGTGGCCGGCAGCCAGCAACTCTTCCAGCATCACGGTGACCTTCACCCCGTTCGGCGTCGCCAGCGAGTAGAGTTGCAGCGGATGGCGGCCGACCGGCAGCTCCTTGTCATGGGTCGGACCGGCGATCGGCCGGTTGATGCTGGCGAAGCGGCCGCCGCTTTCCTTGTTCCAGGTCCAGACTTTCGGCGGCTCGTAGGCAGGGGTGTCGGTCACGTGGTTGGCTCCCGGGTTGACGTTTTTCCATGGCGCGGCAACCGCCGTGCACATCCGCATGTCTGCACTAGATGGTGGGCAGGTTCCGCTTTGCCCAGCCCACGCGATCGCATTTTCTACCCAGCGGAATGCGCTGCGCGCGATGCTGCCAAGCAGCGCCTGTACGCAAGATCGCCGAGGCCGAAACCCGCTTGGCTTCGCTGACCGTGATGCGCTAGCGTTGCAGGGGCTGATGCCAACAAGCACAAGAAGCAGCCGGCGGGAGAAAACCAATCCATGAAGTCACCGATCTGCGACATGCTGGGGATCGAATTCCCCCTGCTCGCTTTCAGCCATTGCCGCGACGTGGTCGCAGCGGTCAGCCGCGCCGGCGGCTTCGGCGTGTTCGGCGCGACCCGGTACCTGCCGGAAACGCTGGAGCAGGAATTGAAATGGATCGACGCGCATGTCGACGGCAAGCCCTACGGCATCGACGTGCTGATCCCCGAGAACATCTCGACCGCCGGCGAGAAGAACGTCACCTGGAAGAGCCTGGAGAAACGCGTCTCCAAGGAGCACCGCGACTTCACCCGCAATCTCTTGAAGAAATACGACATCGAGCTCACGGCGCAGAGCGTCGCCGACAACCAGCCGCAACCGTTCGATGCCGAGACCGCGCTGCAATTGCTCGAGGTCTCGTTCCGCCATCCGATCAGGCTGATCGCCAACGCGCTCGGCGTGCCGCCGCGGGCGATGATCGAGATGGGCCGCAAGCACAACGTGCCGGTCGCAGCCCTGATCGGCTCCAAGGAGCACGCGCTGCGCCAGGTCGCGGCCGGCGTCGATATCCTGGTCGCGCAGGGCACCGAGGCCGGCGGCCATTGCGGCGAGGTCTCGACCATGGTGCTGGTGCCCGAGGTGATCAAGGCGGTGAAGAAGATCCGCGACGTGCCGGTGCTCGCCGCCGGCGGCATCATGACCGGCAGCCAGATGGCCGCCTGCATGGCAATGGGCGCGGCCGGCGCCTGGACCGGCTCGGTGTGGCTTGCCACCGTGGAGTCGGAGACCTCCGAGATCTTCCGCGAGAAGATGATCGCGGCCTCCTCGCGTGACGCGATCCGCTCCAAGGGCCGCACTGGCAAGCCCGCGCGGCAACTCCGTTCGGTCTGGACCGACGCCTGGGACCGTTCGCCGGAAAGCCCCGGCGCGCTGCCGATGCCGCTGCAAAGCATCATCAGCCGCGACGCCTTCAACGCCATCGACCGCGCCGCCGAGGCCGGCAACGAGAAGGCGCGCGATCTCGTCAGCTACTTCGTCGGCCAGGGCGTCGGCCTGGTCGACAGCGTCAAGTCCGCCGGCGCCGTGGTGCAGGAGTTCAAGGAAGATTTCGTCGAGGCCGTCGAGCACATGAATGCGTTGGTGGCGGAGTAGAGAGAGTATGCGGCCCATCCTTCGAGGCTCGCTCAGCCGCGCTAGTGCGCCGCTGAGCGAGCACCTCAGGATGACGCTGTGCCCGTAGCCGTCACCCTGAGGTGCCGTAGCGCAGCGGAGGCCTCGAAGGGCGGCGGCGTGGCGAAGATTTAGAAAGTGAAGCAAGAAGAAATGACAACATCTCATATCCCCGAAGACCGTATTCCCGTCATCGTCGGCGTCGGCGAGATCGTCGATCGTCCGAAGGACATCGCAGCCGGCCTCGAGCCGCTCACCTTGCTCGAGGAGGCGCTGAAGCGCGCCGAGGCCGACAGCGGCGCAAAGCTGCTCGCCGACGTGCAGTCGCTCGACGTCGTCAACTTCCTGAGCTGGCGCTACCGCGATCCGGAGAAGCAGCTGGCGCAGCGGCTCGGCATCGCGCCGGCGCATCTCTATTACGGCCCGGTCGGCGGCGAGAGCCCGATCCGCTATCTGCACGAAGCGGCGCAGCGCATCGCGCGCGGCGAATGCAGCGTGGCCGCGGTCTGCGGCGCGGAGGCGCAGTCGACCGCGACCAAGGCGCAGCGCGCCGGCGTCGAACTGCCCTGGACGCCGTTCGCGCATGACGTCGAGGAGCCCAAGCGCGGCGCCGCGTTCCAGAAGCCGCTTGCCGTGACGCTCGGCGTGTTCAGGCCGATCACGGTCTATCCGCTCTATGAGTCCGCGACCTCGGCGCATTGGGGCCAGACGCCGCGCGAGGCGCTGAAGGAATCCGGCGAGCTGTGGTCGACCTATGCGCGGGTTGCCGCCGACAATCCGAACTCCTGGCTGAAGAAGACATTCACCGGCGACGAGATCACGACCGCGACGCCGGACAACCGGATGATCGCGTGGCCCTATACGAAGCTGATGGTCGCGAACCCGACGGTGAACATGGGCGGCGCGCTGATCCTGACCAGCCTGGCGAAGGCGCGCGCCGCGGGCGTGCCCGAAGACAGGCTGATCTATCCGCTCGGCGGCGCCTCGGCGGAAGAGCCGCGCGATTACCTGATCCGCGACCAGTTCGTCGAGAGCCACGCGCAGACCGCGGTGCTGAAGGCGGTGATGGATCTGGTCGGCGGCGACGGCAAGAAGTTCGACGCGATCGAACTCTATAGCTGTTTCCCCTGCGTGCCCAAGATGGCGCGCCGGACGCTCGGCCTTGGGCCCGACGTACAGCCGACCGTGACAGGCGGGCTGACGTTCTTCGGCGCGCCGCTCAACACCTACATGACGCATTCGGCCTGCGCGATGGTGCGCAAGCTGCGCAGCGGCGGCACGCTCGGCCTGCTCTACGGCCAGGGCGGCTTCGTCACCAAGCATCACGGCCTGGTGCTGTCGCGCGCGGCGCCGACATCAGCACTCAAGCAGGACACCAGCGTGCAGGCGGAGGCGGACCGGCATCGCCGCGACGTGCCTGACTTCACCGCCGAGGCGACAGGCAAAGGCAAGGTCGAGGCCTTCACCGTGATCTATCGCGCCAATGGCGAGGTCGAGCACGGCGTCACCATGCTGCGCACCGACGACGGCCGCCGCAGCCTCGGCCGCATCCCGGCAAGCGACACCGCAACGCTGGCGCATCTGCAGAATCTCGACCGCACCCCGGTCGGCACCACGGGCAACATCGTCACCGCCGCTGACGGCGTGCCGGAATGGCGGGTTGGCTGAGCGACTGAATTGGCAGGGTGGGCAAGGCGAAAGCGTGCCCACCATCGCGTGCAGTGTACTTGACGGTGGGCACGGCGCTTTCGCGCCTTTGCCCACCCTACGCATCCGGCTTGATCGGATCTCGAAACGAAAATGCCCGGGACACGCCCGGGCATGACGGAGTGAGAGACGCCGCGCGCCCTACCCCTTCGCGTCCTGCTTTTCAGAGGCGGTGGTCGGCTTGCCCTTGGCGCCGACACCGGTGACGCGGACATGATCGCCGTCGGCGAGACCGTCCGGCGGCGCGGTGATGATGCGGTCGTCAGGCGCAAGGCCCGCTGCGATCTCGATCTCCTTGCCGAGGTCGCGGCCGATCTTCACCGTCTTGAACAGCACCTTGTCGTCGGGACCGACGGTCGCGACCCGCAGGCCGTTGCCGTTGAAGATCAGCGCGCTGGCAGGAATGCTGAGCGGCGTCGATTCGCGTTGCAGGTTCAGCTTCACGCTGGCGTAGCTGCCCGGCATCAGTTCGCCGGAGGAGTTGTCGAGCCCGAGCTGCATCCGCGTCGTGCCGGAGGCGACATCGACCGCCTGCGAGGAGGCTTCCACGGTCGCCTGGAAGGTGCGGTTCGGATAGTCCGGCAGGCTCAGCGTGGCCTTGGCGCCGATCTTGATCGCCGGGACGTAGTTCTGCGGCACGTTGACGTAGACGCGCAGCCTGGCGATGTCGGAGACCGTGAACATCGCGGGGCCCGAGCCGCCGCCGGCATTGATCAACGCGCCGACGTCGGTATCGCGCGAAGTCACCACGCCGTCGAACGGCGCCGTGATCTTCTTGTAGCCGGCGAGCGCTTCCAGCCGCTCGACATTGGCCTGACCGGCCCTGACCGCGCCGTTCTTGTTGGAGAGGTCGGCGGTGCGCTCGTCGATCTCCTGGGCGGAGACGAAGTTCGAGGCCACCAGCGTCTTGCGCCGGGCGAGCGTCGCCTCCGACAGCTTGGCCGAGGCCTGGGCGCTGGCGAGATCGGCGCGCGCCTGCAACAATTGCTGGTCGAGGTCGGGGGCCTCGATCTCGGCGATCACCTGACCGGCCTTGACCCGGGCGCCGATGTCGACGTCCCAGCTCTTCAGATAACCCGACACGCGCGCGAAGATCGGTGCGCGGGAATAGGCTTCGAGCCGGCCCGGCAGATCGATGGTCGGGCTCAGCGCCTTGGCGCTCGGCAACGCCACGGCGACGGTGGGAACGGCCTGCTCATCGGTCCATTGCTTGAGCTTGCTGTCCTGCTCCTCACGGGCGCGGATTCCGGTGCCGACGATCAGTCCTGCGCCGACCAGTGCAACCACGCCGAATATGCCCAATTTCCGGCCGGACACCGGGGGGCGCTGTTCAGTGGGCTGCATGCGGAATCTCCGATGAGGCGGCGACTTTGGCGCCTTGCTTCTTGTGTACCATACTGAATACCACGGGAACAAACATCAGCGTCGCGAAGGTGGCGAAGATCAGGCCGCCGATCACGGCGCGGCCCAGCGGCGCATTCTGCTCGCCGCCCTCGCCGAGCCCCAGCGCCATCGGCGCCATGCCGATGATCATGGCCAGCGCCGTCATCAGCACCGGGCGGAAGCGGACGAAACCGGCCTCCAGTGCCGCCGCGACGGGGTCGCCAAGCTCCTCATAGCGCTCACGGGCGAAGCTGATCACCAGCACGCTGTTGGCGGTCGCGACGCCCATGCACATGATGGCGCCGGTCAGCGCCGGAACCGACAGCGTGGTCTGGGTGGTGAACAGCATCCAGACGATGCCGGCCAGCGCCGCCGGCAGCGCCGTGATGATCACGAACGGATCCGACCAGGACTGGAAGTTCACCACGATCAGGAAGTAGATCAGCACGACCGCGCCGAGCAGGCCGAACAACAGACCGGTGAAGGCCGAGTTCATGGTCTGCACCTGGCCGAGCAGCACCACGGACGAGCCCTTCGGCACCTCCTTGGCGGTATCGGCGATCAGCTGGCGCACGTCGGTCGCGACGCCGCCGAGATCGCGGCCCTGCGTCGTGGCGTAGATCTGCACCAGCGACTGGATGTCGTATTGCGAGACCACCGCGCTCGAGGTCGCGCGCTTGATGTCGGCGATGCCGCCGAGGATCGGCGCCTGGGTGTTGCCGGTCGCGGTGATCGGCAAGGTCTGCAACGCGCTCAGCGAGTCGATCTGATATTGCGGCGTCTGCATCACGATCGAATAGGACACGCCGTTGTCGGGGTTGAGGAAGTAGGTCGGCGCGACCTGCGACGAACCGGCCAGATTGACCACCAGCGCGTTGGTGACGTCGCGCTCGGTCAGGCCGACATATTGTGCGCGGGTGCGATCGACATCGATGTTGAAGGTCGGATTGTTCGGCGACTGCTGGATCCGCGCGTCGGCGATGCCGGGAATGCGCTTGATCTTCGCCAGCAGCTTGTTGGCATAGGCGTAGTTGCCTTCGAGATTGGCGCCGCGGATCTGTAAATCGATCGGCGCCGGCGCACCGAAGTTCAGAATCTGGCTGACGATGTCGGCGGGCAGGAAGGAGAAGCTGGTGCCCGGGAACAGCCGCGGCAATTGCTCACGCAGCGTGCGCACATGCTCCTCGGTCGGCTTGTGACCTTCCTTCAGCTTGATCTGGATGTCGGCATCCTGCGGACCGATCACGCCGGTGTTGTTGTAGGTCAGGTTGATGCTGGAGATCGGCATGCCGATGTTGTCGGTCATGGTCTCGATCTCGCCCGGGATCAGCTTGCGGATCGCCTTCTGGACATCCGCCATCTGGTTGGCGGTCTCCTCGACGCGGGTGCCGACCTGGGTGCGGACATGCATCAGGATGTTGCCGGCATCGACCGACGGGAAGAAGTTGCGGCCGAGGAACGGCACCAGCAGGAACGACGCGGCGACCACCGCGAGGAAGCCGCCGACGAACACCTTGCGGTGGCCGAGCGCCATCGCAAGCAGGCCGTGATAGCCGCCGCGGATGCGCTCGAACCGCGCTTCGAAGCCGCGCTGGAACCAGACCAAGGGATTGCGCGACTTCGGCGGCGCGCCTTCGTGATGGACATGCGGCTGCAACAGATAGTTCGCCATCGTCGGCACCAAAGTGCGCGACAGGATGAACGACCAGATCATCGCGAACATGACCGCTTCGGCCATCGGCACGAACAGGAAGCGCGCGACGCCTGACAGGAAGAACATCGGCACGAACACGATGCAGATACACAGCAGCGAGACGAACGCCGGCGTCACGATCTGGTTGGCGCCGTCGAGGATCGATTGCTCGACCGGCTTGCCCTGCTCGAGATGGTAGTTGATGTTCTCGATCGTCACCGTGGCGTCGTCGACCAGGATGCCGACCGCGAGCGCGAGGCCGCCGAGCGTCATGATGTTGAGCGTCTCGCCGATCAGGGACAGCATGATGATGGCGCCAAGCACCGACAGCGGGATCGACACCGCGATGATGACGGTCGAACGCCAGCTGCCGAGGAACAGCAGGATCATGACGCTGGTCAAGAGCGCCGCGATCACGCCTTCGAAGGCGACGCCGGTGATGGCGCCGCGGACGAACACCGACTGGTCGCCGACGAAGCCGATCTTGAGCGCGTCCGGCATCTGGTCCTTGACCTCGATCACCTTCTGCTTGATGCCGGAGATGATATCGAGCGTCGAGGTCGCGCCGGCCTTCAGCACCATCATCAGCACCGAGCGGTTGCCGTCGACATGGACGATGTTGGTCTGCGGCGGGTTGCCGTCGCGGACGGTGGCGACGTCGCGGATATAGACCATCGCGCCGTTGACGGTCTTGATCGGCAGGTCGCCGAGTTCCTCGATCTTCAGCGGCGAGTTGTTCAGGTTGATGGTGTATTCGAAGTTGCCGATCTTCTGGGTGCCGACCGGCGTGATCAGGTTCTGCGCGGCGAGCGCATTGGCGACGTCCTGCCCCGACAGGCCGCGCGCTTGCAGCGCGGTCGAATTGAGGTCGATCTGGACCTGGCGCTGCTTGCCGCCATACGGATAGGGGATCGCGGCGCCGGGCACCGTGACCAGCGGCGTGCGCAACTGGTTGATGCCGATGTCGGCGAGGTTCTGCTCGGTGAGGCCGTCGCCCGACAGCGCGACCTGGATGATCGGCACCGTCGAGGCGCTGTAGTTGAGGATCAGCGGCGGTGTCGCGCCCGGCGGCAATTGCTTCAGCAGGGTCTGGGCGATCGCCGTGACCTGCGCGTTGGCGGTACGGATGTCGACATTGGGCTGGAAGAAGATCTTGACGATGCCGATGCCATTGTAGGAGTTCGCAACGATGTGCTCGATGTCGTTGACCGTCGTGGTCAGCGTCCGCTCGAACGGCGTCGTGATGCGCCCCGACATCTGGTCGGGAGGCAGGCCGGTGTACGACCAGGCCACGCCGATCACCGGGATGCGGATTTCGGGAAAGATGTCGGTCGGCGTGCGCAGCGCCGCCAGCGGTCCGATAATCAGCAGCAGGATCGCGAGCACGACGAAAGTATATGGCCGGCTCAGCGCGATACGGACCAGTGCGATCATAAAAGCAGCATTCCCGAAATAAAGCCCGCCCAGGCAAAGCAATCGGCGTTCCAAAAGGCCGATCCGCTGGCGCCGATTTACCCGATGCCGGGCAAAACGCCAACCCGTGGAGCCGCGGCCGCCTTCACTTCCTTGGCATAGCCCGTGAGGCAGCGCGATTCGATCGGTTGCGCCGGCCGCGGCGCCAGCGATCCCAGTCGGATCATCACCAAAAAGAGACAGCCCTGCTCTGGGAGTGAGCAGGGCAAGGACACCATTCCGGGCGACGCGTGGCCAGCGCATCGCTGCCCCGCGAAAATGCAAAGCATGACGAACCGGTCCGGTCCGTCACGCCGATGGCGCAACCGCGCCTGCGCAGAATCAGGCGGCCCGGACCGAGTCCAGGAACCGGCCGACCTCGAGCTTGAGGCGGTTGCTGTCGCCGGAGAGCGATTGTGCGGCACCGAGCACCTGCGTCGAGGCCGACCCGGTCTCGGTGGCGCCGCGCTGGACATAGGCGATGTTGGCCGAGACCTGGCCGGTGCCTTCGGCCGCATGCTGAACATTTCGGGAGATTTCCTGGGTCGCGGCGCCCTGCTCCTCCACGGCGGCGGCAATCGTCGAGGAGATCTCGGAGAGCCGCTCGATGGTTGCGCCGATCTCGCGGATCGCGTTCACGGAGGCCTCGGTCGCGGCCTGGATGCCGGAAATCTGCTGGCCGATTTCCCCGGTCGCCTTCGCGGTCTGCTCGGCGAGCGCCTTCACTTCCGACGCCACCACGGCAAAGCCGCGGCCGGCCTCGCCGGCGCGCGCCGCCTCGATGGTCGCGTTCAGCGCCAGCAGGTTGGTCTGGCCGGCGATGGTGTTGATGAGTTCGACCACGTCGCCGATACGGGCGGCGGCTTTCGACAGCTCGCCGACCCGATCATTGGTCGCACGGGCCTGATCGACCGCGTCGCCCGCCATCCGCGCCGATTCCTGCACCTGGCGGCTGATCTCGGAGACCGAGGACGACAGCTCCTCGGTCGCGGATGCCACCGACTGCACATTGGTCGACGCCTCTTCCGAGGCTGCTGCGACCGTCGTCGCCAGCTCCTGCGACCGTTCGGCGGTCGAGGTCAGCGTGGTCGCGGAGGCCTCGAGCTCGGTCGAGGCTGACGCCACCGTTTCCACGATCTCGCCGACCGCACGCTCGAAACCGTCGGCGAGTTGCAGCATGTCGGCACGGCGCTGCGCAGCGGCGCGCGCCTCGGCGGCCTTCTGCTCGCGTTCCATCCGGATCTTGGCAAGGCCGTTGTCCTTGAACACGAGCGCGGTCTTGGCCACGTCGCCGACCTCGTCGCGGCGGTCGGTGCCGTGCACCGCAACCTCGTAATTGCCGTTGGCAAGCTGCTGCAACAGCTCGACGACGGCCCGGATCGGCTTGGCGACGCCGTATTGTCCGACGAGGAAGCCGAATACCAGGCCGAGCACGACGCCCGATGCCGCGAGCAGGATCAACAGCTCCGAGGTCGAGGTATACTCAAGCTCATTGGCCTTGACGTTGTCCCTGACCCGCTGATCCTGGCGATCGGCTACCGCCCGCACCTTGGATTGCAACTCTTCCGCCGCCGCACGGCTCTTCATCGCGGCATCGCGCAGCTTCTCCGCCGACGCAGTCAGGTCGGCGGCCCGGGCGCCATCGACCGCATCGAGCGTCTGCTTCAACTGGGCCTGATAGGTCGACTGCGCCGACCGCACGCCGGACAGCAGCGCGATGGTCGGCTGATCCTCGGTCTTGCCGAGTTCGACGAGGCGTTCCTCGAGCAATTTGAGCTGTTCGTCGATCACGCCGCGGGCCGCGATCCGGTTCTCGTCGCGGGGATCGAGCGCGCTGCGGAACTCGGCCCGGTTAATCGCAAGCACGCTCTGATTGGCGCGCGCCGAGAGCAGCGCGCGTTCCGCCGCGTGTGCCGTGACCTCGCCGCGCTGGCTCAGCGATTTGAGCGATGAAATCCCGAGATAGGCCAGCGCACTGGCAATGACCGAGAGGCCGACCACAATCGCCAGAATCTTCGTGAGAATACGGAAGCGCGCCAGGATCATCATCGATTGCCTCGTTCGGAGTGAATGTCGCGATCTCGTGCGGTGGCAGTGTCGCGCTGCGGCAAGTTACCGCGCGTGGAACTACGGATCGTTAACCGGACCTTCCGTTGAAGTACGGAGCGTTGCCGAAAGAATCGGCAATGAAAAATGCCCGGCCTGCGAGGGCCGGGCATTGTCCGATCTGTGATGTCTCGATGACGTCAGGCGGCGCGGACGGCGTCGAGGAACTTGCCGACTTCGAGCTTGAGGCGGCTGCTGTCACCCGACAGCGACTGTGCCGCCGACAGCACCTGGCTCGAGGCCGAACCGGTCTCATTGGCGCCGTGCTGCACGTCGGTGATGTTGGCCGAAACCTGTTGGGTGCCTTGCGCGGCCTGCTGCACGTTGCGGGAGATCTCCTGGGTCGCCGCGCCCTGCTCCTCGACCGCCGCTGCGATGGTCGACGAAATCTCCGACAGCCGTTCGATGGTCGTGGAGATCTCCTTGATCGCGCCGACCGACTCCTGGGTCGCGGCCTGGATGCCGGCGATCTGCTGGCCGATCTCGCCGGTCGCCTTCGCCGTCTGCTCCGCCAGCGCCTTCACCTCCGACGCCACGACCGCGAAGCCGCGGCCGGCCTCGCCGGCGCGCGCCGCCTCGATGGTGGCGTTCAGCGCCAGCAAATTGGTCTGGCCGGCAATCGTGTTGATCAACTCGACGACGTCGCCGATCCGCGCGGCCGCCTTCGACAGCTCGCTGACGCGATCATTGGTGGTGCGCGCCTGGCCAACCGCATCGCCGGCCATCCGCGCCGATTCCTGCACCTGACGGCTGATCTCGGTCACCGAGGACGACAGCTCTTCGGTCGCGGACGCAACCGAGGAGACGTTGGCCGAGGCCTCCTCGGACGCAGCGGCGACCGTGGTCGTCAGTTCCTGCGAACGTTGGGCGGTCGATGACAACGTAGAGGCTGAAGCTTCGAGCTGGGTCGAGGCCGACGACACGGTCTGCACGATCTCGCCGATCATCTGCTCGAAATTGCGGGTGATGGTGTCGACGCGGCGACCGCGCTCGATCTTGGCTTCGGCGTCGGCAGCCGCGGCTTCATCCGCCGCCTTCTTCGCGACCAGCGCCTCCTTGAACACCTGCAAGGTATCGGCCATCGCGCCGATCTCGGTCTTCTCGCCCTGGTGCGGCACGTCCGCGGTGAGGTCGCCGCGGCCCAGCGCCTGCATCGGCGTGATGATCGAAGCGATACCGGCCGAGACGTCACGAACCAGGTAGAAGCTGACACCGACGCCGATCAGGACGGCAGCGCCGAGGATCACCGCGAGCAGCATGAAAGCCGAATTGTAGCTGTCGGTGGCGTCCTGCGCGGCCTTGTCGGCCCCGGTGTTGTTGTAGGCGATGTCCTTGTTGAGGATTTCGTCCGCCTCGAGGCCGATCTTGTTCACGACCTGGGTATTGAGCTCATGCGCGTCATGGGGAATCTTGCCGACGTCCTTGCGTGACAGCTCCATCACCTGTTCGGTACCCTTGCGGTACTTGTCCCAGGTCTCGACCCATTGATTGTAGAGCGCCCGTTCCCCCGGAGACGTGATCATCGGCTCGTAGGTGGTACGGGCCTTGGCGATCATCTCGACCACGGTGACCAGCGTCTTTTCCTGCGCCAGCTTGGTTTCGGTCGTCTCGGAGAGCATGTGCTCGCGGATCACGTTGCGATAGGTGATGACGCCGGCGCGCAACTCGCCGAGCACGCGCACGCTCGGCAGCCAGTTGGTCGTGATGTCGACCGTGTTGGCGTTGATCGCCCGCATATTCCAGACGGCGAGCAGGCCCATGCCGCTCAGCGCGACAAGCAGGAACGCAACCGCGGCAATGATCTTGGCGCGGATCGAGAATTTGGCGAACATCGTGAGGTCTCTTGGGTATCGGGCCCGCGAGGTCCGATCGAATGGCTGTGGGCGCGGCGGGACGCCGCAGACATCAAAGCCAGCCCCCCTCCTTAGGTAGGGTTAATTTGCGTACCCGTTGAACTACGGAGATACCCGTTACGCTCCTGACATGATGCGCGCGAGACGTCTCAAGGCATCAATGCGAGCGCATCCGAGAAAAACGCCGGCCCGCCGAAATTGCCTGATTTCAGGGCAAGGAGCATGTCGCCATCTCGCGCGCCGACCGCGCGCAAAACCGGAACGCCTGCAGCGATTTCCGCGCCGACCAGGAAGCCCGGAATGTGCAGACGATCGACCACGGCGCCTGAAGTTTCACCACCTGCGACCACCAGCCTGCGCACGCCCGACTGCACCAGCCCGTCGGCGATGTCGGCCATCGCCTGCTCGATGGCATGTCCCGTCGCATCGCGGCCATGACGGGATTGCAGAGCTGCGACCTCCTCAGGTGTCGAGCTACTGGCGATCAGGATCGGCCGTGCGCCGAGCCGGTCCTTGGCCCAGGCCAGCGCACGCTGCGCCTCGTCCTTGCCGGCGACCACGCGCTCCGGATCAAGATGCAGCACCGGCATTACCTTCTCGGCGCTGGCGATCTGACGCAGGGTCGCTTGCGAGCAACTGCCGGCGAGGCAGGCGGCCGGGCCGCCGACCGGCGTCTCAAGCAACCTGTCCGTCGCACCAGGCTTGGCGTTGCCGGCATCGACCAGCGCGCGCGCCAATCCAAGCCCGATCCCGGAGGCGCCGACCGAGAGCCGGTGATCCAGCGCCACCTGCCCGATGGTCTCGAGGTCGCGGTCGAACACCGCGTCGATGATGGCGGCTCCGATGCCGCCCTGCGCGAGTTCGGCCAGCTTGGCGCGCACCGCGTCCGCGCCGCGGGCGAGCGTCGCCAGATCGACCAGGCCGATCTTGGTCCTGCTCTGGCGACCCAGCACGCGGACCAGGTTGGAATCGTGCATCGGATTGAGCGGATGGTCCTTCAGCGGGCTCTCGTTCAGCGGCACCGAGCCGACGAACAGATTGCCCTGGTAGACGGTGCGGCCGGTCTCCGGGAAGGCCGGCGTCACCAGCACGATCGCATCCGTGGAATCGGCGCGCAGCGCATCCATCACCGGGCCGATATTGCCGGCATCGGTGGAATCGAAGGTCGAGCAGATCTTGAACAGGATATGCCCGGCGCCGCGGCCGCGCAGCCAGCCCTCGGCGTCGCGCGAACGCGTCACCGCGACATCGGCTGCAATCGAGCGGCTCTTCAGCGACACGACGACAGCGTCGACCTCGGGCAGCGCAAGATCGTCGGCCGGCACGCCGATGGTCTGCACCGTGCGCAGGCCGGCGCGGGTCAGCGTGTTGGCGAGGTCTGAGGCGCCGGTATAGTCGTCGGCGATACAACCCAGCGACAGTTTTCCGGCTCGCGTCACGGCTTCACTCCGGCATAGGGCTTGAACCAGGCCAGACCGTCAGTGGTCTTGCCGCGCGGATTGTATTCGCAGCCGACGAAGCCGTCGTAACCGAGCCGGTCGAGCTCGCCGAACAGGAACGGATAGTTCAGCTCCTCGCCGTCGGGCTCGTTGCGCGAGGGAATCGAGGCGATCTGGATGTGGCCGATGATCGGCATCATCTCGCGCAGCCGCATGGTGACGTCGCCATGGATGATCTGGCAGTGATAGATGTCGAATTGCAGCTTGAGATTTGGAATCTTCAGCGCGTCGATCAGGTCGCGCGCGAACATGAAGTCGTTGAGGAAGTAGCCGGGCACGTTGCGCGGGTTGATCGGCTCGATCACGACGTCGAGACCATGCGGCGCGAAGAACTCAGCGGCGTAAGCCACCGATTTGCGGAACGCGGCGACGGCCTTGGCATCGCCACGGTCGGCAATCCCCGCCATCAGATGCACCCGCTTGACACCGGTCGCTTGCGCATAGGGCAGCGCGGTCGTCAGGCTCTGCTGCAAATCATTGAAGCGATCCGGCAGCGCGGCAAATCCCTTCTCGCCGGCGGCCCAGTCGCCCGGCGGCAGATTGAACAGTGCCTGGGTCAGACCGGCTCCCTTCAGGCGCTTGCCGACCTCCACGGCCGGATGGTCATAGGGAAACAGGAACTCGACCGCGGTGAAGCCGGCCTTCGCCGCCGCCTCGAAGCGGTCGAGGAACGGGACCTCGTTGAACATCATGGTGAGATTGGCGGCAAAGCGGGGCATTGCAGGATCCTCTTATTTCTCGCCGGGCAGCTTGGTGCCGGTGACCTGGGCATACATCCGCGCCACCGAGGCATCGTCGTCGCGGCCCATGCCGGCGGCCGCGGTCATCAGGAACATCTGCAATGCCGCGGCCGAGACCGGCACCGGGAAGCGCGCACTGCGCGCCATGTCCTGGATGATGCCGAGGTCCTTGACGAAAATCTCGACCGCGCTGCGCGGTGCGTAATCGCCGTCGAGCACATGCGGCATGCGGTTCTCGAACATCCAGGAATTGCCGGCGGAAGCCGTGATCACCTCATAGACCTTCCTGATATCGAGGCCCTGCTTGGCGGCGAACGCGATCGCCTCCGAGGCGGCGGCGATATGCACGCCGGCCAGCAATTGGTTGATCATCTTGAACGCGGCGCCCTGCCCTGCGGCATCGCCGAGCTCGTAGAGTTTTGCGGCCATCGCATCCAGCGCCGGCCGCGCCTTGGCGAACGCCGCCGCGCTGCCCGAGGCGAGAATCGTCAGTTCGCCCTGCGCGGCGCGCTGCGCACCGCCGGAGATCGGTGCATCAAGATAATGCCGGCCGGTCGCCTCGAGCTGCTTGGCCAGCCGTCGCGCGATGTCGGGGTCCATGGTCGCCGAGGAGATGAACACCGCGTCTTTCGCCAGCGTCTCGGCGACGCCGTCCTTGCCGAACAGGATCGTCTCGGTCTGCGCGGCGTTGACCACGACGCTGACGATGATATCGGCGCCCTTTGCCGCCTCCGCTGGCGACGTCGCGCCCTTGCCGCCCTCGGCCTCGAAGCGCTTGACCGCATCGGCCGAGACATCGCAGCCGGTGACCTCGAAGCCTTTGCGCTTCAGCGAGGTCGCCATGCCGTATCCCATCGAGCCAAGCCCGATCACGGCGACGCGCGGCGTTGCGGAACTGGACATGCGGCGATCCCTCGAACGTTCTTTGCTGCTTTAGAGGGCTTGCCTATCACGGCTTGGCCGCGCTGCCAAAGCATGAGACAAACCGGGACATGAATGGCGCCATGAGCGAAACGGGATGAGCGAAACAAAGCTTCGTGAAGACATCTGCCGCTTCGGCCGCTCGCTGTTCGAACGCGGGCTGACGCCGGGCTCCTCGGGCAATATCAGCGTCCGGCTCGATGATGGCGGCTGGCTGGTGACGCCGACCAACGCCTCGCTCGGCTTCCTCGATCCGGCGAAAATGTCGCGGCTCGACGGTCAGGGCCGGCTCGTCTCCGGCGACGCCCCGACCAAGGAGGTGCCGCTGCACACGGCACTCTACCAGACCCGCGACACCGCCGGCGCCGTGGTGCATCTGCACTCCACCCATTCGGTCGCACTCTCGATGCTGCCCGAGATCGACCCACGCGCCGCACTCCCTCCGATGACGGCCTATTACGTGATGAAGTGCGGCCAGACCGCGCTGGTGCCGTATTATCGCCCCGGCGATCCCGCCGTCGCCGACGCGATCAGGGGGCTCGCCGGGCAATATTCATCGGTGCTGCTCGCCAATCACGGCCCGGTCGTGTCGGGCGACACGCTGGAGGCGGCGGTGTTCGCGACCGAAGAGCTCGAGGAAACCGCAAAGCTCTATCTGCTGCTGCGCGGGTTGAACCCGCGATACCTGTCACCGGAACAGGTCGCGGATCTGACGAGGGTGTTCGGGCTGACGTTGCCGGAGCACGGGCACTAGCACCCGGAAACAACTGACATCGCGAATTGGTGAGGACGACCAACAGACGCCGAGGTCGAAGCAGCCGCTCTTATCCTCGACAGGGCCGGGCGCCACCATCATTGGTGGCCCAAATCGATCAAACCCTACCAGGAGTTCGCGAAAACGGACCCCATCGCCAGAAGCGAGTTTGAAGGAATCGTAGAACAGATGTTGTTGGCCGCCGCAAAGGCCAGATCTCAATAAATGATCGTAGCCCGCATGAGCGAAGCGATATGCGGGACAGCCTGCCCCGGATGTCGCTGGCGCTCATCCGGGCTACGAAGCGACGAAGCAATTCATCCCTCCTCGTGCGCGGAAGGATGGATTGCTTCGCTGCGCTCGCAATGACGGCGGCTACAGCCCCAGATACGCCTTGCGTACGTCCGGATTGGTGCTGATCTCGGCGGCGGTGCCCTGCATCAGCAGGCGGCCGGTTTGCAGGATGTAGGCGCGGTCGGCGATCTCCAGGCACTCAGCCATGCGCTGCTCCACGATCAGGACCGTCATGCCGGCGTCGCGGATGCGCTTCACGGCCTGGAAGATTTCGTCGACCAGTTTCGGCATGATGCCCTGCGACGGCTCGTCGAGCATCAGCAGGCGTGGCCGCGTCATCAGCGCGCGGCCGATCGCGAGCATCTGCTGCTCGCCGCCGGACAAGGTCTCGGCGCGCTGGTCGAGCCGTTCGCCGAGCCGCGGGAACAGGTTGAACACCAGGTCGAGCGGCGCATCGCGATCGGACTTGCTGCGATAGAGATAGCTGCCGAGCCGCAGATTGTCGCGCACCGAGAGCCGCGGAAACAGCCGGCGGTTCTCCGGCACGAAGGCGATGCCGCTGGCGGTGATGACGTGCTGCGGCTGGCCGTCGATGCGCTTGCCGTCGAAGGTGACCGAGCCGGAACGCGGCCGCTCGGCGCCGGCGATCGATTTCAAGAGCGTCGACTTGCCGGCGCCGTTGGCACCGGCGACGCAGACGATCTCGCCCTTGGTGACGTCGATCGACACCGATGAGATCGCGACCAGGCCCTGATAGGCGGTGGTGACTTCACGCACCGACAGCATGACGATCCCCGAGATAGGCGGAAATGACTTCCGGATTGCGGACGACGTCCGTGGGCTTGCCCTCGACCAGCACTTTGCCGAGATTGAGCACGATGGCACGGTCGACCAGCGGCATCACGATCTCCATGACGTGCTCGACCATCAGCACGGTGATGCCGGTTGCACGCACCTTGCGCACCAGTTCGACGCCGGTTTGCGCTTCGACCGGCGTCAATCCGGTGAGCACTTCATCGAGCAGCAGAAGCTTCGGCTCGGTGGCGAGCGCGCGGGCGACCTCGAGCCGGCGCTTCTCCGACGGGACGAGATCGGCGGCGAGCTTGTCGGCGCGCGCGGCCAGGCCGCAGAACTCCAGCACCTCATAGGCCTTCTGTCGCGCGATCCGCATCTTGGTGTTGCGGATCAGCGCGCCGACGATGACGTTGTCGATCACGCTCATGGTCTCGAAGCTCTTGACCACCTGGAAGGTGCGACCGACGCCGCGCTGGCAGCGTTCAGCCGCCGGCAGCCTTGTGACGTCCTCGCCGTCGAACAGGATCGAGCCCTGGGTCGGCGGCAGCACACCCGCGATCAAATTGAACAGCGTCGACTTGCCGGCGCCGTTCGGACCGATCAGGCCGACGATCTCGCCGCGCCCGACCGAGATCGAGACATCGCTGTTGGCGACCAGGCCGCCGAAGCGCTGCCAGACGCCGCGGGTTTCCAGAAGCGGGGCTCCGGGCGAGGTCGTCATCGTACGGCCTCCTTGCGCGAGGAGAACACGCTGATCAGGCCCTTTGGCAGCGCCAGCGAGATCGCGACGATCAGCGCGCCATAGACGATCAGGTCGACGCCGCGGCCGGAGCCGCCGACATAGGAGCGCGTCAGCTCGGTGAGCGGGATCAGGATGACGGCGCCGAGTACCGGCCCCCACAGCGTGCCGATGCCACCGAGCACCGCGGGCAGCGCCATCAACAGCGAGAACTGGAAGCCCATCACGCTTTCAGGATCGATGTAGGAAACGAACTGGGCATAGAAGCTGCCGCCGACCGCGACCAGGAACGCCGAGACCGCGGCTGCGCCCATCTTGGAATTGAAGACGACGACACCGAGGCTTTCGGCCGCATCCGGATTGTCCTTCACCGCGCGCCACCAATAGCCCCATTTGGAATCTTCCAGCCACCAGGTAACGAGCCAGGCGACGCAGGCCAATGCCAGCGCGAAATAGAAGTAAGGCAGCTTCGAGCGGGCGAACTGGAATTTCAGCCAGCTGTCGCCGCGCACCGGGATGTCGATGCCGAGCGCCGCCCCCGCCCAGTCCCAGTTCTGGATCAAGAGCAGCGCGATCTCGGCAATCACGATGGTCGCGATCACGAAGTAATGGCCGCGCAGGCGGAAGCAGGGATAGCCCAGCGCCATCGCGATCACGGCGGAAATCGCCCCGCCCGCCAGCATGCCGAACCACGGCAACACGCCGAACTTGGTGAACAACAGCGCGGTGGTGTAAGCGCCGAGCCCGAAATACAGCGCATGGCCGAGCGAGATCTGCCCGCAATAGCCGGACAGGATATTCCAGCTCTGCGACAGCGCCGCATACATCAGCGTCAGCACCATGATGTTCTGGACGTAGACGTCCTTGACGAACAGCGGCACCAGCGCGGCGATGACCGCAAGGCAAAGCGCCACGACCAGGTCACGCCTGCGGCGCTGGGCGAAGTGGGTGTCCATCACATCGATCCAAACAGGCCGCGCGGGCGGATGAAGACGACCAGGAGATAGACGGCGTAGATGCCGACCGATTTCAGCGACGGCGGCAGGATCAGCGCGGTGGTCGCCTCGACCAGGCCGACGATGATGCCGCCGGCAAAGGCGCCGAACACGCTGCCGAAGCCGCCGAGCGCCACGGTGACGTAGGCGATCAGCGCGAACGAGGCGCCGACGTCGGGATAGACGTAGAAGAAGATCGCCATGATCGCGCCGGCGAGACCGACCAGCGCCGCACCGAGGCCCCAGCCGAGCGCGAACACCCGGTTCTTGTCGATGCCGACCAGCGCCACGGCGCCGGCATCCTCGCGGGTCGCCTCCAGTGCGCGGCCGAAATCGGTGCGATGGATGAAGAAGTACAGCGCGACGAAGGCCGCGATCGACAGCATCGCGCCGATCAACTGCGGTTCCGGCAGATAGATACCGGCGATCGATATCGTCTTGCCGCCAACCCAGGAGTTGGTGACGCTGCGGTAGTCGGGCGTGAAGAAGAACTGGGCCAGCCCCCGCATCACGATCGCCAGACCGAAGGTCGAAAAGATCTGCACCATGCCGGCATTGGCTTTGGCCCGCATCGCGAAGCGGACGATCAGCAGATAGACCACCGCGCCGAACACGAACAAGGCCGCGGCGACCAGCGGCGCCGCCAGCAAGGGATCGATCGCGAAGAACGCGAACAGGAAGAAGGTCACGTACATCGCGATCATCAGGAACTCGCCGTGGGCGAAGTTCACGACGTCCATCAATCCGAAGATCAATGCGAGCCCGGCGGCGATCAATCCGTAGAGCAGCCCCATCAAAAGGCCGCTCGCCAGACTCTGGATAATGGTCTCGGCTGTCACCGCTGCGCCCCGGTCAACGTATGGCCCCAACGTCGTCCTGGCGAAGGCCAGGACCCATAACCACAAATGCATGGGGAGAAAACACAACAGCCAATCATCGCAAAACGCCTGCCTGTGGTTAGCGACGAGTGCAAGCACTCGCGCGAGGGTCCCGGGTCGCGCTTCGCTTGCCCGGGACGACGAGCGGAGAGTGGTCGACCGATCAGCTGTTCATCGGCCAGATCGCCTCGGAGACCGCGGCCTGTTCCGGGAAGATCGTCACGAAGTTCTTCGCCGCATATTGCAGCAGCACGGGGTCGGCGAAGTTGTTCTGCCCCATCTCGTCGAACTTGACGCGCCGCCACGGCATGATGGTCACGTCGCCCGGCATGTCGGTCGCCACCAGCGCCTCACGGATCTTCTCGCCGTCGGTCGACTTGGCGCGGTTGATGGCGTCGGCCATCACGATCAGGCCCATGAACTGGCGCGACGAATAGTCGTTGAAGTCCTTGCCGGACTTGGCGCGGAACATATCGTTGATGAGACCGACCATCGGCCGCTTCTTGGCGAGGTCGAGCGAGAAGCTGCCGCGCGAGATCACGCCTTCGAGCTTGTCGCCGACCGCATCATAGGTCGCCTTCTCCGAGAAGCCGGCGTCCTGCGCCATGATGTTCTTCGGCTTGTAGCCGAGCTCCGCCATGGTCTTGACCAGCAGGATCGCGTCGGTGGTGTAGCTCGACGGCATCAGCACGTCGGCATTCGCCGCCTTGAGCTGCTGCACCTCGGCGGTCAGCGACGGCGAGTTGGCGCGGTACTTGATGTCGCTGACGATCTTGTAGCCGCGCTCGGCGGCGAGCTTGGTCTGGGCGTTGGCCGAATCGGTGCCGAAGATGGTGTCCTCGTGGAACAGCGCCAGCGTCTCGATCTTCTGGCCCTTCTTCTTCATCGCATCGAAGAAATCGAACATCGCGGTCGAGAACATCTCGTCATGCGGCGAGGCGCGGAAATAATACTTCAGGCCGCGGCGATGCAGGCTCGGCGAGGAATTGTCGGCCGAGATGAACGGGACCTGGTAGCGCTCGCAGGTCTGGCTGACGGTGACGGCGACCGCGCTCTGATAGGTGCCGACGACGGCGCAGACCTTTTCCTGGGTGATCAGGCGCTCGGTCTCGGCGCGGCCCTTCTGCGGATCGGCCTGGTGGTCGGCGAACACCAGCTTGACCTTGGCGCCGCCGAGCCCGGACAGGCCCTCGCCCTTGGCGAGCGGCAGCGCGAAATCGTAGTTCTTGTTGATGATGTCGGCCGCGGTGTTGAAGGCATGCTGCGCGTCGACGCCGATCGCGGCGCTGGAGCCGGACAGCGGATAGATCACGCCGATTGCCACTTCGCTTGTTTGCGCGCGCGCGGCGATCGGACCGAGCGCGGCGGCGGCAGTGGCACCCAGCAATACGTTACGGCGAGAGATCGTCATTGAAATTTCCCCTTCAGCTTTGTTCTTATCGATGTGACGCTTGTAGCGCGCAGTAAAGCCTCAATGAATTGCACGAATTGCCTATTCAGAGCACAGCGAGCTGCCTGTTCCTGAGATCGGTCACCAGCATCAGCCCCGGCGAATGCGTGATCGCGAACGGCAGCTTCGCACTTGCGATCACCGATTGCGGCGTGACGCCACAGGCCCAGAACACCGGGATCTCGTCGTCGGCGACCGGCACCGCATCGCCATAGTCCGGCCTGGCGAGATCCTCGATGCCGATCGCATGCGGATGACCGAGATGGACCGGCGCGCCGTGCACCGACGGAAAGCGCGAGGTGATCTGCACCGCGCGGATCGCATCCGCCGGCTTGAACGGGCGCATCGACACCACCATCGGTCCCTCGAACGGCCCCGACGGCTGGCAGGCGATGTTGGTCCGGTACATTGGCACACGCAGGTTGCGTTCGATGTGACGGATCGGCAGCCCGTCATCCAGCAGCGCCTCTTCGAACGAATAGGAGCAGCCGAGCACGAAGGTGACGAGATCGTCGCGCCAGTATTTGGTGATGTCGGTCGGCTCGTCCGCCACCTCGCCATCGCGCCAGACCCGGTAGCGCGGCACGTCGGTGCGGATGTCGAGGTCGAGGCCGAGCGCGGGAATCCGCGGATCGCCGACGTCGGACATGCCGATGATCGGGCACGGCTTCGGATTGAGCTGGCAGAACCGGTGGAAGGCGCCGGCGAGCTTTTCCGGCAGGATCGCGAGATTGCCCTGGACGAAGCCGTTGGCGAGACCGGCCGTCGTGGCCGAGGCCGTGCCGTTGCGGCTGGCGCGCCGCGCCGCGACGCTCGCAAGCACCTGACCGTCCTGAGATCGCTGCACTGCCGCAAAAACAGTCATGGGAGCCTCCTGCCCATAATCTCGACAAGGACAAACCAACACCACGCGTGATATAATGTCTAATCGTCCTTTCTAATCAAAATCGATAAATCAGATTTATCGATCGGGAACATGCTTCCAATGACGGACTTCCGCTCGATCGAAACCTTCCTCTGGGTCGTCAAGCTCGGCAGCTTCCGCGGTGCCGCTCAGCGGCTCAACACCACCCAGCCGGCGATCTCCCAGCGCATTGCCCAGCTCGAGCGCGAGATGGGCGTCAAGCTGTTGAACCGCGACCACCGGATCGCTTCGCCGACGCCGAGCGGACGGCTGATGATGACCTATGCCGAGAAGCTGATCGGGCTGCGCTCCGAGATGATGGCCGAGGTCGGCGACCGTTCGGCGATGCGCGGCGCGCTGCGGCTCGGTGTCGCGGAGACCATCGTGCACACCTGGCTGCCGCGGCTGGTCAAGAGCGTCAACGAGATCTACCCGAACCTGTCGCTGGAGATCGAGGTCGACATCACGCCGAACCTGACGCCGCGGCTGCTGGCGCAGGAGATCGAACTCGCCTTCGTGCTCGGACCGGTCTCGGCATCGGGCGCGCACAACCACGTGCTGTGCGATTATCCGATTGGCTTCCTGGCGAGCCCGTCGCTCGGCCTCGGCGCCGGCCCGGTGGCGCGGCAGGACCTGGCGCGGTTTCCAATCATCACCTTTCCGCGCAAGACCCAGCCCTACGAGACCGTGCGCGCCTTGTTCAACGCGCCCGATCTGCCGCCGATCCGATTGCACGCCTCGACCTCGCTCGCGACCGTGATCCACATGGCCAATGAGGGCCTTGGCATCGCGGTGATCCCGTCGGCGATCGTCGAGAACGAATTGGCCGACGGCCGCCTGCAACTGCTCGACACCGACCTCAAGCTGCCGCCGCTGACCTTCACCGCGAGCTGGCTCGCCTCCCCCGACGCAGTCGCCATCGAGCGCGTCGCCAACCTCGCCCGGCAGATCGCGCAGGCGAGCGTGGCGGTTGACGGCGCGAGAGTGGAGCGTCATTGAACAAGAGCCGGATAACATGACCGTCATTCCGGGACGATGCGCCAGCATCGCGCTCTGATGTGCTATGGCACATCTCCGGAATGACCGCTGGAAATGGACTGACGACATGAGCCGAGCCGTAACCAACCTGCAAATCGATTCCGCCCGCCTCTGGGGCACCATCCACGAAACCGCGCAGTTCGGTGCGACACAGAAGGGCGGCGTGCGACGGCTGACCCTGAGCGCCGAGGACAAGCAGGTGCGCGACTGGTTCCGCAAGGCATGCGAAGAGGCCGGCCTCGAGGTGCAGGTCGATGCGCTCGGCTCGATGTTCGGCCTGCGCAGGGGCCGTGACATGTCGAAGCCGCCGATCGGCGTCGGCTCGCATCTCGACACCCAGCCGACCGGCGGCAAATATGACGGCATCCTCGGCACGCTGGCTGCGCTCGAAATGGTGCGCACGCTGAACGGCGCCGGCATCGAGACCGAGCTGCCGATCTGCATCTGCAACTGGACCAATGAGGAAGGCTCGCGCTTCGCTCCGGCGATGATGGCCTCGGCGGCTTATGTCGGCGACTTCACCACCGACGACATCTTGTCGCGCAAGGATGCCGAGGGCGTCACGGTGGCCCAGGCGCTGGACTCGATCGGCTATCGCGGCGACGCCCCGGTCGGCCGCCAGAAGTTCACCAGCTTCGTCGAGTTGCATATCGAACAGGGCCCGATCCTGGAGGCCGAGGGCAAGACCATCGGCGTGGTCGATTCCGGCCAGGGCGTGCTGTGGTACGACGGCAAGATCACCGGCTTCGAGAGCCATGCCGGCTCGACCCCGATGCCGCTACGCCGCGATGCGCTGGCGACGCTGTCGGAGATCGTGCTGGCGATGGAAAGCATCGCCAGGAAGCACGGCCCGAAGGCGGTCGGCACCATCGGCGAGGCCGTGATCGCCAATCCGTCGCGCAACGTCATCCCCGGCGAGATCGCCTTCACGGTGGATTGCCGCAGCGCCGACGCGGCGATCATGGATGCGCTGGACCACGACCTGCGCGCCGCGGTCGCCGAAATCGCCGCAAAGCGCAAGGTCGAGGTTCAGCTCGATCTGGTCTGGCGCAAGGCACCGACGCATTTCGATCCCAAGCTGGTCGACGCAGTCGAGAACGCCGCAACGCAGCTCGGCTATTCGCATCGCCGCATCACCTCCGGCGCCGGCCACGATGCCTGCAACCTCAACACGGTGATGCCCGCCGCGATGGTGTTCGTGCCCTGCAAGGACGGTATCAGCCACAACGAGCTGGAAGACGCCACGCAGACCGATTGCGCCGCCGGCGCCAATGTCCTGATGCATACGGTGCTGGCGCTCGCCGGCGTCGCGTCCTGATCGTCTGATCCCCGTTACTTGGAGTTCCCTTGGAGGTGCCCATGCGCGCAGTGTTCGTCGACGCCAATGAATCGCTCGCCGTCATCACGGAGCGCCTGGAAAAATCCGGCGATCCCGCGATGCGGATCAACCGCAACCCGGACATCAAGCCCGAGGACTATCCGGCCGTGCTCGACGGTGCCGAGATCGCGGTGGTCGATCACACCGCGCTGCCGACCGACGTCGCGAAGGCGTGCGCCGGCCTGAAGCACGTCGTATTTCTCGGCACCGGCGCGCGCAGCTACATGAACCCGGAGGAGCTCGCCGAGCTCGGCATCGCCGTGCATCTGATCAAGGGCTATGGCGACACCGCGGTCGCGGAATCCGCGATCGCGCTGATGTGGTCGTCGGCGCGGGTGATCGCGCAGATGGACCGCGAGATGCGCGCCGGCAACTGGCTGCGCGAGGACGGCATGCAGCTCACCGGCAAGACGCTCGGCCTGGTCGGCTTCGGCGGCATTGCCGCCGAGGTCGCCCGTATCGCGCTCGGCAGCGGCATGAAGGTGATCGCCTGGAACCGGTCGCCCAAGAGCCATCCGGGCGTCGAATTCACCGAGCTCGATACCGTGCTGGCGAACAGCGACGTGGTCTCGATCCATCTGCTGTTGAACGACGAGACCCGCGGGATGATCACGCGCGACAGGATCGCGAAGATGAAAAAGGGCGTGGTGCTGATCAACACCGCGCGCGGCGCCATCGTCGACGAGCAGGCGATGATCGATGCGCTCAACTCGGGCCACATTCGCCACGCCGGCCTCGACGTCTACAACATCGAGCCGCTGCCCAAGGATCATCCGCTGACGAAAATCCCGAACGTGACGCTGTCGGCGCACTCCGCATTCCGCACGCCCGAAGCGAGCGAGAACCTGATCCATGCCGCATGGGAGCATTGCCGACGGATCGTGAAGAAGTAATCGTAGGATCGTAGGGTGGGTTAGCGAAGCGTAACCCACCGATTTTGCGGCCGCGGAAGATGGTGGGTTACGCCTTCGGCTAACCCACCCTACGCATTATCCCCCGGCTTGGTCCGATTGTCTTATCGGTCCATGGCGTCCGCGTTGAGTGTCAACAGTCGGTGGTTCATTCCCGCGGATGGTTACCAAAATTCGAGCATCGCCTATGCGGAACCACCAGACATCGTCGTCCATTTGCTCGATATGCAGCCACTGATCGACGACAAGCTCATCGAAAATCCCTTGGTTCTCAAACTCTATGCTTCTGCCTTGCTCGTGAGCAAGGACGCGCCATGCCCACCCGGCTTGTTGATCGATTCCGTCCCCATGTCGATGCTCTTTGGCTCGTGTTGCAGCTAGCGTCTTCCTCCCTTCTCCCCTTGTGGGAGAAGGTGGTGCGGGCGCAGTCCGCGACGGATGAGGGGTTCTCTCCGCGGATAGAGACCCCTCACCCCGCTTCGCTGTGCGAAGCGACCCTCTCCCACAAGGGGAGAGGGTGAAGCCAACTAGTCCACCATCTCCGCGACCGCCTTGCCGCATGCCGTCGTATCGGCGTTGCCGCCGAGGTCGCGGGTGCGCAGGGTGCGTTCGCCCAGCGTGCGCTCGATCGCGCCGACGATGGCGGCCGCGGCCTGCTTCTCGCCGAGATGCTCCAGCATCATCGCGCCGGACCAGATCATGCCGATCGGGTTGGCGATGCCTTGGCCTGCGATGTCGGGCGCCGAGCCGTGCACCGGCTCGAACACCGAGGGGAAGTCGCCTTCCGGATTGATGTTGCCCGACGGCGCGATGCCGATCGTGCCGGTGCAGGCCGGGCCGAGGTCGGAGAGGATGTCCCCGAACAGGTTGGAGCCGACTACGACGTCGAACCAGTCCGGATGCAGCACGAAGTTCGCGGTGAGAATGTCGATGTGGTACTTGTCCCACTTCACACCGGGATAGTTCTTGGCCATTGCCTCCACGCGCTCGTCCCAATAGGGCATGGTGATGGAGATGCCGTTCGACTTGGTCGCCGAGGTCAGATGCTTCTTCGGCCGCGACTGCGCGAGATCGAACGCGAATTTCAGGATGCGGTCGACGCCGGTGCGGGTCATCACGGTCTGCTGCGTGACGAATTCACGGTCGGTGTCCGGGAACATGCGGCCGCCGACCGAGGAATACTCACCCTCGGTGTTCTCGCGCACCACCCAGAAATCGATGTCGCCGGGCTTGCGGCCCGCCAGCGGCGACGGCACGCCGGGCATCAGCCGCACCGGGCGCAGGTTGACGTACTGGTCGAACTCGCGGCGGAACTTGATCAGCGAACCCCACAGCGAGATGTGATCCGGGATCTTGGCCGGCCAGCCCACGGCGCCGAAATAGATCGCGTCGTGCTTGCCGATCTTGTCCTTCCAGTCGGCCGGCATCATCTCGCCGTGCTTCTCGTAATAGTCGTAGGAGGCAAAGTCGAAATGGTCGAACTTGAGGTCGACGCCGTGCTTCTTGGCGGCCGCCTCGATGACGCGCAGGCCCTCGGGCATCACTTCCTTGCCGATGCCGTCGCCGGGAATGACCGCAATCCGATACTGCTTTTTGCTGCTCATCGAGAACACCCTTGTGATTTGCCCGGCCGGCAATGCCGCCTATCCTGATCGCCCTGCAATGGACCAAACTTCGCACGAGCGCAACGCTGCAGTGCAGTGTTGACCGCCGCGCGACCCTGCCCCACCAAATACGCTGACATTCGTTCCTCATACCAAGCGAGACATCCCATGGATCTGCATCTGCGCGGCAAGCGTGTCCTGATCACCGGCGCCTCCAAGGGCATTGGCGCGGCCGCCGCCGAAGCCTTTGCCGAGGAAGGCGCCAATCTGCTGCTCGCCGCGCGCAATGGCGACCAGCTCAAGGCGCTCGCCCAGCGACTACGTTCCGCGCACCAGATCGATGCCGCGACCAGCGTCGTCGACCTGCGCAAATCCGAAGACCTGGCGCGGTTGGCAAAGGAAGCCGCCGACATCGACATTCTGGTCAACAATGCCGGCGACATCCCCGGCGGCTCGATCGACAAGATCGACGAGGCGACCTGGCGGCACGCCTGGGAGCTCAAGGTGTTCGGCTACATCAACCTGACGCGCGCGATCTATACCCAGATGAAGGCACGCGCCGGCGGCGTTATTGTCAACGACATCGGCGCGGCCGGCGAGAAGTTCGACGCCAACTACATCTGCGGCAGCGCCGGCAATGCGGCGCTGATGTCGTTCACCCGCGCGCTCGGCGGCAAGAGCCTCGCCGACAACATCCGCGTCGTCGGCATCAACCCCGGCCCCGTCGGCACCGACCGCCACGTCACCTTGCTCAAGACCCGCGCCAAGAACCAGTTCGGCGATGAGAACCGCTACAAGGAATTCCAGAAGGGCCTGCCGCTCGGCCGCCCCGCGCATGCGCGCGAGATCGGCGACCTGATGGCGTTTTTGGCGTCCGATCGCGCGGGCTATACGTCGGGTGTGATCTACACGGTCGATGGCGGGCTGACGTCGGGGTGGGGTTAGGCTCCCTCCGCGTCATTGCGAGCCAACGGGTCGCGCGAACGCGCGCCCGATGACAGGCTCCGCGAAGCAATCCATGCTTCAGCATGTGCGGAGCGATGGATTGCTTCGTCGCTTCGCTCCTCGCAATGACGGCTTAGATCGCCGTCCGCTCGAACAACTGCCGGATCAGCGTCGTGATCCGGCCCTGCGGCGCCTGCATCTCGTGCATGATCGAGAAGTGATCGGCGCCGGCGATCTCCTCATAGGTAACCGGCAAGCCGTAGCGGGCGCGATGGCCAGCGAAATCGGCAGTCTGCTTGCGCAGCAGCGGCAGCTCGGCGCTGCCGACCACCAGCGACAGCGGTTTTGCCGTACCGCCTTGTTGCATCATCGGCGAATTGCGCCGCGAGGCGGCTTCATCGAGCCTGAGCTTCTCGTTGAGGTAGGAGTGCCTGATCGGCTCGAGGTCATAGATGCCCGAGATTGCCATGCCGGCCCGGACATGGGCGTTCGACAGCGCCATCGATGTCAGGTGACCGCCAGCCGACCAGCCCGACACCACGATGGCCTCGACGGCGGCACCGAGTGTGGACAATTGCCCGGCAAGAAAATCGATGCCGACATGGACCTCCGCGACGATATCGTCGAGCGTCGCATCCGGCGCCAGCGTGTAGCCGATCAGCGCGACATTGATGCCATGCGCCATCGGTCCCTCGGCAAAGATCGTGAACACCTCCTTGGCACGGGTCTGCCAATAGCCGCCGTGGATGAACAGCAGCGTCGGCGCGCCGTCGCGGACTTTCAGGAAATCGATCCGGTTGCGCTCACGCGGTCCATATCGCAGGTCGATATGGTCGGGATGTAGCTGCCGCAGCGCCGCCGAGCGCTGCTCCCAGCCGGCAGCGATCTCGGCACTGCCCTTGACGGCGACGCCGTTGTTCAAGCCGAGGTCGCGCTCCTGCTGGCTCATCGCGCGCCAGTCCAGCGCGGAAAACAACGCTGCCATCCCTGCCCCTTCGGTTCGCGTCGCATTGCCACGACGGCAGGAAATGTTCTACAGCACAAGGAAACGTAAGGCATAGGAGCAACGGCGCATGGCTGATCAGGGCTTGGTGAAGGAAACGGCTTGTGCCGTCGTCGACAAACTGAAAGCCGGTGACGTCACGCCGCTCGATCTGCTCGACGTGCTGGAGAAGCGCGTCGCCGAGGTCGACGGCAAGGTCAACGCGCTACCGACCCTGTGCTTCGATCGCGCCCGGAGCCATGCCAAGGCGCTGATGCAGAAGCCGGTCAGCGAACGCGGCCTGCTCGCGGGCCTGCCCGTTCCGATCAAGGACCTCACCGCCGTCTCCGGCGTGCTGACCACCCTGGGCTCGCCGATCTTCAAGGACAACGTGCCGGCGAAGTCCGACATCCTGGTCGAGCGCATCGAGCAGAACGGCGGCGTGATCTACGCCAAATCGAACACGCCGGAATTCGGTGCTGGCGCCAACACCTTCAACGAAGTGTTCGGCCCGACCCGCAATCCCTGGGACACGTCACGCTCGGCGGCCGGCTCCTCCGGCGGCGCCGCAGCGGCGCTCGCGAGCGGCACCGCGTGGCTCGCGCACGGCTCCGACATGGGCGGCAGCCTGCGCAACCCAGCGAGCTTCTGCGGCGTCGTCGGGCTGCGGCCGTCGATCGGACGCGTCGCGCAGACGCCGAAATTCGGCGTCGATCGCACGCTCGGCCAGCAGGGACCGATGGCGCGCAATGTCGAGGACCTCGCGCTGCTGCTCGACGCGATGAGCGGCGAGCACGCCGCTGACCCGCTGTCGCTGCCCACGCTGCCGACATCGTTCCTCTCGGCGGCGCGCTCGAACCGGAAGCCGAAGCGCATCGCCTACTCACCCGATTTCGGCATCACGCCTGTCGATCCCGAGGTCAAGGCCGTGACCCGCAAGGCGGCCGAGCGTTTCACTGATGCCGGCGTGATCGTCGAGGAAGCATCGCCCGATTTCAGCGAAGCCCATGAATGCTTCCACGTGCTGCGCGCCTTCGACTTCGCGATCAGCAAGGCCGAATTGCTGCGCACCAAGCGCGACCAGCTCAAGCCGGAGGTGATCTGGAACATCGAGGAAGGGCTGAAGCTCACCGTCGAGAAGCTCGAGCGCGCCGAGGCGCAGCGCGTCGCAATCACCACGCGGGCGCTCGAATTCTTCGACAAGTACGACCTGCTGCTGGCACCTGCGACCATCGTCGCACCGTTCCCGGTCGAGCACCGCTATGTCGCCGAATGCGACGGCAAGAAATTCGACAATTACGTCGAATGGCTCGGGATCGTCTATGCGATCACTTTGGCCTGCTGCCCGGCGCTGTCGCTGCCCTGCGGCTTCACCGCGTCGGGCCTGCCGGTCGGGCTGCAAATGGTGGCCAAGCCACGCGCCGAGGCACAGCTGCTGGCCGGCGCGAAGGTGCTGGAGGATATTCTTGGCGTGCGCGGCACCACTCCGATCGATCCGCGGCCGCCGAGGTAAGGCGGCCTACGCCTTATCTTCCGTCGCCTGCAGCGCGACCGACAGTGCGAGCTTGGTCTGCTCGACGATCTCGTCCATCAGCTCCTCGCGGCTGATCTGACCGACCTCGCCGGTGAGCAGGCCCTGTTCGGCGAGCATCACGATGCCGTGCAGCCCGGCCCAGATCTTCAGCGCCTGCCGTTCGCGCAACAGCCCGACCGCCGGCGCCTCGAACGACTCGATCAGCAGCGCCAGCGTTTCCATTGCCGCAACGTGCAGCTCGCTGCCGACCGGCGCGCAGGCCATGGTTCGGGACGCGAACATCAACCGGTAGATGCCGTGGCGCTCGAGCCCGAAGGCGAGCGCGGCCTGGGCAAAGCGCGACAGCTTCGAGCCCCTGCCTGGCAGCTCGATCGCCTCGCGCATGATCACGTTGAACTGCCGGAACGCCTCCGCGGTCACGGCTTCCAGCAGCGCCTCACGGTCGGCGAAGTGCCGGTACGGCGCCGGTTGCGAGACGCCGAGCTGCTTGGCCAGCGCCTTGATGCTGATCGCTTCCGGCCCGCCAAGCTCGACCTCGCGCAGCGCGGCCTGGATCAGGGCCTCGCGGAGGTCGCCATGGTGGTAGGTCTTGAACGGCTTACGAACGATTTGTCCCATTGCGGCAATGATCGCTGAATTTTCGCTTGACGCGCAAGCACGACGATAATGTAATATGCTATAACTTGGCGATCCGGTTAAGAGGCTGGCCGCCCAAGCAAGCTAGAACTTGCATAAATTGAAATGGGGAACCCGGCGCGCCCCGCTGCGCGCCAGAGCCGAGGGAGAGCGCTTGCATGTCCAAGCTCAGAATCCGCGTCGACCAGGATAAATGCCAGGGTCACGCCCGCTGCAAATCACTCGCCCCTGAACTGTTCGAGCTCGACGAATACGGCAACGCCCATGAAGTGGGCGACGGCACCGTCCCCGCCGGGCTCGAGGACAAGGCCTGGCTGGCGCAGACCAATTGCCCGGAAATCGCGATCGAAGTCACCGAGGAATAGCGCAGGCCAACCGGGAATGGCCACCGCGCCGCCCGTTTGCACCGACCCGCATTTGATCGAACGAGAAGGAAACGAGCTGATGTCCGATTCCCCGTCCGCGAGCTATCTGCCCGAGCATCCCCCGGTCACCGACTGGGTCCATGATTTCGACCACACTGACCCGGTCTGGACCGACGACCCGTTCCCGATCTGGGAGACGCTGCGCGCGGCCTCGCCGGTGGTGCACACCGAGCGCTTCCTCGGCTGCTACATGCCGACCACCTACCAGGCGGTGAAGGAGATCGCCTACGACACCGAGCATTTCTCCTCGCGGCGCGTCATCGTGCGCGACGTCCGCCCCGAGATTTCCGCCCGCGCGCCGCCGATCACCTCCGATCCGCCGGAGCACAAGCCGGCCAAGCAGGTGCTGCTGCCGCCGTTCACGCCGGATGCGATGAAGCGGCTGGAGCCGCGGGTGCGCGCGATCTGCAACGAGCTGATCGACGAGTTCATCGCCGACGGCCATTGCGACGCCGCGGCACGCTACACCAAGCACATCCCGGTGCGCGCCATCGCGCACATGCTGGGAATTCCCGAGAAGGACGGCGACCTCTTCATCAAATGGATCCACCAGATCCTCGAGCTCGGCATCAGGAACGAAGAGGAGCTGATGAAGGGCGTGCGCGAGATGACCGGCTATTTCATGGCCCATCTCGAGCAGCGCAAGCTTCAGCCGGGCGACGATCTGATCTCGCAGCTGCTGCGGGCCAAGGGTCCCGGCGGCCAGCCGCTGACCGACGAGCACGTGCTCGGCTCGCTGCGGCTGCTCTTGATCGCCGGCATCGACACCACCTGGAGCGCGATCGGCTCCTCGCTCTGGCACCTCGCCAGGACGCCGGCCGATCGCGAGCGCCTGGTCGCGGAGCCGGCGCTGATCCCGATCGCGATCGAGGAATTCCTGCGCGCCTACTCGCCGGTGACGATGGCGCGCGAGGTGATGAAGGAGACCACGATCTCCGGCTGCCCGGTCAAGCCCGGCAACATGGTGCTGCTGTCCTTCCCCGCGGCCAACCGTGACCCCGCGATGTTCCCCGATGCAGACAAGGTGGTGATCGACCGCAAGGAGAACCGCCACGCCGCCTTCGGCCTCGGCATCCACCGCTGCGTCGGTTCCAACCTGGCGCGGATGGAGATGCAGGTTGCGATCGAGGAATGGCTGAAGCGGATTCCGGATTGCCGCCTCGACCCGGCCGGCAAGGTCACCTGGTCGGAAGGCACGGTGCGCGGTCCGCGTCAACTGCCGGTTCTGTTCGGCAAGAACGCCTGAGGAGCAGGACGGCAGTTACATCGCCTACCCCAATGAGGTAGCTTCCCCGGAATCGAACTGACGAGTCCGGGAGGCTAGCCTATGACCGATCAAACCGCTCAACCCGCGAGCGATCATCTCGACATCCACGACGTCGAGCGGCGGGTGAAGGCGATCTTCATCGGCTCGGTCGGCAATCTCGTCGAGTGGTACGATTTCTACGCCTATACCGCGTTCGCGCTGTACTTCGCGCCGGCGTTCTTCCCGCACAGCGACCCGGTGGTGCAGCAGCTCAATGCCGCGGTGCTGTTCGCCGCGACCTTCCTGATGCGCCCGCTCGGCGGCTGGCTGTTCGGCTTCATCGCCGACCGCTACGGCCGGCGGCTGTCCTTGACGCTCTCGGTGGTCTGCATGTGCTTCGGCTCACTGATCATCGCGGTGACGCCGACCTACGAGACCATCGGCTTTGCGGCCCCTGCGATCCTGGCGCTGGCGCGCGTCATCGAGGGCCTGAGCCTCGGCGGCGAATATGGCGCCAGCGCCACCTATCTCAGCGAGGTTGCCGACCCCAAGCACCGCGGCTTCTATTCCAGCTTCCAATACGTCACGCTGATCGGCGGCCAGCTCACCGCGATCATCGTGCTGCTGTTGCTGCAAAAGGTGTTCCTGACGCCGGATGAATTGAGGGCCTGGGGCTGGCGGATTCCGTTCGTGATCGGCGCCATGCTCGCGATCATCGCGGCGGTGATGCGGCGCGGCCTGCACGAGACCGAGGCGTTCGAGGAGGCCAAGAAGGTCTCCAAGCCGACCGGCTCGATCGTCGGCCTGTTGAACTATCCGCGCGAGTTGCTGCTGGTGGTCGGCCTCACCGCCGGCGGCACCGCGGCGTTCTACACCTTCACCACCTACATGCAGACCTTCGTGAAGCTGTCGGTCGGCCTCACCGAGGACCAGACCACCTTCGTGATCTTCGGCTCCCTGATCTTCGCGACCTTCTTGCAGCCGATCTACGGCGCGCTGTCCGACCGCATCGGCCGCAAGCCGCTCTTGATCTTCTTCGGCGTAGTCGGCACGCTGGCGACGGTCCCGATCCTGACCGCGCTGAAGGACACCAAGTCGCCATTCACTGCGTTCTTGCTGATCTGCGCCGCCTGGATCTTCGTCGCCGGCTACACCTCAATCAACGCGATCGTGAAGGCCGAGCTGTTCCCGACCAATGTCCGCGCGCTCGGCGTCGGCCTGCCCTACGCCATCACGGTGTCGATCTTCGGCGGCACCGCGCCGGCGGTCGCGCTCTATTTCAAGAGCATCGGACACGAGGATTGGTTCTACTATTACCTCAGCGGCATGATCTTCCTGTCGCTCCTGATCTACTCGACCATGCGCGACACCAAGCACGAATCCGCGATGCATCGCCACGAATGACGGCCGGACGCCATGACCGACGATCAGGAACCGCCCGAGAGCAAGCTGACCCGTAGCAAGCAGCGCTGGGCGCGCGAAGGCAAATTCATCACCGGCAAGATCACCCGGCCGGACGAGGCGCGCCTGCCGCCGGGCCAGCATCTGACCGCCGACTGGCCGGTGCTCGATCTCGGGCTGCTGCCCAAGGTCACCCGGGAGCGCTGGTGGCTCGATGTCCACGGCACGGTGGAGCAGACGATCTACTGGACCTGGCCGCAATTCATGGCCCAGCCGCAGACGCAATTCGTCTCCGACATCCATTGCGTCACCACCTGGTCGCGCTACGACAACCAGTGGGAGGGGCTCGCCACGCGCGACCTGCTCGCCGCCTGCCGGCCGCGCGCGGACGCACGCTTCGTCGCGCTGCATTGCTATGACGGCTACATCACCAATTTGGCGCTGGAGGATTTCGCCGCCGAGGACGCGTTGCTCGCCCACAGTTGGTCGGGCAAGCCGCTGGAGAAAGAGCATGGCGGGCCGGTGCGGCTGGTGGTGCCGCATCTCTATTTCTGGAAGAGCGCCAAATGGCTACAGCGCATCGAATTCCTGACCGAGGACGCGCCCGGCTTCTGGGAGGTGCGCGGCTATCACAATCGCGGTGATCCCTGGGCCGAACAGCGCTATTCTGGCGACTGACAACCAGCAACGACGATGGAGCCCGCCCGTGCCGCACGAACGCTTTCAATTCACCGGTGTCGGCGGCCATCAGCTGGCCGCGGCGCTTGATACGCCGGATGGCCCGATCAAGGCCTATGCGCTGTTCGCGCACTGCTTCACCTGCGGCAAGGACGTGCTGGCGGCAAAGCGGATCGCGACGGCACTGGCCGCCAAGGGCATCGCGACGCTGCGGTTCGACTTCACCGGCCTTGGCGCCAGCGAGGGTGAGTTCGCCAACTCGACCTTTTCCTCCAACGTCGCCGATCTGGTCCGCGCCGCCGACCATCTGCGCGAAACGCGCAAGGCGCCCGCGCTGCTGATCGGCCACAGCCTCGGCGGCGCCGCGATCCTGGCGGCCGCCGGCCAGATCCCCGAAGCGAAGGCGGTCGCCACCATCGCCGCGCCGTCCGATCCGGTCCATGTGACGCATCTCTTCAAGGACCGCATCGAGGACATCCGCGCGCAGGGCGAAGGCGAGGTGTCGCTCGCCGGCCGACCGTTCCGCATCACGCGCGAATTCCTCGACGACGTCGCCGAGCAGAATTTGATGGCGCAGGTGAAGCAGCTGCACAAGGCGCTGCTGGTGATGCATTCGCCGACCGACGACACCGTCGGCATCGACAATGCCACCAACATCTTCATCGCGGCGAAGCATCCCAAGAGCTTCGTCTCGCTTGCCGGCACCGATCACCTGCTGAGCGGCAAGCAGGACGCCGCCTATGTCGCCGACGTGATCGGCGCCTGGGCGCAGCGCTACATCGACCTCGCACCGCAGCCGGCAGCCGACACCGGCAACGCGCCGCGCAACGTCGTGGTGCAGGAGACCCGCAACGGCAAGTTCCAGCAGATCGTCGCGACAGGCCCGCACCGGTTGATCGCCGACGAGCCGGTCACCGTCGGCGGCGATGACAGCGGCCCCGGACCGTACGATTTCCTGCTCACCGGGCTCGGCGCCTGCACCTCGATGACGATGCGGATGTATGCCGACCGCAAGTCGCTGCCGGTCGATCGCATCACGGTGACGCTTCAGCACAACAAGATCTACGCCAAGGACTGCGAGGAGTGCGAGACGCGCGAGGGCATGCTCGACCAGATCGATCGTGTGATCAGGATCGAGGGTAACCTCGATGCCGATCAGCGCAAGCGGCTGATGGAGATCGCCGACAAGTGCCCGGTGCACAAGACGCTGACATCGGAGGTCCGGATCGTCACCAAGGCAGCGGAGTGAGGGCGCGCTGGCAAATATCGAAAACAACCCCATGCAAAGCGGCCGGCGGCCGAAAGGCACTTGACGCGTCGGGCAACTCAGGGATACATTTCCAATATTCCGAAATTGTGCGAACGCCCTCTACCCGCGCACGGCCCGCTTGCCGGCGAGGCAATTCGCCATGATCCGCACCGCGGTGCCGATCTCGTTCTCGCGCCAGGCGGCAAAGCCGAGCAACAGGCCGTGGTCGCGCGGCTTCTCCAGCGCGAGGCTCGACAGTGCGCGCACCTCGACGCCCGCCGCGACCAGCCGGTTCACGGCGTTCTGCTCCGCGGCGCCGTCCCTGAAGCGGGCGATCAGCTGCATGCCGCCCGGCGGGACCTCGGCCACAAGCACCGGCGCGAGCTGCCGCGCCAGCGCCGTGGCGAGATGGTCGCGACGCGCGCGATAGATCCGCCGCATTCGCCTGACATGCGCCAGGAAATGCCCATCGGCCATGAAGCCGGCCAGCGCCTCCTGGACGTGCACGGAGGCGATCAGCCCGAGATGCCGCTGCGCGATCTCCATCGTCCGCGCCAGTTGCGACGGCACCACCAGATAGCCGATGCGGATATCGGCGGTCATCGCTTTTGCAAAGGTGCCGAGATAGAGCACCCGCCCCTCGCGATCGAGCCCCTGCAAGGCCGGCATCGGGCGGCTGTCATAGTGAAACTCGCCGTCGTAATCGTCCTCGACGATCCAGCTCTTGCCGGGTTCGGCCGCGGCCAGCAGCTCGGTACGGCGCGCCACCGGCATCACCCGCCCGGTCGGGTGCTGGTGCGACGGCGTCGTGAAGATCAGCTTCGGCGCACGTCGCTCGCTCGTGCGCGCCATGCCGTGTTCATCCAGCCTGATGCCGAGGACCTCGGCGCCGGCCGCGCGAAACGCCGCCGCGGCGCCGGGATAGCCGGGATCCTCGGTCCAGACCACGTCGCCGGCGACGATGGTGGTCGCGGCGACCAGCGTCAGCGCGGCCTGCGCCGTCGGCAGGATCAGGATCTGGTCGGTCTCGGCGCGCACGCCCCTGTTGACTTCGAGATAGTCACGCAAGGCTTCGCGCAAGGCGGGCCGGTTGACCACGGTCTGATCGTTGAAACGCCGGCGCAGCGCGCCGCGGCGCAGGCAGCGCGCCCAGATCTCGTGCGGAAACTCGCGCGCGTCCGCGAGCCCGGGACGCAGCGGCCGGAATTCGGCCTGGTATGACAGCGGCCAATCCGCCTCGGAGAGCTGCAAGGCCCAGGGCGACAGCAGCGGTTTGCGCGCCGCCTCGCGCTTTGGCGCGGTCGCAGGCTTGGCAAAACGCGTTTCAATGGCGTCGGCCACGACCGGACGCCGCCGCGCGGCAAGGCGCAGATAGCCCTCGGCCGCCAGTTGCTCATAGGCGTGGATGACCGTGTTGCGCGCCACCTCGAGCTCTGCCGACAGGCTGCGGCTCGATGGCAGCACGGCTCCGCTCCTGATCCGGCCACCCGAGATCAGCGCGCGAAGCTGCTGCGTCAGCTGCGCGGCGAGCCCGGCCTCGTCGGAGCGCTTCAGGGCGAGCAGGTCGGTGAGGATCAATCTGGTCCCTACATTCTACACGGTCTGGCTCTTTTGATAGAACCAGTACGATCCTATTCACGGGGGGTATCGCCTGCAAGGATTCTGTCGTGAACCAATCGCTTTCTCCCGCCAAGGCCGCCGCCCTGTTTATCGTCGTGGTGCTGGCCTGGGGCATCAACTGGTCGGTCACCAAATCGCTGGTCGAGGCGGTGCCGCCGTTGTGGACCGCATCGATCCGTAGCTGGGTCGCCCTGGTCGCGCTGCTGGTGATCCTGCGCGCCAGCGGAAACTTGATCATTCCTCGGGTCGCCGATGTTCCTGTCGTGCTCAGCGTGGCGCTGCTGCACATGACGTTCTTCTCGACACTGGTCGCCGCCGGCCTGCGCTATCTGCCGGCGAGCAAGGGTATCGTGCTCGGCTACACGACGCCGTTATGGGTCGCGCTTGCCGCCGGCGCCGCACGGACCGAGCGGCTCGGTGCGCTGAAACTCGTCGGGGTCGCCTCCGGACTCGCAGGCCTGTGCGTCATCCTCAACCCGGCATCGCTGGACTGGAGCAATCTGCACGTCATCGCGGGCGCCGGCATGATCATCCTTGCCGCGATCTGCTGGGCAGCGAACATCATCTACATCCGCTCGCACCGCTGGATCGCGACTCCGCTGCAATTGCTGTTGTGGCAGGTGCTGGTCGCCACGCTGGTGCTGACCACAACAGCGCTGGTCACCGAGGGCGTCCCCACCGTGACGTGGTCGCCACACCTCGTGCTGCTGTTCCTCTATTCCGGCTTCATCGGCACCGCGCTGGCCTATTGGGCGATGTCTGTTGTCAACAAGAGCCTGCCGGCGCTGACGACCTCGCTCGGCACGACGGGGACACCAATCGTCGGCATCGTCACCGCGGCGCTGCTGCTCGGCGAGCCGATCGATCTCTCGCTGGCGATCGCCGCAGCGCTGATCGTCGGCGGGATCGCGCTGAGCTCGCTGGCAGATGCACCGGCGCGGGCCTAGGGTAGCATAAAGTTAAAGCTGAAACGGTTTAAGCCACCGATTCGGTCCATCTCTCTCGACGCGGAGAGATGGACATCCGTCTCAGCCCAATCTAGGGCCTTACTCATAAATTCGGGATCCCGCTTTCGAGGGCAAAACCGACACGCGACCTCCGCCCTAGAAACGCCGGCTTATGACCCGGAACGGACCTCATCAATCCGTTTAGCCCGCTCCGGCGCGAGAGCCAGTACAGCGGCTATTTCGCAAGTTTGATCTTGAGACGTGACGCTACGGGGTCCGGAACAAGTTGGGAGATATCGCCGCCCATGCCTGCGATCTGCCGAACCAAGGTTGCTTTGACTGACCGGATCATCGATGACGTAGGCAGAAACACGGTCTTTAGATCAGGCATCATAGTTTCATTCATATCCGCCATCTGTATCTCGTCGTCGAGGTCGGAGCCGTTTCGTAAGCCACGGATCAGGATCGAGGCGTGAACGCGTCGCGCCGCAGTCACCATCAGGTCGTCGTAGGTTATACACTCCATCTCACAACCGATTTGGGCTGCCACCGGCGTGATCACCGCCTGCACCATCTCCATCCGCTCCTCGATTGGAAATAGCGGCGTCTTGCCGGGATGGATACCAATCGCGACAACCAACCGATCGACTAAAGCCGCGGCGCGGCGGACCACGTCGAGGTGGCCATTGGTCATCGGGTCGAACGTCCCAGGATAAAGCCCAATCCGCATCCCGCTCTCCCTATTTCCTCACAGGTCGCAAGTTAGCACGTTGCGCTCAACCTATAACACGCGCGCAATTGCTGCCCACCTCGTGTCGGACGCATGGCCCATTGCCGACCTTCCGGAGCCATCACCGGTATGTCCGGAGTCGGGAATAAAGCGAAGACGATGCGCCGAGAGCGGGATGTCGCTCTTTGCCCCGAAACGGACAAGGGAAGCTTCTACGGAGTTGGAAGTCGCAACGGCCTCAACTTGTAGGCATCTGCGTTAGTTGGCCTGACGGTGCCATGACTTAGTGAGGCGGACGGCTCCTTTGGCCCCTGCAACTCCACTACCCCTCCAATGCTCCAATCATCTCCACCCGCGTCGCATGCCGGCCGCCCTCGAACTGAGCGGTCAGGAACGTATCGACAATATCGAGCGCCAGCCCTTCGCCCACCACGCGCGCGCCAATCGACAGCATGTTGGCATCGTTGTGCTGGCGAATCATCCGGGCTGAGAATGTGTCGACGCAGACGCCACAACGGATGCCCTTAACCTTGTTCGCTGCCATCATGATGCCCTGGCCAGTGCCGCATAGGATAATTCCAAAGCGACAATCGCCTGAGGCAACGAGCCGCGCCGCTGATACGCCGTGCTTGGGATAGTGTGTGCTTTCCGGCGTCGTCGGTCCGATGTCGACAGCCACCCACCCACGCGCCGCCAAATGAGCGGCAATGGCCTGTCTGAGCTGAATGGCGCTTGGTCGCTGGAGAGTACGATCCGGTTGCTGGCGGTCATGGAGAGAAGTCTTTCCCTCTTCCCGAGAAAATTTAGGTTGGCCGAATTGAAGTTGGGCGCTCTTTGTTTCGTCAACTTTTCCGGTTCTCAAATGACCAACCCATAATGGGATATCATTTGACCGATTGAAGCCGTACCGGCCATCTGCTTTATTATAGGCCAAAATTGAATTGAGCAGCAAAGGACGAAGTCAGTTGTGAAGTTGATTGTTTTCGACTTCGATGGGACACTTGTCGACAGTCGAGCTTTGATATTGGAATGCCATCGCTTGGTCTTTACTGAATTCGGCTTAGCGCTCCCATCGCCCCAAGACAGCCTGGCGTTGATCGGAAAGTCGCTTGAGCTTGTCCTTACGCAACTCGCTGGACCGCAAGCACCAATCCGAGACATGGTGCAGGCTTACAGTCGCGTCCTTCCTCAGCTCAGGGCCGAGCCGGCTTTTGCCGAAAGGCCGTTCGATGGCATCGCTCGTCTGCTCCTCGATCTAAACAGCATGCCTCCCGTCAAGCTTGGGATCGCAACCGGCCACACTTCGTCCGCTGTCGTTCCGGCCTTGGAAGCGCTGGGATGGCGACAGTTCTTCAAGACCATCCAAGCCGCAGACATGGCGCCCTCCAAGCCTCACCCTGGGATGCTGCTTCAGGCGCTTGAGGCCACCGGCGCAAAAGCTGAGGAGGCCATCTTTATCGGCGATACTTCCTTCGATATGGAGATGGCACGGGCAGCGAAGCTTGAAGGCATTGGGGTCGCTTGGGGATACCACGCAGCCGAGCGCCTATTTGCGGCTGGCGCACACCGCGTTGCTCGCTCTGTCGAGGAACTCAGAAGCTTTCTCCGTCTCACGCTGGACGACTTAATTTAGATGCGGAATGGCAAGGGCCGACGATTTCCGCTTGTGGCCCTTAGCGGACATTCACTTAGCCATCTTCAATGTCAGCTTTTGACGGCAATCCGGATCTCGCAATCTCCGCACGCGGGTACCCGATTCAGATTTACACGCCCTGATCCCATCATGTTCCAAAGCATGATCTGGAAAACTGAAGCTGTTTTCCCTCGCAACAAACGCGGAACGCGTTTGCGCGGAGATCATCGCTCTTCCAGGTTCAAGCTGCCGCGAGCGGCCTGACCCGAAGCGCGCCGCGCAGGCCGGCGCCGGTGCCGAGCATGATGCCGGCGATGGCGATGAAGGATGACAGCGACAGCGTCGACAGTCCGGTCAGCCCCTGCCCGACCGAGCAGCCGAATGCCATCACGCCGCCCACGCCCATCAGCGCGGCGCCGCTCGCCGAGCGCAGCATGTGCTGCGGCGAACGGTAACCCTCGAGCTGAAAACGTCCGGTGGCAAGCGCCGTGATCAGGCTGCCGGCGAACACGCCGAATACGGTGACGATGCCGAAATTCAGCGTCGATCCGGTCGAGAGCATGACGTATTGCAGCGCGTCGGCGATCGGCGCGATGAAGGTCAACGACGTCACCGGCACGGGATTGAAATCGTCGGCCCCGAGATGGCCGGTCGCATACCAGCCTCCGGCCACCAACAGGCCAACGATCAGGCCGGCCGCGATCTGTCCCGGCGATCTCCGGAACGATGGGTGCGCTAGAGCGAAAGCGATCAGCACCGCGGCAAGCACGGAGGCTGCGACCATCCGTGCCGGCACCGCACCGAGGCCCGCGCTCGCCAAGAGGGCCGGCACCGAATTGACGGCGACGGTGGCCTGCGAAATCTGCACCATCGCGATCCGCGCTGGCGCAATCAGGCCCTTCAGCGTCATCTCGGCGACGATGCCGAGCACGATCACGACCACGAAGGAGCGCAAATTGCCGCGCCCGAGCAGCACCAGCGCCCGCGAGCCGCAGCCGTTCGACAGCACCATGCCGTAGCCGAACAGCAGCCCGCCGAGGAACATCACCGGCGCCGAGAATGACGGTTGCAGATAGATCGACTTGCCGAGATCGACGAGCCCGGCCGCGGCCAGTAGCTGCGAGGCCGCGATCGCAACCCCCATTGCCAGCGCATAGGTGCGCGCCAGCCGGCCGTCGCCCTCCGCCCACCAGCCGCGCAGGCCGCTCATCATGCAAAAGCCGCTGAGCAAGCCGACCGAGCCATAGATGAGGCCGATGATCAGGGCAGCGAGGATCACGATCGTGGCGGGGTCCATGGAAGTCCCTCAGGATTCGTCATTGCGAGCCAACGGGTCGGCGCGGAGCGCCGCCCGATGACAGGCTCCGCGAAGCAATCCATATCACCGCAACAAGAGAGAGTGGATTGCTTCGTCGCTTCGCTCCTCGCAATGACGGTGAATTACGGCCGCAGGATCACGCGGTCGCGCGACGAGCCTGCCACGGCAACGAACGCTGCCCTGGCCTGCTCCAGCGGATAGATCGCCCCCGGCTTGATCGGGAACGGCTTCAGATGTCCGCTGGCGAAGCCCGGCGCGAGCTCGCGCAGCACCTCACCGGTCGCAACCGACGACAACGCCAGCGTGTCGATGCCGACATAGGTGTGCTGGCCGCGGTAGAATTCGAGGATGTTGAACTGGACGATGCGGTCGACCGCGGCGATCAGGATCTGGCGGCCGCGCAGCGCCAGCGATTTGTGCGCGGCCTGGAAATAGGGATCGCCAACCGTGTTGTAGACGATGTCGGCGCCCTTGCCGCCGGTCAGCTCGCGCACCCGCGCCGCGACATCCATGCCCGAGGCATCGATCACCTCGACCGGCGAATTGCTGTGGCCCTCATAGGGCTCGCGCTTGCGCACCACGCCGATCACGCGCGCGCCGTGCCAGCTCGCGATCTGCACCGCGGCCTGGCCGACCTTGCCGTTGACGCCCATCACCAGCACGGTCTCGCCCGGCTTCGGCAGGCCGGCGCGGCGCAAGCCTTCCATCGCGGTGACGAAGGGCACGCCGATCCCTGCCGCCTCGTCCCAGGAAATGCCGGCGGGCTTTTCCACCACCGCGTCGGCCTCGACCACCAGATGGGTGGCATGGGTGCCGTCGCGGCGGATGCCGAGATCGCCGGACGAGCCGAACACTTCGCGCCCGATCAAGCCGGAGGGGCCGTCGATCACGACGCCGGCATAGTCGCGGCCGGAGGTGCGCGGGAACACGGCATAGGGCATCAGCCCGGTCGCGGCTTTCACGTCGGATGGATTGACCGCCGCGGCCTTCACCTCGATCAGGACGTCGTTGTCGCCGCGCGACAGCGCATGCGTCTCGACAACCGGTCCCACCGCGGCAGCACTCTCCGCCTTCGCCAGCAGGCGGACGCAGCGGGCGTCGACAGGACGATTTGCTTGCGGGGCCGGCGGCATGAGCATTCCAGTCTTGGTCATATTGGCGGCCTGACGGCCTCAGACATGACTAATCGACTGACCGATCAATTCAAGGGGCTTGTTGATGGCGACGACATCAGAGCTTCGGTGGCGGGGCCACGCCCAGGATCGCCTCGATCGACAGGCCGAACCCAAGCAGCTTTGCATCGCTGCCGACCGGACCATCGAGCTCGAGCCCCACCGGCAGGCCGCCAGGCGTCATGCCGGCATACAGCGACAGGCCGGGAAGGCCCGCATTGCTGCCGGGATCGGTGTTGCGGATCATGGTGCTGAAGGTCTGCACCGGCGCGCCGCCATTGACCGACATCTCGCCGGACCCGGTCTTCTCGTCGATCACAGGCGCCGGCGCGATCGTGGTCGGAAACAGGATGGCATCCAGTCGATTGTCCCTGAGATACGCGGCGTAGATCGCCTGAAGCGCCGGCCGCTGGACCTTGATCGCATCGTCATAAGCAGCGCCGAAAGCATCCGCCGTGATGGCACCGAAAGCACCCACCACGTCGGGACTGACGACACCGGCTGCGATGTCGGACAGCGTGATCCCCTCGATCCCGGACGCGGCGAGCCAGGCCGGGATATCGGCGATCGGTTCGTGCAGCGCGACCACGAAAGACACCTTTTCGTTCTGCTCGAACAGGCCGGGCATATCGACATCGACCAGTACGGCGCCCGCTGCCGTGAGCCGGGCGCAGGCTGCGCGGGCGACGGCTTCGACATCGCGATCAAGCCCGCTCCAGAAGCAGGCGGGAGTGCCGAGGCGCACACCGCGCAACGGAATGGCCGTGGCCAGGGGCGTGCCCGTGATGACAGAATCGAGCAGCGCGACGTCGGCGACCGTGCGGCCCATCGGGCCTACGGTGTCGCGGGTATGGCTGATCGGAACCACCTGGTTGTCGTCGTGATAGCGTCGCTCGGCGCCGCCATTGCCGACCGACGGCCGGAGCCCGACGGTCCCGGTCAGCGCCGCGGGCACGCGGGTCGAGCCGCCGGTGTCCGATCCGAGGCCGCAGGTCGTGATCCGCGCGGCGATCGCCGCCGACGTCCCGCCTGACGAGCCGCCCGGGATCCTGTTCGTGTCGTACGGATTCCGCACCGGTCCTGCGAACGGCGCGAGATTGGTGCTGGTGATGCCGAAGGCGAGCTCGTGCAGATTGGCCTTGCCGATCACGACGGCACCGGCGTCGAGCAGCTTTTGCAGCGACGGCGCATTGCGCGCGGGCCGCGCGTGTCGCAGCGCCGGCGTGCCGCCCGATGTCGGCAGGTCCGACGTGTTGATGTTGTCCTTCACGACGATGGGAAGCCCGGCCAGCGGGCCGGTGCGCTGTCCGGCATCGACCTCGCGCGCCGCGGCCAGCGCGCCGGCGCGATTCAGCAGGATGAAGGCGTTGAGGTGCTTGAGCCGCTCCGCGCGATCGAGCGCCGCCTCGACGACGCTGACCGCGGTCACCTTGCCGCTGCTTATAGCGGCAACGATCTCCGCGGCGGTTGCTTCATTGCTATCGGCCATGCCCTGCGCCCTCTTGGATTGCGGCAGGGCAATCGCATATGGCGCTGCCATTTCCACACTCGTCATGGCCGGGCTTGTCCCGGCCATCCACGTCTTTCTTCGCAAGGAAATGGAGACGTGGATGCCCGGGACAAGCCCGGGCATGACGGAGTTTGTGGGGAGTCGCGCGCATATGCGATAGCCCTACGGATGCAGGCGAAAGGCTATTCTTTCGGCCGCTTGTCGTAAACACGTTTCGCCTTGCCGAGCGAACGTTCCAGCGTTTCGGGCGCAACGACGCGAACGCGGGTCGAGATGCCGATCGTGTTCTTGATGAAGGCGGAAACCTTCTCGGCATGCGCGGTCAGCCCTGCGCCGTCCCAGCTCTCGGGACGGGCCTCGGCGAGCACCGTCATCTCGTCCATGCGGCCTTCGCGGGTCAGCTCGATGACGAAGTGGCCGCCGCACCAGTCGGTCGCCAGCAGGGCCTCCTCGATCTGGGTCGGGAACACGTTGACCCCGCGCAGGATGATCATGTCGTCGGAGCGGCCGGTGACCTTCTCCATCCGTCGCATGCCGGGCCGCGCCGTGCCGGGCAACAGCCGCGTCAGGTCGCGGGTCCGGTAGCGGATGATCGGGAAGCCTTCCTTGGTCAGCGAAGTGAACACCAGCTCGCCCTTCTCGCCGTCAGGCAGCACCTTGCCGGTCAAGGGATCGATCACCTCCGGATAGAAGTGATCCTCCCAGATGTGCAAGCCGTCCTTGGTCTCGACGCATTCCTGCGCGACGCCCGGGCCGATCACTTCCGACAGGCCATAGATGTCGGTGGCGTCCATGTCGAAGGCCTGCTCGATCTCGACGCGCATCGCGTTGGTCCAGGGCTCGGCGCCGAAGATGCCGAACTTGAGCGACGACTTGCGCGGGTCGAGGCCCTGCCGCTTGAACTCGTCGAGGATCGCCAGCATGTAGCTCGGCGTCACCGTGATGATGTCGGGCCGGAAGTCGTTGATCAACTGCACCTGGCGCTCGGTCATGCCGCCGGAAATCGGGATCACGGTGCAGCCGAGCCGCTCGGCGCCGTAATGCGCGCCGAGGCCGCCGGTGAACAGGCCATAGCCATAGGCATTGTGCATCAGCATGCCCTTGCGGCCGCCGGCGGCGCGGATCGAGCGCGCCATCACATCCGCCCAGGTGTCGATATCAGCCCTGGTATAGCCGACCACGATCGGCTTGCCGGTGGTGCCGGACGAGGCATGGACCCGCACCAGTTGCTCGCGCGGCACCGCGAACATGTTGAAGGGATAATTGTCGCGCAGATCGGTCTTCACCGTGAACGGGAACTTGGCGAGATCGGAAAGCTGCCTGAAGTCCGTCGGGTGCACACCCGCGGCATCGAACGCCTTCTTGTAGTGCGCGACATTGTCATAGGCATGTTTGAGCGACCAGCCGAGCCGCTTGGTTTGCAACGCCATGATCTCGTCGCGCGAGGCGCACTCGGCTGCATCGAGCTCGGCATGATAGCCGCCATCCTTGACCTTGAGCTTTGCCGTTGCCATCGACGTTTCCCCCAAAACCTATGCCTTGATGTCCGTGTCCGGCAGCCAGGTGCCCTGGATCACGCGCGAATGTCCGCGGAATTCGGCGATCACGCTGTCACCGGCGGTGACGCGCACGTCGTAGATTCCGGAGCGGCCGCTGCGCGAGATCTCGCGCGCCGTCGCCACCAGGCGATCACCGAGCTTGCCCGGGCGGATGAACGTGACATTGCCCTGCGCCGCCACCGCGCGATCGTTGCGGCTGTTGCAGGCAAACGCGAACGCCGAATCGGCGAGCGTGAAGATGTAGCCGCCATGGCAGATGCGCTGGCCGTTGACCATGTGCGGCTGCACCGTCATCGCCATCGTCGCCTGCCCCGGCTTGATCTCGACCAGCTCCATGCCGAGACCCTTGCTGGCGTCGTCTTCCTTCCACATCGCATCCGCGCAGGCGCGGGCCAGATCTTCCGGCGTCAAGTCTTCTGATGATAGCGTGGCCTTCACGTTCACATCGAACTCCCTGTGGGCGAGCCCGTTACAGCGGGCCTCTTGGTGTCAAACTAATCTCAAGCGCAACGCTCGGCGGGTCAACGCTACTTCCGTCATTCCGCGGCGCGCGGAGCGCGAGCCCGGAATGACCGCTAGACATGGTCATAATCGACCACGACCTTGCCGGAGCACGGCTTGGCCTGACAGGTGAGGATGAACCCCGCCTTGAGCTCCCACGGCTCCAGTGAATAGTTCAGGTCCATCGGCGCCTCGCCTTCGACCAGCTTGGCGCGGCAGGTCGAGCACATGCCGCCCTTGCAGGCGAACGGCAGGTCCATGCCGGCGCGCAGCGCGGCATCCAGGATCGACTCGCCATCGGCCACCGGCACCTCGCGGCGCTTGCCGTCGATGATCAGTCCTGCGATCGCCTTCGGCGGCGCACCGGCGGCAACGACGACCTTCGGACGCGGCTTGCCGCCAAACTCCGATACGAAGCGCTCGACATGGATGCGCTCGTCGGCGATGCCGATCTCGCGGCAGGTGGCCTCGATCGTCTCGCTCATCGCGGCGGGGCCGCAGACGAAGACGTGATCGACGGTCGCGGCCGGCACCAGCGAGCGCAGCAGCAGGCGCACCTTGTCGCCGTCGAGCCGGCCGTGCAGGATCGGGATGTCCTGCTCCTCGCCTGAAATGACGTGGAACACCGACAGCCGCTGCATGAAACGGTCCTTCAATTCCTCCAGCGCCTCGCGGAACATGACGCCTTCGGTGGTGCGGTTGCCGTAGAACAGGAAGAAGCGGCTATCCGGTTCGCGCGCCAGCACGCCCTTGATGATCGAGAGGATCGGCGTGATGCCGCTGCCGGCAGCGAAGCCGACATAGGTCCGCGCTTCGCCTGCCGCGTGAGCGATGCCGAAACGGCCGGTCGGCGTCATCACGTCGAGCTCGTCGCCGGTTCTGAGTTCGTCGGCGGCCCAGTTCGAGAACGCACCGCCGTCGACCTTCTTCACCGCGATGCGCAGCTCGCCATCGTCGGGGCCGGAGCAGATCGAATAGGAGCGGCGAACCTCCTCGCCGTCCATCGTGGTACGCAAGGTCAGGTACTGGCCGGGCGTGAAGCGGTAATCGCCTTGCAGATCGTCGGGGATCGCAAAGGTCATCGATACGGCGTCCGACGCCTCGCGGCGCAGATCGCTGACGGACAGACGGTGGAATCGCGGGGTCAAGGACATCGCCTATCTCTCCCCGTCATTGCCAGGAGCGAAGCGACGAAGCAATCCATCTATCTCCGTGTAGAGAAATGGATTGCTTCGCTTCGCTCGCAATGACGGACTTGGCAGCTCGAAACGACATCATGATCAATGACACTTGAAGTAGTCGAAGGGTTCACGGCAGCTCTTGCAACGCCACAGCGCCTTGCAGGAGGTCGAGCCGAATTCGGAGAGCAGTTCGGTATCGCCGGAGCCGCATTGCGGGCACGCGACCGCCTGCTCGCCGAACAGCGCGCGGCGCGAGGAGCCCGGCAGCGGCGGCGCGATGCCGTATTCCCTGAGCTTGCGACGGCCGTCCTCGCTCATCCAGTCGGTGGTCCAGGCCGGCGACAGCACGGTACGGACCTTCGGCGCATGAATGCCCTCGCGCTCGAGCGCGAGCTCGATCTCTAGCGCGATCATGTTCATCGCCGGACAGCCGGAATAGGTCGGCGTGATCGCAACCTCGACACGGCCGTCGTGGACCGCGACGTCGCGCAGCACGCCGAGATCGGCGATGGTCAGCACCGGGATTTCCGGATCGACCACCTGCGCGGCCGCGCTCCAGGCGCGCCGGCGCAGATCGGCATCGCTGAGTGCTGCCGTCACCATGTCGCCCCCGGGAAGGTGCGCTGGAGGGACTGCAACTCGCTGAGCAGATGACCGAGATGCTCGCTGTGGCTGCCGACGCGGCCGCCCTGCTGCATCCAATCGCTCTTCGGCAGCGCCAGCGTCGCCTCGTCGACGATGTCGCCAATCGTCTTGAGCCAGCGCGCCTTGAGCGTCGCAGGATCGATTGCGATGCCGGCATCGATCAGGCCGCGCTCGCCATCGTCGACCGCGAACATCTCGCCGGTATAGGCCCAGAGGTCATCGATCGCGTTCTGCGCGCGGCGGTGGCTCTCCTCGGTGCCGTCGCCGAGCCGGACAATCCACTCCGACGAATGCCTGACATGATAGGCGCTTTCCTTCTCCGACTTCGCCGCGATCGCGGCCAGCGTCGGATCGGACGATGCCATCATCGCGCGCCAGTACAGATCGGCGAACGCCGCATAGAAGAACTGGCGCACCATGGTGCGGGCGAAGTCGCCGTTCGGCTGCTCGACCAGCAGCAGATTGCGGTACTGCCTGACGTCGCGCAGATAGGCGAACTTGTCCTCGTCGTTGCCACGGTCTTCGACCTTGGCCGCGTAGCTGTAGAGCTCGCGGGCCTGGCCGAGCAGATCGAGGCCCATATTGGCGAGCGCCATATCCTCTTCCATCGCCGGCGCATGGCCGCACCATTCGGACAGCCGGTGGCCGAGGATCAGCGCGTCGTCGGCGCGGCGCAACGCGTACAGCACCAGCGGCGTTTCGGAGACTTCGATGTTGGCGGTTGCCATGTTCTAGTGTCCTGATTCACAAGTTCGCAATCGCAGATTCGCAGTAGATTCGCGTCGCCGTGGCAAGGATAGAGGCTGCAGCAGCGACGGAGGATCTGATGGCGGTCCAGCAACTTGCGCCCCTGACATT